>Ga0209231_1000007_pt1 | contig 203298 bp, 176 predicted proteins | sample Deesub45470m_DNA_FD_188086 | JGI IMG/M metagenome (GOLD analysis project Ga0209231, IMG submission 188086) | Deep subsurface microbial communities from North Pacific Ocean - 450_OLKR46/470m Metagenome (SPAdes) (version 2) | ecosystem: Environmental > Terrestrial > Deep subsurface >...
ATCATAAAGCTGGTCTCGCTGGCATCGGATTCGAATTTTCGGAACACTCCGGTCCTGGTTTTTTCTTTGCCGAAAATATCGGCATAATCCCAAGCCACCGCGAAGCGGGGTTTGGCCTGCGGGGTTTTTGCTTCCACCAAGCTAACCTGCGCATCCGAGCCGTTGAAACGCACCAGAGTGCCCGAGGGCCGCTCCATTCCCCAATTGAATAGTTCGCCGGTGTAGTTCTGCTTGGGAATGGGGCCGCCAGAGGCCGATACGATGATTTTGGCTTGGCCGGAGTTGATCGCCTGATAGGAACGGACCGAGCCGTTCTGTTGAGGTGGCTGGGAGGCACAGGCCTTGACGGTCATGGTTTTTCTGCCGACGCTGCTTTTGAAAGACTCAGGCTGATACAAGCCGCTACGGTGGGAGTGACCGGACAGGCTCAGGTGGATGCGTCCCTCAGCAAGATGCCCGTAGAGCTCGCTGCGGTTCTGCTCGAAGGTGCCGTGATCGGCATCGCTCCATTGGCCGTGAAAATCGTTGCAATTGATCTCGCCGATCTCTCCCAGTGGCTTGTTGCTGCCGTAATTGGCCAGGGTAAAGTGCGACAGAAGCACGGCGCAGCCGGGCTTGCGGGCAAGGGCTTTGTCCACCAGGGTCTTTTGCCTGCCATTCAGGCTTTCGGGAGCGCGCGGCAAAAAACCGCCATAAAAAGGGGATTCGACATGGCCGTCAATTCCAAGCCCGGTAAACTTCTCGTCATCTCCCCAACCCAGGCCGATGAAACTCTGGGTCTTGTAGGTCAGGACAAAGTCGCTGAAGGGGGTGAAGACGGTATAAAACCACTCCAGGTTAGCCGGCTTGAAATTTTTGTACGACCCCTTGCCGCCCCCAGTCATGGTCACCCGGTTGTAGTCGGGACCGTAGAGTAGAATGGCCTCGGCGATGGTCAGGTTGTGGTCGGCCGGAATCCCTTCGTTGGCACGGGTGGTGTTGGTCTTGTAACCGGCTTTTTCCCGGTCAGCCCATTCCTTGTTGCGGTCTTTGATACTTTCGTCGACGAGTTGGTCCACCGCCTTATCGGTGCCCTTGTTCTTCACGTTGTCGCCAATGGCCTTCAGCATTTTCACGCGCGGCGAAATTCCATACGGCAGCGTATAGGCCTCGTGGTTGCCGGAGACCAGCAGGATCGGCTTTTTGTAGGTATCGTACCAATAGAGAAACAGGCTGTACAAGATGGTGTTGTCGATGCCCTCGGGGTACTTTTTCGGGTCGTTGTAATGATCGACCAGCATCGCTTCCCAGATCTCGCCGGTTTTGCTGATCGGCCGGGCGGCCGGATCATAGTTGCGGGTGTAGTCGATAAGGTCGCCGGTAAAGACCAGCAAGTCAACATTCAATTCCCCGCCGAGCCGGTCCATCAGCTCTTTGAGGGTGTGGGCGCTGGCGTTCACCATACTTCCAAGCTTTGGGCTGATCGCCGCATCAGCCTGCTGCAGCATCTGGGCGCCGCTTTTCTGAAAGATATGTTGGCGTGAGGAGACGTGGACATCGGTGAGATGACCGAGGTTGAGTTGGGGCTTGTCCGTCAGACAGATAGGGTGATGGCTCTGGACCGGCCGGTCGTCGATTGCGTTAAAATCGAGAAAGCTCTGCCCTTCGCCAAACTTATAAGGTTTGAGAAATTGGCCTTTTTTCTGCAAAAACTCCGTGGTTTCGACATCCTGAACTTCGAGAAATTCGCGCTCTAGACACTTTTTTTCCGCATCGCGAATCACCCAGGAGGCGTCATAAAGGCCTGCACTCAGGGAGAGGCCGCCGATGATATCGATCTGAAAACCATAGATGATCCCTTTGCGGAGATAATGATCGCGGGCGCTTGAGCGGATGCAGGCAAAAGGATGTCTATGTTTGTCCCAGATCTTCCAGCCATCTGCGCCCAGGTGGCCCAGATAGGTGCAGGCGATGTTGCGGTTCGCGGCGGCATTGTCACTGAATAGAGGATTACCTCCCTGACGTAGGTTTTTGTTGTGGCCACGTTGCGCGTCCCAGGATTCAATCTTGAGGAAATAATTAATCAAGTCTTTAATTCTAGGCCCGGCTTCATCCCCGTTCCGGTCGGCGTCCTTGCGAAAAGCATCGTAAAAACCCTGGTCTGCAAGAATGAAAATTGACAAAGGAGTTTTTGTTGAAATTTCAGTTGGACGAATCAGGGGGGTGCAGAGCGAGGGGTGGAGAATCACCACCTTGAGCGCCTCCAGTCTGAGTTTTATATCTTGCCCGCCCTCTTTATTAGCCGCAACCATTTCAGCACGGCGGTAAGTCACCTCGCCCTTGCGCCCATAGACAATGTTTTTTCCCATCGTTATGCCTTACCTTCCGATTCCACTTCAGCGCCAAAGTCCAGTTTGAAAGTATCCTTGAAAAGAACTTGGGATTCACGGATTTCTCCGTTCTGCACGGTTCCGCGGCGCTCCTCTCCCAGGTCGGTCACCAGCCGATAGGGCGTTCCGTCCAATAATTTCAGGTGGTTCGAAAGCTGGTTTTCGTACTCATCGACCACCTGAATAACAAGGTCCTCGCGCATGGCCTCTGTCTGCTCCGACGGGTCGGCAAGTTGCGAAATCCCTTGCGGCACAATCGGCGCGGCCGCTTGCGGCTTCGGCATCGCCGCCCCACCCCCCACCTGGTAATTCACCACCCCATTGAAACTAACTCCACCCCCCTTGAGATTGATCTGGTTGCCGTAGAGCTCCACGGTGCCGTCGGTTTTGATGACGAAACCGCCGCCGTTCTGGCCGATGCGGATGTCGCCGCCGCCGTCGCCGCGGATTTGGATATCCTGGGCGGCTTGGATCGTCAGGTTGCCGTCCTGCACGGTGAAGCTGGCCTGGGGACCGTGGACGGTGACCTGCTTGCCTTGCTCAACGTCGATGCGCAGATGTTTTCCGGCGCTGGCCTCAATGTTCTGGCCGGCTTGCAGGTGCACATTTTTCGCGGCGCTCTGGCGGATGTCGGTGGCGGCCTGGTAGTGAATTTCTCCGCTGTTGGTGGTGGTCTGATGGCTGTTTTCGACGGTGTGGATGCGGTCGTTGCCGCTGTGCTCGGTGAGGGTGTCGCCGCTTTGCACCTGCATGGTCTGTTTGGCCTGCCACTGCATGGCGCCCTGCTCGCTGGCGAGGCGGATCTGGTGGCCGAGGGCGGCGGCGTTGAGCTGGAGGATGTTGTGGCCGGCGAAGGTGCGCAGGGTGATGGCCTCCTGGTCGATCTTATCGTCGAGGCAGAGCTCGTTATCACTGGCGGTGCGCAGCCGGTTCTGGTGGGCGTTGGCGCTGCTCACCGGGCTGGATTTTTGCGGATTGGGCAGGGTGCCGACGATCATCGGCCGGTCGGGGTCGCCGTTGAGGCAGCTCAGCAGCACCTCGGCGCCATCGAGCAGCGGCAGATGCATCCCAGTGGGTTGCTCACCCGGAGGCCCGCCGAAGGGGGAGAGCCGGCGGATGGGGATGCTGGCTTCGCCGTGGGATTTTTCCTCGCGGTCGAAATGGGGGCGCAGCCGGTAGCGCCCCTGCTCGTCGAGTTGGGCGTAGGGGCCATTGCTTTCGACCCGGGCGGTCAGGGTGACAGGGAGTAGCGGGCGCAGCGGCTGAGCGGGGCGATAGGGAGTCTCGCGGCGGATCAGGGTGGCTTCGTTGCTGTAGGCCAGATCTGCTCCGGCAACGCCCTCCCCGGCTTTCTGACTGGCGCGGTGGTGCAGGCGGATGATCAGGTAGTCGCCGCTGAGGGTGGCGGAGAGCAGGGAGGCATCGAGACTGAGGACCCGCCCGGCGGAGAATGCCGTAATGTCGCTGCTGGCGATCACCTGATGGCCCTCGACCTCTGCACGTTCAGCCAGCAGTTGAGCCTGACTGCGGGCTTGGTCCGAATCGAGGGCTCCTGTGCCAAAGTGAACCTGGGCGGGGCGCATTGCTCCCGAGTGACCGCCGCTGGCACAGGCCCCACCGGCAATGGCAACGGCCGGTTGCTGCTCGCTGCGGTCGCAGACCTGAAACTCGCTGGCCACCATGCGCTGGCGAACCTCGAGGCGCTGAATTCCGCTCTGGGCGCCAAAGGAACCGAGAGAACTATCCATTCCAGCCCTAGGCGTGTAGCGAACGGGGGGAAGATCGAGGAACGGGCAGTGGCTGTTGTGGTCGCTGAAGCGGACCACCTCGGTCTCTTCCTCGGCATCCGACCAGAAGAAGATCCCCGCGCCCGCCAGCAGCCGCTGCAGAAACACCAAGTCCGACTCGCCGGCCTGCAGGGTGGTGGGGCGCACGGGGTAGCTGCGAGTCAGGTGAAACTGCATCTGCTGCTGATTAAAACCGTTGCGCAGCAGCAGCGCGCGGGACAGTTCCACCACGCTCTGGCTAAGGATCATGCGCTGATCGCGCTGGTGCCCCAGCAGCGCCAGCCGCGATTCGAGTTTCAGCCGCAGACGCCGGCGACCGTCATGATGCAGGCCCTGCTCTTCAGCCTCGGTGACGACTCCGGCGATGTTGCGGGAGAGGCCATCCCGACCAGCGACGATGGCAAGGCCCGACTGGCCAATGCTGGCAGGAATGGAGAAGGTATCATCTGCAAGAACTTCGAATTGAAAACCAAAGGGTTGAGACAGGGATTCCTGGCCATCCAAGGACAAAACCGGCAAAGATATGCCACCGACCTGCAGTTGCAGGCGCGCTCGATTGTTGTGAGACAGCATCATCCCCTCCTGACATTAAAAATCACTCGAAAGGCAACAAGATAAGCCAGAACTCACTCAAAAAACAAGAGAAAATAGCAAGTTTCTAATGGATTCAAACTATGCATATCTCCCAGTTTCAAGAGATGATGGGTAGCCACACGGGAAATAGAAAAAATTGAATATCGGATACTTGAGAATGTTCGGATGGTGTTTTAGAAATAAAAAAAAGGGGCGCCCTGGCAGGACGCCCCTTCGAGGTCAAAAAGACCTATTTACTTACTCGACGATGGCGCTGACAGGGCAGCTGTCGACGCAGGCGCCGCACTCGGTGCAGTCGTCGTTGATTTTGTACTTGTCGCCAGCTTCAACAATGGCGCCAACGGGGCAGGTGTCAACACAGGCGCCACAAGCAATACAATCATCAGCGGTGATTTTCATGATTTTCTCTCCTCTTGGTTGGTTTAGTGAAAAATGGAGCTGAAACAGGATCAGACCTCCATGACTTCCTTTTCCTTGGCTGCGACTGACTCATCAACCTTTTTGACGAACTGGTCAGTGAGATCCTGGATATCCTTCTCACCGCGCTTGAGATCGTCTTCGGAGATCTCTTTGTCTTTTTCCATTTTTTTCAAGCTGTCGTTGCCGTCGCGGCGGATGTTGCGCAAAGCAATTTTGCTCTCTTCGCCGAGGCGTTTGAGCACTTTGCACATCTCCTTGCGGCGGTCTTCGGTCAAGGGCGGAATGATAATCCGCACCAGAACCCCGTCCGAGGAGGGGTTGAGACCGAGATCCGACTTGAGAATGGCCTTCTCAATATCGTTGATCAGCTTCTTTTCCCAGGGAGTGATCGTAATCAGTCGCGGTTCGGGGACCGCCAGGGTGCCGACCTGGCTGAGCGGGGTCGGGGTACCATAATAGTCGATCCGAACATCGTCGAGCAGGCTCACCGAAGCGCGACCGGTGCGCACTCTGGTGAAATCCTTTTTCAGCGATTCGATACACTTGTCCATCCCCTGCCGGGTCTTGGTAATGACATCCTTCATCATGGTTTTCAATCTCCTTTGACGATGGTGCCGATGGCCTCACCGAGAACCACTTTATGAATGTTCCCCGGAGTGGTGAGATCAAATACCACGATCGGCAGGTTGTTGTCCATGCACAGCGATGTAGCCGTCGCATCCATAACCTGCAGCCCCTTCTTCAGCACATCGAGATAGGTCAGGCTGGTGTACTTGACGGCATCCTTGTCCTTGGTCGGATCTGCAGTGTAGATCCCATCCACCTTGGTCGCCTTGAGGATAACCTCGGCGTTGATCTCCATCGCCCGCAGGCTGGCTGCAGTGTCGGTAGTGAAGTAGGGATTGCCGGTGCCGGCGCCAAAGATGACGACCCGGCCCTTTTCCAAGTGCCGGACTGCCCGACGACGGATATAAGGCTCGGCTATTTCCTGCATTTCGATCGCCGACTGCACCCGGGTGGTGACTCCGACTTTTTCCAGCGCATCCTGCAGCGCCAGACTGTTCATGACTGTGGCCAGCATTCCCATGTAATCGGCACTGGCGCGATCCATGCCGCGGGAAGCCGCAGCTACTCCACGGAAGATGTTGCCACCGCCGATAACCACCGCGACTTGAACCCCCAGGGCAATAACATCACGGATTTCCCCAGCGATGCCGCTAATCACTTCGGGGTCGATGCCGTAGCTCTGCTGCCCGGCCAACGCTTCACCACTGAGCTTGAGCAGGATTCTCTTGTAGCACGGAGTGTTCTGCACCATAGCGGGTCTCACTTTTTTATTTGCTGAGTTTGGAAACCTCTGCGGCAAAATCGTCTTCCCGCTTCTCCAGGCCTTCACCCAATTGGAAGCGGACGTAACGGGTCAGCTCCACCGGGGAGCCGATTTCTTTGGCCAGGCCGGCGACAATCTTGTTGACCTTCTGGTCAGGGTCGATGACGTAGGCTTGCTCGAGTAGGCAGACTTCGCCAAAGTACTTGTTGACCTGGCCTTCGAGAATCTTCTCGATGATATTGTCTGGCTTGCCGCTTTCTTTGGCTTTGACCCGCATGATTTCTTTTTCTTTTTCCACCACATCGGCCGGAACTTCTTCGCGGCGCAGGTACTGGGGGCTGGCGGCGGCGACATGCATCGCCAGTTGGCGGGCCAGAGTAACAACCCGCTCATCGCTCCCTTTTTCGGTGGTCAGCTCTACCAGAACGCCGATTTTGCCACCAGCATGGATGTAGGAGACCACAGCGCCGGCTGCCACTTCAAAGCGGGCAAAACGACGGACGTTGATGTTCTCGCCGATGGTGGCGATTTGCTGGGTCTGCTCTTCGGCCACGTTGCGACCGGTGCCGGGGAAGGCGGTGGCGGCCAGAGCGGCGACATCGGCCGGAGCGGAAATCAGCACCGCGCTGGCAACGCCGGCGGCAAAGGCCTGGAAGCCCTCGTTCTTGGCAACGAAGTCGGTCTCGGAGTTGACTTCGACGATAACCCCGCGATTGCCTTCGCCGGCAGCCACGATCATCCCTTCGGCAGCTACCCGGCCGGATTTCTTAGCGGCGGCGGAAAGGCCCTTCTTGCGCAGAATGTCGACAGCCTCGTCGATGTTGCCATCGGCCTCGCTGAGAGCTTTTTTGCAATCCATCATGCCGGCGCCGGTTTTGCCGCGCAGCTCGCTGACCATGGAAGCGGTAATAGTTGCCACGTGTTCCTCCTCAAATATGGTGTCTGGGGCTTCAGCCCCTCAAGTCAATTGTCGATTTCGGCAAAAAGGCGGCCAGGAACCCTGGCCGCCTTCTCGATATGTTCCGGTGCGGAGAATCAGGCCTCTGCGGCGGGGGCCTCTTCCGCAGCAACCGCTTCAGCAGCTGCCTCGGCGACCATCGCCTCCACCGGGTCAGCACCCTCGGAGCGGGAGCGGATGTTGGTCTCACGGGCCTGAGCACCGTCGATGCAGGCATCAGCGATCCGGGCGGTAAACAACCGGATGGCGCGGATAGCATCGTCGTTACCGGGGATCAGGTAGTTGATATCGTCGGGATCGCAATTGGTGTCAACCACGGCCACAACGGGAATACCGAGTTTCTTGGCTTCCTGAACGGCAATCGTCTCTTTTTTGCAGTCGATGACGAAAATAGCAGCCGGCATCTTGGTCATGTGCTTGATGCCGCCGAGGCTTCTTTCGAGCTTCTGGCGCTCGCGCTCGAGATTCAGCGCTTCTTTTTTGGTCAGCAGGTCGTAGGTGCCATCCTGAGACATCACTTCGATCTTCTTCAGACGATCGATGCTCCCCTTGATGGTCTGGAAGTTGGTCAGCATGCCGCCCAGCCAGCGGCTGTTGACGTAATACTGCCCGGCGCGCAACGCCTCTTCGGCAATCGCCTCCTCGGCTTGCTTCTTGGTGCCGACGAAGAGAATCTTGTCGCCGGCTTCAACGGTTTCCTTAACGAACTGGTAAGCCGTGCGGAAGTAACGGACGGTCTTTTGCAGGTCGATGATGTAGATGCCGTTACGAGCCCCGAAGATATAAGGCTTCATTTTCGGGTTCCAACGCTTGGTCTGGTGGCCGAAGTGAACACCGGCCTCGAGAAGCTGCTTCATGCTGATCTGGGACATGCGGGTGGTTCTCCTTACTCTGTTTGGTTGAGGTCCTCCGCCCCCGTCATTCCCGTCGAAGCCCAGTGGGCACCCTTCGATCAGGTCGGGAGGCGTGCGATTTAGAAACAACGCCCGTGTATACCATGCGGCTTCAAAACTTGGCAAGGGAAAAATCGGTGAAGCTGGTTTACTTCCCACCACTTCTGTATTAACATCCCGCCCCATGTCGACCACCCGTATTCATCGCTATATTGCCAGGGAAATCGCAGTCCCGACCGTGCTCGGACTGCTGATTTTTACCTTCGTTCTGCTCATGGGGCGAATTCTGAAACTGGTCGAACTGGTGGTCAACAAAGGGGTGCCGTTGGGAGAAATCCTGCAGCTGTTCGCCTATTTGCTGCCGGCCTTTCTGGTTATCACCCTCCCCCTGGCCTTTCTGCTCGGAGTGCTGCTCGGCTTCGGCCGACTCTCCGCCGACAATGAGGTGGTCGCCCTGAGGGCCTCGGGCATTCCAATCTACGGCATGTTGCGGCCGGTACTGGTACTGGCGGTGATCTGCTGCCTGATCACTGGTTGGTTGACCCTGTACGGCGAACCGGCCGGACAAACCGCCTTTCGCGACCAGGTGTTCGAGATCGCCAGCTCCCGTGCCAACGTCGGCATTCTGCCGCGGGTTTTCAACGACGAATTCGATGGATTGGTACTTTACGCCGGGGATGTCGATGAGCGGCAGGGGGAAATGCGCGGAGTCTTCATTTCCGATGAGCGCATCGGTGCCACCCCGGCGGTGATCCTGGCCAGTCAGGGTCGGGTCATCTCCGACCAGGATCAGCGGATTCTGACCCTGCGGCTGGAAAACGGCACCATCCATCGCCGCCCGGTGGACAAAAAGGCCGACACCTACCAGGTGATCGGATTCACCACCTACGATATCAATCTCAATATGGGTCAACAGTTGACCGAGGGTAGCGAGCGACAGAAGAAGTTGCGGGAGTTCCCGCTCCCCGAACTCTGGAGCAAACTGCAAAGCGCTCAGACTGCGGATGAGAAGAGGCCGCTAACAGTTGAGCTGCATAAACGTTTTGCTCTGCCCCTGGCCCCCCTGGTCTTCGCTCTGGTCGGCGTCCCCCTCGGCATCCGCTCCCAACGCTCTGGGAAAGGGGGAGGCTTCGCCACTGCCTTGGCAATATTCATGGGCTACTATATCTGCGCCACCTTCGCCGAAACCCTGGCCTTGGAAAGTGGCTTTCCGATCATTGCAACCCTGTGGGCACCGAACCTGCTGTTCTTGAGCGCAGGTCTGTTGCTGCTGCGGCAGGCGGCCAAAGAACGTTCGCTGCCAATCCTTGAGCGGCTGTCGACTGCCTTTAAAAACTGGCGCTCCCGCCCGCGAGGTTCGCAATGAAACTGCTGCATCGCTATATCCTGCAGGGGTTTTTCCGCATATTCGGGCTCGCCCTGGCGACTTTTGTCGGCATTTACCTGCTGGTCGATTTCTTTGAGAAGGTCGACCAGTTCATGGCCAATGAAGCGACGATCGGTCAATATCTCGGTTATTTCCTGATCAAGACACCATTGATCGCCACCCAGGTGACCCCGCTGGCGGTGCTGATGGCGGTTTTCATGACCCTTGGCAGCCTCTCCCGCAGCAACGAAATCACAGCCATGCGCTCCGGCGGCCTAAGCTTGCTGCGGATCAGTCTGCCGCTGGTGGCGGTGGCCCTGTTTATTTCCCTCACCGTGCTGGCCGCCAGCGAATTCCTGACTCCGGTCTGCGCCCGCAAATCCAATCACTTGCTGCATACCGAGGTTCGCGGCAAGCCCGAGATCAGCTACCGCCGCGACCGCATCTGGTTCCGCGAGGGATCGCAGCTGATCAACATCCGTCTGGCCAATCCGGAGCAGGGAACCCTGCAGGGTCTGACGATTTACCAACTCGGCGCCAACGAACTGCTGGAGCGCCGGATCGACGCCGCTTCGGCACAGTTTCATGAAGGCGGCTGGCAACTGGAGAAAGGAACGGTGCGCAGCTTCGAAGGGGCCAGCGGCACGCTCTCTAAACTGGAGCGCTTCGAGACCCTGGCTTTTCCACTCGGCAAAACCCCGAAGGATTTCCAGGTGGTCGAAACCAAAAAGGAAGAACTGAGCTTCAGCGAGCTGAGACGTCTGGCGAAAAAATTTCTCGCCGAGGGCTACGATGCAACCCGCTACCGGGTCGACATGCACGCCCGCCTGGCGACCCCCTTTGCCTGCCTGATCATGGCCTTTCTCGGCATCCCTTTTGCCCTGCAAAAAGGCCGGCATTCGAGTATCGCCCTCGGCATCGCCGTCAGCGTCGCCATTGGCGTCAGCTTTTTCATCCTTCAGTCCATCGCTCTGGCGCTGGGCTACTCGTCCGTCCTCCCTCCTCTGGTCGCCGCCTGGTCGGCCAACCTGCTGTTCGCCCTGTTCGGTCTCTGGTTGATTCTCTCGGTGCGGGAATAGGTTCCTTGCCTTGGGCCGGGAGTCTGCTTTATTAGTAGTGAACCCCTTTGGCCCGGAGGCCCCATGCGTCTCGCCCTACTGCTCTTAACAACGGCCCTGCTCTGGTGGCCCTCTGCTGTCGCCGCCCTGGAGATTCTCTCGGTGGCACCAGCCTCGGCCAGCGTCGGCCAGACCGTCACTCTCACCGGTGGCCCCTTCCCTGCGGGAAGCATCGTGCGACTTGGGTTGTTTCCTATCAACCCCGATCTGCTGGAAAGCTCCTACCTCAGCTTCACCCTGCCGGATTTGGCCGAGGGGGATTATTCCCTGGTCGTCACCCATGGGGGCAAGATCTCAACCAAGGCGGTCACCCTGAAGGTCCTGGAACCGACCCCCTGGATCACCAGCGTCGAACCCGGCTCTCTGGATGAATGCTCAAGCCCCGAAGAGCGGCGGATCAGCGTACGCGGATATGGCTTCGGGACCGGCGCCAGCCTGCAATTGGATGGCGCCTCGGTCCCCGCCACCCTCAGCGGCGGTGAATTTGTACTGACCATCCCGCCCCTCAGCCCTGGGCTGCACGAAATTCGAATCCTCAGCGCCGGGGGCAAACGCTCGGAATCTCACGCCCTGTCCATCGCCAGTCAGCCGGAGATCCATGGGGTCAGCCAGGGGACGGACCAAGTCACGGTTTACGACGTGATCGTTCAGGGCAAAAATTTCCTCTTCAGCTCGGTGCTGGTGGTCGACGGCCGCCTGGTCACCACCGGTTCCAATCGCACCCAGGCCGACCATTTGAGCTATCAGGACTGCCGCACCCTGATTTATCACCGCTATCCTTACAGCAGGGAATTGAAACAGGTCAACCTGCAGGTGGTCAATCCCGGCGGCAACCAGAGCCAGATTTTTCAGGTCAGCATTCCCTGAACCACATCTCCCTTGAAACGCAAACAGGCCCCAACCGTTGCCGGTGGGGCCTGTTTGCGTCCAGTTATTTAAAATCCGATCAATAGCGGTAAAACTCGGGCTTGTAGGGGCCATCGAGGGACAAACCAAGGTAGGCCGCCTGCACTTCGGTCAACAGGGTCAATTCGACGCCGAGTTTCTTCAGGTGCAACCGCGCGACCTTCTCATCCAGCAGCTTGGGCAACACGTAGACCTGATTCTGATAAGCCTGGGCGTTGGCCCACAGCTCCATTTGCGCCATCACCTGGTTGGTGAAGGAGGCCGACATCACGAAGGAGGGGTGACCGGTGGCGCAGCCAAGGTTGACCAGCCGGCCTTCGGCCAGCAGGATCAGCCGCTTGCCGTTGGGAAAAACCACATGGTCGACCTGGGGCTTGATGTTGATCCACTGCAGGTTGCGGATGGAGGCGATGTCGATTTCGAGGTCGAAATGGCCGATATTGCAGACGATCGACTGATCCTTCATCGCCTCCATGTGGCCGCGGGTAATGACGTCGCGGCAGCCGGTGGTGGTGACGAAAATATCCCCCAGCGGCGCCGCAGTTTCCATGGTCGCCACCTGGTAACCCTCCATCGCCGCCTGCAGGGCGATGATCGGGTCGATTTCAGTGATGATCACCCGGGCGCCAAGACCGCGCATGGCCTGGGCGCAGCCCTTACCGACATCGCCGTAACCGGCGAGAACCACCACCTTGCCGGCAACCATCACATCGGTTGCGCGCTTGATGCCGTCGGCCAGGGATTCGCGGCAGCCATAGAGGTTGTCGAACTTGCTCTTGGTCACCGAGTCATTGACGTTGAAGGCTGGGCATTTCAAGGTTCCTGCTTTGGCCATCTGGTAGAGGCGGTGCACCCCGGTGGTAGTCTCTTCGGAGAGGCCGCGCACCTCGGCCATCAGCTCGGGATATTTTTCATGGAGGATCTGGGTCAAGTCGCCACCATCGTCAAGCAGCATGTTCGGGGTCCAGCCGCCAGGGCCCTGAATACTCTGCTCCACGCACCACCAGTATTCCTCCTCTGTTTCCCCTTTCCAGGCAAAGACCGGAATTCCGGCGGCAGCGATGGCGGCAGCGGCATGATCCTGGGTAGAGAAGATATTACAGGAGCTCCAGCGGACCTCGGCGCCGAGATGGATCAGAGTTTCGATCAGCACCGCAGTCTGGATGGTCATATGCAGGCAACCAGCGATGCGGGCTCCCTGCAGCGGACGGGCGGCGCCGAATTCTTCGCGCAGGGCCATCAGCCCGGGCATTTCGGTTTCGGCGATTTCGATTTCCTGCCGACCCCATTGGGCCAGAGAGAGGTCTTTGACTTTAAAATCTGCTGTTGTCATGGTCCGTTTTGCTCCTTGAGTCCTGGGAGGTCGTTAGCGACCCCCCTGATTAATCGCTCAGCCGGTTACCCTTGCGATCAGGAGAAACACCGCTGTTTCTCCCGGGTTGCCGGCAATGGGAATATACTCCTCAAACTCCAGTCCGCTCATTTGCAGCCAGGCTTGCAACTCCAACCGTTCAAAACCGAGCCACTGATCGGCAATCTCCTCCCGCACCCACTCCTGATCGTGGCGCTGCAGATCAGCCACCAGCACTCGTCCACCCGGGGCGACCACCCGAGCCAGTTCGCGAAACACCGCGACCGGCTGAGGGGCGTGGTGCAACACCATATTCAGCACCGCCCCTTGTGCCTCGCTGTCGGCCAGCGGCAGGTGGGTCATCTCCCCCAGGCGCAGATCGACCCCATCCAGATGCAAATCCGATAACCGCTGGGCCGCCTGCAACAGCATGGCCGGGGATTGGTCGACTCCGACCACCTGCTGCGCCCGCTGGCGCAAGAGCGGCAGCAACCCTCCGGTGCCGAGACCGACCTCCAGCAGCAAATGGCCAATGGGGAGTGCAGCTTCCAGCGCGGAATGATAGCTGGCCAGCGGCAGCACCCGACCACTCAGAGCATCCCATTGGCGGGCATGACGATCGAAGAAATCGGCACTGCGGCGTCGGCGCTCCTCCAGAACCCCGGCCAGACGCCGCCGGTATTCCAGTTGCTCAGAGGCTGCCAACAACGAGCTCAGCAAAGCCGGCCAAATTTCGGCAAACAACGGATTATCCAGGCTCTGCCGATAGTAGCCCCAGGTTCCCTGGCGTTTCACCGCCACCAAGCCGACCTCGCCGAGGATTTTCAAGTGCCGGGAGATCCGCGACTGCCCCATGGCAAGAATCTCGGTCAGCTCCTGGACCGTCAGTTCGGCCTGGCCGAGCAGCAGCAGCAACTGCAGACGGGTCGGGTCGGCGAGGGCTTTTAAGGTTTCGAGAGGCATAATATCCGCAAGATCGAATTCAATAAATCAACTTTTCTTGATTTAACACAAGAGATCCCTGCGGTCAAGACGCAAAACGGGGCGGCCCCTTCGGACCGCCCCGTCAATCGTTGATTTCATTGCCTACTACAGCGGCATGGTCAGGTTGTGCAATTTCCCCGTTTCTACTTCCTTGAGTTGCAGCCTGAGCTGGCTGGCCGAAGGCGCTTCCCCTGGGTAGAACAAGAAGCCACGGCCCAGCACTCCGGAGCGAATCGGTTTGTTGTCGAGTTGTTTATTGGCCAAATCCCGGGAAATCTGCCGGCCGGTTTCGCCGGACGTCCCCTTATCAACACCGCCGATGACTGCCCCGCCGGCGGCACCAACCGCTGCTCCCTTGCCAATGGCGTTGCCAACATTCTCCCCGGTCAAAATCCCCAGTGCGGCGCCGACTATGGCACCACCAGCGGCACCGAGAAAGGCTCCCTTACCTGCCCCCTTGCCAATGGTGGCGAACTCGGAACTACTTTCTACCCGTTGATAGGCGGTACGGCTATCGAGCAGGTTCCAGTAGTTCCCCTCGGTGTCGATCAAAAAAGTCTGCTCGGGCACCACCACCAGAGACGAGGGCCCGACATTGTCGATGATCACCTGCACCGGCAGCAGCCCTGCCCCACGGATATCGAAACCAAAGGCGGCTTTGGCGGAACTGGTGTCGGCATACCCCTGAGCGGCAACCTGGGCGCCATTGACTACCTGCATCCCCGGGTAAGCCGATGGTGGCCGGAAACCAATCTCCTGACTCTTGTAAGCGGTACAGCCAGACAGTGGCAACAGCAATAACAGAACCAAGGCGGCAAATCGTTTCATGGCATCCCCTTTCCTTTCAGTCAGTATGCGCAGCATTATAGCACACCCCTCCCCTATCGGACAGCGGCCGGAACTCCTTTACATCACTTTGGCTCGGACAGCACCAGCAAAGTCGCCGTGCCGTGGGCAATCAATTGCCCTCCTTGATTTTCCACGGCAATTCGCAGGCTGGCAGTACGACGACCAAGGTGCAAAAGATCGGCTCGGGCAGAAAGATGATCCCCCAGCGCCGCGGGTCGAAGATAATGGATATTGAGGTTGCTGGTCGTCACCAACAGGCCGGAGGGGAGCAATGGAGCGGGGAAAAAACAGACCGTGTCGACCAGGGTGGCAATCAGCCCGCCATGGGCCCCGCCCAAATAGTTGAGGTGTTTGGGGGAGACCGTCACTTCCATGATCGCGTGGCTCGGCGCGATCTCGGTCAACTGAATATCGAGGGTCTGCAGCAAAGCAATCTGATTGCCCGATTCAACAGTTGCGGGTTTCATGATAGCCCCGAGGTGTTAGAGTTGGAGGAAGATCGGTCCGAACGTCGTTCGGCCCAACGGCACCAGCGCCAGGTTAGCTGAAACCAGCACCAGACCAGGGCCATGGCCAGCAGGCGCCCAAAGGGATTGTCGGTCAGTGGATCAAGCCAGCGGTCCCAGCGGTTGAGCCAGGGGGTCGCAACGGAACCTACCGGGAGCCCCCCACGGCAATGGGCTCGCACATCGAGGGCGAAGGCAGGTTGCCACCCCTGGGAGCGAACATAGCCGCCGGTGCCATACCATAGCCTCCAGAGGTCCCTGAGCGGCAGTCGGGCCAACTGCTGGCGCAATTGGAGGAAAAAGGGAGTCAGCCTTAACGCCCTGGAACGATCCTGGCTGCGGTAAAGATCGGGCAGATGCTCGAAAAAGGCCGTCCACCCCAGGGCTGCAAAGTTCATGATCAAAGCATTGAGCAGTTGCCGCTGCCACAGCCCTTCCACCTCGAAGCGCCGGGGCGAGGTGAGCAATTCACCGCTCAGCAGGTTCCATGCTCCCTGGTTTCGGACCCGCTCGGCCAACCTGGTGTCTTCGAGCACCGGCAGAGATTGGTCGAAAGGTCCAACCTCGGTGAAGAAATCCCTGGAAAGCATAAACCCCTGATCGCCATGGGTACAGCCAGGACGGTCAAGCTGGGTTTTGGCTTCGTAATAATGGTAGCCAAGGGAAGAACGGGATTTGGGTTCGGCAAAGCGCAGGGCGAAATGCCCGGCTAAACGGTCGTGACCAGCAGCTTTGGTCGCGGCGATCAGTTGCGCCACGGCCAACTCCAACTGGTCCTTCCTGGTCAGATGGCAGTCGACGTGCATAAACAGCAACCAGTGGGCCCGAGCCTGGGTAGCCCCAAGATTGAGCTGCCGCCCTCGCCCCCGCTCGCCGAGGAAAACTTTCACGGTTTCTGGATGCTGAAGGGCCAAGGTCTGAAGAGCTTCCAGAGTTCCATCCTCGGAGCCACCATCAACGAACAACAACTCCAGTGCTATCCCCTGCTGGGTTGCCAGCATCTCCCAACAACCTTGCACAGCGGCGGCTTCATTGAGCACCGGGATGATAATCGAGAGCTCCGGAACAGTGGCCATGCCAACCCCAGGGATGAAAACAGCACTGGCGGACCCAAGGGGCCCGCCAGCGTTGCACGGATAAACTCTATTGCCTTTACAGCCCGGCGCGCTTGCGCAGCGAGGCGATGCGATCGGTACGCTCCCAGGTGAAGTCAGGAAGCTCCCGGCCGAAGTGCCCATAAGCAGCGGTTTGCCGGTAGATGGGGCGCAGCAGATCGAGGGTCTTGATAATCGCGGCCGGGCGCATGTCGAACTCTTCCAGGGCGATCTTGGCGATGTCGTTGGAAGGGATTTTGCCGGTGCCGAAGGTGTTGATCATTACCGAAACCGGTTCGGCGACGCCAATGGCGTAGGCCACCTGAACTTCGCACTTGTCAGCCAGGCCGGCGGCGACGATGTTTTTTGCGACGTAACGGGCCATGTAGGATGCGCTGCGGTCGACCTTGGAGGGGTCCTTGCCGGAGAAGGCACCGCCGCCGTGGGAGCCCTGACCACCGTAGGTGTCGACGATGATTTTGCGGCCGGTCAGACCGCAATCACCCATCGGCCCGCCGATGACAAAACGGCCGGTCGGGTTGATGAAATACTTGGTATTTTCATCCAGCAACTCGGCCGGAATGACCTTTTTCACTACTTCTTCGATCAGTGCTTCGCGCAAGGTCTCGTAGCTGACATCGGGGGTGTGCTGGGAGGAGAGCACCACCGAATCGACCCGCACTGGTTTCTCGTTGATGTACTGGACCGAAACCTGGGATTTGCTATCCGGGCGCAGGAAGTTGAATAATTTGTTTTTGCGCACATCGGCCAGACGCTTGGTCAACTTATGGGCGAAGGTGATCGGCATTGGCATCAGTTCGGCGGTTTCGTTGCAGGCATAGCCGAACATCAGACCCTGATCGCCGGCCCCTTGTTCCTTGAACATCCCTTCGCCCTCGGAAACCCCCATGGAAATATCGACCGACTGCCGGCCAATGCTGGTCAGAACGGCGCAGGTTTCCCAGTCGAAGCCCATGGAGGAATCGTCGTAGCCGATCTCCCGAATGGTCTGACGGACGATTTCCGGCATGTCGACATAGGCCGAGGTGGTAATTTCACCGGCGATCATTGCCATGCCGGTGGTCACCAGGGTTTCGCAAGCGACCCGGGCTTTGGGATCCTCAGTCAGAATCGCATCGAGAATCGCATCGGAAATCTGATCGGCAACCTTGTCCGGATGGCCTTCGCCCACAGATTCAGAGGTAAACAGGAAGTCGGTCATGCCCATGGTGCAAAGTCTCCTATGTTTAAAATTTACAAAGCCACAGATGGTAACGGCTGCAAGCCTGAGCTGTCAAGGTGGATATGTCGGAATTAAACAATCCCGCCATTGAGAATACCGGGGAAACGGGCCTCCATTTCCTTTTCCAGGCAGGTCACCACCTCGCGGCCGGTCCCCAGCAGCAGCAGACGCCCGGTCAACTCCACCGCATCGCTGTGGCGGACATGGCGCAGGACCCGCTTGACCCGTGGCATACAGCTGGCATTCATCGACAGATCCTTGAATCCCAGTCCCAGCAGAACCAGGCTGTAGAGGGGATCTCCGGCCATTTCGCCGCAAATTCCCACCGGAATACCCGCTTCGGCAGCGGCCCGGGAGACCAGTTGCAGGGCCAACAGGACCGCCGGATGCAAGGGTTCATAGAGGTAGGCGACATGTTCGTTGCCGCGGTCGACGGCCAGGCAGTACTGAATCAGATCATTGGTGCCAACGGAAAAGAAATCGACTTCGGCAGCCAGCGTCGAAGCCATCAGCGCCGCCGCCGGGGTTTCAATCATGATCCCCACCGACAGTTCGGTGTCGAAAGCGATCCCCTCGGCAATCAACTCTGCCCTGGCGGCCCCCAGGGCTTCCTGGCAGGCGCGAACTTCCGCCAGGCCGGAAATCATCGGAAACATCAGCCGGACGCTGCCATAGGCCGAGGCCCGCAGCACCGCCCGCAGCTGGGTATGAAACAGTCGCCGCTCCTTGAGGGAGAAGCGAATGCCGCGCAACCCCATGGCCGGATTGGCCTCATCGGAGAGGTTCATTTCCGGCACGAACTTGTCGCCACCGACATCCAGAGTGCGAATGGTCACCGGGTGGGGGGCGACGGTTTGAATGATTCGCCGATATGCCGCCAGTTGCTCCTCTTCATCAGGGGGGACAGGCCGGTTCATGAAAGCATATTCGGTACGGAGCAGACCGATCCCTTCGGCTCCTTGCTGCTGGACTCCGGAGATATCGTCAACCAGTTCCAAATTGCCGCGCAGGGTGATGGAAACCCCATCAAGGGTTTGCGCAGCCAGGGAGGTGTAGGCCAGCAGTTCGGTTTCGAAATATTCGTAAGCCTGCTTTTTGCGAAGATATTCGCGGAAAATCGCCGCCGACGGATTAAGAATGACCAGACCGGAGGAGCCATCGACGATCACCGGCAACCCGGCCGGGATCAAGGTACTGACGGTTTCCAGCCCGACCACCGCCGGAATACCGAGGGAGCGGGCGAGAATGGCCGTGTGGGAGGTGCGGCCGCCGACATCGGTGACAAAGGCAATTACCTTGTTCTTATCCAGCTGCATGGTGTCAGCCGGTGAAAGATCGTGGGCAACGATGATCGCCTTGTGATCGACTTCGGCCGGTGATTGCTGACGCGCCCCGACCAGGTTGCGCAACAAGCGGTCACCGACGGAATCGATATCGCTGCGCCGCTCGCGCAGATATTCATCTTCGATGCAATCGAACACCGCCCGGAATTTCAGCAAGGTCCGCTTCAGCGCCCCTTCGGCATTGAGCAACTCCTTCTCGATCGCCTGCAGGGTCTGCTCGTGCAGCATCTGATCGTCGAGAATCAGCAGATGGGTATCGATGATGTAAAGGTGCTCAGCCAGCAAGGGGTCGGCCACGTGGGCCTTGACCTCCTCCAGTTGCTGTTTGGAAACCGCCACCGCCGCCAGAAACCGGGCGCACTCACCAGCAACTTCTTCAGTCGCCAGACGCCGTTCCACCGCCGCGGTGCGAGCGCGGTTGAGCAGAAAGGTGGCGCCGATGGCAATGCCCGGCGACGCCCCGATGCCGATCAGATACGTATCCTGAGTGACTTCAGTCTTCTCCAAATCCATCCTCGATCAGCCGCCCGATGGCGGTCATGGCATCTTGCTGATCCTCGCCCTTGATGGTCACCTGAATCCGCGAGCCCTGGGGAGCGGCCAGCATCAGAATTCCCATGATGCTTTTGCCGTTAACCTCAAGACCTTCCTTTTCCACCAGGACGTCGGAGCGAAAGCGGTTGGAGGTCTGCACCAACTGCGCGGCGGCACGGGCATGCAAGCCGAGCCGGTTTTTAATCACAAAGGTTTTGGTTTCCATGCACATCCCTTCATTCCATCAGATGGTGCAGACTCAGCACCAATGCACACACTGTCAGCACCAGCATCAGCGCCGAAACCCCTTTTCGAATCAACCACCCCCCGCCGGCCACCAAGGGGAGCGCCGCCAGCCCCCAACCTGTGGCAACCTCCTCGGTGCGCAAAGCGATGAAACAGAGATAGGCACACAAGGCCCCGAGCAGGATGACGGTGGCCTCCTTGCAGCGGATGGCCAGGTCCGGCAAGTGGTAGCGGCCGATGTCGTCGATAGCCCGCAATCCCAGGGTATAGCCGCGCAACAAACCCACCACGCGAAACCAGAAATGCGGCAGGTTGAACAACAGCAGGAAAACCACCGGAGCCCAAAGCGAGCCGCGAAAAGCAAAGAACAGGGCGATGGCTGCCGCCAGCGGCCGCACGCCGCCCCAGAAAAAGGCATCCCCCATGGCCGCGTAGGGGGCCATGATCATGTTCTTGAATTCTTTGACCTCGAGGTAACAGGTCTTTCCCTGGCTGCGGGTTTCCTCCAGGGACAGGGTGATCCCCAAGACCGTCCCGGCCAGAAAAGGGTGGGTATTGAAATATTCCAGATGGCGGGCGTAGGCCAAAGCCAGATCTTCATCTTTGTAAAGCTGGTGCAGCGCCGGAGCGAGCACATAAGCTACGCCAAGGCTTTGCAGACGCTCGAAATTCCAACTGGCCTGCAGCAGCAGGCTGCGCAGCAGAACCCGGGTCATGACAGTTGCCGACAACCGAGACTGGGTCACGTTCCCCTCACAACAGCCAGAGCATCAGAAAGGCGCCGGTAAAGGCCGCGGCAAATAGCGTCAACGCCCGCCCAACATTGATCGAGGAGAGCAAGGCCGCGGTCCCCACCAAGGGAAAGACCAGCCACAACCAGTTGCCGACGTCGCCAACGGGGCCAACCAGGGTCGGCGCCAGCAGCCACAACAGCCCCCAACCACAGAGCACAATGGTCAGGTAGGTGGCAAAGGAAGCCAGGGCAAAGTGCCCCAGGCCCAACAGATGCTGGCGAGGAATCCGCTGAAAATCCCCGGTCATGACGGCCGCTTCGGCGCAGATCAGCAATTGACCGTTGCGCTGCCGAGCCAAGCGGTCAAACCGTTGCCCCACCTTCCCCAAGGGGATGGCCACCAGAGTGCAGAGCAGCGCCAGGGGAAATTCGGAAAGCGCCAACTGCGGACCAAGGGTAAGGGTCAAAACAGTGGCGCCAATGGCGACCTGGGTATCGTCCGGCGGAATCGCCGCCCCGACCGGCAACCGTCCGAGCCAGAGAAGTTCCACCAGCGCCCCGATCAGCAAGCCCGCCAGCGCATCCCCCAGCAGCCAACCGGTCAGGGGGGCCGCCACCAGAGGACGGGAGATCATCAGTTGCAAAGCGGCTGTGCGGTCAAGACCGACCAGGACCGCCACTAATCCACCGATGGAGAGTTCAGTCCAGGGCATCTCATTGCCCCATATGCTGAATAAGTTTGCGCCAATCCTGTTCCCGATCCGAGGGAACGCACTGGGAGACGATTTTCGGACCGCGGACTTCCAGATTGGTCAGATTGGCGATATCCGACCCATCCAGAGCGATGGTGCAGGAGAGCCGCACCTTCCCTTCCCCGCCGTGCATGTTGCCAAGATTGAGCGCTTCAAAGGGGATTCCGAGACGGTGAGCCCGCAGGGCATCTTCGGAACTGGCGAACAGCAGTAATACCCGCAGGGGATCGAGATCGTGACTGGAGAAAAGTGCGGCTATCTCGGCAAGGGTGCCGATGACGACTTTGATCCCCCGGGGGACTGCGGCCCTCATCAGGTTTTTCTGAAAGCTGGCCGCGGCGACGGTGTCGTTGGCGACCACGATACAGTTGGCGTGGATATAGGGCACCCAGGCTTCTAATACCTGACCGTGGATCAACCGGCTATCGATTCGGGTTAAAACTATGCTCATCGGATCAATCCACAGCTACCGATTCAGAAACTGGCTCGGCAAAGTAATCCCCTGCTGACCATAGGATTGCAGCAGCAAAGCCAGCTCGGCAAGGCTCAATCCCTCCTGACTGTTGAAAAATTTAAGCACCATCGGCAGGTTGACCCCGGTGAGCACCTCCACCCGATCCGGCTCGAGAAACGCAAGGCTGATGTTGGAGGGCGTGCCGCCGAACATGTCGGTCATGACAATGACCCCTTCGTTGTCGCTCACGTCATCAATCGCACCGGCGACGGCGGAGCGGATCTCCTCCACACTGTCTTCCTTGCGGATACCGACCGCCCGGGCTTGCGACAGGGCCCCGATGATCATTTCGGTCGCCAGCAGAATTTCAGCACCAAGGTTGGCGTGGGTCGCGATCACCAGTCCGATCATGAATTACCTCTTCTCAATATCGCGGTGGCAGACTTTCAGGGCCACCCCTTCTCCGATCAGGAAGGGGCGCAGGTTTTCAACGATGGTCACACTGCGATGACGACCACCGGTGCAACCGACGGAGATGGTCAGATAACTTTTCCCCTCCCGCTGATACTGAGGGAGCAGGTAGAGCAGCAGGTCACGAAATCGCTTCAGAAAATCCTGACAACTGGTTTGGGCCAGAACGTAGTCGCTCACGGCCCGGTCCAGCCCGGTCAAGGGTTGCAACTCGGGGATGAAATAAGGATTGGGGATAAACCGTACATCCATCACCAGATCGGATCCGGGAGGGAGCCCATAGCGGAAGCCGAAGGAGAGCAGTTGAACCTGCAGCGGCGAGCCCCCTTCTTCACCACGGGCGATTTTGACCACCTTATCCCGCAACTGATGCACGGTCAATTGGGTGGAGTCGACAATGGCGGTGGCCTGGCTGCGCAAAAATGCCAACTGCCGACGTTCCAGCAAGATTCCTTCGGCCACGGTGTCCTTGGCCGCCAGCGGATGCCGGCGGCGGGTCTCCGAGTAGCGACGGACCAGAATTTCATCGGAAGCGTCGAAGAAATAGATTTCGAGGGGAAAGCCGGCGGTGCGAACCTCGGCCAAGGTGCTTTCGACTGCGGCCAGGAACTCCCGATTACGAACATCGATCACCACCGCTACGTCATTGGTAGCAGCTGTCCCTCTCCGAACAAGGGTCAGAAACTCGGTCAACAAGACCAGCGGGAGGTTGTCGACAACGAAAAAACCCTCATCTTCCAGGGCCCGAGCCGCGGAACTTTTCCCGGACCCGGAAAGCCCGGTAATCAGAATCAGGCGCTGAACCTGTTTCATTCGAGATTATCCCCAATGATCGTGTGGGCATGCAGGTGGGCGGTTTCCGCCATGCGCTTTTCCAGTTGGTCTTGGAATTCCCGGGCGCTGTGGTACCCCATCTCCTTGAGCAGTTGATTGCGGGCGGCCACTTCGACAATGGTGGTGATGTTACGGCCCGGCCGCACCGGAATACGCATCATGGGAATATCGATGCCGAGAATGGAGTGGGTCTGGTCTTCGAGGCCAAGGCGATCGTATTCCCGCCCCTCTTCCCACTCCACCAGTTCCACCGCCAGATCGATTTTTTTCCGCTCCCGCACCGCTGCAACCCCGAACAGGTGCTTGATGTTGATAATCCCGAGGCCGCGGATTTCCATGTGGTAATGCAGCAAATCGCTCCCTTCGCCAAACAGCACCGCCGGCAGCTTCATCCGCACCTTGATCACATCATCAGCGACCAGCCGATGCCCACGCAGCACCAGATCGAGAGCGCACTCGCTCTTGCCGACGCCACTTTTACCCAGCAGCAGCACACCAACACCAAGAACATCAACCAGAACCCCATGCAGGGTGGTTGAGGGGAGCAGGCGTTCTTCGAGAAATTTGGTAATCAGGGAGATGAAGATGGAGGACTGATGATGGGTGCGCAGAAGCGCAATCCCTTGAGTTTCGGTGTGGCGCAGCAGACCCTCAGGGACCACTTGACCTTTGGTGATGATAAAGCAGGAAATATCCAGGGCACAGAGCCCTTGCAGGTTGGTTTCGGCCCGTTCCGGGTCGAGTTGAGCCAGATAGCTCAATTCGGTGGAACCGAGCACCTGAATCCGGTCGGGATGGAGATTGGTCAGATAACCGGCGAGGGCCAAGCCCGGTTTTTGAATACGGGGCACCTGGATCTGCTTACCGAGACCACGTTTACCGGCCAGCAGCTCGAGATCGAGCCCTGCCTCGGTTTCAGCCAGCAATTCCTGAATCGTCAGTCCAGCCATGCCGCCTTATCTGCCGTCAAAGGGGGGAAGCGGGATATCCTAACACAGAACTCAACACCCTCATGAATCGCTGGCCAAACCAGCGAATCAACAGGAGAGTTCCGCAATGGGATCAGAGTTTGTCGTCTTCTTCAGTGATAATGCGGAAAATTTCGTCGCCGTCAGCGGCCTCGATCAGGCGTCGACGCACATCGGGGTTTTTCAATAGTTTCGAGATACGCGCCAGGGTCTTGAGGTGAATGCCAACCGACTCTTCCGGCGCCACCAGCAAAAAAAACAGCTGGGCAGGTTTGCCATCCATCGACTCGAAATCGACCCCGCGCCGACTGCGGCCAAAGGAGATGAGCAGTCGGTCAATATTTTTGAGCTTACCGTGAGGGATGGCGACGCCATCACCGATGCCGGTGCTGCCAAGGCGTTCCCGCTCCTGCAGAACATTGATGATATCGTCGCGACTCAAACCGTCGGCGACTTTGAGAATCGCCTCGGTCATTTCCGACAAGGCTTCGTTTTTTCCGACAGCCTTCATATCGGCCGCAATGGCGGAGCGCTGGAGCAGATCAACAATCTTCATGATATCCGTAAAGATGTTCGGAAAAGGTACAAAAGCTACAGAGGGGGCAGACGTAAACGCCTGCCCCCCAGGTCAGAAGGTAATCAGCTGTTCTGCTGCGGAGCAATCAGACCATAGTTGCCGTCTTTGCGCCGGTAAACAACGTTGATGTCTTCGGTGCCAGCATCGGTAAAAACCAGAAAATCCTTGTGCATCAGGTCCATCTGCATAACGGCCTCTTCCACCGACATCGGTTTCACCGGAAAGCTGTCGCTGCGGATAATGATCGGCTCGACCGCACCTTCATCGATACTGGCGGCTTCCAGAACGGTTTTCTTGACTTCCCGCTCCCGGCCGGCGGTCGGCTTGTGGTCTTTGAGCTTTTCCTTGTAGCGCTTGAGCTGGCGCTCAATCTTGTCCACCATCGCGTCAATGGCGGCGTACATGTCGTTGGTCTCTTCCGAGCCCTTAATGGTGATTCCCTTGGCGACAATGGTCACTTCGGCCTTGTGGCGAATTTTCTTCTCCACCGACAAGACCGCCTGGGCATCGATCGGCTCATCAATGTACTTTTTCACCCGGCCGAGTTTTTCCTCGACATAAGCTTTGACCGGCTCGCTGACGTCCATATGACGGAATGTGACGGAAACTTGCATAAAAAACTCCTCCTGAAAAAAATCCCCGCTGGGGTGGTGCAGCCTGTGGTTGAAGTATAGCCCGTCACGTCTCGATTGCTATCGGGGCGCGACAACTAGAAATGGCGTTTGCGCTCCGTCGACGAACCGATATTAAGCATTTCCCGGTATTTTGTCACGGTGCGTCGGGCAATTTCGATCCCCTGATCCTTGAGCAGTTCGACCATTTTCTGGTCGGAGTAGGGCTTGCGCGTATTCTCTGCGGAGATGATCTCCTTGATTTTGCTCTTGACGCTTTCCGAGGCGACCGAATCACCGTCGGAGGTGCTGATGCCGCTGTTGAAGAAGTATTTCAGCTCGAACAGCCCCTGGGGAGTCTGCACGTACTTGTTGGTGGTGACCCGGCTGATGGTTGACTCATGCATTTCGATGTCTTCGGCAACATCCCGCAATACCAGGGGTTTTAGGAATTCGATCCCCTTGTCGAAAAAATCCCGCTGGAATTTGACGATACTTTTGGTGACTTTGTAGATGGTGCGCTGGCGCTGGTGGATGCTCTTGATCAGCCAGACTGCACCGCGCATCTTTTCCTGAATATATTCGCCGGCTTTTTCATCCACCTTGGTGCCGCCAGAGAGGGCATTGCGATAGAAGGAATTGATCCGCAGATTGGGAAGTCCTTCATCGTTGAGCACCACCACGTACTCTTCGCTGATTTTGTAGACGAAGATATCGGGGCTGATGTAGTGGACTTCCTCCTGATTAAAGGGACTCCCCGGTCGCGGGTCAAGCCCGGAAATCAGCTTGGCTGCCGCCAGCACGTCATCGAGGGCAACCCCGAGAGTTTTGGCGATGACCGCGTACTTGCGGCTTTCCAGATCCGTCAGGTGATTGTTCAGAATCGATTCGACGATGGAGTCGTCCATACCGAGCAAGTGTATCTGCTTGAGCAGGCATTCCTGCAGATTACGGGAAGCAACCCCCGGAGGATCAAAGTCCTGCACAACCCCCAACACCCGCTCGACCTGCTCCACCTCAACCCCGGTGACCCCGGCAATCTCATCAAGAGAGGCTTTAAGGTAGCCATCCTCATCCAGATTGCCGATGATTTCTGCGGCAACCATCGCTTCGCGCTGGCTGATGCGGGTCAGGTTCAGCTGCCACAACAGGTGATCGTTGAGAGATGATTTTTTGGTCAGCATGCTCTCGAAAGAGGGGCGGTCATCATCATCTTCATAGGAATCGGCCACCGAGCCACCCAGATTGTAACCTTCAAGGTAGGTCTGCCAATCAATATCGTTGACACCCTCGGCCTCGCCGGCGACCTCTTTGACCTCCCCGGTCTCTTCGCTGGAACTGGTCGCCTCTCCGGTTTCAGAAATTTCCGCAGCGGCGCGCTCTTCCTGCTCATCGGCGACGTCCAGACCTTCTTCCAGAACCGGATTCTCTTCCAGCTCCTGCTGCACCACGTCAACGAGTTCCATCCGCGAGAGCTGAAGCAGCTTGATCGCCTGCTGCAGCTGGGGCGTCATCACCAGTTGCTGGCTCAGTTTCAGTTGCTGTCGGAGTTCTAAAGCCATGGCTCTCCCGGGGTCGATACCCCTCAGGTCAATGGTCAGGAATCAGAGACGGAACTTTTCGCCGAGATAAATCGCCCGGGCCCGAGGACTGGCAGCGATGGCCGCCGGCTCGCCGAATTCGAGGATCTCCCCGGCGTTGAGAATGTAAGCCTTATCACAGACACCGAGGGTTTCACGAACGTTGTGGTCGGAGATCAGCACTCCAATCCCCCGCTGCTTCAGATCCACAATGATGTTCTGGATATCGATCACCGCGATCGGGTCGATACCGGCAAAAGGTTCATCCAGCAGAATGAAAGCCGGTTCGATCACCAGCGCCCGGGCGATCTCGATCCGCCGCCGCTCCCCTCCCGAAAGGGCATAGCCGTAAGTGCGGGCAACGTGGGTCAGGCGGAACTCCTCCAGTAGCCGGTCTTTGCGCTCGCACCGGTCACCCGGGGAGAGATCGAGAACCTCGAGAATGGCCAGCAGGTTCTCTTCCACCGTCAATTTGCGGAATACCGACGCCTCTTGGGGGAGGTAGGAAATTCCGGCCTGGGCCCGCTGATACATGGGCAGAGCGGTCAGATCGAGATCATCCAGAAACACCTGACCCCGATCGGGCTTGACCAATCCAACCACCATGTAGAAGGAGGTGGTTTTGCCGGCCCCATTGGGTCCGAGCAGGCCAATCACTTCGCCGGAGCGAAGATCGAGATCAACACTGCGGACCACCTCGCGCCCCTTGTAGGCCTTGCATAACCCCCGAGCCGCCAGTGATCGACTCACTGTTTGGTGCCTTTGGGATGGAACACCGCATTGACCCGTCCCCCATCCTGGCCGCTGACCACACTACGCTCTTCGTTGAGAAAAACCGTGATCTGCTCGCCACTGATGAAATCCTCCCCTTGATTGACCCGGGGAGAACCGGTGAGGACAATTTTCGCCTCGCGGTTGAAAAAAACCCCTTTTTGCCCGGTGGCGACCTTCTCGCCCTGCACGATGCGGACATCACGATGGGCTTCAACCCGATCGATATCGCCAGCACCTTCAGCATAGAAGATGATGACTTCCTGGGCATAAATGGTCAGGTCACCCTGACGGGCCACCACGTTACCGAGAAAACGCATCTGCTTCTTGGCGTCGTTGGCTTCCAGGCGGTCGGAGCGTATATCAATTGGCTGATCGGTGGTCGATTTTCCCTCGAGCACACCAGCAGCCCCAACCGGAGCGGTCAACATCAACCAGAACAGTAATAGAAGTCCAAATTGGCGCACCATGCGTGTTCAGCGTGCTCCCTTCCCCGCCACCCGGGCCTTGACATCGGCCAGCAGGCGCAGGGTCATGTCGTCCACATTCATTTGCAGCCCCCGTCCGGTCAACTGCAGGCCGGTCTCGGAGCTCATTTCCACCAAGGCATCGGTTTCAATCAATCGGCTGACTTCATGATACTGCAAGCGGTCGGTGTTCAGGGTATATCCCTGGGGGTGCTGCACCACCACCTGATCGGTCAGGGTCACTTCGCGACTATCGAAAATCACCGTTCCCTGGCGGGCGGTCAGCACCACATTACCCCGTTTCGCATCGAGAAAAGTCAAGTGGATATTCTCGATGCGGGTCACCCCGGAAGTCACTTCGTGGGCGGCCGAATCGGCCTGCAGAGTCCAGCGGGGGATGCCATCCTGGGTTTCCGTATAGTCAATCTGCTTCAGGGCCAAATCGGCGCTGCCGACTTGGACATTCAGCAAATCTTCGGGGATCGCTCGTTGCAAATTGCGACTGACGGTTACGGCTAATGCCGCCGTCAAAACCACCAAAGCCAGAGCTAACAGGCTGCGCGCACTAAACTTTTTCTTCATAGGCCGGGCCAGTATACCACCCTCGTTCTGGGGTGTAAAGACGATAGTTCGGCAATTGGCACGGGATTTGTAAGGGGCCGGGATCAGGAAAAATAGCGGTCGGCGGTGGTCTCCCAGAGCCCTGTTTCTTTAAGCAGCAGATCGCACACTTCGCGCACCGCACCCCGTCCACCATCCCGGCGGGTGACATACTGGACATAGGGCTTGACGTCTTCGACGGCGTCGGCCACGGTGGCGGCAAACCCGACCCGGCGCAGAATCGGGATGTCGATCACGTCGTCGCCGACGTAAGCGATTTCCTCATCGGTCAGGCCGTGGGTCAACAGGATCTCCTGGTAAGGGATCAACTTGTCCTTGGCCCCCTGATAGAGGATATCGATCCCCAACTCCGCGGCGCGAAAGCTCACCACCTCGGATTGGCGACCGGTGATGATCCCGATCTGAATCCCGGCCCGCTGCAGCATTTTCAAGCCATGGCCGTCTTTGACGTCGAAGGCTTTGGTCTCCATCCCCTGGTTGTTGTAGATGATTCGACCGTCGGTCATGACCCCGTCGACATCGAGCAACAGCAGGCGGATTTTTTTCAACTTTTCGCGCATCAGACCACCCCGGCCTTGAGCAGGTCGTGCATGTGCAGAATCCCCACCGGCACCTTCGCCTCCTCGGATTCAAATACAAACAGGGAGGTAATGACGTGCTCCTCCATCTTCTGCAGTCCCTTGGCGGCCAGATTGGAGCGCAGAATCCGTTTCGGCCGCTTGGACATGACCTCACTGATCGGCCGGTTCAGGCCATCGAGACCCTTTTCCAGCGAGCGGCGCAGGTCACCGTCGGAGAAAACCCCGACCAGAGCCCCGTCAGCGTCAACCACCCCGGTGATCCCCATCTTCTTGCTGGTAATCTCGAACAGAGCTTCCCGCAACAGGGTGTCGGTGCGCACCAGCGGCATCGCATCATCGACGTGCATCAAATCCTCGACCCGCAGCAGCAAGCGCTTGCCAAGGGCGCCGCCCGGGTGAAACAGGGCGAAATCCTCCGGCTGAAAGCCACGCTCGATCAGCAGGGAAACCGCCAGGGCATCGCCCATGGCCAGGGTCGCTGTGGTACTGGCGGTCGGCGCCAGGCCCAAGGGGCAGGCCTCTTCCTTGATGGAAATATCGAGAAACACATCGCCGGCCCTAGCCAGGGCGCTGCGGGGGTTGCCGCTCATGGCGATCAGCGGCAGGCCCATGCGCTTGATCACCGGCAGGATGCGGGTGATCTCTTCGGTCTCCCCAGAGTTGGAGACTGCGATCACCACATCCCCCTTCATCAGCATTCCCAGGTCGCCGTGGATCCCTTCGGCCGGGTGCAGAAACAGCGTCGGAGTTCCGGTCGAAGCCATGGTCGCAGCGACCTTCTGGCAAATATGACCGGATTTGCCCATGCCGGTAATGACCACCCGCCCCTCGCAGCGCAGGATCATCGCCACCGCCTCGGCAAAGGGTTCGCCAATCCGGTCGATCAGCGCCAGGATGGCGTCGGCCTCGATTTTGAGTACGTTTTTGGCAGTCTGCAAAATGTCCTGATTCACGATCAGCGCCCCTTAACGATGGCATCGATGGCCAGGATGTCTTTGAGCATCCCGGCAAGGTCTTTGAGATAGAGGGAATTCGGTCCGTCGCAGAGAGCTTTTTCCGGGTCTTCCTGCACTTCCCAGAACAGTCCGTCAATGCCGGTGGCCACCGCCGCCCGCGACAGGGCGCCGACGAACTGGCGCTGACCGCCGGAGGAGCCGCCGGCGCCGCCGGGCAACTGCACCGCGTGGGTTGCATCCATGATCACCGGGCAGCCCATCTCCCGCATGATCACCAGCCCGCGCATGTCGACCACCAGGTTATTATAACCGAAGGAGGAACCGCGCTCGGTCAGCAGCAACTGCTGGTTACCGGTCGACTCCACCTTGCCGACAGCATTGGCCATGTCTCCGGGAGCCAGGAACTGCCCTTTTTTCACATTCACCACCCGCCCGCTTTCGCCGGCGGCCACCAGCAGATCGGTCTGGCGGGAGAGAAAGGCCGGGATCTGGATGATGTCGAGCACTTCGGCGGCCAGGGCGACCTGGGTCACGTCGTGGACATCGGAGACCACCGGCAGGTCCAGTTCAGCCTTGACCCGCCCCAGAATCCGCAACCCTTCCTTGATCCCGGGACCGCGAAAGGAGGTCACCGAGGTGCGATTGGCCTTGTCGTAGGAGGCCTTGAAGACCAGGCCGATGCCAAGATCGCTGGTGAGCTTTTTCAGAAACTCGGCGATCCGCAGGGTCTGGTTTTCGTCCTCGATGGCACAGGGCCCAGCGATCAGCACCAGGGGGCGGTTGCCGCCGAAAGTGACGTTGCCGACAGAAACTTCGCGAACCATGTTATTTCTCCCCTCCCCGCTTCAGACAGGCGCCGACGAACGATTCAAACAGCGGATGCGGCTGCATCGGCCGCGAACGGAACTCCGGATGATACTGACAACCAAGGAACCAGGGATGGTCGGTAATTTCCACCACTTCGACCAGATCCGCCTCGGGGTAAATACCGGAAATCACCAACCCGGAGTTCTGCAGCACCTCGCGATAGGCGTTGTTGAACTCGTAGCGGTGACGATGGCGCTCGTTGATCTTCTGCTGGCCGTAAATCCGCCGGGCCTGGGTGCCCTCGGCCAACACGCAGGGATAGGAGCCAAGCCGCATGGTCCCACCCTTGCGGGCGATGGCTTTCTGGCCTTCCATGATGTGGATGATCGGATTTTTCGCCTCTTCCCGGAATTCAGCGGAATAGGCGTCCTCAATCCCACAAACATTGCGGGCGAACTCCACCACAGCCATCTGCATCCCCAAGCAAATACCGAAAAAGGGGAGTTTGTTCTCCCGGGCGAAACGGATAGCGTCGATTTTCCCCTCGCTGCCGCGCTCACCAAAACCACCGGGGACCAAGATGCCGTCAACCTCGGCGAAGGTTTCACCAACGCCGTGTCGCTCCAGCGACTCGGAATCGACGTACTTGAGATTGACCCGGCAATTATTGCCGATACCGCCGTGAATCAAGGCCTCGGCCAGGGATTTGTAGCTCTCGGTCAGCTCGACGTACTTGCCGACGATGGCGATGGTGGTCTCCGAGGCCGGCTCCTTGATCCGCTTGACGATCCGCTCCCAACCGGAGAGGTCGGGGGATTTGGTCCAAATATTGAGAAAATCGATCAATCGCTCGTCGAGGCCCTGCTCGTGATAGGCCAGAGGAACCTCGTAGATCGAGCCGACATCGCGACCGGTGATCACCGCCTCTTCCTTGACATTGCAGAACAGAGCGATCTTGGCCTTCATATCCCGGGGAATTTCCCGGTCACAGCGGCAGAGCAACACGTCGGGCTGAATGCCGATTTCCCGCAGTTCCTTGACGCTGTGCTGGGTCGGCTTGGTTTTGAGCTCACCGGCGGTGGGGATGTAGGGGACCAGGGTCAGGTGAACATAGAGGACATTCTCGTGGCCGCGATCGGTGCGAAACTGACGGATCGCCTCCATAAACGGCAAAGATTCGATGTCGCCCACAGTGCCGCCGACCTCGACGATGGCGATGTCGACCCCCTTGGCATTATCCAGAATCTTACTTTTGATCTCGTTGGTAATATGGGGGATGACCTGCACCGTGCCGCCCAGGTAGTCGCCGCGGCGCTCCTTGCGAATGACCGAATCGTAGATCTGGCCGGTGGTGAAATTCGACTTTCGGGTCAGGCGGGCAGTGGTGAAACGCTCGTAGTGGCCAAGGTCGAGGTCGGTTTCGGCGCCGTCGTCGGTGACGAACACTTCACCATGCTGAAACGGGCTCATGGTCCCCGGATCGACATTGATATAAGGGTCCATTTTCTGCATCGACACCTGCAAGCCTCTGGCCTCCATGAGTGCGCCGATAGACGCTGCGGCCAACCCCTTGCCAAGGGATGAAACAACGCCGCCGGTAATAAAAATAAACTTGGTTTTCATGGGGGCTCCTTTACGAACGAACCTGCATCAAAGGCAGGATTTTACTGGCTCAAAATCAAGGCTCCGATGTTACACAGATAGCCCTCAAAAGAAAACCCCCAAATCCATCGGGGGTCCCGGTTTAGCGCAGTGCGGCGGCCAGCACCCTGGCCCGTTCCAGGTCATCCGGGGTATCGACCCCCTGGGAGACCAGTTCGGTGCGAGCCACCCGAATCCGGTAGCCATGCTCCAGAGCCCGCAACTGCTCCAGTTTCTCATGGTTCTCCAGCGGCGTCACCGGCAGGGTCGGATAAGCGAGCAGAAACTCCCGCCGATAGACATACAGGCCGATATGTTTGCAGCCACCGAGCTCGCTAAACCGCGCCGCCAGATCGTCCTGGAAATCCCGAGGATGGGGAATCGGCGCCCGGGAGAAGTAGAGGGCAAAGCCCTGGCGGTCGGTGACCACCTTGACCACGTTGGGATTGAGAAACTCCTCCGGGCCGGCCAGCGGGGTCATCAGCGTCCCCATGGGGATGGCCGCATCGGCCAGCAGCGGCGCCACCGCCTGATCGATCATCCGCGGGTCGATCAGCGGTTCATCCCCCTGCACGTTGACCACCAGATCGCTGTCGATGCGGGCTGCCACCTCGGCCAGCCGGTCGGTGCCGGTGGGATGGTCGGCCCGGGTCATGGCGACCTCGCCGCCGAAACCGCTGACGACCTCGGCAATCCGCGCATCGTCGGTGGCGACGATCACCCGATCGATGGTGGTCGAGAGCGCAGTGCGCTCGTAAACCCACTGGATCATCGGCTTGCCGAGCAGATCGGCCAGGGGTTTGCCGGGAAAGCGGGTGGAGGCGTAACGGGCCGGAATGATCGCGGTGACGCGCATGGCTAAGCTCCTTGGCACAGGGGAAATTCCGGGGCAGGGTAAAGAAATCGTTCGGGGTTGTCAAGCCAGTGGGAGTCCAGGTGGGCCGGCCTAGCGGGTTTGGCGCCAGGCCCAAAACCGCCCCACCCACAAGGGCTCAATGGCTTCAACGCACTCAGCTGCATACGGGCTTACTGCTGGCAGAGACTGGGCCCTCGCAAAACGATCCGCCCCTGCGGTTCGCCACGCTCACCCAGGCCGGTGTGCGGCAGCCAATGGATTCTCGCGGAGTTGGGGTTCATCAACCAGACCAATCTGCCCCCCCCCATCGGCCCAGGTAAATTCTCCCTTGACAGAGGTCATTCTGCAGTTAAAAATTATCTAACTCTAATTTCAACCCCTTCTGAAGCCGGTTCTGTTTTGGAGGAATCAGACCGGGAATACCCACAAAATTGATATGTTTTTAAACATTTTTGATTTCAGGCAACTGAGAAGGAGCGGAAGAAAGGGGGTGAAAAACAGGAGGCAAAGCCTATTCCAGGGATGGAAGGTAAGGAGTGCGGAGTACCCAGAAATTGCTCTCCGGAAACAATTCGAAAGTCGTCAAATCAAAAGGGAGAAGAAAGATGGTCGAAAAAAAATTACTCGCCTGCCTGCTCACTTTGATTCTTTGCCTGTTGTCCTTCGCGGCGCTAGCCGGTGACCAAGGGGGATACCCGTTGACCGCCAAGGAGCAACTCGGCAAAAAACTGTTTTTCGATTCCAACCTCTCCACGCCCAAGTTCCAGTCCTGCGCCATCTGCCACAACCCGGAGGTCGGTTGGACCGGCCCGGACATGGCCATCAATGCCCATGGCGCCGTGTACGAAGGGGCGGTTTGGGGCCGTTTCGGCAACCGCAAGCCACCCAGCTCCGCCTACGCCACCTTGAGCCCGATCTTCCACTACGATGAGCAGGAAGGGCTTTTTGTCGGCGGAAACTTCTGGGACGGCCGGGCCACCGGTGAACATCTCGGCAATCCGGCGGCTGACCAAGCCCTGGGGCCGTTTTTGAATCCGGTGGAACAGAACAACCCCAGCAAAAAGGTGGTCTGTGAAAAGGTGGCTGCCTCCCAGTACAGCTGGTTGTGGAAGGAGGTCTTTGGCACATCGATCAACTGCATGACCGACGCAGCCGTCGAGCAGAACTACAATCGCATCGGTCTGGCCATCGCCGCCTACGAAGATTCCAAGGAAGTCAACCAGTTCTCCTCAAAATTCGATTACTACCAGAAGGGGATGGCGACCCTGACCAAGCAGGAAAAGTGGGGGATGGATTTGTTCAACGGCAAGGCGAAGTGCTCCGCCTGCCATCCGAGTGAAAAAGGCCCCAACGGCGAGCCGCCCCTGTTCACTGATTTCACCTTCGACAACCTGGGGGTGCCGAAGAATCCGGAGAATCCTTTCTATCGGATGGACAAGGTGTATCTCGCCGACGGCTCACCGATCAATCCCGAGGGTAAGTACTGGGTTGACCCGGGGCTGGGCGGTTTCCTCAAGACCCGGCCGGAGTGGGCAGGCCTGGCCTCGATGAATATGGGCAAGCATAAGGTGCCAACACTAAGAAATGTGGATAAAAGAACCCAGGACGGGTTCGTGAAAGCCTTCGGCCACAACGGCTTCTTCAAATCCCTCAAGGGGATAGTGAACTTCTACAATACCCGCGATGTCAAGAAAATGTGCTACTCGGGTAAATACGGTGATTTTACCGAGACCATGGCATTGAAAAACAATTGTTGGCCCGCACCGGAGGTCAAGGACAACGTCAACGTGGAGGAACTGGGCGATCTCAAGCTGAGCCCGGCGGAAGAAGATGCGATTGTCGCCTTCATGAAAACCCTGTCGGACGGCTACAACAAGCCTCAAACCGGCCAAGGGTACTACGATTTTTACTGCATGGGGTGCCACGGCAGCGCCGACCCGGCCAACATGTATCCGGCGCCGGTTGCTCCGCGCAAAGTCGTGGGCGCCCGGGCCTGCTCGATCAAGGGTGGGATTTATGGGACCTACGTCTTCAAAAACGGGGTTAAACCCATGCAGTTCATGAAGGGGACCTTCAGTGATGAGCAGATTCAGATGATTTCCGATTATCTGAATTATTTCCCCGGCATCACCGGTCAGCAGCGCTACACCACCACCTGTGCCGGTTGCCATGGCCTAGACGCGCAGGGCGGCCGGGTCGACGAGGAGGTTTTGGGCGAAGAAACCGAGGAGATCAAAGAGGCCATTTACGATGAGGACCCGATGCGCTTCCTGAGGTGCTTGCCTTACCAGGACCTCTTCTCCATCGGCAAATATCTTACGAGCAATTACTATGACCGTGATGACGACGATGACGACGATGACCGTGAAGACGACGATTAACTTCTAATCGGCAAGACACGACAGGGCCTGAGCCCATGCAGCCTGCCGGGCCGACTGGTCCGACAATCTGCATGGGCGGGTGTTGTCACAGACAACCTGTGCTCCAAATGAGACGCGGCGATCCAGAACAGGGGTCGCCGCGTCTCATCGGGGGATGGCCGACACTCCAGCATGAGCGGCAGCTTGCCGCATAAGGCAAACTTTTGCCCTGGAAACCGCTTCCGTGACCGGAGCCGCCCCCTTGATCGCTTAACAGGAAAAGAGCCCCCCAAACCGGTCATCCGCTTGACTTTTTCCGGGTCGGACGCTTAATGTGACCGATGTTGTCCAAGATTGATCCGGCCCAAATTTCCACCCTCAAGGTCAATAATCAATGCTGAATTTCGAAGAACTGGAAAAGGGCTTCACCGAAGCCGAAGCGATTGCCGAAGCCAAACGCTGCCTGAACTGCCCCAAGCCCCGCTGTGTGCCAGGTTGCCCGATCGAAAACCGTATCCCTGAATTTATTCAGGCGATCGCCGCCGGGGATTTCCGCAGCGCCATCGAACTGATAAACGAGCGCAGCAATCTGGCGGTCATCTGCGCCCGGGTCTGCCCGCACAACGATCAGTGCGAGGGGAGCTGCGTGCTGAACAAAAAGGGGGAAGGGGTGCGGATCAGCAAGCTTGAGCGCTTTCTCGCCGACAAAGAAATCGAGTATTCCCTCGGCCGGGTCTGGGACAAGGTTGCCGTCATCGGCTCCGGCCCCGCCGGTCTCACCGTCGCGGCTCTTCTCGCCCGTCAGGGCTACCGCACTACCATTTTCGAGGCCCGCCCCCAACCCGGGGGGGTCTTGCGCTACGGCATTCCCGAATATCGCCTCCCCAAGGCGATGGTCGACAAGCAGATCGAAACCATTCGCCATCTCGGGGTACGGATCGAAACCGGGGTGGTCATTGGTGAAGACATCACCATGGATCAACTCTTCGGCATGGGCTACCGCGCGGTCTTCATCGGCACCGGCACCGGCTTGGCCCGCAAGCTCGAAGTCTCCGGCGAAGAATTGCCGGGGGTGATGCAGGCGATCTACTTTTTGGAGACCATCGAACTGATCCACGAGCAGCGCCTCCCCGACACCCACCTCCCGATCCGCCCCGGCGACCGGGTGGTGGTGGTCGGCGCCGGCAATGTCGCCGTCGATGCCGCCCGCACCGCTTTGCGACTGGGCGCGACGCAGGTCGAGGTGGTCGATATCGTCACCGAGGGGGAATGCCGGGCCAACGACAAAGAGTTGCAAGAGGCCCTGCATGAAGGCGTGAATTTTCAGTTCCAGACCAGCATCAGCCAGATCCTTGGTGATACGGGGGTCAACGGCGTCACCCTGCAGGCCTTTGCCCCCCGTCGGATCGAGGGGCGGGAGAGCCGGATTCTGCCGGTTCCGGGGAGTGAACGGCATCACCCCTGCGATAAGGTGATCGTCGCCATCGGCCAGAAACCCTTTGCCCGCATCGTCTCCACCACCACCGGGATCAAAACCAATGCCAGCGGCTATGTCATCACCCAGCAGCCTCACTACGGCATGACCACCCGGGCCGGAGTCTTTGCTGCCGGTGACGTGGTTCACGAACCGCAGACGGTGATCCTGGCCATGCGCGAAGGCCGCCGGGTCGCCGAAGCGATCGACAGTTATCTGAGCCAACGACAGGACTGACATTTCGGCTCAATGAGCAGAATAAAACAAGGCCGGGCCGGGAATTATTCCCGGCCCGGCCTTCTCCGTTCCATTGATCGCGGACTGTCAATGCGCCCTGGCGACGGCGCTGACAGCTTTTCCGCAGTGGGGGCAAAAAGCCCAGTCTCCATGTCGCGGCGCCCCACAGGGGCAACAGCGGGCGGCCCCCTTCTGCAGCCGCCGCCGACGCAGCCAGAGCAGACTCAGGCCGGCGATGGCGGTCAAACCGAGCAGCAGAAAGCCGAAGGGGCCGAAGGAGTAGAGGGTCTGCAGGGTGCAGTGACCACAGCTGTAAGCCCAGACGTTGTAGCCGAACACCGCCAATCCTACCCCGAAAATCAACAGCGTTGCGGCCCCGAGCAAGCGTGGAGGCTTCATGACGCCCCTCCCCGCCGGTTCCCGCACCACGGGCAGAAGCAATGCCAGCTGGCGGTCGCCCGGCCGCAATCGGGGCAGCTCTCCCGCAGCAGATGACTGCAGCGGGGGCAAAGCAGCCAGTCGGCTTCCACCATCCCCCGGCAATCGGGGCAATGGCCGGTGATCGTCTGGGGTTCATCCTGGCTCCGTTCCAACTCCGCCAGAATGGCCCAGGTCAACACCCCGAGCAGAACCAGAAAGACCAGGATCACGCCGCCTCCTTCAGCTCGCCGCCGCCAGACTCGGCCGGCGACAGTCGCTGCTCTCCACCCGGCCATCGCGCAGCATCAGGGTGCAGTCGAAATAAGCCCGGTTCTCGCTGTTGTGAGTGACCATCAGGATGGTCTGCCCCTCCCGGTGCAGTTGCTGCAACAGCTCCATGATCTCCCCGGCGGTGGCGGTATCGAGGCTGCCGGTCGGCTCATCGGCCAGAATCAGCGGCGGATTGTTGACCAGCGCCCGGGCGATGGCCACCCGTTCCTGTTCTCCCCCCGAGAGTTGATTCGGCAGATGCGCGGCGCGGGCGCTCAGGCCGACCCGGGCCAGAACCTGCGCCGCCCGCTCCCGCTTCTCGGCCGTCGGCATCGCCTTGACCGCCAGCGGCAACATGACGTTTTCCAGCGCCGAGAGGTAGGGGATCAGGTTAAAGCTCTGGAATACGAACCCGAGGTATTCCCGGCGAAAATCCGCGCGTTTTTCCCCGCTGAGGGCATAGAGATCGATGCCATCAACCTTGACGCTCCCCGCAGTCGGGTGACAGAGGCCGCCGAGAATCGCCAGCAGGGTGCTCTTGCCCGACCCCGAGGGGCCCATGACGCCGAGGAAAGAGCCCTCCTCCACATTGATATCCACCCCGCGCAGGGCCTCGACGCAGTCAGCGTCCCCCTGGTAGCGTTTGGTCAAACTACTGATTTCGATAAAAGCCATGAGTTGTAGATTCCTTTCGTCGACCTAGAGCGCCCGCAGCGCTTCGGTTGGGTCGAGGCGGCTGGCATGCAGCGCCGGGTAATAGGAGGCTGCCATGCCGACCACCAGTGCCAGGGCAATCGCCCCGACAGCCAGCAGCGGATTCCAGACCAGATGGGGATGCTCCTCGGCCAGCAGCGGCAGAATCAGCCGGGTGGCCCCCATGCCGCCGAAGTAACCGAGCACTCCGGCCAGCAGGCTGACCCAGGAGGCCTCCATCATGATCAGGCGGATGACATGGCCCCGGCGAAAACCAAGGGCGCGGAAAATACCAATTTCCCGGGTGCGCTCGTTGACCGCCCCCATCATGGTGACAAAGACCACCAGCGCCCCGACCAGCACCACCACCCCGGCGACGCCGAGGGAGAAGGCGCGGAACTGCTCCAAGGCATGCATGCGGGTACGGACCACCTGCTGAATCGCGGCAACCTTGACCTCGGGCAGTACCTCGGAGATCTGGTTGACCATATCCTCCACCGGGCAATCGCCACAAAGCGCCGCAACTTCCACCAGGGAGACCTGGCCCGGCTTATTCAGCAGGCGCTGGGCGGTCGGCAAAGCGGCAATCAGCAGTTCGTCATCCTGGGACCCGGTTTCCTGCAGAATCCCGGTCAGGGTGAAGGTTTCGCCGCCGATCTCGACCGGCGCCCCCAGGCTCAAACCCAGACGATGGGCCGCGGCACTGCCGGCCACCAGATCGTGCTCCCCCTTGAGCGGAGCGCCATTCACCGTCCACCAGCGTTTGACGTGGAACTCCACCTCCGGATCGACCCCCATCAGCAGCGCCCGCGCCTCACCCAGCTTCACCCCACCGAGCACCTTGGGGGCCACGGCGGCGATATTGCGGCTGTTGCGGATGGTGCTGATCCGTTCCAGGTCACTCTGAACGATTTCGTGGGCATCGACCGAAACCCCACCAAGAGTGATGCCGCCGTAGGTCAGGGACAACTCTTCGGTTCGGGGGGTGATCAGAATGTTGGCACCGAAGTTGTCGAGTTTATGCTCGGCCTCCATGGTCAGCGCTTCGGTGAGAGAGAGCAGGGTCACCACGGTGGCGACACCCAGCAGCAGGCCGGCGACCAAAAAGGCCAGACGGCTTTTGCGCCGACGCAGGTTATTGAAAGCTATGGTTCGCAGATTCATGGGTTCCCCTTACTTGGGCGGGCTCTGGAAATACCAGGCCCCGGCCACCAGATCGGCTTCGTCGATACGCACCTGCCCCTCCGCTATGGTCGGCTTCAGCGGCGCCGGGTTACAACCGCCCTGAACTTCGGCGATCATATTGGAAGGAAAGCGCATGTTGCAGTTATTGCAGACCATCTCCGCCCCTTCCTGCCGGTATCCCTTCTGGGCGTGATAGCAGACATCGCAGGTATCCAGGGCGGCCCGCAACACTCCATCTTCACTCTTAAGTACGAAGAAATTCACTTCCGTCGCCCCGGAGCGGTAGCTGAAAAAGTGCGCCTGGCCGTTACTGACCTTCTCCAGCGGCAGCACGATCTGCCCCTGCTGGGCGGTGACCTCGGGGAACTTGCAACCGACAGCTGCGCCGGGAATGAATTTATACGCCAGCACCCCGGCACCCAACAGCACCACCAGGGCGATCAGGGCTAGCGGCAGAAATGATTTTTTCTTCGCTTCGGCTGAGAACTGGGCCTGCTTTTCCTTGCGTTCCGACATAAAGAGTGACTCCTTATTGTGCTGATTTTTAGATCTTTTTTAAAAGTAGATGTTGTTTCCTACCCGCAGCAGGAACCGCCGCAACCACTGCCATCAGCCGCCGCTTTCAACGCTGGATCCAGCAGCAGAACCGGAGTGCTGGCGACCAGCTGCTGATACCAGGCATTGAGTTTCTGCTGCCGCTCGGCCGCATCGCTCACCCCCTTGAGCACCCCTTCGTCCAGAGTCCGGCGGATGGTCATGTCTTGCCGAACTTTGAGGGAAAAGGCCTCAACACCACCGAAGCGGGTTTCAACCATGGAATCGAAATCGGCCATGCCGGCTCGCATCAAACCGATCTGCCGCGCCACCTCGGTCTCCTGCACCACAGTTCCCTGTAATTCAGCGGCGCCAAGCAGCAATTCCCGCTCCTGAACTTCCTGCCAAAGAGCCTGGCGAAGCGCCCCCTCATTGGCACCGTTGGCGGAATTCCGACGCAGCGCCAACTCCCGCTCGAAATCGTCTCGACTGATCAGCCGTTGACCGACCCGAGCGACAAAACGCTCGCTCAGCCGAGTGGCATCCTCAGCCAAGGCTTGAACTTCGGACGCCGACAAAACCTGGCGCAAACTCGCCGGGAACCCGGCCGCAGTGATGGTATTGGCCAAAGTCTCGGTGCTCACTTTATTTTCGGCATAGGCGACCGTCGCCGTGCCGCCACCGACATTGACCCGCACCTCGCCGACTCCGGGCAACGGAGCCAAGGCGGCGTTGATTTTGCTGGCGCAGGAACCGCAGGTCATCTTGGCCACGGTAAATTCGGCCGAACCTAGGGACTGCGAACCGGAGACCAGATAAACCCCGCCTCCAAGCAGGGCGAAACAGAGCAACAGACCAACCACAACCTGGGTAGATTTTTTCAAGAGCATCTCCTTACATCCGGATGGAAGCTAAAAAATTCGAGCCTTTTGGGGTCATGCTCAGGACCGAGCGGATACCGCAGGAGGCAAACCACTCCTGGCTTGTTAATCCACGAAACATGCCAACAAGTGGAACATCGTAATGACCTGAAACTTAACGAAAACAGAATGCATAAATATGTGGGGCCCTGAGTGAGAGTAGAATATTCCCCAATCCCCTGTTTAATATTCTGCAGTCGCCAAACAGCTACAAATTGGTCATGGCGTTGCCGCCGTGTTGCACCCGGGCGCGCTTGCGAGTAGGATGTGGCGGCTTGATGGCAGATAGCCGAACCTGCGCATCCCCCAAAGCTTGCCCCTCTTTTTAACAGGCCTCCGATGCAACGCCGGCCCCCCTCACCGATCAGCTGGCTGCTCTGCGCATTGGTGCTGTTCAGCCTGCTCGCGCCCATACCGCTCCGAGCCAAAGAGTCCGACCAGGAACCGTCCCGGTCCACGGTCGGCCTCGCCTCCTTCTATGCCAAATCCCTGCATGGCCGCCGCACCGCCAGCGGTGAGCGCCTCGATCGCATGGCGTTGACCGCTGCCCATCGCAGCTATCCCTTCGGAACGAGGGTGCGAGTGGTGAATCTGACCAATGGCAAATCGGTGGTGGTGCGGATCAACGATCGCGGCCCCCATGTGACCTCGCGCATCATTGACCTGACCGAAACCGCGGCCAAGGCCATCGGCATGTGGCGCAAGGGGGTGGTCAGCGTTCGGATCGAACCGCTGACCCTGGAGGAGTGAGGCAGGAATCGGTTGCCTTGGCGCTGCTAACCGCCAAGGTTTTGCTGCAACCGCTTGGGCAGCGAGTTCACCACCAGTCGGTAGGAATCCTCAGCCATGGAGAGAATTTCGTCGGTGGGAATGCTGCCATCCAACACCACGGTGTTCCAGTGCCGCTTGTTCATATGATAACCCGGAAGCACTGCCGGATAATACCCCCGCAACACCTCGGCGTGTTCGGGGTCGCACTTGAGATTCATCCGCAACGGCTCCTCGGTAAGAGCAATGAGGGCAAACATCTTTCCTTCGACCTTGCAAACCAGATGCTCGGGGCCGAAGGGGTAATCCTCCACCGCGCCGGGCAAAGACAACAGATGCTTTAGCAGTTGTTGCAACGACATCCCTCCCCCCTTTCCGCACTCAATGTTTATGGCCGGGACTGCGTAAATGCTCCACCCGGGCACTTTCCTCTTGCAGAAACTCAAGCAGGGCTTCGATCTCCAGTTGGTTAAGGCGCAGATTGGGCATCGGCACATTGTTGTAGGCGGCCAGTAACGAAACTGCCAGGGGATCTTTTTCAGCCAGCATTTTATCTGGTTCCGCCAGCCAGCGGATCAGCCAGGCGCGTTCGCGATTTTTTGTCACCCCCAACAAATCCGGCCCGATCGGCTGCTTTGCCGAGGCCAGGATATTTCCGGCTCCGATGGTATGACAAGCCGCGCAGCGGGTGCGGAATAGCGCCTCCCCCTTGGACACAGCGCGCACCTGAGGGGCATCCTGATATTCCTGGATCGGTTTGGGGGGAAGCTTCCAGTTGTGCAGCCAACTGCCGACCTGGGTAGCCAGAATATAGGGGTTTTCAAAGGGCGAAGACTTCATCCATTTGCCGCTTTTCTGATTGCCGAGAATCAGGCTCAGATTGTGCGTCGAGAGAATGCCCGCCTCATCCTCCTTGCCGTACATCCCCAGTTTTTTCCGCAGCATGATGATGTCATCGGGCTTGCCGGTCAGAAAGGTCCAGCCGGGTTCGACCTGGAATTTTTCCCTATAAGCCTTGAGCACCGCCGGGGTGTCGACTTTCGGATCGATGGTGATGGAATACATGAAAACATCCTTGCCGACCCGGTCACCGAGCAGTTTCTGCACTTCCCGCAAACGAGCGGTTTCCAGGGGGCAGACATCGGGACAACTGGTGAAGATGAAGTTGACCATCACCACCTTGTCCTTGATCAGGTCATCGAAAAACCGGATGGTTTTCCCCTCGTGGGTGATCAGGGAGACATTGGTGAAATAATCCTCCCCCCAGATCTGTCCGGCATCGGATGAGGCCTGAGCCGAGGCGGAGGTGAAGCCAAAGGCCAGCAGGAGCAGAGCGAGCATCCGGGTCAAGGGGCGGGACAGCGAAAATTTGAACATACAGATTCTCCCAGGGTCTGAAGACAAAAAGGCCCCCGAAGGGGCGCCAAACTCCCATCCGGGGCCATCAATCAAGGGTTGCGAATCGGCTAGAACAGCCCGCCCACCCCGTCACCGCTGCGGAAGGTCGGCAGCGCCGCGGAATCGACGTATTCCACCCCGTCCCAGGTCGGCAGAGGGGTCGGCATCAGCTGGAACTGACCGGGATGTTCAACATCCCAGCGCAGCAGCATGGCGGTATCCTCGTGCTGGGTGTTGTGGCAATGCTCCATGTAGGTTCCGGCGAACTCGCGGAAGCGGATAGCGATCTCCACGTTGCGCGAACTGTCCTCCTCGCCGCCAATCCGGTAGACATCCTTGCGCGCCCAGCGCTCCCATTCCGGTGGCAGACGGCCATCCCGGCGCAGGATGACCCCCTCCTCGAAGTGAACGTGGACCGGGTGACTCCAGCCACCGCCATCGTTGACGATATTCCAGACCTCCATCGTGCCGTCGCCGCTGAAACCGGCTTCGGTAGGGCCGGTGGAGAGTTGGGGGGCGGCGCTCACCCGCCGCGGGTCCATATTGAAGGCACCGCCGTTGATGCCACTGCCACCATCAACCTGGATGGTCCAGGGTTGCTCATCGGTCCCTTGCGCCTTGCCGAAGGTGAAGGTGCGGCGCCGCGCCGTGGCAATTTTCTGTTGATCGTTGGAGTTGTCGGGATCAATGCTGAGCGGAATCATTCTTGCTCGACCCGGTTCGAAATCCTGCGGGTTCATGCTCAGATCCTGACCATTATACTCCTGCACCCGGAATTCCAGAAATCTGCCGACCGCAGGGTCACCGTTGACCCAGCGATCCGGTACGCCGTCCAGATCAACATCATCCCGCTGGGGTTGATAGGCTCCGGAGAGGATGTTTGCCAGCGCGATCCGCCCGGAAGGTTTCTGGCCATCGGTATGCTCCAGGGTATTGACCAGATAGAGGCGATCTCCCGGGCGAACACCATTCTGACTGAAATCGACGATAATGTCGTAGCGTTCGGCAATCGCCTGGGTCGGCAGCTGGCCGCGGTGTTCCTGACGGTCGCCGTCGCCATCGAGGTCGCGGTTGCCATCAAAAGGAATAGCGTGGACCATGATGTTGCCATCGTTGCCGATCATGTGGAACGGCACCCGGTTGTAGGAGACACCAGAACCGGGGGGACCGGGGAGTTCACCGCCACCGCCTTGAACCTGTTGCACCAGGGCCAGGGCGAAGTAGCGGGAGACCGAACCATTGAGAATGCGGAAACGGTACTTGCGCGCCCGCACATCGAAATACGGTTTATACAGCCAGTTGGTCAACAGCTGGTCGCCCAGAAACCCATCCTTGTTGAAGATATTGAACCAGAGCTGGCCCTGCTGGTCCCAAGCCTTGTCGGCGATCAGCAGATTGACGTCGTAGTCCCGGTTCCCCCAGGGGAGCGCCGTGCCGCTGGGGAGGCGCAGATTGACACCATCGATGAAATTTTCTTTGCCGCGATCCAGGGCACTGTAATAGTTCATCATGACCGCATTGCCCTTGTAAACATTCTGGGCGGTGAAGTCGAGCATATGATCATGGAACCAGTGGGTACTCATAGTTTCGCGCCAGTCGCCACGGATCCGGATCGAGCCATCTTTGCAGATTTTATAGCCCGGCTCCTTGTCGTTGACGAATAATGTTTCGCCAGGAGCGCAAGGAAAGGCTGCCCGCCGGTCGGTGGCGTCGGTGTTAACGGTGTCGTAACCGGCCAACTGCATCGGCCAGCGATAGTCATAAAACTGCCCGGGGAAGAAAAAGGCGTTGGTGTAACCATCGCTTTCGGCCGGGTTGTGACCGTTGTGCTCATGGGTGGAAATGGTGTGCAGCCCGAACCCCCGGTTGGCCGCCGGATCAATGGGCAGGGCGTTGTAGTGCCGCATCAGCATCGGTTGGCCGTAGCGCGTCATCAGCAGTTTTGGTGGCAGGGTGCCGTCAAAGGTCCAAAGGGCCTTGTGATCCTGCACCGGCATGTTCGGGTGCAGGCGGATTTTCAAACCGCTGGTGGTCCCATCGAGGGTGGGCGAACCGGGAACCGAGGAGCCATACACCCGATGATAGAGACCGCCGGGGGCAAACTCGCCGACACTGTAACCATGGCGTTGCCGGCTGTCGCGCAGGCCGGCATTCTGCCGCGACCCGGCCTGAACGGTTTGGAAAAAGGCCTGAGGATAGAACTCGTTCCAGCGCTGATGGGCCCAGCCGCGTCCAGGTGGTCGGCCCTCAGCTGGAGGGGTATCCAGCCCACGGCCAATAAACTGGGAGATGGTCTGTTTCCAGGGATTCTCATCCAGGGTGTTGGCGAATTCGGTTGGGAAGGGGTTGATCCCGGGCTGGGCCAGAAATTCTTCCAGAGCCACTCCGGAAGGTCCACTGCGGGCCAGGCGGGTCGGATCCTGTTCCGGCGCCGGACCAACGCTTGGCCCGGGGAAACCGAGGGCAGGCGGCGCCACTGTTGGATCGAGAGGCTCCATGCCGAACTCTTCAAACAATAGCATCTGCTGTGTGTACGGATCGGCACCGAACAGCGGGCTGGGCTTGCTGTTGGTCGGTACGTTGAAGTCATCCAGAGGGTTCAAGGGATCAAGCACCCGCTGCAATGCCAGGGGGACAACGTTATCCACCCCGGCATCGGCTGGCGTCCCGGTCACTCCGCCGAAAAATGCCCCATGGTTGGTCGGCAACAGAGTGGCCAGAATATCCCCCGAGAAGGGCAGACCAATCAGTGGGCCGGTGAAAGCGGACGGGTCGTCCGCCGGTGGCGGCCCATAGTAGTCGGAAACGATCACGGGCGGAGGAGGCTCGACCACTTCTGCAGGGGGTTGCCCACCCCCGGGCGTTCCGCCTGAGTCAGGAGAACCGTTGCCGGGACCACTTGCACCACTACCGCCGCTGCCGCCCCCACCGCCGCAGGAAACCATCAGCAAAAGGGCTACCAGTGACACTCCCATCAAAACCCATCGTTTCAGATCAGCACCCATGTGAACCTTCCTTTCCGGGAACAACCAACTCCTCTCTGCGTCAATGCCCCCTTTATTTATAACTAATACAGTTATTTACTCCGATGCATATAGGGAGTTGTCCCCATTCTGCAGTAGGGCTTCGAGAATTCTCACGTTACCGCAAAGGTCACATCCGGGGATCTCACCACTGCGGTAAAATAGGTTAAACTGAAAAGAAGCAACATTTCGCCCCAAGGAAGCAGAGGACTATGAACGAGCTGCATACCTATCTTGGAGGAGCCCCTCTAACGGCTGTCGGGGCAGCCTTTGCCGGGGGATTGCTGGTCAGTCTCTCTCCTTGTGTCTATCCCCTGGTTCCTATCGTCTCAGCCTATGTCGGATCAAGATCCAGCGGAGAGAAAACCCGCCTGAAGGCCTTTCTGCTCTCCCTGGGCTATGTTGTTGGGATGGCGGTGGTCTATGCCCTGCTCGGGATGCTGGCCGCCCTGGGCGGCGGCTTTTTCGGCCAGATCAGCAGCAGCCCTTGGGCGCAGATATTGGTCGCAATGCTGCTGTTGTTGCTGGGCTTGAACCTGCTCGAATTGCTCCCCTTCCCCAGCGGGTTGGCCTCTCGCCCCCTGACTCCGACCACTCAAGGGATTGGCGGCGCCTTGCTGCTCGGCGCCGCCTCGGGACTGGTTGCCTCCCCCTGCACGTCACCGGTTCTGTTCGGCCTGCTGACCTATGTTGCCACCACCCAGAGCACCCTGTTCGGTGGCTTGCTGCTGTTCAGCTTCGCCTTGGGGATGGGAGCATTGCTGCTGGCCGTCGGCACCTTCTCCGGCCTGCTTGCCACCCTCCCCAAACCCGGCCGTTGGATGCTGGGGATAAAAAAACTGCTAGGGACAATGCTGCTCGGAATGGCCGTTTACTATCTGATTGGTGCCTGGCGAACCTGGCATTAAGGAGATTACTCATGGGACACGCGGCGAAAACCCTGTTGGTATTCTGGCTATGGGCGATATTCACCAGCCACTCCCTGGCTTTGGAGATTGGTGCGCCGGCGCCGGATTTCACCCTGCGCACCTTTGCCGGCCAGCAACTCTCCAGTGCCACTCTGGCTGGCAAACCCCTGCTGCTGGTGTTCTGGAACACCTGGTGCGTCAACTGCCAACGGGAATTGGTCGAACTCGAGCGCCTGACAAAAACCTATGGCGCCCAGGAGTTGACCATCCTCGCCGTCAATACCGGCATTAACGACAGCGACCAAAAGGCCCGGGGCTACCTGCAACAGCGTGGCTACAGCTTTGCTGCCGGTTTCGACCATAATTTCTCTATCAGCCAGGCCTACCAAGTGCGGGGAGTTCCGACCGTCTGCCTGATTGATGCTACAGGAGTGCTGCGCTATCGGCAGGCTGGCTTGCCCGCGGACTTGGTCAAACAACTGGGATTGTCGCTGGCTTTCAAGCCCAAAGCAGAATAGAGACGACTTAATCGACCTGTCACCAACGGATCGGGGAATGCTATGCGCGACATTCTGAAAAAACTTGGCATCGAAAAGGTCAACTCCTGCGCCTTCACAGGAAAAAGCTGGCGCCAGTGCGGCGATGAGTTGCTGGAATCTACCTCTCCCATCGACGGCCGCTTGCTCGGTCGGGTGCGCAAGGCGCTGGCGGAGGATTACACGGAGGTGGTCGAGAGAGCCCAGGAGGCCTTTGGCTTCTGGAGCGCCCTCCCCGCCCCCCGCCGCGGCGAGATAGTCCGGCAGATCGGCGACGAGCTGCGCCGCCACAAAAAGGATCTGGGCACGCTGGTCAGCATGGAAAACGGCAAAATCCTCGCCGAGGGGGAAGGCGAGGTGCAGGAGATGATCGATATCTGCGATTTGGCGGTGGGGCAGTCACGGATGCTTTTTGGTCTGAGCATGCACAGCGAGCGCCCCGGCCACCGCATGTACGAGCAGTGGCATCCTTTGGGGCCGATCGGGGTGATTACCGCCTTCAACTTCCCGGTGGCGGTGCTTGGCTGGAACGCCATGATCGCCATGGTGGCCGGCGACACGGTGATCTGGAAACCCTCCCACAAGGTGCCGCTGACCGCCATCGCACTGAGCCAACTGATCGGCCGGGTGCTCGAGGCCAATGATTTACCCGAAGGAATTTTCAACCTGCTGATCGGCGACCACGACGATATCGGCGAACGGATGATTCACGACACCCGCCTGCCGCTGATCTCCGCCACCGGCAGCGTGGCCATGGGCCGCAGGGTCGCCCAGGTGGTGGCTAGCCGTCTGGGTCGCAGCATTCTTGAGTTGGGAGGGAATAACGCCATCATCGTCATGCCCAGCGCCGATCTCGACCTGGCGACTCGCGCCATCCTGTTTGGCGCCGTCGGCACCGCAGGGCAGCGCTGCACCACCACCCGTCGCTTGATTCTGCATGAGCAGGTCTACGATTCCCTGGTCGAGCGCCTCACGGCTGCCTACCGGCAGGTCAAGATCGGCAACCCGCTGGAGCAGGGAGTGCTGATGGGACCATTGATCGACTCCGCAGCGGTCAACACCATGCAAAAAGCCCTGCGGGAGCTGAAAAAACAGGGAGGCAAGGTGATCTACGGCGGAGAGGTCCTCAAAGGTGGAGTGTTTGACGCCGGGACCTACGTTACCCCCTGCCTGGCCGAGGCGACAGCAAAGATGGCGCTGATTCAGGAGGAAACCTTCGCCCCGATCCTTTACCTGTTGAAAGTGCAGAGTCTGGATGAGGCCATCGCCCTGCACAACGCCGTCCCGCAAGGGCTGAGCAGTGCCATCTTCACCAACGATCTCGGCGAATCCGAGGCCTTCCTGGCCCACTGCGGCAGTGACTGCGGCATCGCCAACGTCAATATCGGCACCTCGGGAGCCGAAATCGGCGGCGCGTTCGGCGGCGAGAAGGAAACGGGCGGTGGTCGCGAATCCGGTTCCGACGCCTGGAAAGCCTACATGCGTCGGCAGACCAGCACCATCAACTGGTCAAAAGAGTTGCCGTTGGCCCAGGGAATCCAATTCGACTGAAACATTGGACAGCGCGCGCCACGGCGGGAAAAGGCGATCGGCGCTCCGAAACAGCCTTTGGTATTTTTTCTTTCCAAGACGATATTAAAACGTTAACATTCCGACGTATACGCAAACATCCACAGTAGGATATGCCTCTGACTCTCAGGCCATTGAACCAAGAAAGGAGGACACTGCAAAGCAAATCAGGGAGCTCAGCCGTCAGGAGGCATGGCGACCGCTCCAGCGAGCTTTAAGTTTCGGCAGGGATTGTTGGGTAAACAAATGGTTGGATTTTCGGGGACGTTTTTTCTGCCACGGGTGTAACGCCAGAAGTTGGTGCTTCACCACCGAAAGTTCGATGCGATGGTTAAACCAAACACCATGGGAGAAAACATGAAAATGCTCATCAAGTTGTGCCTGATGTTATCGGTCGTATGTGCACTGGGCGGAACCGCCTTTGCCGGAACCGCCACCCGCGAGGAATGCATCGACATGGCCAAGCAGGCTGCGGAATTGATCCAGCAGGGGCAGGAGGCCGCCCTGACAGAGATTGCCAAAAGTGATGGGAAATTCGTTTGGAAAGACAGTTATGTCTTTGTCATGAACCTCAATGGGAAAATGCTGGCCCACCCGATCATGCCCGGTCTGACCCGGATGGACAACCTGCTCGCCGTTTCCGACAAAAACCTTGAAAAACCCAAGATGATCTTCGTCGACTTCGTGACCCTGGCCGCGACCAAGGGTGAAGGCTGGGTCGATTATCTCTGGCCAAAACCCAGCGAAACCGCTGCGTCGCCTAAAGTCACCTACATCTACCGGGTTCCCGGCACAGACCTGTTCACCGCCGCCGGTTATTACAAGTAAGCTTCCCATCCAAGCAAAAGCTTCCCTGGCGGCTGACTGACCCCACTGGGCAACAGTCAGTCGCCAGAGTCATTCCCCCCCTAAATTTTCTTCCATCTCCCTACTTTACATAGTGCATTTCATGTAAAATTTCATATAATTGTAAAGTCATTAATCGATCCTAGAAATTCACGTCCTGCTATTGTCAAGATCTGCCAGGCCAGTCGAATTTCTCAGCCGCCGGTTCTCGCCATGAAAAAAAATGACCAAACCGCTTCGCGAGGTGGCATTTGAGTCGGAAGGCTTTCAAGCTACCTTTGCGTATGGCCCTGCTCGCCGCCGCCTACCTGGTAGCAGGAAAAATGGCCCTGCTGCTGGCGATTCCTCCGGGTTTTGCCACCGCGGTCTGGCCGTCTGCCGGCATTGCTCTTGCGGCCTGCCTGGCCTGGGGCAATCGGGTCTGGCCCGGAATCTTCCTCGGATCTTTATTGGTCAATCTCGGCACGGGTTACAACCCCGCCAGCACCTCCGCCCTGCTCCACTCTCTCACTATTCCGACAATCATCGCCGCCGGTGCCAGCCTGCAGGCGCTTTGTGGCGCCCTGTTGGTCAGGCGCTTTGTCGGTTTCCCACTCTCGCTCAATCGCCTACCCCGCATTTCCCTGCTGCTCCTCATCGGCGGTCCCGGTAGTTGCCTGATCGGTGCCACGATTGGCGTCAGCGTTTTGCAGCTTGCCGGGCGCATCGGTGAAGGTCTGCTGCTGACCAACTGGTCGACCTGGTGGCTCGGCGACAGCCTTGGGGTGATGGTGTTTTTGCCATTGGCCGCGGCCTGGGGAATGGAGTTGCAACAAGCCCACCTCCGCACCCGGCTTTCAGTGATGCTGCCGCTGCTTTTGGCAATGATGCTGACCGTTGGTCTGTTCCTGCATGTGCGCAGGGCTGAATGGCAAAACCGGCAACTGGTATTTTCAGGACATGCGCAAAACCTGGCCCAGGCGATTATCACCAATGTCGATGTCTATCGAGATGTGCTGTTCTCCATTGATGGGCTGTTTCAATCCAGCGAGCGGGTCGATCGGGATGAATTTCACCGTTTTGTTGCTTATTCCTTTTCCCGCCACCAGGGGATTCAGGCATTGGAATGGGTCCCGCTGGTAGGATCAGCAGAGCGCAGTGGCTACGAATCCAGTGCCCGAGTCGATGGTTATCCCGACTTTGGCTTTTCCGAACGCGATCAGCAAGGTCGCCAAATTCCAGCCAGCGAGAGGCCGGAATACGCTCCGGTCTATTACCTCGAACCCTACGCTGGCAATGAGGCGGTCTTGGGTTTCGATCTGGCGTCCTCTCCAGCCCGCTTTGAGGCTCTGCAACGGGCCAGGGCAACCGGGCAACCGGTCGCTACCCCCCGGGTGAAGCTGATTCAGGACCCGGGGACCCATTACGGCATTTTGTTATTGGTCCCGATATACACCACCAGGCCGGCACCGACCACGGAGAGCGAGCGTCAAGCCCAATTCCAGGGTGTGGTCGCTGGCGTATTTCGAATCGACGAATTGGTGGAAGCGGCCATTCGACCGCTAAAACATGATGGTTTTGCCATCGAGATTTACGACCTCACTGCGCCTGTGAACGAACAGTTTCTCTATTCCAACCAGCCGGAAACCACTTCCCTCCCGATGAAAATTGTAAGTTCTGAGTCGACAGCCCTCAGCTATCAACGATTTTTTGAAGTCGGAAGTCGACGCTGGCAACTACGCTTTTCGCCAACAGCCAATTATTTGGCCGACCAACAACTTTGGGGAGCCTGGGCTGTTTTAACCGGCGGTTTGATCTTCAGCAGTTTGCTTGGAAGTTTTTTACTGTTGGTGGTTGGGCGCAAGGAGATGACCGAACGGGTGGTCGAGTTGCGCACAGGGGAATTGCAGGAGAGCAATCTGTTGCTCAAGCAGGAGATTGCCGAACGGCAGCGGGCCGAAGCCAACCTTCAGCTGGCGCAGGCGGAATTGGAAAACCGGGTCGAGATACGAACGGCTGAATTGGGCCAAAGCAACCGGCAATTACAGCAGGAAACCCTTGAGCATCGGCAGTCGCAGGAGCTGCTTCATACCAGTGAAACCCGTTTCCGCCGCCTGGTTCAAGCGGCTCCGGATGGGATCGTGATCATGGACGCCGAGCATCGGATCGTATCAATCAATGATCAGGCGGAGCGGCTGTTTGGTTACAAATCCGATGAACTTCACGGTGAACTCCACCGTCGGTTGTTGCCCGAGCGCTTTCTCCAAAGACACGACCAACACCAGGAACATTTTCTCGAAAACCCTTCAACCAGACCGATGGGCAGCAATTTGGAGTTGTACGGTTTGCGCAAGGACGGCAGTGAATTTCCTCTGGAAATCAGCCTCAGCCCCCTACCTACCCCGGAGGGATTACAGGTGATCTGCATTGTACGAGACATCACCGAGCGCAAGCATACAGAGCAGGAACTCGCCGGTCACCGCACCCGACTGGAAGAGTTGGTTGGCGAGCGCACCCGGGAACTGGAGGAAAAATCCGAGGCGCTGGAGAAGGCGACCCGATTGAAATCGGAATTTCTCGCCAATATGTCGCACGAACTGCGGACACCGATGAACTCCATCATCGGCTTTACCGAGCGGGTCATCCTCAAATCCGGCGAGACGCTCCCCCAACGCCAGCTCACCAATCTGCACACGGTCAAGCGCAATGCCCACCAGTTACTGGCTCTGATCAACAGCCTGCTCGACATTTCCAAGATCGAGGCGGGACGCATGGAAGTGCTGCCGGAAGAGTTCGATCTGCAGACTCTGCTGCAGGAGGTGGTGGAACTGACCGAGACCCTGGTCGCCGACAAGGGGCTTTCCATGCAATTGCATGGGCCTGACCAATCCGTCACCCTGGTGACCGATCGAGCCAAGTTGCGGCAGATCCTGGTCAATCTGGTCGGCAATGGAGTGAAATTCACCGAACAAGGGGGCATTACCTTGCGAGTGCTCCCCGCCCCCGCTGAATCGGCGGCTCAAACCCAAGAAAAATCCATTGTCATTCAGGTCAGCGATACCGGCGTCGGAATCTCCCCCGAAAATCAGCAGAAGATTTTTGAAGCCTTCGTACAAGGCGACGGCAGCGATGCCAGACGCAGCGGTGGAACCGGCCTCGGTTTGGCCATCGTAAAAAGTTTCGTCGCCATGCTGCAGGGCAATATCAGCCTCGACAGTGTCCAAGGCCAGGGAACCACCTTGACCCTGACCCTGCCGCAGGTCTGGGAAGAGCTCCGAGCGCCCTCCGCCAAAGAGCCTGCAGAGAGCACAGACTCGAATGCTGGGCCACTCATTCTGTGCATCGACGATGATGCCGAAGTATTACACCTGCTGGCCGAACATCTGAGCGATCAGGGATATAATGTATTGACTGCCAATTCTGGCACTGAAGCATTACAGCTAGCCGAAAAAAGGCAACCACGGGTTATTACCCTGGACATCCACATGCCGCAGCATAATGGTTGGGAGGTCCTGCAAGAATTAAAGAACAACCAGAGTACCCGGGATATTCCAGTGCTCATTCTCACTATCGACGACGACGGCGCTCGCGGTCTGCAATTGGGAGCCACTGATTACCTGCGCAAACCGCTCGATCCGAAACCATTGCTGCGAAAAATTGAAGCGGCTCTGCGCGCCTCTCCAAGGGTGAACCGATGAAGACCCTGCTGGTGATCGAAGATAACCAGGACAGCCGCACCCTGTTTTGCGAAATTCTCGAGGATGCCGGGTTTTCAGTGCTATCGGTGGAAACAGCGGAAGATGGACTGGCCCAACTACCAGGGAAACCGGTCGACCTGATACTGCTGGACCTCTCGCTGCCCGGGATGAACGGCCTAGAGGCCACCCGGCAATTGAAAGCCGACCCGCTCCACTGTGCGATTCCGGTTTTGCTGCTCACTGCCCATGCTTACGCCGCTGATGAGCAGGCCGCTTATCAGGCCGGTTGCGACGGCTACCTGACCAAACCGATTAACGAATCATTGCTGTTGCAGACCATAGCGCAACTGTTGCAACAGCCGGCCTTGCATCCGGAGAGATCCCCTTGAAAGTTCTCGTCGTCGATGACAATCGGGATAATGTCGAACTGGTCTGCCAGATTCTGGAGGACCGTTATGAACTCGTGCGGGCCTACAGTGGCGCTGAAGCCCTGGAACTGGCGCGCGCCGAACAGCCGCAACTGCTGCTGCTCGATGCCCAGATGCCTGGAATGGACGGCTATCAGGTGCTGAGCCAACTTCAGGCCGACGAGGGCACCCGAAAAATTCTGGTTATGTTTCTGACCGCTCGTTACCGGGACGAAGACCGGGTGATCGCCGGACTGGAACTGGGCGCCTTCGACTATATTACCAAACCAATTTCCGACCAGGTTCTGTTGGCCAAAATCGCGGCGGCGGCCAGGCTGATACACGCCGAAGACGCGGTGCTACAGGCTCATGCCCAGCTGGAACAACAGGTCTGTGAGCGCACGGCCGAACTGGCCCGGGTCAACGAAGACCTCAAGGCCATCAACCGGATTGTCCTGACCTGCTCCAGCGTGCTTGACGTCGGGGAAATTCTCAATCGGGTTATGGATCAGGCGCTAACCATCACCGGTCTGGAAGGCGGGACGATCTGCTTCGTCAAACCCGATGAGTCCCTGGATCTGGCCGCCCACCGCGCCACCTCAGCAGCCACCATTGCAGATCTGACCACCCACACCATCAAAATTGGCGACTGCCTCTGCGGCAAGTGCGCTCTGGATCAAAAACCCCTGATTTTATGGACTCGCGAGGAGGTTCTGGCTTATTCGAGTCGGGAAGCCACCCGTAACGAGCCGATCAATTTTCACGCGGCCTTTCCCCTGGTGACTTCCGGGCGCTGTGTCGGAGTTCTGTGTATTTTCACCAAATCCGAGCGCAAACCGACCGACCACAGCCTGCAACTGCTGTTGTCGGTGACCGGGCCGATGGCCCTGGCCATCGACAATGCCAACCTGTTCCAACAAAGCATTCAGCATAGCAACACCCTGGAGGAAAAGGTTCAGGAGCGCACCACCGCGCTGGAGAGTGCTCAGCAGCGGTTGCAACAGTTGGTCGACCAGCTCAACCACGCCAATCTGCGGTTGCAGGACCTTGACCGGGTCAAATCGATGTTCATCGCTTCCATGTCCCACGAGCTACGCACCCCTCTGAATTCCATCATCGGCTTCAGCAGCATTCTGCTCAAAGAAATGCCGGGGCCGCTGAACTTCGAGCAGAAGAAACAGCTGAAAATGGTCATGGGGAGTGCTCGACATCTGCTGAACCTGATCAACGATATTCTGGATATTTCCAAAATCGAATCGGGCGAACTGACCATCGCCCGGGAAAACATCTCTCTGGTAGAGATATTGGCCCAGGTCCAGGAAAGCTTCGCCCCTCAGGCCGAGAAGAAAGGCCTGGCTCTCAGCGTAACGGTTGCCCCGGAGGTTGACTGCATCGTCAGCGATAGTCGGCGGGTGCGGCAAATTTTACTCAACTTGATCGGCAATGCAGTCAAATTCACCGAACATGGGAAAGTCCAGGTGTTGTGCCACAAACTCGAAGAGCATGTGGAAATTCGGGTCAGCGACAGTGGTATCGGTATCCGTAAAGAGAATCTGCCGAACCTGTTTCACTCCTTTCGCCAACTCGATATCGGCCTGGCCAGAAAATTTGAGGGGACCGGCCTGGGGTTGTTCATCTGCAAGCGTCTGGTGCAGTTACTTGGCGGGCAGATTCAGGTCAAAAGTCAATTCGGCGAGGGGAGCACCTTCAGCTTCACCCTGCCGCTGGATAAGGAGCCTAACCATGGCTGAAACCACTGTGCTGGTCATTGAAGACAATGAGCAGAATATCTATCTGGCCACCTTTCTGCTGAAAAACTCCGGTTATCAGGTCATTCAGGCCCGTAGCGGTGAGGAGGGGTTGGCACTGAGTCAAAAAAACAAGCCGGATTTGATTTTGCTCGACATCCAATTGCCGGAAATGGACGGGTACGAAGTGGTCCGCCGCCTTAAAAGTCAACCGGCCACAGCAGAGATCCCGGTGGTGGCGGTCACCTCTTATGCCATGGCCGGTGACCGGGAAACCATTCTCGGCGCCGGTTGCCATGGCTACGTGGAAAAACCGATCGATCCGGACACCTTTGTCGCCACCGTCACCGCATTCCTCAACCCCTCCTTAAGGAACTAGCTGCATGGCCAGGATTCTGATTGCCGAAGACAATCCGGACAGCCTCTATCTGCTGCAACAGATGCTGGAGGCCGACGGCCATCAGGTCATTGCCACCAGCAATGGCGCCGAAGCTTTGGAACAGGCGCTTCGACAATCGCCCGAAGTCATCATCTCTGACATTATGATGCCGACGATGAACGGTTTCCGACTCTGCCGAGAGGTCCGCAACCGCCCGGAGCTGAAAAAACTGCCATTTATTTTCTACACCGCCACCTTTCTGGAGGAGGAAGATCGCCGCCTGGCGATGAGCCTCGGGGCGACCCGTTTCGTCGTCAAGCCGATGGAAAGTCCTCAGTTCGCCAAAATTATCCAGGAGGTGTTGGAGTTGCATCGCCGCGGCGAACTCCCCCCCCCTCCTCCCCCAACTGTGGCCTCCGACGCTCTGCTCGCCATGTACGACACCAGCCTCAACCGCAAATTGGCAGAAACGGTGGAAAAGCTCCGCGCCGAACACCGTGCTCTGACCCGCTCCGAAGAGCGGCTCAAGGAGGCTCAAGAAATTGCTCAAATCGGTCACTGGGAGCTCGACCTGCACAGCGGCATCCTGAGGTGGTCCGATCAACTCTACCGGCTTTTACAACAAAAACCCCAGGGCAGTCCGGCCTCTTGGCAGGACTTGCTGGAAGCCGTTCACCCCGAAGATCGGCAGCGGGTGGCCGAGGCGCAACGTTTGGCACGGGTGCAGAAAAGTGCTTACACCCTCGACTATCGCCTGCTGCTGGCTGACGGGCTTCTCAAGTTCGTTCATGAGCGCTGCCAGACGCAGTTTGATGACGGAGGTGAACCAGTCTGCGCGGTTGGGACCATTCAGGACGTTACCGATGCCAAACTGGCTGAGGGGAATTTGGCCGCCAGCGAAAATCGTCTTCGTCAGGTCATCGAATCGATGCCCGTCGGGGTCTGGCTGGCCGACGGCAACGGCCAACTGCTCTATAGCAATCCCATCGGCCAAAAAATATGGGAGGGCGGACGACTGGTCGCAATCGAACACTACGACGAATACAAGGGGTGGTGGGCTGATACGGGAGAGCCACTGGCGGCCGAAGATTGGGGGATGGCCCGGGCGATCCTCAAAGGGGAAACCTCTCTCAACGAGGAAATTGAAATTCAGTGCTTCGACGGCAGCCGAAAAATGATTCTTCACTCGGCCTTACCGCTGCTGGACGGGGACGGTACCAAGCTGGGTGCTATTGTCATCATTCAGGATATGACCCAGAGAATTCGGGCAGAAAAGGCCCTGCAGGAGAGTGAATCCCGGGTTCGTATCCTGAACGCCGAGCTCGAAGACCGGGTGGCGAACCGGACTGCGGCTCTGGAGCGGGCCAATCAGGAACTCGAAGCCTATTCCTACTCTGTCTCCCACGACCTGCGTGCTCCGCTGCGGGCGATCAGCGGTTTTGCCAATGTGCTGCTCGAAGACCACGCTGGCGAGCTCTCGGCCGAAGCCCGGCGCCTACTCGGCCGCATCAACATCAACTCAGAACAGATGGGGCAATTGATCGACGACCTGCTGGCCTTTGCCCAAATGGACCGCAAACTGCTGCACAAAGAGCGCATTGATCTCGGCAAGCTGGTCGATCATTGCCGAACTATGCTGCAAGGCGAATTGAAACAGCGCCAGGTTCAGTTCAAGTGCGGCCCACTCCCCGAAGTCTTTGGCGACCGGGCGATGCTGCAACAGGCCATGTTCAATCTGTTGGATAACGCCCTGAAGTTTACCCGCAACACTGCCGAGGCCGTCATTGAGATCGGGGTGCTGGAGAAACCGGACGGAGCCGTCTATTATATTAGAGACAATGGTGTCGGCTTCGACAATCGTCATCAGGGGAAAATGTTCGGGGTCTTTCAGCGATTGCATCGCAACGAGGATTTTGAAGGAACCGGAGTTGGTCTGGCCATAGTGCATCGAATCATTCAGCGCCACGGCGGCAAGATCTGGATCGAGGGCGAGGTCAACAAAGGAGCAACGGTCTTTTTTACCTTGTAAAGACCCGTTTGGTAAATCAACCATCCCCGCAGGAGCGACGATGAGCCAGAGTGGAATGGATCGCGTCTTGAATGTTTTGATTCTGGAGGACCGTGCCGACGATGCCGAACTGATGATGCGGCAGTTGGGTAAAAGCGGATTTGACACCCGCTGGGTACGGGTCGACACCGAAGATGCTTTCCGCACCCAGTTGGAAAAAAATCCCGATGTGGTTTTCGCCGATTACAATCTGCCAAACTTCGATCCGCTGAAGGCCTTGCAGATGGTTCGCGACTACGATCCCTTCCTTCCCTTCATTCTGGTCTCCGGCAGTGTCGGTGAAGTACGGGCGGTGGAAATCATCAAACAGGGCGCCACCGATTACTTGCTCAAAGATCGCCTGGCCCGTCTTGGAACCGCAACCAAAAGGGCGTTGAAAGAGCAGCGGTTGCTGCTCGAGAAACAAAAAGCCGCTGATCAATTGAAGCAGGCCCTGGCAGCTGCCGAATCCGCCAGGGATCAGATCCTGGCCATTCTGCGCTCGGCCAGTGACGGATTGATCGTTACCGATACCGAGAATCGACTGGTCCTTATCAGCCGTGCCGCTGAGCGTTATTTCCCCAACGGTTGTGAAAATTTGTCCGGTTGCTCGGTGGCGAAGATGATCGGGCCAACTGCCTTGCAGGATTATTTTCGCGACATCGCCGAGGGCTCTCAGCACGCCATTCCGACCCAACTCGAATTGTCCGCATCAGAACAGATTCCCCGCTATGTGCAGCTTCAAACCAGTTCAGTCTTCAACAAGGAAGGGACCTGCACCGGAAGAATCACCACCTTACGGGATGTCACCAGGGAGCAGGAAATCGACAATCTGAAAAACGACTTCATTTCCACCGCCGCCCATGAACTGCTCACCCCGCTGACCTCGGTCCTTGGCTATTCCGAACTGCTGCTCTCTCCCGAGGAGCTCAATCCAGAATTGCAGCGGGAATGCCTCGGTTATATCCACCAGAAAGCCTTGAATCTGGCCGATATCGTCGACGACCTGCTTGATCTCGGGCAAATCGAAGTCGGCAACACCCTCCCCCTCGATCGCGCCCCTTGCGATCTGGCCACGGAATTGACCCAGTTGATCGAGCAATCCCGCCGGTTATACCCCGAACGCAATTTCACCCTGGAACTGCCGCAACCATCGGTCTGGCCCGAACTCGACCGGGGCAAACTGATTCAATCCCTGGAAAATCTGCTCTCCAACGCCATCAAGTATTCCTCCAAAGGGAGTCCGGTGTTTCTGTTCGCCCGGGTCGAGACGAAGCAGCTGAAAATCTCCGTCCGCGACCAAGGAATCGGCATGACCCGGACTCAGGCGGATAAGGCATATGAAAAATTTTTTCGCGGCGACACCTCCAATACCGCTGCCGGTGGCCTGGGAATCGGCTTGACCATTACCAAGAACATCATGGACGCCCACGGTGGTGATATCCAGATTTGCAGTGCGCCCGGGGAGGGAACCACCGTCACCTTGGCCTTCCCCCTGCCCTCCTGAATCGAATAGGATCAAAGATCCATGAACGCACCCTGCAAAATTCTTCTCCTGGAAGATCGACTGGACGATTTTGCACTGATCCGCCGGGAGTTGGAGAAGGCCGCGATCGGCTGCCAATTGCTGCAGGCGACAGGCAGGACGGAGTTTCTGGATCAGCTGAGTCCAGACCTGGACTTGATTCTGGCCGATTACTTTCTGCCTGACTTCAGTGCCCTGGAGGCCCTGCAACTATTGAAGGAGAAAGAACTGCCGATCCCTCTGATCGTCCTCTCCGGAGTCCTCGACGATGAGCAGTCGGCAGAAACCATCAAACAGGGAGCGATCGATTTTCTGCGCAAGGACCGCCTCGCCCGGCTTGGCCCGGCGATCAACCGAGCACTGGCAGAAACGAACTTGAGACGGGAGAAGGACGCAGCCGTTGCCGCTTTGAGGGAGAGCGAGGACCGCTATCGGACGCTGTTTCAGGGGAGTCGGGTGATTATGATTCTGATCGATCCGGACAGCGGGGCGATCGTCGATGTCAATCCGGCGGCCTGCGAATTTTATGGCTATTCCAGGCAAGAATTTCTCTCCCGCCACTCTCACGACATCAACCGCCTTCCGCCTGCAGAAATTATGACCGCTTTGGCGGCGGTAAAAAGCGGCGAAGCGACCCATTTCAGTTTTCGTCACCGCTTGGCCAGCGGGGAACTTCGGGACGTCGACACCCATTGCGGCCCGATCCAAATTTCAGGGAAAACTCTGGTCTATTCCATTATCCATGACACGACCGAACGCTTGCAGCATCAGCGTGAGCTTGAGGCCCTGGCGGGTTTTACCCGCTCATTACGCGCAGCACGAACGGTAGATGACGTTTATGCCGGAATTTTCACCAGTCTGAAGAGAACCCTCGACCTCAATGCCCTGATGATTTTGTCCTATGATTCGGTGAGTGATCAAATGACCGTAAAATTTGCCAGCGAAGCTTGGCAAAATTTGCAAACCCAGTGGACGTTGCACGCCAATAGTACCGCCCGCCTGGTTTTTGACTATGAAACCCCAGAAATCAGCACCATCGAATGTTCCGACCCGGGTTGTCTCTGCCACATGTTGATGAAAGAGCACTCGACCATCGCCTACTTCCCTATGCGGGTCCATGAACAGCGCCTTGGCCTGCTCTGCATCGGCCGCAATGAAAGCTTATCTGCCAGCGATTTGCGGACCTTGAATGCCATTACGGATATTGCCGCAACCGCGATCCATCGCACGACCTTGCGCCAGAAAACCGAACAGCAACTGCAACGACTGACGGCTCTGCGCAATATCGATTCCGCCATTACCACCAGTCTTGACCTGCGCCGGACCTTGAACATCCTGCTCGAACAGATCCTCTGTCAGTTGAACATCGATGCCGCCGCGGTTCTGCTGTACAAACCCAACCTGCGGCAACTCGAGTATGCTGCCGGCCGCGGGTTCCAGACCAGCCACATCACCCAATCGAAATTGCATTCTGGGGAAGGCGCCGCGGGCAAGGTTGCCAGTGACCGTCAAATGTTGACCATCGAGAATTTGAATGCACCCGGAATCGCTCTGAAGCGATTGGATATGGTTCGTGACGAAGGTTTTTGCTCCTACTACGGCGTCCCCTTGATCGCTCAGGGGGAATTACGGGGCGTTTTGGAGCTGTTTCACCGCTCCCCCCTCAAGCCTGATCCCGATTGGCTGGAATTTCTCGAATCCCTTGGTTTGCAAGCCGCCGTGGCGCTGGAAAATGCTTTCCTTTTTGAGGAATTGCAGCGATCCAACAACGAACTGGCCCAGGCCTACGAAAGCACCATCGAGGGTTGGGCCAGGGCTCTGGACTTTCGCGACAAGGAGACCGAAGGCCACTCCCGCAGGGTGACCGATCTCACCATTGCCGTGGCCAACGCCCTTGGCATCAGCGAGGATAACCTGGCCCACGTTCGTCGCGGCGCGCTGTTGCACGATATCGGTAAAATGGGAATCCCCGACCGCATTCTGCTCAAACCCGGAGCACTGACCGAAGAGGAGTGGTTGGTGATGAAAAACCACCCCAATGCCGCCTATGAACTGCTCTCCCCCATCGATTATCTGCGCGATGCCCTGGAAATCCCCTACTGTCACCACGAAAAATGGGACGGATCCGGCTACCCCCGCGGCCTCAAGGGGGAATCGATCCCCCTCCCCGCCCGCGTTTTCGCCATCGTCGATGTCTGGGACGCGCTCTGCTCCGACCGCCCTTACCGACTGGCCTGGAGCGCCGAACGGGCGCTGCAGCATATCCGCAACGAAGCGGGAAAACACTTTGACCCACGGGTGGTCGACGCTTTTCTGAATTTGATCGACAGCTCTGGAGAAGACTTCCGGCTCAACTGAACGCTGACAAACTGCGGGGGAGGCTCCGATCTCTTAACAACAAGGCGAGCCGCCCCGCGAATGGGACGGCTCGCCTTGTTGTTATGGCGCATTTTATTCGTCTCCCATAGCAGACACTTTGGCCATGTTTGGACTCAAAAGCGTCAGACATCCTTCGAGGCACTCGATGCGAGATGAACAGGGGTCGGCCAGGATCCGCGTTTTTAGTCGAAAATTTTCAAATTTTTGACAAAATTTCAAACGGACTGGCGATTTCATTCCCATCCGACTCAACTTGCAGCCAATGCCGAAACCAAATCGACCAACAAACCGATACTTTTTTTCAGGGCATTCATCTTGCATTATAGAGTTGCTTATCGAGCCATCCGTGTCCTGGCAACGTTCACTCCTCACCCAATCGGCGGTTTTTTGATATGGCGGATTCGCCCGCGCAAACGGACCTGAAATTAAAGCGGGCGATTCTCAAGGAGGTTTACCTCAGCAACCTTGAGGGTGGAAGCAAACCGCGAGTAACCGCCAAACGTCAGCATTCCACTCTGCTGGCGTGGCTCAAAAGCCCGGCAATGTACCTGGCACTGCTGCCGATGATCGCGATAGCGATTTACCTTCTGTCACCGGCCCCAGTCGCAATGCACCCTGCTCCATCGCCCCTGACTACGGCCGACCATGGCCAACCCCTCGCTGTGAATATACAAAATCCTTTGGCGACCATCGGCATCAGTTCCCTGGCGACGCTGGCCAGTATTGCGGAACCGGTTCCAGATTCGGCAGCACCAGGCCTGGAGCTCGGCGATAACCTTCCGCAGAATTACGAGGCCCTGCTCGCTCACTCCCAGGTCCCCCTGGCGCAACTGTTTGGGCTCGATGCAAAAACCATTGTCATCGACCCCGGCCATGGCGGCCGCGACCCTGGCGCGATCGGGGCTGGCGGTCTGCAGGAGAAGGACGTCACCCTGGCGGTCGCTCTGCTGCTGCGGGACCGTCTCAAAAAATATCCGGGCTATCGTATCCTTATGACCCGGGATAAAGATGTCAGAATTTCGACACGGGACCGGGTCGCGTTTGCCAATTCAAAAAAGGCTGATCTCTTCATTTCGATCCACTGCAATTCCCTGGATAAACTGCAGCTGAATATTATCGAGACCTATTACTTCGGAGCCCAGGCCGATGAGGAGAGTCTGCGCCTGGCCGAGGCGGAGAATCAGGGCTCCGAATATCTGATGGCTGAATTCAAGGGGATGATTAAAAAAATCGGCGATAACTTCAAGCAACAGGAGTCCAATGCCCTGGCGACCTCCATCCAGAATACGCTCTTCCGCCACATGAAGGAGCAAGACGAAAAGGTGGTCAATCGCGGCACCAAAATGGCCCCCTTTGTGGTCCTGCTTGGGGCCGACATGCCGAGCGTTTTGGCGGAGATCACCTGCATCAGCAATTCCGAAGAAGAGAAAAAACTTGCCAACCCCGAGTATCTCGAAACATTTGCACAATACCTGGAGGGTGGTATCGTGGGTTATCTGAACCGAACCCATTCCAATGCAACCAACGCAACCAATGGAGTGAAACGAAATGGCGAAGAAAGAAGAAGCAATGGAAAAGGATGACATTTTGGCCATCGGCATCGATCTGGGTACCTCCCGATCGGCCATATCCATGAGCACGGGGGTCCGCAAGTGGGTCGACAGCTATGTTGGCTGGCCCAAGGATTTCGTGGCCAGGAAATTGCTCGGGCAGCGGGTGCTGTTCGGGGAAGACGCGCTGGAGCACCGTTTGTCGCTGAATCTCTCCCGCCCGCTGGAGGGGGGGGTCATCAAAGAGACCAGTGGCAAAGAAGGTGAATCGGCGATGGAACTGATTGGCCATCTGATCAGCCTGGCCGAAGCCAAGGGTGGGCAGAAGATCCACGCCGCCGTTGGTGTCCCCGCCGAAGCCCTCAAGGTGAACAAGGCGGCCATCAAGGCGGCAGTCTCCAAATTCGCCGACAAGCTGATCGTGGTTTCGGAGCCGTTTTCCGTCGCCTACGGCCTCAACGCCCTCAACAACGCCATGGTCATCGATATTGGCGCCGGCACCGTCGATTTCTGCATCATGCACGGCTCAATCCCCTCGGAAGAGGATCAGCGCACCCTGCTGACTGCCGGCGATTATGTCGACAAGCAGCTCTATCAGATGCTCTCCGAAAAATACCCGGAGGCCGATTTCACCATGAACATGGTGCGCCGCTACAAGGAGAAGTTCAGCTTCGTCGGCAGCGCCCGCAAAAAGGTGGAGGTTGAAATCCCGGTGCGGGGTAAAATGATCAGCCACGACATCTCCAATGAAATGCGCCGGGCCTGTGAAAGCATCATGGCCCCCATCGCCGAAACGGCGATGGATCTGATCGCCAACTTCGATCCGGAATTCCAGGACAAGGTGCGCAACAATATCATCATTGCCGGCGGCGGCAGCCAGGTTGCCGGTCTGGCCGAGTACCTGACCGAAGCCATGGCCGACTGGGCTCCGTGCAAACTCGTCTGTGTCGACAATCCTCTCTATTCAGGCGCCGACGGAGCCCTCGCCCTGGCTCTGGATATGCCCGAAGAGTACTGGGAAACCATCTGACCCAACTTGGACGGACATAAAGCGATACGGCTTTACAACCCAGAACCTTTCTTTTTAACGCAGAGACGCTGTGAAGCAGAGGGCGGAGAGATAGACATTTCCTCTGCGGACTCTGCTCTCTTTGCGTCTCAGCGTTAAAGCCTTTGTTTGGGTGATAGGTCAGAAGTAATAAGAGACTGATTATCTGCTATTCCAGAAGACCAAAACAAAAGAGCCGCCCCTTTGCAGGGGCGGCTCTTTTGTTTTTGACCAGGGATGGATCGAACTTACTCGAGAATCAGCAGCAGATCCCCCTGCTGCACAGTTTTGCCTTCTTTGCCTAGCACCTCCGCGATCACGCCATCTTCGCGGGCCTTGACGTTGGTCTCCATTTTCATCGCTTCGGTGGAGAGCAGGGTATCCCCAACAGTCACCTTGTCGCCGGGGTTGACCAGGATTTTGAAAACCTTGCCCGGCATCGGCGCGCCGATGTGCTTGGGATTGTCGGGGTCGGCCTTGCGGGCGCTGACAGTCTCTTTGTTCACCGACATGTCGCTGACCGTGACCTGGCGCGGTTCGCCGTTAAGCTCGAAGTAGATGTTGCGGGTACCGTCCTCCTGCACCCGACCGATGGCATTGAGCTTGATGATCAGCATTTTGCCGGCTTCGATCTCGATGGTGGTTTCGTCGCCTATCTCGAGGCCGTAGAAAAACACCGGAGTGGGGATGACCGAATTATCACTGTATTCCTGGCGATGGCGATCGAATTCCTCGAACACCCCGGGATACAGCACCGCCGACAGCAATTCCCGGTCGCTGATCGCATGGCCGAGTTTTTTCTCCACCTCTTTCTTTTTGGCGGGGAAATCGACCGGTTCGAGCAGTTCTCCGGGCCGATGGGTCAAAGGCTTCTCATCCTTGAGGATGATCTTCTGCAGTTTTTCCGGGAAACCGCCGTAGGGTTGGCCGATCATCCCCTTGAAGAAGTCGACCACCCCTTGCGGGAAGGTCAAGCTCTCGCCCCGCTCGTAGACATCTTCGGGCTCGAGATTGTTCTGCACCATGAACATCGCCATGTCGCCGACGATTTTCGAGGAGGGAGTGACTTTGACCAGGTCGCCGAACATGTCGTTGACCTTGCGGTACATCTCCTTGCACTCCTCCCAGCGGTGGCCGAGGCCGAGGCCTTCGACCTGGGGCTTGTAGTTGGAGTACTGACCTCCGGGAATTTCGTGATGGTAGACCTGGGCGGTGCCGCTGCGCAGTTCGGTCTCGAAGGGGGTGTAATAGGTACGCACCGTCTCCCAGTAGTTGGCCAGGTGCTGCAACCCGGCCTCGTCGATATTGGGATCCCAGATGGTTCCCCGCATCGCCGCCAGCAGGGCATTGAGGTTGGGTTGGGCGGTCAGACCAGAGACCGAGGAGAGGGCCACGTCGACGATGTCGACCCCGGCCTGGGTGGCCATCAGCAAGGTAGAACCGCCGTTGCTGGAGGTATCATGAGTATGCAGGTGAATCGGCAGACCGATTTCGTTTTTTAGCGCCTTGACCAGTTTCTCGGCGGCAAAGGGTTTGAGCAGACCGGCCATATCCTTGATCGCCAGGATGTGGGCGCCCATTTTTTCCAGTTCCTTGGCCATGTTGACGTAGTAGCTCAAGGGATATTTGTCGCGTTTGGGGTCGGAAATGTCGCCGGTGTAACAGATCGCCGCCTCGCAGATGGCGTTGTTCTTGCGCACCGCCTCCATCGACACCTTCATGCCGGTGGTCCAGTTGAGGGAGTCGAAAACCCGGAAGATATCGATACCGCTCTGGGCCGCCTTGGCGACGAACTCCTCGACCACGTTGTCGGGGTAGTTGGTATAGCCGACGGCGTTGGAACCCCGCAGCAGCATCTGGAACAGGATATTGGGGATTTTGGCCCGCAACCGGTCGAGGCGCTCCCAGGGATCTTCCCGCAGAAAACGCATGGACACATCGAAGGTTGCCCCGCCCCACATCTCCAGTGAGAACAGACCGCCGCCGAGATAACTGGTCGCCTCGGCGATGCGATCAAGGTCATAGGTGCGGAAGCGGGTTGCCACCAGCGACTGTTGGGCGTCGCGCATGGTGGTATCGGTGATCAGCAGCTTTTTCTGTTTGCGGGCCCAATCGGCCAGCCCTTCCGGGCCTTTTTCCAGCAGAATATCGCGGCTGCCCCGGGGTCGTACCGCATCAAAGGGGATCTCCGGCAGGATCGCTTCCCGCAGATTCTTGTATTGCAGGGGTTGCTTGATCCCAGGGTAGCCGTTGACCACGGTGTGACCGATGGAACGCAGCAGCTTGGTGGCGCGGTCCTTCTTCTCCCGCATCGAGAAAAGTTCGGGATGTCCGTCGATGAAGCCGGTGTCGCAGCCGCCTTCGCGGAAGGTCGGATGGGTAATGACGTTTTCCAGAAAACCGATGTTGGTCTTGACCCCACGGATGCGGAACTCCTGCAGGGAGCGGTGCATGGAGCGGGCGGCGTCGGCAAAGGTCAACCCCGAGGTGCAGATTTTCACCAGCAGCGAATCGTAATGGGGAGTGATCTGCGCCCCGGCATAGCCGTTGCCGGCATCAAGCCGGACACCAAAACCGCCGGCGGTGCGGAAGGCCTTGATGGTGCCAAAATCAGGGGCGAAGTTGTTGGTCGGATCTTCGGTGGTAACCCGGGCCTGGATCGCGAAGCCGCGCAGTTCAATATCCTTCTGGTTCTTGATACCGATCAGCGGGCCATCCAGGCGATGGCCTTCGGCGACCCGAATCTGGGTCTGTACCAGATTGCGCATGGTGACCATTTCGGTGACCGTGTGTTCAACCTGAATCCGCGGATTGGTTTCGATGAAGTAGAAGTTTTCCTGATGATCCATCAGAAACTCAACCGTACCGGCGTTGATGTAGTTAACCGAACGGACGATTTTCAACGCCAGGTCACAGACTTCCTGACGCTTTTTGCTGGAGAGATAGGGCGAGGGGGCCAGTTCGATGACCTTCTGATGCCGACGCTGGATCGAGCAGTCCCGCTCGAAGTAATGCACGATGTTGCCGTGCTTATCCCCCATGATCTGGACTTCGACGTGCTTGGGATTTTCCAGGTATTTTTCCAGGAAGATCGAGGCATTGCCGAAAGCGGCCAGGGCCTCGGAGGCAGCCGACTTGAGCCCTTCCAGCAGTTCCTTCTGGTTGCGGGCCACCCGCATGCCACGCCCGCCACCACCGGCGGCGGCCTTGACAATGATCGGATAGCCGCACTCCTTGGCGAAGATCAGCGCTTCTTCTTCGCTGCTGATCGGCTTGGGTGTTCCCGGCACAATCGGAACCCCGGCCTCGATCGCCACGCTGCGGGCCGCGACCTTGTCGCCCAGACGCCGCTGGATATCGCCGGTGGGTCCGATGAAAGCAATGCCGGCTCGTTCACAGGCATCGGCGAAATCGGGGTTTTCAGAGAGAAAGCCGTAACCCGGGTGAATCGCATCGACCTCTTTGCGACGTGCCAACTCGATGATTTCATCGATCCCCAGGTAAGCCTGGATCGGACCCTTGCCTTTGCCAATCTGGTAGGCCTCGTCGGCCTTGTAGCGATGCAGGGAGAGTTTGTCCTCATCCGAGTAGATCGCCACCGTCTTGATGCCAAGTTCGGTACAGGCCCGGAAAATACGGATGGCAATTTCCCCGCGGTTGGCCGCCATGATCTTTTTGAACTTTTTGATTTCCATCGAACCTCCTCCAGAGTCAGACCGGTCCCCACCGGCTTTTAGCCTACTTGAAATAAAACACCAGAAAACCCTATATATTTTTAGTGTAAGTCAATTTTATATGTTATTTCGGTGAGTTACAAGACACACACTATGGCGCACATCTAACCAAACGAGAGACAAGCTGTCAACATATAATATTGTTTTATTTATAACGACTTAAATTTATTGCAATATTTCTCTTTTTTCGCAATTCATCCCCGATGTCGCATCCATACATAAAAAGCGAACCCACCGGCCATTGGCCCGGCGGGTTGCCTGCGACGCCTCAGGGATTCTTCTTATTCTTATCAATGAAGGGGGAGATAAGATCAATCGGCACCGGGAAGATGATGGTGGAATTTTTCTCCGTAGCCACCTCGGTCAGGGTCTGCAGAAAACGCAGTTGCAGCGCCCCGTCTTCGGAAGAAATAATTTTGGCCGCTTCGGAGAGTTTCTGCGCCGCCTCGAATTCGCCGGCAGCGTGAATTATTTTGGAGCGCCGCTCCCGCTCGGCCTCGGCCTGCCGAGCCATGGCCCGCTGCATTTCAGGGGGCAAGTCGATATGCTTGACCTCAACATTGGACACCTTCACCCCCCAGGAATCGGTCTGGCGGTCGAGAATGATCTGCAGTTCCTGATTGATCTTGTCCCGATGAGCAAGCAATTCATCGAGTTCTGATTGGCCCAGCACGCTGCGCAGGGTGGTTTGGGCCAACTGACTGGTGGCGTAGAGGTAGTTCTCCACCTCGATCAGGGCCTTTTCAGGCTCCAGCACCCGGAAATAGATGACCGCATTGACCTTCAGCGACACGTTGTCCTTGGTAATGATATCCTGCGGAGGGACGTCCATGACCACCGTTCGCAGCGGGATTTTGACCAGCTTATCAATGACCGGAATGATGAATCTAAGCCCTGGCCCCTTGACCCCGGCAAAGCGCCCCAGTCGAAACACCACCCCCCGCTCGTATTCGAGCAGAATCCGTACCGCGCTGCTGATAATCAGCACGATCAGGGCAATAACCACCGCATAACCGACCAGACCGACAGGAATCATCTCGTCCTCTCTTCCCTTCAGGGTTCAGGGGTCGGCGGCTGACTAACCGACCCGTTATGACGTTTGACCTCCAGTCGCATCTGGTTTCCCAGCGCAACCACCTCGATCCGCTCTCCCATGGCGATCGACTCGCGGGCATAGGCATCCCAATATTCACCGTGGACAAAGACCCGGCCCTCGGTTTCGATCGGAGTGACCGCCACTCCCACCTCCCCGACCATCCCCTCCCGTCCCGAGACGAAGTGGGTCTTCTGGGTCCGCACCACGAAATAGAGCACCAGCAGGGAGAAACTGGTCGTCACCGCCACCGTCGCCGCGATCACTTCCCAGGAAACCCGCATGTAAGGTTCAGAACTCTCGAACAACATCAAGGAACCGAGAGTCATGGAAATAATGCCAAGCACGGTCAGCATGCCGAAGGAGGTGACCTTGATTTCCAGCAGGAACAGCACCAGGGCGAGCAGAATCAGCAGCACCCCGGTGTAATTGACCGGCAGGGTCTGAAAGGCGAACAGGGCCAGCAGCAGAGCCAGAACGCCGACCACTCCGGGAAGAATGACGCCGGGTTGGGAAATCTCGAAGAAGATCCCGAGCAGGCCGAGCATCATCAGCAGGTAGGCAACATTGGGATTGCTGATGGTATTGAGCACCTGCTGCCGCCAGCCCATCTCGGCAAAGACCAGGGTCGCGCCTTGCGTGTTCAGGGTCAGCGACTGACCATCGCGCAGATAGCGCCGACCATCCAACTGGCTGAGCATTGCGGTTTCGTCGGAGGCAATCAGATCGATGACTTTGAGCTCAAGAGCCTCGGTCGCAGGAGTGGAGATACTTTCCCGCACAATCTTCTCCGCCCATTCGACATTGCGACCCCGTTGCTGGGCGATGCTGCGAGAATAGGCCACCGCATCGTTGACCACCTTTTCCATCATGGTATTGGGCTTATCCTCGCCCCCGCCGGCGCCCGGGCCGATGGCCACCGGGTGGGCCGCGCCGAGATTGGTGCTCGGGGCCATGACCGCAAAATCCGCCGCCAGGGTGATCAAGGCGCCGGCCGAAGCGGCGCGGGCACCGGCCGGGTAAACATAAACGATGACCGGAATCCGGGAGCCGAGAATCCCCTGAATGATGGTGCGCATGGCGGTGTCGAGCCCACCAGGGGTATCGAGTTCCAGCAGAAAGGCCAGGGCTCCATCAGTGTTGGCCCGGGTCAACTCGGTGGCGATGAACCCGGCCATGACTGGATTGATACCATCAGCGAAACGCACCGCACGGATGACCCCGGCGTTGGGGTTCTCCGGCTGCGCCAGCGCTTGCTGCCAGCTGCTCGCCAGCAGAAAAAACGCCACAAATAAAAGGAGTTTAGCAATTTTGTTCATGCTCAAAGTGTAGCAGTCTGCCTGAAGCTGTCAAATCCGCAACCACCCCGGATTCGCGTACCAATCGATCACTTTTTCCCGCTTGTTCGTCGATTGAGAAAATGCTAAGGTCGAACCGTCAAACGAATGACGCAACCCCTTGATGAGGTCAGTCGATGAAACCGCTGTCGCAGATTCTGTTGATCGATGATGAACGTCATAACCGCGAAGGACTCGCTTTGCTGTTGAACGGCGCCGGCTTCAAGGTTCAAGCGGTGGGCTCGGGCGAGGAGGCCCTGGCGGTGCTGAAAAAGAGCCCCTTCGAAGTCATCATCACCGATCTGTTTCTCCCGGGGGTGAGCGGCATTGATATTCTGAAAAAAGTCAAAGAGGACTCCCCCTTCACCAACGTCATTCTGATCACCGGCAACGCCTCGGCGGAAACCGCGGTCGAGGCGATGAAGGAAGGGGCCTTCGACTACATCACCAAACCGGTGAATTTCGAAAAACTCAAGGTGCTGGTCGCCAAAGCTCTGGAAAAAAGCCGGCTGGTGGCAGAAAACCTCTACCTGCGCCAGCAGTTGCGGGGCAAATACAAGTTCGACAAAATCATCGGCAACAGCCTGGCGATGCAGGCGGTGTTCACCCGCATGGAGCGCATCATCAACACCGATTCGACTATTCTGATCCTGGGCGATTCAGGGACCGGCAAGGAACTGGTGGCCAAAGCGATCCACTTCAACAGCCCGCGCAAAGACAAATCCTTTATCGCCATCAACTGCGGAGCGATTCCCGCCGATCTGCTGGAAAGCGAACTCTTTGGCCATGTCCGCGGAGCATTTACCGGGGCGGTGATGGAAAAGCCGGGCAAGTTCGAACTGGCTCAGGGCGGCACCGTTTTTCTCGACGAGATCGGCACCATGCCGATGCATCTGCAGATGAAACTGTTGCGGGTACTGCAGGAACAGGAAATCGAGCGGGTCGGTTCCAGCAAGACCATCAAGCTCAATGTCCGGGTGATTTCCGCCACCAACTCCAACCTCGAGGAGCAGGTCAAGCTCGGCAATTTCCGTGAGGACCTCTACTACCGTCTTAATGTCATCCCGATCATTCTCCCCTCCCTGCGGGAACGCCGGGAAGACATTCCTTTGTTGACGCGACATTTTCTGCAGAAAAGCTGTCAGGCGATGAATCGCCCGCTGATGCCCTTGTCGGCCGAGGCGGTGCGGGCGCTCGAAGCCTACGACTGGCCGGGAAATGTGCGGGAGCTGGAAAACGTCATCGAACGCAGTGTCGCCTTGACCGCCGGCGAGCAGATTGAAAAACGCGATCTTCCCCCCAATATCGGCGGCGGCAACGACGAGGAGCCTTCCTTCAGCCTGCTCTGCCCCACGGTGACCGCGGCGGGGGTCGACATGCCGAAGGTGGTGGCGGAAATCGAGCGCTGCATGATCCGCTCGGCCATGGACCTGGGGGGCGGAGTCAAGGCCCGGGCCGCCACCCTGCTGCGCCTGAATCGAACCACCTTGGTCGAAAAAATCAAGCGCCTTGACCTTGAAAAAGAATTCCAGTGAAACTTGAAGTAAAAAAGCCAAAGGCCCTGATTCCAGAGCCTTTGGCTTTTTTGTTGATTTTCGGTTAATAGCCAGCCAAATAAGTCGATACACGTGTAAGTATCTAAACATCCCCCCGCCGCAAATACTCGAGAAAGGCTTGCCCGAGGGGGGAGAGTTGCCGGTTTTTGCGGTGGGCCAGGTAGAAGGGGCGCTCGATCGTTACCCCGGTCAGAGGAATACTGACCAGGGTTCCCAGCCGGAGATCTTCGGCCACCGCCAGCGAGGAGAGGATCGAAATCCCCAACCCCGCCTTGACCCCCTGGCGCACCGCTTCGGTACTCCCCATCTCGGCGCACAAATCAAGCTTGTCGACCTCGACACCATGCTCGGCCAGGACCTGGGTCATCACCATCCGGGTCCCCGAACCCCGCTCCCGCAAAATGAAAGATTCGCCGAGCAATTCACTCACACCCACCTCCCGGCGCTTCGCCCAGGGATGACCGGGAGCCACGGTGAGCACCAACTGGTCAGCGCAGAAGGGCTGACAGACCAACGACTGATCTTTCCACAGAGCCCCGATCAGCCCCAACTCCAGATCGCCCTGCAGAATTTCCTCCACGATGCGCGCCGTGCCGGAAATCCTCAGCATGACCTTGGTCCCAGGCACCTCGGCCTGAAAAGACTCCAACCGCTGCGGCAGCAGATAAGACCCCGGGATGGTGCTGGCGCCAAGGCGCAGGGTTCCGCTCAGCTGCCCACCGTAACTTCTGACCGCCTGCAAAGCTTCATCCCGCAATTGGATGATTCTGCGGGCATAGCGATATAGCACCTGGCCGGCGCCAGTGACCAATGCCTCCCGGCCCAGGCGGTCGAGCAACTTCTCCCCAACGGTCTCTTCCAGCCCCCGAATATGTTCGCTGACCGAGGGCTGGGACAGGTGCACCGCCTCCGCCGCCCTGGTAAAGCTTTTCAGTTCCACCACCTTGCAGAAAACTTCCAAACGTCTGATATCCATAAGCGCCTCGCGTCAATCTCATTGATGGATTTATCCCTGCCATCAATATCTTCGATTCAACCCAAAGGATCAATTGATAATTTCGATTGGCTATTTGGGTGTGTTTCCAAGTAGATTCATTCCCTCACACCCTTAACCATGGAGTCAAGCGCATGTTCCTGTTTCGTCTGCTGCCCTGTCTGTTGGCCCTATCCCTGCTGTCTGTCCCGGTCTTCGCTGGTCAGTACAACTACATCAGCCCTGAACGCCTTGAGCAGTTGCTGCGCCAACAGGCGCCGCTGACCATCGTTGATATCCAGGTGGAGCAGGAATTTACCGCGGGACACATCAAGGGGGCCCAACCGACCTACGCCTTTCCGGTAAAAACCGCCCAGGACCAAGCCAAACTCGACACCATAGCCGCATCACTCGGCAAGAGCGATACCCCGGTGGTCATCGTCTGCCCCCGCGGTGCCGGGGGCGCTGAACGCACCTTTCAATACCTCGCCGCCAAAGGGATTGCAACGGAGCGACTGCAGATCCTGAAAAAGGGGCAGGCTGGCTGGAATTGCCCCGACCTGACAGAAAAAAACTAATAAACCTCTGCAATCAACTTGAAGATCAAAGGGCGCCTGGCAACGGGCGCCCTTTGACGTTCAAGAGTTTGAGTCGCTGGTTGTCCCTTCCCCCGCAATTCTGCTATAACCCTGAGGGACTTGTGACTAGGCGAAAATGAAGGAGGTAGATTATGGCAAATATCCAAGAGTGGTTGATCACCTATGGCATCAAGGTCCTCGGGGCAGTGGTCATTCTGCTGCTGGGGCTGTGGACCGCAAAAATCCTCACCAGCCTGCTGCGGCGGGTAATGACTGCTCGCTGCATTGAACCGACGCTGGTCAGTTTCTGCGGCAATCTGGCGCAGACGGTGCTGGTGATTTTTGTGATCATCGCCGCCTTGAGCAATCTCGGCTTTGAAACCACCTCGCTGATTGCCGTTCTCGGCGCCGCCGGTCTGGCCATTGGCCTGGCGTTGCAGGCCTCTCTCTCCAACCTGGCGGCGGGGGTGATGATTTTGATGTTTCGGCCCTTCAAAGCCGGCGATTATATCGAGGGGGCCGGGGTTGCCGGCGAAGTCGATGGGCTACACCTGTTCACCACCCGGCTGAAAACTCCCGATCATAAAATCATTTACGTTCCCAACGGCAAGTTGATGAATGACAATATCACCAACTTCTCCCGCCAACCCCAGCGACGCATGGATCTGATCGTCGGCATCAGCTACAGCGCCGATCTCGCCTTGGCCAAAGAAGTATTGTGGGAGATTCTGCGGGCCGACCCGCGGGTTCTGCCCGAACCGACCCCTCGGGTCGCCGTCTTTGCCCTGGCCGACAGCAGCGTAAACCTGGCTGTGCGCCCCTGGATCCGCCAGGAGGACTACTGGAACTTCTACTTCGACATCTGGGAGGCGATCAAGCTGCGCTTCGATGCCGCCGGCATCGGCATCCCCTTCCCCCAACGCGACGTGCATCTGCACCAGGTGCCAGCAGCCAAAGAGCGGGCGGCCTGAACTGCCGTCAACCAGGCAAAAGAAAAGGTCGCCCTGAGCCAGGACGACCTGAATGGATGCGACACCGAAGCTGCCGCGACAGCGGTCAGGTTGATCGCAAATTGCTGCAGCGTCCGCTTTCGTCGACCCAGACCGTCGCTTCCCCCGGGAAAACTTTACGGCCGCAGCGGCCCCCCTTGTTGTAAACACATTTGGCCCGACAGGTGACTCGATCCATACCCACCTCCTTTGTGACTTTTTATTATATATAGCTAATCGTTAAAACACTCTGTGTCAAGGAGTTTTATTTTTCGGGATTGTCCCGCGTAGGATGAGAAAACCGTCTATCTGGCCGCAAGGCCCTGAAAGCTGCCGATGCACACCCTCAACTTGCTGAAAACCCACGCTCGGGAAATATTTGCCGCCGGCATTGCCGCCGCCGATCCGTTTCAGGCGGTCAGCCGGGTCTTGCGCCTGGAGAAGGACGCCCTTTGCGCCGGAGCCGCAGCCCTGCCCCTGATTGCGGGCGCCAAGGTACACCTCGTCGCCGTCGGCAAGGCGGCCGGGCCGATGGCGGCTGCGGCGGAATCGATTCTCGGGGAATGTTTGGGAGAGGGTTTAGCGGTCAGCAAGTACGACCATCTCTGGCCGCTTGGCAAGGTGCAACTGTTGCAAGCCGGGCACCCGCTTCCGGATGCCAATGGGGTGGCGGCGACCCAGGCGGTTAGAGACCTGCTGACGAGAGCCGCTGCTGACGATCTGATTCTCTGTCTGCTTTCAGGGGGCGCTTCAGCCCTGCTTCCGGCACCGGCAGCGGGGATCACTCTGGCGGAGAAGCTGGCGACCACCGAACTGCTGCTCGGTTGCGGCGCCAGCATCCAGGAGATCAACTGCGTCCGCAAACATCTCTCGACCATCAAGGGTGGGGGGTTAGCGCGGCTGGTGGCGCCAAGGAAGATGCTGACGCTGGTTTTGTCCGACGTGGTCGGTGACCCGCTCGATGTGATCGCCTCAGGGCCGACGGTGGCTGACCCGACCAGCTTCGCCGATGCGATGGCGGTGGTCGGTCGCTACAAGCTGTTGCAGCGTCTTCCGCTGGCGGTACGGCAGCGACTTGAGCAGGGCTGCGCTGGCCAAATCCCGGAAACGCCGAAACCGGGGGAGTCCTGCTTTGATGGTCAGCTGGTACAACTGGTGGGGAGCAACTCTCAATCCCTGGCCGCAGCCGCCGCAGAAGCGAAGCGCCTCGGCTACACTCCGCTGGTGCTGACCAGTTCGTTGACAGGCGAAACCCGCCAGGTTGCGGCCGTTCATGCCGCCATCGCCCGGGAACTGGTCGCCAGCGGACAACCCTTGCCGCCCCCGGTTTGCCTGCTCAGCGGCGGCGAAACCACCGTGACCTTGCGCGGCAGCGGCCGCGGTGGGCGCAACCAGGAATTCGCTTTGGCGGCGGCCCTCGGCATTGGCGGACTGAACGATTTGGTGATTCTCTCCGGCGGCACCGACGGCACCGATGGCCCGACCAACGCCGCCGGCGCCATAGTGGATGGCACCACCCTGCTACGGGCCCGGCAACTGGGCCTTGACTCGGGCCGGCACCTGGAGCAGAACGACGCCTATCCCTTTTTCGCCGCCCTGGGTGATCTGCTGATCACCGGACCGACCAACACCAACGTCATGGATCTGCAGCTGATTCTGGCCGGCAAGTCGGCCCCTTGAGCCTAGTCCTCAGCCATGATCAGGGCAACGGCCTGGTTGAGCGCCCCCTCGACGGCAATATGTACCGGTCCCTGCAAAATAGCCTCGGGAATTCCCGGGGAAAAGGAGAAGTGGCCACTGGTCCAGTTCAGAGCATCGGCCAGAGCACTCACCACCAGATTGCTCAGAGCCCGCTCCAAATCTTCCCTGGCGAACACGTTCTCGGCGATCAGATCGTAGGTAAATCTCACCCCGCGGCGGCGGCTTTCCTCGACCAGTTCCTGCATCCGTTCGCCATTCATACAACCGGTGCGCAGCAGGTATTCGCCGAAACGCTCCCCTTGCTGGGTTGAAGTGACGAAAACGACCCGCCCCTGTTGCAGGAAGAACCGTTTTTCCACCCCGTCCCGCTCGGCCTGCAGAACCCCGGTCCAACTCCTGGCCTCAGCCTCTTCCATCACCTTGAGCAGCGACACCCGGCTCAGTTCACCCGCGATTTCTTCCACCTTCATCCTCCCCTGCAAACCATTAAAATAGCGGCCAGTATAGCCTGAACCTGCTGAGCCGCCAAACAGGAAATCACCTGCAATTAATGCCGGCTGTGCAACGCTGTTTCCAGATAGATCAGAGCCTGGGCACCGAGATGGTCCGTGTCGACGGTGAAGGCAACCGCCGGTTTGGCCGGATCACCGTCCTGATAGCCAAGGGTGGCGATGCACTGCCAGTTTGTTCCGAACAGCAGTTCGTGAGCAGGCATAGCGCTCCACTCCTTGGGCTGCATGCCTTTTTCCATCTTGTTCACAACATCTCTTTGAAACTGACCGTGATTCGGTTCCAGCCCGAGGTGAAAGATGAAATCTCCCGGGAAGCGGATGGCGAGTTCGCCAAAGCAGTTTTCATACAGTTCGGCATTGACGTTAAATGAGATGCGGTCTAAAGCGCTCATAGAATCTCCTTTCCCCGCCACTGCGATCCTGACCGTATCCTCGGCTGACAGGATCACAGGAAGGGTAGTTTCATCCTACCCCCGCCGCTCTGCTCCATGCAAATCCGCGCTCAGTTACCAGCATACGAAAACGGGGTGAAGCCGAATGGCTTCACCCCGTTTGACTTCAGGTCAGGGAACAATCATCAGGAGGAGACCCGATTACCGGATGCCCCCATCGACCGCCGCCGCTGCGCCAGACGCCAGCGCAGCAGGTAGCGCCGACTGCGCCAGGGGAGGCGGAACTGGATCGTCGGCATACTGCTGGCCACCGAGGTCACCAGAGCAGCGCCGTAGGGAATCGACTGGATTCCGAGCAGAAAGCCCCAGAGGAACCCTTCCGGGTGATTGAATCCGAAATAAAGGAAGTTGGCGAAGACCGTCAGCCAGAGCAGCAGGAAAATCTGGGTCTCCTCCCAGGCCATCAGCACCCCGCGGAACAGGGCCGGCTTGTTCTCCCCCTTGGGGGTGCGCAGGAAAGGCTGGCTCTTGGTGAAGACACCAAGGAAAATCGCCCGGGCGATGACGTGGGTCAACCCCATGCCGGCAATAGCGGCGCCGATCCGCTGCCAGAAATTGCACTGCACCTTGGCCCCATACAGCAGCATCGAATGGCAGACCTTGAACACGAACAGCCCCAGGGTCGGGTAGAGAAAGACCGCCAGCGGGATTTCAAAATGGCGGGGGGAGAGCAGCATCCCCATGGTCCAGAAGATCCCGGCGAAGGTGAAGAGCAGATGCAGGGCATCGGTGAACCAGGGGAGCCACCCGGTGACGAAGTGAAACTTCTGCCCCATGGTCAACCCGGTCTCTTTCCAGGGGAGCAGATTGCGCCAGTGGGCGCGCAGAATCTGCACCGCGCCGTAGGTCCAGCGAAAGCGCTGGGTCTTGAATCCGGCAAAGGTGTCGGGGGTCACCCCTTCACCGAAGTTGTGATTGACGTAGATGCTCTCGTAACCGGCCTGGAACAACCGCAGCCCGAGTTCGGCATCCTCGCAGATGCACCACTCGCTCCAACTGCCGACCTTTTCCAGCGCCGAGCGCCGCACCAGGGTCATGGTACCGTGCTGAATAATGGCATTGCGCTCGTTGCGGTGCACCATGCCGATATTGAAAAAGCCGTTGTACTCCCAGTTGATCATGGTCTTGAACAGGTCGCCCTGCCATTCCCGGTTATCCTGGGGGGCCTGGACGAAGCCAACCTCTTCACGCTCGAAATAGGGGGTCAGGCTGCGTAGCCAGTCGGACTTGACGATGTAATCGCTGTCGATGACCCCGACCACTTCGGCCGCCGGGTCGGTCTCCCGCAGGGCAAAGTTCAGCGCGCCGGCCTTGAAGCCGGGCCACTTGGGCAGATGATAGAACCGGAACTTGGGGCCGAGCAGGGCGCAGTACTCCTGCACCGGACGCCAGACCTCTTCATTTTTGGTGTTGTTGTCGATAATAAGGACTTCGAAGTCCGGATAGTCGAGGGCCGCGAGGCCGTCCAAGGTCTTTTTCACCATGTCCGGCGGTTCGTTGTAAATCGCCAGGTGAATCGAGACCTTGGGCAGATGCTGGTCAGGTTTGGGATCGAGCGGCAGATACTTGCGCCGCCACTTGCGGACCCAGAGCAGTTCGGCCATTTCAGCCCCATTGGTCAGTACCACCATCAGCAGACCAGCCTGGGCCGGCAGCAGCAGCGCCCAGACCACCAGACCGGCGGTGGAGATGTCCTGGGTGAAGGGGACAAACAGGGTCCAGGTCAGAATCGAAGCGGCGACCTGGGTCAGGCAAGCGAAGAAGATCTGGCCGCCCCGGCGCAAGTTGGTCCAATGGCGCAGGAACAGCAGGATCGGCAGCATCGCCAACAGACTGGCAAAGCCGTACATCAACGGCCAACTGGAAACTTCCCGAATGTCCCCGGTCATCGGGTATTTCGGGTCGCGGTCCTTGTCGAACACACCCCAGTGGGCACCAGCCGAGCCTTCGAGTTCTTTTTTCCACGGTTGATCAAAGGCTTCGATAATGAAGTAATCAAATTTGCGGGCTTCGGCAACGTTGAGGAATTCGCGCACGAACTGCGCCTGGCTGACCAGGCTCGGCTTGGCTTCCTTCCAGCGCTGGCCGCCACTGGGCCAGCCAATTTCGCCGATAATGATCTGTTTTCCGGGATGGGCTTTCTCAACCCGACGCAGGGATTCCAGCGCCCAACCCAGGGCTCGCTTGCTCGGCACGCCCTCCCAGTAAGGGAGCAGGTGAACGGCGATGAAGTCGAGGGAATCGGCCAGTTCCGGATGCTCCAACCAGACATGCCAAGGCTCGGCGGTCCCGACCGGTTTGCCGGTGGCCGCCCGCACCTGTTCAGCATAGGCCTGCAATTGGGGGACGTTCACATCCGCCCGCAGAATGGCTTCGTTGCCAACCAGCACCCGCTCGACGTTGTCGTAATTACGGGCGTTGGCGATCAGGCTGGAAATTTCCCGGTCGTTCTTCTCCAGGTCTTTGCCCAACCAGGCACCTGCCGTCACCCGCAACTTGTACTTTTGCGCCAGCGCCGGAATAACCTCTTGCCCTTCCAGGGAAGAGTAGGTACGCACCTGAGTTACCTTGTCGGACAACAACCGCAGGTCTGAATCGATCTCAGCCGGAGTCGGGTAGTTTTGTTCCAGGGGACTCTGATTCTTCTGAAAGGGGCTGTAGGAAACCCCCATGATTTTACCGGTATAGGGTTTGGCCGACTGAGGGCGGTTGAGCGCACCCCAGATGGCAAGGTTGACCAGTGCAGCAACCAAACAAACGATAGCAACCCGCGACTTGCGCATATTCTGCATCACCTGTCCGAAAAGTTAAAAAGGACGACAAGACCAAAACGACAACGCCCTTCACCAAGGGGAAGGGCTGTGGCAGAGGAAAATGTAAAGCCTGTGCTTAGAAAACTTGAGCAATAGACCAAGAGTTAATACTAGCCCGGTCGGCGTACAAAGTCCAGTCGGCTACTCTTGAAAGGCACCTCGAAAGAGGCAATGGAAAGGTCCGGAATTGCGAAGGAAACCAGTACTTTCCCAGGCGGTCTTATACTCCCGGCAAGAAGGCTTGTCAACAGCTAAAATGAGCAAAAAAAGCGTCAGTATTTTCGGCATGTTAGAGCGCAAAAATTGAATAAAACAGTGGTGTATACCGTGACGGTGAAAATTTACCGGAAAAATATTTTTTGTCGCTATCTGGAGACGTGACCAGGATGTATAGAACAGACCTGTCAGGGGAAACAACCACGGAGAAACCCCAGGGGGGATGGAGTCAGGGTGAAGGCTCGGCCAACTGCTGGGCCGCGGTGAAATAGCCCCGATAGCCGAGAATCAGAATCAGCAAGGAAGTCACCGCCACGCTGCCGGTGATCACGCACATAATAGCGATCTGGTACTTGACCGCAATGATCGGGTCAGTGCCGGAAAGAATCTGACCGGTCATCATTCCGGGAATGAAAACAATCCCCATCGCCGCCATGGCATTGATGGAGGGGATCAGTGCCGCCCGATAGGCGCTGCGCACGGCTTCGCTGGCCGCCTGGCGGGAACTGGCCCCGAGACAGAGCAGGGCCTCGATCTCCTCGCGACGGTCCTTCATTTCCGCGGCCAACCGTTCCGCGGCCAAACTCGCCCCGGTCATGGAATTGCCGATGATCATCCCCGCCAGGGGTACCAGATAGCGAGGGTCGTACCAGGGGGTGAGGCCGATGACCAGGGAACAGAAAAAGAAGGTCGCACCGCCGCAGCCGATGAAAATAGCCACCCCCACCACCCGGTAGAAGTTCGGCATTCGGTCCTTGACCCGCGCGGCCACCGCCTGCACCGAAAACACCGCCATGATCACCAGGATCAGCAGCACCGGGGCCGGACTGCGGATGGCAAAGACCAGGTGCAGAACATAACCGAGGGCCAGCAGCTGCACCACCATGCGCAGCGAGGCGATGAGCATATCCCGTTCCTGGCCGACCCCTCGCAGGCGGGCTAGACCAATGACCAGCAACACCAAGCCGTAAACCACCGCCAGGTCCAGATAGCTCAGATCGATGATCCCTTTATCCACGACCTGCTCCTTCACCGGCAAGACTCGGTGGTTCGGCCAGAAACCGCTGCAGCTCCGGTGATGCGGGCTGTTTCAACAGCCGAGCGGCCGGGCCTTGTTCGAGAATTTGCCCGGCTTCGAGGTAACCGAGGTGATCGGCGATGCGCTCTGCCAGGCGCAGGTCGTGGGTGACCATCAGCAGGGTCATACCGGTGGTGCGGCAGATCTCCTTCAGGCTCGCCGCCAGACGATCTCCGGTGGGACGATCCAGAGCGCTGGTCGGCTCATCCAGCACCAACACCTCCGGGCCAGCGATCAGGGTCCGAGCCAGGTTGACCCGTTGCTGCTGGCCGGCGGAGAGGGTGCGGGCCGGTTGCGTCAGCAGTGCAACCTCCAGCCGGCAGAGATCCAGGGTCTGACGCAGCGAGACCGCAGCGGCATCGGGAACACTCTCCCGCCGCAATTGAAAGGGGCGTTGCAGGTTATCCAGAACCGTGCCGGGGAACATGGTCGGTTTTTGCAGCACCAGCCCGACCCGGCGCCGCAGTTGCAGCGGGTCAAGGGTGGCGATATCGACCTCATCCAGGAGAATGCGCCCTGACTGTGGATCTTCCAGCCGGTTGAGCAGCCGGACCAGACTGCTTTTGCCCCCACCGGACGGTCCGACAATGACGCTGATCCGGCCGCGGCCAACATTGAAGCTGAGTTGGTTGAGAATGGTGCGCTCGCGGCCGTCGGGGGCTCGCCGGGTGGTGCAGACCTGCTCGACCTGCAAGGCCCAGGTGAGACTGGCGATCATGAGTGGCTGTTCCCCTCCTGAAGGCGCCGCAGCACCTGCTTCATATCCTCCCAGACTTCCCGCTTGGCGGCCGGATTGCGCAGCAGGTAGGCCGGATGATAGGTCGGCAACAGAGGGATCCCCTGATACTCCCGCCATTCCCCCCGCAGGCGACTGATCGGGGTCTGGTCCTGCAGCAGGGTTTGGGTAGCAAATGTCCCCAGCGCCACGATTATACGCGGCCGGATGGCGGCCAACTGCCGCTGCAGGAACGGCTCGCAGGCCGCAACCTCCGCCGGCAGCGGGTCGCGATTGTTCGGCGGCCGGCATTTTTCGACGTTGCAGATATAGACCTCGTCGCGGCTCAGCCCCATGGCGGCCAAAATCCGGTCGAGCAACCGCCCGGCCTCGCCGACAAAGGGTACACCCCGCTCATCCTCCTCCCGCCCGGGAGCCTCGCCGACAAAGACCAGTCTGGCATTGGGGTTACCGACACCGAAGACGATGGTTTTACGCCCCTGGCAGAGCGGACAACGACGGCAATCGCCAAGATCGGCCTGAATTTCCTCCAGGGTCTCCCGCCGACAGAGAGCCGTGCCACCTTCGTCGACCCCCAACACGTGAGACGGGCAGGCAGGCAACTCCGGCGGCAACGGCGGCAACGGCACATCGCTCAGGCCACGGAGTTGCAAGTCCTCCAGCAGGCTGCGCACCTGGGCCAGAGCCTCGCGCAAATCGTTCCTCAATTGATCAGGCATGAGCGCTTTACATCCCCCTGATGGTCGACTATTCTGAAATCACTATACACGCAAGGGAACCTATGGCTTTTTTTATAATCGCCCTGGCCCTGGCCTTGGTCGCGTTGCCCAGCAACGCACTGGCTTGGGGCATTGGAATTCATCTGCAGATTGGATCCCAAATCCTGGCCCAGCCTCAGGCCCTTCCCGGCGCCCTGCAGGCGCTACTGGCCGCCTATCCCCAGGATTTTCTCTACGGCTGCATCAGTGCCGACATCACCCTCGGAAAAAAATTCACCCACTATCTCAACCATTGTCATTCCTGGGGAATCGGCAAGCGGGTACTGGCGGCCGCCCGCAACGACGCGCAAAAAGCCTGCGCTTACGGCTACCTCTCGCACCTGGCAGCGGATACGGTGGCCCATTCCTACTTCGTTCCCTGCAAGATGATCCACACCTTCAACACCACCCTGCTCAACCACGCCTATTGGGAAATGCGCTTCGAGGCCGGAGTCTCCCCCGAGGTCTGGGCCCTGGCCCGCAGTGTCGGCCGCAAGCGGTTTCCCGAGCATGATGCGATGCTGCGCTCGGTCCTCTCCGACACCCTGTTCTCCTTCTCCACCAACAAACGGCTATTCAACTCATTGTTACTGCTCAACCGCCTGCAGCATTGGCAGAAGATTCTGCGGTCCCTCTCCACCTCCTCCAAGTGGGTTCTGCCCCAGGAAGAGTTCGACGAATATTACGGTCTGGCCCACCAGATCAGTGAAAGCATTCTGACGCAAATGGAGCAGAGCCCCTACTGGAAAGCCGATCCGACCGGGGAGCGAGCGATCAATGCGGCCAATATGATCCGCAAAAACTTGAACCTGCTCTGGCTCGACGGCAAACTCAGCACCGTAGAGGCCGAAGATATTCTGCGGGAAATCAAACCAAGACTGCGGGAAGGAATCTGTCAGCCCGAGCGGATTCTTGAATTGTTGTCGACCTACTGACTCTCTGCTGGCCGCTGCCGCGATGCTAACCTGAGGATGCGGTCAAGTATCCGCCCGGCGACCTCGAGCTTGTCCATCTGCGGCAAGTCTTCGACACTGCCATCGGCATAGAGCAGGCGGACGATGTTGGTCTCGACATCGAAACCGGCGCCAGCCTGGGTCACATCGTTGGCGACGATCAGATCGAGGTTTTTCTCTTTCAGCTTGCGAGTCGCTTGCTCCAGCAGATCGCCAGTCTCGGCGGCAAACCCGACCAACAGCTGCCCTGCCCGCTTTTGCTCCCCCAATTCCGCCAGAATGTCGGGGTTTTTTTCCAAGGCGATGGTCATCGCCCCCTCGGCGCGTTTTTTGATCTTCTCCCGGGAGAGCTGCGCCGGACGGAAATCGGCCACCGCCGCGGCCTTGACGATGATGCTCGCCTCGGCGGCCCGGGCCAGCACCGCCTCGCGCATCTGCCGGGCGCTGCTCACCTGGCAAAATTCGACTCCGGCCGGAGCTTCCAGGGCGGTCGGCCCCGAAACCAGCAGCACCCGGGCCCCCCGCCGGCGCGCGGCCCGGGCCAGGGCATAGCCCATCTTGCCCGAAGAGTAATTGCTCAAGAACCGCACCGGGTCGAGATCTTCCCGGGTCGGCCCGGCGGTGATCAGTACCGTCTCCCCCAGCAGGTCCTTGGGGCTGAGCAGGGCCAGGGTCTCTTCGAAGATCGCCGCCGGTTCCGGCAGTTTCCCCTTCCCTTCCCAACCGCAGGCCAGAAACCCGCTGACCGGTTCCATAAAATGGAAGCCGAACTCCTTGAGCCGCTGCTGATTGGCCTGATAGATCGGGCTCTCCCACATATTCACATTCATCGCCGGGACGAACAACACCGGGGCCTTGGTCGCCATCAGGGTGGTACTGAGCAGATCGTCGGCAAGGCCATTGGCGACCTTGCCAATCTGATTGGCGGTTGCCGGCACCACCACGAACAGGTCAGCCCGATCAGCCAGGGAGATATGGCCGATTTCCCGCTCCTGATAGAGGTTGAACAACTCGGTGTGGACCGGGTTTCCGGAAAGTGTCTGAAAGGTCAAGGGGGTCACGAACTCCTGCGCACTGCGGGTCATGACCACATGCACCTCGGCTCCGGCCTTGACATAAAGCCGCAGCAATTCCACCGCCTTGTAGACCGCGATCCCGCCGCAAACCCCCAGAACGATCTTTTTCCCTTCGAGCATCAATTCCTCCCAGCCCGACTCGCGAGAGCCCGGCAATCATCCTTGGTTCGCAGACACGACGACAATTCCTCAGCTGCGATCGCCAACAAAGGGATTGATCCGTTTTTCCCGCCCAATGGTGGTATCCGGGCCATGGCCGGGGTGAACCACGGTGTCGGCAGGAAGTGTCATCAACTGGCTGCGCACCGCCTTGATCAGGGTGTCGTGATCGCCGCCAGGCAAATCGGTGCGGCCGATGGAGCCGGCGAACAGCGAGTCGCCGCTGAACAGATGGCCACCACCGAGCAGGCAGACCCCCCCGGGGGTATGGCCGGGGGTATGCAGCACTTTCAACTCGAGCTCACCGACTTGCAGCAGATCGCCATCGGCCAACTGCTGGTCGGCAGGGGGGGAAGACTCACAGCTCAAGCCGTAGGCAGCAGCATGACCAGCCGCCAGGTTCAACAGCGGCACATCGCTGGCGTGAATCACCAGCTTCGCTCCGGTGGCGGCCTGCACCGCGCGGTTGCCGCCAATGTGATCGAAGTGGCCATGGGTGTTGATGATCAGCTTCAGCTCCAGACCGAGCTTGGCGAGTCGGTTGAGAATGCGTTCGGCATCGTCACCCGGGTCGACCACCGCGGCGGCCTTGGTCGACGGACAGCCGACGATGAAACAGTTGACCTGCAGCGGACCGACAGCGAGAGTTTCAACGATCATGAGGGTTACTCCTTCGTTTCTTCAGCAGGAAACAGATCAAGGCTTTTGCCGCGCAACTGCTCGGCCAGAGTAAATCCGAACCCCTTTTTCGGCTCCGGGCGTTTCTCTGTCGCGGAGGGCTGGGCCCGAGGCGCAGCAGTTGGCGCTGGGGTGACAGCCGTGGCCGGGGTTTCCTGTAGCTCCCCCCCCTTGGTTTGGTCGGCAGAGGGTGATCCCTTGAAAAAATAGCGGTCATAGAGCCGATGATAGCTGGTCCAGGTCGAGGGATTATCCGGCTCCCGCTCGATATGGGTGCGCACGCCGTTGATCTTGGCGTCCATATCGTCGATGAAATTGAGCACCAGCGCTTCGAGGGTCTTGGGGCGTTTGGGCGAACCATATTCGTACTGGCCGTGGTGGGAGAGCAGCAGGTGCTTGACCAGCACCAGCACCTCAATCGGGAATCCGGGGATCTGCCGGGCCTTGGCATCGACCATTTCGACCCCCATGACGATATGACCAATCAGTTTTCCGGCATCGGTATAATCGAAGCTGCGGGAGTAGCAAAGCTCGGCGACCTTGCCAACATCGTGCAGCAGGGCACCCGTCAGCAGCAGATCGCGGTTCAGGGTCGGATAGCGGAGGCAGATATCATCGGCCAGATCGGCCACCGCCAGGGAGTGTTCCAGAAGTCCGCCGAGGTAGGCATGGTGCATCGATTTGGCCGCCGGAGCCGAACGGTAGTGTTGCAGGAATGCCTCGTCGGCCAGAAAGGCCTCAAGCAACCGGCGCAGGTACCCCTCGGACTGCATACTGGCCACCTTGGCCCGCAGTTCCAACTCCATCTCCGCGCCGCTGCGCTGGGCCACCGGCAGAAAATCCGCCAGATCGACCTGATCATCGGCCAGACGGCTGAGATCCTGCACCACCAGCTGCATTTTGCCCATATAAACACTGGCCTTACCCTGAACCCGGATGAAATCGTCCTTGCCGAACTGCTCACCGAACTCATCGACCCGGTCCCAGACCCTGGCCTCCACCTCGCCGCTGCGATCGATGAGTTTCAGGGTCATGTAGGGCTTGCCGTTTTTGGCCATCGCCATGATTTTATCGCGAACCAGAAAGGGGGTATCGACCCAGTCCCGCTCACGGATTGTTTCAACGAACACTTTTTTCAATGACCGACTCCTGTCTGTGATACGGCTTGTGCCGTAATCTGTTCTGCCACCCGCAACCCGTCGAGGGCCGCACTCATAATTCCACCGGCATACCCGGCCCCCTCCCCCGCCGGATAAAGCCCGGGATGGGAAAGGGACTGGCCATCGTCCCCCCGCAGGATCCGCAACGGCGCCGAGGTGCGGGTTTCAACCCCGATCAGGGTCGCTTCGGCGCTGACAAAGCCACGCATCCGCTTGTCGAACTGCGGCAGCGCCCGCCGCAGCCCCTGGCTAACGAAGGCGGGGAGCACCTCATCCAGGGCAGCCTCACGCACACCGGGACGGCAACTGGCCCGCAGCGTGCCACCAGGATGGCCGAGAAAGGCCAGCAGATTTTGCGCCGGGGCGTAGTGGTCGCCGCCGCCGGCGAGAAAGGCTTTGCGCTCCCATTGCTGCTGAAACCGCACACCGGCCAAGGGGTCAGCGCCGGGGAAATCGTCCCGCCGTACTGCCACCACCAAGGCGCTGTTGGAGCAGTCACTGCCGCGACTCAGAGAACTCATGCCGTTGACCACCAGGCCATCGGTTTCCGAGGAGGCAATGACCACTTCTCCCCCCGGGCACATGCAGAAGGAGTAGACCCCCCGCCCGCTTTCCGGATCGTTCCAGGTCAGGGCATATTCGGCAGTCGGCAGTCGCGGATGGCTGGCATGACCGTATTGAATCCGATTGATCAGGGCGCTCGGGTGCTCCACCCGCAGGCCGATGGCAAAAGGCTTGCTCTCCATCGCCACCCCGAGGCCGTCCAACAAGCGGTAAGTATCGCGGGCGCTGTGCCCCGGGGCCAGCACCAGAGCCTCGGAGAGCAACTCCTCGGCGTCATTGAGCAGACCGCCGCAGACCCTCCCCTGGCTTTGCAGCAATCCGGTCAGGCAGGTCGAATAGCGTATGTCAACCCCGAGGTCAAGGAGCATCTGCCGCAACCGCAGCAGCACCAGGCGCAGGCGATCGGTCCCGACATGGGGCTTGGCCTGCAGCAGAATCTCGGCCGGCGCGCCGCAGGCGACCAGTGTTTCCAGGACATAACGAATCCAGGGATGATTGACCCGAGTGGTCAGTTTGCCGTCGGAAAAGGTGCCAGCTCCCCCTTCCCCAAACTGGACATTGCTTTCGGGGTCAAAGCCCTGACCGTCCCAGAAACGGCGAACATCCCGCACCCGCTCCTCCACAGGTTTACCCCGTTCGATCAGGGTCACCCGATGGCCGCAGCGGGCCAATTGCAAGGCGGAAAACAGCCCCGCCGGCCCCATACCGACCACCAGCAAGCGCCGCGGTGCCGAGGTGGCGATCGGGCTTGGGGCTGCCAGAGGAACCACTGGCTCCAAGCGGGGTTGGGCTTGCAAACGAAGGCGCAAGGCTACCTCGTTTTTTACCTGAAACTCTACGGTGTAAATCCTGAGAACTTTAGGTTTTTTTCGCGCATCAATAGCTTTGCGCACAATCCGGAAATCGGCCAGATCGCTGGTCGCCAAGCCAAGCTCCCGACCCACCTTGGCCGGCAGAACGGCTTCGTCTTCATCAAGCCCCAAAGGGATATCCCGCAGCCGCAGCGCCATATCAGCCCTGCCCCCTTCCCGATAAGCCACGATCCAAAACCAGACTATTGACAGCCATCGGCCCCGGGCTCCAGCGGCAGACAAACATTGAAAGCGGTTCCGTCCCCTTTTCGGCTTTCAACGGTAATCTTGCCACCATAATTCCGCACGATCCGCAGTACCACCGACAGCCCAAAACCGGTCCCCTTGGTCTTGGTGGTAAAAAAGGGATCGAAGATCTTGCCGAGGTTCTCCGGCGGAACACCCTTGCCAGTGTCGGAAACAGCAACAGAAACAGTGCGCTCATCCTTGTTCATGCGGACCCCAAGTCGGCCGCCCTGGGGCATTTCATACAAGGCATTGGCCAACAGATTGGTGAAAATCTGCTTGATTTCAGCCGGGTCGGCCTGAATCACCGAAACACCAGCTTGATAGTTGCGCTCCACCTCCACCTTCTGAGCAGCGAGTTGGGGGGCGAATTCGTCGAGAACCCGGTCGAGCAACTGGGCAAGGTCAACCTGTTGGGGGGAGAAACGGGACCGCTTGCTGGCATCGAGCAGTTTGATCAACAGGTCATCGATGCGATCGACTTCGGTCAGGATTTTATCGGCATGGGCGCAGCTTTCCGGGTCAGAGCTCAGGGACTGCTTGAGAACCTGGGCAAACAAGCTGATGGAATTCAGGGGATTGCGCACCTCATGGGCCAAACCTGCGGAGAGATGTCCGAGGGTTGAGAGCTTCTCGCTGAGCAATAACTCCATTTGCGCCCGTTCCAGTTCCAGGCTTTTCTCCGCAACCCGCCGTTCGAGTTCCTGGTTCCAGCCCTCGATCTCACCCAGCAGCCGCTCCCTTTCATCGCGCAGTTCCTGATTGGCCAGTTCGATTCGCCGGATTTTGAAGACCTTGGCGATCCGCTCGACCAGATCCTGATTGTTGAACGGCTTGAGGATATAATCGGAGGCCCCGGCCTTCATCAGCTCGACAGCGATTTCCTCGCTCCCCTTACCGGTGAACATGATGACGTAAGTACCGGGGAATCGCTCTCGAATCTGCTTCAGAGCCGTTAACCCATCCATCACCGGCATCATGTAGTCGAGCAATACCACCGCCGGTTGTTCCCGGGCGATCAACTCCAACCCCTCCACCGCACTGCGGGAGGTCAGCACCTCGAAGCCTCTGGAGCGCAGAATCATCGAAGTCAATTCAAGTATGATTTTCTCGTCATCAATGACAAGAATACGGTCGGCCATGAGTCATCCGATTGAGTTGATACTGCGAGGGAAAGTGGCGGTAGCATACCTTTCGGCGCCACGCTTGACAAGGGGAAAGCAGTGAGGAATCTCCTGTGAAACGCAGCAAAGGCAGCGAAAACGCTGCCTTTGTGGTCTGCTCTGAAAGGGCGGTGGGACGTGGTCACTCCTTGGTGCGAATGGTCATAACCGGAATCGGAGACTTGCGAACCACCTTCTCGGCGGTGCTGCCGAACAGCACATGGTCGAGGCCGGTGCGGCCGTGGGTTCCCAGCACAATCAGGTCGGCCGACTCCTCCACCGCTTTGCGGATGACCTCATCGTAGGGGATGCCGGGAACGATGAAGGTTTCGTAATTGTCGTAATCCTTGATATGGGTGCGGCAGAAGGTTTCCATCATCTTCTGAGCTCCCTCTTCTATTTCCTCCTCGAGTTTATCGAAGGAAATGTGCGGAACGTAAAACCCCCGCAGGTCAACGGGTTCGTTGATGACGTGGAGAATTAACAGCCGTGAATTGCAGCGTTTGGCGAGGGAATGGGCATATTCAAAAGCATAGTCGGAACTTGCGGAAAAGTCGGTGGCAAACAAGATGTTTTTGAAATCTCTCATGATATCCCCCGGTCAATGCGGTCAATGAAGGTTGTTTTGAATCGGCAAGGCCTCACTGCTTCCCCCGTTGGTCAGCTTGCGCATCACCGACTTGAGTTCCTCGAGTTTGACGGGCTTGTGCAGATACTCAAAGGCGCCATAATTCATCGCCTCAAGATACGACTCGACCCCGCCGTAGGCAGTAATCATGATGACATGCAGGGAGGGATAATTGCGGTTCAGTTCACGCAGAAACAACAACCCATTCATCCCTGGCATGTTGATATCGCTGATGACCAGGTGTACCTTCGAGCGCCGCAGATACTCCAGCGCCTCCTGACCATTGGCGGCACTGGCGACCTCATACCCCTCGTGAGCCAGAAGCTTGCTCAAGCCAAGGCGGGCATTTTCCTCATCATCCACAATCAAAATACTTTCGATTTTCTGGCCCAAGCAAACTCCTATCAGTTTTTTCTTTGAGTCTAGCATCGAAGACTGCACTGTCAAGCCAGCAGAAGGTTGCTCAGCTACACAATTTTGCAATAATTTCGGATGGTTGAATTTGAAAAATTGAGGTACGGCAGGGGCAGGGTCAGGACGCGGCAGCCGTCCAGAGAGCGGCCAGGTGTCGAACGAGCAGGGAAAAAGCCTTCGCACCTGCCGCCCCGGCGGCCAGCACATCCTGATGGTCCAAAGCCGTCGAACTCTGACCGGCAGCGGCATTGGAAATAAAGGAGAGGGCCACCACGTCCAGTCCCAGATAGTGGGCCAGAATTGCCTCGGGAATGGTCGACATGGTCACGGCATCGCCCCCCAGAAGGGCCAGGGCGCGAATTTCCGCCGGAGTTTCGTAGGAAGGTCCGGCCATGGCGGCGAGCACACCGCGATGCAGGCGAATTCCTTTGGCGACAGCAAATTCGACCAAGGAGGGATAAAACTGCTGACGATAGAGCTGGCAGAGATCGATAAACGGATTGACCGTTTCACCGCGCAGGGGATTATCCCCGAGGAAATTGAGATGGTCGGCAACGTAGATAAAATCGCCAGCCTGATAGCAGGGATTAATCCCGCCGACAGCATTGGTCAGTAACAATTTTTGGATGCCCAGGGCCTTGGCAACCTGGGCAGGCAAGGCGGCCTGACGGGCCGTCAGCCCCTGGTAGACATGATAGCGGCCCTGGAACACCATCACCCGAATTCCATCGAGCTGGCCAACAATCATCTGGCCCTGGTGCCCAGCAACCCGCAGAGATGGAAAGCAGGGGAAATCACTGTAGGGAAAGGAGATTGGGTTATCGAGTTGCTCGACCAGGCTTCCCAGCCCCGAGCCAAGCACGATGGCGAGAGCGATGGGCTCGCTGCCGATGCGGCTTCGAACCGATTCGACCAAAGAGCTCAGATCGGGCTCCACTCAACGCCCTTTCAGCAATTTGCGAACCCGTTCCTGCAACTGCTCGGGCTTGAAGGATTTGTTGATGAAGTCATCGGCACCGGCTTGAACCACACGGGCCACGTCGGTTTCCTTGCGGAAAACTCCACTCATGGCCAACAGGTGGGTGTTTTTCAGACCGGCATCGCTACGAACGGCGGCGATCAGCTCGTAGCCATTCATGAGCGGAAGGTTCAGATCCAGCAGAACCAGATCGAAGACTCCCTGGCGCAAGCATTCCAGCGCCTCGACTCCATCCCCTGCCAATTGAAACTCCAGCTCAAGAGGCTTCAACACATCGACGATCAGCTCGCGGAAAAACTTGGAATCGTCGACCACCAGAACCCTTTTACCAACGCACCCGGCAGGGGCCACTTTGGCGGCCGGGGATGGAACCACCGGAGTTGGCCTGCTGGGAGCTGCAGGCGCCACAGGCTGAGCGGGTTGTTCCTGAGGCGGAAGCGCCACCCTGAAAACGGCGTTGCACCTTGTACAGCGCGCCTTGAAGCTGGCCACCCCGGGCTTGAGCCGGGAGGGATCGATCCGGTAGGAGGATTCGCACTCGGGGCATTGAATTTTCATCGACCAGGTTCCTCCTCCAACTGCAGTACGATTTGGTTGCGCCCGGCCAGATCGACCTCGCGCCCCCCCAGCCACAAACGGGCACTGCCGGGATTTTCCAGATAAACCCGCACCGTGCGGCCAATCTTCCAGCTCAAAATGGTATTGGCCTGCAGGCTGTAGCGCTGGGCAGGCCGGCCGTCGATGGTCAACTCCAGTTGGCCCTGGCCCGTGGCCTGTAACCGCAGGACTCCCGCATCACTGCGAGGCAGAATAACATCCTGGGCCACTGGTTCGGTGACTGCGGTTGAGGACCCGGCGCCTGAAGCGGCGGAAATGGGAGTTGCGGCTGCACCAGACTCGACCGCAGCGGTCACAGCCGCAGATTCTGGTGCAGGAATTGTCTGATCCGCTGCTGGAGCCTCCCGGTTTTCCACTGAGTTGGACGCAGGAGCCACCGCAGCCGACACCGGACTTTCGCGAGATGGGATCACCGCAGCTTGCGATACCTGCTCGGATTGCGGCGCGGAGGACTGCCGGTCAAACCAGAGCCAGCCAAGGGCCAGCAAAATCAGCAGTCCAGCCAGCACAAACGCCCCCAGCAGCAGGACGGGGGAACGGGTCGAGCCTCCTCCCAAAGGAGGCAGCGGCCCCGACTCGATCAGACTGCTGCTCTGCGGTAATGGCTTTTTGCTCGGAAGAGAGTCCAACAGCGGTTGGGGGTCCAGCCCCAGACACTCGGCATATCCCTTCAAGTACCCCTTCAGATAGGCATCGCCGGGGAATTCTTCGAACCGGTCCTGCTCCAGGGCTTCCAGATAGCTTCGGCGGATCCGGGTCCGTGACACGACCTCATCAAAGCTGATACCCAGTTCGATTCGCCGGTTGCGCAGGGAGTTTCCAATCAATGTCTCATTCGATTCGGTCATGGCAGCCTATTGCAGCAACTTGAGATAATCGGCAGCCAACCGGGCGGTTTCCGCCCCGGGAGCAAGCCGGATTGATTCAGCAAACGATTCAATCGCCCTGGGTCTGTCGTTTTTTTTCATGTAGCAGAGCCCAAGTTGGTAGTGGATCAGTGCCTCCCCCGGCGCCAGGGTTTGCGCACTCAGGTAAGAGGCCACCGCCAGATCAATCTTGTCGAGGGCATAATAAGCCTCACCAAGCCGAAAATGGGCCTGGACATAGCGGTTTTCCTGGCCCAAGGCCTGTTTGTAGGCGGCTATGGCATCGTGGTAACGGCCCTGATTGTAATGGGCAAATCCGAGCCCGGTCAAAGCCACCTCTGGATTGGTAAACAGCAGATTGGAGGCAGCGGTCTGGAAATAGCGGGCAGCGTCGTCCCAACGGCGCATGTCGAGATAGAGGGAACCGATATTGTTTTGCAGTCGTGGGTCGTCAAGGCTCAGCTTCAGCGCTCGCAGGTAATGTTTTTCCGCCAGGGGAAAGGCCTTCTTGAGCTGATAGGCCTGACCGAGGCTGGCCTGAATGTCGGCATTTTCGGGGTCGACCTCTTCGGCCAGCAGAAACTCTCGTAAGGCCAGAGTCACATTCTGTTCCTGCATATAGGAAAGGCCGAGAATGTAATGAACCTGTCCGACGTTACTGCTCTTTCGGGGGCCACCGGCACATGCCAGCAATGACAGGCTCAGCAGCAGCACCAGAGACCAGACCAGGGATTTCAAATCAACAACTCCTTAAAGTGAGGCCAGAAAGCGACCGAGGCTTTCCAACACTTTGAGCTTGCCCTGTTCGAGATCGCCTGAGGTCGGTGGTGAGTGGCGGTGTCCCATGGTTTCCGGTTGTTGGCTGGTGGCAGACCAGGAAGAGTCAACCGCCGGCATTGTCACCAAGGCGGGCGCTGGAATTTCTACTGGGGCCGGAGCACCCTGCTGCAGAGGCAAGGCCTGCCAGAGGGCGGCGCGTTCTTCGGCGGGCAGGCGTTCAATCTCCATGTCGTTGAGCATGAACCCCATCGACTCGGCGAAATAGATCGCAGCGTCGAGGATTTTCTGGGCCTGGCGTTTGCCGACATCCCCCTCTTCGTTGAGGTAGAAGGCCAGGCGACCACTGCTTTTGAGATGCAGCACCACGGCAATCCGCACCCCCTTGCCACCCTTGTAAATACAGAGATAGGCGGTGGTACGCTGAGCGGTAAACCCAGGAAGCGCCACCGTGGCATCCCCCAGAGACCGTTGCAGGCAGACCACCCGCTCTTCGGGAATATCCAGGCGTTCCATCTCTTTTTCCAGGAAGAACATCCCCACCTCCCCTGCCGACCTCTAGTCGAGACCGGCAAATTCCGTCAACAGTTTGACCTTGCGATAACGCTCGGCAATCTCTTCGTAAACCAGGGACCGCATCCGCTCGAGACTGAAATCCTCCACCACGAACGAGGCCATGACGCTGCCGAACACTGTCGCCTTGCGCACCGAAGCCTCGGAGAGGTTGCGGGTCGCGGCCAGATAGCCCATGAAACCGCCGGCGAAGGTATCCCCTGCCCCGGTCGGATCAAAAACCGACTCCAGCGGAAAGGCTGGGGCGGCGAAGATGGTATGCTCGCTGACCAGCAGCACCCCGTACTCCCCCCGCTTGACGATCAGGGTTTTCGGCCCCATGGTCAACACGGCCCGCGCCGCCTTGAGCAGGTTCGGCTCCCCGGCCAGTTGCCGGGTTTCGGCCTCATTGATGATCAGGATATCGACATAGGGCAGCGTTTTGAGCAGTGCCTGGCGCTTGCCTTCGATCCAGTAGTTCATGGTATCACAGGCGACCAGTTGCGGCCGGCGCACCTGTTTGAGCACATCGAGCTGCAATTCGGGGTCGATATTGGCCAGAAAGACGAAATCACTCTCTCTGTAGGCCTCCGGCAGTTCCGGCTTGAAGGTCTGAAAGACATTCAAATGGGTTTCCAGGGTCTGGGCTTCGTTGAGATCAAACCCATATTTCCCCTTCCAGCGGAAGGTGGCACCCGGAGCCGTCTGCAACCCGGCCAGATCGATTTTTCGCGACGCCAGGAAGCTGCGATGCTGCGGGGGAAAATCCTCTCCCACCACCGCCACCAGGCGCACGTCGGTAAAAAAACTGGCCGAGGTGGAGAAGTAGGTTCCCGACCCACCCAGAACCTCATCGACCTGACCAAACGGCGTCGCCACCGAATCAAACGCCACCGAACCGACAACCAACAGACTCATTGCACAAACCTTTCCAAGATCATGGCACGAAGGAAAATATTAACCTCCACCGGGCATTGGCGCAACCCGGCCTGGCTGTTTCTCTTTACAGATATTTACCGACCAGCAGGTCGATTTTTTTCCGGGTCGCCGCGGGGATCGTCTCCTTGTGGGTCATCACCGCGAACTTCAGCGCTTCGCCGCAGCTACAGCCCCGAGCGGCACCGAGGCGGGAAGCGGCGGCCTTGATGATATTGCGGGCGGTGGCGACGTTTTGCTGAATGATGGCGATCACCGCTTCCACCGAGACATCCTCATGCTCTGAGTGCCAGCAGTCGTAATCGGTGGCCAGCGCCACGGTGCCGTAACAGATCTCCGCCTCCCGGGCCAGACGGGCCTCGGGAATATTGGTCATGCCGATGATGTCGACTCCCCAACTGCGGTAGATATTGGACTCGGCGCGGGTGGAGAAGTTCGGCCCTTCGATGCAGATGTAGGTTCCGCCCTGATGCACCGTCGCCCCAACCTCCCGTGCCGAATCGAACAACACCTGGGAGAGGTCAGCGCAGACCGGGTCGGCGAACTGGACATGGCCGACGATCCCTTCACCAAAGAAGGTGGAGGCGCGTTTGCCCTGGGTGCGATCAAAAAACTGGTCGGGAATAACGATATGACCAGGAACGATCTCCTCTTTCATGCTGCCGACCGCGGAGACCGAAATGATCCGCTCGACCCCGAGTTGCTTCATGCCGTAGATGTTGGCCCGATATGGGACTTCGGAGGGGAGAAGGCGGTGGCCGCGACCATGGCGGGGGAGAAACACCATCGTCACTCCGTCCAGCTGGCCGGTGATGAAGAGGTCGGAAGGGTCTCCAAAGGGGGTGCTGATCTTCACTTCTTTAACGTCGGTGAGCCCTTCGATTTCATACAGGCCACTGCCGCCGATGACGCCAAGAACCGGTTGTGACATAGATGGTAACCTCCGAAATGTTTAATGGAATGCCGAAATCGCGGGGAATCTGGAAGGGGGTGCCGGCAGCCTAATCCTCAACCGCCGGCGCCGGCAGCTTGGCCTGGGCCCGTTCCAGCTTGCCCTTGAGCTGGCCACAGGCCGCGGAGATATCCTGGCCCTTGCTGGCCCGCCGCACCGCCACGATCTGGCGGTCGAGCAGGTAGGTCTGAAAGGCCTGGACCCGCTCAGGCAGGGGTGCGCGAAAAGCCGAACCCTCATGTTCGTTGTAAACGATCAAGTTGACCTTGGCGGAGATTCCGTGCAGCAGACCGACCAGGCGCTTGGCATCGGCCTGGGTATCGTTGACATCGCGGATCAGGATGTATTCGAAGGTGATCCGCTCCCGCGGCGCCAGCGGGTAGTCACGACAGGCGGCCATCAGCACCTTGAGGGGATAGCGGCGATTGATCGGCATCAGCTCATCGCGCACCGCATCGGTGGTGGCGTTGAGGGAAACCGCAAGATTGACGCGGATTCGCCGGCCAAGCTGGCTCATTTCAGGCACCAGACCGCAGGTCGAGAGGGTCACCTTGCGGGCACTGAAGCCGAAGCCTTCGGTGAGATAAAAAATCTCCAGCGCCTTGACCACGTTCTCCAGGTTGTGCAGCGGCTCTCCCATCCCCATCAGTACGATATTGTTGATCGGCCCATCTTTCATCGCCGCGCAGACCTGGTTGACGATTTCCGCCGTGGTCAAATTGCGCAGCAGGCCGAAGGTGCCGGTAAGGCAGAAGGCGCACTGCATGGCGCAACCGACCTGGGTGGAGATGCAGAGGGTCGCCCGCTCTCCCTCCATCGGAATCCGCACCGTTTCCACGGTCTGGCCGTCCTCCAAGCGAAACAGGTACTTACGGGTGCCGTCACTGCTGGTCTCCACCACTTCGGGATTCCAGTCGGAAATCCGCGCCCGGGCAACGAGCTCTTCCCGCAGCGCCTTGGAGAGATCGGTCATCTCTTCAAAGTTGGTCACTCCGCGACGATAGATCCAGCGGAGGATCTGGGTGGCGCGAAAACGCTCCTTGCCGAGGCCGGAAAAAAATCCGGTCAACTCCTCAAGGGTCAGATTCTTCAGGTCGGTCAATGGCTGGGACAAGTCGGAAAACACCTCGGAAAATTATCTTTCTGGCTGATTTTACAAGAAAAAAAGCCCTTCGGATTGTACCCGAAGGGCTTTGGTGGCACAAGGCAAAAAAGCCTCCGGGGCTTAGAGCAGCTCCAGCCCGGAGAAGAAGTAAGGGATTTCGAAGGCGGCGGTCTCAGGAGCATCGGAGCCATGGGTGGCGTTCTCACCGATGGAGGCGCCGAATTCCTTGCGCAGGCTGCCGGCCTCTGCTTTAGCCGGGTCGGTGGCGCCCATCAGGTCACGCCATTTCTTGATCGCGCCTTCGGCCTCAAGAGCCAGAACGATGCAGGGGCCGCTGCTCATGAAATCGGTCAGTTCGCCGAAGAAAGGGCGCTCTTTGTGCACATAGTAGAAGCCTTCGGCCTCGACTTTGCTCATGTAGAGTTTTTTCAGACCGACGACATTGAAGCCCTCGGAATAAATGCGGCTCAGAATCCGGCCAGCGTAACCGGCTTTGAAGGCGTCGGGCTTGATGATGGCAAACGTTCTTTCCATGGTTTTTATCCTCCAGTGGGGGTGAGTTCAATCACGAAGCGAGCTATCTAGCATTGCGGGCGGCAAAAGTCAAGTTCTGCCACGGGTAAGGAACCAACTCATTCAAATTCGATCTTGTAGTAAAGGTCGGCACCGCTTTCGACACCAAAGACCGATTCGAGATCCCAGCGCCGGGAAATATTGTAGCGCAGCCTGGCCTGGCTGGTGTTGGTGAACAGGGACTGACCGAAACTGATGAACAGTTCGGGGGTCAGGTATTTGCCGATGGTGATCATTGAGCCGGCGACATCGCCGTCTCCAGCCTGAATGTCGATAACATCGAGGCCAAGGGTGTTTTTGAGTTTGTCCTGCAGAACGGCCGAATCCCCCTTACTGAGGAGACCACCGGCGGCCAGCATCAACAGATCGCTCTCTCCCCCCTGCTGATCCAGCGGACGGCCGAGCACCACATAGGCCAGGATGTCGGTATCGGGAAGAGCCGGCTCGGAGTAAAGTTTGACCTGTGGCCGACGGGGGGTTCCTGTGACCTGGATGCCGGCCTTGGTCTCGCTGACGGTGCGCAGCGCCAGCAGGTCGAGGGTTGGCCGATCAACCGGGCCGCCGGCAAACAGCAGGCTGCCGCGGGTGATATTGAGCTTGACCCCATAGGCGGCATAGGAGCCCTGAACCACTTTGATTTCCCCCTGGCCGGTGATATTGGAGAGGCTGTTCATGGACAAAGTCGCCTTCCCCCCCAGGCGGGCATCGACCCCGGAGACCTTGATCAGCACCCGCTCACCCATAATCACCTGGACCACCGCATCGAGCTCCATCGGCAACTCCCGCACCACCGGCGTTGCCGCATCGACCACCACCACATCGGCACTGGGACGGACCGGCGATGGCGTCTGGCGACCTTGGACCAGCATCTCCGGGATGGTCAAATCCCCCCGGACTTTGAGCTTCCGCGGATCACCGGAAAACTTGAGATCGGGACTGATATGCAATTGCAGCTCGGGAAGATTAACAGCCAGGAAATTTTCACCACGCAGGGCTCCGGAATAGTTCGCCAGTTTCCAGTTGCTCAGCTGAATCCGCCCTTCCCCAACCAAATGTCCCTTGCCGGCACGGGCGCCAAAGCGATCGAGAATGATTTCGTCCCCGTCCAGGTGGGCCAACAGCTCTAGCTCGCGCAATTGGATACCGGCGGCATGAAGGTAAGCGCCGGCCTGATTCAGTTGCAGGCGGCCGGAGAACTGCGGCTGCTCCCAGCTGCCGGCAGCATGCAGGTCGGCCTCGAACTGACCGCGACTTTCCTGCACCAACCCTGGAAAGACCGAAGTCAGCAATCCTTTTTCCCGCAGATTGGCAGTCAGGTCGAGTCGGACCGGGCCCTGCGGATCAAGCTTGACCGGGAGAGCCGCCGCCAGCGGCAGTTCAAAATGACCGGCCAGCCGCCCGTAGTCAGCCAAAACCAGTTCAACTTCGCCGCTCAGGCTCTGCTGCTGCCAGCTCCAGTTGAGATCGGCGGTGCGCAAGGGCGCGGTCACGATGCCATCCTCGTCCCGCCACTCCAAAAGCCCCTGCTTGATGGAACTCTGGCCACTCAGACTCAATCGTTGCTCAGGCAGCCAGCGGCCGGTGGCCTTGCCACCCAAGGCGCCATCGAGACGCAAACCTTCCGGAAACCATGGCCGCAGCAACACCAGATCGAGGCCTTCCCAGTCGAGAGAAAATTCTCCCTGGGTGGGCGGCACCTGCCGCGCCGGCTCGGATGAACTGACCGAGGCGTTCAACTCCCCGCCATCAGCCAGGGTCAGATTCAATTTGGAGCGCAAGCCTGCTGCGTCCCAATCGAAATCCAGGCGGGTGTCTTTGACCTCAAGCGCATGCTCGCCCTGGGCCAGTTTTCCCCTCGCGGAAGCCTCTCCTTGCAACTGCAACCGCCCATCATCCCACCAGCTGCCGTTCAGGTCCCCTTCGCTGCTTCCCCCCAACTGCCAGTCGGGCAAAAGCGGCTGCAGAAGTTCCAGGTTGAGCTTGGTCCAGTCGAGATAAAACTCTCCCCCGCGGGGCAACCCTGCCGACATCGGATCCGGCGCCGAAACCCGGCCGGTGACGATTCCGCCCCCTTCAAGATTGATATCCCAGAGCCCGAGCAATCCTTGGCCATTCCAGTCAAGCTCCCCCTCAACCCGCTGCAATCCGACCGTCAAATCGCCATAACTGAGACGCCCGGTGAGATCCAGTGCTGCGTGCAGTTCCCGTCCCCCGCCTTTGCGCCATTGTGCAGCCAGGCCTCCCGAACTGCGCCCGGACAGCTGCAACTCACCCAGCCAGGGGGCAAGATGGCTCAAGTCGAGGTTTTTCCAGTCCCCGGAAACATCTCCCAAAAGTGGGTTGAATTTCAAATCGCCCACAAAATGCAGGATCTCTTTTTGCCGGCTCTCCAACACCAGCGACGAAAATTGCAGATTCTTGGCGCTGACCGCCAGTTGCACCGCCTCACTCAGTTGCCAGTCACCGGCTTGCCGGTCCTGGGAAACCAGTTCAGCCAAACGCCCCCGCCAGACCCCGTCGGCATAGCCGCCCTTGGCCCCCAGGTGGGCGTTGCCTTGAGGCCAGGTCAGGTCCAGGCTCAGGGAATGCTCATGGGGCCAGCCATCGAGTTGCAGGCGGGTTCGATCAATGCGATAACTGCCGGAGCTGATGCCTCGGGCCTGCATTTGCAGGGTCATGGGAAGATCCGGAGCAAGCTGCGTGGCCGAAAGGTTGAGCTGCTCCAACTGATGAACATCGTAGCTCAGAGCCTTGGCCTGCAGGGTCAATTCCCCGGCGGGTTTGCCAGGGCTCCAGCGCACCCAGCCTTGGCCGTCCAACGCCCCGGAAGCGTCGGGAATCACTCCTCCAAGCCGAGGAATTTGCACGGAAAAATCGATCCGCTGGCTGAGTTGACCCTTGGCCCTGAGATCGATCCCTTCTCCCTGCAACTCCAACTGCCGCAGGATCAGCTCGGGGCCGCGCCAAACTCCGTCGACCACCCCCTTCAATTCCCGACCACGCAGGGTGCTTTGCAGAAACTTTCCGCGCACATCGAGCGCCAGAGGCTGACCGGAGCCAACGGCCAAAGAGCCTTCGAGGTTCAGGTTCAACACTCCTGGCCAATCCGGGGTGATCTGAGCCGGGTCGAGACGCCGCCCCTGCAGCGAGGCCTGGAGCCCAAACCCCTTGCTCCAATCGAGTTGAGCCTCTCCGCCGAGGTCCCCACGGAGAAATTTTCCGCGAATGTTTTCGAGTTTGAGCCCCTTCAGGGTTCCGCTCACATCAGCGGCCAGCGCATGTTGCTGCCACCCCTCGCCAACATTGCGCAGATCAACCTGCCCCTGGTAGGACTCCGCATTCCCGGCCAGGGTGATGGTACCTGAAAGGGCCGATTCGTAACCGGTTTCCGGGCCGAGGTTGAGTTTCTCGATGACCAGGTCCAACACCAACTGGGGGGAGGTTTCTGCCAACTGCAGCGCCACCGTTCCAGTCACCTGATCGGGCGCTGCGCTTCGTTGCAGATCCAACTGAGACAACTCGACCTTTTGAGGCCCAAGTTGGAAGCGAGAGTTGAGCTGAGCCTGCTCGGTCTCCCCAAGGAGCGTAACCAGTCGCAGTTGGCCGGAAACCTGATCAGCATTCCCCTTGGGGTCGAGTTCAATATCGAGTTTGACGCCATCGAGCAAAGAACCGAGATCGGGCCACCGAGCCAACAACTCGGCCTTGAGTTGGGGGGCAACAAACCCGGCGGTCAAATCGCCGTTCAGGTTTCCATAAGGGGTCTGGGCCTGCAAATCGGTCAGGGTCAGCACTCCCCGCTGCCACTCGGCCCCCAGTTGCAACTGGGGGAAAATCTGCGGCAGGTCGGTCCCGCGTCGGAGCTGAAAATCATCAATTTGCAAGTGAGCAACCCGGGCCGCCACCCGCAGCGGCCACCCGCTCACCTGTGGCCAGGCGATGCGCAGCGGTTCGGCCGTTTTTTGCTCTTCCGGCTCCGATGCTGCCGGCAATTGCAATTCGACACCGCTCAGTTGCAGTTCGGCAATATCGAGCTGACCGGAAAACAGTCGCCTCGGATGCCAGTTGAGCTGGAACCGCTTGGACTGCCAATGGCCGTCGCGCCAGGCCAAGCGGAGATCCTCCAGCAGCAGGTCTCCCCCAAGCCGCCCCTGAACCCCACCCGCAGAGACCTCCATTGGGGTCAAGCGATCGACCAGGCGCAGAGCGGTGCCGGCACCGCTATTGGTACCCAACAGCCAAGCCAGACCGATGCCGGCGGCAAGGACCAATGCCAGAATCGCCGCCCCGAAGTATTTCAAGCTGCGTTTTACCATCCGAACCCGATACTGATATGCAAACGAAAGGAAGGCTTGGACTCACCCAATTGCCGGGCCAGATCGACCTTGATCGGCCCGACCACCGTGTAGCGGCGCACGCCGATCCCGGCTCCCATGGCCCATTCCAGCTCATCAGGGCTGTTGAAGGCATTGCCTAGATCATAAAACAGCGCAGTGCTCCAGTTTGGACCGAGGTATTTTTCAAGCTCCACACTGCCGACGACCAGATTCTTTCCGCCGACAACCTGGTCCTTTTCGTCCCGAGGGCCGAGGGTCTGGTAGCCGTAACCACGCACGCTCTGGTCTCCACCGGCAAAAAAGCGTAAAGAAGGCGGTACATCCTGGAGAGGCTCATTCTCGAAGGTCACTCCTCCCTGAACCCGGGACAGCAGCGCCATCTTCCATGGCAACGGCAGCAATGCGTTGGCAGAGACCAACCCTTGAAGCAAGCTAGTGTCCGACGTTAACGCCTGATGCGTGCCGCGAACTTCCAGGCTGTAGGAATAGCCTTCTTTGGGACGCACCGGATCGTTGAACCTGCGGCGGGAGAAGCGGAGACCGGGAACCACGGTGCGGGAGGTGTTATTGACGTCGCCGATGGAATAGTCATCGAGTGTTAATTTCAGATAAACCGACCCGATCCGCCCGCGGCCGAAGCCTCGCACCCGTTCTACCTCGGCAAAAGTTTTTTCGCTGGAATAGGTGTCATTGACATCCCGATCGTAGCCGAGGCGAAACTTGGTCAAACTGTCGATGTTGTTCAGGCTGGGGATGGTATAGTTGGCCTCAACCGTCTGCTTGCTTTCGGCCAGATACAGGTCTCCACCCAATTCGTGACCGCGGTCGAAACTGTTGACATCCTTGTAGCGCAGCGACAGTCGGGCCCCAGTATCGGTACCGTAACCGACTCCGGGGCGCAGCCTGCGGGTGGGCAGGCTCTGCAGGCGCACATCCACCGGCACCAGGGCCCCGCTGGCTTCAGCAAGTTGGGGGGTAATGGTGATTTCCCGAAAGCGATCGGAATCGAGAAAGTTGAGCTGGGTCTGGCCGAGTTTGGCGTAGGTGAAGACTTCACCGGTGCGAAAAGAGAGATAGCGGCGCAGGAAGGGGTCCGGATAGACCTCGGCGCCGCTGATCCGGGTGTCACCGAAATAGTAGAGGGGGCCGGTTGCCAGCACCATATCGATGTCGGCCTGGGCGCTGGCGCTGGTGACCCGCACTTCGTGCCGGCTCCACTCCGCATCGATAAAACCGAGATCCAGTGCCCGGGCCTGAATCGCCCCCTTACTTTCTTCGTAGGTTTCATGGAGCAGAATGTCGCCACGGCGGAGGGGGAATTTTCCGGCCAATTCCTGCAGAACCGGATTCTCCTCCCCTTCGCCTTCAAGTTGCACCGAAACCTCGCTGACCCGGGTCGGCACTCCGGGGTCAATGGTGACATGAATGATGTATCGGTTGTCGCTGGTGATTTCCAGCAGGGCTTCGGCGGTCGGAGAATAGTAGCCAAAGGGTTCAAGTGCCGGATGAATTTTTTTCGGCACCTGGCGGATAAACCGGTCGAGCCAGGGACGGTCGACCTCGCCCTCCTGTACCAGCCGTGACGGCAGACTCAGAACCGCCTGGACATTCTCCAGCACCCGGCCTTCGACCCCCTTGATAACCAGTTCGACGGGTTCTGCCCCTAACGTCGTCACCGGCAGTGCCAGCAGCCACACCATTCCCAGCAGCAGTTGCAAAACTCGTCCAAAAAGCGGCCGGGCCATCACCGTCAACATCCCTTGCAGTTTGATAGTCACGCTTGGTTGGAATTCTGGGGCGGAATCTTTTTCGGCCCTTGCAAGATCGGCTTGCCCAACGATTTGGCAATACCTCGCAGCATACCGGAAAAGACCAGACCATGCAGCGGAGTGACCCCCCACCAGTAAAGAATCCCCAGCAGACCGTGAGGGAGAAAGCGGGCCACCTGCCGCAACTCGGTCCCATTGGCGGTTGGCTGCAGTGAAAATTCGAGCACCGCGGCGCCTGGCACCTTCATTTCAGCGACCAGCAACAGCCTCCGGGGCGCATCGATCTTGACTACCCGCCAAAAATCCAGGGCATCCCCGACCTGCAGGCGGCTGGCATCCCGGCGACCCCGGTCCAGCCCGACCCCCCCCATCAACCGATCCATTTTGCCTCGAAGCCGCCAGAGCCAGTCGGCATAATACCAGCCGGTACTGCCGCCGATGCGCAGCACCGCTTGCCAGGTTTCTTCGACAGAAGCGGACAACTCCATCACCCGACCGTCCTCATAAAGGGTCCCCCCGGCCCAGGCCGGGTCGTCCGGCAAACTCCACTCCGCAGGAGGAAGCGCTCCGGCATCCATCCAAGAACTTTCCACCTCCTGCTGCCTTAACCGCTCCAGAGCCAGCCTGATTGCGGTGCGGCAATCGAAAAGCTCCTGGGGAATCAACTCGCGCAGGCGGGTATCCTTGCAGATCACCGGGTTGCGCAGCCCTTCCGCCAGCGGTCGTGCCAGAGCCGCCGGCAGCGGGGTGACCAGATGGATCCAGTAGGAACTCAGGCGGGGGGTCAGCACCGGCACCCGGATAACCCGGCGCGGAGGCAGACCGGCCTCTTCGGCATACAGGTGCATCAACTGCTGGTAGGTCATTACTTCCGGGGCACCGATATCATAGGTTTCCCCAGAGGTTTCCGGCAGAGCCAGACAACCGACCAGGTAGTACAGGACATTGCGAACCCCGATCGGTTGGCAGGGTGTATTGACCCATTTTGGGGTCACGATCACTGGCAGGCGGTCGACCAGATAACGCAGGATTTCGAAGGAAGCACTGCCCGAGCCGATGATCATCGCGGCGCGCAACACGGTGACTGGAACCGGGCCCGAACAGAGGATTTCGGCGACCTCTCCGCGGGAAACAAGGTGCGCGCTGAGGGCATCCTCCGGTTCTCCGAGGCCACCGAGGTAAATAATCCGCTCAAGCCCCGCATCAGCCGCCGCAGTTACCATATTCTCGGCCCCCAGACGATCAGCGGCTGAGAAATCGCCGCTTTGCGGGTCCATCGAGTGCACCAGGTAATAGGCAGCCCGGCAGCCGCTGGCTGCCACCCGCAGTGAAGCTGGATCGAAGATATCGGCCACCACGAACTCGACCCCGGGAGCCTCGGCCCAGGAACGGCCACGCAGCTTGGCGGGATTGCGGGCCATGGCGCGCACCCGGTAACCGGCCAGCAACAGTCGCGGTATCAGGCGACTGCCGATATAGCCGGTGGCTCCGGTCACCAGGACCGGGCGCAAATCGCCGGTGTTGATCAACTGTGGGGCTTCACCTGCGGGTCCGGCAAAGGGGACCAGGGGTAATTCGGCTGTGACGGGGGACTTGGTTTTCACGATGACATGACCCTCCCAGGCCCCAGTTCGGAACCATCCTGCTGCCTCCAAAAAGCCAGAAACTCGGCTTCTGGCAACGGTTTGCTGTAAAGGAATCCCTGGATGTACTGGCAGCCACAGGCTTGCAGGAAATTGCGCTGGTCCTCCGTCTCCACCCCCTCCGCAAGGACTTGCAGCTTGAGATTCTGGGCCAGCGCCACGATCGCCTGGACAATGGCGGCGTCATCAGTGTCAGCCGGCAACCCCATAACGAAGGAGCGATCGATTTTCAGCATGTCGATGGGAAACCTCTTCAAGTAGCCGAGGGATGAGTAGCCGGTGCCGAAGTCGTCGATGGAAATGAACACGCCCAGCTCTTTCAGTGCCAGCAGCGATTTAACCGCCCCATCCACATCTTCCATGATCGCGCTTTCGGTGATTTCCAGGTCAAGGCAGGCCGGGTCGAAACCCGACTCCTCCAATTCGGAGCGCACCAGGGTCAACAGGTCCTGCTGCAAAAACTGTCGTGCCGACAGGTTCACCGCCAGGCGAATCGACGGCCGGCCCTCCTGCCGCCAGGATTGGGCTCGGGTGCAGGCTTGGCGCAGCACCCAGGCGCCAATCGGGACAATCAGCCCGGTTTCCTCCGCCAACGGAATGAACTGCCCGGGGGAGATGGCCCCCAGGGTCGGATGGGTCCAACGCAACAAGGCCTCAGCGCCGACGACCTGACCGCTGCGGCTGTCGATCTGCGGTTGAAAATGCAGGCTGAACTCATCCCGCTCCAGAGCCCGCCGCAGGTGGGATTCAAGGGCAAGGCGCTCGTGCGCCCGCCGATGCATGGTCGGGGTGTAGAGAAGCAGACTGTTGCCCCCCTGTCGCTTGGCCCGGAACAGGGCCGATTCGGCGTTTTTCAACAGGGTCGGAGCATCGGTGGCATCAGCCGGGAACAGGGCGATACCGATGCTCACCGACAGGAAAATCTCCCGGGACTGGAGCAGAAAGGGTTGTTGCAAACCATCGAGGATCTGCTGCGCCAGGACCATGGCTTCAGCATCGCCTGCCACATCCGGGATCAGAATCGGAAAAACATCGCTTCCCCAGCGAGACAGGGTCACCCCCGCCGGCAGCATCTCCTGCAACCGCAGCGTAAAGCTTCGCAGCAGCCGGTCTCCCATATGATGACCAAGGGTGCGGTTGATTTTGCTGAATTTATCGATATCGACAAACAGCATGGCCAACGAAGTGCGGGCCAGTTGCGCCGCCGGCAGGGCCTCAGCCAACAGGTCCTGCAAAAAATTCTGATTCGGCAGATCGGTCAGTCGATCGTAGAAAGCCAGGCGGCGGATGGTTTCTTCGGCCTTGTGGTGACGACTGCGGGTTCGCAGCGCTTCCATGCCGTAGCAGAGGTCGGCCGCCAACTCCTGCAGCAACGCCACTTCCTCATCAGCAAAAGCCACGGCTGAGGCCGAATAAATGATCAGAACCCCCTTGGACGGTTGCAGCGGCAGCGGCAAGGCCAGGATAGAGCAGGCCCCGGCAGACCGGGCCACCTGCCACCAACTGTCAGCGGCGGCCGCAGCAGTATTCTGGCGCATCACCACCGGACGATCCTCGACCATAGCCTGCAAGGCCGGGTCACTGGCCTGCAAGGGTGCGGCGGTGGTCTGGGCGGCCAGGGTGACCGCGTCCTCGCCATGCCAGGCGCTGGGACGCAAACGGCCACCGGCAGTCGGTTCGGTCAAGCCAACCCAGGCCAGGCGATACCCCCCGACCTCGGTGAGGGTGCGGCAAAGCTCACCAGCCAGATCCCCCTCGGAGGAGAGTTTAACCAATCCATGATTGAATCGGGAGAGAACCTGGAGGGCGCGGTTGACCCGTTCGAGGCCGGCCTGGGAAGCCGCCAGAGAGCGCAGATGATGACGAATCAACAGATAGAGCAGCAGACCAGTGGTGAGAACGAAGAACCAGCCCTTGAAGGTTTGCAGACGCTGCAGTTGCGCAGGGTCGGATATCCACAAGCCGAGCAAAGCATCGGAAAAATAGATCCAGCCCCCACCGATCAGTAAATAGATCAGGGGAGCCTTCAGGGCAAGGCGACGGGAGAGCAATGAAGATCGAGGCAAGGTGGCAGACCTCCCCGACCGGACACCGAGGCGACGGTCAGTGTGTGCGGTAAATGGCGCATTGGGGCGATGGAAAACCCTACCGCAACGCCTGATTAGAGTCCACCATTTTTCACGCTTCAACAGGTCAAGTATATAAAATCACTCGGCGTCTTCTTTCATGACCTCAAGCAACACCGCCAGGGCTTGACGGAGGGCCTGACCGCGATGACTGATGCGGTTTTTGGTTTCCATCGGCAGTTCGGCCATGGTCTGGGCGAATTCCCGCACCAAAAACAAAGGGTCGTAGCCAAAGCCCCCTGAGCCACGAGGCTCGGGGAGGATTCTCCCTTCCACCCGGCCAAAAAACAGCCGGGTGTCCTGACCGGGGGCGGCCAGGGCCATGGCACAGCAAAAAGCCCCCTGGCGCTGTTCGGCGGGAATTCCGTCCAGAGCGACCAGCAGTTTGGCGTTGTTATCACCGTCACTTGCCCCCGCTCCGGCATAGCGGGCCGAGTAGACCCCGGGGGCGCCAGCAAGCGCCGCCACTTCCAGACCGGAATCGTCGGCAAGAGTCAACCGGCCAGTTAAGCGAGCAATGGTTTCGGCCTTTTTGCAGGCATTCTCGGCGAAGGTCGTCCCGTCTTCCTCGACCTCCGGCAGTTCGGGAAAACTTTCCAGACCGCGCACTTCAATGGCGCTCTCGGCCAGCAGTCGCCGGATTTCCTTCAACTTCCCCTGATTGCGGGTGGCGATCACCAGTTCCATGGTCAATCCACCAGGGCCTGGCGCTGCAACTCGTCGAGTTGGCGGCAACCGGCCAGGGCCAGGTCACGCAGTGCGTCGAGTTCGGCCTGGGAGAAAGGCTCCTCCTCCGCCGTCCCCTGCACTTCGACGAAACGCCCGGAGGCGGTGATCACGAAATTCATATCGACCGCGGCCTGGGAATCCTCGGCGTAGTTGACATCGAGGACCGGCCGACCGTGGACAATCCCGACACTGACGGCGGAGACCCCTTCCTTGATCGGCGACTTGGCGATTTTTCCCTGCCGCAGCAAGCCGGAAATCGCATCGGAGAGAGCAACATAGGCACCGGTGATGGCGGCGGTGCGGGTGCCGCCATCGGCCTGCAACACGTCGCAATCAAGCAGAATGGTCCGCTCGCCGAGTTGCTCCAGATTGATCACCGCCCGCAGCGAGCGACCGATCAGCCGTTGTATCTCGTGGGTACGACCACCGATTTTTCCGCGGGTCGCCTCCCGGGCCGAGCGGCTGTGGGTGGCCCGAGGCAACATGGCATACTCGGCAGTAACCCAACCCCGCCCCTGGCCACGCATGAAGGGGGGAACCCCCTCTTCGACGGTGGCGGTGCAGAGTACTCGGGTTTCGCCAAAGCTGACCAGAACCGAACCTTCGGCGTAGCGGGTGAATCCACGCTGGAAGCTGATCGGCCGCAGGTTCTCGGGTTGGCGACCGTCGCCGCGGGGGTTGGTTGGGTTGTTCACTGGTGGGACTCCTTTTCGTCTTCGGCAAATGCTTTCAAGCCAGTAAAGAGGGCAGCGGCAAGTTTCTCCTGCCCATCGGGATTGTGCAGCAAAATGGCATCGATCGGGTTGGTCAGATAGCCGAGTTCGATCATGACCGTCGGCAGGTTGCCCCTTCCCAGCGGTGCCAGGGGGGCCTTGAGAATCTCAGCGACCACCAGCCCGGCCCCCTCGAGGGACTTTTTGAGTTGGCGGGCCAGGCGCATACTGGCGCCATCTTCGGCGGGGATGGTTTCGCCGCCATACTCCTCGGAGGGGCGCACCACCAGCAAGGCGCCGTGGGCTTCGGGGCTGAAGGAGCCCTGGGCGTGGAGCAGCAGCAGCGCATCGACATCAGGCTGGGCAGCGACTTCCATCCGTTTTTGAGAGCTCAGGCCATAGTCGCCATCACGGCTGAGGCGCACCGCAACCCCGAGCTGCATTTTCAACTTTTTTTCCAGCCGGCGGGCAACCTCCAGAGTGACAACCTTCTCCTTGCCGCCGGCCTCGGTCACCACCCCGGGATCCTGGCCGCCATGGCCGGGATCGATGGCGATGCCGTTGAGCAGGGTGCCGACCTTGGGGTCCTGCTTGCGCAGCAGGGCGTCAAAAAGCTGATCGATGGAGGATTGATTCGGGGCCGTAGAGGCGGCCTGAGGGGTCAGATTGCGGAAATAAATCCCCTGCGGAAGCAGCCCGGGCAGAATCACCCGCAGGAAGTCTTCAGAGACCCGCAAACGCCCGTCGAGATAGAGGGGGGCGTGCTGCAGAGAAATAAGCCGGCCGTCCACCTTCAGCGAGCGCCGCCCGGGGACCAGTTGGGCCTCCCCCTGCGGCAGCTGGAATCGATAGGTATGGGCGACAGAACTCCACACCCCGCTCATTTCCAGGGGAGGAAGGATATCATCGAGGGCCAAGTAAGAGACCCCGCCCTGCAGGTAGACTTCCTGAATAGTGACCGGCGGCTTGCCGGCCAGACCGAGTTCGACCGCAGCCCCTGCCGGCGCGACGCCCAGCAGCAGGAAACCAAGAATTGTCAGCAGTTGCTTCATCCACACCTCGGGTTGGCAGAGTTTGCCGTTTATACGCTTTGCCAAGGATCTCTGTCAAATCAATCAGCTAAGGCGCCGGCACCAGCCGTTTTCCCTTCTGCAGCGGCCTTCCAAGGGCGGTGAGCAGACGCTTGGTCAGGGTCTGCTCCAGCTCCCGCTGAGAAGCCCAGTCACCACTCTGCCCCTCGATCTGACCACCTGCGATCATCCCATGCCCCCCGGCGGTACCGAGGCCTGCGACCACGGTGCGCATGATGTCGCCAGCGTGCAGATTATGCAATCGGGTACGGAAGGAGAGTACCTCCCGCGGCTCAAAACAGCCCATCCCCAGCACCACCACCACCCCCTCGGTGCGCATGAACAGCTCAGCAAACTCGGCCACAATATCGGGGTTGTCAATTTCGAGCAGATTGAAGACCAGCACATCGCCATAGACCCGGGCCGCATGAATCGCCTTGCTGATACTGGCGAAATAGGCCCGGGGAACCTGCGGATGGAGGATGTCGAAGAGAATCCGATTATTGGCCTGGGGGAGCAGATGCAGGTAGGCGGTGCGGTCGGCCTGACACCATTCACGGCCAAGGTCCTGGGTTTCGGACTTGATGGCGTAAAAAAGGATGGTCGCCAGTTTGGTACCAAAGGTGACCTGCTGGGCCTGCAGGTACTCGAACAGAATGCTCGCCGCGGCGCCGTAATCGGCGCGGATATCGACCCAGCGGCAACTGGTGCAGATATCCTGGGCCGGGTGATGGTCGATGACCAGATGCACCGGTCGATCCCGGGGAAAGGAGTTGTTGCCGGTCCCCGGCTGGGTATCGACCATGCAGACCACCTGAAAGTCGTCGAGATCGAGACTTTCCAGGGGAACTGCATCGATTTCCAACTTTTCAACCATGACCCGGTTTTCACTGCGACCGATGATGCCGCCAAAGGCGATGGTGGCGGTTTGGCCGAGCTTTTTCAAAAACAGGTGTTTCAGGGCCATGGCCGCCGCCAGGGAATCGGGATCGGGATTATCGTGGGCAACAATCAGAATCCGCCCTTTGCCGCGGGCCCAGGTCAGAAATTGGTCGGAAAATTCTTTCGACCGGGTCAGGTCTGTGGGCATGAAGCCTCCTTGGTTGCAAGCAGTGCCAATACCTTCGTTGCAGCCTCCTGCGGGGTCGCCACCGGTTGCGGACCCGGAAGTTCGGGCCAACTGCCAAGGCTGAACACCGGTTTCCCCAATTTCAGGGCGATGGCCATTTCCGACAAGGTTCCATATTCACCTTCCACGGCCACCAGGACCTCGGCGGTCTGGGCAATCAGTACATTGCGCCCATGGCCCAGGTTGGTCGGGATCGGTAGAGTCACGTAAGGGTTGGCCGCGCTGGCGTCGCCACCCGGTAACAGGCCGATGGTCTCACCGCCGGCCTCTGACGCCCCCTGGCAGACCGCCTCCATGATCCCTCCCAGGCCGCCACAAACAATGGTGGCGCCCCCTTGAGCCAGCAATCGGCCGAGCTCCCTGGCCCAGACCAGGCCCGTGGCAGAAGCCTGGCCGGCACCGATCACCCCGACCAGACGATGACAGCGCGGGTCAGTCATCAACGCTCCCCTCCCCCTCGGGCCGCAATTTGCGGGCATAGCCCCGCAGCAGCAAGCTGCTGGTGACCACAGAGACGCTGGACAAAGCCATCGCCAGACCGGCGAACTCCGGCCGCAGGATCACCCCCAACGAGGGATAGAGCACCCCGGCGGCAATGGGAATGCCGACGATATTGTAACAGAAGGCCCAAAACAGGTTCTGTTTGATCTTGCCGAGAGTCTTTCGCCCCAGGCGAATGGAGCGTTCGACGTCGCGGATATCCCCCTTGACCAGGACGATATCGCCGGTTTCCTTGGCCACATCGGTGCCACTGCCGATGGCAATGCCGATATCGGCCTGGGCCAGGGCCGGGGCATCGTTGATGCCATCGCCGACCATCCCTACCAGCCGCCCCTCGGCCTGGTAGCGCTTCACCAGTTGGCGCTTTTCTCCCGGCAGCACCTCGGCTTCAACCCCATCGAGTCCAAGCTCGGCGGCCACCGCCTCGGCGGCCAAGCGGCGGTCACCGGTGACCATGATTGTCGTCAGTCCCAGACGCCGCAGCCGCTGCACCGTCTCCCGGGCCTCCGGCTTGACCGCATCGGCTAATCCGACTATACCGAGAAGTTGCCCGTCGCGGGCCAGCAGAATGACCGACTTGCCGACGGCGCTCAAGCGTTCCAGATCGGTCTCAATCGACTCCAATGCCACCCCATTTTCGCTGAGCAGGCGTGGATTTCCGGCCAGCAGCAGCCCCCCTTCGACCCGGCAGCGCAGGCCAAAGCCGGGGATTTCTTCGAGGTCAACGGAGCCGGGAATGACGACCCCGTCCTGCCGGGCCCGCTCCACCACCGCCCGGGCCAGCGGATGACTGCTGCCGGATTCGATGGCGGCGGCCAGGGCCAGCAGTTCGTTCTCCGCGACACCCGCCACCGGCCGCAGATCGGTGACGACGAAACGCCCCTCGGTGAGGGTGCCGGTTTTATCCAGCAGCAGCACCTGCAGCCGGGAGACCTGCTCCAGGACCGAGGCCCGCTTGAACAGAATACCGGCGGAGAGCCCCACGGCGCTGCCGACCATGATCGCGGTCGGCGTCGCCAGCCCCAGGGCACAGGGACAGGCGATGACCAGGACCGCGATGGCGAGTTTGAAGGCAAATAGAAATTCGGCCTGCGCGAGAAAGTACCAGACTCCGAAGGTGAGCAGGGCAATGACACAGACCACCGGTACGAAAACCGAAGAGACCGCGTCGGCCAACCGCTGGATCGGCGCCTTATCCCCTTGCGCCTCTTCCACCATGCGCACGATCTGCGCCAGCACCGTCGCCTCGCCAACCGCCGTCGCCTCAATCACCAGTCGCCCGTTCTGATTGATGGTGGCGCCGGTCACGCTATCGCCCGGAGCCTTGTCCACCGGCAAGGATTCGCCAGTCACCATCGACTCGTCAATGGCCGAGCGCCCTTCAAGAACCTGCCCATCGACCGGAACCCTCTCCCCAGGCCGCACCACCACCCGGTCACCGGCCTGCAACTGACCACTGGGGACATCCCGTTCCTCTTCCCCCAGCAGCAGCCGGGCGCGCGCCGGTTGCAGTTGCAACAAGGCTTTCAGCGCTGCGCTGGCCTTGCCTTTGGCCCGGGCTTCAAGCCATTTGCCGAAACGGATAAAGGTAATCAGCATCGCGCTGGTTTCGAAGAACACCTCGGTATCGCCCCCCAGCATTCCCAGAGTGGCGAGCAGGGAATAACCGTAGGCGGCGCTGATCCCCAGCGCCACCAGCACATCCATGTTGGCGGCGCGATTACGCAGGGAGATCCAGGCTCCGCGATAAAAGGTGCGCCCGGCGCTGAACTGCACCACGGTAGCCAAAAAGGCGCTGCCATAGAGAGCCACGGCATGGGAAACCGGGAGAAACATGAACAGCATGATGGGAAGGGAGCAGACGGCGGAGAAAATCAGCCAGCGCAGTTGCAGCCGGGCCTCGAGGGACTGGGCAGCGCTGTCGTTGGCGAGACTGGGGAGGTAACCGACGGCCTCGACGGCGGCGAAGATCCGCTGCTGATCGAGCAGTTCGGGATCGAAGCGGACGCTGCCCCGATCCTCCGCCAGGTTGATCGACACCGAGCTCATTCCGGGAAGAGCGCCCAAGGCCTTTTCCAGGGTTTGGGCGCAACTGGCGCAGTGCATTCCGGAGATCCCAAAGCTCAGACGCCCTGGCTGCTCAGGGTTGTTGGCCAGGCGCCCCCGGTAGCCCAGCGACGCGATCTTGGCCAGCACTGTTTCAGCGCTCACCTGTTCCGGGTCGAACTGCAGCTTGAGCCGTTCGGCGGCAAAATTCACCACGGCCTTGGCAACTCCGGGCAAACCGGCCACCCCTTTTTCGATGGTGCCGGCGCAATTGGCGCAGGTCATCCCTTGCAACAGCACCGTCAGCTCCGCCTCTGCCAAGGCCGGCGCGGCGGATTCGGTGGTGGATGCAATCGAGGTCTCAGACCCGCTGACTTGAGGGGGAAGGGTTTCCGGAACCTGGAAGCCGGCAGCCATCAGGGCCTTCGCAAGAGGTGCGCGATCGAGAGGGTCATCCGCCTCGACCACGGCCTGGCGCTGCTGCAGCGAAACCTCCACGGTTCTGACCCCAGCCTGGGCGAGCAAGGTGTCACGCACCTTGGCCACACACTTTTGGCAGGTCATGCCAACAACGAAAAGGGTCAGCTGGGACATCGAAGCTACCTGTCAGCGGCTCAGCAGTTTGCGGAAGGAGACCGCCTCCCGAATCGGGTCGAAATCGGGGTCATGCCGGGCGTCTTCGAGAAAATGGGTATCCTGGTCGACGGCCCGGGTCAACGCCGAAACAGCCTCCCGTACCTTCCCTTTGAGAGCAAAGACGCAGGCCCGATTGTAATAGGCCAGCGGATAGCTGCTGGTACGGGCCAGAATATCGTCAAAACAGACCAGAGCATCGTCCAGACGCCCCAGATCCATCAACACATTGCCCCGGTTATTGAGGGCGTAGATCGACTCCGGGTCGCGGGACAGGCTTTCCTCCAGGGCCAACAGGGCGCCGGGAAGATCACCCAAACGCTCCAGCACCACGCCACGATAGAAGGCAGGCTCGGGACTTTCCGGGGCCAGAGCAGTGGCCTGGGCAACGATTTTCAAGGCCTCCGGGTAGCGTTCGAGTTCGATCAGCACGCTGATTTTTTCGATGCAGGCCTCGTAGAATTCCGGATCGAGTTCCAGAGCCCGGTCAAAATCGCTCAAAGCCTCAGTGAACTGCTCGCGGCGAAACAGTGACAAGCCACGATTGAAGTAGTAGGTGGGCACCACCGGGTCGCGGGCAATCGCCCGCCGGTAGCAGGTCAGGGCTTCCTCGTCCCGCCCCAGCGCCGAGAGGGCGTAGCCCTTGCCATTGAGGCTCGAAGCGTCGGCCGGATTCCCCTCCAGGGCTTTTTCAAAACTGGACACCGCCTGTTCGAAACGCCCCAGGCGGTTGAGGGCATAACCCTTGTTGTAGTAAGCATCAGGGGTGTCGGGAAGCCGCCGCAACGCCTGGTCGTACATCTGCACGGCCTCCTCGGTGCGGCCCAACTCATCCAGGGTGTTGCCCATGTTGATGTAGGCTTCGGGAAAGTCGGGTTGCAGGGCCAGGGAGCGATGGAAATGGTCCAGGGCGTCCTCCAGGTCTCCCAACCGCTCCAGCAGCACTCCATAGTTGTGGTGCAGCGCGCCGTTTTTCGAGTCGAGGAGCAGCGCCTTGCGGTACAGGGCCAGAGCCTTGGGATCATCCCCCAGGTTGGCCGCCGCCACGGCGCAGAGGTTGAGCGCCTCCACATCCAGCGGATGCTCTTCGAGGTAATCCTCCACCAAATCAAGTGCGGTCTGATTATCACCCCGGTTCAAGGCCACCTGGGCCAGTTCCAGGTCCTGCTCATCATCCTCGTCCTCGAGGTAGTCGTCGAATTCGTCTTCCATAGGTCGCTCCGGGCTGGGTCAGTCCCCACCGTCATGCAAAATTCATCTCCCGTCAGTGGGGCGCGTACTATAACAGAAAAGCCCTGTCGATGCACCTGCCATCCTATGCGCCGCTGGTTGCTCCTACGCCAAGCGCCAACGGCCCCCTGGAGGTTCTATTGATAGCTCAAATCTTAACGCTCCTGTTTGTCTTTTCAATAGGTTCTAGGTCTCTCAGCAGACAGCCTTCCGTTCTTATAGTACAAAATTTTCAGGCACTGCACATTTCCTTTATACACCCAAAAGAAGTCTGTTTTTACGAGTTTTTCATAGCCTTTGCGAACATCCACGGTGTTTTTCCAAGGCTGAAGAATCATCTGGGTGTATATATTTTTCAGGCATCTGCGCACCATCAATCCACCCATAATTTTTGCAATAGTTAGATTTCATGTTGAATTTCGCACAGTTGCCAAGAATCGACCTGATCTTCCCGGCACTGGTATGGTTCCTGCTCTATTTTCGGTCAGCATCTCCCTGCCCCCCCTCAGCGATGCTGGCACCTTGCCATCTGCGAGAGGAGCAAGACCCATGAAACAGACCTCGAAGATCTACCTGACCCCGACACCGGTGCGGATCTGGCACTGGCTCAACGCCTTCGGCATCGTTACATTGACCGCCACCGGGGCGCAGATCCGCTTCCCCGACTACATCAACCTCTTTGGCACCTACAAGGCGGCCATCGCCCTCCATGACGCTGCCGGCATCGTGGTCGCCATCAGTTTCCTGCTCTGGCTCGGCTATTATCTGCTGGTCGCCAGGAGTCTGAGTCGACTCTATGTTCCCAATCGGGAGGACCTGGAACGCGGGGTGTTTCGTCAGGCCCTCTATTATTTCTTCAATTATTTCCGCGGCCGCCCCAACCCTCACCACACCACTCCTGAGAGCAAATTCAATCCGATGCAGAAGTCGGCCTACCTGGTGATCATGATGATCCTGATGCCGTTGGTCATCCTGAGCGGCCTGCTGCTGCTCAATATCGGCCCGTTGCGGGAATTGATTCTGCTGATCGGCGGGCTCAAGTACCTGGCCGAACTACACTTTTTGCTGGCCTGCTCCATGGTGGCGTTTCTCTTTACCCACGTCTATCTGGCCACCCTCGGGCATACCCCTTTCGCCCATTTCGTCCCGATGTGGACCGGTTGGGAAGAGGTAGAGGAGCCTCCAGGGGAACACCATCCCTAAGCATCACCCAAAGGTATCGTGGCCAGGGAGGCATTCTCCCTTCCTGGCCATAGGCTTGATCCCAACAGCCGGCTGATCCCCTGCTCCGCCTCGACCAGTACCCGCCAGAGATCCTCACTCTCCCCCAGACCCAGCTTGATCAGATAGGCCGCGATGCCGAGATTGGTGCGAGCCCGGAACAGCGCCACCTGGGCGAGAAAATCGTCGTCCCGTGGCTGGGCTGCCTGCAGATAGGCCTCGAGGAAAAGGCTTTCGGGATAACGCTCAAGGATCTGCGGATGTTGAAAAAACTGATTGCGAAACTGGGCCAGGAAACAACCGACATCGTAGGCCGGGGGGAGGCAGAGAGAGCTTTCGAAATCGATGGCGGCCACAAACAGGGTGTCGCGGTTATCCAGATTGTCCTGCCCGAGTAGAATGTTTTTTGGATGAAAATCTCCATGGCCCTGGACAAAGCCCGCCTCCCCGGCTCTCACCACCTGCGCTTCCCGCGTCAGAATCATCTCGGCCAAGGCTTCAGCCCGAGCGCGGTGGGGGTGATCAATCTCCTGGAAGCGCTCGACATAGCGCCCTACCCGCTCCGGCTCCCGCTGCCAGAATTCCCCGACCGCCGTGAGCTGCAGCCGGCATTGATGCAACCGTGCCAGCCAGCGGGCGGCAAGTTGCAGAAACAGCCGACCGTCGGCGGGGGTTGCCCCCTGCAATTTGTCATACAGGGACTTGCCCCGCAGCCCCTGCTGGATCAGGGTATGGCTGCGGGAGTCCTGATCGATCGCCCGCGGCACCCGAAACAGGCCACCATCAAACCCCTGCCGGCTCAGTTCCGCCAGAATGCCATGGGCCCGGCGGGCCGAGCGCCAGTTGGCGGCGGTATCGAGGCTGCGAATGATAATCCGCTCGCGAAATTCATCGGCCCCCTTGGCTCCGAAGGTGACCTCGGTCACCTGACTTTTGGCCCCGGATTTGGGAATTTCCTTGAGCAGGGGCCGGCAGCGCCCCTTGCGCAGCTCCAGGGCCAGCTCTGCCACCGTGGCCACCGGATGATCGAACAGGGTCGGATAGAGCCCGGCGTAGCTGCCGGCATGGGTATCGGTCCCGGCGATGGCGGTGAACCGCTCCCGGTGCCAGTCCTGCAGCGCCCGGCTGTTGTCCCGGACACTGTGATTGGAATTGAACACCTCCACCGCATCGAGCAGCGGATGGTTCAACAGCTCGGCCTTGGGCCGATGCCCCCGGCGATAGGGGTGAGCCCACACCAATGCCGCCATGGGTGCACTGGCGCGGATCGCAGCCAGCGAACTCCCCTTGCCAAAGAGCTCCTCGGCGCCATAGATCAGCACATCCCCCAATTCGGCGGTATGGACCTCCTGGCCGGAAAAAATCAGGAAATGCTCGGGAACCTTGGCCGCCCGTCGCAGGTTGTGCAGTTCGTTTTCCGACCATAGATAATGATGATCGGTCAGGACGATCCCCTGCAGCCCCTTGGCGAAGACCCGCTGCACCAACTCGACCGCCGAAACCACGCTGCAGCGGGAGTGCTCCTTGCTATGACAATGCATTTCCAGCAGCATAGACGTCCCTTCCCTCGGTTTAATGCAAGAATAACCGACACCCAGCTATAGTTTACTGCAAACCGTCTGAAACTGCCCCTGTTGACAGTTCATCCAATCGGGATAAAATGAAATAGACGGCGAACCTATTGAAAAACGGTCATTATTTCACAGCTCCAAAAACTCTGCAAACCAGACCGCAGGGACTTGGAAACAGGAAGAAAAGGAGTCGATTATGAACATTTTCGACTTTGCCATCGATATGGAACAGAGTGGCCGGGATTTCTATCAACAATTGGCCCAAACCGCTGAGCAGGAAGGTGTTCGCAACATCTTTCAAAGAGTGGCCGATGACGAACAACAGATTATGGAGCGCCTGCGGCGGATGCGCGCCACCAGCCCTCATCCGGAACAGATAGAATCCGCAACCCTGATCCGGCTGCGCAACATTTTCCATAGCGGGCGCAATATCGACAAGGGTTGTCACCTGGCCGACGACCTTGGCGCCTACCGTTTTGCCATCGAGGCCCAAAGCCGGCTGCAGAAGTTGTATGAAACCGCAGCCAGCCAGGAGGAGAGCCAACAGGCAAGGGTATTGCTGAAACTGATCGCCAGGGAGGAGCAACGGGAGGTCGAGAGCCTGCAGCAACTGTTTGACTTTGCCAATGCCCCCAACGAGTTTCTGGCCTGGGGTGAATTCAGCAACCTGGAGGAGTTTCACAATTTCGGCCGCGACGAAGGCTGAGCACGGATCAAAAGAGCAAGAACCAACAGCAAAAGGGCCCCGGAATCCGGAGCCCTTTTGCTGTGTCGACAGGCAGAGAAGAAAAATCAGTCGCCGCTGAGCATCCGACCCAGGCCACCGAGAACCGACCCCTCTCCCTTGGCCTCGCCGCCAGCGCTTGGGGCATGGGCCAGAATGCGGTCGGCCAGGCGGCTGAAGGGCAGGCTCTGCAGCCAGACCCGGCCGTGGCCGCGCAGGGTGGCCAGGAACATTCCTTCGCCGCCGAAAAACATGCTCTTCAGATTGCCGGCCCGCTCGATGCTGTACTCCACCGTCGGTTCGAAAGCAACCAGGCAGCCGGTATCGACCCGCAGGGTTTCCCCCTTGAGTTCGCGCTCGACAATGCAGCCACAGGCATGGACAAAGACCATGCCGTCGCCCCGCAACCGCTGCAGGATGAACCCTTCACCACCGAAAAAGCCGGTGCCGAGCTTGCGCTGAAAGGCAATGCCAACGCTGGTGCCATAGGCGGCGCAGAGAAAAGCATCCTTTTCGCAAAGGATTTCTCCTCCCATTTTAGCCAGATTCATCGGAATGATCTTCCCCGGGTAGGGGGCGGCAAAAGCGACCTGGCGCTTGGCGGTTGGGTGCCGATTGCTAAAGTGGGTTATGAAGATCGATTCGCCGGTCAGCGCTCGTTTTCCGACCGCAAACAGTTTGCCCATTACCCCCTGCTCGGCGGCTGAGCCATCACCCATCCGCGCTTCGAACTGGATCCCGTCTTCCATGAAGTTCATCGCTCCGGCTTCGGCGATGACCGTTTCCCCCGGGTCCAGTTCGACCATAACCATCTGCATGTCGTCGCCGACAATGGTGTAATCGACTTCGTGGCATTTCATCCTTATGCTCCTTTGGCAGTTTCGCTAACACAGGGGCCCCACAGCGGGGCGGGTGACCAACACTATACCATCGGATCGACCGCTAGACCTCTGGTTCTATGGCTCAACGGCGACTGATTTTTTATTGTTTTGGCAAACAACCGGACACAGGGGGCTGTGCGGGGGAGAGTCAACGGTGATGAGGGATTAAATGCCAGCAGCTGGCCGCAAGCGGCTCTGGAGCAGATACCAGACCAAACCCAGCAGTTGCAGTCCAAGCATCAGACCGAAACCGGCCTGATAACCGGCCTCGGAATAACCGCCTGAGCTCGAAACCGGCCAGAAACTGATCACCACGCCGATCCCCCACTGGGCGGCAAAGGCGGAGAGAAACACCATCAGGTTGAGGCCAGTATTGACCCGGCCGGCCAACTGCTTGGGAAAGCTTTGGGAGAGTGCGGCATAGGGGAGTATGCCCGAGGTGCCAAAAAAACCCCACAGCCCCCAGATTGCCGCCGGGAAAACCGGGCCCTGCAGGATCACCAGCAATTGCATCAGCATGAATCCGATCATCCCGGCAGCGGCGACGGCCATGGTCGAAATGCCGATGCGGGCAAGACGTTCGGCGATCCAGCCGCTGAGGAGAAATCCGGCAACCATCGCCGCGGCGATCAACAGTAACAACCGGGCCGCAGCACCCTCCCCCAGCCCAGCGACATCCTTCAGCCAGGGACCGGACCATAACCCCTGAATCGATAAAAAAGCGGCCTGCGAGGCAACAGTCCAGGGAGCAATCCGCCAGAAGTTTTGGTTGGTAAAAACCTGCCTCAAACCAAGAACCTGCTCAGCCAGGGAAACGTTTCCCCCTACGGCCGGAGCTTCAGGCACCAGTTTGAACAGCAGTGCGGCCACCGCCAAGGTCGCAACTCCCAACAGCAGAAACAGCTGGCGCCAGTCGAGATACTGCAAAGCCGACTGGACCGGGACGGTGGCGCAAAGCGCACCGAGCCCTCCCGCGGCCATCTGCACCCCGTTGACCAAGGGAAGTCGCGCAGCCGGGTACCAGAGAACAAAGGCTTTGAAGGCCGCCATCAGGCAGGCGGACACCCCCAGGCCGATCAGGGCGCGGCCGGCGACCAGACCGGATAGCGACTCGGCCCTGGCAAACACCAAGGCCCCGCAAGCGGCCACCACCAGCAGGGCCGCTTCCACCCGGCGCGGGCCATAACGATCGAGAAGCACTCCCAGGGGGAGTTGGTTAAAAGCAAAGGTCAGAAAATAGGCGGAAGTCAGCAGCCCGAGGCTGGAGGAGCTCAACTGCAGTTCGCCGATCAACTCCGGCGCAATGACAGCGTTGACCGTGCGAAAAACGTAGGAGAGGAAATACCCCAGGGCGAAAGGGATGGTGACCCGCAGGACGAGCTGGCGACTGGTCAACATGGGATTCCTCGCAGGAAAGGATCTTGCAGTGACCTATGGGTGGTCGGAAAACCGCTGGCCGCCTCGCCACAACAAGTAAAAGGCGCCGATCTGGATCAGATGATACAGATCGTTGTGATTGAAATGAAGATGCAGTTGCAACTTGCTGGCCTGAACCGCCGCGCCGACAAACGCCACCAGAATCCCGGCGAGCACCCAACGGGCGGCGGAGTCGCCATGCGACATCAGCCGGTGAAGTTGCAGCGCCAGGACCAGCAGCATGGCCGAGCCGTAATCATAAATGACATAAATAAAAGCGTCGTGTCCAAGCATCCAGACGGTATACAGGCTCAACTTCACGAGCGCGGCACCGAGCAGCCAGCGCCAGCCCCGGGGACTGAAACTCACCCGGCCAGCCCCCACCAGCATGCAGAAACTGGCCAGCCCGACGCTCAGCACGGTGACTTTCCAGATCAGTTGTTTTTCCAGCGGGCTCAGATAAGGCGCGAAGCCGTGAGCCGCGCCGCCCACCGCCGCCGCCGCCGCCGAGACGGCAAAAGCTGCGGCCCACCAGCGGGCACTGGCCTGCGGCCGCGGCCAGAGCTTGAGCGCCCAGAAGCCAACCACCAGGGCCAGCAGCCAATCGGTGGCAACGGTCATCGGCTCAGCCAACAGCACAGGCAACCTCCTTCGGCAACTCACAAAAAGGAACTCAGGAAAAATGAGACGGCAGCCCGAGTCCCGCCAGTGCTGCCTTCCGCCACCATCGTCTGATCCTGCCAACTCTGCCCATGACTTGATTACCAGCGTTGGTTGGCTCCGCTGACCAACCGGGGCCGCAGCGTTCTTTGTATGCAAAGTGACCGGGAAATGCCAGTAAAAAAGCCCCTCTGCGACGGGAAAAGCTTGGCTTTGTGCTGGACATTCCAGCCCTGTTGGTATAAAGGTTTGGCCAATCCACGAGGACGGCCGGCAGCAACCGCGCCGATCCTCATCCCTGGAGTCACAATGGACCTGCTGCACAACCAAATCATTCTGCTGCTGTTGATCGTCATCATCGGCGAACTGCTCGGCAAACTACGCATCTTCAATCTCGCCCTTGGCCCCTCGGCCATCATCTTCGTCGCTCTGGCCTTCGGCCACTTCGGACTGACCCTTCCGACCGGAATCCAGACTATCGGCCTGGCGATGTTCATCTATGCCGTCGGCCTCGAGGCCGGCCCTGGCTTCTTGAGCTCCTTTCGCAGTCACGGCCTGGCGATGGCGTTGGTGGTGCTGGCGATGGCGATCACCGGCACCCTGGTCAGCTATCTCTGTAGCCGACTGTTCGGCTTTGACGCCGGCACCGCCGCCGGCTTGCTCTCCGGGGCGATGACCAGCACCCCCTCGCTGGCCGCGGCGGTCGAGGTGGTCGGTCATGATCAAGCTCCGGCCGCCTACGGAGTCACCTACGGGTTCGGGGTGATCGGCGTTGCCCTGGCGGTCAAACTGCTGCCGCGCTTGCTGCGCATCGATCTGCCGGCCGAGGAATCCCAACTGGCCAAGGAGCTGGCAGAAACTCACCCGCCGATCACCTTCATTCACCTCGAAGTCTCCAATCCCAACCTGTTCGGAAAACGGATTGCCGACATCTTCCTCAAAAGCATTGCACCGGTCACCATCACCCGCTTGCTGCGACTGGGAGCCGGCGAGCCAGTGCTGGTCAGCGCCGACACCGTCCTGAAGGAGGGCGATCGCCTGCGGGTGGTCGGGCGCGCCGCCGATCTGGACAAGGTGCAACTGTTTCTGGGGCATTCGGTCAGTGGCGAAATCGCTTTCGACCGGGTTCTGGTGAAAAAAAATATTGTGGTTTCCAAGCGGGAGTTTTCCGGCACCACCCTCGGATACTTCAACTTCCGCGAAGCCTTCAACGTCCAGATTGCCCGCATCACCCGCAACGGCATCGACCTTCCGGCCGACGCCAACACCCGGCTGCACCTGGGGGATGTGCTGCACGCCGTGGGGGATGAGCGCTCGCTGCGCAACATTACCCGGATTCTCGGCAACGATGTCAAAGCCACCTACAGCATCAGTTTGTTGCCGATCCTGCTCGGGCTGTTGTTCGGCCTGCTGCTGGGACGGATCAGTATCCCGCTGCCGCTGGTGGGGCCGCTGACCTTGGGAACCACCGGCGGGGCCTTGATTGCCGGCTTGGTGCTGGGGGCCCGCTATCAGACCGGCCCGCTGATCTGGGATCTGCCCGAGTCCGGCAACCGGCTGATTCGCGACCTTGGTCTGGCCCTGTTCATGGCCGCGGTCGGCACTTCGGCTGGGGTCTCATTCGTTTCCACCCTGCAGGAGCGTGGTTTACCATTGCTGGGATCGGGGGTGCTGGTCACCCTGCTCCCCCTGGTCGTCGGCGCCCTGCTCGGCCGCCATTGGCTGAAAATCCGCTTCCTGCGTCTGCAGGGGGTTCTGGTTGGTGGCATGACCAGCGCCTCTGGACTGGCCGCCGCCAGCAGTCTGTCGGCCACTTCTTACGCACCGGCCGCCTACGCCACGGTCTATCCGGTGGCCCTGATCGGCAAAATTCTTGCGGTCAAAGTTCTGCTGCTGGTGCTGCCGCTGTAACCAGGTGCGCCCCAGTGGTATTGCCTGCCTTGGAGAGTTCCACCATGATCTCCCGGTTTTTCAAATCCGTTAGTAACTCCGGTTGTTGGATACTTCTGGCCGTTTTGCTGCTGGGCGGCTGCGCCTTCGCCCCCGAGCCTCCGGATCGCTGGCCTTCGATTGAGCCGCGCCGCCCGCCGCTAACGGTCCCGTCATCGCCCACGGTGACCCCATTGCCCTCCAGTCCGACTGCCCCCAAGGGTCAACCTCTGGCCCGCCTGGGTTATACCGTCCAGGTCGGAGCCTTCGCCAATCTCGACAATGCGGTTCGGCTGGAACGTCTGCTGCAATCCCGGGGGATCGACGCCTACTACTTCCGCCACGAATCGGGGTTGTACAAGGTGCGCTTCGGCAATTATGCCAGCAAGGAGGCCGCCCGCCGTGAAGCTCTGCAGTTGCAGCAGCAACGCCTGATCGAAAAATATTATCTGGTCCCACCGGAAATTTCGGCCGCAGTCAAGCTGCAGCAAAATCTCACCGGCCTGAGAGCCGAGTTGGTCAATACCGCCATGAGCTTTATCGGTGTCCCTTATCGCTGGGGCGGCACCGACGATGCCGAAGGCTTCGATTGCAGCGGCCTGACTATGGTCAGCTACCGCCTCAATGGCCTCGACCTGCCCCGCTCTTCAATGCAGCAATTCGACTCGGGCGAAGCCCTTGAAACCAGCCAACTGCAGCCGGGCGATCTGGTGTTTTTCGCCACCCGGGGGGGCGACCGGGTGTCCCATGTCGGCATGTACATTGGCGCGGGCCAGTTCGTCCACGCCCCCCGCACCGGCCAAAAAGTCCGCACTGCCCACCTGACCGAACCCTTTTACCAGCGGACCTATCTGGGCGCGCGCAGCTATTTTTGAACTATTTTTCAAAAACATCCTTGGATTACTGAATTTTTGGCTTGACCCGTCCTGGAAAAAGCTGAAAGAATGACCAAGTTCAGCGCTTTTTCTCTAATAATATTCAACTTTTACATTCAGGCATCCTTTTAATCCAATCCACAGGACAAGCCTGTGATTCATAACTCCTCCCACTCTGGGCGCTCTTCCCAAGGCGCTCACTCCTCTCCTCGCCGACTGCAGTCCTTCCGGCGCAGCCTGACCACCCGTTTCGGCCTGCTGATTCTGGGTGCAGTCGCTCTGTTCGCCTTGGGATATCTGCAATTCGGGGTCCGCCCGGTCATCCAGCAAAATGCCGAGAGCCAATTCCATGTGGCTTGCGCCGAAGTGGAAGCGACCTTGGCACGCACCCTGAAGCCTCCAGAGAACCTGTTGACGATGGCCAGTCACTGGGGAATTTCCCCCGGATTTTCCATCGACCACCCAGATCGATTCAACCAACTGTTTCTTCCCCTTCTGCAACAATTCCGGCAAATAACTTCGGTCGTCGCCGGCACCGATTCCGGTGAGGGTTGGTTACTAATGCAGATCCCCGATGGCCGCTGGCGAAATCGGTTGACCGATCTGAATCGCCGGGGAATGGAGCAGCACTTTTTCGAATGGTTCGAGGGTGAACAGCCCGAAGAAAAACGGGAAATCATTGATTATGACCCCCGTCAACGCCCCTGGTTCAAAGCGGCGATGGCCGCCAGCGAAGAAGGTCGCCCGCAATGGACTTCGGTCTACACCTTTTTCACCACTCAAGAACCTGGCATCACCGTCGCCACCCACCGCACCCTTGCCGATGGCCGGAAACTGGCCATCGGCTTTGACATCAAACTGCTCGATATTTCCAAAACCAGCAGTACGGTTGAACTCGGTAAGCAAGGGCAACTCCTGGTAATGACCGAGGACGGCCGTGTCCTTGGACTCCCTCGCGGCGCTGCGACCCGCAACGAACTGCTGTTGCAACCAGCTGAGCAATTGCCAAGTCCCCAGCTTCAGGCTGGACTCGCGAGTTGGCGGTTAGCCGGTCGCCCTGTACAAAAAATTCTGCGTTTTGACCACGGAGGTCAAGCCTGGCACGCAACCTTCAAGCCCTTCCCTTTGGGAAATCAAACTCTCTGGATCGGTCTGTTCGCCCCGGAGGCCGATTTCCTTCCTCCCTGGCAACAGATGGGGCAGGCTTTAGGGTTCATCCTGCTGTTGATTCTCAGCTTGACCCTACTGGCTGCGCGCAGGCAGGCCCAACGGTTCAGCTCTCCTCTGGAGAGTCTGGTGACTGGCAGCGAACGGATCGCCCAACTCGATTTCGGTGAAAGCTTACACCCCCCCAGTAACTACAAAGAATTTCACCGCCTCGAAGCAGCCCACGATCGCATGCGGGAGATGCTCAAAGCATTTCAACAAAACTCCGAGGCTCAGGCCCATCAGCTGCGACTGGCCCTGGTCGAAAAGGATGCCATTCTTGAGAATGCACTGGTGGGCATCGCCCTGATCAAGGATCGAAACATTGTGCGCCATAACCGGCGGTTGGCAGAAATTCTCGGTTGTGCTGGAGAAGTGTTGGTCGGTCAGCCCACCGAGCCTTTCTATCCTGATCAGGACACCTACCTCGCAAAAGGACAGCTGGTTTTTGAGGCCCTGAGTCGGGGCGAAAACTATGTCGACGAGCATTGGCTCAGACGCAGGGACGGGCAACTGATCTGGGCCCATTTGAGCGGTCGCTCCGTTGACCCCCTCGACCCCCTGGCCGGGAGTGTCTGGATTCTGGCTGACCTCACCGAGCAGAAAGCCGCCGAAGAGCGTCTGCATTTCCTCGGCCATCACGACACCCTGACCGGACTGGCCAACCGTCACCTGTTCAACGACCGGCTAGAGCATGCCATCCTGCGGGCCAAGCGGGAGGACGAGCAGCTTGCTCTGCTGTTCATCGACCTCGATCATTTCAAGGTGGTGAACGACACCCTCGGCCACCAGGTGGGCGATCAACTGCTATGCGCCATGGCCCAGCGGCTTTCAAACCAGCTGCGCAGTGCCGACACCCTGGCCCGGATGGGGGGAGACGAGTTCATCATTCTGGTCGAGGGGATCGCCGACGCTGGAGTTCTGTTGCATATCGCCGGAAAACTGGTGGAAACTTTTTCCGCGCCGGTGGAACTGGAACAGCGCCAACTCTTTGTGACCGGCAGCATCGGTATCAGCCTCTATCCAGCCGACGGCCAGGATGCCAAAACCCTGATCCGCAATGCCGATTCCGCCATGTATCAGGCCAAGGCCCAGGGTCGCAACACCTACCATTTCTATTCCGAAGAGATGACCCGCACCGCCCTGCGACGGATGGAGCTGGAGGGATACCTGCGCCAGGCGATCGAAAAATCCTGGCTGGAGCTGCACTTTCAGCCCCAGGTCAGTCTGGTCGATGGCAGCGTGGTCGGCGCCGAAGCGTTGGTGCGACTGCGCCACCCCGACAAAGGTTTGATCCCCCCCCTGGAATTCATCGGTTTGGCCGAAGAAACCGGGCTGATTTTTCCCCTGGGACAATGGGTGCTGGAGGAGAGTTGCCGCACCTGGTCCGGTCTTGCCAAACAGGGATTGCGCCTCCCCCGCCTGGCCATCAACCTTTCAGCCAAACAATTGCAGCGCCGGGATTTCCTGGCGGTCACCACCGCAACCCTGGCGGCCTCCGCAATGCCTCCCGAGGTTCTGGAATTGGAAATCACCGAGTCGGTCTTTCTCGAAAGCGGCGAAGCCCTCGAACTGCTCGGCGCCCTCGGCAATCTCGGTATCAATCTGTCCATCGATGACTTCGGCACCGGTTACTCTTCGCTGAGTTACCTCAAGCGCTTGCCCTTCAGCAAGATCAAGATCGACAAAAGCTTCATCCACGATATCGGACAGGATCAGGAGAGTGAAATCCTGGTCCTCACCATTATCAATCTGGCCGACACCCTCGGGCTTGAAATCATCGCCGAGGGGATCGAAACCCAAAACCAGGTCGACTTTCTGCTGGAGGCCGGTTGCCGCGAAGGCCAGGGCTATCTCCTCTCCAAACCACTGCCAAAAAGCGAGTTTGAGGCCTGGGTGAGGCAGAGAATGAAGCCTGAACAACCGCTGAGCTGAGAAAACCATTGCCGCCCAGCGGCCGGCAATGGTACAAGAAGTCTCTGCACAAACCACGGGGTGGCCCCTGTGGTTTTTTGTTTTCAAACCAAAGGACTTTAAATACCCATGATTAGCGCCAATAATGTCGCCCTCGCCTACGGCAAGCGGGTGATCTTCAAAGACGTCAACATCAAGTTCATCCCCGGCAACTGCTACGGTCTGATCGGCGCCAATGGTGCCGGCAAGTCAACCTTTCTGAAAATCCTCGCCGGTGAAATCGAAGCCGATAAGGGTGAGGTCAGCGTCACCCCTGGCCAGCGCATCGCCGTGCTGCGCCAGGACCAGTTTGCCTTCGACGAGGAGACGGTCTTCAACACTGTAGTCATGGGGCATAAACGGCTCTATGAGGTAATGGCCGAACGCGACGCGATTTACGCCAAGCCCGAATTCAGCGATGAAGATGGCATCCGTTCCGGCGAACTCGAGGCCGAATTCGCCGAAATGAATGGCTACGAAGTCGAATCGGAAGCGGCGGTGCTGCTCAACGGCCTCGGCATTCCCGAGGAGCTGCGCAGCAAGAAGATGAAGGAGTTGGAAAGCGGCGACAAGGTCCGGGTGCTGCTGGCCCAGGCGCTGTTCGGCAATCCCGAGATTCTGCTGCTGGATGAGCCGACCAACCATCTGGATCTCAAATCCATCGCCTGGCTCGAGGATTTCCTGTTTCGCTTCAACAACACCGTGATCGTGGTTTCCCACGACCGTCACTTCCTCAATCAAGTCTGCACCCATGTGGCCGACATCGACTTCGGCAAAATCGCCGTCTACGTCGGCAACTACGATTTCTGGTACCAGGCCAGCCAGCTGACCTTGAAGCAGAAGCAGGACGAGAACCGCAAGGTGACCGACAAGGCCAACGAACTCAAGGAGTTTATCCAGCGCTTCTCTTCCAACGCCTCCAAGGCCAAGCAGGCCACCTCCCGCAAGAAGTTGCTAGAAAAGCTGACCGTCGAAGAGATGCCGGTCTCCTCCCGCAAGTACCCCTTCGTGGTCTTCAAGCCGGAGCGCCCCTGCGGCGACATCATCCTCGAAATCAAGGGGCTGTGCAAAACGGTCGACGGCGTCGAGGTACTGAAAAATCTCGACCTGATTGTCAATAAAGGAGACAAGATCGCTTTTGTCGGCGGCAACAGCCTGGCCAAATCAACCCTGTTCCAGATCCTCAGCGGTGACCTTGAGCCTGACGCCGGTTCCTTCCGCTGGGGGGTAACCATCACCAGCGCCTATTTCCCGAAGGAAAACGCTGCCTTCTTCGACAACGAGCTCAACCTGATCGAGTGGCTCTGCCAGTTCCCCCCTTGCGACGGTGAAAGCTTCGCCCGCGGTTTCCTGGGGCGAATGCTCTTCTCCGGCGAAGAGGCGACCAAAAAGGCCAAGGTCCTCTCCGGTGGCGAGCGGGTGCGCTGCATGCTCTCGCGGATGATGCTCACCGGCGCCAACGCCCTGGTGCTGGATGAACCGACCAACCACCTTGACCTCGAATCGATCACCGCCCTCAACAACGGCCTGATCGCCTTCACCGAAGTGGTACTATTCGCCAGCCATGACCACCAGTTCGTTTCCACCGTCGCCAACCGCATTGTCGAACTGACCCCTGGCGGTCTCATCGACCGGGTGATGAACTTCGACGACTACCTGGAAAGCCCGGCTATTGCCCAGTTGCGCGACGATCTCTACCAGGGACATGCGGAGTTGAATCTGTAGATGAATGGTCAGCAGCGCAACGAAATCCACCGCGGCCTGGCGGTGGCCATCGTGTTGAAAAAAGACCAGCGCAGCGGCAAGCTCACCTGCGGCATTATCAAGGATATCCTCACCAGCGCCCCCTTTCACTCCCGGGGGATCAAGGTGCGGCTCGAGGATGGCCAGGTGGGCAGGGTGAAAGGCCTTGCCACTCAGAGTGCCAGTTGAGCCTGGGAAAAGACTGGACGGATCGGCCGCGGCGCTCTATTTTATAAGCTGCTTTGTTGGTTTCGACTCATTCCAAGGAGAGATATCATCATGTTTTCCGGCTCACACCAAGATTTGGGTGCATCCCTTTTCAAAACCTGGACTGAAGAACAGCAACGGGAAGAAATCGGTAAACTGGTAGCAGGCTTCCGTACCGGCCTGCCCGTCGGCATCCTCTGCAAAATGGCCGAAACCATCGCCGGCAGCCAGGAAAAAGCCAAGCAGCACCTGGCCGAGTTCATGACCGCGGAAGAGCGCCAACAGGCCGTCGCCAAGGAAACCGGCGGCCTGCGCAGCTTGGTGGAAGCATTTTTCCTCTGAACCAGATCGGAAGAACGGCGGAGGCCTGATTAGAGCAGCGCTCACGTCGAGGGGTGTGCAATGACGGTTCGGGTGATAAGGCTGGGCAGCGCGCGGATCGAAAATGAAGGCACCCGCATCGGTACTGTACGCCGTCCGCCCAGAGGGGTGCCCAAAGCAGAGTTCGCAAGCCAAAACTGGTACGACGTCTGGTTTCCCAACCTCGCCCCGACTGTCGAGACCATGAAACTCGCCCAACAGGCCACCTCGCCCCGGGAATGGCTGCTCTTCTGCAAAAAATACCGGGCCGAAATGACCACTCCGGACAACGGCCACACCCTCGATCTGCTCGTCGCCCTCTCCCATCAGACCAATTTTTCCGTTGGCTGCTACTGCGCCGACGAATCCCGCTGTCATCGCTCAGTGCTACGAGAACTGCTGGTCGAAAGAGGCGCCCTGTTGGAATAGCCTGAGGCCTGAGGGTTCTCCACCTTGGCCAGAGATTGCTGCCTGCAGCCAAACAGAAAAGCCCCGACATGTCTGTCGGGGCTTTTCTGTTTCATTTGCGTACTTTTTGTAATCCCCTGTTGTAGGGATTCATGCTTGTATTTAGCAAAAGCATGTTCTTTTTAGTGATTATGGTGTGGCTCCTAAGTGCCCCGGGGGCTCAGAGACGATCATACTGTCATCCTCCTTTAGCTTTAGGGTTGATTGAAGAGTACCACGCCAGCAACGGATGTAAAGGAACGAACTGCAATGACTGTGTCCGTGCTCCCTGCCAGTTTTCCAGCCCCTGCTTCCTGCTCAGGCTACCGTTATCAATCGAGATGGCTGTCGAACTCGTGAGGGTGTTTTTTGACCTCATCGTAGTTCACCCGGTAACCATGGGTCAGTTCCTGACAATCCCCTGCTTTCCAGCTTTCTCGGCGTCCCGCAACTTCAACCTCAAGGCTATCGGACCCGCAGGAAATAACCCGCCCGGTCTTATGGTCGCTGGTGTTTTCCACCCAAGTCAACCGTCCATCCTTGAACAGTTCACACATCCCTTCGAAATCGGTCCGTTTCATCCTGTCCTCCTTTACTGCGGACAACCGTTCCGGCTTCTGGGGAAGCACATTCTGGAAGGGGCCGAAACAGCCGCCTGCTGTTGCGTATTACCTGCAACCATTATACGACCATACCCAGCTATGGTCAAAGTCCAGGGGCCAATATATCTGGGAAAACCCTCACTGTTTTGAATGGATACCGATGCGGTTGCCTTCGGTATCGGCAAAGAAACCGATAAAGCCATATTCGCCGATCGCGGTTTTTTTCGCCAAGACCCGACCACCTTTGGCTTGGGCCCGGGCCAGAGTCGCGTCGATTTCCGGCGCAGTCAGGTAAATCACCACCCCGGTTTGGGCGGGAAGATAGCCTTGCCCCCGCACCAGTGCACCGGCGGCGCCATAGTTCCCTTCCTGCATGGGAAACCACGCCATATCCTGGGGACCCATGGTATGAAGTTCCAAATGCAGATCGAAAACCGACTCGTAAAAGGCTTTGGCGCGGTCCATATCGGTGACCGGAATTTCAAACCAGCCAGCCAAATTTGTCTGTTCTGCCATAGACGCCTCCCCGGCCGCATTGATCAAGATTGCGACCAAGCTGAAACCAGTAATTTTGTAACGCCTGTGTTATTTTACCACGATGGTTCCGCCAGCGCAGCGATGGCCGCTGTTTTTGCTCTGCGACCTATCCCTTTGATTGCCGGAGTTTTTTATGAACTTACCGAGCCAACTCGACCGCGGAACCCGCAATCGACTGACGCCGCAAATGGCTCCCCGATTTGCCGGTGACAGCCTGTTCGAGCGGGTCGCCAGGGCGGTCTGCCGGGCCGGTTGCCTGCCGCGCAAAGAGCTCTACGAAGCCTGGGAGGTTGCCCGTCGGGTGCGGCGCCGATTCCGCGGAGGGCGGGTGGTCGATCTGGCCTGCGGTCATGGGTTGCTGGCGCAGTTGCTGCTATTGCTCGATGACAGCTCTGAACAGGCCCTGGCCGTCGATCGCTCGATACCACAGAGTGCTGCCAAGCTGGAGGAGGTATTAGCGCAGGAATGGCCGCGATTGGAAAGGCGAATCAACTTCATGGCCGCCGATTTGACCACCCTGGAGCTTCAACCTGGCGACCTTGTGGTCTCGGTCCATGCCTGTGGCAATTTGACCGACCTGGTGCTGGAGCGGGCGGCGGCAGCCCGGGTGCGGGTGGCGGTACTCCCCTGTTGCCACCGCCTCGATGGCGCCGACCTTGGCGGGCTGGAAGGGTGGCTCGATGGTCCGCTGGCACTGGATGTGACCCGGGCTGCGCGACTGCGGAGTCAAGGGTATCGGGTATGGACGCAGACGATTCCCACCGACATCACCCCGCAGAACCGTCTGCTGTTGGGTGAACCGGTCATTTAAACTGACTGGGAAATAGACATGTTTTTGCTGGGGGAGAATAGGCGATCAGGCGTAGAGACTGAAGCGGGAGACTTGGGACGCAGGCGAGGCGGAATCCTCGGTCGCAGCAGCAGCATTCGTATCATCCCCTGACGGTTCGGACCCTTTTGAGTCAGCCTTACTGGCTTCCTCAACCTGCTGCTGACGCAGTTCAGTCTTGGCTGTCAGTTCCAATTGAGTTGCGGCAGCGGCGACCTGAAGATCCTGCGACGAGGGGTCGGCCGGAGCCAAGGCCGCGGCGCGCACGGTCTGAGCCTTTTGGATCGTGGCAGCAGGGTCGTCGGCAACGGCGGACAGATCAATGGGAACCTCGCCGGCTATAGCGTAGCGCTTACCGTCTGGTCCTTGCTTAAAACTGAAACTGGCACTTCCGGCATGCTGACCGCCAACGGCGGCATGAGCCGCCTCATGGGCCCGAACTTCCCGGTCCGTAGCGGCCAATTTCTGCACTTGCAGGGCTTCTAAACTCAGCGACACCCGATCCTGCACCGAGGTTCCAGTGCTTCCTGGCGGCCGCGCGGAGCTATCCTCCGAACGGCTTGGCGGCTGCCCGAATCCATACCGGGCGGTCGGATCGGTGTAGCCATTGCGCAGATAAGATCCAGGAAACGGGCTCATCACTTTTGGCTTTCTGGAGAATTCGGGGCCACCACGGCAGCCCCGAGGATTCGATACAGCATTGCGAGTTTAGCGCATTTCTCTCTTGGGATGCAACCCAGGTCAGTCGATGACCGTCACCGCGGTAATGATCACCGGTTCGACCGGCACATCCGCCTGACCGGCGACGGTGGCGGTCGGGCGCTGTTCGATGGTATAGACCACGTCCATACCGTCGACAACCTTGCCGAAGACCGCGTAACCATAGACTGCCGGATTCAAACCACCATGGTCGAGGGATTTGTTATCCTCGGTGTTGATGAAGAATTGGGCGGCGCCGCTGTGAATCTCGGCGGTGCGGGCCATGGCGATGGTTCCAACCTTGTTTTTCAGCCCATTGCCGGCCTCGTTTTCGATCGGTTCCTGAGTCGGTTTTATCGCCATATCCGCAGTCAGACCGCCACCCTGGATCATGAAACCCTTGATCACCCGGTGAAAAATGCTGCCATCGTAATGGCCGGCGCGGGCGTAGCTCAGAAAATTCTCGACGGATTTCGGGGCTTTGACGATATCAAGCTCAAGCAAAATTTCACCGAGAGAGGTTTCCATCTGGATCAGCGGATTGGAGGCACTCATAACTGTCACCTTAGGGAGAGGGTTGGCAATCGCGACACTTGCAGGTCGGCGCGATTATAGAAGGATGATTTCCGGGAGGCAAGTCCCGGTTAAGAATTCTGCCGCTGCATCTGCAGGCCCAAGTGTGCTAGACTCTCGCACCGCAAAGCTGCAGCCAGATTCTTTGGCGGACGGCGGCATCAATTTTCAGCGAAAAAGGATCTCCCCCATGAGCAAAGACCTGTACATCAAAAACATCTCCTCTGAGGCCACCGAGGAGGATCTGCGCAAACTCTTCTCCCTATGCGGCAAGGTGAGTTACATCCATCTGGTCAACGACAGCAAAACCGGCCAGTTCGTCGGCGCCGGCTATGTCAAGATGTCGACCGAGGCCGAAGCCAAGGACGCCCGGGTGACCCTCGACGGCACCCTGCTGATCAATCGCCTGATCGTGGTCACCGAAGCCCTGCCCCGCACTGGCAGTGGTGCGCCCAAGGAAGAGTCGAACCCGCCCGCACAGAAAAAACCGAAATCCGCCAAGCCTCCCGCCTGGGGCAAACCCAAGGCGAGCAAACCAAAACCAACGGGTAAACCAGAAAGAACGGCCAAACCCGGCAAAACGTCCGCCCCGAGTCTTCGATCAAAAAGCGAGAAACCGGGAAAACCGGAGGGCAAGCGTCGGTCACCGCGCTGATTGATGGCAACATTGGTTAATGCAACAACGGATAGCTCGCTTTGCCCTTCGAGGTCCAGATGCTCTCAGCCCTGATTCGTCCCCTGCTTTGCCTCTCCCTGCTGCTGGGCGCCTGCAGCAACACCGTGGTGGTCACCATCCCGCCACGGGTTGACCTGCAGGCGTTCAAAACCGTCGGCCTGATCGAATTGGAGGTGGACCCCACCTTTCCTCTGCGGTCAGAGGTCACCCACCGTTTCATGGCCACCACCCAATCGGCCCAACCCGGAGTGCGCCTGCTGGAACTCGGCTCCATCGGAAAGGTCCTGAACAGCGTCGGCTACGCACAACTCGATTTTGAGGCGGTGCGCGCCATCGGTCAAAAGTACGGGGTCGACGCCCTGCTGAGCGGACAGATGACCGTTTCGCCACTGCAACCAAACATCGCCTTCGATCGCGCCTCCCTGACCACCCTCAACGCCAAGGCCCAGGTCGACGGTGCGCTGCGGGCCAAACTGCAGGATACCGCCAGTGGCGCGACCCTCTGGACCAACGGCGCCCATGGCAAATATACCATCGCCGGACTCCACATCGGCACCCAAGGAGCAGGCAGCTATGGCCTGACCGAACCGGGAAAGCAGTACCAAGCGATGTTGACGGACTTGGTCAAGGTCGCAACCCAGGATTTTCGCCCAACCTACCAGCGCCGCCGGGTTGAGTGAAGCCACCAACGGCGCCCCTTGGCCCGTTCATTCCTCAACGTCGCAACGGCAAAACCTCGGCACCCTGGCCTCCCCAATACTGACGGTTTCGACAAACATCGCCAGGGGTCGCACCCAGAGGGAATAGTCCCCGTAGAGGCAACGATATACCACCATCGGCTCTTCGGTTTCGCTATGCCGCGCCACCCCCAGCACCTGGTAATTGCCCCCTTTGTAATGCCGGTAATGCCCGGGGCTGACTTCCAGATCTAATATCCGCTCTTGTCCCATACACCCCCCTCCCCTCGTTGCTAAAACACCAGCAGATGTAAAATCCCCCGCACCAGAATTCCGACCAGACCGCCGATCACCGCTGGTCGGGCAATTCTGGCAACCCGGGGACCGGCGGCACTCAGCACCGAGACCCCGACCATATCCAATGGCGTGATGAGAAATCCAGCCAGGCGGTTGAACTCGCTCATGGTCATGGTTCCTTGCTTGATCAGCTCCAGGGTGACGCCCATCATAGCCGTGCCGCCGGCCAGGTATTTGGTCGCCAGGGGGAGCACCGCTGTCCCTGGCAGCCCCAACAGTTGCAGCGCCGGGGTCAGTATATGCTCCAGCAAGCCGATGGCTCCGACATGTTTCAGCAGGTTCACGGCAAAAATCGCCAGCAGCAGCGCCGGGATAGCGCTGAGGACGATCTGCACCCCCTCCTGTCCGCCACCGACCAGAATCGCCCAGAGACTGCGCCGATCCTGCGGTTTCACCTTGGTCTCGGTTGCAGCAGCTGCCGGTTGCCCAGAGTCCAAATTGCGGGTCAGAACATAATAGGTCAGGCTCGAAGCCGTCAGCCCTCCGACCAGGGAAATCAGCACCACCGCGCCGAGGTTCATCCCGGCAGCCGCCATGGGAAACAGCACGTTGGCCTGGGGCATGGCCAGCACCATCGCCAGGGTGGCGGCGATGCGGCGCTGGTGGGTGCCGTCCCGGTCCTGAACTGACAAGGTCGCGATCGGGCCGGCAAAGCTGATCAACAGCAGCTGCAGCATGGCGAACACCCCGCTGCCCGGGATGCCGAAGGGACGTAGCGGCGGGGCCAGCAGGCGGGCGGCCCGGGCGAGGATGCCGCGGGCCTCGAGGGCCTGCATCATCGCCAGCATGATGACCATGACCGGCAGCAGCAGATAGAGGGCGAGATCCAGCGCGGTACGCCCTGAAGCGAGCATGATGGCCACAAGTTCTTGCAAGTCGGTGTCCAGGGGAGAGGGTGGAATTCAGCAGAAAAAAGCCTCCGCCGGTGCTGCCGGCGGAGGCTTGATCATGCGCTCAATGGTTCAAAATCAGGCGGTTTTCTTGTAACCGTCCATTTCATCGAACTGCAGGTACTTGTAGATCTGGGCCGCCTTGGGCGCGACCTTCTCCTGATAAACAGCGAGATACTCGGCCGGAGTCGGGATCTTGCCGAGGTTGGTAATCACCGCGCCGAGTTCGGCCGAGCCGAGGTAAACCTTGGCGCCATTGCCGATGCGGTCGTCGAAGTTGCGGGTCGAGGTGGAGAACATGTTGACCCCATCCGGAACCCGGGCCTGGTTGCCCATGCAGAGGGAGCAACCAGCGATCTCGAGGCGGGCGCCCATGGCACTGTAGATCGAGAAGATCGCCTCTTCCTTGAGTTTTTCCTGGTCCATCCGGGTCGGCGGGCAGATCCAGGTACGGACGTTGGGGTTGAACTTCTGGCCGCGCCAGATTTCGGCGGCAGCGCGGAAGTGGCCGATGTTGGTCATGCAGGAGCCGAGGAACACATCCTGAATGGGGGTGCCGGCGACTTCGGAGAGCAGCTTGACATCGTCCGGGTCGTTGGGACAAGCGAGAATCGGTTCGGTGATTTCGGCCAGGTCGATCTCGATCACCGCCTTGTACTCGGCGTTCTTGTCGGCCTTGAGCAGCTTGGGGTTTTTCAGCCACTCGTTGACGGCGTCGATGCGGTTTTGCAGGGTCTGCGGATCGCTGTAACCCTCTTCGATCATCTTCGCCATCAGGGCGACGTTGGAGCGCAGGTAAGCGCAGACCGACTCTTCGGAGAGTTGGATACAGCCAGCGGCTGCGGAGCGCTCGGCGGCGGCGTCGGTGAGTTCGAAAGCCTGCTCGACGGAGAGGTCGGGCAGCCCTTCCATCTCGAGGATTTGACCGTTGAAGATGTTTTTCTTGTTTTTCTTCGGTACGGTGAGCAGCCCTTGCTTGATCGCCCAGTAGGGGATGGCGTTGACCGCGTCACGCAGGGTGATGCCGGGATTGAACTTGCCCTTGAAGCGCACCAGCACCGACTCGGGCATATCCAGCGGCATGAAGCCCATGGCGCCGGCGAAGGCAACCAGGCCGGAACCAGCCGGGAAGCTGATGCCGATGGGGAAGCGGGTGTGGCTGTCGCCGCCGGTGCCGACGGTGTCGGGGAGCAGCAGGCGGTTAAGCCAGGAGTGGATGACACCATCGCCAGGGCGCAGGGCGACGCCGGCACGCTCGGCGATGAAGTTTGGCAGGGCCTTGTGCATCTTGACGTCAGCCGGCTTGGGGTAAGCGGCGGTGTGACAGAAAGACTGCATGAACATCGGCGAAAGGAAACGCAGGCAGGCCAGTTCCTTGAGCTCGTCGGCGGTCATCGGGCCGGTGGTGTCCTGGGATCCGACGGTGGTCATAAGCGGCTCGCAGGCGGTCCCGGGAAGAATGCCTTCGACGCCGCAGGCCTTGCCGACCATCTTTTGCGCCAGAGAGTAGCCCTGGCCCGGCTTGGCCACCGGGTTGACCGGCAGGGTGAAGATGTCGGTGGCACCCATGCCGAGGGTGGCGCGGGCCTTGTCGGTCAGCGCCCGGCCGATGATCAGCGGAATCCGGCCACCGGCGCGGAATTCGTCGGGGACGGTGTTGGGGGCGATGCTGAAGGTGGTCAGTACTTCGCCGGCGGCGTTGGTGACTTCACCCTTCTTGGTGTTGATGGTGATGACGTCGCCGGTATTGAACTTGGCCACGTCCATCTTCAGCGGCAGGGCTCCGGAATCCTGGGCAGTATTGAAGAAGATCGGCGCGATGACGCCGCCGATGATGACGCCGCCGGTCTTCTTGTTGGGAACCGCAGGGATGTCGTTGCCAATGGCCCAGAGCACGCTGTTGCAGGCCGACTTGCGGGAAGAGCCGGTGCCAACCACGTCCCCGACAAAGGCCACTTGATGGCCATCGGCGATGAACTTGGCAATGTCGGCGTTGCCCTGGGGGAAGCGGGTCTTGCCCATGGCCAGAGCGTGCAGCGGGATGTCGGGGCGGCTCCAGGCGTCGCCGGCGGGAGAGAAGTCGTCGGTGTTGATCTCGCCATCGACCTTGTAAACCTTGACGGTGATGGTTTCGGGAACCCCTTTCTTGCTGGTGAACCACTCGGCATCGGCCCAGGACTTGAGAACCTTCATCGCTGCGGCGTTGGACTTGGAGAGTGCCACCACCTCATCGAAGGCATCGTAAACCAGGGCAATGCCAGCCAGGGCACAGGCGGCCTCGTCAGCCAGTTCGGCGCTTTTCAGGGCATCGACCAGCGGCTTGACGTTGTAGCCGCCGATCATGGTGCCAAGGATTTTGACGGCGTCTTTTTTCGACACCAGCGGCGAAGAGACCTCACCGGTCAGAATCTTACCGAGGAACGCGGCCTTGACCTCGGCAGCGGGATCGACACCGGGAGAAACCCGCTCCTTGAGCAGGTTGAGGAGAAACGCTTCCTTGCCCGCGGGAGGGGCCTGCAGCAGTTTGCAAAGTTCGGCGGTCTGCTCGGGATTCAAAGGGAGAGCCGGAATCCCTTGGGCGTTCCGCTCCTCTTCATGTCTCAGATATGCTTCGATCATCTCGTTCTCCTCCTGGGAATGGTACGGCCGAGGCTCGCCCCGCGCCGCTGACAGTCGTGTTGTTGCTACCCAACCTGTAAAAACCGAAAACTATTGTATAAAAACAGCCACTTTTACCGAATTTCAAACCAAAAACATTGCATACTGTATACGACAGGATGAGTTCTTGTCAATGCCCAAGTCGGTGGAAACAAGAGGATTCCGGGAGTCGATCAGGCGTCGCCGCGCTTAGCCTCCAACTCCTCCCAGCGCTCGAACAGAGCGGCGATGCGGGCTTCAAGTTCGGTAAATTCCCTGGTCACCGCAGCCAATCGTTCATGGTCGCCCGCAAGCTGGGCTGGATCGCACAGCAGCTGCTGCAGCTCCCCTTGGCGCTCTTCGGCGACCATGATCTGCTCTTCCAGGGTTTCAAGCTCCTGGCGCTCGCGATAGGACAGGCCGCTGCGCTTGGGTTTGGCGGCTGGTGCCTCGACGGTCTTGGCCGGCGCTTCGGCTTTGGCCTCCTGCCGCTCCTTCTGCAATTGCAGGGTGTGCAGATGGAGGAAATCTTCGTAGTTGCCCACAGAGTAGCTGACCTGTTGCTTGCCGGCAAAATGCAGAATGCCGGTGGCGATGCGATCGAGGAAAAAACGGTCGTGGGTCACCACCAGCAGACAACCGGGGAAGCTGGCAAAGGCGTCTTCGAGCACCTGCATGGTCGGGATGTCGAGATCGTTGGTTGGCTCATCCAGAATCAGCAGGTTGGCCCCCTGCAGCATCATCCGCGCCAGCAGCAGTCGCGCCCGCTCACCACCGGAGAGGGTGGCAATGCGTTTGCGCTGCTCGGCGGGGCTGAACAGGAAATCCTCCAGATAACCGATTTTGTGGCGCTTGTCCCCCCCGGGCAGAGTGACCCAATCCCCCTCGCCCAGGGCTTCGAAGACAAATTGCTGGTCATCCAGACCGCTGCGGTTCTGGTCGAGATAGCCGATGCGGGTGTTTTTGCCGATCACCACTTCGCCGGCAGCAACCGGCAACTCCCCGAGCAGGGTGCGCAGCAGGGTCGATTTGCCGCTGCCGTTGGGGCCGAGAATCCCCAGCCGCTCCCCTTTGCGCAAGATCAGGTCGAGATCTTTGACCAGCACCCGGTCGGCGATCGTCACCTGCAGCTTGCGGGTTTCCAGAATAGTTCCGCCGAGGCGCTGTTCCGGTTCGAAGTTGATCTTGACTTCGCGGCGGTCAACGGTATTTTTCTGCGCCTGCAAATCCCCAACCCGGTCGATGCGGGCCTTCTGCTTGGTGGTGCGGGCCTTGGCCCCCCGCCGCAGCCAGGCTTCCTCCCGTCGCAGCAGGTTCATCAAGCGGCTTTGGGAACGTCCTTCCGCCAACAGTTGTTCCTGCTTCTGCTCCAGGTAGTCGCTATACCCACCCCGATAGGCGGTGAGCTGCCCCTGCTCCAATTCGAACATGCGGCCGACCACCCGATCGAGAAAGTAGCGATCATGGGTGACCAGCATCACCGCCCCGGGGAATTCCCGCAGCGATTCCTCGAGCCAGGCAATGGTCTCGGTGTCGAGATGGTTGGTCGGCTCATCGAGCAGCAGCAGATCGGGTTGACCGAGCAGCACCGCGGCCATGGCGACCCGCTTGAGCCAGCCACCGGAGAGGGTTCCGACCAGCAGTTCAGGATCGAGAATGCCGAAGCGGGTGCAGATGGTCTCCACCTGGCGGTCGAGATTCCAGCCCTGGTGCAGGTCGAGCCAGTGCTGCACCTCCTGCTGCTCGGCCATCAACCGCTCCTGGGTCTCGCTCCCAGCCGTTTGCAATGCGGCAGCCAGTTCCTGAAACCGCTGGGCCTTGGCCCGCGCCTCGCTCAAGGCGTCTTCCAGTGTCTGGCGGATGGAGAGAGCAGGATCGAGCTGGGGCTGCTGGGGCAAAAAAGCGGTGCGCAGGCCGCGTTTGCGGGTCACCCTTCCGCCATCGGCCTCTTCCAGTCCGGCCAGTATCCGCAGCAGGGTCGACTTGCCGCTGCCGTTGGCGCCGATGATGCCGACCTTGTCCCCCTCTTCAACGGTAAAACTCACCCCGGCCAGGATTGGCCTGGCTCCATAATGTTTTTCCAGATCGGTCAAATCGATAGCGGTCATGCAAAGCCCTCCTTGGGCTGGTAAGAACTGTTTTGGCTGGCCACTTATACACTGTCGCGAAGGAAAATGCCAAACCGACATCTGTGACGTATTCTGTCACACCCCTCTGACATCCTCCAACCATCAACTTCCGGAGGTGCCCCATGTTCGAAACCTGTATGCTGCTCGCCTTTCTCTGCGCCGGACTCTGTCAGCTGCTTCCGCCGCAGCCGCCCCCATCCCGCGACCTCAACAGTTCTACCAAGTCAAAACCACGCACTCTCAGGGCAAAGCGAACCCCGGGAACGCCCCGAACTCAGGCCATCGGATCCTATTCGCCCTTCGGCGCCGAGGTTCATGCCAGCCGACGGCTCCAATGAGAACTTTCTTTGCAAACAATTTTCCCTGTGCTAGGCTGAGCTCCGGATCCAACCCTACGGAGTCTTTCAGTGAAATACGCCAGCTTGTTCCTGCTGATTTTCTGCCTGACGGCCCTGCCGACCCAGGCCAATTGCGCGTCCTTGACCCAGCGCGACTGGCTGGTCAACCTCATTGACAGCCTGGGTGGCTCCTTCGGCCTGCCGGATCAACCGACAGACCAGGATTACCTGCGGTTGATGGAGGGTCGTCGCAACTATCGCATCGAGGCTGAAGAGGCCTATCAACCCGGGGATGTGGTGGCACCGAAAAACTATGCCACCTTCGGCCCCTTCAGCGGCAGCGGCTGGCTCAGCGGCACCAACACCCCGACCCAGACCGAGCTGCGGTTCCTGCTTCCCCTGTCGGGGACCTTTCAGGCCAAAATCGTCCTGCGCACTCCAGGACATCTATTGGAACTGGGCGGTCAGCGTTTCTCCGTCGACGGTGGCAACCTGTTCAGCGAAATCCCCCTTGGATCCGTCACCCTTGCGGCTGGCCTCCAGAAACTGACAGCGCAACTGCCTGCCGATGGCGGCATCGACTATCTGGAATTGACCGCCAGCGACCTGCCCCCGGTCCGCCCGCTGGGAGGGTGGCGATTGGAGCAGCCGCTGACCTTGGACGATCTGGCCGTCACCACGGTGCAGCTACTCGGTCTTGAGTCCCTGCTCCCTGCTGGCAACGAAATTCGCACTCTTGAAGCCGAAACGACCAGCCGCCTGGATGATCTGGAAGTGACCTCGACCAGTCATCTGGGAGAGCCGAGTGCCGGGCGTTGGGTGCGCGCAGCCGGCCTCCCAGCCCAACTTCAGCTCCCCCTCGAATTGACCGAGGACCGGGTCTTCAGCCTTTCCCTGCGCGGAGCGGCGCGGGAACCTGCGGCCCTGGTCATCAACCAGCGCTCCCTCGGCAGCATCCAGTTTCCCAGTTATCTTGGCGATGTGGAGGCCGGGGTGGTGTCCCTCTCCGCAGGGACAAACCTGCTCAGCATCACCCTTCCCCCCCGAGGCGGGCTGGATGCGATCAAACTCTCAGCCCGCAGCAATGCAGGCAGCGACTATCGGCGCCTGGTCGGCCTGCCGATCGACGGTGTCACCCCCACCATTGAACAGATGAATCGCCTGCTGGCCCTGCTGGCCACTCTGGGCGTGACCCGCTAGAGGCGCAGATGGCGCTGCCGGCAATGGCCCTGGCCTATGTGACCGGCCTGGCAATCGCTCCCTGGCTGGCCCCGCCGGCATCTCTCCACTACTGGCCTTGGCTGCTGGCTCTTGGTTGGTTCCTGACCCGTCGCCTGCGCCTGGCTCCACTCCTGCTCTATGCTGCCCTCTTCACCCTGGGACTCAACCTTTACCAACAAGCCCTGCAACCACCTGCCGGGGCAACCCAACTGCATCGCCTGATCGGTCCGGGAGAGCGAATCCTGGAAGGGACCGTGATCGCCCGCTCCCGCAGCCCGCAAGGGGAGAGTCTAGAGCTCGAGGCCACGCTGACCGGTGTCTGGCCGATACTGACCCCGGCCCAAGGCACTGTCCGTCTGCATATTCGTGAGGGACAACCCCATTGTCTACCGGGAGAACGGATCAGGGTCCTGGCCCGGCTGCGCCAGCCCCGCCAATTTGGCACCCCGGGAGAGTTCAACTACCCCCGGCACCTGGCCCACAAGGGGATCTTCGTCACCGGTTCGGTGGAAGAAGCCCGGGACATCGTGCGCCTTGGACCTGATCCCCAGGCTCCCTTGACCAGTTGGATCAGCCGCCAACGAGCCCGCCTGGCCCAGACCATTGAGCAAACCGTTCCAGCCACCGAGGCCTCTTTGGTTCGGGCACTGACCATCGGCGATTCCCGTGGCATCTCCGCGATCCAACGGGACCTGCTCAGCCGCGGCGGCGTCTCCCACCTCTTCGCCATCTCCGGTCTCCACCTCGGCCTGATCGCCCTCGGCCTCTACCAGCTGGTTCGAAGCCTCTATTGTCGCTCGGAAACCCTGCTGTTGATGGCCCCGCCACGGCGATTTCTGCCGCTGTGTCTGCTACCCATCCTGGCGTTCTACACCTTGTTTACCGGCAGTGGCCTGGCAACCCAGCGCGCCCTGCTGATGTGTGTGGCCGCGGCTTTACTGCTGGTGCTGGCCCGGCGCACACCGCCATTGCGCTTACTGTTGCTGGCCGCGCTGCTACTGCTCTGGCTCGCCCCCTTATCCCTTTTCGAGCCCGGCTTCCAGCTTTCCTGCGCCGGGGTCGGCGGCCTCCTGACCCTGCTCCCTCGCTGGCAGCCCCGAATATCAGCCCTGCCGCGACTCCTACGCTGGCCTGCCGGCCTGCTCGCGGCCACCATCGCAGCGACCATCGCCACCACTCCGATCGTGCTGTGGCATTTCCACATCCTGGCCCCCGCCGGGCTGCTGGCAAACCTGGTCGCCGTGCCGATGATTGGCTTTGGCGCCGTTCCTCTGGCCTTGGCCGGGGCTGTGGTCGAACCTTTCAGCGCCGCCGCTGTTGAACTTTGCCTGCAGCTCTGCGGCTGGGTGGTTTTCCTGACCCTGCAACTGGTCGAGGGGATTTTACGTTGGCCAGGGCTGGCCGGACAGGTGCTGTTGCTGACCCCGCTGCAACTGCTGGGACCACTGCTGCTGGCCACCGCAGTCCTGACCTGGGGCCGGAGCCGCCGCCTCACCCTGGGGCTGGTGGTCATGGCGAGCCTGCTGGCCTTTACAAAATTCCCGGCAGAAAACCTGCTGGCGGTCACAGCCCTCAGCGTCGGCCAGGGAGATGCCACCCTGCTGTCGATACCAGGCTGCGGCCACCTGCTGATCGATGGCGGCGGACTCTATGGCGACAGTTTCGATACCGGCGAACGGCTGGTTGCACCGGCACTGGCCCGTCTCGGGGTACGCTCTCTCGAGGCGGTGCTGCTGACCCATAATCATCCTGATCATTTCAAAGGACTTCCTTTTATTCTTGAACATTTTCCGGTGCGGGAATTCTGGAGTGCCATGCCCCTTGAAGAACTCGACCAGCGGTTACAATGGCCGCTAACATCCCATGACATCCCCTTGCGCCAATTCTCCCCGGGTTGGAGCCAGATCGACTGCGGCGATAAAGGAGAGCTGCAGCTGTTTGTTCCCGCTCAGGACCAAGACCAGAATGATCGCTCAGTTGTGGTGTTGGCCAGGTTCGGCAGCGATGGGGTACTGCTGCCGGGAGACCTGGAGAGCGAGGGTTTGCAGGAGTTGTTGCACCAACCCCTGCCGGCAGCCATCAATCTACTCAAACTCCCCCACCACGGCAGCCGCCACTCCGCTCCCGAGCTGGTGCTGGAATCAATCCATCCAAAAATCGCCTTTGTTTCCGCCGGGGTCGACAACCCCCATAAGCTACCCCATCGGGAGGTGGTCGAGCTGTACACCGCTGCCAAAATCCCCCTCTATCGCACCGATCGCATGGGCAGTCTGCAGTTTGTCTCCAACGGCAGCGGATGGCGGGCAAGCCACTACCTACGGGGGCTTTTCCGTTGACAGCAAGTCACCGAATAGGCTAGCGTTGTGCCAATTGACAGGGGGTTTAACGGCATGAGCGAATCCACAATTCTGGTCGTCGACGATGAGCTGTTTTTCCGCCGTCTGTATGCCGAAATTCTGACCGAAGAAGGCTTTCAGGTCGAAACCGTGGCCACTGGCGAAGATGCCATCACCCGCCTGCATCTGGGCGGCATCGATGTGCTGGTGACCGACCTGGTAATGCCCGGGATTTCCGGCCTCGATCTGCTGGCCCAGGCCCGCACCCTGGAAAACCCGCCCGAAGTCATTCTGGCCACCGGCCACGCTTCCATCGAAACTGCCGTCCAAGCCCTGAAAAACGGCGCCCGCGACTACCTGATCAAGCCCTTCAACCCCGAAGAGTTGCGCCACCTGGTTCACACCTGCCTGGAGCAGCGACGACTGCTGGACGAAAACACCCTGCTCAAAAGCCAGATTCGACTGTTTCAGAAGGGCCAGGTTCTGGCCGGCACCCTGGAAATCGACCGTCTGCTCAACCAATCGCTCAAAACCTTGCTGCAGGAAGTCGGCGGCGGCCGCTGCTTTACCCTGCTGCTGTCAAAAAAGGCCATCTCCCGCGTGGTCAGCCTCGGCGGCATCGAGGAACCGGCCGCCCTGGACTTCGCCAATCGCCTGCTGCCGCAACTGCGCGACCTCCCCGGCTTTCAGCTGCTGCGCCGCCAGGATCTCGATCAGGATCCGGGCTGGCCGACAGATGTGCATACCGTGCTGCTGTTTCCCCTGCGGTCGCAAAAGGGGCTCAAGGGCGCTCTGGTCATCTTCAATCCGAGCGGGCGGGAATTCCCCAAGGCCATCCCCCATGGCAACCTGCAGTTTCTGGCCGAACAGACCTCCCTTGGCTTCGATAATGCCTACCGCTTCCATGGGGTCAAGGAGCTGATCTACAGCGACGACCTGACCGGACTCTACAATTATCGCTATCTGCAGGTCGCCCTTGAGCAGGAAATCCGCCGCTCTGAGCGCTATGGGCTGGAATTCTCCCTGGCCTTCATCGATCTGGATAATTTTAAACAACTCAACGACACCCACGGCCATCTCGCCGGCAGCGCCGCCCTCAAAGAGGTGGCCCGCCTGCTGCAGAAATGTGTGCGGGAAGTCGATATCCTGTTCCGCTACGGCGGCGACGAATTCACTGCCTTGCTGATCGAAACCCAATCTGCCGGGGCTCGGATCGTGGCGGAACGGATGCGGCAATCGATCGAGCGCCATCAGTTTTTTGCCGGCACCGAAACCGCCACCCGACTTACCGCCACGGTCGGATTCGCCACCTTTCCTGAAAATGCCACCGACAAGCGCAGCATCATCGACCTGGCCGACCGGGCCATGTACGAAGGCAAGAAAGAGCGCAACGTGATCCGTGGCGCGCGCGAAATCGACGCTTCATGAACGGCCTGGTTTGCTTCCAGACTGTGGTCAAGACAGGTTTCCTGAAACCTCCGAGTCTCAGCACCAATGCCCCCTGCCGGGTCGTCGACGGATCCCCTCAGCAATGAGTTCCGCTCCCACCCCATCGGCCGGCCAGCACCTCCCACTGCGGCTTGCAACCGTAAGTGGTCTCAGCACCCTGGTGCTGACATCGTGCTGGGCCTGGTTTGTTTCCGGAAGCATAGCCCCATGGCTGCTGGCCGGGTCAGTGATGCTGTTGACGGTCTTGACCGCTGGCCTCTGCTACCGCCTGGCCAAAACGACGCTGGCAACCCTGTCGAGCAGGGAATCGGCGATTCTTCCACCTGTGCCACCCGCCTTGGGTGGTGAGGAAAAGGAGGTCACCATTCTGTTTTGCGATATCCGCCGCTTTACCGCCCTGGCCGAAGAGATGCCGGCGACTCAGGTGGTGGAACTGCTCAATACCTTTTTCAGTCGGATGATTCAAGTGGTTCTGGCCCATGGCGGCACCGTCGATAAACTGATGGGCGATTCGGTGATGGCCCTGTTCGGGGTCCCCAAGGCTGCAGAGACCGACCCTTTGCGGGCGGTGCGCTGCGCTCTCGAAATGCACCAGGCACTGGCCGAGCTCAATCAAGAACGGGCCAGACTCGAGCAACCGCCGATTGAAATGGGGATCGGCATCAACAGCGGATCGGTGGTTGCCGGAAACATCGGCTCCATCGACCGCATGGAGTACACAGTCATCGGCGACAACGTCAATATCGCCGCCCGCCTGCAGGGGATCGCCGAAGCCGGGGACACCCTGGTGTCCGAAGCAACTTACGCTATGGTGCGAACCCTTGTGCAAGCCAGCGCTTTGGAACCAGCCCAGCTGAAAGGTCGCCAGCACCAGGTGGCGGTTTTTCGCATTGAAGGTTTGCGCAACGTGAATCTCTCTTCCAGCTAGTTCCGGCTTGGCTCCATTCCCGCCCCGCCTAAAAAATCATCCAATCAGTTGTTACAGAGAGGAATCTGAATTCGTGAGTATCACCGGCATTAAAGGCATGAACGACATTCTCCCCGGAGAGGTCGAAACCTGGCAGTTCCTGGAAACCGCGGCCCGCAATCTGTTCGCAACCTACGGCTTTGCTGAAATTCGGGTCCCGGTGGTGGAAAAGACCGATCTCTTCTGTCGCTCCATCGGCGAAACCACCGATATCGTCGAAAAGGAAATGTATTCCTTCGTCGATAAAGGGGGGACCGGCATCACCCTGCGCCCTGAAGGGACCGCACCGGTCATGCGGGCCTTCATCGAGCACAAGATGTATGCTCAGGAACCGGTCGCCAAACTCTGCTACATCGGGCCGATGTTTCGCTACGAGCGGCCGCAAAAAGGACGCTATCGCCAGTTTCACCAGATCGGCGCCGAGGTCATCGGGATCGAAGACCCGAAAATCGACGCCCAGGTGCTGGCCATGCTCAGTCACTATTTTGAAGCCGTCGGTATCGAGGGCGTCTCCCTGCAGATCAACAGCCTCGGCTGCCCTGAATGCCGCCCCGGTTACCGCGCCCAGTTGATCGCCTTTCTGGAGCAGCGTCTGGCGGTCCTGTGTGATGACTGCCGTCGCCGTTACGCCACCAATCCGCTGCGAGTGCTCGATTGCAAGGTGCCCGGCTGCAAAGAGGCAACTCAGGGCGCACCAGCCATCCTGGAGCATCTCTGCGAGAGTTGTGACAACCACTTCGCCCAGGTGCAACTGTATTTGAACGATCTCGGAACCCCCTTCGAACTCAATCCGCGCATGGTCCGGGGCCTCGACTACTACACCCGAACCACCTTCGAAATGGTCACCACCCGGCTCGGCGCCCAAAGTGCCGTCGCAGCCGGTGGGCGCTACGACGGCCTGATCAAGGACCTGGGCGGTCCGGCTCTGCCCGGAATCGGCTTCGCCATGGGAGTTGAGCGGCTGGTGCTGATGTTGGGAGAAAACCGCGTGGCCGCTGCTCGTCCCGAGTTGTTCCTGGCAGCCCTTGGCGCTGAGGCGGGTCGGCGCGCCTTTGCCCTGATGTCGCAACTGCAGCGCCGGGGCGTCAGTGCCGAAATGGATTATGAAGGCAAGAGCCTCAAGTCCCAGATGCGCCGTGCCGGGAAACTGCAGGCCCGACAGGTGCTGATTCTCGGCGAGGACGAGTTGGCCCGCGGGATTGGGCAGCTGCGCGACATGGACTCGGGAAACCAGGAGGAAATCCCACTCGACGCACTGCTCGAGAGATTCACCGGAGCTCAGGTTAGTCCTTGACCTTGGCGCCCTTGCCTCCCTATAATCAACCGCTTGAAAACACCCCGGCCGAGCCGGGTTTTACACTCTTTTTCGACATTCCTATTTCTGGAGGATTTATACTGTGAACGACATTCTGGAGGATTGGAAGCGGAGTCAATACTGTGGGGTTCTCAGTGCAGCCGAGATCGGTCAGGACGTCTGCCTGATGGGTTGGGTGCAACGCCGCCGCGACCATGGTGGCCTGATCTTTATCGACCTGCGCGACCGCGAAGGGATCATCCAGCTCGCCCTTGACCCCGATCGGGATCCTGAAGCCCACGCTAAAGCCGACCGCGTGCGGGGCGAGTACGTGGTGGCGGTCAAAGGGACCGTCTCGGCCCGCCCGCAAGGGACCGTCAACCCCAAAATGAAAACCGGGGAGGTCGAAGTCGAGGTTCATGAACTGCGGATCCTCAACACCGCTCAAACCCCGCCCTTTCAGATCGATGAATACAGCGAAGTGGCAGAAAGTATCCGCCTTAAGTATCGCTATCTCGACCTGCGCCGGCCGACGATTCAGAACAATCTGATGCTGCGTCACCGGGTTGCCCGCACCGTTCGCACCTATCTTGACGGCAAGGGCTTTCTGGAAATCGAAACCCCGATCCTGACCAAGAGCACTCCCGAGGGAGCCCGCGACTATCTGGTTCCCAGCCGAGTCAATCCCGGAACCTTCTACGCCCTGCCCCAATCACCGCAGCTGTTCAAGCAGTTGCTGATGATTTCCGGCTACGATCGCTACTGCCAGATTACCCGCTGCTTCCGCGATGAGGACCTGCGCGCCGACCGCCAGCCCGAATTCACCCAGATCGATTGCGAGATGAGTTTCGTCGATCGCGACGATGTGGTGACGGTGATGGAAGGGATGATCGCGGCAGTCTTCAAGGAGGCCATCGGCGTCGATGTCGCTCTGCCGATGAAACGGATGACCTATGCCGAGGCACTGGATCGCTTCGGGGTTGACAATCCCGATCTGCGTTTTGGCCTCGAATTGGTTGACCTCTCCAGCTTGGTCAAAGGCTCGGCCTTCAAGGTCTTCGCCGACGCGGTTGCTGGCGGCGGACTGGTCAAAGCCCTCAACGTCAAAGGCTCCTCCAGTCTCTCCCGCAAAGAAATCGACGATCTCACCGATTTCGCCAAAATCTACGGCGCCAAAGGTCTGGCCTATGTCAAAGTGACGGAGGAAGGCTGGCAGTCACCGATCGCCAAGTTTTTCACCGCCGAGGAACTGGTTGCCCTCAACCAGGCACTGAATGCTGAAACCGGCGACCTGTTGCTGTTCGTTGCCGACTCTTACCGCATCGCCAATGAGTCGTTGGGCCGACTGCGCGGCCATCTTGGGCAGAAACTCGGACTTGCCCGTAAGGACGATTACCAATTCACCTGGGTCACCGACTTCCCGCTGCTTGAATGGGACGAGGAGAGCAAGCGCCACGTCGCGGTGCACCACCCCTTCACCGCACCGATGGACGAAGACGTCTCCCTGCTCGCCACCGATCCCGGCAAGGCCCGGGCCAAAGCTTACGATCTGGTCCTTAACGGCTCGGAAATCGGCGGCGGCAGCATTCGTATCCACGATCAGTCGGTGCAGAGCGCTATGTTCGAACTGATGGGAATTGGCGCAGAGGAAGCCCGCCTCAAGTTCGGCTTCCTGCTCGACGCCCTCTCCTTCGGCGCACCGCCCCACGGTGGTATTGCTTTCGGCATGGATCGTCTGATCATGCTTTTGACCGGATCGGACTCGATCCGTGACGTCATCGCCTTCCCGAAGACTCAAAAAGCCACTTGTCAGATGTCGGAAGCGCCCAACGTCGTTGACGACAAGCAACTGCGGGAACTCTCTATCCGCCTGGCTACCCGCAGCAAATCGCCGGCCTGACCGATACCCAACAAGCGCTCTGGGGGCGGGCCATTCGCCGCCCCCTTTCCTTTTTTCGGCCAGCAGATGCGACGAAGGCTTCCATGGTGAAGGCACTTCTCACAATCTTGATTCTGCCCTTGCTGGCCGCCGGCTGCGCCAAACCGCCGGAGCGGGAGTTGCTCCAAGCCAGGCAAACCCTGGCCAAAGCTTATTCGGCCGGTGCGCCGAAACTCGCCAATGAAGAGTATCAGGCGGCAAGGTCAGCCCTGGCCGATGCCGAAGATCTGATTCGTCGCGGCAATTACAGTCTGGCCAAAGAAATCCTCCCTTTTGCCGAGTCCCACGCCGAACGGGCTGTGGCCAAGGTTCTGGAGGAGCAGGCCAATCTGGAGATGCGCAAAATCCGCGAGGTCACTCCGAAAGAAGTTCGACCTCCGGAGCAACCCAAGGCCCCCCCAACCACCCAGACCAAGGCGGCGATCAGCAGTCCGCCCCCGGTTGTTCAAGCCAAAATCAAACCAGCACCGGCTCCGGTCCCCCCTCCACCACCCCCGCCACCACGCAACTACCGCGTCGGCGAGGGCGAGACGTTGATGTCGATTGCCGCCCGCAGGGAGATCTACGCCGACGGCCAACTTTGGCCCTTGCTCTACCGTTCCAACCGCGATCAGATCAAAGATCGAAACGGATTTACCCAGGCCAGGTCTTGAGTATCCCTAGGGATTTGAGCGAAACCGACAAGGATGAAGCTCGGGAAAAGGCCCGACAGTTGAACCTGTTTTCCCCGGAATCCTTCATTAGATCCAAGCCCTGAGCAAAACTCTAATCACATGTTTTCGTTAAACTAAATGCCCCGGAATCATTAGATGCCGGGGCATCTTTTTTCTTGACAGCCCCAAACCCCTTGTATACTGTATACACGAATCAGGGCTTTTATTGACAAGGGCCAAGATCACCCGCCCTTCCTTCTTGCCACCTGCACCATCGCAATGCAACCCCAAGGAGAGAACATGACGACCAAAACCATCATCTGGACTGAAATTGACGAAGCGCCGGCACTGGCGACCTATTCGCTGCTGCCGATCGTGCAGGCCTTCACCAAAGGGACTGGCGTAGCCGTTGAAACCCGGGACATCTCTTTGGCTGGCCGCATCATTGCCACCTTTCCGGAAGTTTTGACCGAAGCCCAACGCATCCCGGATTTTCTTGCCCAACTCGGTGAACTCTCCCTGTCCGCCGAAGCCAACATTATCAAACTGCCCAACATCAGCGCCTCCGTTCCCCAGTTGGCGGAAGCCATCGAGGAACTGCAGAGCCAGGGCTACAAACTCCCGAACTACCCCGAAGAGCCGAAAACCGATGCTGAGAAAGAGATTCAGGAACGGTATTCCAAGGTTCTCGGCAGCGCCGTCAACCCGGTTCTGCGCGAAGGCAACTCCGACCGCCGCGCCCCGGTTTCGGTGAAGAACTTCTCCAAGAAGAACCCCCACAAACTTGGCGCCTATGCTGCCGATTCAAAAACCCACGTTGCTCACATGACCGGCGGCGACTTCTACGCCAACGAAAAATCCGTGACCATGGACAACGGCGGCGAGTTCAAAATCGAATTTACTGGAAAAGACGGCAAGACCAGCGTCCTGAAAGATAAACTCAAAGCCGAAAAAGGTGAGATCGTTTCGGCTTCCTTCATGAGCAAAAACGCCCTGTGTGCCTTCTACGCAGAGCAGATCGAAGACGCCAAAAACCAAAACCTGCTGCTGTCGCTGCACCTGAAAGCGACCATGATGAAGGTCTCTGACCCCATCATGTTCGGCCACGCGGTTTCGGTCTTTTATAAAGAAGTTTTCGAAAAACACGCTGCAACCCTGAAAGAGCTCGGCGTCAACCCCAATATGGGCCTTGGCGACCTCTACAAAAAAATCGAAAAAATCCCCGCAGCCAAACGGGAAGAAATTGAAGCAGACATCAAGGCCATTTACGCCAAGCGCCCCGCCTTGGCCATGGTCGACTCCGACAAAGGCATCACCAACCTGCATGTGCCCAACGACATCATCGTCGACGCCTCCATGCCGGTAGTGGTCCGCGATTCCGGTAAAATGTGGGGTCCTGACGGCCAACTGCACGACACCAAGGCGATGATTCCCGACCGTTGCTACGCCACCATGTACCAGGAGATTATTGCCGACTGCCAAAAGCATGGCGCACTGAACCCTGCGACCATGGGGAGCGTCCCCAACGTCGGCCTGATGGCTCAGAAGGCCGAAGAATACGGCTCCCACCCGACCACTTTCGAATTCCCCCAGGACGGCACCGTTCGGGTTGTGGCCGCTGATGGCAAATTCCTGATGGAGCACAAGGTCGAAGCTGGGGATATCTGGCGTCTTTACCGGGTCAAGGATCTGCCGATCCTCGACTGGGTTAAACTGGCGGTTCGTCGCGCCCGTGCCACCGGTGCCCACGCTATCTTCTGGCTCGACCAGAAGCGTGCCCATGATGCCCAGTTGATGCTTAAGGTCGAAAAATACCTCAAGGATCAGGACACCTCTGGCCTGGAGATCAAAATCCTGCCGCCAGTTCAAGCAATGCGCTACTCCCTCGAGCGGATTCGCAAGGGACTCGACACCATTTCCGTCACCGGCAACGTCCTGCGTGACTACTTGACCGACCTGTTCCCGATCCTCGAACTGGGCACCAGCGCCAAAATGCTCTCCATCGTACCGCTGCTCAATGGCGGCGGCCTGTTCGAAACCGGCGCCGGCGGATCGGCTCCCAAACACGTGCAGCAGTTCGAGAAGGAAGGCTACCTGCGCTGGGATTCTCTGGGCGAATTCTCTGCCCTGACCGCTTCCCTGGAGCATCTGGCGGCAACCTTCAAGAACGACAAAGCCCAGGTTCTCTCAGAAACCCTCGACCAGGCGGTCGCCAAGTTTCTCGACAACAACAAATCGCCTGCCCGCAAAGTCGGCCAGATTGACAACCGCGGCAGCCACTTCTACCTCGCTCTCTACTGGGCTGAAGCCCTCGCCGCCCAGAGCAAGGACAAGGAACTGCAGGCCAAGTTCACCAAAGTGGCCCAACAGCTCTCTGCCAACGAAGCCAAGATCAACGAAGAGCTTCTGGCCGCCCAAGGCAAACCGGTTGACATGGGTGGCTACTACCACCCGAATCCGGCCAAGCTTGAAAAATCCATGCGCCCGAGCGCCACTTTGAACGCCATCGTTGACTCGATCGCTTAAAGCCTAAGCCATTAAATTCATTCGTGCTGGCAGGATCGGGGCAACCCCGTTGCCCCGATCCTAAGACTGCATTATCCAACAAAAGGAGAGACTCCCATGGCAAGACCGAAAATCGCGTTGATTGGTGGTGGGCAAATCGGTGGCGTACTGGCTCAACTTTGCGCGCTGCGTGAACTCGGTGATGTGGTGCTGTTCGACATCGTTGAAGGCCTGCCCCAGGGCAAGTGCCTTGACATCGCCGAAGCAGCCCCGGTCGACGGCTTCGACGTTCAACTCAAAGGCACCAACGACTACAAAGATATCGCTGGCGCCAGCGTTGTCATCGTCACCGCCGGCCTCCCCCGCAAGCCCGGCATGAGCCGTGATGACCTGATCGAAGTCAACTCCAAAATCATGACCTCGGTTTCCGAAGGCATCAAGCAATACGCTCCTGAGGCCCTCGTCATCGTTATCTCCAACCCCCTCGACGCCATGGTCACCCTGTGCCAGAAGATTACCGGGTTCCCCTACAACCGCGTCATCGGTCAGGCCGGCGTACTCGACTCTGCCCGTTTTCAGGCCTTCATTGCTTGGGAACTCGGCGTTTCGGTTAAAGACGTCAACGCCATGACCCTCGGCGGCCACGGCGACGACATGGTTCCCTTGGTTCGTTACGCCAGCGTACAGGGCATTCCGGTCATGGAACTGCTGGAGCAGAAATACGGCAGCGCCGCCAAGGCCAAAGAGGTCATGGAAGCCATGGTCAAGCGCACCCGCGGCGCCGGTGGCGAAGTTGTCGCCCTGCTCAAAACCGGCAGCGCTTTCTACAGCCCGGCCTCCTCGGCTATGGCCATGGCCGAGTCGTTCCTCAAGGACCAGAAGCGCGTTCTGCCAACCTGCGTTTACCTTAACGGCGAATTCGGCGTCAAAGGCTACTACGTTGGCGTCCCTTGCGTGATCGGCGAGAAAGGGATCGAGCGGATCCTCGAGTTCAAACTCGACGGCGAAGAGCAGGAGATGATGAATAAGTCCGTGGCCGCCGTCAAAGGCCTCGTGGATAGCATGAAATAACTGACAGACTGCGCAGTCAGAAGAAGGGCAATGGCGAGCACGGCATTGCCCTTCTTCTGCTTCCTGCAAAGCACTCGGGGTCGTGGCCGGCGGAGACTGGTTTCACGTTTTATCTTGGCAACTTAGTCGAGCGACTACCGGCTTGGTGATTTTTTTCCGTATACAGAATTTTGTGGCATGTATTGACCTATTGTGTTAGCATTCCGCCGCAATATCAAACCACTTCAGCAACGGTACACACCGAACAAAGGAGACGAGCGGTAATGAGCAGTGCAAGACTGGAAGTTATCGAAAGGTACTGCAAGGGGTGCAGCATCTGCGTTGCATTCTGCCCCACCAACGTCCTGGAGATGGACGCATTCGTGGTCAAAGTGGTCAAGCCCGAGGCCTGCATTGCTTGCATGCAATGTGAACTGCGGTGCCCTGACTTCGCCATTAAGGTCCATAAGGATTAACACCTAAATACAGGAGGTCGGTTAACGTGGCTAAAAAAGTTGCTCTTTTGCAGGGGAACGATGCGTGTGCCCAAGGTGCCCTGTACGCCGGGTGCACATTTTTCGGCGGATACCCCATTACACCCTCCACCGAAGTGGCGGAAGTCTGCTCGATTGAGCTTCCCAAAATCGGTGGCAAATTCATTCAGATGGAAGACGAAATCGCTGCCATGGCTTCGGTCATCGGCGCTGCCCTGACCGGCGCCAAAGCGTTGACTGCTACCTCCGGCCCCGGCGTCTCCCTGAAGCAGGAACTGATCGGCTATGCCTGCATCGCCGAAGTTCCCTGCGTCATCATCAACGTCATGCGCGGTGGCCCATCCACCGGCATGCCGACAGGCCCCGGCCAGTCAGACGTGCAACAGGCCAAATGGGGCACCCATGGCGACCACGCTGCCATCGCCGTTGCGCCGGCCTCGGTCCAGGAAATTTTCACCGAAACTGTCCGCGCCTTCAATCTGGCAGAGAAGTACCGCATGCCGGTTCAGGTTCTCTACGATGAGATCGTCGGTCACATGCGCGAGCGGATCGAGTTCCCCGAGCCGGGCGAACTCGAAATCATCAACCGCCAAGGCCCCACCGTTCCGCCTGAGCAATACAAGCCTTACGACACTGCCTTTGGCGATGTGCCTCCCATGGCCGACTTCGGCAGCGGCTACCGCTTCCATGTCACCGGTCTGAACAAGGCCACTGACGGTTTCCCGACCACCAAGGCCGAATATGTCGATGCCGAACAGCGTCGCCAAATTCGCAAGGTCGATGCCTGCCAGGCCGACATCGAAAAGAACGAAGAGTACCTGACCGAAGACGCAGAAGTCGTGATCTTCGCCTACGGCTCGATCAGCCGCAGCGCCCGCTATGCCGTCAACGAACTGCGCAAAGCAGGGATCAAAGCCGGCCTGTTCCGCCCCATCACCCTCTGGCCCTTCCCGGAAAAGCGCATTGCCGCCCTCGGCAAGCAGGCCAAGGCAATTGTGGTTGCGGAAATGAACCTCGGCCAGATGGTGCTAGAAGTCGAGCGCGTCACTAAAGGTTCCTGTCAGATTGAATTTATCGGCCGCGTCGACGGCGAGCCCATTAACCCGGGCCAGATCATGGACAAAGTCAAGGAGGTTAAGTAACATGGCTTTCGATTACGATAAATACCTGCGCCCTGGTAAACTCCCCCACATCTGGTGCCCTGGCTGTGGCCACGGTATCGCCATGAAGGGACTGATCCGCGCCATTGACACCTGCGGCCTCGACAAAAGCAATACCGCTATCGTTTCCGGTATCGGTTGTGCCAGCCGTCTTCCCGGCTACGTCGATTTCAACACCCTTCACACCGCTCACGGTCGTGCCGCGGCCTTCGCTACCGGCGTTAAAATGGCCAAACCGGAAATGAACGTCATTGTGGTCGGTGGCGACGGCGATGGAACCGCCATTGGCGGCAACCATTTTATTCACGCCTGCCGTCGTAATATCGACATGACTTACGTCATTTTCAACAACAGCATCTACGGCATGACCGGTGGTCAGTTCTCCCCATGTACCCCGACCGGGGCCCTGGCGTCGACCACGATGTACGGCAATCCCGACCCGACCTTCGATATCAGCAAGCTTGCCATTGGCGCTGGCGCGACCTTCGTGGCTCGGACCACCGCCTTCCACGCGACCCAGATCGATAAGCTGATCGTCGAAGGCATCAAACACAAAGGGATGGCCGTCATTGAAGTATTGGACGACTGCCCCACCGCCTACGGCCGCCGCAACAAGTTCCGCAGCGTTGTGGACATGATGAAACGACTCAAGGAAATTGCTGTCCCTGTGGCTGCTGCCGCTAAAATGACCGCAGAGCAACTTGAGGGCAAGGTCCTTACCGGCGTCCTCTACAAGGAAGACAAGCCCGAGTACTGTGAACAATACGCCAAGGTCATTGCCAAGGCGCAGGGCGCCTGATCACCGAGCGAATAAAGGAGAGATGAGAGATGGCTCAAAGATATGAAATTCGCTTTTCCGGTTCGGGCGGTCAAGGCCTAATTACTGCCGGCATCATCCTTGCCGAGGCTGCTTCGATCATTGAAGGCAAACATGCTGTTCAGTCCCAGAGCTACGGTCCTGAGGCGCGTGGTGGGGCTTCAAAATCCGAAGTCATTATTTCTGACAGTCCCATCGACTACCCCAAGGCGACGATTGTAGATGCCTGCCTGGCAATGACCCAGGAAGCTGCTGACAAGTATGCCAACGGCATCAAAAAAGGCGGCCTGCTGCTGCTCGACTCTGACTTCGTCAAACGGGAGCCCCAGGGCGACTTCAAAGTCATCAAAATGCCGATCATGCGCACCGCCAAGGAAGACCTTGGCCGGGAAATCGTCGCCAACGTCGTTGCCCTTGGGGCAATGATCGCTTTGACCGACGTCGTCTCCCGCGAAGCTGGTGAGCAAGCAGTGTTGCGCAAGGTACCTGAAGCCTTCAAGGACCTGAACAAGAAGGCCTATGCACTTGGTTTTGAAAAGGTCAAAGAACTGCTGAAGTAAGTCGCAGCAATTGCAGCAAACAAAAAGCCCGGAGCGTCTCGCTCCGGGCTTTTTGTTTGCTGCTTGAAAATAGAGGGTTTAACCGTGGGTGGCGATGCAGGCTTCGGCCAGAGCCACATCTTCCTTGCAGCCAATGAACACCGGAGCACGATCATCGATCCCCTGAGGGTGCAGATCGAGAATGCGCTGAGTGCCGGTGGACGCCGCCCCTCCCGCCTGCTCGATCAGAAACGCCATCGGATTCAATTCATAAAGCAGTCGCAATTTCCCCTGCGGGTTGTCGACCAGATGAGGATAAAAGAAGATCCCCTTCCCTTTCATCAGAATCTGATTGATGTCGGGAACAAACCCACCGCTATAGCGAAGTTTGGCGCCATTTTCCTCCAACTGCCGGACGAAGGTCTCGGTTCCTGCGGTGTATTTGTTGCGCTGGCCGCCGGGTGAGTAAATGGTGCCGCTGGGAGCCATCTGAATATTCTCCCGCACCAGGGTGTACTCCATCAACTGGTTCATGGCAAATTCATGCACCCCGCGACCGGTAGAATAAACCAGGGTGGTACGCGGTCCATAGAGAATGTAGAGCGCTGCGACCTGTTGCGAACCCTGCTGCAAAGGATTGCCGCCGCGGTAAATGGCCACGATGGTGCCAACGGCCAGATTGACATCGACCAGCGACGAACCATCCAGCGGATCGTAGGCAACGGCGTAGCGCCCCTCATAATCATCGGATATGCGAAAAATCTCGTCGGTCTCTTCGGACACGATGGTCGCCACAACATCGGAGTGCTGCAGGCGTTTGCGCAGAATACGGTCCGAGAGCACATCCAGGGCCAACTGTTCTTCACCGTAGAGGTTCGAGGTTCCCGCCACCCCGAGATCGCCTGTTCGGATCGAGTTGATGATGTACTTGGATGCATCGGCAATTTCGCAGATCAACCGGGTCAGATTGCGATCTTCGCCCTGTTCCCGAAGATGGCGCCGCAAATCGATGTGAAATCTTGTCTTACCTGCTTCGCTCATGGATATACCTCATGGGAAAAATAGACATTAAAATTTGCATGGCAGTTTAGACCATGTCAGCTAGGGCGGCAAGGTTAAACTCCGACAATGGTGCCTGGAGTTTGCCATTGGGACACCTCTTGACTCTGCTACGATTCCAGTTAAAATCCAAAGACACTTGTCATGTCAAGGAATTGGAGGAAATCATGAGCGAACAGCCACCAAGCCAGCCAGAGAAAGGCGCAACCGAAAAATTCTGGGAAGCGACCCGAAAAACCCTGCATTCTGCCACTGTCCAAGCCAACCGGTATAAACGATTAGTACAGAAAAAGATCGATTTGGCCTCTTTGCACAAAAAAATCGGTCACGCCCACTCGGATCTCGGGCGAATGGTGGATGATCTACGGGAAGCGGGTGAAACCAATATTCTGGAAAACGACAAGCTGGTTCACTTGTTTCAAGGCCTGGACGGGTTGAAACAAGCTGCGGCCCACCTGGAGGAGGAAATCGAAGCCATCAAGGTCGAAACCGGTGATGAGGAGGAGCCCAAAGCTCCACCTGCCGACCCGAGCTGATCTGGCCTTGGCATTGTCGAACCATTAAAATCAAGAGGGCCCCCGTTGGGGGCCCTCTTGTTCATTTTGGCTTTATTCAATTGTCACCGCAGGTGCTTTCGCGGGCGAGGCACACTGTGTAAATGTGCATCTTTGACCTCGCGGTCGCGGCGGCGAGCATCCTCTTGAATCACCTCCTCCGCGGCCTGCATGGTCGCCTCATGCCGCTCCATGATTTCCAGGTCAGCGTCGAGTTGCTCCAATTTTTGACTCACTTCGGCTTCCAAATTCTCCTTGACCTTGACATCCTTCTTCTCAGCCATGCAACCTCCTGTCTCCTGCGGGACTCTTCGCTCCGACAACCTGCCACCAGGGATGGGAGACGAGCCCGGACCTCTCCCCCCGTGGGGGGATGCGTGGTGACACTATACCATGCAATTCGAGCTTGGCAGGTGACCCTGGGGGTTCAAGGCCGGCGGCCAGTCTGCAGCACCCGACTCATCGGCTCGTGGATTAAGCCGTTGCTGGCCAGACATTCGCAGCCGTAGATGTTCCAGTTTTGGCCGGAAAAATCGGTGATCCTGCCACCAGCCTCGGTCACCAGCAGCGCCCCTGCAGCCACGTCCCAGGGCTTGAGTTTCATCTCCCAATAGCCGTCAAAAGCCCCGGCCGCAGTGTAGGCCAGATCGAGGCTGGCTGCTCCGGGTCGACGGCAAGCTTGCGCCAATTGCTGAAACTGGATGAAATAATCGTAGTTATTGGCCGGGCTGCTGTTGCGGTCGTAGGGAAATCCGGTGGCCAGTAGCGACTGCTCCAGGTGCCCGGTGGAAGAGACCTGCAGGCGCGCTCCGTCGCGCCAGGCGCCGGCGCCGCGCTGGGCTGAAAAGATCGTATTCTGCACCGGCGCATGAACTACCCCGAGCTCAACGACTCCCGCCACTTCGAGGGCAATCGACACCGCAAACCAGGGGAATCCATGGGCAAAGTTGGTGGTCCCATCGAGGGGATCGATAATCCAGCGGCAGGGGTTATCCCGCCGACCCCAGTCCTGCTCTTCGGCCAGGATGTCATGCTTGGGGAAATGGCTTCGAATGACCTCGACGATGGCAGCTTCGGCCTGTTGGTCAGCATCGGTGACCAGATCGACGGCCCCTTTATGGCGAATCTGCAGAGTCTGGCCAAAGCGTTTCCGCAACACGCGCGCGCCAGCCTCGGCTGCTTCCAGCGCAACCGTCAGGCTCATTGGGCTGCCTCGGGGGAAGCTGTAGGCGGCTGGGCAGGCGGGCGCAGATCACACCAGAGCTTGGTGGCCGCAACCACCGCCACCGGAATACAGAGGAATTGCAGCAGCGGCACGGCCAGCAGGGCCAATACCCCGGTTCCGAAGCCGGCCATCAGAAACATCCGGCCGAAAATGAACTGGCGCTGCTGGGCAAAACTGAAGCGCTGACGGGAAAGTACGATGCCGAGGTATTCGACCACCAGGAAGAATATGGTCAGACTCACCGCCAGGATGGTGTACAGCAGGTTGCCAAACCCTGGCAGCAGGTTCAGCGGCAGGATCACCACCATGGCGAGGACAAACAACCCCACTTTCTTAAATTCCACCCCCAAGGTGCGCCGGGTATCGGCCAAAAACAGCTGCAGGGAAAACGGCGGCGACAAGGCGGCGCCGGTCAGCATCTCCTCGGCCCGCTCGGATAACAGGTCGTTAAAAGGCGAAGCGATCAGATTACCGACCACGGTAAAAGTAAAAAAAACCAGAACCGCGGTCAGCAGCATGGCGATCACCCAGGCCACATAATAGAGAATAGCCCAATACCAGCCATCCCCCTGGGGAATCTGCTGCATTACACGATCACTGAAAAAATCGAACCCGAAATAGACCGCGGCGCTGAAAACCACCAGATTGATGCAAAAGGGGATAATGACAAACCGCCACAGGGACGGGGCGCCCATCAACAGCTTGATACTGCGGAAGGGGTAGAAAAATCCCAGGGAAAACTGGCTTAAGGGGTTATTGCGCAGAAATGTTGTCATCATCACTCCCATAAACAGAAAAGAAATTCGTAGAATTTTTCCCAGGGCTGTCACCCTGTAGGTAGGAAGCCTGGCTTGCCACCAGAGTTCCGCAACCACCCAGGCTTTGTCGGCGCCAGCGATTAGGCCGTCGAACGTGCACTCCCCCCCAGATGAGGGTCTGGTACCAGTGTTCCTGCCAGACAGCCGTGGGGCTGGCGTAGTCACTGCCGGGGACGGGATTGCAACTGAGCAAATGCAGGGTGAGCTCGGGAAACGGCCGCAACTGCTCCTGCAGTGCGCAAAGCTCTTCCTGGCTGTCATTGACCCCCTGCAGCAACAGGTAATTAATGCCGAGCTTGCGTTGTCGGCGTCTGGAGAGTCGAGGCCAAACCGATTTCAACAAGGCGAGCAGGTCGGCAAATTCAGGCCCCCGGGGAATCACCCGCCTGTGGGTCGCAGCCAATCCGGCATGCAGGGAAAGCATCAGGCCGTTGTGGGGAAGCAGCAGAAACTCCTCCAACCGCGGTAAGGGGGCGCCGATAGTGGTTAAAGAAACCGGCAGGCCGGCGGCCTGGTTGGTCAGCAGAAAATCCCGAGCAACCGAGGCGTTGTGCAGCGGTTCACCGATACCTGACAGGGTCAGCGCCCTGGGGGTTGCGCCGTGGCGCCGCGCCCAGGCAAGCTGTTGTTCCAATTCGGCCAGGGTCAGATTGCGCAACAACCCCTTGGCACCGGAAGCACAGAAGGGACAACCAACGGCACAACCGGCCTGGCTGGACAGGCAAAGGGTGCCGCTGCCGTAGTAGACCGCTTCCACCTGCAGACCATCGCTTAAAGGCACCAGAAAACGCTGATTGTCGACCATCAAATTCATCTCAGGATTCTTTATTTGTTAAAAACAGAAAGGGCCGCCACCCCATTCTATGGGATGACGGCCCCTTTGTCGACAGGAGGCAAAGCCTAGCGACAAACTATCTTAGAAGTTGATATCAAGTTGGGTGGTAAAGGTGTCCTCGCCAGCAGTGGCATTATCATTGTACATATCGTAGCCAGCAATTACGGATACGTTGTCAGAGAATGCCCAGGAAAGACCAAAGGAGAAGGCACCAAAGGCATTGTCTGCTCCCTGGTAATCAACAGCAGCCCAAAGCTTGTCGGAAACTTCACTCAGAGTCCGGTCCCAGGAGAGCAACACCCCATGGTTGTCGTTTTTGCCAGCAGCATCATTCAACAAAGCGCTGTTACCGACATAGTAACCGGCGGACAGGCGGCCAAGAACCGGAATGGTTTTGGCGGCAAGGCCGTAAGCAATATTGGCGTCGGTGGTATCTTTTTTGGTACCAAATCCGTAACCGCCCACAGCCAGAGCAGGAGATTCACTGAAAAGAGCACCCTCGGGAGTGCCAAGTTTGGCATTGAAGGACAGCGGGTAATCATCGGCCTGTGAACCGTTGGTGATCAGATCGAAGCCAACTTCCATCTGCAGTTTTTCGAAAGGAAGAACCCCGGTGGTCAAACCGAAATCGTAGACATGGGGACGAGCGCCACTAGCGTCCTCTTTAGCACGGATGTAGTTGTCAATGCCAAGATGCAGTGTCTTGAAACCTTGAACATCCGTCGAGGGGATCCAGATTTGGGTCGAGGGGGTTGCAAATGCCACGCTGCTCACCAGCCCAACGAGAGCCAGCACCAAGGACAGAACTTTTACCGTTTGTTTCATCGATTGATCTCCTGAGTTAGAGGGGAATTGCATCCGGAGCCATTGCTCCGCTAAAGGATTGATCAACTCTGCCGAAATTACCAACCAGGGCTACGATTAAGCCTGCTTAACCGGTCGGGTTGCCGATGCCATAACCGGTGCTCCATGACCCATGACCGAGGGCATACCCGAGCCCCCGATATTGATCCGCTGGAAATCAGGATAGGCTTCCATGCCGATTTCTGACAGATCCAGGCCGCGGAATTCGTCTTCCTCGGAGCAGCGGATACCAACAGTGAGCTTAAGGGCGAACCAGACCAGCGCAGTCGATACCACGACGAAGGCGCCGGTGGCGGCAACGCCGATGAATTGGGTAAAGAAACTGGCCTCGGGATTGGTGAAAGGAACGGCCAGGGTGCCCCAGATACCACAGACCAGGTGGACGGAGAGCGCTCCAACCACATCATCGATCTTGAGTTTGTCGAAGAAAGGTACAGCCAGGACGACCAGGATGCCGCCGACAGCACCGATCAGAGTTGCCGCCCCCAGCGAAGGGGTATCCGGGCCGGCGGTGATGCTGACCAGGCCGGCCAGGGCGCCGTTGAGGGCCATGGTGACGTCAACTTTCTTGTAGAGAATCTGCACCAGAGCCATCGCCGCAATCATGCCGCCTGCGGCTGCCAGGTTGGTATTGACAATAACGTTCGACATGGTGATGGCACTGGCGGCATCGCCGAGGGCGAGAACCGAACCGCCGTTGAAGCCGTACCAGCCCATCCAGAGAATAAAGGTACCGAGGGTCGCCATGGGAATATTGGAACCGGGCATCGGGTTGACACGGCCTTCTTTGCCATACTTGCCCTTACGGGCGCCGAGAATAATGGCCCCGGTCAAAGCCGCCCAGCCGCCAACGGAATGAACGATGGTGGAGCCGGCAAAATCAACGAAACCCATTTCGGACAACCAGCCGCCGCCCCAGCCCCAAGATCCCTGAATCGGGTAGATGATCCCGGTCAGGACCACGCAAAAAGCCATGAAAGACCAGAGCTTGATCCGCTCGGCCACGCAACCGGAAACCACCGAACAGGCGGCGCCACAGAAGACCATTTGGAAAAACCAGTCCGAGGCGGCGGCGTACTTGCCGGAGAAATCCCCAGCCGCAGCGGCGGCATCATCAGCCCCCCAGAGCCCGAACGATCCGAAGAAACCGCCGTCGACACCGGAATACATCAGGTTGTAGCCAACCAGGTAGTACAGAATGCCCGCGACCCCGAACAGAGCAATGTTCTTCAAGCAGATAGTGGCCACGTTCTTGGACCGGACCAGACCGGCTTCGAGCATGCCGAACCCAGCGGCCATCCACATGACCAGGATTCCCATAATCAGAAAGGAGAAGGTGTTCAGGACGAAGGACATTTCGGACACCGGCGCATCCTCGGCCAGCCCGAGACTTGGCAGGGCGAGCAAAATGCCGGCGATCATGAGGGAACAGAGTTGTTTCATTTCAAACCTCCAAAAAGAGAGTGGGAGTAAACGGGTTATAGCGAATCGGGTTATAGCGAATCCTCCCCATGTTCGCCGGTGCGGATCCGGATCGACTGGTCGACATCAAGGACGAAAATTTTGCCGTCGCCAATGCGACCGGTACAGGCCTCCTTCTGGACCGCAGCCACCACTTCGGCCACCCGGTCGGCTGAAACCACCAACTCGATCTTCACCTTGGGGATGAAATCGATCTGGTACTCTGCGCCACGGTAGAGTTCGGTGTGCCCCTTCTGGCGCCCAAAACCCCGAACTTCACTGACGGTCATGCCGGTAATGCCCATGTCGGTGAGCACTCCCTTGACATCGTCGAGCTTGAACGGCTTGATGATGCATTCGATTTTTTTCATGCGGACAACTCCTTGTTGAGGGAAAAAGAAAAGGCGCCCGTTCTTCCACCTAAAAGGGGGAAGAAGAGGCGCCGTTGCCTGATCTGCTTGCCGCGTAGAAACGTCGTCGGTTCCGCGCTGGCTGAATTTGATTGTTTAGAACCTGCAAACTACAATAGCATTGACCATGCCAATACTATTAAAAGCTGTATTTTTAAATAGTTACAACATATCGGGCGCCGTCATTGCTTATTTTTTGGGCACCACACAATCTTAATGTGTAAGCTTCAGGCAGTCACCCCAGAGGCAGCACCACCCGGAAACTGGTCCCCTCCCCTTCGACGCTGTCGACCAGCAATCGACCATCATGCTCCTCGACAATGGTTCGGCAAATGTACAACCCGAGACCAGTCCCCTCCCCTTCCTTTTTGGTGGTAAAGAAGGGGGCAAAAATCTGTGGCAGGATGTCTGCAGGGATTCCCGGACCGTTGTCGCTGATCCGGGCCTCGACCTCAGCTCCGTTCACTACCGTGGTCGCAATCGACAGGGTTCCTTTGCGCCCCAGGGCCTGGGTGGCATTCATCACCAGATTGATGAAAACCTGTTTGAGCTTATTGGGATCAGCCACCAGCAGAGGGAGAGCTTCAAAAGACTCATGAAGCTCGATCGAGCGCTTGCTCAATTCATAACGCACCAGCCGCAGCACATCTCGCAGAACTTCATTGAGATCAACCTCGCGCTTGCGGGTCTCCCCGGCGCGGGAGAAGGAGAGCAGTCCACCTGTAAGGATTTTCAAACGATCGACTTCACTGTCGATCCGCTCCACCAATTCGGCCTGGCTGGGCAATAAGGTATCCTCCCGCAGCAGCAGTTGGGCCGCATAGGCAATGACCGCCAGCGGGTTATTGACCTCGTGGGCAATGCCGGCGGAGAGGCGGCCGACTTCGGCCAGCTTTTCCGACTGAATCGTCTGTTCGAGCAGTTGTTTGAATTCGGTGATATCTTCCACCAGCACCACCACCCCGGCCGGTCCGTCTTCACCGGCCAGCGGCGCCAGTCGCCGTTTCTGAAACCGCACCTCCCCCTGACGGTTGCGATGGGTCAGACGCAGCTTCTCCGGCATTCCACGCTGCATGACCCGGCGCAGGCGGGGGGCAAACCCTTCCTCTTCCAGGCGGGGAAACAGGGTGAACAGTGGTTGTTGCAAGGCCGCCGATTCAAGGATTCCACTCAACTCCTCCATTTTCCGGTTCCAGGAGGTGATGCGAAAACTTTCGTCAACGGTATAAATACCCAAATTGGCGCTCTGCAGAATCCGGCTGTTGAACTGGTGCAATTCCTGGTAGCGGGCCGAGACCCCCCTCAGGTTTTCCAGCAAGCGGGCATTTTCGATGGCGATGGCCGCCTGATTGGCCAGAATCACCAGGGGGGGAATATCCTCCGGACCAAAAGCGCCGGGGGTCGGGCTCTCGACGTTGAACACACCTATGACCCGCTCCCGAGCCATGAGCGGCACCGCCAGTTCGCAACGGGCTCCGGCGATCCCGGGGACGTAGTCGCTATCCAGGGTCACATCGGGGACCAGCAGCGGGCGCCCGCTCAAAGCGACCTTGCCCATGATGCCATGCCCCAGCGCGATCTCCCTGCCGGCACTGGGATCGCTATAGCCATAGGATGCCGCGGTAACCAGGAGCTGTTTTTCAGCATCCAGCAGCCGGATGATTGCATTCTCGAAATGAAAGACTTCCCGGGCAATGCGCAAAATCCGGTGCAACAGGGCATCGAGTTCGACCGTCGAAGCCAGTTCCTGACCGACGTCGATCAATGCCTGCAACAATTTATGGTAATGGTAGGGGGGGCGTAACGCCATTCGGGTTCCTTTCCGCGACAGGACACCCCCATGACATGGCATAACCCGTGCCAGCGACCCTGGTTAATAAGAAGAGGTCGTAAGCGCCTATTATCACGACCAATCCACTTCGACAGACAATAACTGACGACTAAAATCAGGGCAAAAACACATGGCCGTTGCTCAGAAACAGGGCAGCAAATGACTATGCAGCCCAAACCTTGAGCAGAGGCAAGCCATGCCGGCTGAGAACTTTGTCCTTGCCAGTTGGGCCGGGTTTTCCTATACTGAGGCCGTATTTAAAAGTTCTCTCTGCCCTGCAGGTGGGACAGAACGCCCAGGCGGAATATTGTTTCGAAGGGACTGCTTCAGGGGTGTGGTGCGCCGGCCCATGTTTTTAGTGGGAAGCCTGAAATACCTACAAGCGGGCCCACCTGTTGGTTCTCGCTCGGAGGCCCAACGTTCCACGGCAGCGGCGGAGAGACTAAAGACAAAAGGCAACGGACTTATCCGTTGCCTTTCTCTATTGCAGCGGACAATACTGCTGGGAGTCAGCGATGTTTTACGGGAAAGAAGAAACGAATGATCGAGCCAAATAGCACCGACAGCTCAGATATTCATCGGATCGAGATTGACGGCAAGGAAATCATCCTGGTCGGCACCGCCCATATTTCCCAGGACTCCGTCGATACCGTGCAACGGATCATCGCCGAGGAATTACCGGATACGGTCTGCGTCGAACTCGACCACCAGCGGTTGCAGGCCCTGCGCGATAAAAATCGTTGGGAGTCACTGAACCTGATCCAGGTCATCAAGGGGGGCCAGGCGCCGTTTCTGCTGGCCAACCTGGCCCTGGCCGCGTTCCAGAAGCGGATGGGACTGCAGACCGGGGTCAAACCGGGGGCGGAACTGTCCGCTGCCGCCGAGGCCGCTGAGCAACGGGGGATGCGGGTGGAACTGGTCGATCGGGAGATCCGCACCACGCTGTTGCGCGCCTGGCGCAAGACCGGTTTCTGGAAACGGATGCACCTGGTCTCGACCTTGATCGCCGGCATGTTCGAAAACCAGAATCTCGACGAGGCTGAACTGGCAAAACTGCGGCAAAGCGATACCCTGTCGGCAATGCTCGATGAGATGGGGACAATTCTGCCTTCGATCAAAACCATTCTGGTCGATGAGCGCGACCTTTACATGGCTTATCAGATCCGCAACGCCCCCGGCCCCAGAATCGTGGCAGTGGTGGGGGCGGCGCACATTCCCGGGATTCTGCGACTGCTGCCGCAGGAGATTCAGCAACAGAGCATTGCCGAAATCTCCACCATTCCGGAAAAACAGGGAATCGCCAAAGCCATCCCCTGGATCATCCACGCTGTGGTGGTGGCCCTGTTTATTGCCGGATTTTTTTTCGGTGATCGGCAGCGGTTCTCTGAGGCGGCGCTGGCCTGGGTTCTCGCCAACGGCCTGCTTTCGGCCCTCGGCGCCATCATCGCCTGCGGTCACCCCTTAACCGTGATTACCGCTTTCATCGCCGCCCCCATCACCTCCCTCAACCCCACCATCGGCGCCGGAATGGTAACCGGTTTGGTGCAGGCCTTTGTCGCCGCCCCCTCGGTCAAGGATATGGAGCAGGTCAGCGACGATCTGGCCAACGTTCGGCGCTGGTGGAGTAACCGCATGACCCGGGTGCTGCTGGTGTTCTTCTTCTCTTCCATCGGTTCCGCGATCGGTACGGTCGTCGCCTTCGGTTGGCTGAAAAATCTGCTCTGAGCCAACTGCAAAATGACAATAAAAAGGGCCGCTGTGCGCGAACACAGCGGCCCTTCTTGTTGCATGGCTAACTGGAAAAAAACCTTCAGAGGTCGGCGAGGGCGAATTCCAGATCAAGATCCTGCTGGTAGAGATCCCGGCGAAACTGCATCCGGTTATTCTGATCGACCCAGGCGGTCCAATAGAGGATGTGTACCGGCAACCCTTGGGAGAGATCAGTGCGCTTGGGTCGGGACGAGGCCATGGCGGCGTTCACCCGATTGGCATCCCAGCCCTCGGGCTGGAGCAGATAGAGAGCCAGGTCGAAGGGTCGCTGAATCCGGATACAGCCGGAGCTGAAGGTGCGGATATTGTTGTCGAACAGATGCCGCTCGTTGGTATCGTGGAGGTAGACGGAATAGGGGTTGGGGAACATGAATTTGACCCGCCCCAAAGGATTCCAGGTCCCCGGTTTCATCCGCAGCATGCCAGGGAAGTTGCGAGGAGTGATCCGGCTCCAATCAAGACTTGCCGGGTCCAGCGGCGCTCCACTCCGGCTGCCATAGGGGATGATCTCGAAATGATGGTTGGTCAGATAAGCGGGATTGGCCTTGATTTTCGGCAGTTTGTCTTCCCGCAGAATGGTCGGCGGCACACTCCAGGTGGGAGCGAATTCCAGGTAGGTCATGCGGGCGGAAAAAACCGGAGTCTTGCGATACCCGGTTCCGACAATGACCGGCATCTCCAGAACCACCTGGTCTTTTTCCACCACTTGAAGCTGAAATCCAGCGATGTTGACCATCAGATAACGCTCACCGAGGCTTTTCGGCAACCAGCGCCAGCGCTCCATGCTCAGCTCGATCTGGCGCACCCGCTGATGGGGGGTGACGTTGAGTTCCTCCAAAGTCCGCGGACCGAGCACTCCATCGATGGCCAGACCATGGCGTTGCTGAAAACGCCTCAAGGCCTGCACCGTCTCCGGATCAAACACCGTGGGTCCTTTTTTGCCGCTCCACTCGGGGAAATCCCCCTCAGCCGCCAACCTCGCCCGCAGACCTTCCAGGCGAGGGTCGGGTTTTCCGGGCCGCAGAGATTCACCCGCAGGCAATGGCTGCCAGCCACCCCGAGCAGTCAACTCACGATAGCGGATCAAGGCATAGCGCAAGCGCAGATAGTTGGGATGGGAAGGAACCAGATCCCCAAGAACCGGGCCAAGACGATGGGACTCCAGGGCGTATTCCAGAAGTTTACCCAGATCAGCCTCCCGGCTTGGCAGGCGCCAGTCGGGATTGACCCGGGACGGATCGACCTGGCCGCCGATCAGATCGCCAGCGTAGCGAAAATATGCCTGGGTCAAGAGCAGTTCCAGTTGGGGTTGCCAGGACTGAGGAAGAGTTCGGCCAAGGCGACCGGAGTCGGCCAACAGCGGAAGATAACTCTCCAGGGTGCGCAAATGGTAGTGCTCCGGGCACAAGCCTTCGTCGCTGGAGGCCCGCAGGGCTTCCAGCAACAACGGAAGTTGCGGAGTGGATCCGCGATCGGTGAGCCAGGCCGGCTGATAGTCCCGTTGCTGGTAAAAGCTTCGCACCTGCTCATCAAGAGGGGCCATTGCAGCCCCTTGGAGCAGTCGCACCGGCTCAACCTCCGGCCGCAGCATCTGCTCCAGAGTTGATCGCAATCCAACAGTCGAGGGCTGGGCAGTTACCAGGGCGGGGGCACAGAATAGAATCAAGGCGGAGCAAACCAACAATCGATGAAACATGGGGATCATTACCAACTCCTGACGGTTCAGTTGTCCAAGCAACCCTTATACTACATGAATCGCGCCAAAAGTTCAGCCTTTGGATCAAAGAAAAGCGGGCCACTGTCTGTGACCCGCTGATAGGTGCTGAAACTGGTGATCGACCTCAGCCCAGGGCTGTGGTCATTTCCAACAACTGTTCAAGGGTCAGATTGCGGGCGACTTGCTGACCAAAGCCTGCTCCGGATCGCCGATAAAAATCAAACAGCGGCCGCCGCTGACCCTCGGCATCGGGGCGATTGGCAACAGCCTGAATGCCCGCCGCGGCCAATTGCGGCTGGGCACAACTGTTGAAACAGCCGGAAACCGCCCAGTCCAGGGATTGGCCGACCGGGCCGAGACTGGCCAGAACCTGCGCGGCGACCTCCCGGGTCGGCGCCAGTCCCAGGCGGCATTCGTGGCTACCGGGACAGATCCGGAAAGGCACCCGCTGGTGCAGTTGCTGACCCAGGAAACCAGCGCGGGTCAAGGCCCCTTCCATGGCCTCGCGGTTCTGATTGCTTTGCGGATAAAAGGCCAAGTTCTGATCGCTGCTGACCAGTAAATAGCCTTCGCCGTAGGTTTGCGCCAACTCTGCCAACTGGCGCAGGTCGGCACACTCAAGTTCGCCGGCAAAAACCGCAACCTCGATCCGGACAGGCCCGTCGGCTGCGACGGCCAGCACCTCTTTGGCGACCACATCCTGCAGGGGACAAGGCTCTGCGTCTTCCAGTCGAGCCAGAATCTCCTGGCGAAGCTGGGCTTCACCGATTCTGGCCAGCAAATGCTTCAACCTTTTCCCTGGTTCGCCCTGGGCCCGATAGATGCGGACCACCGCTTCGATAATCGGCAACAACTCCGCTTCCGGCACCTGTTGCCGATAGAGAATCGCCTCCCGCGGTTCTCGCCCCAGCCCCCCGGCCATCCAGACATCATAGAGTGGACCATGCTCATCGCTGCCGACCAGAACCAGCGCCACATCCTGGATCAGATGACGGGAGTCGGCGTAGCCGCTTTCAACCGCCAGCTTGAATTTCTTGGGCAATCCTTCGAAATGCGGGTTGCCGGTAAAATGCCGCAGTAGGCGCGCCGCCAGCACCTGGGCTCGGGAAAAACCCGGGCCGGCACTGCTGCTGCAACTGATGCCGCGCACCGCACCGCCGCAAGCACCGCGGCTGGTCAGCCCAACGGAAGCCAGCATCCGCTGGGTTGCCGGCAGATGTTCCGGGCGCAGCCAATGGATTTCGATACTACCCCGGGTAGTCAGGTGCAAGCGGCCATTGGAAAAGCCCTCAGCGATCTCACACACCTTGCGGGCCTGCTCGACGGAGATCACCCCGGCCGGCAATTTAACCCGTTGCATCAGATCCCCGGCCTCGTTTTGCCGGTAGATCCCCTCAATCCGCAATTTCTGATAATCGACGGTCATATTCAATCACTTTCAAGTGGAGTTACTGAAAATCAATACCCCATGCAAACAATAAGATCAACTGAAAGTTATTTAACTGCAAACAAATCAACATTCCAGATCAGCTCCCAGATGGTTGCCCAGACTCGGATTTTCTGCCATAGTCGTCCCTTCTCACCAACCGTCAAGGAGTCTGTGTGGACTGGAAAAGTTTTTTTGATCGCCTCGGCCTCAACGGCACCCGCTGGCAATGGCGCATGGTTCGTTATGAACGGGACTTCAAAGCACTGCTGCGGGGGGAGCAGATCAGCACTCTGCCATCCCCCAGCCAAGTGCTGATCGGCCTGAATGTCACCCTATTTGCGCTGATGGTGCTGCACGGCGCAAGCCTGGGAATCGGCCTACAGGGTCTGATGCGCCCTCCAACCCAACTGCTGCTGGCCTGGGGGGGGCAACTTTGGCCGCTGGTGCTCAACTACGACCAGTGGTGGCGCTGTCTGACCTATGCCTATACCCACGGCGGCATCATTCATCTCGGTTTCAACATGATGGTGCTGTATCAGGTCGGCCCATTGCTGGAGAACGAGCTCGGAGGGGTGCGATTTTTCGTCCTCTATACCTTGACCGCCCTCACCGCCACCCTCGCCGACCTGCTCTGGCATCCGGGAATTCCGGTGGTTGGAGCCTCCGGCTCATTATTCGGCCTGATTGGCTTTGCCAGCGTCTACTATCACCGCATGGGACCGGCGGGTCAGGTGATTCGCAACTTCATGTTGAAGTGGGCCCTGTTCGCCTTTGTTTTCGGGCTGCTGGTCGGAGCCGATAATGCCGCGCACCTGGGCGGCGCGGCCGGTGGTGCATTAATGGGGCTGCTGCTCCCCATCGGAGTGCGGGGCCGCCAGGCCAGCGCCAAGCTGTTCAATATATTAGGACTTATCTGCCTGGTAGCAACTCTGGGCGCCCTCGGCCTGATGCTGTTGTCGCTGATCTTTTCCCACTAACAAGGAGTTGGCCATGGCCAGGGAGAAAACCCCTGTCACCGCCGCTGTCCGCTTGCTGCGGCAGCAAAGGGTTGAGTTTTCCGATCATCTGTATGAATACGAAGAAAAAGGCGGCACCGCCGTGTCGGCGCGGGAACTCGGAGTGGAAGAGCATTGCGTGATCAAAACCCTGGTGATGGAAGATGAGCGGCAACAGCCGTTAATCGTGCTGATGCACGGTGACCGCCAGGTGTCCACCAAGGAGTTGGCCCGCCAGATCGGCTGCAAAACTATTCAACCCTGTCTGCCCGAGGTTGCCAACCGCCATTCCGGCTATCTGGTCGGTGGCACATCGCCTTTCGGCACCCGCAAGGCGATGCCGGTCTATTGCGAAGCATCGATCCTGAGCTGCCCGAAAATCTATCTCAACGGCGGCAAGCGCGGCTATCTGGTCGGGCTGACACCAGCAGATCTGGAGCGACTGCTGCAGCCACAACGGGTGCAGGTCGCCATCTAAGTCCATGCGACTGGCAGCGCCGACTGGCTCGGTTATACTGTCAGCCACACCCGTCACCTCAGGAGGTGCCATGGAGCAACCGGAGACCTGCCGCCAGGCAGCCGAGGCCCTGAGTCAGGCCCGCATGCTGATTATCACTGCCGGCGCCGGCATGGGGGTCGATTCCGGCCTCCCCGATTTCCGCGGTGACCAGGGCTTCTGGCAAGCCTACCCCATGTACCAGCACCTCGGCATCAATTTCATCGACGCCGCCAACCCGCAACATTTCGAGCGCGACCCGGCTTTCGGCTGGGGCTTTTACGGCCACCGCACCAACCTCTACCGGGCCACCGTCCCCCATACGGGCTTTGCCCTGCTCAGGCAATGGGCCCGGCGCTTCGACCTGGCCACCTTTGTTGTCACCTCCAATGTCGACGGTCAGTTTCAGAAGGCCGGCTTTGCCGAGGATCAGATCGTCGAGGTCCACGGCTCAATCCACCATCTGCAATGCCAGCGCCCCTGCAGTCACAGCATCTGGCCCAACGGGGAGACCATTCCCATCGACGAGCAGAGCATGCGCGCCGAGCACATCCCCCGCTGTCCGCGCTGCGGCGATATCGCCCGCCCCAACATCCTCATGTTTGGCGACTACAGTTGGGTCAGCGACCGCTCCCACGCTCAGGAACAGCGGTTTCAGAATTTTCTCGCCAAGCACGACAGCGCCCCGGCAGTGATTGTCGAAATGGGCGCCGGCTCAGCCATCCCGACCATCCGCAGCCTTAGCGAGCGACTCGGCCGTCGCCCCGGGGTCCGGGTAGTACGGATCAACCCTCGGGAACCGCAAATCGCCCCACCCCATCTCTCCCTGGCTTGCGGAGCCCTGGCCGGACTGGAAGCCATCGACGCGGCCTTGGCCTGAAAACGAGGCAATAAAGGGACCCTATGCTCCAGAGCGCGCTCCTCACCGACCTCTATCAGCTGACTATGCTCGCCGGCTATTTCGAAAAGGGGATGCACCAGGTCCCGGCGGTGTTTGATCTGTACTTTCGAGAGGCGCCCTTTCGAGGCAATTTTGCCATTTTCGCCGGGCTCGAAACCGCCCTTGAGCAACTGGAGGGGCTCCAGTTCACGGAGCCAGAGCTCGCCTACCTCGACTCCCTCGGTCTGTTCAAGGCCAAATTCCTCGATTTCCTCGCCAGCTTCCGCTTCCGCGGCAGCATTATGGCCCCGGCCGAAGGTTCGGTTGTCTTTCCCCACGAACCGTTGTTAACGGTGGAAGCCGCTCTGGCCGAGGCCCAACTGGTCGAGACCCTGCTGCTGAACACCATCAATTTTCAAACTCTGGTGGCGACCAAGGCGGCCAGGATTAAACTCGCTGCGGGCGAGGCTGAAGTCATCGAATTCGGCCTGCGCCGCGCCCAGGGCCCCGACGGTGGGCTCAGTGTCGCCCGGGCCGCCGCCATCGGCGGGGTGGGCAGTACCAGCAACCTGCTGGCCGGAATGAATTATTCCCTTCCGGTCAAGGGGACCCACGCCCACAGCTGGGTCATGGCGTTCGCCGATGAGCTGAGCGCTTTTCGCGCCTACGCTGAGGTCTTTCCCGATCACAGCGTACTGCTGGTCGACACCTACGACACCCTGCTCAGCGGCCTGCCGAACGCTATTACCGCCGCCCGGGAACTTCGCGCCCGCGGCCACGAGTTGCAAGGGATTCGTCTCGACTCCGGCGACCTCGCCTATTTGAGCAGGGTGGCGCGAGAGCAGCTGGATGCTGCCAGTTTCCCGAATGTACGGATCGTCGCCTCCAACGAACTCGACGAGCACCTGATCCAATCCATGCGCTCCGAAGGGGCGCGAATCGACATTTACGGCGTCGGCACCCGCCTGGCCACCTGCGCCGGTCCCGGCGGCGGAGCCCTTGGCGGAGTCTATAAACTGGTGCAGTTGGGAGAACTGCCTAAACTCAAAGTCACCAGCGAGCTGGCCAAAGCCACCCTCCCCGGTCGCAAGCGTTTATTGCGGGCCAGCGACCCCCAGGGTTTACTGGTGATGGACATCCTGACCCTCGACCAGGAGGAACTGAAACCGGGGGCGGTGGTTTACGACCCGACCAACCCATCCCGCTACAAAGCGATTCCATGGGAAGTTCAACTTGCTGACCTCCGCCAAAAGGTCATGCTGGAAGGGCGGCGGCAACACCGAAGCCCAAGCCTTGATCAGTTGGCAGACCACTGCGCAGCGCAATTGCGAGCGCTTCCACAAGGTTCCCTGCGGCTGATCAACCCCCACCGCTATAAGGTTTCTATGAGCCACGGACTCCACCAACTGCGGCAGCAGCTCATCTCCGACCTCACCCATTAACGTTCTCTCCGACTTTTCTGTTTCGCTTTAAACCCACCCCTCTCAAATCTGTAACATTTTTACCTCCTTAAAACTTCATCCCCTTCCGGACCGACCCGCTTTTTAAGTTTTTAAGTAACTGTTTTAAATGATTTTTTTTAACTCTTAACGGGGTCTACTTTTTGCCATTGACAATTACGTTCTTTGACTCAATAATCTGCTCCGTCCATCAAAAAATTACCGTCTACAAATTAAGGAGTTTTACTTTTAAAGCCTGATCCTCGATTGACTCTTCCGGCCTCCCCGGCTGGCTGTCTCAATCATTTCCCGGCCCTGAGTCCCCAGCCACCACGGACTGCAAAAATTGGCACACAACAGAAGCTTATAGTGAGGTTCAAGCTTCGAATCACCCTGGGAGGAGGTGCATTCAGACTCATACCGTTTTACCGCAGCCACCGTTCCACATCTCAAATGCTCATCGGAGGAACAAACCAAATGAAGAAGAACTGGACTCGCCAAATCCTGCTCACCTGCCTCGTACTCAGCATGACTGCCCTGTCAGCCTGGGGTAACGTACCACCGCCACCAGTCAATCAGAATCTTGGTATTCTCGATCGCGTCACCGATTTCAGCGGTCAGACCCAGACCGTCAACCGGGCTTTTTGCGCCCAATGCCACCCTGGCAGCCTGGTGGAGCGCCATCACAACCTGATCGCCACAAGAAATCTTGATTGCCTTTTCTGCCACACCCTGGTTCCCGGCGCGGGTTTCACCTTCGCCGACTTCCGCGAGTGCACCAGCTGCCACCAGACCTCCCCTCACCACACTTCGGCAGCCGCCCAGGCCCGCAACTGCCAGGCCTGCCATGGAACCCTGGTCGACAACTTCAATGACGGTCATGCCATTCCGACCTATGCGATCTCTTCGGTCACCCCGAAAACCGGCGGCGTCGAGCTCCAGCCCAACCGCTTTGCCGGCGGCTGCAAAGCTTGCCACCGCGGTGATGCGGCGCAGGGACTGAATGAAAACAACATGACCCACCACGGCACCGGCATCGGCATCCCCGTAGCCCTGGGCGGCGCCGGCGGCGATTGCCTGTGGTGCCATCGCGGCTCGCAGGCTGACCCGACCACCTTCTTGAATATTCGCACCTGCGAAGAATGCCACGGCGTCAAGTCGCTGCACAATATCCAGCCCGACACCCCAGCCACCGCCAACATCGGCACCATCGTGCCTGGCGCCGAAAGCATGGGCTACGGCCACATCGGCAACAACCGCGACTGCATCGGCTGTCACATCGGCACCATGCTCCCTTACTCCAGTGGTCTTCAGGGCGCTCTGGCCCCCACTATCGCCAATCTGAGCCAGGAATCGGTTGTTGCCGGCAAAGCAGCATCCCTCACCCTGACCGGCGACGGCCTGTTCAACACCTCGGGGACCACCAGCTACGCTCCGGCTTTGGAACTGATCAAAGGCGAGCAGGTCACCAAACTCTATCCGACCAGCTATAGCGCCACCAAAATGGTGGTGGAAATTCCCGCAATCCTCGCCGCAGGCAACTATGAACTGCGGGTGGTCAAAAACGATGCCTTCAGCAACAAAATGACCTTCGTTGTCTCCCAACCGATCACCCTGAGCAGCGCCACCGTTTCCAACGGCGTGGTGACCATCAAGGGCTCGGGCTTCGGCTCTAAAGCGGGTAAAGTCTTCCTTGGCAACCTCGCCGGCACTGCCAGGAGCTGGAGCAATACCCAGATCAGCGTCGCCCTCAAGGCATCCAGCGGTCAAACTCTTTCAGTGGTGACCGGCAGCGGCGCCACCGGTAGCGTGAAAATCGCCACCTCCAAGCGCCGCTAACAGCACATCAAACTGAAATCCTGCCATGTATTGCTGGGGGCGCCGATGGCGCCCCTTTTTTTTTCGCCCAGACACTGAGGATTAATGGCACAACAATTGCGACTGTGCTCGGAGCACTCATCCCTGCGTCGGCCGGATAATTCGGCCCGGCCTCCGACCCGAAAGGAATTGTTATGTCTCATCCCCTCCGAATGCCTTCTCCCCTTGGAAAGATCCTGACCTCACTGGTTCTGAGCGGCATGCTCGCCAGCCCGGCCGCCGCTCTCGACACCTTCATGGTCGGACCGCGCGCTCTTGGCATGGCCGGTGCCAATGTCGCCTCCACCAGCGACGCCTCTGCCCAATACTACAACCCGGCTGCTTTTGGATTTTTCGGTTGTCGGGACAGCAAAGGAAAAAAACTGGTCTGTGATAACAACGACATCGGACGAAAAAACTGGGGAACGGACCTCTCCGCCACCGCTGGCTACAAAATGCACAACGACTTCGGCACCTTTCTTGACGATCTCGCCAACATCGACCATGACCTGCTCAGCACCGCCGGCATCAACACCGAAAATGACCTGCGCAACCTGATCAGCCTGGTGCGCAACCTCGACGGTTTGGATGACCCCGGCAATGCTGTCACCGCCAACGCCAACGCCGGCCTTGCTGTGCGTTTCGGCAACTTCGCTATCGGTGGCCGCGCCTATGCCCAAGTCAACGGTCAAGTTCTTGACATCGACCAGGTCAATCTTGGCATTTCCGGCGGTGGCAATCTCAACACCCAGATCGAATCCATTACCCTGACCGGCACCCTTGACGGCATCCAACTCTTCAGCCCGACCCAGGTCGACCAGTTGCGCTCCGCCGGTCTTACCGACGCCGCCATCGAGCGTCTCGATTTTCTTGCCCGCAGCGAAGGGGTCACCACGACTCAAATCCAGGGAACCACCGATCTGCTCGCGACCCTGGCGACCCAGTCTTTGACCGGTGGCGGCGCCCTGGAAAACAACACCACCACCGTCGCCCTGCGCGGCTTCGCCGTCGCCGAAATCCCCCTCTCCTATGGCCGGGCGTTGAACGACAACTGGTCCGTCGGCGCCAATCTCAAGCTGATGCGGGGCCGGGTTTACGGTACCGATGTGGTGGTGTTCAATGAGGATTCCGGCGACATTCTGACCGAGGCCGACGAGGATTTCGAAGAGAGCAACAACATTGGCCTGGATGTCGGCATTCTCGGCCGCTACCAGATGGTGAACCTGGGGATAGTGGGACGCAATCTCAACGCGCCGACCTTCGACGGTTTCTCCAAGCAAAAGCTGCTTTCAACCGGAGTGCTGCGCACCGTTCAGGCTGACTCAGTCACCCTCGACCCGCAAGTAACCGCAGGGGTCGCCCTGATCCCCACCGAAACATTGACTTTGGAAGTCGACTATGACCTGACCCGCAACAAAACCGTCTTCCCCGGCTACGACACCCAGAATCTTGCCTTCGGCCTGGAATGGGATGCCGGGAGGGTGCTGGCCCTGCGCGCCGGAGCTTACAAGAACCTGGCTGAAAAGGATATCGACTGGATCTACACGGCCGGAATCGGACTGAACCTTTGGGGGGCACGCCTCGACCTCGCCGGCGCCATGTCTGAACAGAAGACCTCCTTCGATGGGGATGACGTACCCAACGAGGCGCAGCTTTCGGCCCAGTTGAGCCTTGATTTCTAAAGCTTTGGCATAACCAGATCACACAAAAGCGCCGATGGTTTCCCATCGGCGCTTTTGTGTTCCTGCATTTTCCAGCGTCCCACTCAGTCCAGAACCACCAGTTCCTCACTGGAAAAGGTCAGATGCTTCAATCCTCCGTCGGTCACCCAGAAGGTATTCTCCACCCCCACCGCACCCAAGCCTGGAAAGACCGCCTTGGGCTCGAAGGCGAAGGTCATGTATTCCTTGAGCACTTGATCCTTCATGCCGCGGGCGATAAAGGGATATTCATCGATCTCGACACCGATGCCATGGCCGATAAAAGAGACCTGTGCCCCCTTGCTCCCCATGAAATGGTCCTGGTAGCCGAGTTCGCAGGCCAGCCGGTGGCAATCCTCGTAGATATCTCCCCAGCTCACCCCGGGGCGGGCAATTTCCTTGAGCCGCAGCTCAATTTTTATCATGTCTTCGTAGGCTTTTTTCAGTTGATCGGGCAGGCCGCCGATGCAGAGCATCCGGGTCTGATCGACCAGATAACCATCAAAGGCACCGACCATATCAATGATGATCGGCTCGTTGCGGTTGATCCGCTTGTAGCTCGCCCCCTGCCCTATCGACGGGTTGAGCCCGATCCCACCGAGAGGAGCGTCGAGATAAGCCGGGGCGGCACTGTCGGAGCCGCTGAAGATGTGGCCAAAGAAGAGTTCTGAATTGAACGCCCGCATCCGGGTGATCCCCTGATGCCCCATCTTGCGACAGGTGAACTCCAACTCCGCCGCCAACTCCAGATCAGTCATGCCGACCTTGATGATTTCTTTGGCCCTCTGGTAGGCCCGGTCGAGTTGCAGCGCGGCATCCTTCATGATCTCGATTTCGTACTTGGATTTCACCGCCCGCACCGTGCGAATCAGTGGCGTGGCATCAACCACCTGAGCCGCAGGGAAAAGTTTCTGAAAGCGCTGAAAGGTGGCGACCGGAACCACATCCAGTTCCATCCCCAGTTTGGCCGGAAGCGACAATCCAAAATCGGCCAACCGCTCAGGAATCTCCTTAGGGCTACCGAGGGGAAGTACCTGCTGCAGCCCCGACTCCATCCGCGCCCGGCCATGATCCTTGCGCACCAGGTAAAGGGCTTCGCCCTGAACCGGGACATACAATACCCCCTGCTGAATCGAGCCGGTGAAATAGAACAAATCAGCATTCTGCAGCATCAGAATACCCTCGAGACCGGCAGTGCTCATTTCAGTCTGCAGCGAGGCGATTCTGGCGTGTAATTCCGTGGCGGGGGTGATGCGCATAGGGGAAACCCTCCTGAAGGGGATTGGAAGAAAACAACAATGCCCGGCCTTGTGGGCAGGGCATTGTTACAATCGCCATTCAAGCTGTCAAGGTGTTAGCCTTGGCAACCCTGAATTGCCTCCCGGTCAGCCATCTTCGACATAATCGCAACCGAGGTCTTCATTGGCCAGCAACCCGGAGCAATCGGCGCACACTAACTGGCCGTCATCTTCCTTGACCAGCAGTTCTTCTTCCAGAAACAGCCGATGACATGCGGAACATCTCGCTTCTTTCATTTCTGGGTTCATTCTATCCTCCCCAGGCACCCCATCCTGACAATGAGCCTGGAGCGCCTGTGTGTACTAAACCTCTCTTTCTTTTCTGTTCACAGTGACAGTTTACCGCACTTTTGCCAGATTTGATAAAAGCCATCACGACTGATAAATGAACTCAGGCTTTGCCCTTATCCGCTTCCAGCGCCGCAACCCTCGCCTTCAAAGCCTTTTCCTGCTGCCAGCGCTCGCTGATGTCACGCATGATGGCCGCAACCCCCAAGACCTCCCCGGAAGGATCCCGCAACATGACAATGGAAAATTCACTGGAGAATGGATTGCCATCCTGCCGCAAAGCCGGTACGGCAAGCATTTTACTGCCATAATGGGTCTCACCGCTGGCCATGACCTGGTGGTAGCCTTGCCAATGACGGGCCCGCAATTTTTCTGGAATAATCAAATCCAGGGATTGACCAAGAGCCTGTGCTGCCGTGAAGCCGAACAACCGCTCCGCCCCCGGATTCCACAAACGAATGATCCCTTCCCGATCAGAGAACAACACTGCATCGGGGGCTTGTTCGATAATCTGCTGATAAAAAAGGGAGGACATAGTTTCGGCCATGGTGCTGACAGTCCTTTCTGCGGAAACGGTTGTGAGCATCTTCGCTCGTTAAGGATTCTGGATATAGGCGTTTTTGCGGGTATAGAACCACCAGTTCAGCACCAGACAGAGGAAATAGAAGACGGCGAAACCGTAAAGAGCGTATTCGGGAGTCGTCGCCTTGATCTGCTCACCGAACACCTGGGGGATGATGAAGGCGCCGTAGGCTGCGACCGCCGAGGTCCAACCGAGCACCGGGCCGGCCTGCTCCTTGTCGAAGATCATGGCGATGGAGCGGAAAGTCGAGCCATTGCCGACGCCGGTGGCGGCAAAAAGAATAATGAACAGAACCAGGAAGGGGGTGAAGTAGTCTTCCGGGGTGGCCGAAGCGTAGGCGGCTTTCATGTAATAGGCACAGCCGAACGCCGAGAGAATCATAACGATGGAAACCCACTGGGTCACGATAGCGCCACCGAGTTTGTCGGAGATCTTCCCGCCCACCGGCCGGATCAGCGCACCGATAAAGGGACCCATCCAGGCGTAGGTCAGAGCGCTGGGGCCATTGGGGTTGATGGTTTTGTGGGTCATGACGCCATCGACCAGCAGGTGGGAGTAGCCGAAGATGACCTTGATCGACAGGGCGAATGCGGCCGAGTAGCCGATAAAGGAACCGAAGGTCATGGTGTAGATGATGGTCATCGCCCAAGTATGCTTGTTGCCGAAAATCCGATACTGCCGCTCGAGGTTGGCACGCAAGGCGCCGGTGGTTAAAAATTTCATGCCGTAGACCGTGCCGGCAATAACCAGCGGCAGCACGACCCATTTACTTAGCAACCCAGCCCCTACCGGCGCCGGCAGCAGCAGGTACAGGCCGATGATCGAGGTGCCAAAGGCGATCCCCAGCAGGCCCAGGACCTTGGCAAAACAGAGCGGCGGAGAGCCGATATTGGGGGAGACCGCATCGGTGGTGATGTTGTTCATGCCGAACCAGCCGGCAAAGGCCAGGGGAATCAACAGAACCAGCCAGACGTAACCGGCATTGTGAATATAGGTCTCGGTACCGGCCGGGATTTTGCCGATCAGGGTGCCGCTGGAGGTCACCAGGGTCATCGACTCGCCGCCGAAGACTCCCATGGTCATCACCAGAGGGATAAGAATCTGCATGGTGGTGACACCGAAGTTCCCCAGCCCGGCATTCAGGCCAAGGGAGGTTCCCTGCACCTTCTTCGGGAAGAAGAAGCTGATGTTAGACATGGAGGAGGCGAAGTTGCCGCCGCCAAGCCCGGATAGCAGGGCGAGCAGGTAATAGATCCAGATCGGGGTATTGATGTTCTGCAGAGCGAACCCGGTTCCGACGGCGGGGATCATCAGCATGGCGGTGGTCAGAAAAATGGTGTTGCGACCACCGGCGATGCGGATCAGGAAGGAACTGGGAATCCGCAGGGTCGCACCGGAGAGGCCGGCGATGGCCGAAAGGGTGAACAGCTCCGACTGGGTGAAGGGGAAGCCCAGGTTGAGCATCTGCACCGTGATGATGCTCCAGTAGAGCCAGACGGCGAAGCCGCAGAGCAAGCTGGGGATGGAAATCCAGAGATTGCGGGTGGCAATCCGTTTGCCTTCGGCATTCCAGAACTGTTCGTTCTCGACATCCCATTTTTCGAGATTTGTTGGCATGGGCTACATCCTCTCCCTTTGACTGTTAACCTTCCTGACGACCATTCAATTCCATTTTTCGCATATCGTTCGGATGCTTTTCTTTCATGAAACTGCTGGTGGTCCAGTGCATCCAGACCAGGCAGAGCAGGGACAACAGAAACATGAACATCCAGCAACTTGTCCACAAACCGGTTCCTTCGAGCAGGTAGCCGAACACGATGGGGCAGACAAACCCACCCAGACCACCGAGCACTCCGACCATCCCCCCGACCACGCCGACTTCATCAGGGAAGTAGTCCGGGATCAGCTTGTAGACCGCCGCCTTGCCGATCCCCCAGACGCTGCCGAGCAGAATGACCAGGACGGCAAAAATCCAGACATTGGCCTGAAAAAAGATGCGGGTAACCCCCTTGGCCAACAGCTCTTTTTTCCCTACGGTCTGTCCCACCTCAACCACCGGTTCCTGCCAGGTCTGCTTGGTAGGAAAGATCAGCATCTGATCATCCTTGAACACGGTGATTTCCGGTTTCGGTTTCAGTTTGTAGACCTGATCGCCGATTTTGAGACTGTCGACATTGATTTCGCTGACCACCCCCTTGCGCAGAGCCATGACCCCGCGACCAGGTGAATAGATCTCCATTTTCGGCACGATTACCAGCAGGCTGATCAGAGTCGAGGTACCGAGCACCCAGTACATCACCTCGCGGCCGCCGAAGCGGTCAGAAAGCCAGCCGCCCAGGGCCCGGATAACCCCGGAGGGGAGACTGAACATCGAGGCAAACAGACCGGCGGTAACCAGAGGCAAATAGTAGACGCTGACGAAATAGGGAACCAGCCACTGGGAGAAGGCGACGAAGCAGCCGAACACGAGAAAGTAGTAGAGACCAAAGCGCCAGACCCGGATGTCGCCCAGCGGTTTCAGCATCTGGGGCAAGGTTTTTCCCGACGACGCCGGTTTTTTGTTGTCGGCGAAGATGAAAAAAATCACCCCCATGGATGCCAGCATGATGGCGTAATAGACCGGCAGTTCCCTCCAGCCTTCGAGATGGGTGCCATTGTTGGTCAGGCGGTTGAGCAGCGTCGGCGCCAAAAGTGTGGTCAGAGCGGCTCCGGCATTGCCGGCCCCGAAAATCCCCAAAGCGGTTCCCTGCCGGTGCCTTGGATACCAGACCGAGGTAAAGGCGATGCCGATGGCGAAGCTGACCCCAGCCAGGCCGAAACCAAAGCTGCATAGCGCAAAGGTGGTGAAGCTGTCGGCCTTGGAGAGCAGATACATGGGAATGGCACAGATCAGCAGCAAGGTGCCATAGACCGGTTTGCCGCCGAACTTATCGGTCAGCAAACCGGCCGGCAAACGGAAGATCGAGCCGGTCAATACCGGAATGCCCATCAACCAGCCAATCTCCACCGGCCCCCATTTAAAGACCTGGTTTTCGGCCAGAAAGGTTACCAACACGCCATTGAACATCCAGGCGGCGAAACAGACGGTGAACGCCAGGGTGTTAAGGAACAGGATTTTGTGGGATTGGGCAGTCGCCTTCTCTTGCATCGGTCACCCGTTCGGAAATAGTGGTTGTTTGCTGTCACCGATCGACGAAGCAAAGAGTGGATTTCTGTTAATCCCGGACCCGTTTGCGATACCAGACCACCACCTGATAAGGACGCGCCAGGTAGGTCAGCGGCACACTGACCACGTGCACCAGCCGCGAAAAAGGGAACAGTGCTACCAGGAAAAAGGCGTTGACCGCATGCACCTTGACCACCATCGGTAGCACCGCCAAGTATTGGACCTGGGGATCGAGTTTCACCAATGACCAGAGCCAGGGGGTGGCGGTGTGCAGGTACCAGACCGAGCCCCAGCGCAGGGTAAAGGCGATCCAGACTCCGGTGGCCACCTGCAGCAACAGGGCCGCCAGCAAGAACCAGTCGACCACCGAGGTGACGGTGGCGACCCGATCGTTGGCTGCCCGGCGGACGATCAGCAGGGCGATGGCGATGACGGTGGCGAGCCCCAGGGCCATACCGGTGATTTCCAGAAAATAGAGCCGCAGAGGTTTGCCTACCAGCACACCCCAGCCGGAGGGGAAAAGAAAGGCCAGCAGATGGGCGAGCAGGATCAGCAGAATCGCATAGTGCCAAGGAACCGAGCCCCAGAACAGCGCCCGGCTTTCCAGGAACTGGGACGACTGGGACGACCAGGAGTAGCGGTCGATGGTGTAGCGGTAGATGCCGACGGCGATGGCCAGGGCAACTGCCACGTAGGGGAACACGGCAAACAGAATCAGATCGGTCATGAGCAGCACTCCTTCTGCCGACCCGCTGCCGGCAGCTCGGTTTCGGTGTCAACGGTGGCAGCCAGAAAACTTTGCAGGGAGAGGAGCAGATCGGTATAGGGATGATCCCCGTCCTCGAGCCCTTGAAGAATTTTCGCCAACGCCGGGAGCAGGCCGTCCTCGATCAACTCCCGGCTGCAGTCCTGCGGCGCCAGGGTGCCAATGAAGCGCAGCAAGGTGCTCAGGTGGTCGGGCAGTTCGACCCCGGCCACAAATCCATGTTGGCGGTAGAGCTGGTTGAGCTGCATCAAAAACATTCCCCGTTGCTGGTTCTCGCCACAGAGCTGATAGCCGACGTAGGGATAACAGACCGGTTGCAGATCGAAGGTGGCGGTAAAAACCTCTTCGATGCGGGCGGCGGTCTGGTTTTGCAGAAAATCGTCGAAGCGCTCCAATGACGCGGCCGCCAAGGGTCGCTCCTGCCGTAGCAGCGCGGTGCAGGAGGCCACCGTTTGCGAGAGCTCCGCGGTGGGATAACTGAACAGCTCGGCAAACAGCCGGCAGATAGTCTGCTGGGTTGTCAATTCGTTCATGGTTACCACCGCCGTTTCGGTGGACGACGGCTGCCGAAGCCCATCCCCTGCTTGTACTCCTCCGGGTCCATCCCGGCCTCGACCGCTTGCTCCCGCAACATCGGCGGCACCACGATCCGCTGCTTGATATGGGTCAGGGCGGTCATGCGGTAGATCGCCTCGATCTGCTCGGAGGTTACCTGGCCCAACTCACGGGCCTTGCTGACTTCGGCCTCACTCAGATCACCAACGGTGGCGTTGCGACGCTGGATCCGCACCGCGATCAGCTTGCGATACACGGCCTTGACCTCCTCGGCATTGCCACCGGCGAACATCCCGGCAAGGTATTGCACCGGCAGGCGGGCGTTCTCCAAGGTAGTGAAGTAGTCGTCGGCTAGTTTCTGGGTCCCCTTGTTCTTTTTCGACAGCACCGGCAGCAACGGCGGCACGTAGAAGAGCATTGGCAGGGTGCGGAATTCAGGATGCAGTGGCAGGGCGATCCCCCACTCTTTGACGAACTTGTAGACCGGGGATTTCTGTGCCGCATCGAGCACCTGCTCGGGGATCCCGGCTTTGCGGGCGTCTGCCAGCACCTGCGGATCGAAGGGGTCGAGAATGATCTCCCGCTGGGCCGCCGCCAGATCCTTGTCGTCGCGCATGGCCACCGACTCGATGCGGTCGGCATCGTAAAGCAGCACGCCGAGGTAGCGGATGCGGCCGACGCAGGAGTGGAAGCAGGCCGGCGCCTCGCCGGCTTCCTGGCGAGGGAAGCAGAGGATGCACTTCTCCGACTTGCCGGTGGTCCAGCCGTAGTAGGTTTTCTTGTAGGGGCAGGCCGAAACGCACATCCGCCAGCCGCGGCATTTGTCCTGGTTGATCAGGACAATGCCATCCTCGCCCCGCTTGTAGATCGCCCCCGAAGGGCAACTGGCAACGCAGCCGGCATTGAGGCAGTGGTTGCAGATGCGCGGCAGGTAGAACATCACCAGTTTTTCGATGGCGAACATCTGCGCCTGCTCTTCAGCGCTGAGCTGCACCACCCCCGGATCATTGGCGGCGTAGATACTTGAACCGGAGAGGTCATCATCCCAGTTGGGACCGGCCTCGATCTTCATCGGCTTGCCGCTGACCATGGAGACCGGCCGGGCGGTCGGTTGGTCGTCACCGGCCGGAGCACTGGTCAGGTCGCCATAGCGATAGGTAAAGGGTTCGTAGTAATCATCCATGGTCGGCAGCTGCGGGTTGTGAAAGATCTTGCCGATCAGCCCGCCGCGCCCCCCCAGCTTGAGCTGCAGCTGGGAGCCGCTTTTATCCCAGCCGCCACGATATTTCTCCTGATCCTCCCATTTGGTCGGGTAGCCGGTTCCCGGCTTGGTTTCGACGTTGTTCCACCACATGTACTCGGCACCCTTGCGGTCGGTCCAAAGATTCTTGCAGGCGATGCTGCAAGTGTGGCAACCGATGCACTTATCGAGGTGGAAAACCGATGACACCTGTGCGCGTATATTCATCGTCATAGCTCCTTGTTTTCCGTGCCGGGCTACCAGCTCGGCTCCCCTTTGAGTTTGCGCACCAGGATGAAGGTGTCGCGGTTGGCCCCGGTCGGCCCCCAGTAGTTCCAGGCATAGGTGAACTGACCGTAGCCACCCAGCATCAGGTTCGGTTTGAGGCGGATCCGGTTAAGGCTGTTGTGCCCCCCTGCCCGCTTGTTGTTACGCAGCGGCGATTTGGGAACGCCGATGGTGCGCTCCGGGGCATGGTAGAGGAAGGCGATCCCCCGCGGCAGGCGGGCACTGACCACCGCCCGGGTGACCACCACCCCGTGATCGTTGTAGACCTCGACCCAGTCGTTGTCGACCACGCCGATTTCTGCGGCATCGTGATCGTTGATCCAGAAGGGGTGGCAACCGCGGGAGAGAGTCAGCATCCGGTGGTTGTCGCCGTAGGTGCTGTGAATCCCCCATTTGCCGTGGGGGGTCAGGTAGTTGAGCATGATGCTCTTGGCATCGGTCGGAGTGACCACCAGATCCTGCAGGGTGCTCGGATCAGGCTTGGGTTTGTAGGTCGGCAGATGCTCGCCGGCGGCGATATAGCCCTGATGGTCGAGGTAGAAATGCTGGCGACCGGTCAGGGTCCGCCAGGGAACCAACCGCTCGACATTGATGCAATAGGCCGAATAGGCGCGGCCGTTGGTGGTCAGACCGGTCCAGATCGGACTGTTGAGCAGCCGCCGCGGTTGGCGGTCAAGGTCGGCAAAGGTGGTGCGGACCCCGCGGGTATCGGCCGCCAGATCGGTCAGCGGCAAGCCGACTTTTTTCTCTTCGGCCTCAAAGGCGCGGAAGCCCATTTCGCCATTGGTCTCAGGGGCGAGCTTGAGAATGATCTCGGCGGCATCCCTGGCGTCCACCAGCGACGGATATTTCTGACCGCCCCACTCCACGGTCTTGTCGCTCTGAACCATCTCGTCGTAATAATCCTCGATCGCCCAGCTCAGGCCATGAGCGCCGATGCCGGCCCGGGCGCCGGGTCCGAAGGAGATGAAGCGGTTGTAGAGGTTTTTGTAATCGCGCTCGACCACCACCAGACCGGGCATGGTCTTGCCGGGAATCGGTTCGCACTCTCCCTTGCTCCAGTCCTTGATCTCCGGCTGCGCCATCTCGGCCGGAGTGTCGTGCATCAACGGCACGGCGACGATGTCGCGCACCGGTTCGGGGAAATGGACCGCAGCGAGTTCGCTAAACTTTTTCGCCAACCCTTTGAAAATGTCCCAGTCGCTCTTCGACTCCCAGCAGGGGGGAACCGCCGCCTGCAGCGGGTGAATGAAGGAATGCATGTCGGTGGTGTTGAGGTCATCCTTCTCATACCAGGTGGCCGTGGGCAGCACGATATCCGAGTAGAGGGCCGAGGTGTCCATGCGGAAGTTGATATCGACCACCAGGTCGAGCTTCCCCTCGGGCGCCTTCTTGTGCCACTTGACCTCTTTCACCGACTCTTCGGCGGTTTCCGGGGCGACGGTGTTGGTGTGGGTGCCGAGGTAATGTTTGAGGAAGTATTCGTGCCCCTTGGCACTCGACATCAGGGCGTTGCCGCGCCAGATGATCCAGAGCCGTGGCCAGTTCTCCGGCGCATCGGGGTCTTCGACCGCGAACTTCATCTTCTTGGAAGCCAGCTGCTTCACGGTCCAGTCGACAATCTCCTGATTGCTTGATGCCCCCGCCGCCTCGGCCTGTTTGACGGCCTCGACCGGGTTGCGGTCGAACTGGGGATAAAAGGGGAGCCAGCCATTACGCACCGCACGGACCTGGTGATCCATGGTATGGCCGGCGGTAATGGCATTGTGTTCGGCCACCGGCTGAATCTTGGCCTCGTCGGCGGTACGTTCGTAGCGCCACTGATCGCTGTGGACGTAGTGATAGGAGGGAGCATTCTGGAATCGGGGCGGTTTGCTCCAGTCCATCGCCCCCATGATTGTCGCCCAGGGGGCGGCCGGGGCGAGTTTTTCCTGGCCGACGTAATGGTTGAGGCCACCTCCGTTCTTGCCGACGCAGCCGCAGAGCATCAGCGAAACGATGCCGGCGCGATAGATCAGGTTGGCGTGGTACCAGTGGTTGACCCCGGCGCCAATGATGATCGAACACTTGCCCTCGGTTTTCTCGGCGGTCGCGGCCCATTCCCGGGCGAACTGCACCACTTTGGAGCGGTCTATACCGGTGAACTTCTCCTGCCAGGCCGGGGTGTAGACGCCGTCGTCATCGTAGTTGGCCGGATAGGCCCCCGCCAGGCCGCGGTCGATCCCGAACTGGGCCATCAGCAGGTCGTACACCGTGGTCACCGGCACCCGACCTTGCGGGGTCTCCAGATAGCGCACCGGCACTCCGCGAACCACAGACTGGTCGGCGCCAAAATCGTCAAAAGCCACCTGCAGCACCGCCTCCTGGCTATCGAGCAGGCTCAGGATCGGGGCGAGCTCGCTGCCGTCCTGGCCATCCTTGAGCTGCAGGTTCCACTCCCCCTTCTTATGCTGCCAGCGAAAGCCGAGGGTCCCCAGGGGCATGCGCGGCTGGTCGCTGGTTTCATCCCAGACCAGGTATTTAAAGCCGGCATTCTCCTCGGCGCTGTAACGCTCGAGGGACGCCGCCGTAGCCATGCGCCCGGCGCGATAGTTGCCGTCCTTTTCCGTCAGATGGATCAGGAACGGGGTATCGCTGAAGCGTTTGAGATAATCTATGAAGTAGGGGGTTTTCTCCCGGTGGTGGTATTCGCTGAGGATGACGTGGTTGACCGCCATCCAGAAAGCGCCGTCCTGCCCGGCGTGGGCCGGAATCCACCAGTCGGCATGCTTGGAGGTCATGCTGAAGTCGGGGGAGAGCACCGTCACCTTGGTGCCATTGTGGCGTGCTTCGCCGAGGAAGTGGGCGTCCGGGGTGCGGGTCATATTGACGTTCGAACCCATCACCGCAATGTACTTGCTGTTGTACCAGTCGGCGCTCTCGGCCACATCGGTCTGCTCACCCCAGATCTCGGGCGAAGCATTGGGCAGATCGCAATACCAGTCGTAGAAACTCAGGTTGACCCCGCCGAGCAGCTGCATGAAGCGGGAACCGCCAGCAAAGCTGAGCATCGACATGGCCGGGATTGGCGAGAAACCGACCAGACGGTCGGCACCGTATTTCTTGATGGTGTAGATGGTCGAGGCGGCGATGATCTCCTCGACCTCGTCCCAGCTGGAGCGGCGGAAACCACCCTTGCCACGGGCCTGCTGGTACCTCTTGCGTCGCACCGGATCTTCGACGATAGAGGCCCAGGCGGCGACCGGATCACTATGTTCCGCCTTGGCCGCGCGCCAAAGATCGGTCAACACCCCGCGCAGATAGGGATACTTGATTCGCAGCGGGCTGTAGAGATACCAGGAAAAGGCGATGCCGCGCTGACAGCCCCGCGGCTCATAAGGGGGCAGACTCGGCTCCAGGGCCGGATAATCGGTCGCCTGCAGCTCCCAGCCGACGATGCCATCCTTGACATGGACGTTCCACGAGCAACTCCCGGTGCAGTTGACCCCGTGGGTGCTGCGCACCACCTTGTCGCACTGATTGCGATTGCGGTAGAACTCCTCCCAGGCCCGCGCCTTCGGATCGATAATGTCCTGTATCCAACTCATCGCAGCTCACCCTTTCCTTTGCGCAACCCCTCAACCAACGGCCGACGAACCCCATTGAGGCGTCCCCAGCCAAACAAAATCAGTAACCCAATCAGCGCCGCCAGGCCGATAGCCACATGACCGGCCACCTGTCCGCCGGCGTGCAGCGGAGAGCGCCCGGCGACTTCGGCCAGAAAGGCCCCGACATCGGCCTGTTCTTCAACCGTCAACGGGCGGGTGGCGTAAATCGTCTCCATGCTTGGAAAGGCGAGATCTTCCATAATGGAGGCCACCCCTTCCGCCCCGTAATCGTCAAACATCATCGTCAAATCCGGCCCGAAACTGGCGCCACCGGCCATTCCGAGACCGGCCCCGGCGATGCCGTGACAAGCCAGGCAGGGTGCTCCCCCTTGGGAAAAGGCGGCGGTTCCGGAAAACAGCGCCTCACCACGGCGGGCATCACCCGCAGAAGGGTCCGCCGCGACCGCCACCAGCGGCCCGCAAAACAACAGAAAGCCTGTCAGCAAACAGCCAAGTTTCCGCAACCGTCTTCTGTTCATTTTTCACCTCTCCCAGGGCCAAAGGTTCTTGGGGAACAACTGCAAAAGTCCAATAACAGCGGTGAGTTTCTGTTTTGAATTTATGGTGACCGCCCCGCAAAAAGCGGAAAGATTTTAGTTTGACTGAACGTTGATTGGTTTGATCAAAACACTAGCACTTGGATGAAACTTTTCTTGCTTTTGTATAAAAAATAATAGAACCCTTTTTTATTTTTCAAATTGACCTATGTCAAAAAGTGCAAATATATAAATATTTTTTAAAAATTGATCGGTTATAAAACTGTAGCCGCAGCCATCACGCGACCCTGGCGCTCGGCGCCCCCTCCCCTAGCCAAGGCTTTCAAAGGTTTTGACAATATCGATCCTCGAGACAACACCTACCGGATGCCGATCCTGATCAATAATAATGATCCGTTTGATCTTTCTTTCCAGCAGTTCTTGGGAGAGTTCCCGCAAGGGGGTATCCTCCAAGGCGGTGATAGCCGGTGAACTCATGATGTCGGCGGCGGTTCCTCCCGGGCTCTGCTCATCCTCGGCATGGGGCAGGATCACCTTTTTCAACTTGGCGACCAACTGCGGCTGGGGGTTGATTTCATAAAGGATGACATCCGACTCGGAGACGACTCCCAAAACACGGTTTTTCTCATCAACGACAGGAAAACCACTGATACCGGTGGAACTCATCATTCTCCGCACGGCTTCGACCGTTGTGGTCGGGGTGATCGACTGCACCGCCCGGGTCATGATGTCGCGGGCGAGGGGGCCTTCTTCATCGCTTTCCAGCACCAGCGGTGGCGCCGCCGGATGGCGCAAACGGCCGGTATCCAGGGCGATCACCGTGCGTACCGCCAGGGTATAAAGCAGAGCGCCAAAGGCCCAAATCCCCACACCAATCATCACTTCCTGGCTGGAGGGCATATATTCATAGATGTCATGCAAGGTGTCGGGGATAAAACCGGGGATGATCAGCCCCATCCCCTTTTCGATCCAGATGCCGGCAAAAATCAGCACGCAGCCGATATTCAGGGTCAGGAACCGCTCCCGGGTCCGCGGCAGCAGGAACAGCAGAAAGCCAACACTATTCAGAACCATCGCCGTCCAGATCCAGGGGACCAGCCGGGAATGGCCATGCAGCCCCTGATACAGATACTGCATCGGCGCCAGATGGGTGGTGTTGGAGTAGTACTCCTTGAAAATCTCCGCGAACATCAGAAACAGGTTGATCGCCATGGCATAGGCGATGATCTCCGCCAGTTTGAAAATCGCCCGGTCGCGGACCTGGAAATCCATCAGCCGGCGCAAGACTTGAAAGATAAGAATCATCAGCGCCGGGCCAGCGCAAAAGGCCGAAGCGAGAAAACGCGGGGCCAGGATTGAGGCATTCCAGAACGGCCGCGCCGGCAGACCGTTGTAGAGAAAGGCGGTGACGGTGTGAATGCCGATGGCCCAGGGGATGGAGAGCAGAATCAGAGGGATGACCAGGCGTTTGTCGGGTTCCCGGCCAAAATAGGTACAACCGCCGATATAGCAAGCGACGGTCAGGTTAATAAGCAGATAACCGTTAAGCACCAGGATGTCCCAGGCCAGCACCGAGGAGGGAAAGTTCATCCGGCCCACGAACGGCAACAAGTGCCAGAGCCGGTCGGGGCGGCCGACATCGACCAGCACGAACAGGATCGCCATGATCACGGCGGTGACGGCGAGCAGTTCGCCGAAGGCGACGATCTTCTTGATCGCTTTGAAATGGTAGAGATAGGCGGGAATCACCAGCAGCACCGCGGCGGCGGCCACCCCGACCAGAAAGGTGAAGTTGGAGATATAGAACCCCCAGGAGACCTGGTCGCTCATGTGGGTAATGGTCATCCCCTGCAGTAATTGACTGACATAGGTCGAGAAACCGAGGAGCACCAGACAGGTCAGCCCGATCATCCAGGCATAAAAAGCCCGTCCGCCGGCAAACAGAACCTCGAACAGTCCGTGGAGGAAGGTGCGAAGTTCAGATTTTTTCTCTAGGATGGCCAATTCCATCACTCATCTCCCCAAACGTTTCCCGCTCTAACTCAGAGCAGCATCAATCGCCCATGCCCTTCGCCGTCATCGGCGCAAACAACTGCAACGGTTGATCGCCGACCAGGTAGCGCATCGCTTCGATGACACTGCGGCAATAACCGCGGGTATTGTGAACATAGGCCTGCAGGATCAGTTCGCTGACCGCTGGCACGCCGGCAGCAGCAAGACCGAAGGGATCGTCGGCAAAACGCAGCAGCGCCGGTTGCGGCAGGATCACCGCGGCCGCTTCGCACTGCTCGAAGCCCCGGCTGCCATAGGGCAGATCGGCCATCCGCAGCACCCTGGGCAGGCGTTTGGCGGTGCGACCGAGGCTGGCGGCAATCGCCGGACCCTCCAGCCGTTGGCCGGCGATGGCATAGCTGAAAAAGAACCGGCAGAGCTGGTAGCCGGGTGGCTGGGTCAAAGTACGCAGTGAGACGGTGTTGAGGTTGTGGCCGCCGGGGAAGAGCCGATTCATCGAGCTTTCCACTTGAGAAAAACCGGGGCGCAGGTTGTTGCGGGGATCCTGCTCCCGAGCGCGGAGAGACGCCGTACCGAGGCGGCCGGTGGGGGTATCGGGATGGACGATGTCGACCTCCAGACCGCGAAAGTCGAGCTGATTCAAACCCGCACCCTCGGCCATTTCCAGCACGCCGCGCAGTTGCGCCAGCCAGCCGTTGGTCTGACAGGAGCCGAGGGCGAAGATCCGCTGGTTTCCGGCCGGTTGGGACTTGACCGGCAGAAACCGCTCCGGCGCCCCCAGCAGTGGCGGATAGAGGCCAGGCAATCCGGTCGCTTCGGCGACTCCGACCACGAATCTGGCAACGCTCAGGCAGCGCCCCATCAGCTCCCGGTCGCCGATATGGGATTTGCTGGTGGCGACCACGCAGACATCGAAGGGACCGGGCAGGGTTTGCAGGGGAAAGTCACGCAGGTCGCCGAACCAGACCGGAACCTGTTGGCCCCGAATAACCAGGGAACTCCCCTCGACGCTCACCTGATCGAGCAGTTGGGGACTTCCCAAAACCAAACGGGCGCAGAGACCGTCCATGGCCGTCAGACCGGGATGACTCGGATCGGTCGCCACCGGGTGGGTCAATACGGCGGCAACCTGCAGACCATCGACGGAAGGTTGCAGCATCCCCAGCAACATCGAACCGATTTCGGCTCCACAGCCGATCAACAAAATTTTTTTCATGGCTGCTCCTCAATGACGTCGTTGGCTTGAGGGCCATTGTGGCGTCAGAACCTCAAGACAGATAACGCAGTTCGCTGTTGGGGGTGCGGCAATCCATGTCGGTGCCGCGGCTGCGATGGTCGGCAATCTCAGCGGCGATGCCCGGCATCCGGGCATAGAGGAACAGGCGGAAGACCGCATCCTGCATCGCTTCCGGGGTGACTTTCCCGGCCTGCCACTGGGGCCAGAACAGCTCCAGGGAGAGGGTGGCGATGACCGCATCGACATTGACGCAGAAGACGTTGCGGGTCGCGCCGATGCTGAAGAGTTGCTCGACCAGGTGGTGATAGAACTCCAGAAACGGATTGCGCAGACCCTGGCTCAGCAGCAGGGAGCGCAGCCGTTCTTCCCGGGGATCAACGTTGACCGCTTGACCGCGAAACACCGGATGGTTGATGCAGGGGATCGGTTCCGGCGGATTGCCCCCCCTGACGCTGCGCTTGGCGGTGAGGAATTTTTGCGCCTGCTGTTCGGCCAGTTGCCGCAACACCCCATCCCGTTCCGCTTCAGGGATCGCGTAGGGGTCGTGGCCGGCAAACACTTCGAGCAAAAACGCCACCGCCTTGTAGCCATTGCCACCGTGGGCCAACCCGGTGTGGGTCATGAAACCGGCGTAAGAGGTCGAAATCTGGTTACCGGCACTGACGCTCGCCTTGGCCCCCATGACGCTTAAAGTTCCCGGGCCGTTGCTGACGGTCAGGTTGAGCAGAGCGTTGAGGGCGAAGCAGTCGCTGGGGGCCGGAGTCCGCCCGAACAGGCTGCAAAACAGGGTCTGGGTAAAATCCTGGGCGCGGTCGTCCGGCCCGGCCGCCGGCCAGAGGGGAGCCACCGCTCCGGCCCGAGCGACCAGCCCGAGCAGGGCCAGGTGAACGCCTGCTTCCACCGCGGTTTGCCGGGGAATGCGCCGGCTCTTCAACGCCGGCCAAGCCCAACCGAGCAGCAGACTGACCGCCAGCAGGGTCATCGGATCGGTCGCTTCGTCCGCCGACGCCTCTCGGGCGCTGAATTGCTCGGCAAAGCGGGTCAACAGAGTCTCCTCGCCTTGGGTTTGAATCAGTTGGCTGCAAGCCTCGGCCCAGGCCCGATCCTGCTCGGAAACCGGTCCCTTGGGGAAATCCGTGACGGTTTCCAAAGCCACCTGCACCAGGGATTCGTTCCGTTCAGCCGTTGCGGTGGATTGATGAAAAAAGCTCTCGATCAGGGTTTCGCTGAGACTTTCCAGGTTCTGAAAAAAGCGGTTATGGCCGGCCAGCAGAACTTCCGCCGCCAGACAGGCATTGGGCGCGCCGTCGTTGGCCCGTCCCTGAGCGACAATTTGACCGCAACCCTCCCCCGTTCGCCAGGAAAACCAGTTGAGCAGCAGATTGGCCAAGGGAGCCGAAGCCGCAGGCAACGGCTGTCGGACCAGGGCATAAACCGCGGTAGCGGCAAAGGGCTGCTCGATCAGGTCAAGAATCGGCGTGCCGTAAAGTTCGGTTTGCTGGGTCGCCGTCACCACCCGGGTCGCGCTGGAGCTGTTGCGCATCGATTCCCGCACCAGGCAGGCACCGACCAGACGATTGGCTTCGGCCAGTTGGCGATCATAGGGGGCCAGGGGGGTGACGGGCTTTAGCCGCAGCGGCTCAGGCAAAGACTGCCCCTGCTGGTTGACCAGCCAGGGTTTCAGGGAAAGGTCTCCACTGGGGGGGAAATCGGGCGCTTCGCCAAACTGGGCCATTACCGCGGCCACGGCCGCCGGCAGGTCCTGAATGCTGGTCACCCGCACGCCGCGGCGTCCGACCTGGGGGTTGGCGACGGAGAAAGGCGGGACTTGGAAATAATTATCGAACCAGGCTTCTTTAGCTTCGGCATCGTCGCTGCCACCGGCCATCGCCCCGGCATGCCCACAGGGGCGGGCGAGAAAGCTTTTCCAGCGTCCGGTGACGCAGACCACCAGCGGTTTACTGAACGGCACCCGCCCCTCCTCGATCCAGTCGAGGGCCTGTTTTTCGTAATAGCCGCCTGGTTCGGAATAGACCACCACCGCCTTGGTGCGGGGGTCGTTTTCGGCGCAATAGAGAAATTCGGCCAGGGCAAAATGGATGTAGAGATCCTTGCCGCTGCTGAAAATAGTCGACGTACCGAAGCCGCAGGTTTTCAGGTATTCCGCCAGGGTGGTGCAGAAATTCCCGGAATTGCTGTAGATGGCGATGCTCCCCCGCTTCAGGCAGTCGGCCGGGTTGTCGCCGCCAAGACCACCACCGATCCGAACCTGATCCCAGGAGTTGCCGATCCCCAGGGAGTTGGCGCCGAGCACGTCGACCTTGCGGTTCTGGGCCACGTACCGGATCAGCCGGGAGTCGCGCACCGCCACCTTTTCGGTGACGATGTAGATCCGTTTGAGTTCCTCATTGTGCACACAGAGCTCGGAAACCGCGTGGCTGACCGCAGCCGGGGGCAGATAGATCACCCCGGTGTCGAAGCCGTGGCCGGCCTTGAGGACCTCAGTCACGCTGCCGTAGACCCGGATCGGACCGGAGGCCGTTTCCAACTCTTCACCGGTCGAGCCGTACTGAACGCCGGCGACGACATTGCCGCCGCTGAAAACGTGGGACATGGGGGTGACCTGGACACTCTCGGTGCCGAGGATATTCATCACGCAGACCCGGGAGCGCCGGTTGGCCAGATCGTGCAGGCTTTGAGCGCCGACAAAGTAGGGGAAAGGCGAAGTGGCAGGCATGACAACCTCCTTAAATGACAACGCTGGTCAGGACTTGCTGGCGGCGGCGCGTGGCCCGTTCTGCTCCAGCCAACGATCGAGTTCGAGGGCGTAATGGATGACGCTGACCATGCTGCTGTCAAAACCGAAAAAGGCATAAGGAATCTGCAACCGATCTAGAATATCGCGGGCGTAGGTCACCCCCTCCACCAGTCGCGGGCCGCCCCGCCCGACCACCACCTGGATATTGGGGTTCAGGTCGATCTGGTCGCGAAGGGCGTCGAAGATCCCTTTGAAGGTGGTGAGAATGTCAGTGTTGTTGGCGCGGCCACCGATGATCAACAACACCCGGGCCTGGGGCAGCCAATGACGAAAGGTGATGTCAGCAATCGCCTTCATTTTTTCGTAAGGCGGGTTGCCGCCGAAGTCGGAGGAGAGAATGGCCCGATCACCGAGAATTTCCGTCGAGACGCTGTTGGCACCGCCGCCGAACATGAAGGGAAGGATGCTCCCCTTGGGATTGATTTCCACCACATCGCTCTGACCCTGGTGGGTGCGCAGCAGATTGATCTCGGCTTCGAACCGGCTCAGTTCGGTGGAAAAAATCTCTTCCGGAAAGCCGAGCCGACGCCAGGCCGGGTTGTCGAGGTCGAAGGCGGCCTTGATATCGCAGGCGACGGGGAGATATCGGCCATTTTTCAAGGTCATGCGGATGGGGTTGAGCTCCAGCACGGTCAGCCCGTAATGGTCATAGAGCTGCCAGAGTTTGGGCAAGTGCTGCACCAGCGGACTGATGTACTGGGCCGGGCAGCCCAGTTCTCGCAGGGCATCGTGGACATGAAAGGCCTTGATGCCGGTGGCCGGATTGAAGGTGATGACCCGCTTGCGCTCCGGAGGGATCTCCTCGACCTCGACCCCGCCCTCGGTGGTCAGGGTCATCACCGGCGCCCGGTAGAGGGTGGAGGCGCTGATATTGACGTAGACCTCCACCTCCGAGGGGACGAACCCTTCGAAGGTCACGCCGTTGGCCTGCACCGAGCGGTTCCCCTGCTCATGCACAGCGAAATAGAGATCTTTCTTCGCCACCATCGCCTCGTAGGGATTGTTGACGATGCGCACCAGGCCAGCCTTCCCCTTCTTGCCGATGCCACCGAGAAATACTGGCTTGACAACACACTTGCCGCCATGGCGCTGAATCAGCCCACTGACTTCATCCAGGGAAGCGCTGGCCGGCAGGGTTTCCGCCACCGGAAAATCGACCAACCGCAGCAATTGATGCCCATACTTCATGCCGGTGATTTGCATCTGCGAAGCTCCTTTCCTGAAACGAAGGGAGGAAGGATGTGCCACGCCTCCGGGACGTTTAAAGCTTATCGACGATGAACTCTGGAAACAGGGTGGGAGATTTGGCCACGCTGGAGATGCGCAGCATTTTCAGGCTGTCGTAATAGCGGGTGAGATGATCCAGGCTCAGCGGACGCGCCTCAGCGCTGCGCCGCTCTGCCGCTGCCAACCCGGCCCGGCGACCGAAGACGAAGATATCGAGCAGTGAGTTTCCCATCGAGCGGTTGCGGCCGTGGATGCCGCCGGCCGCCTCTCCGGCGACAAATAGATTCGGCACCGTCGATTCCCCCTGCTCGTCAATCAGAATGCCGCCGTTTTGGTAATGCAGCGTCGGATAAATCAACAACGGCCGTTTGGTGATATCGATTTTCACCCGCATGAATTTTTTAAATAGCGAAGGAAAGCGTTTTTTCAGCAATCCGTTTTCCAGCAGTTCATCCAACACCGGAATATCCAGCCAGACCCCGAGTTTGCCGGCAGGGGTTCGCACTCCCCTGCCCTGTTCGATTTCCCGGATGATGGCGGCCGCGACCAGGTCGCGGGTATCCAGTTCGTTGACGAACCGCTCCCCCTTGCCATTGACCAGGTGTGCTCCCAGACTGCGGATCGCCTCGGTGACCAGAACCCCGACCATATGCTCCGGAAACATCACGCCAGTGGGGTGATACTGGAAGGAATCCAATCCCTCGATCCGGGCTCCGGCGCGATAGGCCAGGACCACCGCATCGCCGGTGGCACCGAAATTATTGGAGGTGGGAAACCCCTGATTGTGCAGCCGACCGGAGCCGCCGGTGGCGAGAATGACCGCCTTGGCCTGGACCACCAGGTGCCGCCGGCGGCCGATATCGTAGAGTATGGCGCCATTGCAGACCCCATTGGCATCGGTGGTCAGCTCCACCGCCGGAGTAAATTCGGAGAGTTCGATTCGGCCGCTCTTGCGCAGCTCATCTTTCAGCACCTTCATGATGTTGAGACCGGTATGGTCGCCGATGGAGAGGATCCGCGGCGACGAAAGGCCACCGGCGTTTTTCGTCGTCAGGTTCCCATCATCGTCGCGGTCGAAATTGACGCCGATATCGAGCAACCACTTGACGATTCCAGGGCCGTCTTCCACCAACGCCTTGACCAAAGAGGGCTTGCCGGCAAAGTTGCCGGCGATCATCGTGTCGGCAAAATGCTTGATCGGAGAATCTCCGTCAGCCACCGAGGCCTGCATCCCCCCCAAGGCCATGATGGTGTTGGAATTGCCCAGACGCAGTTTGGTTGCCAGCAGAACCCTCGCCCCCAGGCTCTCGGCAAACAGCGCCGCGCTGACCCCGGCCCCGCCGCCACCGAGGACCAGCACATCGGTTCTGTATTCGGGTTGCAGCTTGATCCGGGCATGGTCCAGATCGCTGTAGGACTCCAGCAGGTCGGCGAATTCATGGGTGACCCGGTCCCCCTTGTTGCTGCCGACCCGCAGATTGCGGAAGGCGGCCTCTTTGTAGTCGGGGTGATAGGTTTTCAGCAGTTGGTTGCGTTCGGCGTCCCCCAGCCGGGGCCAGGTTTCGGCCTTGCGACATTCCCTGGTGGAGACCACCAGCTCGATTGGCGCTATCAGTTCGGCAGGATACATGGCAGCCCCTCCTTCAAATCCCGAGAATCGTGTAGCAATAAACTTCGATTTCGTCAGCGCTCAGGGTCGGAACCTGGGCGAACTCAGGGTCCTTGGCCAGCAGTTCCATCTGCTGCAGGCGCCTGGCGAGATTGGGCGGGAGCGACCGCTGGCGGGAGCAGGAACGCTGGATATAAAGCCCGACGTAATGGGGGGCGATACTCTTGGCACAGCGGGAGGCGCAAAGGCCGCACATATGGCAATCCATAACCTTTTCGGCAGTCACCTCGTAGGCTCCATCTTTGGCGGCCTTGACGAAACCGGCAACATCGATCCATTCCGGGCAGATATTGCAGGCTTTGCAGTCGTTGCAACTGGCCAGTTCCGGGTAGTGGTTGGCCACCTCCTGCAAGGGATTGGTCATGCTCTCCATGTCGTAGACCGCCATGCGGGAAGGGAAATAGGGCAACATGATGACATGCATCCCCTCGGCGACCACCGTCTGGCAACCGAGCCCGAATTTGACCCGCTGCGCCCCGGACTCCAGGTAGGCCACGGTGCAGGCGCCGCACAGCCCCGACAGGCAGCCGATCCCCCGCTTCACATCATGACCGGTGTCCCAGAGCGCCTCGATCACTGTCAGACCTTCGGGAACCTTGATTTTTCGCCCTTCCAGTTCAATGGTCAGCATGGGGCCTCCGCTTTGCCTACGACCTTCAGTCTCATCGCTGTTATGCAATTTTGCTTTTAGTACAGAGCCAAACTGGGTGTTTACGCAAACCTAGTTGTTGATTTCAACACTATGGATTTGTATGAATCTTGCCAGAGATTGGTGGAAAAACATTGACTCAGGTCAATTATTTTCCTGATTAGCACCAATCTTCCGCTGGTCGCTGGCGCGACATATTCTGACACGACCGGCACGTAACTTCATGGCATTGCTCCTAAGGAGGTGTGCCGTGAAGATGAATCGGATCCAGTTCCAAGCTGG
>Ga0209231_1000008_pt1 | contig 185682 bp, 162 predicted proteins | sample Deesub45470m_DNA_FD_188086 | JGI IMG/M metagenome (GOLD analysis project Ga0209231, IMG submission 188086) | Deep subsurface microbial communities from North Pacific Ocean - 450_OLKR46/470m Metagenome (SPAdes) (version 2) | ecosystem: Environmental > Terrestrial > Deep subsurface >...
GAAACCAGGCCAGACTCTGGATCTGCCCCTTGGAGAGAGCAAACTTCGGCATGCTGGAATTGACCGGTTCTTTTCTGGGCTCGCGTATCGCCTCCTCGAGGGCCTCCAGACCGAGGGTCGAACCGATACTGCTGAGGTCGGGACCGAAACGTCCGCCACGGCCAAACCCGGCGATATGATGGCAGGTATCGCAGGCGTTTTCAGTAAAGGAGCGAGCCCCGCGATAAGCCTTTTCCGCACCCTTGAGGGGCGCCAAGGGGTGACAGGTGTAGCAACTGGCCTGCAGGTCTTTGCCTTTGAGTACGCTTCGGGCGCCAAGGCCGGGCAGTCCATGGGAGATGGTCACATCCAGAGCCATTCCCTCACCGAGATGACAACCCGTGCAGCCAAGTTGCTCAATGCTGTGGGGGGCAATGTCCGGATGTCTCGAGGCCTGATCGGGCCGCGCCCCTTCAGGATGGCAGGTTGTGCAATGCTCCCGTATTTCCTGACCACCAAGGTTGACGGTAATGTCGGCGACCAGAGAGTCGTGAGAATGGGTATGATTGTTTCCTGTTTTAAGCAAGGCAAAAAGGGCCGCGCCGCAGGCCAAGGTGGCTGCAACAGCGAGAAAGTAGCTGATCCAGGTGGGAGAGGGGCGCTGGTTCATTTGGTGTCCTGATCAATCGTACAACTGTGGCACTCGCAACGGTCGTTTCTCATGCTAAAATCCTGCCAGCTGCAAATGGTCAAAATTATATACGTTTTCGATGTCAAGAGTCAAAAATCAATTTCAATTGAGGAATATTCTCAATTTCCCTGTCGAATATTCCTCGATTTTGACAGGGCTGAAAACCAGAAAAATGGAACCAGCTAGAAGTTCGATGTTTTTTATTTGGGCATGGTCCTTGAAAAGAGGGATGAGAGGTTCCGACAACTTGCTCGCCCGGTAGGGGCCATTATAATAAGCACTGTTTTTAAATCCGACCTCACGGAGCATAAAATGTTTTCAATGAAACGACAAGTGATTGGCCCCATCTTTTTTCTGCTGGTTGTGGCAATACCCTCAGCCTGGGGTGCCGAGCGATCACCCGCGCAGGAACTCGAAGGCTTGGTCACCACAGCGCTTGAAACCAACCCGGAAATCAAAGTATCCGCCGCCCGCTGGGAGATGTTCACAGCAAAGGTTCAGCAGGCTGGGGTGCTGGATGACCCGATGCTGATGCTGCGGATCCAGAATGCCATGGTCAGGGACCCGTTGGCCTTCGATCAGGATCCCATGACCTCCAAGGTGATCGGCATCAGCCAGATGGTGCCTTTTTATGGCAAGCGCTCCTTGATGCGCGAAGGGGCTGAACTCGAGGCCGAAACTAAAGGCTGGATCCTCGAAGAGCGCAAGGTAGAACTGCGCCGGATGGTGAAGGAGACCTGGTATCAGCTCTATTTCATTGATCGCTCCCTGGAGGTCGTTAACAAAAACATCAGCTTGCTTGATGACCTGACCCGTTTCTCGGAAACCATGTATGGGGTCGGGCAGGGACTGCAGCAGGATGTGCTCAAGGCACAACTGGATCGCTCGCGCATGGAAGATATGCGTATCGTTTTGCAGCAAAAACGCCGCACCCTGGCGGCGACGCTCAACACCCTGGTCTATCGCCCCGCCGACACCGAAATCGCAATCACTCCTGCCGTTGAGTTGACCCCCTTTGCGATGACCGCCAGCGAACTGGAAGCTTTGGCTGAAGAGCACCGGCCAGCGCTGAAAGCTCTGGCGACTCAGATCGATAAATCCAAGGTCAGTCGCCGCCTGGCCGAGAAGGAATTTTATCCCGATTTCACCTTGTCCCTGGAATACATGCAAAGGGAGCCGGCGATGGCCAGCCCCGGCGATGACATGTACGCCGCCGGGGTCAGCTTCAACCTGCCGATCCAGCGCCAGCGACGCCACGCCATGGTAGCCGAGACCGAGTCGGAGCAAAGAATGGCCGCGGCGGATCTGAACATGCAGCGCAATCAAATCCGCCTGGGGATCGCCGACTCCCTGGCCCGCTTGGAGCGCAGCCGCAAACTGACCCAACTCTATCGTGAAGGAATCTTGCCTCAGGCAGGCAACGCTCTGGAAGCGGCCATGGCCGCTTACCGGGTCGGCAAGGCCGACTTTATGAACGTGCTCGACAGCCAGATGAGTCAGTTTAATTACCAGCGTGAATACTACGACGCGGTGGCCGATCACGAAATGCAATTGGCTCTGCTGGAAGGGGTGGTCGGAACCACCCTGCCTGCGGCCGGGAAATGATCAACTCTTCGAAACCCTACGCTAAAAGGATACCTGGATGAAAACCGTCGGAACAGTCAAAGGATTATTGCTCATTGTCGCCCTGGTCGCTGCCCTGGGCGGCGGCTACCTGCTTGGCTCCGGCCGGCATGGCGGAGACCACTCCGCGGCGACCGGCGAAATGGGGGGTGGCACCGAGGCTCAGGCGCAGCAATACACCTGCGGCATGCATCCGTTCATTATTACCGACGCGCCGGGGTCTTGCCCGATTTGCGGCATGAAACTCACCCCGCTCAAGGCCGGCACCGGGGGTGGAGCCGCTCCGACCGCCGCCACCGGGGAGCGCAAGGTCAAGTACTGGCAGGCGCCGATGGATCCGACCTATATCCGCAACGAGCCCGGGAAATCCCCGATGGGGATGGACCTGGTGCCGGTGTACGAGGAGGCGATGAGCGGTGGTGGAATTCAGATCGATCCGGTCACCACTCAGAACATGGGGGTGCGAACCGAAGCGGTCATCCGCCAAAATCTGGCCCGTACCATCCGCACTATCGGCCTGGTCACCTATGACGAGCCCCGCCAGTATTCGGTCAACAGCAAAATCGACGGTTGGATCGAGCGCCTGTTCGTCAACCAGGAGGGCCAGTCGGTCAAAAAGGGGCAGCCGTTGATGGAGCTCTACAGCCCGGAACTGGTCGCGGCACAGCAGGAGTATCTGTTGGCGTTGCAGAACAGCAAAAAGCTGGCCCAGAGTTCTTTTCCGGAAATCGCCGAGAGCGCCAAGCGACTCCTCGATGCCTCCCGCACCCGACTGAAATATTGGGATGTCAGCAGCAAACAGATCGATGCCCTGGAGCAGACCGGCCAGGTACGCAAAACCCTGACCCTTTACAGTCCGCAGAGCGGCGTGGTGACGATGAAAAAAGTCATCGAGGGGATGCGGGTGATGGCCGGGGAAGAATTGATCCAAATCTCTGATCTGTCGAAAGTTTGGGTCAATGCCGACATCTACGAATACGAACTTCCCTGGGTCAAAGTCGGACAAATGGCCCGGGTCGAACTCCCCTTTGGCCAGGATAAGGTTCTGGAGGGGAAAATCACCTACATCTATCCTTATTTGCAGAATGAAACCCGCACCGTCAAGGCTCGCATCGAGTTTGCCAATCCGGGGCTGGAACTGAAGCCGGAGATGTACGCCAATGTGCTGATCGAGACCGAACCGGTTTCCAACGCCTTGAGCATCCCTGAGAATGCGGTTCTCAAATCGGGCAAAGAACAGACGGTGTTTGTCGCCCTCGGTGAGGGCAAGTTCGATCCGCGCAAGGTGAAGACCGGGGTAACCAACGACCAGGGGATGGTGCAGATTCTCTCCGGGCTGAACGAAGGGGATCTGGTGGTGACCTCAGCCCAGTTCATGCTCGATTCGGAAAGCAAGCTGCGCGAAGCGATTCAGAAGATGATGGAGCCGAAAGCTGACCAGCCGGGCAGTTCGCCGGCTGCGGGCGGCAAGGCGTTGGACGACCTGTTCGAATAAAGGTTTTTTGCCACAGCTGTGACCACCTCGGGCAATAAGGATAGAATTTCCCATGCTTGAAAAACTTATCGACTGGTCAATCCATAATAAATTCATGGTGGTTCTGGCGACGGTGTTCATGATCGTCGGAGGGATCTATTCCCTCAAGAACATCCCCATCGATGCCATTCCCGACCTCTCCGACGTCCAGGTCATCATCTTCACCGAATATCCGGGGCAGGCGCCGCAGGTGGTGGAAGACCAGGTGACCTATCCGCTGACCACTCAGATGCTCGCCGTTCCGGGAGCCAAGGTGGTGCGCGGCTACTCCTTCTTCGGTTATTCCTTCGTCTATATTATTTTCGAGGACGGCACCGACATCTACTGGGCCCGTTCAAGGGTTCTGGAATACCTTAACTACGTCTCCGGCCGCTTGCCACAGGGGGTCACTCCGACCCTGGGCCCTGATGCTACCGGGGTCGGCTGGGTCTACGAGTACGCCTTGGTCAGCCAGAAGCACAATCTGCAGGAGTTGCGGGCGATCCAGGACTGGTTCCTGCGCTACGAACTGACTTCGGTGGATGGCGTCGCCGAGGTGGCCAGTTTGGGCGGCTATGTTAAGCAGTACCAGGTCGCTGTCGACCCCAATCGGCTCATCGCCTACAACATGACCCTGCCGATGGTCGAAATGGCCATCAAGAACAGCAACCTCGATGTCGGCGGCGGCGCCATCGAAATGGCCGAAACCGAATTCGTGGTCCGCAGCCGCGGCTATATTCAATCGGTGGAAGATCTGCAGCAGGTGGTGGTGGGGACCAATCAGCGGGGCACCCCGGTTCTGCTGCGGGATATCGCCGATGTGCGCTTGGGACCGGAGATGCGGCGGGGGATCGCCGAGCTCAATGGGGAAGGGGAGACCGTAGGCGGCATCATCGTCATGCGCTTTGGAGAAAACGCCCTCAAGACCATCGACAACGTCAAAGCCAAACTCGAAGAACTAAAGGCCGGTCTTCCTGAGGGGGTCGAAATCGTCCCGGTCTACGACCGCTCCGGGCTGATTTTGCGAGCTACCTCCAACCTGCAGGAGAAACTGCTGGAGGAGAGCATCGTCGTCGCCCTGGTCATCATCCTGTTCCTGTTCCATCTGCCAAGCGCAGCGGTGGTGGTTCTGGCTCTGCCGGTGGCGATTCTGATGTCGTTCATCATCATGTACGGGCAGGGACTCAACGTCAACATCATGAGTCTGGGTGGTATCGCCATCGCCATCGGCACCATGGTCGACTCGGCGATCATCATGGTCGAGAACGCCCACAAACATCTGGAAAACTACAAGGGCGACCGACCGCGTTCAGAGATTATCGCCAAGGCGGCCAAGGAGGTCGGACCGACCATCTTTTTCGCCCTGCTGGTGATCACCGTCTCCTTCGCCCCAGTCTTCACTCTGCAGGAGCAGGCCGGGCGGATGTTCAAACCGCTGGCGTTCACCAAAACCTACGCCATGGCGGCCGCGGCCATTCTCTCGGTGACCCTGGTGCCGGTGCTGATGGCATGGTTCATCCGCGGCAAGATTCACTCCGAAGACCGCAACCCGATCAACCGCTTCCTGATCCGGCTCTATCATCCAGCCGTCGACCTGGTGCTGCGCTGGCGTAAAACCACCTTGATCGTTGCGCTGCTGCTGGTCGTCTCCGCGGCCTACCCCCTGGCCAAAATGGGGACAGAATTCATGCCCCCGCTTTACGAAGGGGATCTGCTCTACATGCCGACCACCCTCCCTGGGCTTTCGGTGACCAAAGCCAAGGAGGTGCTGCAGCAAACCGACCGCATCATCCGCCAGTTTCCAGAAGTGCACCATGTCTTCGGCAAGGTCGGCCGCGCCGAGACCGCGACTGATCCGGCCCCGATGATGATGCTGGAAACCACCATCATGCTCAACCCCGAGGAGGAGTGGCGCAAGGTCCCGACCATGCGGTTCTATTCCAACTGGCCGGAGCAGACCGAGTTTCTCAAAAAACCGCTGCGGGTGGTTTGGCCTGAAACCAAGACCATCACCGTCGACCAGTTGATCGACGAACTCAACGCCGCAATTCAGTTCCCGGGGCTAACCAACGCCTGGACCATGCCGATCAAAACCCGCATCGACATGCTCTCCACCGGCATAAAAACTCCTGTCGGCATCAAGATCATGGGGCCAGATCTGGCGGTGCTCGGACGATTGGGCGTGGAGATCGAGGCTCTGGTTCGCCCGCTCCCCGGCACCCTCTCGGCCATTGCCGAGCGTTCGGTGGGGGGATCCTATCTCGATCTGGCTATCGACCGCAAAGCCGCCGCCCGATATGGCATCCAGGTTGGTGATATCCAAGCGGTTATTCAGGCCGCTTTGGGCGGCATGACCATTACCGAAACCGTTGAAGGCCTCGAGCGTTATCCGGTCAGCCTGCGCTACGATCGGGATTTCCGCAGCGACCTTCCAGCCCTTAAGCGGGTGCTGGTGCCTTCACCGGGGGGCGCCCACATTCCGCTGGAACAGTTGGTGACCTTTACCCTTCGCAACGACCCCGACAGTATCAAGAGCGAGAACGCCCGCCGCACGGCCTGGGTTTATGTCGACATCAAGGGGATCGATGTTGGCACCTACGTCAAGAATGCGCAAAAGGCGGTCGCTGATAATATTCAGCTCCCTTCCGGTTACAACATCGTCTGGAGTGGTCAGTACGAATATATCGAATCGACCCGCGATCGGCTGATGGTGGTTATCCCTCTGACCCTGTTGATCATCTTCGTCATTATCTATCTGAGCACCAAATCGCTGGTGAAAACCGGGATCGTTTTCCTGGCCGTTCCTTTCTCCCTGGTCGGAGCCTTCTGGCTGCTTTATGTGCTCGACTACAATATGTCAATCGCGGTCTGGGTCGGCCTGATCGCCCTGGCCGGACTCGACGCCGAAACCGGTGTGGTCATGTTGCTCTATCTCGACCTGGCCCACAAAAACTGGTCCGAAAAAGGTCGGATGCTCACCCGCGGCGACCTGGTTCAGGCGGTGCATCATGGTGCAGTCAAACGTATCCGGCCCAAGGTCATGACCGTTATCACCATCATCGCCGGCCTGTTTCCGATCATGTGGAGCACCGGAGCCGGGGCGGACGTGATGAAGCGGATCGCCGCGCCGATGGTGGGTGGCTCGGTCACCTCCCTGGCGCTGGAGCTTCTGGTCTACCCAGTCATCTTCTATATCTGGCGCGGCCGTCAACTCGAGGCGACGATGGTGCCAACCTCGACCGAGGAAATCGAGTATTAGTGGTAAAATGAAGCAGCAACACCTTGCTGAACAACCCTTGCGGGCCGAACCCGCAAATAACCCGAGGAGGACAACAAGCATGAAGAAAACCTTAGTGAAAATCCTGGTAGCGATGTTCGTCATTTCAATGCCAGTGGGAACCATGGCCGCTTCGCATGGCCACGGCGATCATGGCAAGAAAGAAGCTGCGGACAAAAAAGACCACGAAGGTCATGGGCATGGTTCTCATGAAATGAAAGGCGACATGGTCATGCTCGGCGACGAAGTCAAGGACGACGTCAAAGGCGCCGCCCACCTCAAGGATGTTGGCGCTGCCATGGCCAAAATGGGAATGAAGGAAAACTTTCATTTCATGATCATGTTCATGGACACCAAAACTGGCAAACCCATCGAAGAGGGGACGGTCGCCGTTAAGATTACCGATCCCAAAGGTAAGGAAACCGGCGCTCCGGTCGAGCTGATGGGAATGGACGGCCACTTTGGCGCCGACATCGCTCTGACCGAAAAAGGCGAATACCACTTCAAAGTGGGGACCAAACTCCCCGACGGCAAAAAGCGCCAGTACCACTTTCACTACGAAGTGAAATAGACCAAGAGAGATGGGCTTAACGACAACGGCGCGATCCTTTTGGGATCGCGCCGTTGTTGTTGGAACGAGAAGATCTAATCATTCTCTCAGGGTTGTAATCCACTCAACGAGACATCCCCCTCTTTCTTGAAATCGAAGGTTTTCCCAAGAAGTCCAAATCCCCCCACTTTGACCTTGCCATCGAGGAGAAACTTGGCGGTTTTTCCAGTCTGTACCTGGTTGAATATCCGCAACAGATCCCAGTAAGCGCTCGACATCCGCAAGTTGAGATTACCGTACTCCTCGGCCCCGATGCTGACCTCCTTGGCTGACTGCCCGCTGGAGACCCGAATGCCGTTGAGGCTGAGGGTATAGTCGACCTGCTGAATATTCACTGCCATACTGTTGGGGTTGAAAATCTTCAACCCGGCCAGCATGTTGGCGTGGGTCAAACTGAGTTCGGTAATCTGCAGATCGCTCAAACTGACCTCCGGTGCGATCACCGGTTTGAGGGCGCAGGCAGACAGACTCGCGAGCAGCAGGACAATAAGGACGACCCGGGGCAGAATGTGCCGAAAACGATCGATTGAGAGCTGTTTCATAGTCCCTCCAATGAATAAGGGTAATCAATCCGCCGCCAATTATATCAGGTTGCGAGCTGGGTGCAGGGAAGGGTTCAGTAGGACGATTCGCAGAACTGCGAATCCGCAGAATGACGTTTTGCAAAATGACACTGGTATCGTCTCACGAACACACGACAAATAATGGAAAAGAATTAACTAGTTAGTAGGACGAAGATGTAGTAGAATTATGACAAATTCAATCACCATTGTTGCACAATTGCAAAAAAATCAGCAGGAATCCAGTTTCCCATTTTGGACCTAAACCTTCAACTATTTGAAATCAAAGCATTCTAAAGAGATTTTAGGAAAAATAAAACAGCGGTATGGAAATTGCTAGGATTCTTCATAAACAAAATACGCCGTTAACTAGCGATTCCATGAACCGGGAGGTCATATGAAAAAGTTGAAAATCAAGGGTGTCCCCATGAGTTACGATGAGCGTGGGCGGGGACCGGCAGTGGTTCTTCTGCACGGATTAGAGGAGCGGGACGACCTTTGGCAGGAAGAAAGTCGTTCTTTGGAAAAGGCGGGTTTTCGGGTTATCCGGCTTGACCTGCGACCAAACCTCGCTGGGGCGGCCTCCTTGGCCGGAACTCTCTCCGAGCAGGTGATCGCGCTACTGAATCAACTCGGGGTCGGCCGGGCGGTATTTATTGGCTGGTCCAAGGGTGGTCAGGTCCTGCAGGATTTGGCAAAGCGTTTTCCGCGACGGGTGGCTAAGAGCATCGACCTGACGCTGAATCGTTGCTCTCAACAGGCTGAAGAAGTCAAATTGGTCGATATGCTGCAAAGATTACGACTGGGAATGCTGCCAGTGGCATAACTCAGCGGTCAGTTGCGACGAATTTAACTAAAAAAGCCCTCTCAGTGAGGGCTTTTTTATTACTTGCTTGGCATTTCTGCCAAAAGTCCGGCAATCGCCGCCATCAGTCGTTCCACTATCAGCAGGTGGGTTTCCTTGCAATCATCCAGCTCATAACAATCGGTAAAATCAAGAGGAGCACCGAAGCGGACCTCGGCCCGCTGCCCCAATCCGGGAAATTTCCATTGATTCAGCCCGACCAGAGCGGTCGGAATGACCACCGGCCGGGTGTCGTAGATCATTTTTCCCACCCCCCGATTCCCCTTACCGAGAGCTCCATCCTTATGTCGGGTCCCCTCGGGGAACAACATCACGGTCTCGGTGGCCAGTAAATCACTGAGAGTGTTCCCCGCCCGCACATCCCGGCCGCGTTTGACCGGAAATGCCCCCCAGGAACGAAACAGAAAACCAAGCAGCGGATTGGCGAACAGCTCCTCTTTGGCCGGTGCCCAGACCATCTGCAACGGATGCCGCCATTGCACCGCGAAGGGGAGCAGGACGGTCTCGTAACCGGAGATATGATTGGAGGCAATCAGCACCCCGCCGGATGCTGGCAGATGCTGGCAGCCGACGATGCGGAAACGATTCAACCCCGAGGCATAGAGGCCGATGACATAAGAGGAAAAGGTCGCCCAAAAACGGCGCAATAGAGAAGCTTTCAAAAGGACCTCTGATTTTGAGTCTGAAGTAGTTGGGCTTTTATATATCACTTCACCCCATCCTGAACAATCCCCGATTAGAATTATATCTCCCGTTGATGGCGCAGAACGCCTGGGCTGACAAACCTTTCCCCTTTCCCAATGCGGCTAAATCGTTTAGTTTAGGCGCTGGAAAGGACACACCTTATGCCCACGGATGCACAAAACTGCCGCGCCTGCCGAGTGCTGCGCCTGCTTGCCCTGGCGGGTTATTCCGCCATCATTCTCTGGCTCTCTCTGACCCCGCACCCACCGCAACTCTCGGGCGATTTTATCGGCTGGGATAAAGCCCAGCATGCTGCCGCCTATGGGGGCCTCACCTGGCTGGGCGGGCGAGCCTTAGAACTTTACTTGGCTCCGCCCGTCCGGGCCTGGCTGGTGGCGACGCTGTTTGCGCTGCTTTTCGGCGGTCTGGTGGAACTCGCCCAAGGGGCCATGACCCAGGTACGCTTTGCCGATCCGCAGGATCTCCTGGCCAATGCCATTGGTACGGTTGCGATCTACGCCTGGGCTCGAAGCCGTTGCAGAGAGGGAAAGGGATGAGCTTTTACCAGGGACTTCTCGAGGCCGCCGCAAAGGGGGAGTTAGTCCTGACTGTCAACAAGCGTCTGGCGCGGCATCTGCAGCAGCTGTTTGCCCAGCGAATGCGCGACCGGGGAACCACGGCCTGGCAGACTCCGGCGATCTGCAGCCTGGAGTCCTGGTTGCTGCGCTGTCTGGCCGAACTTGGCGAAGACTGGCGGTTGCTCAGCCCTTTCGCCGCCCAGCGGCTGTGGGAAGAGGTCATTGAAGAGGACCTGGATCGCTGCGGACTGCGGCTGTTGCAGGTTCCTGCGGCCGCGAAGCAAGCGGCGGAGGGCCACCGGCTGTTGTCGGAGTATGCTGCCGATCTCGATGAATATCCCCTGACCGAAGACCATCTGGCCTTTTTGCGCTGGAGAGAGCTTTACCTGGCCAGGCGCCAAGCCGGAGACTGGATCGATGCCGTACTGCTGCCCGAAGTAATTTGTCAGGGTTTGAGCAGTGGCGAGCTGACTGCGCCGAAGGCGGCCTGGCTGGCCGGTTTCGACGAGGTCACTCCGCGGGTAGAGCAACTGCGCCAGAGTCTGAGCCAGGCGGGATGTCAGCTGCGCCAACTCCCCCCGGCGCAGAATCCGGTGGGGGAGCGCCTGCGGCTCCCCTGCGCCGATGCCGCCAGCGAAGTGCGCCAAGCTGCCCGCTGGGCACGGGAACTGCTTGAAGCAGGGGCTGAGAGGATCGGCATTGTGGTGACCGACCTCAATCTGTATCGCCTCCTGATCGAACGGATTTTTCGAGAAGAGCTCGACCCCGAATCGATACTGGGGCTCGATGACGAGGAGGAGCGTTTTTCCCTCTCCCTCGGAGCCAGTCTTGCCGAACAGGGCCCGGTCACTGCGGCTCTGGAGCTGCTCGCAGCCGGCCCTTCTCTGACCTTGGATCAACTCAGCTTTTTACTGCGCTCCCCCTACCTGCAAGGCAGCCTCTCGGAGGGGCACAACCGCGCCCGGTTGGAGCGGGCGGTCCGCGGCCTGAGGGTCGACCGCCTCTCCCGGCAGCGATTACAAGCCCTGTGCGGTCAAAACGAAAAACGCTTTGCCGGCTGTGCCTCGCCCCGCTTTGCCGAGCTGCTCGACGTTCTGACGCGCGGAGAAACGGGCAGCAGAAAGTGCTTGGCCAGCGACTGGGCCCGCCAGTTCACCCAGACCTTGCAAGCCGCCGGTTGGCCAGGGGATCGCCCTCTGGGGAGCCGTGAATTTCAGGTCGTTAAAACTTGGCAGGAAAAGGCCTTGGCCGGGTTGATCGCCCTCGATGGCATCACCGGAGCGATCGACCGCGGTACGGCCTTTTCGCTGCTGCGGCGCCTGGCGACCGAAACCCCTTTCCAGGCCGAAGGGTCCGCCAGTCCGCTGCAGGTGGTCGGTCTGCTCGAAGCGGCTGGCCTCGACTTCGACCACCTCTGGGTCATGGGGTTGAGCGAAGACTGCCTTCCGGCCGCACCTCGGCCAAACCCCTTTCTCCCCGCAACCCTGCAAAAAGCCTTCGCCATGCCCCATGCCAGCGCCGAACGGGAACTCGACTTCGCCCGGCAGGTAGCCGGGCGGTTGTTTGCCGCGGCGCCACGCATTATTCTCAGCCATCCCACCCAGCAGGGGGACTGCCCTTTGCGGCCGAGCCCGTTGGTGGCCGATTTGCCGGCGGTGGAGACAGTGTCGCTGCGGCCAAGCCACAATCCGGTTGCGGTTTTGCAAGCCCAGTCCGCCGAACTGGAAACCCTGGTCGATCAACTCGGCCCGGCCCTGGAGCCTGGCGAACTGGTCTCCGGCGGCACCTTCATCCTGAAAGATCAGGCCCTTTGCCCTTTTCGGGCCTTTGCCCACCACCGCCTTGGCGCCAAGGCTCTGGACAGCACCCAACTGGGGCTCGATCCCATGACCCGCGGAACCTTGCTGCACGGGGTCCTCGAACAGTTCTGGCGTCTTACCCTCAGCCAGGCCAATCTCCTCGGCCTCGATGATCAGCACCTGGAAAGCAGGCTGGCCGAGAGCGTTGATTTCGCCTTGCAGCAGCAGTTTGGCGAAACCGCACCGGAGCTTTCCGCCCCACTGCTGACTATCGAGAGGCGTCGATTGACTGATTTGGCCCGCGAATGGCTTGTGGCGGTGGAGTGTCAACGCACCCCCTTTGAAGTGACAGCCCTGGAAGAGCCCCATCAAGAGACCTTGGGTGGCTTGACCATTAACACCAAGGTCGACCGCATTGACCAACTGCCTGACGGCTCACGCGTTATTCTCGATTACAAAACCGGCCGCAGCGAACTCGGCGATCTGCTCGGCGAACGGCTGCTGGAACCGCAACTGCCGATCTACGCCACCAGGGCCGGGGAGGGGGGCGAAGGGCTGGCCGCCGTCGCTTTCGCCCTGGTGCGGCGAGGCAATTGCGCAATGAAGGGAGTGGCCCGGGAGAGCGGATTACTGCCGGGAGTGGCGGCGCTGGCCGGGAGTCGCCCGGCTGAGCAGCAAGGAATTGCCGATTGGGGCGCACTTCTCATACGCTGGCGAAGCCAGCTGGAGCAACTCGGCGAAGCCTTCGTCGCCGGGGCCGCAGCCGTCGATCCGGTCGATCTGCAAAAGGCTTGTAAATTCTGTGACCTTGCAGGTTTTTGCCGGATTGCCGAAGCCGCATTGAAAGACGAGGAAGAGCTATGAGCCCAGCGATCAGTGATGCCGCACAGCGGCAGGCCGCTATCGACCCCAGCGACTCCTTCATCGTCCAGGCCCCGGCCGGCTCCGGCAAGACCGAGCTGCTGATCCAGCGTTTTCTCGCCCTGCTTGGCAAGGTCAACCGCCCGGAGGAGATTCTCGCCATTACCTTTACCCGCAAGGCCGCCGGCGAAATGCGTGCCCGCTTGCTGCAGGCCCTGGAGCAGGCTCAAGGGTCCCGTCCCGAAGCGGCCCATGCGGCTCAGACCTGGGATCTTGCTGCCCGGGCTCTGGTTCAGGATCGGCAACAGGGGTGGAACCTGCTCGAGAACCCGGCACTGCTGGCGATTCAGACCATCGACAGTTTCGACGCATCCCTGGTGCGGCGCATGCCCTGGATCTCCCGTTTTGGCGGACCGACCGCCATCGCCGAGGATCCCGACCTGCTCTACCGCCAGGCCGCCGAGGGGCTGTTGAGCCGCCTGGGCGGCAGCAACCCTGGTGGCGCCGAAGTGGCACTGTTGTTGGAGCATCTCGACAACCGCCTCGACCTGCTACGCAACCTGCTGATGAGCCTGCTGGCCCGGCGTGACCAGTGGCTGCGGCATGTGATCTGGAACGATCCCGAGGCCGAACGCCTGGCTCTGCAGGGGGCGTTGCGCTACCTGGTCGAAGCCCAACTGGAACGACTGTTCGGGGCCTTCCCGGCGGAGGTGCGGCAGCAACTGATCGGCCACGGCCGTTTTGCCGCCAATAACCTTGCCGAGGGTGAGCAGCGCCCCTTAGGGCGACTCAGGGAAGTAGAGACGTTTCCGAGTCCGACTGCCAACGATCTTCCCCTGTGGCTGGGGTTGGCCGATCTGCTGCTCACCGCTTCCGGCTGTTGGCGCAAGAAGCTCGATAAAAATTGCGGATTTCCTGCCGGCAAAGAAGGGGAGGCTCCAGCGCGCAAACAAGCGATGAGCGCTCTGCTCGAAACGCTGCAGCATTATCCCGCTGCTGAAACTCTGCTCGCCGAGGTCCGGGCACTCCCCGAGGCCATTTACCCCGAGGAGCAATGGCGCATCCTGCGGGCCCTGGTCGCGCTGCTGCCGCTGGCGGTGGCTGAACTCTGGCTGGTGTTTCGGGAACAGGGAGTCGCCGACTTTGCCGAAATCGCCCTTAAAGCTCTGGAGGCCCTGGGGAGCGAGCAGCAACCGTCTGAGTTGCTGCTCAAACTCGATGCCCGCATCAACCATATTCTGGTCGATGAATTTCAGGACACCTCCTACCTGCAGAATGGTTTGCTGGAAAAACTCACCGCCGGTTGGGTTCGCGGCGATGGCCGCACCCTGTTTGTGGTCGGCGACCCGATGCAGTCGATCTACCGCTTCCGCGAGGCGGAAGTCGGTCTGTTTCTTCGCGCCCGCAGTGGGGGCATCGCGGGTTTGCCTTTAACTCCCTTGACCCTGTGCGCCAATTTCCGCTCCCAGCAGGGAATCGTCGAATGGGTCAACCGGGCCTTTTCGGTGGTTTTTCCGACTCGCGAAGACGCCTCTCGGGGTGCGGTCTGTTACGCCCCCGCCGAAGCGGTCAAACCCGGACTGGAGGGGGCCGCGGTCAGCCTGCATCCCTTTGCCGAGCGGGACGACGGGGTCGAGGCGGCGCTGGTGGTCGACTTGATCCAGCAAGCCCGCACCGCTTCACCCAAGCAGACCATTGCCATTTTGGTGCGCTCCCGCGGCCATCTGAGTCAAATTCTGCAGGCCTTGCGTGACGCAGGTCTGCGCTATCGGGCTCAGGATATCGACCCTTTGGAAGCGCGGCCGGTGGTCATGGATCTCCTCGCCCTGACCCGCGCCCTGTTGCATCCGGCCGACCGCCTGGCCTGGCTGACGGTGCTGCGAGCCCCCTGGTGCGGTCTGACCCTCAATGATCTGCACGCCCTTTGCGCCCGGGATCCGCTGCGAAACCTGCCGGAACTCCTCGGCGACCCGGTGGTGTTGACCAAACTGAGCGATGACGGTCGCCGGCGGGCCACCCGGGTCTGGGAGATTCTTTGCTGCGCACTGGAGCGCCGCGGTCGGCTCAGTCTGCGGCGTCTGGTGGAGGGGTGTTGGCTGGCCCTTGGGGCTCCGGCCGCACTGGATGCGGTGGCGGTGGAAGATGCCAACCGGTTGTTCGAACAGATGGATCAGCTCGACCATGGCGGCGACCTGCAATCTCTCGATGGCCTGCAGGAGGGGTTGAGACAGTTGTTTGCCGCCCCTGACGCCGAAGCTGATGGCCTCCTGCAGGTAATGACCATTCACAAATCCAAAGGGCTGGAGTTCGACACCGTCATTCTGCCTGGCCTCGGCCGACGCTCGCGCCAGGGGGATCAGAGTCTGCTGCGTTGGCTGGAACATCCCGATTGCGGCCTGTTGCTGGCCCCCATCGCCCAGCGTGATGGTCAGAGTCGTGACCCGATCTACGACTTTCTCGGTCGCTGCCTGAAAGAGAAGGAGGATCTGGAGATCTGCCGCCTGCTTTATGTGGCGGCCACCCGCGCCCGTCATCGGTTGCATCTGCTCGGCCATGCGACTCAAAAACAGGATGGCAGTTTCAACCCCGCCAGCGGATCGTTGCTGGCGACCCTTTGGCCGGCCTTGGCCGAGGAGTTCCTGGCCAAGGTTCAACCGGCGTCCACAGCAGAACTCGCGACCACAGAGCGCCCGGTAGTGGCCTTACGGCGGCTTCCTGCCGGCTGGTCATTGCCTTTGTTCTCCGGGGTTCCCCTGCCCAGACCGACCGAGGTGACTCAAGCCTCGGCGCAGGTGGACATCGAGCAGCGGGCTGCGGTTTTTTCCGGCTGGGAAGCCGATACGGCCCGGCATATCGGTACGGTGATCCACGGTTTGCTGGAACGGGTTGCCCGCCAGGGGATCGAGCGCTGGCCCCTCTCCAGGCTGGAACAGGAGGTCCCCGGCATTCGCCGCCGCCTGGGGACTCTGGGCGTTCCCGCCAGTGAGCTCGAGTCGGCCTGCGGAAAAACCCTGGCTGCCGTGCGCACCAGCTTGAGCAACCAACGCGGCCGCTGGCTGCTCGGTACCCATCCCGAAGCCGCCTGTGAGCTCCCCTTGAGTGGCATGGTCAATGGCAGCCTGCTGCAAGCGGTTGTCGACCGTACCTTTATCGATGAGGATGGCCAGCGCTGGATTGTCGATTACAAAACCAGTCGCCCCTCTGCAGGCCAGGCTCTTGCAGCCTTTCTCCAGGAAGAGGCCGAGAAGTACCGCCCGCAAATGCTCGCCTATCAGGGGTTATTCCAGCAGTTGGACCCTCAACGAAAGCAGCGCCTCGGTTTATACTTTCCGGTAGTGGATGGCTGGATAGAGCTGCGCTGATTGTTTCGCTGGGGGATTTCGTTTGGCCGTTTTCGCTGCCAGAGTTGCACCAGCGACAGCATTCAATATATTCTTCCGGAACCATGACTCGTTCCAGGGAAATCATAACCAGTGATGTATAACGACCATTTCGGCCTGGAAGAAGCTCCTTTTTCCATCGCTCCCGACCCGCGCTACCTCTATCTGAGCCAATCCCATCGGGAGGCCCTGGGCCACCTCATTTACGGCGTGCGTAGCGATGGGGGGGTGGTGCTGCTCACCGGCGAAGTCGGCACCGGCAAGACCACCGTCTGCCGCTGCCTGTTGGAACAACTTCCGGATGATGTGGACATCGCCATCGTCCTCAATCCCAAGCTGACGACGGTTGAACTGCTGGCCACCATATGCGATGAATTCGGCATTCCATACGATCCCAACATGAGCGGGGTCAAGGGGTATATCGACCGGATCAACAGCTACCTGCTGGCATCCCATGCCAAGAACCGCCGGGCAGTTTTGATCATCGATGAAGCTCAGAACCTGAGTGCCGATGTGTTGGAGCAGTTGCGACTGCTGACCAATCTGGAAACCTCCCAGCGCAAGCTGCTGCAGATCATTCTGCTCGGCCAACCGGAACTGCGCGACCTGCTGCGCAAGGAGGAGTTGCGCCAACTGGCGCAGCGCATCACCGCCCGCTATCACCTTGGGCCACTACAGCGTGACGAGATCAACGCCTACGTCAGCCACCGCTTTGCGGTGGCTGGTCTGCGGCATCAGATCTTCACCCCTGCCGCCATTCGCCGCCTGTTCCGTTTGAGCAAAGGCATTCCCCGGGTCATCAACCTGCTATGCGATCGGGCCTTGCTCGGAGCCTTCGCCCAGGGGGAGGGGCAGGTCACCCGTCGCCTGCTCGGTCAGGCCGCCCGGGAGGTCTTTGGAACCGACCAGCTCAGTCTCTGGCAGCGTTGCCGCCGCCTGTTGCTTTGGCTCCTGGCCGGTCTGGCACTGGTATCAACAGGGGCAGCGGTGGCGGCCAGCTATCTGATTTGGCAGGAGCGCTCGACAGCGCAGCTTGCCGCCCCCCCTGCCAAGGTCGTAGCGCCAGCGCCGGTGGTCGAACCAGTGGTCGAGCCGGCCCCCCAACCCGAAGTGACCCTTCCCAGTTCCGGATCTGAGCTTTCCGCTTACCAGGCGTTGTTTGCCCGTTGGGGGCTTGCCTACCAGCCGGACACCCTGGGAATGTACTGTCGCGACGCCGCGCTCAATGGTCTTGGCTGTCTTGCCCGCAAAGGCAGTCTGCGCAATCTGCAGCATTTGAACCGGCCGGCGATTCTGGTGCTCCGCCCCGATGGCGGCCGCCCGGTTTACGCCGCGCTGATTTCCCTCAGCCAAAGCGAGGTTAAACTGGTCGTTGGCGGCGAGACCCTGACCCTTGCTCCTGAGCAGATTGAACAAGCCTGGCTGGGCGACTTCACTCTGCTCTGGCGCTTTCCCCCTGGCTACGATGGAGAGTTGAAGCCCGGCGATCGCAGCCCCGCCGTCACTTGGCTCGGCCAGGCGCTGGCCTCGCTCCAGGGCAAATCGCTGCTGCCCGAATCCGACCTGTTGTTCGATGATAAGTTGGTTGCTGAGGTGAAGCGATTTCAGGTCAAGGCCGGTTTGGTCCCCGACGGCATTGTCGGGCCACAGACGCTGATTCATCTCAATACTCTGCTGGGGAGTGATGAACCGTTGTTGACCGTTGCAGCCAAGGAGTCCCGCTGATGTCGCTGATTCTCGACGCCCTGAAGAAGTCCGACCGCAACCGGGATCGGGGAAAGGTACCCGACCTGCAGGCCGATCATTCCAGTATCACCGCACCAGCGACACCCTTGCGCCGTTATCGTCGCTGGTTGTGGTTGCTGCTGGTGCTGGTTGTTCTCGGGGGTGGAGGCTTGCTTTGGCAGCTTTGGCCGACTACTACCGCCTCTGTTTCCACTCCGGTTCGCCAACCGGTGTCCGTTCCGGCTCCCCAGGTAATGCCACCAACTCTGCCGGTTACTGCGCCAGCAACTGTGCCCCTGGAACCCGCTAAAACCACCGTCGCGCCCAAGGCCGAAGCGCCTGCCGCCGCCAGCGTTTCAAGCCCGATCCAACCAGTTAAGCCAGCGGTCTCGGCGCCAGCGGCCACCGAGACATCAACCAGCGAAACAACGGTTTACGAACTGGCAAATTTGCCCTCTCATCTTGCCCAGGGACTCCCGGAATTGACGGTTTCGGTGCATTACTACACACCGAATCCAGAATCCCGTATGGTCCGAATCAATAATCGTATTTTGCGCGAAAACGGGATCTTGCCAGGGGGGATTAAAATTGCTAGCATCGAAAAAAACGGCATTATTTGCGAGATTCAGGGAGTCCGCTTCCGCCTCCCAACCAGCAACCTGACTCAATAGCCAGCGCGAGGAGAACCAATGATCCTGGATCATCGGGACATACTGGACAATCTTTTCGACGGGGTCTATTTCGTCGATCAGCAGCGCCGCATCAGTTATTGGAACCGCGCGGCTGAGCAGATTTCCGGCTATTCCCGGGAAGAGGTTCTTAACCGTCCTTGCTCAGACCACATTCTGGTTCATGTCGACCAGCAGTGCGACAACCTCTGTCAGGGTGGTTGTCCGCTGCACGCCACGCTGCTGGATGGTCAAACCCGGGAATCCGAAGCCTATCTGCATCACAAACTTGGTCACCGCATTCCGATTCTGCTTCGAGTCTGCCCCCTGCGCGATCCCTCCGGCGCGATCATCGGAGCAGTGGAAATGTTCAGCAGCAACAGTCAGATGGTGGCGATCAGCCAGCGGATGAAAGAATTGGAGGAATTGGCCCTGGTCGATGCCCTGACCCATCTGGCCAACCGCCGCTACCTGGAGCTGACCCTGGATCAACGCTGCCAGGAAATGGACCGCTACCAATGGCCCTGCGGGATATTACTGCTGGATATCGACCATTTCAAGGCGGTCAACGACGGCTATGGCCATCTGGTGGGGGATGAAATGCTTTGCATGGTGGCCCAGACCCTTCTGGCCAACAGCCGATCCTTCGACTTGATCGGACGCTGGGGCGGGGAGGAATTCGTCGCCATCATGCGCAATATGGGAGGGAAGGATCTCTACGCCACGGCGGAAAAATTTCGTCGTCTGGTCGAGAAGTCGTTTATCTCTGTGGCCGGAGAAAACCTGAAGGTGACACTGTCGATCGGAGCGACCCAGCTGCAGCCCGGTGATACCGCCAAAAGCGCTCTACATCGGACCGATCAGCTGATGTATGCCAGCAAACGGGCCGGCCGCAACTGCACAACAATCGATTTTGCCGTCAGGTAATCCAAAAAGTCACCCGAAAACGCAACAAGGCAGCCGACAGGGCTGCCTTGTTGCGTTTCAGCGGGTGACCTCCAGAATCGACTCCCGGGCGATCTCCAGCAGCGTCTCTAATTCTCCCAGGGGGATGGTCAACGGCGGCATGAAATAGACCACATTACCCAACGGCCGCAACAAGGCTCCGCGGCGCAAGGCCTGCTGATAAACCTGGTATCCGCGGCGCTGCTGCCAGGGGTAGGGCTCTTTCGAAGCCTTGTCTGTCACCAGTTCGACCGCTGCGATCATGCCGCAACGGCGGAACTCCCCGACCTGTGGCAATTGCGCCAACGCCTCTCCATGACGATCGAGGATCGCCATCCGCTCAGGAAGATTTTCCAACACCTGTTCATCGGCAAAGATATTGAGGGTCTCAACCGCCACCGCACAGGCCAGAGGATTGCCGGTATAGCTGTGGGAGTGCAGGAAGGCCTTTAAGTTGACATAGTCATCATAGAAGGCATCGTAGATCTTCCGGGTGGCAAGAACGGCCGCAAGCGGCATGGTGCCGCCGGTAATCCCCTTGGACAGACAGAGCAGATCCGGCGCCACCCCGGCGTGCTCGTTGGCGAAGAAACGCCCGGTGCGGCCAAAACCGACGGCGATTTCATCGGCGATGTAATGAACATCATAGCTATCACAGAGGGCGCGCAGCTTGCGCAGATAGAGCGGCGGGTAGATCCGCATCCCTGCGGCCCCCTGTACCAGCGGCTCCAGAATAACCGCCGCGATCTGCTCATGATTCTCGGCTAGCGTCTGTTCCATGGCGCAGAAGCATTCCGCCGCACAACTGTCGCGCTGCTGTCCCCAGGGGCAGCGGAAACAGTCCGGCCCCTGCACAAAGTAGCCTTCGGTGAGAATCGGCCGATAGACGTCGCGGTAGAGTTCGCAGCCGCTGACCGAGAGGGCCCCGACTGTTTCCCCATGATAGGCATCGGTAAGGCTGACGAAGCGGGTTTTGTCGGGTTTGCCCGATTGCTGCCAGCATTGAAAGCTCATTTTCAGCGCCGCTTCCACCGCCGAGGAGCCGTTGTCGGTGTAAAAGACCTTCTCCAGCCCCTCCGGAGCCAGGGCGGAGAGGCGACTGGCCAGCTCCACCGCGGGCTGGTGGGTAAATCCGGCGAAAATGTGATGACTGATCTTTTGCGACTGCTCCTGCAACGCCCGAATCAACCGCGGATGATTGTGACCGAATAGATTGACCCACCAGGAGGACACCCCATCGATATAGCTGTTCCCCTCCATATCGATCAGCCGCACCCCCTCGCCGCGAACGATGGGAATCGGCGGCATCAACTCATGGTCCTTTTCCTGGGTACAGGGGTGCCAGACATGGCGGCGATCGAGGGTCAGCAGTTCGCTACGGTTCACAATCAAGTGTCCCTTCAGGGCAGATCGAGGGCGAGGGCGGAACAGAGCCAGGGGAGGGTGGCAGAGTCGGCCAAGTGCGTCGCCAATTGTTCCACTTGGCTCTGCGGATCGCCCTGGACGTGAGGAAACACTCCGAGCAGATCGGCCGAGGCCAACGAACCGATGGCATGGGGCGCCTCAGCTTCAGCCACATCAGGTTCTGCGGGCATGTTGTTGATGATGACTCCCGCCAAGGGAAGTTCCATCCCCCGGGCGGCAAAGACGGTGAGCAGAGTATGGTTGATCGTTCCCAGTGACGGTCTTGCCACCACCAACACCGGAAAACCGAGGGCCGCTGCCAGATCGGCCATGAGGTAGCCACCAGCGAGCGGCACCATCAGTCCGCCGGCCCCCTCGACAATAAGGAAATCATGGGCCGCAGCCAGCTGGCCGGCAGATTTGAGCAGGTGTTCGAGATCAATGCGGACGTCGTCTTTTGAGGCCGCCATCGCTGGTGCCAGCGGCTGCCGCAAGCGGTAGGGGGAGATCAAGTCAGCAGAGTCCTGACTGCCGGCGGCCCACTGCAGCAGGGCAGCGTCAGGGCCCAACTCCGATGGGTTTTCGACCCCGGTTTCCGCAGGCTTCATAACCCCAACATCCAAACCGCGGTTTTTCAAAAATCTGGCAAGAGCCGCACCAACCATTGTTTTACCAACGCCGGTGTCGGTGCCGGTGATAAAGACACCTCGAAAGGTCGAATTCTCAGCAGGCATGGATTTCCACCTCGGCGTCACGGAACATCTGCAAATCGGTTTCTCGGTCGCGGCCGCTGGTGGTCAGATAATTGCCCACCATGGTACCACTGGCCCCGGCCATGAATATCCATGACTGAAAATCCCGCAGGTTAGGTTCCCGACCGCCGCAAACGCTGATTCTTTTGTTCGGCAGCAGGTAACGAAACAGGGCAATGATCCGCAGGCAGTCCAGAGGTTGCAGATCGCGCATCTGCTCCAGAGGGGTGCCGGCGATGGGGTTGAGGAAATTCAGCGGCACCGAATCGACCTCGAGATCACGGATGGTAAAGGCCAATTCAGCCCGTTGTTCCAACGATTCACCCAAACCGAAGATGCCGCCGCAGCAAACCTTCATGCCGGCTTGTTTGGCCAGTCGCACGGTCTGAACGTCATCTTCGTAGTCATGGGTAGTGCAGATTTGAGGGAAATAGGAGCGGGCGGTCTCCAGGTTATGGTGATAGGTGACACAGCCGGCCTCTGCCAGGCTGCGGGCAGTCTCGGCATCCAGAATCCCCAGGGAGGCGGAGGGTTCGATCTGAGTGGTGGCCCGAATCTGCCCGAGTGCAGTCAGGATCCGCTGCATTTCTTCCCCGGCCTGCGGGCGGGTGCCGCTAGTCACGATTCCATAACAGTGGGAGCCTTCGGCCTCCGCCTTGTAGGCCCCAGCGACGATTTCCTCAAGGGATTTAAGCGGGTAGACCGGAGCGTTGGTGGCATGATGGGCCGATTGGGAGCAAAAGGAGCAATTTTCAGCGCAACGTCCGGATTTGGCGTTGATGATCGAGCAGAGTTCGATCCGATTGGCAAAAGTTTGTTCACGCAGACGGTGGGCTCCGGCGAGAATGGCCGTCAACTCAGCCCCTTTGGCCTGGAGAATGGTCATGGCATCGGTTGCGCTCAGGGTCTCACCAGCCAGGACTCGATCGGCCAGTTCCCAGGGATTTTTCGACATGGGGAAGCTCCTTTGGGAGAGTTTTGGCCGATTATAAGGATTGCACTGGAATTGTCAACCTGCCAACTCGGGAAGGTTGACAAGCAGCCTCCATGAGAGCCATACCATTTATAGCCGAAGCATCCCAGATGTTATTGACACACCCTTTCAAAAATGATAGAACGACATTCTATTTTCCTAGGAGAGTGTCTCGTGGTCAAAAAAATCATTGGTAAAAAACTTAAAGTCACCCGACTCAGAAATGACATGACGATCCAGGAACTGGCGGAACGCTCGAAGGTCTCCTCCAACATGATTTCCCGGATCGAGCGGGGTCTCACCATCCCCTCGGTGGAAATCCTGGTGAAACTGGCTGGCGCCTTTGGCATGAGCATCAATTACTTTGTCGAGGAAGCTGAGAAAGAAACCACCATCATCCACACTCGAAAAGGGGGAGGGGAGCCGATCTTCTTTTTTGAAGATAAACATCAGATTACAAGTTTGACCCAGGGGCTTCGAGATCCGAGTTTTACCGTCTTCGTGGACACCCTGGAGCAGGCCTGCAACAGTGGGGATGGTGGCATGGTTCACACCGGCGAAGAGTTCGCCATGGTCCTTCAGGGACAGATGGAGTTTATCATTGAAGGGGATCACTATCTGCTTGATGAAGGAGACTCCCTGACCTTCAAAGCCTCCATCCCCCATTCTTGGCGCAATCTGTTTCCAGGCCAGACCAAGGTGCTCTGGGTGGTGGCTCCGGCCCCAAATCTCGCCTAAATTGGCGCCTGAGTTGTCGCCTACCGACCTTTCCACTCTCCGCCACCCGAGAGGTGCTTCTATCACCCGGAGCGTTCGATGAAAATAAAAAAAATTGTAGGGAAAAAGCTCAAAGCCATTCGCCATAAAACCGACATGACTATCCAGGAACTGGCCGACAAATCAAAGGTTTCCTCCAACATGATCTCGCGGATTGAACGCGGGCTGACGATCCCCTCGGTGGAAATCTTGATGAAATTGGCCGGGGTTTTTGATAAAAGTATCAACTACTTTGTCGAAGAGGTGACCACCACCCACGAGGTGGTTTTCTCCCGCCCCGGACAACGGGATAAAACCGTTTACGACGACGAACGCAATATGCACACCGAGTCCTTCACCTCGGGACTGCGAGACCCGCAATTCACCTCCTTTTTCTGCACCGTGCAGAAAGGTGGCAGCAGTGGCAATGACAACATGTATCATCCCGGTGATGAGCTGATTTACGTCATGGAGGGGACCTTGCGCATGAGCATTGCTGGCGAGGTGCATATTCTGCAAGCGGGAGACAGTCTCTCCTTCAAGTCCCACTTGCCGCACCGGTGGGACAACATCGGCCCCGCCGACGCCAAGGTCGTCTGGACCTTGTCGCCCTTCACAATTCTCTGATCTTTATTAATTTAAGGGCTATTTTCGCACATGAGTTTTCTCAGCAAGCTGTTCGGCAACAAAGATTCCCTTGAGCAATTAAGACGCGCAGTACATCAGAAACGTTGGGCTGATGCCTTGGTTTTTGGTGAGACGCATTCACCCGACCAATTCCCCGCAGCTGCTCTCGACGAATTCAACGCCTTGCTTGAAACGGCTGGGGATGCCCTGGCCAAAATGAACCTTGAGGAGGCCGAGGCTTGCCGCCGCACCGGCGATCAAGACCGTGCCGTCGAACATTTCGACCTCGCTGGCCGACAGGCCCGGAGCAAAAGCTTGCTGGAGCGGATAGAAAGCAGCAGGCAGGGGGGGGAACCCGAGGCACCCCCCAACCAGTCGCCTCTCGCCAATGGCCATGATTGCCAAAGCGGTTGTGCCTCCAGTTGCACCCCAGCATCAGGGCAGAGCTCTGACTCAACCGATGCGCCTGACCTGGATGCTCACATCCGCTGGGACCTGATGTTGGCCACCTTCCCCCCCGAGTTGGCAGCCCGCTATGCCGTATGTGGCGAAACCTTTCAACTGGCGGTTTTGGCCGCCCACGAAGGGGATGACCAAAGCGCTTCAAAACTTTTTGAGCAAATCCCCACCGCTGAGCGCAACGATCTGTTTTATTTCGAGCGCGGCTCTCTGCATGCCCACAACAGCCAAATGCCCGCAGCACGTCTCGATTTTGCCAAGGCAATCGAGCTCAACTCCAGTCAACTTCTGGCACTGGATGCGCTCATTACTCTGGAAATTGAAAACGGTTGGGAGCAGGAGGCCGAACAGCGACTGCAGCAACTGTTGGCCAAAGGCAGCGCCCCGGTGATCTGCTTGGAGCGATTGGCGCTATTGCGCTACCGCAAGGGCGATTTGACGGCCGCGGCCGACCTCGGTGAACAGGCTCTGGCCCAGGGGAGCCGGGATCACCAAACAATTCTGCTGACCGCCCATCTGCAGGAAAAATCCGGCAATCTCAATGCGGCCGAAGCTATTCTTGCCCGCCTGGAAGGAGGCGGGGGCTGTGGAGGCGGAGGTGGCCCTGTAGCTCTTGCAGAATTCTGGTTGCGGCATAACCGAAATCTCGATAAAGCCCTGGAATCCTTCAAGGCTGCGTTTCGCCAGGAGGGAGACAACCCGCGCTGGGCCCTGCGCATCGGCCAGGTCTATCTGGCCAAAGGCTGGAAAAAAGAGGGATTACCCTTGCTGCGGGCGGCCCTTGATGACCCCAAACTAGGCCGAGAACTGCAGCAGGAAGGCGAAGCCGATCTGGCCCGAGCCATGGGATCATAAGGCCGGAAGTTATTGAAAATTCTTACACCTGCTCTCTTGACAGGGCAAATTCGAATTCTATACTTTTTTCGTATATGAGGATGAGTTCTTGGTCAACGAGGGTGGTCATTGGGTCCAGGAGAAATCGCCAGGCCAAGGACAACCTGCTGGAAATAACGAAGCGGTCACGCTGACAACATATTTTCTGGAGGACCCATGAATAAGTCGGAACTGGTCGAGGCTTTGGCAAGCGAAAGAGATTTGACCTACAAGAAGTCGGAAGAAATCGTCAACATCATTTTCGACTCCATGGCCGAAACCCTGTCCCAAGGCGGTCGTATTGAAATTCGCGGCTTCGGAAGTTTCGTGGTCAAGGATTACAAGTCCTATATGGGGCGAAATCCCAAGACCGGTGAAATCATCCGGGTCAAACCGAAAAAACTCCCCTTTTTCAAGGTTGGCAAGGAATTACGGGAACGCGTCAACGAGGGTGCCTGAAGTTACCACTTGGAGGCAAGCTCCGTTCATTGCCCGCCATCCACTCCGCTATATGCCCGGAATCCTGACACAGGGATGACCGGGCATATTGATTTTCACCTCTCTTATTGTCTGCTTGACTGAGCCGCGATTTTGCTTCAGATTGTCAGAGCAAAAATTAAACCTTTAAATAACCTAAACTTACCAAATTATTTCTGAATTATCCCGGTCGCTTTTCGGAGATTTCGACCGTCTTCATCGACACATCATTAAAATCATTTTTTTGGCACAAATTTTGTTTATCTACGACCCTGGAATGCATCGCCTGCGATTCGATTTCAAGGTCAACCTGGCAGGAGATGCGCGGTGCTGATTCCTTATCGCGGACAACGGCCTCAGGTCGATTCAAGCGCACTGATTCAGCCCAGTGCCCAGATCATCGGCAATGTCTGCATCGGAGCTGAGTCCAGCCTGTGGTTCAATGTCGTTGCCCGCGGCGACATCAACTGCATTCGGATCGGTCGGCGGACCAACGTACAGGATGGCACCGTCATCCATGTCTGCAGCGACCGCTCGGTGATCATCGGCAATGAAGTCACTATTGGTCATAATGCCACCATCCATGGCTGTACCATTGGCGATGGCTGCCTGATCGGCATGGGCTCAATTATCTTGGTCGAGCCGTGCTCGAAGCAGGCGTCCTGGTTGCGGCGGGATCATTGGTTGCACCAGGGAGTCACTTTCCCGCCGGTGTTTTGATTATGGGTCGCCCGGCAGTGGTCAAGCGTGTGCTGCAGGCCGAGGACATTTCGGAACTGCGTCAATCCGCTGCCAATTATGTTGAGCTCCTGCAGAACTATCGTTGAAATTTTGACCCGTCAGCTCCCAACGACGGGATCCCCGCACCTGTATCCACGGAGCATGCTGTGATGAAATGCCTGTCAACAGGCGTCCGTTTTGGCCTGGCTGTCGGCCTGGTTGTTATGACCTGGTCTGATGCCTCGGCCACGCCAACCCAGTACGGGGATACCGGCCTGTTTTCCAACCCCAGCGCCGAAACCCTTAATGCCGGCAACATTTCCCTCGGCTTGTGGACCAACTTCGCCTCCAGGCCAGAAGGGGAGTCGACCATCATGCCAGCCGGTATTACTCTGGGACTCGGATCCTTTCTGGAAGCTTACGGCTCCTACCCGAACCTGCTGTTCAATGACGATGAGCCTGAGAGCGGGCGTGGATTCGCCAATATCGGCATGAAGGCCCGAATCTGGGGAAAGCGCTCCGACCCTTTCAAACTCGCCATCGATGGCCAATTCCGCCGCATGGTCGCCACCGACCAGGGCCGGGATGGTCTGACCGATACCGTGGCCCGACTGATCGCCAGTTACAAACCGGGACGTTTTGGCCTGCACGCCCACAGCGGCTACGCCTGGACCGAATCGCCGACCGGTATCGATTACGACAATCAAACCCTGCTCGGAGCCGGGGTCGAATTTTTTCCGGCTCTGCGCCTGCGCCTGATCGCCGAGTTTGAAACCAACAGCAGCAAAGAGCCTGGCCTTGACGGCACCAGCGAAGCGATGCTGGGGCTGCAATATTATCTGTCACCCCATCTGACCTTGAATGCCGGCCTCGGCTTTGGCCTGTCCGATGCCGCCCCCGATTGGCGAGCGCTGCTTGGCTTGACCGCCACTCAAGGAGTCGGAACCTACGCTAAGACCATTCCAAAAATCATTCAACCCGCGCCCGATGAACCGGAAAAGGTCGCCGCTTCGGCCAAGGTGGTCCGGGTCAGAACCCTGACCTCGTTGATCCCAAAAACCACTCCGATTCCCGATTCACCCATCAGCAAGCTGGAAATCCCGGTGGTCAAGGGGAGCGAAGAGGTGGTAGTCGAACCCGCCGAGCAATTAGTCATGCCCGAAGCCATCCCTGAGAAAGCCCCATCCATCGCCCCGATGGTGGCCCAGGCCCCTGAGATCCTTCGCGCACCGGAACTGGTCGATGGACCGCTACGAACCATTGTCTATCGGAAATTCCGTCTTCCTGAGTTTGCCTTTGATTTCGACCAGTGGTCTTTGTCTGCGGAAGGGAAGAAGGTCCTTTTGCAGATTGCCGAATCCCTGCGCCAGGAAGGCAAGTGGCTGTTTGTCCGCATCGACGGCCATACCGACAGCATCGGCCCTGACAGCTACAATGAAAAACTCTCCCTGAAACGAGCGATTGCTGCGGCGAGCCACTTGGTGGTTCACGCCGGTATGGATGCCCAACGGATTTTCGTCAAAGGTTTCGGCGAACGGGAGCCACTAGCTGGCAACGATACTGCCGAAGGCCGGGCCTTGAACCGCCGGCTCGAATTGCTGATTCTGGTACCCAAAGAGGAGGCCAAATGATGCGCCGCCTGTTGCCCTTGCTGCTGTTTCTGCTGACGATCGCACCGCTTAGGGCAGAAGAAATTCCCCCGGTGGAGGTCATGGGCCTGCTCGGCAGTCGGGAATTGATTGGAAACATCCCCTTTTCACCGGGCGAGGACCAACTCGGGACAGCCGCCAGGGCGGAACTCGACCGTATCGCCGGTCGACTAAATGCCGCAGGCAAGCAATCCAAACTGATTCGCATCGAAGGGTTTTCCTCTTCCGAGGAAACCATCAACCTCTCCATGTCGAGAGCCAAAGCCGTTGAAGAGTATCTGCGGGAAACCAGAAAAGTCGCGACGGAAATCTATCTGATGGGTTACGGGAGCAGCTCCGACGCTCAAGCTACAGCGAGGGCCGAAGTGGCCCTGTATGATAAGCTGTTGCCTATAGGTGATGCCCCCGTAGACAGCGTCATAAAAAAGTGGTGAGTGTATGAATCGTGTAGATCTTAATTCACTGGCCTCCAGCCCGCTGTTTCTTGGCTTAAGCAAAGACGACATGCGGGAACTTGAAGCGCGGTTTCACGCCCGAAGCATCGGCGAAGGGATGACCGTGTTCGTGGAGAACATGCCCGGAGAATCCCTCTATCTGATTCACTCCGGAGCCGTGAAAATTTCCAAGATGCTCTCCGAGGGGGAGGAACGGATTCTGGTCATCCTCGGACCTGAGGATGTTTTTGGTGAGATGGCCCTGTTGGATGGCGCCGCTCGCTCCGCCACCGCCCGAGTCGCTGAAAACGCCACCTTGCTCGCTCTCAAGCGGCAGGATTTCGAAGAGTTGTGCGAACACAACCCTCGCCTTGGCTTGCAGCTGATTCGCAATATTGTGCGGGTGTTCAGTCAGAGGGTTCGTAACAACAACGACGAATACCGGGATATGATGCTGTGGGCTCTCGGTAAAAAAGGCAAACCCTAACCCCTGGAGGTTTCCTTGAAGTGCCTGTCTTGCCTCTTTGTTTGCGTTCTGTTCCTGGTCGGTTGCGGCGTCAAGGTCGTTCCTAAACCCAACGCTACCGCTATTCTCGACCCGGCCACCAACGCCTTGTCCTGGACCACCAAAGGGGTGGCCATGTCAGTGAAGCTGGTTGACCAGGATGTTGCTCGCACCCAGATGATTGATCGGGTGGCAAGTTTTTCGGTGACCGCCGCCAACTTGACCGGGAAAGAATTGACCATACCGCTTTCGTCCTACCTTCTGGTTGACGACCAGGGTAATCAGCTGCGCCCGATTACCCCGGAAGAATTGTTGCGAATTGTCAGTCGGGAATCATTTTATCTGATTCCTTATCCCTATTTTGGCTACTACTACCTTGAGGATCGAGCCAAACTCAGCTCCTTTAATACGATGACCAGCCCGTTGCCGTATTTCCCCGAAACCCATCCCCAGGCCATCCTGACCGAAGCGGTCCCGACCGATGCTATTCTGCCGGCCGCCAGGATCACCGGTCTGGTCTATTTTTTGGTCGATTTTGATAAAAAGCAGCAGATAGAATTTCGCGCCTACCTACCCGGTGCCGACACCTCGGCCACCCCTGACTTCTCCTTCCCCTTTTCCGTTGAAAAAAGGTAGCCCATCCGCTATAGTTCCGAAGTTTTTTGCTGACAGGGCACATCCTCCTTCACCAGGCGGCAAGACCAGTCGCAGTTTTGCGCCAGGAGACAATCATGCTTGACATACTGCTTAACGAGACACTCGTTTTCGGCCTCCTTGGCGGGCTTGGCCTGTTCCTTTTCGGCATGAAAATCATGTCCGAGGGTTTGCAGAAGGTCGCTGGCGACCGGATGCGGAAGATCCTCGCCGCCCTGACCTCCAACCGCCTGGTCGGCACTCTGGTCGGCTTGTCAGTAACCGCAATCATTCAGTCTTCCAGTGCCACCACCGTCATGGTGGTCGGTTTTGTCAACGCCGGATTGATGTCGTTGGTGCAAGCGATCGGCGTTGTTTTAGGCGCCAACATCGGCACCACCATCACCGGCCAACTGATCGCCTTCAAAATTACCAAATACGCCCTGCCGGCGATCGGCATTGGCGCCGGCTTGAAGTTGTTCGCCAACAAAAAAGGCAACATGTACTTCGGCGAAGTGCTCCTGGGGTTCGGTATGCTCTTCTTCGGCCTCACCATCATGAAGGATGCATTCGATCCGATCAAAGGCAGTGAGGAATTTCGCAACTTCTTCCTGATGATTGGCGACCGCCACCTCCTGGGGGTGCTGATTGGTGCCATCATTACCATGGTGGTTCAGAGCAGTAGCGCCACCATGGGGATTACCATGGCTCTTGCGTCCAGCGGACTGTTGACCTATGAAGCTGCTGTGGCTCTGATTCTGGGTGAGAACATTGGTACCACCATTACTGCCAACCTGGCGGCAATCGGCACCAATATCGCCGCACGGCGGACCGCAGCGGCGCACTTTCTGTTCAACTTTATCGGCGTCGGGTACATGTTGTTGTTTTTCCCATTTTTCCTGAAATTTGTTGCGTCCATCACGCCGGGTGATGCCGATTTCGTGATTCAGACCCAACAGCAGGTTGCTGCCATGGGTGGCAATTTGGGCGACAAGCCGTTTATCGCCAGACATATCGCCAACACCCACACTTTTTTCAATATTATCAACACCCTAATTTTCCTCCCCTTGATCGGTGTACTGGCCAAATTGACCACCATGATCATTCGTGGGACCGATGCGGAGATGGAGTTTCATCTCAAGTTTATCGATAACCGGGTTCTCAACACGCCCCCGATCGCCTTGGGGCAAGCCCGGGCGGAAACCAAAAGGATGGCTCAGGTTTCCCTGGAAATGCTTGAGGAAACCTTGAAATTCCTTGACGATGGCGATGAAAAACGGATTCCGGGTTTGGAGAAAAAGGAAGACGTCGTTGACCTGTTGCAAAAAGAAATCACCGACTTCCTGGTCGCCTTGTCGCAACAATCCATTGCCCAGGAAACCTCACGGGATCTTGCCTCGATGATGCATATGGTCAACGACCTGGAGCGGGTCGGTGACCACTGTGAAAACCTCTGGACTCTCGGTCTCAGAAAAAAGAATCAGAAAATCTCCTTTACTGAAACCGGCATGAACGAAATTCGAGAAATCGGCGCAAAGACCCAAGAGTTTCTCGCCTTTGTCGTCAGTGCCATGGAACGCCGCGACACCACCATCAAAGAAAAAGCCAATTTCATGGAAAACGGCATTGATGACCTCGAAGAAACGCTACGCAACAATCACATCAATCGCCTCAACACCGGGGAATGTTCGGTTCACTCCGGCCTGGTTTTCCTCGACATGCTGCACAACTTCGAAAAGATCGGCGATCACACCTATAATGTCACCAAGGTGGTGGTCGGAGCCAAATAATTGCGGGCTGCAGTCGATATCGGCACCAACACGGTACGACTGCTGCTGGGCGATGTCGTTGACGGCAGCATTCGCTCCCCGCAATACCTGCAAACCATAACCCGCCTTGGAGGCGGGATGACCAAGCAAGAGGGTCTGACTCCAGCAGCTATGGAGCGGACCCTCTCTGCGTTGAAAAACTACGCTGCTTTTTTAACAACAACACCCCTTTCGCAACTGCGGGTTGTTGCGACCGAAGCCATGCGCCGTGCGGTCAATTCCGCCGAGTTTGTCCGGGAAGTTCAGCAGCAGACGGGGTTTTTCATTGAAATCATCTCTGGAGAAGAAGAGGCTCGCCTGACCACAGGCGGGGTCCTCTCGGTACTCGACCCTCTGCCAAGATACTCCCTGGTGTTTGATATCGGCGGCGGCAGCACCGAATTTATCTTGCTTGCAGGCAGGCAGATCCAGTTTCACAAAAGTTATCCCCTCGGCGTTGTTGGCCTGGCCGAGCAAGTCTCTTTCCCTAACTCAGAGCAAGCCATTACTGACACGCTCGGATCATTGCTCTCCGCTCTTTCCCACTTGTACCCAAAAGGCCTGCCACCCCTGGAGTTGATTGGCACTGCCGGGACACTGACGACCTTGGCCGCACTTTCCCTCGAAATGCGTCGCTATGACCGATCTCTGGTCAACAATCATATTTTAGAGCGAACCTGGTTGCTGAATAGCAGCAAGCGACTCTCGACCCTAACTCCTAAACAACGGGAAGAGTTGCCGGGAATTGAACAGGGGAGGGGGGATTTAATCTTGCCCGGCCTCAGGCTTGTAATTGCCCTGCTCACAGCCTTTGGAGTTGACCGGGTTGTTGTCAGTGATGCCGGGGTGCTTGAGGGCATTCTGCTTTCCAAAGAAGACCGCAGCTAGCTGATTTCATTGACAGAGATGAGGGTTTTCTCTATAGTCCAAAGGCTGTTTTAGTGCCATCAGGGCGCAGGAATCAACTGAAATTTTCAGACCTCAAGGAGCCTCATGGAACGCGCCATTCTGTCCGGAAATGAAGCCTTTGCCCGCGGAGCCTTCGAAGCGGGCGTGCGGGTAGCTTCGGCCTACCCCGGTACTCCCAGTACCGAAATCCTCGAAAACATCGCCAATTATCCTGAAATCGATTCCTCTTGGGCTCCCAACGAAAAGGTCAGTCTCGAGGTCGCCATTGGCGCCAGCTTCGGTGGGGCGCGTTCCATGGTCGCCATGAAGCATGTTGGGGTGAACGTCGCCGCCGACCCGCTGCTGACCATGTCTTATATCGGTGTTGGCGGCGGACTGGTGGTCGTTGCCGCCGACGACCCGGAAATGCATTCCTCACAGAATGAGCAGGACAGCCGGCATTACGCCCGTCTGGCCAAAATCCCGATGCTGGAACCCTCCGACAGCGACGAAGCTCTGGCCTTCACCAAGCTGGCCTTCGATCTCAGCGAACAGTTCGACACCCCGGTGATGCTGCGTTCCAATACCCGGATTTCCCATGGCAAGTCGATTGTCAACCTGGGGCCGCGGCGGACCGACCTGCCGGCGCCTGCCTTGCAGCGCAATCCGGGGAAGTTCGTCATGCTGCCCGCCAACGCCCGCAAGCGGCATCCTATCGTGGAACAACGCCTGCTTGATCTTGAAATCTGGGGGTGCCAGCAGCCGATCAACCGGGTCGAAGACGGGGAAGGGGAGCTTGGAGTTATTACCGCCGGTATCTCCTATCAATATGCCAAAGAAGTTCTCCCCAAGGCCCATGTGCTCAAGCTCGGCATGGTCTTTCCGTTGCCGAAGCAAATGATTCGCGACTTCGCCGCTCGCTGCAAAACCCTTTATGTCATCGAGGAACTCGACCCCTTTATCGAGGACCAGATCCGCGCTATGGGGATCGAAGTCAACGGGAAGGAGACCTTTCCCATCTGCGGTGAATTCACACCCGGTCGTCTGGCCACGGCTCTCGGGTTGCCCACCAGTCAAGGGGTGGCCGCTGCCGCTGAAACGCTGCCCAACCGCCCACCCAACATGTGCCCGGGCTGTTCCCACCGCGGCGCCTTTTATGAGCTCAAACGGCTCGGGGCCTACGTCACCGGTGATATTGGCTGCTACACCCTGGGTGCCTTGCCGCCGCTCTCGGCCATGGATACCTGCGTCTGCATGGGGGCCGGTATCAGCAACGCCACCGGTCTGAGCAAGGTGCTCACCCCCGAGGAACGCAAAAAAGTGGTTGGGGTAATGGGGGATTCGACCTTCCTCCACTCCGGTATCACCAGCCTGATGGACATGGCCTACAACAACACCGCCGGGACCGTGGTGATCCTGGATAACCGGATTACCGCCATGACCGGCCGGCAGGACAATCCCACGTCGGGCCATACCCTGGCCGGCATCGAATCTCCACCCGTCGACCTGGAGGCGATCTGCCGCGCGGTTGGGGTGAAACATGTTCGGGTCGAAGATCCCTATGATCTGGCCCAGACCCGCAAGGCACTACAGGAAGAGATGGAACGCCCGGAGGTTTCGGTCGTGATTTTTCGCCGCGCCTGTATGCTCGATCGTCATAGCCGGGCTGAACGTCACGCCCCTCTGTTTGTCAAAGCCGACAGCTGCGTTGGATGTAAGGCTTGCCTGAAAATCGGTTGTCCCGCCATTGAATGGCAGGAAGGAGCCGCCGGGGAGAAGGGTCGCGCCCAGATCAACCAGGTTCTGTGCGTAGGCTGCGGCGTGTGCAAACAACTGTGCAAATTCGATGCGTTTGGAGACGGTCATGAATAATCGGATCAATAATATTTACCTGGCCGGCGTCGGTGGCCAAGGAACCTTGCTGGCCAGCGAAATCCTCGCCGAGGTGCTGATGACCGCCGGGCATGACGTTAAAAAGAGCGAAATTCATGGCATGTCCCAGCGCGGCGGCAGCGTCACCTCCCATGTACGTTACGGCAAGCGGGTCTTCAGCCCTTTGATCCCTGAAGGCGAAGCCGATGTCCTGTTCGGTTTCGAACTTCTCGAAACCTACCGCTACCTGCCGATGCTGCGTCCCGGGGGTACTGTTGTGGTCAATGATTTGAAAATCATACCGGCTCCGGTTGCTATGGGTGCTGAACGTTATCCAGAAACGATTCCAGCGAAAATCCGCGCAGTTTGCCCTGACGCCGTGATTGTTGATGGCATGGAGTTGGCGCAGCAGGCCGGCAATGTCCGTACGGTGAACACCGTGCTGCTCGGAGCCCTCTCTTTACGCATGGAACTTGACCATTCCCTTTGGCTGGCGGCTCTGAATAAAATGGTTCCGGAAAAGTTTCTGAATGAAAACCTTGAGGCCTTCCGCCTTGGTCGGGAAAGCTGACCGCCCAGAACGCAAAAGTGCCCGAAAGGATAGACCATGACCTGGAATGACGAATTTGAAACCCTGCCCCGAGAAGCCCTGGAATCGCTGCAGCTCAAACGCTTGCAGCAGACCTTGCAGCGGGTCAATGCGACGGTCCCTTTTTACCGGGAGAGCTTTCGCAAAGCCAACGTCAATCTGGACCAGATTCGCTCCCTCAAAGACCTGCAGCGACTGCCTTTTACCCTGAAGCAGGATATGCGGGATAATTACCCCTACGGGCTGTTTGCCGTCCCCCTGGAGCAGATCGTGCGCATTCATGCCTCCTCGGGGACCACCGGCAAACCGACGGTGGTCGGCTATACCCGGCGGGATATCGACATGTGGTCGGAGCTTATGGCTCGATCCTTTGTCGCCGCCGGTGCCCATAAAGGCGATGTCATTCACAACGCTTATGGCTACGGTCTGTTCACCGGCGGGCTTGGGGCTCATTACGGCGCTGAAAAACTTGGCGCTTCGGTCATACCCATGTCTGGCGGAAACACCAAAAAACAGATAATGATCATGCAGGATTTCGGCTCCACAGTGCTGACCTGCACTCCCTCCTACAGCCTGTATCTGGCCGAAGCAGCGGCGGAAGAGGGGATCAATATCCGCGACCTCAAACTGCGGGTGGGAGTTTTTGGCGCCGAACCCTGGACCGAAGAAATCCGCCAGGAGATTGAGAGCAAACTCGGCATCAAAGCCATCGATATCTACGGACTTTCGGAAATCCTCGGTCCCGGGGTCGCCATCGAATGTATCGAGGCCCAAAAGGGTCTGCATATCTGGGAGGATCACTTCATCCCCGAAATCATCAACCCTGACAGCGGTGACGTTCTTCCCCTGGGTGAAAAAGGTGAGTTGGTCATCACCACCATCACCAAGGAAGGGATTCCGATGATCCGCTACCGCACCCGAGACATCACCCGCCTGATCCCCGAGCCATGCATCTGCGGACGCACACACATGCGCCTGGAGCGGATGAGCGGCCGCAGCGACGACATGCTCATCATTCGCGGTGTCAACGTCTTCCCATCGCAGATCGAGAGCGTTCTGGTGGCCATCGACGGCATTGAGCCTCACTACATGTTGATTGTCGATCGGGAGGACAACCTCGACACCCTGGAAATCCAGGTCGAGGTCAATGAAAAAACCTTCTCCGACGAAATCAAGGTGCTGCAGGTTCTCTCGGCCCGCATTCGCAAAGAAATCAAAGACTTGCTTGGGATTACCTGCAAGGTTCGCCTGGTCGAGCCTAAAACCATTGCCCGCAGCGAAGGCAAGGCCAAGCGGGTGATCGACAAACGCCTGGATCGGCAATAACCCCCTAGCGCCATTTTCGGAGGGACTATGAAAGTCGAACAGATCTCCATTTTTATCGAAAACAAATCGGGGCGACTGGCCGAAGTCACCCACGCCCTCGGTGATGCCGGGGTCAACATCCTGGCTCTTTCACTGGCCGACACTAATGATTTCGGAATCTTAAGGTTGATTGTCGATCAGACCGATCTGGCCAGGACGACCCTGAAGCAAAAAGGCTTTACCGTCAACAAAACCGATGTGGTCGCCGTCGAGGTGCCGGATCGCCCCAGTGGACTCTACAGCATCCTGACTATCCTTGACCAAGGCCAGGTCAACGTTGAGTATATGTATGCCTTCGTTGAACGCCAGGGAGGTAATGCGGTGATCATATTCCGGTTCGATAATACTGAAGAAGCTATTCAGGTTTTGCTTCGATCAGGGGTTAACGTCCTCCTCGGCGAGCGAGTTCACGGTCAATAGCTTTCCCATTAATTTATCGGTGGTTAAATGCTATCCTCTCGAACCAAGATGAACCTTTTCAAACAACCACAGCGAATCTGGGACCCGGTCAATGAATGCCTCGACCGGGACTCTCTGGAACTGCTGCAACTGAGTCGTCTGCGCTCAACCCTGGAGAATGTCTACCGCAATGTACCCTGCTATCAGGTCAAATTCGGCGAGGCGGCGGTCGGCCCCGAAGATCTGCGGCAACTTTCCGACCTGGCGCACTTTCCCTTTACCACCAAAGAAGATCTGCGCCTGAACTACCCCTACGGTATGTTTGCGGTTCCCATGCGGGAGGTGGTTCGGATCCATTCCTCCTCAGGCACCACCGGCAAGCCGACTGTGGTCGGCTACACCCGGCAGGACCTGAACACCTGGTCCGAACTCGCAGCCCGCTTCATGACCGCTGCCGGGGTCACCGAAGACGACATCGTCCATATCGCCTTCGGCTACGGCTTGTTTACCGGCGCCTTCGGCCTGCATTACGGCGCCGAGCGCCTCGGGGCTTCGGTCATTCCCATGTCGAGCGGTAACACCGACAAACAGATCATGATCATGCAGGATTACCGCTCAACCGCCCTGGTCTGCACACCATCCTACGCCCTGACCCTGGCGGATCGCATGGAACGACTGGGGATCGACCCAGCTAGCCTGAACCTTCGTTTTGGTCTTTTTGGAGCTGAACCCTGGAGCGAGGAAATGCGGCGGGAGATCGAGACCCGTCTGCAGATCATTGCCACCGACAACTTTGGCCTGTCCGAAGTGATGGGCCCCGGGATCGCCGGGGAATGCCTGCACCGCTGTGGCATGCATATCTTCGAAGACCACTTCATTCCCGAGATCATCGATCCTGACACCGGTAAAGTTCTGCCCCCAGGCTCCCGCGGGGAACTGGTGCTCACCAGTCTCACCAAGGAAGCTTTCCCCATGGTGCGTTACCGCACTCGGGACATTACCCGCCTGCATTACGAACCCTGCGCCTGCGGCCGCACCCACGTGCGGATGGAAAAAACCATGGGCCGCAGCGACGACATGCTGATCATCAAAGGGGTCAATGTCTTTCCGACCCAGATCGAAGAGGTACTGTTTCAAGTCGAAGGCTGTGAGCCCCATTACCAACTGGTGCTGGATCGGGTCGGAGCGATGGACACTCTTGAGGTTCAAGTCGAAGTCAACGAGCGCATTTTCTTTGACGAAATGAAAAAACAACGGGGCTTTGTCGACATGCTTGAGAAGCGTCTGGTCTCGGCTCTCGGTGTCGGCGCCAAGGTCAAACTGGTCGAACCTTCATCCATGCCCCGGCATGAAGGAAAAGCCAACCGCATCGTGGACCGAAGGAAGCCTTAAGGGCTTAGTTTTTCTAAGGTTTTAACCAAGAAAAAGCGATCCTGAGGGTTGTGAAATTATTCAATAATATAAAGGGTTTTCCCCTTGACATTTAGCAGCTAAATTAGCATAATGCCGCTCGTTGACTGACGGGGCGTAGCGCAGCCTGGTAGCGCACCAGCATGGGGTGCTGGGGGTCGGAGGTTCAAATCCTCTCGCCCCGACCAACGAGAAAAAGGGAGTGACCTAAGGTCGCTCCCTTTTTTATTGGCTTATCGACGCGGGGTTCGAATAGTTGAGTTGGGGGAGGGTGCGCGGGCAGTTTCGACAGGAACCCAAGGGCGACAGACAGCGCAGGTAGGTAGCACAATCAAGAGATCTCTCCAGAGAAGACATCCCAGAGGAAAATTCCGAAAATATAACCAAGGGCGCGATGACACTGGTTGCGAGCCCTACGAAAGAAGCGAGCTACCCAGCAGGGGTGAGCCACTCACCGTAGAATCTGGGCATAGCAAGGTTTTCTGTCTATTGAGCTCACAAGAGAGTCGTTTCTCAAGACACCCGTTACGTCGCATAAGATATATTATGTAAACTTACTGATCGTCATTTAGTGACGACGAAGGGGAATGATCTCAATAGCGACCTGGACTCCCTGCAATTGCATTGGTCCGGAGCTGTGAACCTGCAGATAGGTTCGTCCTGCTTTCCAGGCCGGATCGTAGATGATTCGTGCGGCATTCCGGTTCTGCCGTGGTGAATCATCGACTAACAAGACTCCATCCAGGTAATTGACCAACAAGACTCCTTGTCTGGGGTTTTTTCGTTCGTCACTCCAAACACTGACCTCCTTGCTTTCACCGTCGGCAATTTTAAAGGACATCCCCTGGAAGATTCTCGGTTTGCCGCCAATATACATGGTGCCACCAGAGACACTGACCCGGATCAAGTCGCCAAACTGCCCGGCTTCGTTGCGATAGATCGCTTCGACCTGTTCGGCTTGCCGGCGAGCACGGTCAAGGGCCAACTCCGCTTCAACCCGGGCCTGTGCTGCCCGCTGTTCCTCGCGATGCACCCTGGCCTGCTGCTCAAGCAACTGACGTTCGTTATACCCTCGAATGGTCTCGGTTTTCTGTTCGGGGGTCAAGGCTTGCCAGGCGTTTTCGGGAACTCCATAGATATGGGAAGAACATCCGGTAACGACAAGAATAAATAGCAATATCAAATACTTCATATACTCTCCTTAGGGTTCGACATTACCCAATACCAGCCAGTTCCAGACGACTTCCCCAACGGTCGAGCAAGGCATGGCGCAGATCAGCATATCTCTCAGCATCTAAAAAATCAGGTCGCTGGGCCAACTCAAAGGCATCGATGCGAGCCTCTTCCAAAACACGGCCGTCCCGAAGCAGGTTGGCAATCCGAAAATCGGCCAAACCGGCCTGACGGGTACCCAGAAATTCGCCTGGACCACGGATCTCCAAATCAGCTTCAGCGATGCGAAAACCATCGCTGGTCTCTTCCATGACCTGCAACCTTCTCTGAGCGTCTTCGCCACAACGCTCGGATCGCAACAACAGGCAAATGCTCTCGTTTTCCCCCCGCCCGACCCGGCCGCGCAATTGGTGGAGTTGGGCCAAGCCAAAACGTTCCGCGTGTTCCACCAGCATCACCGTGGCATTGGGGACGTCGATCCCCACCTCGATGACCGTGGTCGCGACCAGGATTTGAATCTCTCCGGCCTTGAAAGCGGCCATGACCGCCTCCTTTTCGCTGCTTTTCATCCGCCCGTGGACCATCCCCAAGCTGGCATCGGCAAAAACCGTGCTGCGCAATAACTCCAGGCCTTCGGTTGCGGCCCGAAGATCACTTTTTTCCGATTCTTCCACCAAGGGATAGACGATATAGGCCTGCCGGCCCTGGGCCAGGTGTTTGGAGATCTCTTGATAGGCTCGGTTTCGAAGCCGTTCCAGGACGACCCGGGTCTTAATAGGCGTGCGCCCTGGAGGCAGTTCGTCAATCACCGAAACCGCCAGATCGCCATAGACCGTCAGCGCCAAGGTTCTCGGGATCGGGGTTGCGGTCATCACCAAGATATGCGGATTTTCCCCCTTGTGGCGCAAAATCCCCCGTTGGCGCACGCCAAAGCGATGTTGCTCATCGATGATGCCAAGCCCAAGATGTTGAAATTCAACACCCTGCTGCAGCACAGCATGGGTGCCCACCACCAGATGCGCCCTTCCCTCCCCTATTTTAATGAGGACGTCTCGACGCTCTTTCGCCGTGAGCGATCCACTCAAAAATACAATTTCCAGCCCAAGCACGGCCATCCAGGGGCGGAAATTGAGATAATGCTGCTCGGCGAGTAGTTCTGTCGGGGCAACCAGGGCGACCTGGGTGTCATTTTCGATCGCTACTAAAGCAGCCATCAGGGCGACGATGGTCTTGCCACTCCCAACATCCCCCTGCAGCAACCGATTCATTGGATGGGGCAGCATCAGATCGTGTTTGATTTCACCCAAAACCCGGCGCTGGGCCGCTGTCAACTTGTACGGCAAGAGTTGACTAAGGGGTTTGGTGTAGCGGTGCTCGACAGTAAACGGAATCCCTGGTTCAAGCAGAACACCCTGGCGTTTCAGGGCGAGCCCCAATTCGAGGAAAAAGAACTCATCGTACACCAGGCTTCGCCGAGCCGGATGCTGCTGGAGATGGGGCTCCTCCAAATTCGCAGCGTCTTCGGGCCAATGCAACTCTGCCAGAGCTTGGGTCAGCGGCAGCAGATTGCGCCGCCGGCTGATCTCGACCGGCAACGGCGACACCATCACCGGGGCAAACCGATCGACCACCTCTTTCCATATTTTACGGGCGACTTTCTGGCTCAACCCTTCGGTGAGTGGATAAACCGGTAGAATGCGCCCAAAAGAAAGGGGGTCCCCTGCCATGAATGCATCGAGTCCCCCCTCCCCTTCGATAAATTCCACTTCGGGATGATGAATCTCCCGAACCTGCCCGAACCGCTTGACCTCGCCAATAAAAACCCCTTTGCGCCCAAGGGCGAAGCGTTTCACCATCCATTCTTTGCGGTAGTGAAACCACTTCAGACTGATCTGGCCGCTGCCATCCCCAACGATGACCTCAAAGAGTTTTTTCCGGGAGCGGGAGGTGACCCCTTCGCCGGCGGCGAGGATTTCGCCATAAAACACTTCGCCCTGGCCAGCGCGCAATTGGGCAATGCGCCGCAACGAGCGCCGATCTTCATAACGGAACGGAAGGGTATAAAGGGCGTCCTCGACGGTGACGAGGCCGGTTTTCTGAAGTTTTTCTGCAAGACGGGGTCCCACCCCCCGGATCTGTTCCAGGGGGGTGGAGAGTAATTGACGACTGCGTTGGTAGGTCGGGGTCAGGGGCATCTCCCCCTCCCTTTATTCTGGAAACAGGGCGTTGAGTTCCCGCAGGATATCGTTGACATCCAGACCGTGGGCAATGGCGCCCTGCTCGAGAGTTTCGTTGATTGCGCCCATGCAGCCGACGCATCCCAGATTAAAGTTGCCAAGAACCTTGGCGACCTGGGGGCTCATCTGCAAAACCTGATGAAAAGTCATATTTTTATTAACTTTTTCGCTCATAGCAACATCCTTTGGAAAAGTTTATTCGTACTTGATATCGATAACTTCGTAGATGCGCAGCCCCGAAGGGACTTTGACCCGGACTTCGTCATCCAGTCGGTGGCCAATCAGAGCCTTACCAACGGGAGAGGTCACGGAAATCTTCGAGTCCTTGATATCCGCCTCGTCCTCACCGACGATCTGATAAGTCACTTCAATGCCAGAGTCGACGTCGAACAGGGTCACCGTGGCGCCAAAGACAACCTTATCGGTGTCAAGGTCAGCCGGGTTAATCACCTGGGCCCGGGCAATCTTATCGTTGAGTTCCTTGATCCGTCCCTCGATAAAAGCCTGGCGGTTTTTTGCGGCTTCGTATTCGGCATTTTCGGACAGATCACCATGAGCGCGCGCTTCGGCGATATCCTGAACCACTTTCGGCCGATCGACTCGTACCCGACGTTTCAGTTCTTCCTGCAAGCGCTGATAACCCTCACGGGTCATGGGAATATTATTTTGGGACATGAATCTGTCTAACCTCTTCCTTTTAAAAATCATTGGGCGGGTAAACCCGCCCAATGTTGGCAAAACCTCAAGTGTGAGTGTTTTTTTGACTCAGGGATAATACTCTTGCAAGGGAACCACGTCAAGGCTTTCTCGGCACATGGCGAGGATGCCATCGACGGCAGCCTTCATTCCGGCCACGGTGGTGAAGTAGGCGACGTTGTTCATCAGTGCGGTACGGCGGATTGAGTAGGAATCGGCCACCGACTCCGCTCCCAGGGTGGTATTGAAGACCATGGCGATTTCATTGCTTTTGAGAGCATCGACACAGTGAGGACGGCCTTCCTTGACCTTATTGATATGGCGGGTAGGAACACCCTTATCGTTGAGATAAACGGCCGTCCCTTCGGTGGCGACGATTTCGAAGCCAGCCTCCACCAATTTACGGGCCGACTCAATGATGTGCTTCTTGTCGCTGTCCTTGACGCTGATGAACACCGCGCCGCTCTTTGGCAACCGGACCGAAGCACCGATTTGGGCCTTGGCAAAGGCTTTTGCGAAATCATAGTCGATCCCCATGACTTCGCCGGTCGATTTCATCTCGGGCCCGAGCAAGGTATCGACCCCCGGGAATTTGACGAAAGGGAAGACCGACTCCTTAACCGAAATGTGCCGGGGAACAATCTCCTCAATGACTCCCTGATCGGGCAGAGACCGCCCGGCCATGGCCCGAGCGGCGATTTTGGCCAGGGGACGACCGGTCGCCTTGGAGACAAAGGGCGAGGTGCGACTGGCCCGGGGGTTGACTTCAAGCAGGAAGATCTCTTCGTCCTTGACTGCAAACTGGATATTCATCAATCCCACCACCTGCAGTTCCAGGGCCAGAGCCACGGTCTGCCGGCGGATCTCGTCGACAATCGAGGGTTTGAGGGAATATGGTGGCAGCACGCAAGCCGAGTCACCGGAGTGGATCCCCGCCTCCTCGATGTGCTGCATGATCCCACCGATCACCACGTTGGTGCCATCGGACAGGGCGTCGACATCGACCTCGATCGCTTCATCGAGAAATTTGTCGACCAGGATTGGATGTTCCGGCGATGCCTTTACGGCATGTTCCATATAGCGGCGCAACTGGTCGACCTCGTAGACGATTTCCATCGCCCGTCCGCCAAGAACATAGGAAGGGCGCACCACCACCGGGTAACCGATGCGCTCGGCCACCTTGGCAGCTTCCGCGAAGGTGCGGGCCAAGCCATTCTCAGGTTGCTTGAGATCGAGCTTGTGCAGCAGGGCCTGGAAACGCTCGCGGTCTTCGGCGCGGTCAATGGCGTCGGGGCTGGTGCCGATGATCGGCACGCCGGCCTGCTCCAGTGCGACCGCCAATTTCAGCGGGGTCTGACCGCCGAACTGAACGATGACGCCGAAGGGTTTTTCAATTTCAACGATTTCCAACACATCTTCCAGGGTCAACGGCTCGAAATACAACCGGTCGGAGGTGTCGTAATCGGTCGAAACGGTTTCGGGATTGCAGTTGACCATGATGGTTTCAAAGCCATCTTCGGACAAGGCGAACGCCCCATGAACGCAGCAGTAGTCGAACTCGATCCCCTGACCGATGCGGTTGGGGCCACCACCGAGAATGATGATCTTTTTGCGATCTGTAGGCTCAGCCTCGCACTCCTCTTCATAGGTCGAGTAGAAGTACGGGGTGTAGGCGACGAACTCTGCGCCGCAGGTATCGACCCGTTTATAAACCGGGCGCACCCCAAGACTCCACCGCGCCTGCCGCACGTCGTCTTCGGTGATCCCCCAGAGCACCGCCAACCGTCGGTCGGCGAAGCCGTATTGTTTGGCCTCGCGTAACAGGTCGGCCAACTCGGCGCCTCCCTTGGCAAACAGTGCCGCAGATTGCACCAGCCGCCCTTCCATAGCGATGATCTGCTCGATATTGTGCAGAAACCAGGGGTCAATGTAAGTCAGAGCGTGGATGTCTGCCAAGCTGAACCCGGCCCGCAGGGCGTCGGCCACATACCAAAGACGATCGGCATTGGGAATCCGCAACTTGCTGCGCAGCAGGTCGAGTTCCTCGTCGGACAAGGCCCGGCGCTGATCTTCCAGTGAGCTGAATATCCGACTCTCGAAGCCGTAGGAGCCAACTTCCAGCCCCCGCATGGCTTTCTGAAGGCTCTCCTTGAAGGTGCGACCCATGGCCATAACTTCGCCGACACTCTTCATCTGAGTTGTCAGGGTGGCGTTGGCGGCGGGAAATTTTTCGAAGGTAAATCTGGGGATTTTGGTGACCACATAATCAATGGTCGGCTCGAAGGAGGCGTAGGTCTCCTGAGTGATATCGTTGCGGATCTCATCCAGGGTATAGCCAACCGATAGTTTGGCGGCAATCTTGGCGATGGGGAAACCGGTGGCTTTGGAGGCCAAAGCCGAAGAGCGGGAGACCCGGGGGTTCATTTCGATGACCACCATTCGGCCATCTTTGGGGTTGATGCCGAACTGGATATTGGAACCGCCGGTTTCGACGCCAATCTCCCGAATGATCTTCAGCGAAGCATCGCGCAGCAGCTGGTATTCCTTGTCGGTCAAGGTCTGCGCCGGAGCGACGGTGATAGAGTCGCCGGTGTGGATCCCCATCGGATCGAAGTTCTCGATCGAGCAGATGATCACGACGTTGTCGGCCAGGTCGCGCATGACCTCGAGTTCGTACTCCTTCCAGCCGATGACCGATTCTTCGATCAGAATTTCGTCGGTTGGGGAGGCATCGATCCCGGCCAAAGCCATGGTTTCGTACTCTTCGAGGTTGTAGGCGATGCCGCCGCCGGTTCCTCCGAGGGTAAAGGAGGGGCGGATAATGGCCGGAAAGCCGATATCCTCGACGATTTCCATCGCCTCTTTATGGTTGTGGGCCAACCCGGAGCGGGGGACAGCGATGCCGATTTTCTCCATGGCCGCCTTGAACAGGGTGCGGTCCTCGGCTTTTTCGATCGCCGGCAGCTTGGCCCCGATCAACTCGACCCCGAACTTCTCCAGAGTGCCATTTTTGGCCACCGCCACCGCGGTGTTCAGCGCAGTCTGCCCGCCCAGGGTCGGCAGCAGGGCGTCAGGGCGCTCCTTTTCGATAATGCGTGCCAGCACCTCGGGATTGACCGGTTCTATGTAGGTGCGGTGGGCAAAATCGGGGTCGGTCATGATGGTCGCCGGGTTGGAGTTGAGCAGAATGACCTCGTAACCCTCCTCTTTCAGTGCCTTGCAGGCCTGGGTTCCGGAATAGTCGAATTCACAGGCCTGGCCGATGACAATCGGTCCGGCGCCGATGATCAGGATTTTCTTGATATCTGTACGCTTTGGCATGGTTGGTCCTCAAAACTGCAGAAGTGTCTGATTCCGTGAAAAATGCAGGCGTTCGATCAACCTGGCGGCCTACCCTACCCGCTGTTTTTCCCGTTCCATCATCGCGGTGAAACGCTCGAACAGGTAACGGGCATCGTGGGGCCCGGGAGAAGCCTCCGGATGATACTGTACCGAAAAGGCCGGCAGGGTCCGATGGGTCAACCCCTCGACAGTGTTGTCGTTGAGGTTGATATGGCTGAGCACCGCGCTTTCGGCAATCGAGCCCGGTTCCACCGCAAAGCCGTGGTTCTGGGAGGTGATTTCCACCTGCCCCCCCTCTTCCCGCCGCACCGGCTGATTGCCGCCGCGATGGCCGAATTTGAGTTTGTAGGTGCGCCCGCCCAGAGCCAGGGAGAGCAGCTGATGGCCGAGACAAATGCCGAAAATCGGCTTTTTGCCAAGAATCTGCCGAATGTGCTCCTGGGCGTAGGCAATCGGTTCCGGGTCGCCCGGGCCATTGCTCAGAAACACCCCATCAGGGTTCATCGCCAGCACTTCGCTGGCCGAGGTCGTTGCCGGTACCACAGTAACGTCGCAGCCAGAGGCCACAAGATTGCGCAGGATGTTACGTTTGATACCGAAGTCGTAGGCCACCACCTTGTAGCGGGCCGGAGCCTGTGCCGGTTGATAGCCGTGCTCCAGATCCCAGGGACCCTCGGTCCAGTGATAGGGAGCTTGGCAGGTGACTTCCTGCACCAGATCGCGACCGACAATAGTGGGAGCGAGACGGGCCTTGGCCACCAAGCTGTCGGCGTCGAGATCGACGGTGGAAATGATCCCGGTTTGCGCCCCTTTGTCGCGGATATGGCGGACCAGGGCCCGGGTATCGATCCCCTGCAGGCCGATGATATTGTTCTCCTTCAGATAGGCATCGAGGCTCATGCGGGAGCGCCAGTTGCTGGGGAACTCGCTGGCCTCTTTGACGATAAAGCCGGAGAGATGTGGCCGCTCCGACTCCACGTCCTCCATGTTGATGCCGTAGTTGCCGATCAGTGGATAGGTCATGGTCACGATCTCGCCCCGATAGGAGGGATCGGTGAGGATTTCCTGATAACCGGTCATGCTGGTGTTGAACACCACTTCACCGGCGACTTCCCCGGTGGCACCCAGGGCCTTACCTGTAAACACCCTGCCGTCGGCGAGGGCCAGAATTGCTTTCATGTGACTGCGACTCCTTGAAAGATAACGGGTTTTGCTCTTATCTGGTCAGCTGCGATCAGCGCTGGTAGACGATTTTTCCGGCCACCAGGGTGTGGGTGGCGGCCCCTTTCATGATCCAGCCATCAAAGGGGGTGTTCTTGCTTTTCGAGGCGAGTTTTTCCGCCTCCAGGGTCCAGCTGAGTTCCGGGTCAATGATGGTCACGTCAGCGGCGACCCCTGCGGCCAGAGTTCCCCGGGGGATGCCGAGGGCCTGAGCGGGACCGCAGGTGAGCAGGCGAATTGCCTGGGGCAGGGTCAGAATCCCTTCGTTCACCAAATCCAGAGTCAGCGGCAAGGCCGACTCCAGCCCGACGATGCCATTGAGGGCGATATTGAACTCGACGTTTTTCTCATCGAAATGATGCGGTGCATGGTCGGTGGCGATCGCGTCGATGGTGCCATCAGCCAGACCGGCCCGAATGGCGGCGACATCCTCCGAGGAGCGCAGCGGCGGGTTCATCTTGGCGTTGGTCTCGTAACCGCGAACCGCTTCGTCGGTGAGGGTGAAATGGTGCGGGGTCGCTTCGCAGGTCACCCGGACGCCGCGTTTTTTGGCCTGGCGAACCAGTTCGACCGAACCCTTGGTGGAGACATGGGCCACATGCAGTTTGCCGCCGGTAAATTCGGCCAACATGATGTCGCGAGCGGTGGCTGCATCTTCGGCCACCCAGGGAATCCCCTTGAGACCAAGTTCAGTGGCGACAAAGCCCTCGTTCATCACCCCTTCGCCCACCAGGGAAAGATCCTCGGCATGGGAGATCAGGGTCAGCCCGAAGGGACGGGAATATTCCAGGGCCCGGCGCATCAACTCGCTGTTGTTCACCGGTTTGCCGTCGTCCGACAGGGCCAGACAGCCGGCTTCCTGCAGTTCGCCCATTTCCGCCATCGACTCCCCTTTCAGCCCCTTGGTGATGGCGCCGATGGGAAACACGTTGGCCAGCCCGATTTCCTTGGCCTTGTGGCGGATATAGAGAGTGATCGCCTTGTTGTCGTTGACCGGATTGGTGTTGGGCATGCAGGCCACCGAGGTGAAACCGCCGATCACCGCCGCCTGGGTTCCGGTCTGGATATCTTCTTTATATTCGTAACCGGGATCGCGCAGATGCACATGGATATCGATCAGCCCGGGAACCACCAACTTGCCGGCAGCGTCGATCACCTGGCCGGAAAAATTGGCGCTGGCGATATTCTTGCCAACCTGGGAGATCACTCCGTTGTCGATCAGTACGTCGAACTGCCCGTCTACACCCTGAGCCGGATCGATGACCCGGCCACCTTTGATCAGAATTGTCATGGTCTTGCCCCCGTGGGTAGGTGAGTTGCTAAAGTGATCAGCCCTGGTTCTGCTCGCCGCCGGAGACCAGATACAACAGCGCCATGCGAACCGCGACACCATTTTCCACCTGCTCCAGGATAACGTTCTGGGGTCCGTCGGCGACCACAGAGGAGAGTTCCACTCCGCGGTTCATCGGACCCGGGTGCAGGACGATCGCATCCTCCTTGGCCAGCGCCAGATTGGTCGGATTGAGACCGAAGTAGCGAGCATATTCCCGGGTATTCGGCATCATGGTTTTGCCCTGACGCTCCTGCTGAATGCGCAGCATCATCACCACATCGGCCCCTTCGATGGCGGCACGCATATCGGTAAAAACCTCGGCTCCGAGCCGCTCGATTCCCGGCGGGATCATGGTGCCGGGGCCAGCCAGGCGGACCTTGGCGCCCATGCGGGACAGAGCGTAGAGGTTGGAACGGGCTACCCGGCTGTGGGTGATATCGCCGACAATCGCCACCGTCAGCCCTTCGATCCGGCCTTTATGCTGACGGATGGTCAGCAGGTCGAGCAGCGCCTGGCTCGGATGCTCATGAGCCCCGTCGCCAGCGTTGATCACCGAGCAGTGCAGCCGCTTGGCCAGATAGTGGGGAGCTCCCGAAGCGGCGTGGCGCATGACGATGATGTCGGGAGCCATTGCCTGCAGGTTTTTGGCGGTATCTTCCAGCGTCTCTCCTTTAACCACCGAGGAAGAGGAGGCGGTAATGTTCACGGTGTCGGCCGAAAGCCGTTTTCCAGCGATTTCGAAGGAGGTGCGAGTACGGGTACTGGCTTCGTAGAACAGGTTGATGATGGTCTTGCCACGCAGGGTCGGGACTTTTTTGATATCCCGGGAGTTGATTTCCTTGAAGTTGTCGGCCGTATCGAGGATCAGCTGAATATCTTCTTTGGACAGCTGCTCAATGCCGAGAATGTGCTTATGGCGAAACGACATGACGGGCCTCCCTCTGCATTCAAATGGTTACGGCTTGATCAGACGAACTTCAACTGGATTATTCTCCGCATCAAAATCGACCTGGATCTGCTCATCTCGCGAAGTCGGCACATTGCGGCCGATATAATCGGGGCGAATCGGCAGTTCGCGATGGCCGCGGTCGACCAGCACCGCCAGTTGGATCGAACGGGGGCGACCGATGTCCATCAACGCATCCATGGCGGCGCGGATGGTGCGACCAGTGTAGAGCACATCGTCAATCAGGATGACTCGCCGCCCCTCGAGCGGAAACGGCAGGTCGGTTTTCCCCACCGGCAAGGAACCGCGGGAACTCAGGTCGTCCCGGTACATGGTGACGTCGATGGCCCCCAGAGGCAGGGACTCGCCTTCGATCTCCGCCAGGCGCCTGCGCAACTGGGCGGCAAGCAGATCGCCGCCGGTGCGGATCCCGACCAGAACCAGCTCGGCACTCCCCTTGTTGTTCTCAAGGATTTCGTGGGAAATCCGGGTCAGGGCGCGGTTGATACCGGCCTTATCCAGAATGACCGTTTCCGTCTTTGCCATGCTCAAGCCTCCTTGAAGCGTGAATGGGGGGCAAAAAAAAGTACCTTCCCGCCCGAGGCGGAAAGGTACTTGAACAGACGTTTGGGGTTGCTGTTTTTCAAGGCCTTTGCCACCTTTGCTAACCTCTCGGGATTAACTTAAAAGGGACGATTGCGTAAATTTTCGCGACTATAACAGGGGAAAAACGCCGCCGTCAAGGGGAAACAGGTAGACAATATTTTTCTAATCGATCCAGCGCCCGATGCGGTTAAAGCGGGGTCGAGTGCGCTCCGAATCCCAGGACCAATATTTGATAAAAGCCACCCCCTTGATCTGCGCTTCAGGGACAAACCCCCAGAAACGGCTATCAAAGGAACGGTCGCGATTATCTCCCATAACGAAATAGTTGCCATCCGGGACGGTGATGGCCGGCATGAAATCCCGACAGTACTGATCCCGGGGAAACTGCGGGCCACAACCCTGATTAGGGACCAGCAGGTCCTGGTCCTTGTGGATTTCCTGCGCCAACTGGTAATGCTCGCCATTGACATAAACCCGTTTTTCCCGAACCTCGACCACATCCCCCGGGGCACCCACCACTCGCTTGATAAAGTCCCGACGGTCAAAGAACGATTTGCCTTTGTCCTCGGGGAACTCGAAGACGATGATATCGCCCCGTTCGGGGTGGCGAATCGGCAAAATCCGACTGTCGGTAAAGGGGATCTGGGTTCCAAACAGGAACTTATTGACCAGCAGATGATCGCCGACCAGCAGGGTGTCCTCCATCGAACCGGAGGGAATCTTAAAAGCCTGTACCACAAAAGTACGAATAATCAGCGCCAGAATAGCGGCAACGATCAGAGCTTCGGAATATTCGCGATACCAGGGTTTTTTCGCAGCCAGCGGTTTGCCTGCTGAAATCTCCTCGGAGTTAACCGTCAACTTGGACATTATTTATGCTCTTTCACCTTAAGAATGGCAAGAAAGGCCTCCTGGGGCAGTTCGATACTCCCGATCTGCTTCATGCGCTTTTTGCCTTCTTTTTGTTTTTCCAACAATTTGCGTTTACGGGAGATGTCGCCACCATAGCACTTGGCGGTAACATCCTTGCGCAGGGCCTTAACGGTCTCCCGAGCAATGACCTTGTTGCCAATAGCTGCCTGAATTGCAACTTCGTATTGTTGCCGGGGAATGAATTCCCTCATTTTCGCCACCAGTTCCCGGCCGCAGTACTGGCTTTTGTCCCGGTGGACAATGAGCGACAAGGCATCGACCACGTCGCCGTTAATCAAAACGTTCAGACGCACCAGTTCACTGGGTCGGTAATCCAGGTGGTCATAATCGAGGGAGGCATAACCGCGGGAAATAGATTTCAGGCGATCAAAAAAGTCCATCACGATTTCATTGAGCGGCAGTTCATAAACGATCATGACGCGGGAAGCGGTCAGGTATTTTATTTCCCTTTGCACCCCGCGCTTTTCTTCACAGAGCGACAGCACGGTACCAACAAATTCATTGGGGACGTGAATCGAAGCCAGGATGAAAGGCTCCTCGATCTTTTCAATGTGTTGCACCTCGGGGAGTTTGTTGGCGCTCTCGACGGTGAGAAGTTCACCCTTGGTAGTCGTGACGCGATAGAGAACGGTCGGTGCCGTGGTAATCAGGTCAACACCGAACTCCCGCTCCAGACGCTCCTGGATGATTTCCATGTGCAGCAGGCCGAGAAAGCCACAGCGGAAACCGAACCCGAGAGCCATGGAGTTTTCAGGCTCAAAGGAAAAAGAGGAGTCGTTGAGCCGAAGTTTTTCCAAGGCATCACGCAGACCGTCATACTCGGCAGTATCGATGGGATACAGGCCAGAGAAGACCATCGGCTTAACTTCCTTGAAACCAGGCAACGGCGCCGCGGTCGGCCGATGCAGATGAGTAATGGTGTCCCCGACTTTGGCATCGCCCACCACCTTGATTCCGGCGATCAGGAACCCGACCTCGCCGACCCCAAGATGTGCGACCTCGACGGGATGGGGCGCAAAAACCCCAACTTTCAGCACGTCGTAGGTCTTGCGGTTGGCCATCAGTTGCAACTTGTCGCCCTTTTTAAGACTGCCGTCGATCACCCGCACCAGCACAATGACCCCTTGATAAGCATCGTACCAGGAGTCGAACAGCAGCGCCTTGAGGGGAGCATCCGGGTCACCGATCGGCGGCGGAACCTTGCGCACGATCGATTCGAGAATGTCGTGAATCCCAATCCCAGCCTTGGCGCTGGCAACCACCGCATCGGAGGTATCGAGACCGATAATTTCTTCGATTTCTGCCTTGACCCGATCCGGATCGGCACTGGGCAGATCGATTTTATTGAGGACCGGGAACACTTCGAGGTTCTGGTCGATGGCCAGGTAAACATTGGCCAAAGTCTGGGCTTCGACCCCTTGGGTGGCATCGACCACCAACAAGGCTCCCTCACAGGCGCAAAGGGAACGGCTGACCTCGTAGGTGAAGTCGACATGCCCAGGGGTGTCGATGAGATTGAGAATATAGTCCTGACCATCGTCGGCGCGGTACTGCAGACGGACCGCCTGGGCCTTGATGGTAATGCCCCGCTCGCGTTCGAGGTCCATCTTGTCGAGAAACTGATCGGTTTTTTCCCGATTGGTCAGGGTACCGGTTTCTTCAAGCAGACGATCGGCCAGGGTCGACTTGCCGTGGTCGATATGGGCGATGATGGAAAAGTTGCGGATTTGTGCCTTATTCATAAGTCCCTTTGTCAGCCCGATGGTCAAAGAAATAATCTGTTAAAATATAGCCAACGGCTGAGGTTGTAAAGGGAAAAGGTCTATTTGGCGGGGGGTGCTGCGCTGCAACAAAAACGGCCCGCCTGGATGAGGCGGGCCATGGTCGAGCGCGGGATATTTGAGAATCAACCACCCATTCCGAGCATGCCCCGGTACTGTTCTTCAATCAACTCGGTATGGTTGTGGGTGGAAGTGGCGTTGGCCAGATAGATCGATGCCACCTGGGGGTCGTCAATCATGGCAGCCATGGTCCGCAGGGTCTCCTCCAGGGCTTCTTCCTGCTCCAGAGCCAGCTCCAGGGCTTTACGCTCGTCAAAATCAAACAAAGTCATCTGCTGCAATGCCCGAAACCAGGAGGACTCGGTATTGGCTGGGCCCTCGATGAACGTTTCAAAGGATGGAATTTCACTGCCACGGTAAATGCTGAAAAAAGAAAAAGCGTGTTGACGCTCTTCCCGGGCCAGCAATTCGAAAACCTCCCGCGCTTTGACGTCCTGCAGTTGCTGGGCGCCGAGGGCGTAAAAATCCATGGCGTCTTTTTCGGTCTGAATCGCTTCCTTGATGGCCGCCTGCAAATCGAACGTTTCGGACATATCTCTCCTCCTGCAATAAAATGAATGGCCGCTACTCTAACGCAATCGCTCCCGAAAGGCTAGAAAAACCCAATCAGATATCAGCCGCTTGTCAAGGCGGTGGGGACAATTCAAGTGTCTTTGCGGCAACAGCCAACTCCAGTAACCGCGCTTTGCGCTTCTCGGGCGAAAGCCCTCCAAGGGCTTTGACTGCCTGATAAAAGCGCGGCAGATCGTGGCCCAACTCTCTCAGCAGTTGCTGGAAGGCTGGCACCTCGGCCCGATAGGTGGAAATCGAGGCCAGTTTGGCGTTGTTAAGACCGCTGGTGAACCAGCGCTCAAAGCCTTTATAGCCATCCCACTGCTGCTGCAGGTTACGATAACGGACGGTCAGATCCTCCAGCAGGGCATTTTTCTGCTCACGCATCACCACCGGCTCGAGAGGGGTTGAATAGAGCTGCTGCAACTGCCTGCGACTTTCGAGAATCAGCTCAATCACCGCTTCGTCCCGCTGAAAATTTGCCGCGTAGGCCTCAGCCTCATCGCTGCGGCCTTCCTGCTCCAGCCAGCGCTTCACCCCTTCGAGTTCAACGGTTTTGGCAAAGGCTTCGTTGAAACTGGTGTCATCCTTGATGTAGACCACCTGGTGAGCCAGTTCGTGAAAAATCATGCCGGCAACATAAGGTGCCGGATTGCGGCAAAAGGTGTTGAGTACCGGATCGTCGAACCATTTGAGGGTGGAATAAGCCGGAACACCATAGACGTAGGTATCGTGGCCGGATTGTCGCAACAACTCCCCCTGCTCTTTCGCCGCATCCTGATTGAAGTAGCCGCGGTAAGATACGCAACCAGCAACCGGAAAACACCAGGTCTTGGGAGTCAGGGAGAATTCAGGGGTAGCGACCACATTCCAGACCGCATATGGACGCTCCAAGTCTGCGTAGGAGCGATAGCTGGCATTATCCGGCAGGCCGAGTTGCTGACTGGCAAAGTCCCGCATCAGCACGACCCTCTGCAGAACTTGCCGTAAATCTTCCGCGGTCGACGGATCCTTGATGAGTTCGACGATATCCTTGCGCTTGGCCAGCAGATCCAGATGGCCGATGACACACTGATTGTAGTAGGAGAAGTCGGAACAGCCTCCCAACAACAAGCTTGCGACCACCAGCAGTGCGGGAAGGACACCGAAGCGCTTCATCTACCGCCACCCCTGCCGTTGCCGGGCAAGTTGCCAAGTCTGGGCCTCTTCCAGCAAAGGAGCATAGGCCTGATAACGCTCCGGGGGAATGACCCCCTGCTCAACCAACCCACGCACAGCGCAACCCGGTTCGCTCAGATGACGGCAATTGCGAAAGCGGCAACTTTCCGCGGCTGCAGCCTCAAAACCAGGGAAATACTGGGCGATCTCCTCCACGCTTTGGTCCACCAAGCCGAAGTCGAGAAATCCCGGAGTGTCGACAATTTCGCCCCCAGCAGGCAAGGCATGCAGGGTGGCAACGGTGGTGGTGTGGGTGCCAATGCCAGTGAAGTCGCTGACCGGTGCGGTTTTGAGTTGGCTTTGGGGGATCAGAGCATTGAGCAGACTGCTTTTCCCGACCCCAGAGGCCCCGACAAAGGCACCGCACAAGCCGGCACCAAAAACCGCCCGCAACTCTTCCAGCCCGACACCGGTCTTGGTGCTGAGGGGTAATACCGGCAACAGTGCGCCATAGGTTTGTTGCAGAAATTGCAGCAACTCGGCCGCGATATCGAGATCGGTTTTGTTGCAAATAAGGAAGGGTTTCAATTCAGCCGCCCTGGCGGCGACAATGGCGCGGTCGAGGAAGCCCGCCGGTGGGGCCGGCCGGGGAGCCACAACAATGCAGAGCAGATCGAGGTTGGCCGCCACCAGATGCACCCCGCCGCGGCCATCCCGGCGCCGCAACTCGGTGCGCCGGGGCTGACGCAGCAGATCCTCCTCCACCACCCGCACCAGGTCGCCGACCACATGGCCGGACTTTCTCTTAACCCGCACCGGACGCCGCTCACCGTCGTCAAATAGAACTTCAACCGCCACCCCGAGGTGGGAGACGATTTTGCCCATCCGCCCCTGCTCAGCGACCACGAGTCACCCCTGCTATTTTCACTGAATCCACATAATCCTCTCAGGCAGGGTCAAGGCTGCCGGCAATGCTTTGCATGGCGCTCAAGGCCAGCGCGCAGAATTCATCAATACTGAGACCAAGGCGCTCACACTCCAGAATGATCTCCCGATTGGCGCCGGCGGCAAAAGCCTTTTCCTTCATCCGTTTGCGCACCGACTTCGGCACCACGCTGGTGAGTTTTTTGTCAGGATAAACCATCGCTGTGGCCAGAATCAATCCGGTGATGGTTTCCGCGGCCGCCAGGGCGTGATGAAACGGCAGGCTGCGACGATCAGCATGGGCCATTTCATTATGCAGGCGAATCGCCTCAACGATCTGCTCATCCATTCCCAGACCAGCGAGGATTTCCACCGTCCGATGGGTATGCTGGGTCAGATCGGTGCCGGTGGTTTCAATGTCCAGATCATGCAGCAATCCGGCCTGCCCCCAGACCTCGGGGTTTTCACCCAATCGCTCGGCCAGAGCGCACATGACCGCCTCGCTCGCCAAGGAATGTCTGATCATGCTGGGGATGGTGACATGTTGGTGCAATAAGTCCAGAGCTTGTTCTCTGGGCAGGATATGGTTCATGGTCATCCTCCAAGGACGTTAAATGCCCTGTATCCTACCTGCAGCGCGGATTTCCGACAAGCAAAACAAAATCCGACCTAGTAGGCCCTTTGGAGATGGCAAATGCAACAGGGACGATCGACACCCTGTCGAATCGCCCCTGACGTTTACTGCTTTTCTTTTATCGACCGCTGTGTTACCTATGCCAGCGGAAAATTAATTCAAGAAGGGATCCACACCATGATTACACTCACCGGCAAGCAGGCCCGCCATCTTCGTGGCCTCGGCCACCATCTCAACCCGGTCGTCATGATCGGCAAAGGCGAACTGACCCCGGCCATTCTCACTGCCGTCGAAGAAGCCCTCGACACCCACGAACTGATCAAACTCAAACTGCAGGAAGGTTGCCTGCTCGACCGCCGCGAGGTGGCTGTTGCTCTGACCGAAGCGACCGGCGGCGCTATCGCCCAGGTGCTCGGTAAAACCATTCTGCTCTACCGTCCCAGCGAAAACCGCAAAATCACCTTCCCTTAACAGGTTGACAGGTCGGATACGGACGAGGTGCGCCACTGGGGCATCTCGTCCGCCCTCCCAAGCAGTGCCGGAACCTCCTCCACAAACAGCGGATAACCCAAGAGGAACCCCTGGGCTTTTTCGCAGCCACGCTCCTTGAGGAAACTCAACTGCTCCTCAGTTTCAACCCCTTCCGCAACCACCTCAAGTTTGAGATTGTGCGCCAGAGCAATCACCGCACCGACAATCGCACTGTCGTCGCTGTCTTTACCGATATCCTTGACGAAGGAGCGGTCGATCTTCAACACATGGATCGGAAAGCGCTTCAAGTAGTTCAAAGATGAGTAACCGGTACCAAAGTCATCAACGGCAATGGTCACCCCAAGCTGCATCAACCGCTGCAATTGATCGATGGTCTTCTCCAGATCCTTCATAATGACCGTTTCGGTAATTTCCAATTCCAGATAGCGCGGCGCCAGACCGGTTTCTTCCAGCACCGCTGCGACCAGATCCGGCATATCATCGGCCTGAAACTGGCGGGCGGAGAGATTGACCGCCACCGGTACCATGTTGAACCCGGCATCCAGCCAATTCCTAACCGCTTGACAGGCAGTGCGCAGAACCCATTTCCCCAAAGGGATCACCAAGCCGGTTTCTTCGGCCAAGGGAATGAACTCGGCCGGTGAAACCACACCCCGTTCAGGATGCTGCCAGCGCACCAAGGCTTCCATGCCGGCCAATTCCCCGGTCTGAACATTGAACTGGGGTTGGTATTGCAGGAAGAATTCGGATCGCTCGAGCCCCTTGCGCAACTGGCTCTCCACCCCGAGTTGTCGGAAACTCAGGGCGTTCATCTCTTCGCTGTAGAACTGGAAATTTTCCCTTCCCAACTCCTTGGCTCGATTGAGGGCCGTATCAGCGTTTTTCACCAAGGCTTCGGCGTCCTTGCCGGCATCGGGGTAGAGGGCGATCCCTAAACTGGCACTGATCTGCAGATCCAAGCCTTCCAGAGAAAAGGTCGGCAGCAGGCAGTTCATGATTTTCTGGGCGATGGTTTTAACGTCGGCTTTGTCCTTCAATCCGGTCAGCAGCAGCAGAAACTCATCGCCTCCGAGGCGGGCGACCGTATCCTGGCGCCGCAGGCAATGGACCAATCTCGCCGAAACATCCTTCAGCAGCTGGTCGCCAAGGGCATGACCCAGGGTGTCATTGACCTTCTTGAACCGGTCAAGGTCGAGGATCGCCACCGCCAGCAGTTCTTTCTGATGCCGCGCAGCAACGAGTCCCTGTACCAAAAGTTCTTTGAACCTGCCACCGTTGGGCAAACCGGTCAAGCCATCATAACAGGAGATGTAGTCGATGGTTTCGGCGGCCTGACGACGCTCCAGTTCGGCGGCAGCGCGCAGGGCGAAAAGCTGCAGCATGGTTTCCGCCTCGACTTGCCTCGGCAGGATGTTTCTCCCGAAAATGGCCATCATTCCCAGGATGTCGCCATTGGAGGCACTCAGAGGAATTCCGGCAAAATAATCGAGTTGCAGATTCAATACGAAATGATCGTCAGGGTAATGGCTTCGCAGCTGCGAACCATGGCAGACCAATCCCTGTTCCTGCAGCAAAGTGCCAAAAGGAGTTCCGGAAAGGTTGAACTGGTAATTCTCCACCAAAGTCCCCTCAGCAAACGCAGCCACTGTTTTAACCCGCTGTCGGGTACCGTCGGTAAACTCACAAACCACTGCATAGTCCGAATCGACTGCCAGAGAGAGACTTTGCACCAGGGTCTGAAAAAACTCCTCACCCGTCGCCGAGCAGACGTGTTTGACCATTTCCCGAAGTTCGAGCTCCCGCTCCAGTTTGACTTGCCGGTAACGGATGACAAACCAGCTCAAAACCAAGGTACTGAAGAAAACAAAGGAGAGGTCGATCAGGTTTTGGAGAGTGTGCTGGTGGTCAGGATTGGCGGTGAACGCCAGAGGGAGGCTATTGGCGGTAAAGGTCCAAAACAGGGCCAACACCAGATAACCGGCCACCATGCGGAAGGAAAGAAACTGTCCGGAGCGTAAACGTTGATGGAACTGTCGCCAGTTCATGAATCACGTCCTGTCTATGACGGTTCCGGTTACAAAAACTTGATAATAATCGGGAAAATAAACAAAGCGTTGAAGGACGAAACCGCGTGGGATTGTCAGTGTTTTGGCTGACAAAACCGGTCAAAGCACAGACCAGAACTGCTCATTCGCGCAGCGCGTGTCTGTATTTTCAACCACTAAGGTTCATCGTCACCACCAGAGCAAAGGGGAATTTGCTCATGCGTAAACATTAAAGCAACAGCGATGCCAAGTTACCGGAAAATGACCCTTCCGTCCCTGACCTGGAGAAAAAACCACGCCCACTAACATTAACTCCGAATATCTTGACCAACAAGAAGAGATTGTGCTAGGCTTTTCAGCCTGTTACAACACCTTCCCGGCTGTTTTCCCACTGCATTACCGATGGAAAAACTATGCGCATCAGCGGCGGCACTGCCCGCGGAAAACTTTTAGCCCCCTTGACCGGATTGGAGATCCGCCCAACCCCGGACAAGGTGCGTCAAGCCCTTTTCAACATTCTGCGCAGCCGCTTCGGTTCGTTGCAGGAGTTGCGGGTGCTCGATCTGTTTGCCGGCTCCGGTGCTCTGGCTATAGAAGCCTTGAGCTGTGGCGCCAAAGAGGCGGTTCTCGTCGATCAGGGCAAGCAAGCATCGACCTTGATTCCCAAAAACCTTCAAAATTGCCGGGTCACCGATCGTGCCCGGTTTCTCAATCAAGATGTGCTTGCGGCCTTGCCACAGCTCGCTGGCCCCTTCGATATTATTTTTCTCGACCCACCCTACGACCAGGGGTGGCAGCAAAAAGCTCTGACGCGCATCTCTGAGCTTTCCTTGCTGGCGGACAACGGGGTGATCTGTGCCGAGTCCGCCAGCACTGAAGATCTCCCCGACAGCGCCGGACTGCTTCAGCGGGAAACGACGCGTTTTTACGGTTCCACCGCTCTGCACTTCTACTCCCAGCCCCCATCCGAGGCCAATTTGCCATGAAATCCCATATAGCCATCTATCCGGGTTCTTTCGACCCGATCACCAACGGCCATCTCGACATTATTCATCGCGGGCTGGAAGTCTTCGATGAGGTGGTGGTCGCCGTGGCTCGCAATTCCACCAAAAACTCCCTGTTTTCCATTGAAGAACGGCTAGAAATGATTCGCGCCACAGTGGGGGATAATCCCCGACTGCGGGTGGACACCTTCCAGGGGTTGCTGGTAGACTACGTCGTAGCCTCCGGGTCCCGGGTCATTCTGCGCGGTCTGCGCGCAGTGTCTGACTTTGAGTACGAGTTTCAGATCGCACAGATGAACCATACGGTCCGCAAAGAGGTCGAGACCCTGTTCATGATGACCTCGGTACCGTACGGCTATTTGAGTTCTTCGGTGGTAAAGGAGATGGCGGCCCTGCATGGACCCATTGATGGTTTTGTGCCGAACGCCGTCAAATTGGCGTTGGAAGAGAAGTTTCGCAATCGCTGAAGGTCTTTTTATGAGGGAGGTATAGAATGATCCATCCCGGCATGACCATCGAAGAGGTGATTCGCAAATACCCGGCGACCATCGCGGTGTTTAAAAAGTTCGGCCTGAATTGCATGGAATGCCAGATCGCCGAATTCGAGGCGGTCGAACATGGCGCCGGGGTTCACCAGGTTGACCTGGCCGCCCTGCTGGCCGAGTTGAACCGGGCGATCGGTCACTAAGCCGAATCCGACTCACCCCTCTCCAATTCGGCCACCAGTCGATCCAAGGCCGCAACCACGGCCTCTTCCAACTGTGCTCCCTTCTCCGCAGTGGCCTTGGTCGGGTCTCCCCAGACCCCGCCGGGCCAGTAAGCCCGCTTGTCCCGCACCAGAATCCCCACCGGAAATGTTGGATATTCCCGCGCGCCCACCCCTTTGACCAGATGCGGGTGGCTGTGCAGAATGCGCGAGGTTTCGATCTCGCCGGCATGGGAATCATCCTGGGTTTCAATGATCCCCCTCCCCTCCCTGGCCGCCAGCATGTATTCGGTCAGCACCGCCACCCGGATATCCTCGAAGCGCTGCAGCAATTCTTCTCCCGCATCGATCAGGGTCGAAGTATGGGTGCCGCCGGCATGGCCGGTAATCAAAATGAAGTTGCGCAGGCCTTGACGGTAAAGGGAGGTGACCAGATCGACGGCCAGCGCCCGCAAGGTAGCGGTGGTCAGGGTGATGGTGCCGGGATGGTTGGCGGTAGAGCGACAAACACCGTAGGGGATGGCGGGGGCGATGAAGATGTTGCGGCGCTGGGCCAGCTTGCGCCCGACCTCATAAGCTTCCAGGGTATCGGTATTGAGGGGGAGATGGCTGCCATGCTGCTCGGTGGCGCCAAAGGGAATCAGCACGGTGCGCGTCAACTGCAGGCCGGCAGCAAACTCGTCCATAGTCATTTCTTCGATCAGCATGGAGCCTCCCGAATGGGGTTAAAGCACCCCGATAAAACGATGAGTCTGGGGGATGACCTGGGTCAGGGGATGGATCAGAGCGGCCTGGGTCTGCAGGTCGAGAAGTTGCCGGCTGGAGATGCCAATCTCCCCATTGCGGGTCAGCGGCTGCAGAATCAGCGGCAGTTGCGGCGCAGCTGATTGCACCAATTTGGCCGCCTGCTTCACCTCGGCCAATTCGCTTTCCTCGCCGACCACCACCTTGACGCAACCGGGAATCTGACCAACCAGACGCAGGAATTCCCCGTGGATCGCCCAGGGCGTTTCGACGCCGCTGACCGAAGCCAGTTTAAGGTCGGTAGAAACCCAGTCCAGCTCCGAACGAACGAGAGCCACAGCCTCTGGCAGGGTGCCGTTGGTTTCCAGGTGGATCGGCAGCAGCCTGCGCAAAGCGGGCAGCCACTCCAGCAAGGCCTCGACTTGAAGCAAGGGCTCACCACCGGTCAGGCTGATGGAATGATGAACCCCGGGGAGTCGATGAATCCAGTCGGCAACCAGGTTACAGAGGGCTTCCAGGCTTAAGGGGTTGGCCAGTGACCGAAAGTTTCCCGACCCCGGTGCATCCTCGACCCGGCAATGGGTTTGCGGGGCAAAGGGGGTATCGCAGTAGGCGCAATCCAGGTTGCACCCCGCCATGCGCACGAACAGCTGCCGCCGGCCGATGAGCAAACCCTCCCCTTGCAGCGAGGAGAAAATTTCGATCAGTTGCGCTTCAGTCCGCGGTGTAGCTGGCGCAGGCATATTCCGACTCCCAGACATTGACCTTCTCGACGATCACGTTGCCGTTGTTCAAAATTTCGCTGAGTTTTCCGAACAGAAAACAGGCAATGTTTTCCGAAGAGGGGCTGACCGTCTTGAAAGGTTCCAGCTCATTCAAGTACTTATGATCAAGTGTTTCAAGTAAAGCTTTCGTGTCGCGCTTCAGAATTTTGAAGTCGATTCCGAGACCGGCCTTGTCGAGTTCTTTGGCGCCGACAGTGACTTCGACCTTCCAGTTGTGGCCATGGAGATTTTCGCAATCCCCCTGGTAATTGATCAGATTATGCGCGGCGGCAAAATGGGTATGAATAGTCAGATGATACATAGTGACTCCTGCTAAGCGAGGGTAGATTTTTCAGTCTTTTTCCGGAAAAGGGATCACATTCCCGCGTTCTTCCTGCTCGTCGAATTCCGCCGGTTTGCCGGGAACCCGGTATTCTTCCATGGCCCAGCGCCCCAGGTCGACAATGCGACATTTCTCGCTGCAAAAGGGGCGAAAGGTGTTTCCCTCCCAGGCTACTGCAACGCGGCAGCGGGGGCAACGAAAGGTTTTTTTCGATTGATTTTGGTCGTTGGTCATTGGGTTAATGCCTCCAAGGCGCGCACCTTAGCATAACCTTTTTGGGAAGTCACGCGCGGGCCGTACCGAGGTCAACTCAAAGCGGATCGAGGCTGGCCAGGAAATCACCAAGGGCGTCAAAATACTCTCTGGCATTGACGAACATCACGTCATTGTGGTCGCCGCGAGCAAATACCAGCAGACGCTTTTTCCCTGCCGCCCACTGGTGGAGCCGCTCGCCATGACTGACATCGACCAGACTGTCCCGCCGGGCATGTAAAACCAGGGCGGGTCCGGCAAACTGGCTGATTTTATCCTTGTGGTTACAGCTGGCGGTGACCACTGCTGCCAACTGCTCGGCCGTCACCCCGAGTTCCCGGGGGTCCATCCGCAGCAGCAACCGCTCCAGAAGATCGGCAATGCCGCTTTCCAGCACTAAGCCTGCCGCATCTGGGCATCGAGCCACCGCCTCCAGGGCCAAGATCGAGCCGACCGAACGACCAAAGAAGACCAGTTGCCGGGGCGCCTGCCCCAAAGCTGCGATGACCTTCGGCACATCGGTGAGCATTTTGCCCAATTCAGGGGTTCCGGTCGAGCGGCCATAGCCGCGGTACTCGACCAGCAAGCAGTTGCACCCCATGTCGGCTACCAGATTGACGAATCCATCCAGGTAATCGTCAATGATTTCGCCGTTGCCGTGGAAGTGTACCAATGTGCGGGCGTTGGGGTCGACTTGATGATAATAACAGGCCAGGCGAGCATCACCGCAATCGACCCAAAACGGCGTCGTACAAGCCCCTGGCCGCGGGAAAAAGTAGCGTTCGCTGATCAGCGTGTGGTTGAGCAGATCCATTAGCGGTCCATTAGTTCTTACCCTTGCGGGATGAACTTTTCAGAGTTTATAGTTTTTTTCAGCCCCAATCATGCCTTTGACAGCCTATGCCGGCTCCATAAGTGTGTCAATGCCCCCCCCCTCCTGACAGCCGACTTATGTAGGAAAATCGCCTCAGACACCCAAACATTTAAACATCCAACTACTTGAATTCAAAACACAATAATTGCTAATTCAACACGTTATTGCTCCTCCGCAAACCAAAAAATCAAGAAAGTCCTACATTCCTGGTGGCAGTGTTTGAATTTCCATAAAGGTTAAATGACTGCCCCCTGTGATAAGGCGTAGAAGGCAATTCCTTACCGTAGGAGGGATTTCTCATACTGACCTTTGCGGCTAGCAGCCTTTTTCCCCTCAAAAATCCGCACTTAGCCTTGCAAAGCAATGGTTGATGCTATTTTCCAGAAATACACTCCCCCAACCATTCGGGTTGAAATCGAACCCGGCCAGGGGCCTGCTTCATCCTCAACTTCCCGACTGCGGGTTCAGCCCAGGCTCCAGCCACCAGTTATGACAAACCTGTGGAGGCATCATGAGAGCTTTAAAAGCGATCAATCCTGTTGTGGCCCGGCTTTCCAAAGGGCTCCCTGTTCTGGTGGTGGATGACGACCACGGCCTCCGGAGCGTGGTCACCCAGGTTCTTGAGGATGACGGCTATGTCGTGACCGAAGCTGCCAGCGCCGAAGAAGCTTTGGCTCTTTTCCTTGAAAACCCCTTTCCCTTGGTGATCAGCGATATTGTCATGGAGGCGATGAATGGCATCGAGCTCCTCGGAGAGATCAAACGTATCAACCCGGAGACCCAGGTCCAGGTGGTCATCATGACCAGCCACGCCTCCCTGGAATCGGCCGTCAATGCTCTGCGGGCGAGAGCCTATGATTACCTGTTTAAACCCTTCGAAGACCTCAATCTGATTTCCGCCGTCACCAGGCGGGCCGTGGAAAAAATCTGCCTGGGCATGGAAAATCGTGGGTTGTTGGATGCGCTTCAGCTGAAAAACCAGGAGCTTGAGCAGGTCAACCTGCAACTGCAGGTGGATATCCTCGAACTGAAACGTCAGGAGGATGAAATCCAACAGCTGGCCAATTACGACCTCCTTACCAGTTTGCCCAACAGGACCCTATTCAGGGACCGTCTAAAGCAGGCCCTGGCCCACGGCCAGCGCAGTAACAGCATGGTGGCTTTGCTGTTTCTCGATCTCGACAATTTCAAAGTTATCAACGACAGCTTTGGGCATTTTTGCGGCGACCTGCTGCTTAAGGCTGTTGCCAAGCGCCTGCAGGCTTGCATCCGCAATGCAGACACGGTGGCACGGTTGGGAGGGGATGAGTTTGTGGTCTTGTTAACCACCAACCATAATGAACATGAAGTGGGTATCGTGGCCCGCAAGGTGCTTAAGGTGTTTGCCGAGCCATTCAGTCTGGATGGAAGCGAGGTCTACGTCACCACCAGTATCGGCATCTGCCTGGCGAAGAAGGATGGCACCGATGCCGATCTCATGCTGAAGCATGCCGATATGGCCATGAATGCCGCGAAAAGACGGGAGAAGAACGGTTATCAGTTCTTCTCCGAAGCCTTGAATCAAAAAGCGCAAAATCGCCTACGGGTGGAATCCGGGCTTCGCCGGGCCTTGCTGCAGGGGGAGTTTTATCTGGCCTATCAACCCCAGATCGACCTGCGCAGCGGGGCCATGATCGGTGTCGAGGCGCTGCTGCGCTGGAACCACCCCGAGCACGGGCTGATACTGCCGGACACCTTCATCCCCATCGCCGAAGAGACCGGATTGATTCTGCCGATCGGAGAATGGGTGCTGCGCACCGCCTGTACGCAGGCCCGAACTTGGCAGTTGGCGGGACTCCCCCTCATGCGCATGGCGGTCAACCTCTCCGGGTGCCAGTTCCGACGCCCAGGATTGAGCGAGACAGTTCAGCGAATCCTGGAAGAAACCGGTCTGGCCCCTCAATACCTTGAACTGGAACTGACCGAAAGCGTGCTGATGGATTGCGCCCAATCATCCATCGAGGCCCTCGCCTCCCTCAAAGCCCAGGGAATCCTGATCGCCATTGACGATTTCGGCACCGGTTACTCTTCCCTGAATTATCTCAAGCATTTCCCCATTGACCGGATCAAAATCGATCGCTCTTTTGTCATGGATATCGGCCACGATTCAGCCGATGCAGCCATTACCGAAGCCATCATCTCCATGAGCACCAGTCTCGGCCTGCAGACCATCGCCGAGGGGGTGGAAACCTTGGAGGCATTGGAGTTTCTTAAAGCGCGGGGCTGTTTTTAAATGCAGGGGTATTATTTCAGCCGCCCGATTCCGGCAGCGGAGCTAACCGAAATCCTGTCGAATAAGACAAGAGAAAAATTATGCTCCCAAGGCTGATCGAGAGGTAAAACTTTCTCAAAAAATCCAACTCTGGCCACCGAATTGCATTTGAAGGGGACCTACAAGGGTTCCTGTTATCCAATCATCCCATTGAGGGGCAGCTTAAATGCGAATTCTGGTCGTTGAAGAATCCTTCGAAACTCGGGAACTCGTTTCCCATATCCTGTCTGAAGACGGACATGAGGTCACGCAAGTCCAGTGGGCAGAAGATGCCTTGGCCATTTTTAAACGTGCCCCCTTCCCGGTGGTGGTGACCGAAATCGCCATGCGTAGCATGAGCGGGATTGAATTGCTGAAAAAAATAAAACAAATCAGTCCGGATACCGAGGTCATAATTTTGACCAGCTACGCTTCGATTGACACCGCCGTCTCCGCATTGCGGTGTGGGGCCTACGATTATCTGATCAAACCGATCGAAGGCATCAGCCTGATCTCATCGGTCGTCAACCGCACTATCGAAAAAATCGACCTGGTCAGCCAGAACCGGGCCATGATGGAACAATTGCGGCAAGAAAACCTGGCCCTCAAAGAGGAAAATCAAAAGCTCAACTTCTCTAAAGTCCTAGATCCGGTAACTGGGCTTTTCAAAGCCAGCTATTTCCAGGAAGCCTTGGAAACGGAGCTGGACCGCGCCCGAAAGAACCAACGCATCTTTTCCCTGATTTTTCTGGTGGTACACTGCTCACCGGAAACGAGGGCGCAATTATCCAGATCGCCAGAAGACCCAACGATCTGGCGATTGCTGTCAAATTGCGTAAAAAGTAATTTGCGACGATCGGATTTGATTGCTTTTTACGGGGAAACGGGATTTGCAGTTTTGCTACCTGAGACCCCAAAAGAAGGCGCCGAGTTCGTTGCAGGGAAAATCCACGGTCGCCTTCAGGAACTGATTTGGCCGGAGGAGACCCCTTCGCTGCTGGCCAGTTCGGTCGGCAAGGGAGTGGCAACCTACCCGGAAGATGGTGAAGAAAGTTTTTCCCTGGTGCGGCTTGCCAGCCAGGGGCTGAGGCCATTATGAGGTCACTGACGCTATTCCTTGGCCAGGAATGCCGGATCACAACGACCCCCATCTCTTTAAAGGCAATTCAATGGAAGCGATAAACAGCAGCACGCGAATCCTGGTGGTCGATGATGATCTGGGCATGAGGATGGTCATTGCCGGTGTCCTGGAAGACGAAGGGAACGACATTACCGTGGCGGCGAGTGCCGAAGAGGCGATCAAGATTTTCCGGAAGACCCCCTTCCCTCTGGTCTTTACCGACATTGTCATGGGCGAGATGAGCGGAATTGATCTGCTGCGAGACATCAAGCAGCAGTCCCCGGAAACTCAGGTCATCATCATGACCAGCAATGCCTCCCTCGACACCGCGGTGGCCGCCCTGCGTTCGGGAGCTTACGATTATCTGATCAAGCCCTTCGATGACCTCGACTTGATTACCGCTGTGGCCAACCGTGCTCTGGAGAAACTGCAACTGGTCGCGGAAAACCATCGTCTGGTCCTGGAACTCAAAGAAAAAAACGAAAACCTCGAGCGGGCCAATTTCGTGCTGAAGGATCTGGCCATTCGCGATGGTCTCACCGGGCAATATAACCACCGTCATTTTCAAGAATCCCTGGCCATCGAGATTCTGCGTTCAAACCGTCATGAACGTCGTTTTTCTTTAATTTTCCTGGATGTGGACAATTTCAAGGCCTACAACGATACCCACGGCCACCCGGCCGGAGATAATGTACTATCGGCCCTGGCTGAAGTCCTTTATCAATGCCTGCGTCGCTCGGATCTGCTGGCCCGCTATGGCGGTGAGGAGTTCGTCATCCTGCTGCCGGAAACCGACAAAGAAGGAGCTCTGCAAATAGCCGAAAAGTTGCGCCACGCGGTGGAGGAGCACGCTTTCTATGGCCAAGAAACCCAACCCTTAGGCAAGGTCACGGTCAGCATGGGGGTCGCTGCCTACCCGGAGCATGGCAGAGATGGCTCAACATTGACCAAACGGGCCGACGAAGCGCTTTACCATGCCAAAAGCCAAGGACGTAACAGGGTCAACGCTGCCGGTTGAGGAGTGGTTGAGAAAGCAAACAGAAAAAGGGTCAGCCCATTAAGGCTGACCCTTTTTAAATTTTTGGAGCGGGAAACGAGATTCGAACTCGCGACCTTCAGCTTGGGAAGCTGACACTCTACCACTGAGTTATTCCCGCTCAACGTGGGGCAGATTATAGGTGCCCATTCCGGTTCTTGTCAATACATTTTTCCCCTATTAATTTCAGCAGGTTTTCTCCTTCGGCCCGGGATGAAACCAGGCCTCGGAGCTCCGCTTGTCGAACTTTTTCGAGGCATTGTCCCAACAATAAACCAGTTGCCCATCCCAGGTTGGTCTGGATCCACTCAACCGGCACCAGATCAGGAATACGTTGGTTTTCGACCGTTTCGGAAAAGGCCCGCCAGGCTGCCGACAACGATTGCACCACCATAGGGTCGCCTGCAGAGCTCAGGGCGATGAAACTCATCAGCTCTTGGGGCATCGCTCCGAGTTCTGCAACCCAGAGAGCTTGACCCCGTGGACTGCGCGGCAGGGATGACAACCTGGTAGCAACTTCTGTAGGCAAGGCCAGCAAATCCTGCAGCAATCGCCGACCCTTGCGGCTCCAGGGCCAAAGCTGAACGGGTTGAGGAAGCCCCTCCCCTTCCCGGCATGCCCGCAGCATGGCGACCAGGTTGAAGAAGCCTGCACGGCTGAAACCATCGACCAGCATCGACTCTCCGTCGTGGCCAAAACGATGGTATTCAGCAGGCAGGGTGTTCCAACTCTGCTGGGTGTTAATCGCAGAACTCAAACCGGCAGAGATGGCTGCTGGATCGGTGATTCCTAGTAATTTTTCGAGCAGTCCCAGTCCCTGCAACTGCCTGAGTCCAGACTCGATTGGATTGGCAGCGAAGATGGTCGACAACTCGTGGCGAATCCGCTCGGGGGCAACCCGCGCAAGACTGGCACAGGAGGCCTGCATGAGCTTATCGGTTGTAGAATCCAGGGTCATTTGCAGTTGGGTGCATAACCGCACCCCACGCAGGACGCGCAGGGGATCATCTTCAAATGTCTGGTGAAAACAGTGCCGAAGAATACGTTTTTCCAGATCACCTCGACCCTTTAGCGGGTCGTAAACCTGGCTCCATTCAAATTTTGGCTGAAGCTGCCACGCCAGAGCGTTAACGGTAAAATCCCGCAGACGCAGATCTTCATCAAGAGACGGCCCTCGCCATGGCGCGAAATCATAGCTGACCTCACGCCCGCCCACCAACCCAAGAACTCTGCTTTGATGGCGGCCGCGGTCGAGCAGAAACCAGTTGCCGCCGATAGCTCGGGCAAAGCCTTTGGCCAGGGAGGTGGGGTCGCCAGGGGTGGTGAAATCGAAGTCGCAGCTCTGCTGGTTCAGCAGACCATCGCGCAACGCCCCTCCGACCAGGTGGCAACTGGCGCCTGCAGAGAGTAGCGGCAACATCTCGGGAAGAACCCGGACCTGTTGCAAGATGTGTTGGAATTCGACCATGGCAGTCTCAAAAAAAAGGGCCCGCACTAAGCGGGCCCTTTGAAGCGAATCGGACTGATCTCTCGATCAGGCCAGATCTTTGACCCCCTGATAGATAATATCGAAGAGTTCCTGAATGTCTTTTTCGGCGATGCAGGAAAAAGCAATCCGCAGGTCGGTCTTGTTGATGGAGATGGCACCGACGCCGTACTTGTCGAGCAGATGCAGGCGGAGCTTTTCGGCATCGACGGTTTTGAGCTTCAGGCACATGAAGTAGCCGGAATTGAAGGGGTAGTAATCCCATGCCTCACTGTACTTGCTGCTGTTAAGAACTGCCTTGGTTTTCAGGGCTCGGCCCTTCATGACCTGGAATTTCTCTTCCTTCTGCTCCAGGAACTTCGGCGACCGCAGGGCTTCGATGACGAAGGTCTGCGAGGGGTGCGGGCAGTTGGAGATCTTGGCGCGGATGATCCCCATGGCCTTTTTCTCAAGGGCGGTTATCACCGGGGTGTTCTCGTTGCTATTGCCATCGGCGAAGGTGATAAATCCGGTGCGGAAGCCCCAGACGAATTCTTCCTTGGTGGCGCCGTCGAGTTTGATCGCCAGAATACGCGGATGCAGGTTGGCGAGTTTGCCGAACAGCGACTCCTTCATGCAGTCTTCGTAGAACAGGCCAAAATACGCATCGTCGGTCACGGCGACAATGTTGCAGCCGGCTTCGGCGACTTCCTTGATCACGGCGACGATCGCATCGCCTTCGGCCACGGTCGGGGTGTAACCGCTGGGGTTGTTGGGGAAGTTGAGCAGCACCACAGCCTTGCCTTTTTCCTCGGCGGTATTTTTCAAAGCCGCTTTAAAGGCATCGACGTCATAACCACCGGCGGCGGTAAACGTCGGGAATTTTTTAATGATGCCGCCGTTGCAGGTGCCAAAGGTCAGGTTGTAATTGCCCCAGAGCATATCCGGGGTAATAACATGGTCGCCGACGCCGACGAACATATCGCCAACAATGGAAAGACCGTGGGTCAAGGCATTGGTGACGATGGGATTGCTGAAATGCTTGCCAACCTGGCTGGGGTTTTCCCGCAGCATTTTTTCCCGCCAGAGCGCGCGCAGTTCCGGCTTACCTGCGGGCGGGGCGTAGGGATAGATATCTTTAGGATCAAAAGCGGGGAGTTTATCCTGGATGCACTGCAGGTACATCGGCCCGCCATTTTCGGTGGCGATACCGATGGTGGCGTTGAATTTGTGGGCTTTATCCTTTGCTTCCGCCGACTGGGTCAAGATCCCTTTGGGGAAAAACAGGTTTTTCCCGAGGTCCGAGAGCATCTCCAGAGCATGGGGGCTGTGCTGGGCAAGCTGGTCGTTCAATTCGACGGCCAATGGATTCATTCTTTCCTCCTGGAGCAATGAGAGTTGACTGCCGGTCGGCCTCGGCCGGCGCATAACGGGGCACCGGGGCGCTATTAAATCAGGAGTGTTCCCACCTTGTCAACGCTTGAAATGGGAACCAGTTCATGTTTACGGCAAATAGTTTCAGGGATGTTCCAAGCGGACCAAAGGAAGGGTTTTTTCGCCCTGGGTGGTCCGGCCAAGCTTGTCGACGACATCATATTTGACGGTGATCGGTTGCCCTTCACTTAACCGTTCGGGGCTTTTCGGCAGCAGCACCACAGCCATGTCAAAGACCGAGCGGAACTGCTCCCCGTCGATCAACCCGCCGCCATGTTCTTTGATTTCCAGCAAGTTGACGTTCAAGGGACGATCAAAGAAAACCGACACCTCCTGAAGCTGACTAGCCCCGGGTTCCCAGACCCCGACCACACCGATCAGTTTGGGTTCACCTGCCGAAGCCACGACTGCCGGATCAGGAACAACGCCTTCCTCGGCAAAACCTGAGGGCAATTCCCCGTTCACACTCAATCGCACTCGCTCCACCCCGGGAAATTGCAGCAAACTGTGGCCGAGAACCGACTGAATGGTCCGCAACCGCTGCAGGTCATCCGTCAGTTCCTGGCTGCCAATCAGATCGACATTGAGCTGTTCCCCATCCTGAATCAGGGTGTTGAGCATGATACCGGGGGGAAAGGGATTACTGGCCCCGATGCGCTCGGTAGCATCACTGTCGACAGTCAGCAGGCGGTCAATCAGCATCTTCATCCGATTGGACTCGGAAAACAGATACAGAGGAAGCGGAACCAACTGCTCCGGGTTGTCAGCCTTGGGCAGAAACCCGACCATAGCCCATGCCGTTCCCTCCTCGACCTTGGGAGCCTCGCCGAAGTGGGTCAGATAAGCCTCGGTGGCGGTCACCCTTGCCACATTAACCGGGGTGGGCGGTTGTTCTTTACGGCAACCCCCTGAAAGCAATACCGGGAGAAATAAAAACAGCATCCAAAAACAACGCGCTTTCCAATTCATGCTCAACTCCTTTATTGTCCAATTCTAGCGGCAATTGCCCTTGAGCGGCAAACATGCTAGCGTCAGCGTCTGCCATTCTCATGGATCAAGGACAATCATGCTGTTTGTCGAAATCATCTTGCCGGTTTTTCTGGTTGTTTTTTCCGGCTATCTGCTGGAGCGCTTCGGGAAACTCGATTTCCGCACCCTGACCAATACCAGCCTCTACTTATTGTCACCCTGCCTGGTTTTTTCCGCCTTGATGAAACGGGCGGTTCCCCTCGACCTGGCTCTCAACCTGTTTTTCTTCATGCTGGTCTATACCGCCCTGATGACGGCGTTGGCTGCGGCCTTGGGCAGGGGCCTGAAGATGGATCGGGATACCCGAACCGCCCTGTCTTTGACCACAGTTTTTATGAACGTGGGAAACTTCGGCCTCCCCCTGGTTTATTTTGCCTTCGGGGATGCGGGCCTGAATGTTTCGATTCTGACCTTCGTGGTATTCAACCTCCCCTTGAGTACCCTGGCCATCGTCATGGCTCAGGGTTCAGGAGCCCCGCTGCTGCCGGCGATTCGCAACACCTTGCGGATTCCGATTTTTCATGCCCTGCTGCTGGCGCTGCTGCTGAAAGGGCTGGATACGACCCTGCCGGTTTTTCTGTTGCGCCCGGTAGACCTGATGGGCCAGGCGGCCATTCCCCTGATGCTGATCATGCTCGGCATGCAGTTGGCCCGTACTCAGCTGGTCGCCACCCCTGGCTTCCTGACCCTCTCCGGAGTGCTGCGACTGCTGGTGGCGCCTGCTGTGGCCTGGTTCGTCACCCCCTGGTTCGGACTCGAGGGATTGGCGCGCCAGGTTGTCGTGCTGCAAACCAGCACACCGGCGGCGGTGCTCCCCCTGCTCTACTCCCTGCGTTTTGGCGCCCGGCCCGATCTGGTCGCAGGTGCCATATTCACCTCCACCCTCGCCAGTGCCGGCACCCTGACCCTGCTGCTCTACCTGCTGCAATAAAAAAGACGGGTTTCCCCGCCCCTCCTCCGTGAACATTTTCGGTCGGAACCTACTTGATCACCCTGGTGGCCAGTTTCAGGGCCTGGAAGGGAACAGTCAACTGCAGCCGCTGGGCCGTCTGGAGATTGATCACCAGGGCGACGTTGCGCGGCCGGCTCAAGGGAAAATCCTCCGCCTTCCCACCCTGCAATACGCGAAGAACCTGTTCGGCGAGCAATTCTCCCTGCTCAACGGGGTCGGCTTCAATGGTGACCAGAGCGCCCCGCTCGGCCAGGCCAGGAATCTGCGACACCACAGCAACCCCAGCCCGCTGAGCCTGCGCTAGAACCTCGACCGCGGCTTTTTGCAACAGCGGGCTGTCGCCGATAAAAAGCACCCCGCCACCGGGAAAAAATCCCTGCAGCTGCGGAGCGATGTCATCAGTTTTTTTCACCGGCAGAGCCACCGCCGCCAAGCCTTGATGGAGGCATAGTGCCTCCAACTGCAATTTCTGCAGGCTCGATCCGGGTTCATCCGGAGTGAAGAGTATTCCCAACCGGGTCGATGGATGAATGTCGCGATAGGCGCGAACCAAGGTTTCCAGCGGAGTTTTACTGCTGACGCCGGCAATGTTTTTATCTGGAACGCCGACATCGCGGACAATATCCAGGCCGACAGGGTCGGACACATCTCCGAAAAAAACCGGGAGTTTTTTCGACGCCTCTTTGCGGGCCACCATGGTGGCCTGAGCCCCGTAGGTGATCAACAGATCGGCCCCGACCCCCACCGCTTTGCGCACGGCATTGGTCAAGGACTGGGTGTCGGAATTCGGCGCCTGCACATAGATCCGCAATTGACCTTCGTTTATGCCTTTGGCCTTCAGGCGCTCCAGAAAGGCCTCATGGGCGGTGCGGTAGCGGGCCAGATCAGAGACGATCACCACGGCGACGAAAGTTTCCTTGGCCAGAGCGGCCGTTGAAGGCGCTAAGACTTGCAGCAGCAGCGCCAAGCAGATCAGCCCAAGACTCATCCGGTACTTGAAATGCAAATATTTAAAAGGGCCTTTTGGCAAGAAGTTCACCATGAACGGGCCACACTGACCAGGGTTGTCTGCACGGTTCCATCGAAGGTGCGCCCAGTGCGATCATCAAATTTATCGTAGTTATAACGCAACCCGAGGGACCAGGCGCGGGCGTAGCGCCAATCCGCACCCAGATTCCAACCAAACTGCCGCAGCGAGACCTTACTCAACTGCGTCAAACCGCTGGAATCGACAGCAATCCCCAGGGGCACCCCGCTGAAGATCAGGCCACTGGCGAAAAACTCCGGTGAAAATTCAGCTTCGGACCTTGTTTGATGTACTTCGCCGGAAAAGTTCAAGGTTTTGCTCAACTGCCAGTTCCCGCCAACCGAGAGGTTTTGGACTCGTTGTTTATAATCCGCCGCCCGGTTGACCAGGGAAAGTTGATCCTTTCCAAACAACAAATCCTGTTGGGTGTGATCCTGAAGGAAACCATAGTTGGCCGTGAGCATCACCCCTTCGACCGGACCCCAATAGAGCCCCAGGGAGAGGTTTTCCTGATCCTGGCGCCGATCCAGGCCGAAATTCTGCCGGCTGTTGGCACTGACCTGAACCACCTCATGCTGGTTATTCTCCTTGCGGATCAGGCGCAGGTTGGCGCTGCCGCCGGCCTTGGGAGTCACAGTGCAGGTCATCCCTAAAAAGCCCTCGTGGGACTGCTCGGCCGCGGCAGCATAACTGGGATCGTCAGAGATGCGCCATTGATACCAGCTGTTAATCCGCAATTTTGAGCGGTCGCGACTGCGACCCAGCAGACTCAGCCGGAAGGTCTGAATCTTTTCATCGGCCGGCAGTTGCCAAAGCGGATTCAGCACCTGCACCGGAACCCCGAGCAACAGTTCAGGTTGAGCTTCCCCAACCTGGTCGCGACGGACATCTTCCAGTTGGTAGTCCCCTTTGAAAATCACCAACGGCAATGGGCGCAGGGAAAGTCCGGCGCTATAGGTCGAGCGACTGAAATCGATAGCATCCCTGACCGGATCGGGCTGCCGCGGTCCCTTGGCAAAGGTGGTCAGGTTCGTGAAAGCAGCACCAGTGGAGGTCAGTGACGCGCTATTGCTACTATCTAAATCGAGCATGCGATAGCGGAAATTGGCACTCCAACGGGGCGAGGTGCTGACGCTCAGGTCCCCTGCCAGTTTGCGAAAATCGGTTTCGGCCCTGACGCCTTGCACGTCACTCAAATCACCCTGGTTTTTCCGCTGGCCCAGACTGGCGCTGGCTCCGCCGACCACCCCACCGGCCAAGGAGGTATGCAGTTTCACCGTCGTTTGCACTAACCGCGCATCGGCGATGGCATCGTGCTGATAATCACCGGCAAACCGATTCAGGGCATCGTCAAAAAAATCGACCGGGGCAGCTTTGCGATTGCGAAACTCCCGAACCAACTGTTCAACTCCCAGATCAACCCAACGAAGGTGGGCATCAGCTCCGAGGGTAATTTCTTCGGTGACCTGATTGACACCCACACTGCGACTTTGCAGATGACAACTGGTGCAATTTTCATCAACAAAACGCAATTGCCGATGACCGGATTTCTCATAGCGCCAGTAATTGAGATTCAGATGGGCCGGGAAATTACCGGTTTTCACCCGCAGCCCGACTTCGGATCGATCAATACCAATCCCATATTGAACCCCAGGCGCCTGGTCGCTGAATGTGACGATCGGTCCAACTACGCCAGGGGCCGAGGCGGCTGGACGGTCCGCTGTCAGGTGGTCGAGATTGTGAAACAGTCCATCAAAGCGAACCTTGCCTCGAACCAACCCGGCGTAATCCAAATCGCCTTCCACCTGGTAGTCATGCTGATTGAAATAACCCAGGTCGAGGGTTAAATGGGACTTACCCGGGTCGCCATGGATCGATCCGGTCAAGCTGGGGTGGGATCGCAGATAGGAATATTTCAGGGGTTGTCGACCATCGCCCTGCAGACTAAAAGCTCGGTAGCCGACCGCCAGCCAGGAATCGAACTGCGGGGTGGCTTCCTGACCTTCAACCGGCGAACCCGCCTCGGTCGCAAGGGCTGTGGATGAGGCCAGCAACAGTCCGGCAAGTGACAGAGCTGTCAGTAGGCAGCGGAATCTGGTCATCGTGGCAGGACTCCTCGTAAGCACAAAAACTCAGCGGGCCAGAAAGCTTCCCCGACCCTTGGCCGAGGGGATATCCGTGCCATGAATCGCCGAATGGCAATCGGTGCAACGGGTAAAAAACGCCGCCTTCATTTCCTGATTGATCAGCGCCGGTTGATTGAACCCGTTGTGACCCGAATGACACTGCAAACAAAGAAACGGTTGCGCCACCTTCAACAGCGGCGAATTGGGGGCACCATGGGGATGATGACACTGGCTGCAGTCTTCAGTCACATCGGCATGCTCGTAAACGAAGGGACCCTGCTGCTCCATGTGACAACGGGTGCAGAGATCCTTGACGCTGAAACCATTGAGATTATGCTCGCTGGCGCTGCCATGGGGCTCGTGGCAGTCGACACAGGACATCTTCATTTCCGGCACCGGATGGTGGGAGAATTGGCTGAACTCGACCCGAACCGTGGGATGACAGCGGTAACAGACCTGAGACATCTGCTCCCGGCTGACTTTCTGATCCGCCCCCTGGTGCAGTTGATGGCAGTCGAAACAACTGACATCGTTGTTGGCGTGAATGCCGGCGTTCCAATACTGCAGGGCGGGAGTCGAAGCCGCGGAATGACACTTCAGGCAGAGCAGGGATTGGGCCTGGGAGGGAAGATTCATGATCGGCAGCAGGGTGTCAAAGTTGCATTTACCCTGCTCATGGGCGTTGATCAGGGCCAAACTGCCTGGGCCATGACAGGATTCGCAGTTGACCAGGGGAAGTCCGGTGGAGGGAACAATCTGTTCGCCATGGATCGAGCGCTTGAAATCGCTGGCGATTTTGTCGTGTTTGTGGCAGCGGCCGAGGCAGTTTTCATCGCCGACATAATCGGAGTCGAGGCGACCGACCACCATTTTTTCATACTCGGCTACCGGGAGTATCGGTCGGTCTTCCCGCAACATTTCGAGACTGCCGCAGGCACAGAGCAGCAACAACAATGCGGTTGCGAGGATTCGCTTCAGCAAGGGACGCCTCCTTGAAAAGACTGCAGCCAGGTGCGGACCTGGCAATTAAAAGAGGGTGCCGAGTACCACCCCAAGGGCCGAGAGAGGACCGGTGTCTCCCATCCCGTCGACGGTTTTTTCCACCTTGTGCAGGGTGGTTTTGGCTTCTCGGTAGAGATCGTCGTCATTGATCAGGCGGCCGATGGTCCCCTGGCCTTCATCGATCTTGGTGGCGATGCTGTTGAGCCGGGTCATCGCCTGCTCCGATTCCCGGTACAGAGCCTCATCGTTGATCAGCTTGCCCAGGGTCCCTTCGCCGCGCTCGATTTTATCGGCAACCTCCCGCAGCTTGGCCAGGGTTTCGTTGGCGTTGGTGTAAAGCTCTTCCTCGACGAACAAGCGCCCGACGGTCCCCTTTCCGGCGACCACCTGGTCAGTGATGGTTTTCAGATTGGCCACCGCTGCGCTGGCATCCTCAAACAAGGTCGGGTCGACCATCAATTTTCCCAAAGACCCTTCTCCCTGCTCTAACCGCAGAGAGATCGCTTTCAGGCTGGCGGCAGCGCCCTGAACGTCATCATAAAGCTTGGGATCGTTGACCAATCGGCCCAGGCTCCCTTCTCCCTGGTCGATCTTTCGGGCCACGTCTTCAAGTTTGGCCACGATATCTTTGATCGGTTGGCGATTTTCCTCGATCATCTCCCCAAGCTGGCCTAGCACCAGTTCCTGATTGCGATCAAAATTATTGATCAACTGATCGATGTTGGTTCCCTCCCGGGTGGTTACGGCTGACCCGGCAGGTAAAAGTGCGCTGCCTTCAGAACCGAAATCCAGGCCGAGAAATTGTCCACCAAGCAGATTGGTCTGGCGAATGGCCGCAACCGAATCTTCCCGAATCTGGGTGCCATCGATCACATAAAAGTCAACCAACACCCTCTGCTCCTGGAGACCGACGCGCTTAACCTTGCCAACTTCCACTCCAGCCAAGCGCACGGGGTCTCCGACCTTGATTCCAATCGCCGACTGGAACAGAGCTTGGTATGGGGTCTGCTGCTCAAAAGGGCGCCAGTCCTGTACCAGTTCGATGATGAAACCCAGGGCGAACAGGGAGATCAGGAAAAAAAACCCAACTTTTTTTTCGGTGGAAAATCCGGTTTCTTTAACCGCAGGCATGTTAATCGTCTCCCTTGAGACCCTTGGTGGTGGTATAGATAAATTTGCGCACCACAGGGTTTTGGCTGGCCTTGATCTCTGCCGGGGTGCCAACTTCGACAATCCCGTCGGGATTGATCATTGCGACCCGATCGGACAGATAAAGGGCAAAATTAAGGTCGTGACTGACGATGACAGTGGTCATGTTCAGTTGCTCTTTAAGTCCAAGAATCACCCGCGCCAACTCATCGGAGGTGACTGGATCGAGCTCGGCAGTCGGTTCATCGTACAGAATCAAATCAGGATTCATCGCCAAGGATCGAGCAATGGCCACTCGTTTCTTCATCCCTCCGGAGAGTTCCGAGGTCATCAGAGCTTCTTTCCCCTGCAATCCCACCAGTCGCAATTTTTCCCGAATAATTCTCCGGATTCGAGCCTCGTTGCAAATGCGTTTTTCTCGCAACCAGAGACCGACATTTTCTCCTACAGACAAAGAGTTAAACAACGCGGAAGATTGAAACACCATGCTGTAGCGATAATCCCTTGGCGCATTCTCTTTATCAGCGGCAAAAATATCCTGCCCATCGATATAAATGGTCCCACTATCAGGTTTTTCCAGTTTGACGATATGCTTGAGCAGCACGCTCTTGCCGGTCCCCGAAGGACCGATAATTGAGAAGACTTCGCCGGCTTTGATTTCCAGGTTGATTCCTTTCAACACTGGATTACCACCAAAAGACTTCACCAGATTCTCAACTCTGATACTGACCCCCCGTGCTTCACCATAACCAGGCTGGCAGTCGCAGCCATGAAGAATGGAGGGAGCAAAACCATGGGTCAGCTTGCTGAGAAGGCCTGAAGAACGACCGTTGCTATCTGAGTTGTGGTTGTTTTGATCATTCATTATCAGGCAACCTTGTCACATCATCAGGCGGGTCAAAAAATAGTTGGCAATGAAAATCATCAGGAACGATAGTACCACGGCTCGAGTTGTCGAACGGCCGATACCGCGGGCGCCGCCGCTGGTTTTGAAGCCGACGTAGCAGCCGACATGGGCAATGATCCCCCCAAAGACCGTCGCTTTAAGCAAACCTTTGAGGATATCCTGATATTCGATAGCGCGAATCATGTTGTCGTAATAGACGCTGAAGGGGACCTGGATCACCGGGTTGATTTCGGCAATCAGCCCGCCGCCGGCAATGCCGACGATCATGGTGAAGACGACCAGGGCCGGCACCGCCAGCAGGCAAGCCAGCAACCGCGGCATGGCCAGATAGCGCACCGGGCTGATTTCGAGGGTTTTCAGGGCGTCAATTTCTTCGTAGACCTCCATGGCACCGACTTCGGCTGCCATGGAAGAACCGACCCGCCCGGCCACCAGCAGGCTGGTCATGACCGGTCCGAGTTCCTTGACCATCGACAGGCCGACAATAGCACCAATGGCTTCTTGAGTGCCGTAAAGAGCCAACTCGGCTCCGGTCTGCAGCGCCAGCACCATGCCGATGAACAGCGCCATCAGCATGGCAATCGGCAGGGTGCCGATGCCGACTTCACTCAACTGCCGGGCGATTGCCGGGATATTGCGCGGAGCTTCCTTGAAGTAGTAAACCGTTTCCAAAAACAGCCCGACCATTTCACCAGCCGTCTGGGCTAAATCCATAAGGCGCTTACCCAGGACCGCAAATATTTTCATGGTTCACGCCCCTTATCGGAAACACCATCGCCACCCAGAGGAAGTCCCCAAGGGAGGTAGAACAAATGCAGCCGCCGCTCAGACTCCTGCTGTCGGAAAGAAACCAGGCCTTTGAGAAAGCTCATTTCAACCACCTGCTGATTTTCCTTTCGGTATTCCAGCAGCGGGAACAGTTCCCAGGCCAAATCAGCCCCCCGCCGCTCCTTCCAGTAGAGATTCCACAGCAAGGAAGAAATTTCATTGCCGTGGTCATCCCAGCGGGTCTGATAAATCCGCCAGAGGGGCGCCCAGTTGCGCAAGATACCGTTATTTTCGGGAAAAAACGGTTCAAACAAGGCCAGGGTCGAGAAATGATGCACCCCTTTGTTCGACTCATATTGGAACAGCGGCCAGAAGGCCCGGCGCCGTTTCGGTGCGGAGCCTGATTCCTTGCTGGCTTCGATCATATCGGAATAGAGAAAGAACAGCACCCGGTCGCGCCGACGGTAGAGGTAATCCGAATCTATTTCTTCGATTTTATACAGCGGCCAAAGAAACCAGCGGTTGCGCCCGACCCCAACCCGCTCATCGGAAAACAGCGGCAACACCCGCACCCCCTCTTTGTAGCGCCCGGAGGTCAGACGGACCAGCGGCCAGGGGAGATTCCACTCCTCATACCCGCGCTGCTGGTCTTCGATGTGGCTGAAAAACGGCCAGAGCACCGTGCGGGCCTGCCGCTGCGGTGAGATATCGCTGGCGTACAGGGGGAACACCCCCCACCGCTCTCTGGGGTTATCGCTGTCAAGAGCGAGTTCCTGGCTGTAAAAAATCGGCCAGAGGGCAAACCGTTTGCGGTAGACCCCGGTTTTTTCGCTTTGCCCATACAGCGGCCAGAACTTGTAGCCGCTTTCGTCCTCCCCCTGGATTCTGGCAAAAAAGGGATACAGGATATTGGTCGTTGTCGTGCTCCCCTTTTGGGTGCGGCCGTAAAGGGGAAACAACGTAAACTTGATTTCGTCGCGGCCGAATTTTTCGTAAAGGGTCCCGCCGAAGGGGAAGAAAGCGAAAAAGGGGCCGCGCTCCTCATGGTCCCCGTAAAACAGAAAGGGGAACAACATGAATTCATTATCGCTGCCCTCTTCTGCTTCGCCAAAGTCGTAGTTGAGCAGGTGCAGACCGTGGAACGAGGTCAAACCCCGCCCGGTTTTTCCAGCCCCGATGGGATATAGGACCTCCGTGACGGTATCCTCGCCATCGGCTTCCCAGGCGTGAAACAGCAACGGCCGCAGGGAAAATTCTGTTTCCGTTCCCTTGCTTTCGAGCTTGAACAAGGGGCCGAGCAAATGCAGGCTGCTGTATTTGTGTACCGGCGATGACCGGTAGTCGAACAGCGGCCAGAAGGTCCGGACCTGGTCCTCTTCGACCTCGGCGGCGCCACCTGCAGCCGGAAGCAACAGACCCAGCACCAGCAGACCGACCCAAAACTGTTTAAGACGAATGAAAATACCGGACTCCTTCAGCAATTCAGCATCCGACGATAGTAGCAGCGCCCGAGACTAAAGACAACTCATTCAAGGCCTAATTACCCTCAAAGGGCCGATTCGAACTCAGATTTTACCCGCACCGCGATTGATCAAACTTAAAGGGTCTTTCCATCCTGCAAACGGTCTTTGGCCTGTAATGACTGTTCATGCTCAGGTTCGAGCGCCAGCGCCTCTTCAAGGGCGGCAAAAGCCCCCCCGGGATCACCGGTACGACTGCGGCAGACAGCCAGAAAATAGAAAAATTCCGCCGAAGGGAACTCGCGAACAACCGTCCCCTCCTCTTCCAGCCGCTCCATAATCTCGCAAGCCGCTGCCATTTCCTGATTGCCGTAACACGCAAGCGCCAATCCGATCATTTCCAGATCATCGACCGGCGGATGGTCGGGCACCTGATTGGCTTCGATGGCGGCAATCTTCTGCCTGAGTGCACTGCGGGCCGACCCCTCCGGGAGCTGCTGCTCCAGCTTTTGCCACAAGTCCAGCGCCAGGGGGAAGTCCCCCAGCAGGTAGTTGGTCTGAGCCAGGTAATTGGCCAGAAAACCATTTCCGGGCTGCAAACGCAGCGCCCTCTGGAAAAACCCAAGAGCTCCAAGCAGATACTTACGGGATTGCCCGAACTCGGAAAAGGTCATTCCCAAGTCGTAACAGGTAACTCCGGAACTTTGCAGCAAACCGGCATTGCTTGGTTCGAGCAGCACCAGAATTTTCAGATAGGAGAGCTTGCGGCGAACATAGTGCCCGTCCACATCCTTATTCTCCAACATCAGGATATGCGCCCCCATATCGGCGAGAAAATGCGGATAGGCATCCCGCAGCAGTCCGGCATAGACGACATTGTGGGGGCAGTCGGGGAACTGCCGCAGATAGTCGTATAACCCCTGGCCGATAGCGGCGCCATCGGGAGGTCCCTCAGCCAAGGCTTGGCGGTGCACCGGCAAAGGCAGGTTCGGCAAGGGAAAGGGGTGGCGATCGGCGCCAACCTCGACGGTCGCCCCTGTCATCGGGGTCCAAAAGAGATAATCGCCGGCAGATTGTTCCTGGTCCGGCTTAAGAGCCTGGGTTATTGTCATAAATATTCACCTGAAAAAAGTCAGTAACCGCTTTAAGAGAAGGTGTCTAAGTGCACGTCGACAATTCTTTTTTTCAATTTCAAAAACAAGTAAGGCCGCCGCTTTTTACGACTTTTCAAAGCCCGTTTGCCGTCAAACCGTGGAGAGGAAAGAGTTTGCGCTGCAGATAGGACAGAGTTTGGTCCAGCGCCCGTTGCGCCCGACCGTAGTCGTCAGGGTGCGCCAGCCGGGGCTGGTCGCGCAGCAAGGTTTCCCGCCGGCCGAGGGTGGCGATGGTCTGCTGATAGGCTGGTGGCAATTCATCCGGAACCTGGGCCCGGGACATGATCGCCCAGAGCAGAGCCCAGCAGCGCGCCACATTGAATTTATCGTAACCACCGCCGCCGAGGGCGACCCAGGGGATGCCCAGTTGGGAAAAAGAGCGCGCCGCCAGTTCGATCGACCCGGAGGTCAATTCAAGCCTGGAGAGGGGATCGGTGCGCAGGCCATCGACCCCCATCTGGGTCACCAGGATATCCGGCCGATAGGCGGTCAACAGGGGAGAAACCAACTGCTTGAACGCCTGTTCGAAAATCAGATCGTCGGCATGGGCGCGAAAAGGAATATTGACCGCGCAACCGAACCCCTTCCCTTCCCCGAGTTCATGCACGAACCCCGTCTGCGGAAAGAAGTTTTCCCCGGTTTCATGCAGAGAGACAGTCAAAACTTGATCGGTGGAATAAAAGGCCTGCTGAACGGCGTCGCCATGATGAGCGTCGATATCAACATAGGCAACCCGCAGACCGCGACCCAACAAGGCCTGGATGGCCACCACGGCATCGTTGAGATAGCTGAAACCGGAGGCCCGGGACGGATGCGCATGGTGGTAACCACCGGCCATACTGAAGGCAGTATCGACCTCACCATCGGCCACCAATCTGGCAGCCTCCAAGGTTCCGCCGCAACCCAACCTGGCCCAATCATAGACCCCGGGGAAAATGGGGTTTTCCACATCACCCAGGCCGAAGCGGAAGTTGGCCCTGGCGGTGGAGGAGGCGCTGAATTCTTTGAGGGTTTGCAGATAGTCGGCGGCGTGAAATCCGAGCAGCGTGGGCTCATCGGCCAGGGGACATTCGACCTGAAGCACGGACCCGGAACTGAGCAGGCCGAGCTCAGATATCAATTCGTAGGCCAGGCGATAGCGCAGCACCTTGAAGGGGTGGTCATCCCCGTAGGAAAATTCGCCAAAGCGTTGAGAATATAGAAAGGCAGAGCGTAGGGTCATCGGCAACTCCTCTGCCCCCCTTGTACACACAAGCTTAACGAGGGTCAATACAATTGGCGTTCGCTCGGCCGCCAGCCGACAACAAAAAAAAGGTGGGGCCGAAGCCCCACCTTTTACCCCCCCTCGGGGAGGTCGATATTGGTGATCCCTACGGGAATCGAACCCGTGTTACCGACGTGAAAGGCCGGTGTCCTAGACCGCTAGACGAAGGGACCAATATGTTTCTGCAGGCTATTAACCTGCTCAGCGTCTTTGGCTGGGGCGCCAGGATTCGAACCTGGGAATGCCGGAATCAAAATCCGGTGCCTTACCGCTTGGCGACGCCCCAAGGGCGAAGGCGTTTATAACCAATATCCAAGAGAAGGTCAATACGAAAAAAAAAGTTTTTTGTTAGTTTTCCCCAACACCAAACCCATGAAGTCTTTACATCTGCAACCGCAGCCGTTCCGGGCTGAGTTTGCGCTCTAGACGGCCAGCATACAGGCTCATAGCGTAGCAGCAAACGAAATAAAGGAAAGCCACGGTAGCGTAAATCTCAAAGGGATAAACCATCAACCGGTTGTTCAGCCCCTGGGCGACAAAGGTCAACTCCAGAACCCCGATTACGTAGGCGAGGGAGGTGTCCTTGAAGATCGCTATGAATTGGCCGACGATGGCCGGGATCATCTGTTTCAGCGCCTGCGGCAGGATCACCCGGCGCATGGCCTGGAAATAATTCAAGCCGGTACTCATCGCTGCCTCGAACTGGCCGGCGGGGATATTCTGGATACCGCCCCGAACGATTTCAGCGAGATACGCCCCGGTAAACAGGGTCAGGGCGATGGTGGCGCTCCAGAAGACGTTGAGATAGCTTTTGGTGAAAATCGGCAGAAAGAAATAGACCCAGAAAATCACCATAATCAGCGGAGTACCCCGAACCAGTTCGATATAGAGGGTACAGGGGACATTCAACAGGCGATTTTTCGACATCCGCCCCAGGCCAACCACCAGACCGATTCCAAAGCTGACGGTAATGGCGATCAAAGCCATTAACAGGGAGAAACTCAATCCGCCCAGGCCCATGAACAGTTCGCTGCCCTCACCCGCGGGAAAACGCCAGATCAACAGGGTGAAAAAGTTGCCGCGGATAATCTCCCAGTTGAGGGCGAACAGCCCCTGCCCGGCCTTGAAGAGCAGTAGCAGCAAGCCGCCGAGGAAAGCGATTTTCCACAATGCCCCCAGCACCAACTCCAACAGCCGACGCACCTTGCGGACAAGCACCCGCAGGGGAGAATACTGCAGCGAGTCACTGCGGCGGGCCAGCGCCCAGGTCACCGGCGTAGCCAGCAGGCTCCAGCCCATCTCGAAGGGCCAGAAAAAGACGTCGGCGATGCGATAGCCCAGCGACCTGCGGTCGCGGGGGGCCACCTGCAGGCGCAGGTTCACCATATTCAGGAAGGCGGAAATCGATAGCGACAGTCCCAGGTAAATGACCGTAGCGGCGGTGGTCGCTTCAAACCCCTTGAAGGTCAGTGACTCGATCTGCTGCGACTGCCAGCACAACTCGGCCACCCCGACCACCATGGCCAGGGAAGAGTTCTTCATGTTGTTGAGGAACTCGCTCCCAAGTGGTGGGATAATGGCCCGAAAAGCCAGCGGCAGGATGATGGTCCGCAGCGCCTGGAAGTAGCTCAACCCCGAGGAGTAGGCAGCCTCGAGCAGCCCCTTGGGGATCGATTGCAGACCGGCGCGGATGACTTCGGCCATGAAGGCACCGGTGTAGACCGAGAGGCCGAAGGTGGCGCTGATCAATTCGAAGTTGTTGGCGAAGGCCCACTCCCGCAGGGTTTCCGGCAGCAGCATGGGGAAGGCGAAATACCAGAAGAACAGTTGGATCAGCAGCGGGGTATTGCGGAAAAATTCGACAAAAGCTGTCGAGGCCCAGTACAGCGGCTTGAAGTGCGACAGTCGGCCGAGGCCGAAAAAAGTTCCCAGCAGCAGGGCGGCAGCCGAACTGAACAAGGTAATCTGCAGCGTGAGCGCAAGACCATCCAGAAGCTTGAAGCCGAAATTCTCCCCATAGGTCTGATTGACGGTATAAAGCACCGACCAGTCGAAGTCGTAGCCAAAGTCGAAGATCCAGCCAAAATAATAAACCAGGCCGACCAGCACGGCCAGAAGAGTCAGATATTGAAACCAGCTTTTTTCCAACAACCTTAGCATAGTGCAATCACAATCATTTCAGCGGTTCAGCAAAGGGGGAGCTCCATTGGGAGCCCCCCCGAGCGGACTAGTCCTGGCTGATCAAATCAGGGCCAGATTTCGACCTTTTTGGTCAAAGGAAAATGATAAGGCGTATTGGGGCCGTACCACTTGTCATAAATCTTTTTATAGGTGCCGTCGGCCCACATGTCCTGGAGGGAGAAGTTGACCATATCCCGCAGCTTGGAATCGTCTTCCGGCAGGCCGATGCCGTAAGGCTCGTCGCTGAAGAAATCCCCGACCAGTTCAAACTCGCCGGGAGCCTGGGCGGCATAGCCGATCAGGATGCTGCTGTCCGTCGACCAGCCAACCACCCGGCCCATTTTCAGAGCCTGGAAACACTCGCTTTCCTTCTGGAAGGAAATCACGTTCTTGTCGACATCCTTGTCGCCCAATTCCTTGAGCAGGTTTTTCACGTTGATCTCGCTGGTGGTCCCTTGCATGGTGGCGATTTTCTTGCCGGCGAATTCCTTCAGATCTTTGAACTGTCCCTTCTTGGCCAGCATTTTCTGACCGTCGAAGAAATAGGTAATGGAGAAGTCGATGGACTTGTCGCGCTCGCGCTTATGGGTCATGTTGGCGACCGAAATATCGATCCGCCCCTGCTGGATGAAAGCAATCCGGGTCTTGTTGGTCACCGGGATGCGGTCGACTTTGAGATCGTTGCGCTTGGCGATTTCGTCGGCGATATCGACATCGAAACCGACCCACTCTTTCTTGTCGTTGTAGTAGGCGCCGGGGATGGAGTCGGTCATGGTGCCGACCCGCAGCACCTTGGTCTTCATCACCTGGTCATAGGCCGGACCGGCCTGGACTTGCGTTGCCCCCAGCCCGCAAAGCATACCAAGGGCCAGAACAACAGCTGTTGCCTTGAACTTGCGCATTTCAAACCTCCTGTACAAATTGGGAATGGAGATGGCCGCGACGCCCCATGGCAGCCGCCAACCAGGAAACACCGATCAATGCGAGAGTATTTTGCTCAAAAAAGCCTGGGTTCGCTCGTTTTTTGGATTTTTGAAAAACTCCTCGGGGGTGTTGGCTTCGACCATTTTCCCCTCGTCCATGAAGATCACCCGGTCGGCGACCTCCCGGGCAAATCCCATCTCGTGGGTGACGCAGACCATGGTCATCCCCTCGCGGGCGAGGTTTTTCATAACGTCGAGGACTTCGTTGATCATTTCCGGATCGAGGGCCGAGGTCGGTTCATCGAACAACATGATTTTCGGCCGCATGGCCAAACCGCGGGCAATGGCGACCCGCTGCTGCTGGCCACCGGAGAGCTGGGTCGGGTAGGCGTCAGCCTTATCCGGGATGTTGACCTTGACCAGCAACTCCCGAGCTTGCTCCTCGGCAATAGCCTTGCTGGTCTTGCGGACAAGCATGGGAGACAGGGTGATGTTTTCCAAGACAGTCATGTGGGGATAAAGGTTGAACTGTTGGAAAACAAAACCAATTTCGGCCCGCAGCAGGGTCAGGTTGGTTTTCGGATCATTGATATCGACCCCATCGACCACGATCCGCCCCTTCTGGATCGGCTCCAGACGATTGATGCCGCGAATCAGGGTGCTTTTCCCCGACCCGCTCGGCCCACAGACCACCACCACCTCACCGGCGCCGACGGTCAGAGAGACATCGTTCAGCACATGCAACTGGCCATACCATTTGTGCACATTTTCGAACTGGATCACAGAAAACTCCTTAGCACCGACCTGTCTTGCAGGATTGAATCACCCACTAAATTTTTTCTTTATTTCTTGGCTACCTACAGACACAAGCAGGAAGAAAGCTTTTTAAAAATTGGCAAGCAACCATCCTCAAAAATTGGTCAGACCTCAGACCTAAACGGCCGCACCAGGGCCAAGATAGCCAAAATTCATCCATTTTACAAACAGCTTTTTGAAATTAAGTTTGCCGACATTGAACTTGCTCTTTAGAGCCCAATATTATCGAGGAGTTCCCTTGCAGTGGCTGAAAAAACAGCATAGCCCAAAACCCTGATGGGAAATTATATCCTGCTCGCCTGCTTCTGTCCGCACGGTGAAAGGTTTTTGAGGAAAGTTTTTCTTGTCTGAACCCGTCCCTGCGGGATAAACTGTGCGGTCTCCACAAGGCATTTTTCCCTTGGAGGCGGTTGGCCTTGCCCCTGCATCTTGCCATTGATGGCATCTGAAGGAGTCCCAGCTTTTGAATCAACCCAATCTTGCCCCAACTCAGCCTGCCGACAGCACCTTATTGCCGCCCATCGGGTTGGCGGAAGGTTTGCGACAAATCGCCACGGAATTGCTGCTGCTGCCTGATGGTACGTGGACCACCCGGGAATTCGGCCAACCTGGCCCTGCCACAGTCGCCTGCGCGCCCGCCATTCGACTTGAAAATCTGGGCGATCCCTCCTTTTGCGCCGACCATGAACTGACCTACCCCCTGGTGGCCGGATCCATGGCCAAAGGAATCAGTTCGGCGGCCATCGTCGAAGCGATGGGTCAGGCCGGAATGCTCGGCTTTTTCGGCGCCGCCGGCTTGCCTCTGGAAACCGTCGAGGATGCCGCTGAGCGCATCGCCAAGAACTTGGGTTCGCGCCCCTACGGCTTCAATCTGATCCACAGCCCCCACGAACCCGATCTCGAAGCGGCGCTGGTGGAGATGTACATCCGCCGTCGTATTCGCCTGATCGAAGCTTCGGCCTTTCTCGATTTGACCCTGCCGGTGGTGCGCTACCGGGTTCATGGTATCCATCGCGGCAAGAACGGCCAGATCGTCACCCCGAACCGGATTATCGCCAAAGTCTCCCGCGAGGAATTGGCGGCCAAGTTCTTCGCCCCGCCGCCGCAGAAATGGCTCGATAAGCTGATCGCCAGCGGTGAGATCACCGCCGAGCAGGCAGAGCTGGCGGCCCAGATCCCAATGGCGCAGGACATCACCGCCGAGGCCGACTCGGGCGGTCACACCGACAATCGCCCAGCCATCGCGCTGTTTCCGACTATTGCCGCCCTGCGCGATCGCATGCAGGCCGAATATAATTATCCGCAGCCACTGCGGGTCGGCTTGGGCGGCGGCATTTCGACCCCCGCTTCGGCCGCGGCCGCCTTTGCCCTTGGCGCCGCCTACCTGGTAACTGGTTCGGTCAACCAGGCCTGTCTCGAATCGGGAACCTGCGACGAAGTTCGCCGCCTGCTGTCCGAAACCCGTCAAGCCGATGTCACCATGGCCCCGGCCGCCGATATGTTCGAAATGGGGGTCGATGTTCAGGTCTTGAAGCGCGGCACCATGTTCCCGATGCGGGCTGCCAAACTGTTTGAGATTTACCGCACCTGCGCCGGCATCGACGATATCCCGGTGGTTGAACGGGAAAAACTCGAAAAGACCCTGTTTCGTGCCCCCCTCGAAGAGATCTGGCGCCAAACCCGCGACTATTTCCTCAAGCGCGACCCGCGCCAGGTTGAACGGGCCGAGCGCGACCCCAAGCACCTGATGGCTCTGGTGTTCCGCTGGTACCTGGGATTGGCCGCTCACTGGGCCAACGACGGTGATGCCAGCCGCAAGATGGACTACCAGATCTGGTGCGGCCCGGCTATGGGCGCTTTTAACGAGTGGACCCGCGGCAGTTGTCTGGAACATCCGGAAGATCGCAGCGTGGTCAAGGTGTCGCTGAACATCCTCTTTGGCGCCGCAGTGCTGACCCGCATCAACATCCTTCGCTTTCAGGGGGCCAGGCTGCCGGCCGCAACCCAGCAGGTTGCCCCCTTTGACATTGCCCAGATCAAGGAGTACCTCCTTTGAAACGCGACCAGAAAGTCACAGCCGAAGCCGTCCCCGCTCAGCAGCCTCTGGCCATTATCGGCATGGGCTGCCTCTTTCCCAAGGCGGACGACCTCGGGGCCTATTGGGCCAATATCAAGCAGGGGGTCGATGCCATCACCGAAATCTCCCCCGATCATTGGCGCCCCGAGGATTACTACGACCAGGATCCGAAACGGCCGGATATGACCTATGGTCGCCGCGGCGGTTTTCTCAACGCGGTCGATTTCAACCCGATGGATTACGGCATCCCTCCCAATGCCATCGAAGCCATTGACACCTCGCAACTGCTCGGTCTGGTCGCCGCCGGTGCGGCGCTCAAGGATGCCGGCTACGGCTCGGATCGGGAATTCGACCGGGACCGGGTCAGCGTCCTGCTCGGCGTCACTGGCGCGCTGGAACTGGTCATCCCCCTCGGCGCCCGGCTTGGACATCCGAAGTGGCGTAAGGCCATGCTTGAGGCCGGCATCCCCGCAGCGGCCGCCGAGGACGCGGTCCAACGGATCAGCGACTCCTACGTCGGCTGGCAGGAGAACTCCTTCCCTGGCCTGCTCGGCAATGTGGTGGCCGGGCGCATCACCAAGCAGTTCGACCTTGGCGGCACCAACTCGGTGATCGACGCCGCCTGCGGCAGCTCCCTCAGCGCCCTGCACGTTGCTGCCATGGAACTGGCCACCGGCCGGGCCGACATGGTGGTCACCGGCGGAGTCGACACCTTCAACGACATTTTCATGTACATGTGTTTCAGCAAAACCCCGGCCCTGTCGCCGACAGGAAACTCCAAACCCTTCGACGCCTCAGGCGATGGCACGGTCCTCGGCGAAGGCCTGGGGATGGTAATTCTCAAGCGTCTGGCCGACGCTGAGCGCGACGGCGATCGCATCTACGCCTTGGTCAAAGCAATCGGATCATCCAGCGACGGCAAGGGGGAGGCGATCTATGCCCCCAGTTCCGAGGGTCAGGTCAAGGCCCTGCGCCAGGCCTACCGATTGGCCGGAGTCGATCCCAAAAGCGTCGATCTGGTCGAAGCCCATGGCACCGGAACCAAAGTCGGTGATGCGGTGGAAGTCCGGGCGCTGCGCCAGGTCTACGGCGACGCCTCCGGTCAGCCCTGGTGCGCCCTCGGTTCGGTCAAATCCCAGATCGGTCACACCAAGGCCGCCGCCGGTTCCGCCGGCCTGATCAAGGCCGCCCTGGCACTGCACAATAAGGTTTTGCCTCCATCCATCAAGGTCAATAAACCCCTCGATGTCGTCTCGGAAAGCGGCTCACCCTTCTACGTCAACGCCAGCAAGCGCCCCTGGCTTTCCCGGCCCGGCCAACCACGCCGCGCCGCGGTCAGCGCTCTCGGCTTCGGTGGCAGCAACTTCCACAGTGTTCTCGAGGAGTACCAAGGGGAAAAAACCTTTGTTGACTGGGATGGCGATGTGCAGATTTTCGCCTTTGCCGCCGACAATCGGGCCGATCTCGGCAATCTTCTTGAAAAACTGCCGACAGCGGCCAAGTGGAATGAGCTGCGCCGTTTCGCAGCCCAATCCCGCGCCAATTTTTCGGCCCAGGCCACCTGCCGTCTGCTTTTGGTGGTGGAAAAAGACCGCAGCGACTTGCCTGCGCAACTGAAAAACGCCAAAACCCAGCTGAACAAGGAACCGCAAACCGCTTCCTGGAGCACTCCAGACGGCGCTTTCTTTGCCAGTGGCGCAGTTAACGGTAAACTCGGGGTGCTGTTCCCCGGCCAGGGCGCTCAGTACACCGGCATGCTGCGCGACCTGGTCTGCCAGTTTCCCCAGGCCCTGGCCGTTCTGGAGCAAGCCAACCAGGGTTTTGCGGCTCAGTCCCAGGGCTCAAGCCGACTCAGCGATCTGATTTTCCCCCCGGCGACCTTCGCTCCTGCCGACGCTGCCGCCAACGAAGCGGCGCTGCGTTCAACCGATGTGGCGCAACCGGCCCTCGGAGCTGTCAGCCTCGGGGCTTGGCGGATTTTGCAAGGTTTCGGACTCAGCGCTGCGGCTGTGGCCGGCCACAGCTATGGTGAGCTCACCGCGCTCTGCGCCGCAGAGCGCATTGATGCCGCAAACCTGCACAACATCTCCCGTCTGCGTGGCCAATTGATGGCTGGAGATGGCGGCGACCGCGGCACCATGCTGGCCGTCTCCGCACCCCTGGCACAGGTTGGCGAAATCATCGACGCCGAAGGTCTCGACTTGGTTTTGGCCAACCGCAACGCCCCGACCCAGGCCGTCCTCTCCGGCAGTCGCAGCGAAATCGCCCGCGCCGCTGAGATCTTGACCAAACGCGGCCTGCAGGCCAAGGAAATCCCGGTGGCCGCGGCCTTCCACAGCCCGCTGGTAGCCGAAGCCAGCACCCCCTTCCTGGCGGCCCTGCAACAGGTCTCCTTTGCCGCCGGCAGCATGCCGGTTTTTGCCAACACCACCGCTGGCGAATACCCGGCCGACGCCGCCGCAGCCCGAACCTTGCTGGCCGAGCAACTCGCCAAACCGGTCGAGTTTGTGCAGCAGATCGAAGCCATGCACGCTGCTGGAGTGACCACCTTTCTGGAAGTTGGCCCTGGCGGCCGCCTCACCGGATTGGTCAAAGCGATTCTCGGCGAGCGCAGCTTCCAGGCCCTTGCCGTCGACGCCAGCAATGGCAAGCGCTCCGGCATTGCCGACTTGGCCCGCGCCCTGGCACAACTGGCCGCCCTGGGTCATGAACTGCAACTGGTCAACTGGGATGCAGCCTTTGCCAGCGAGCCAGAAACCGCTGCGCGGAAAAAACCGATGATGACGGTTCCCCTCTGCGGCGCCAACTACGTCAAACCCAAGGCCCAACGTCCGGCCTCAGCGCCGATTCAAACAAATCAGACGCCAGTTCACGCCTCCCCGCTGAGCCTACCAGTTCAACCTGCTGCGCGTCCTGCTTCACCAACACCAATGGCCCAGGTTCCCGCAAACACCCCCGCCGTTGCTGAGGCACTGCGATTGACTCAGGAAAACATGGCCGCCCTGCAACGTCTGCAGGAGCAGACCGCCCAGTTGCACCGCCAATTTCTCGAAGGCCAGGAAGCCGCCAGCCGGACCTTCCAGACCCTGCTCGAACAGCAACAGTTGCTGCTCGGTGGCGGCGGTTCCCCCCGGCTGCAGAGCGCTCCGGCGCCCTTCACCCCTGCAGTCGCTACGGCCGTTCCCACGGCAGCGACTGCACCCGTTCAAGCCGCACCACCTGCACCTATTGCACCCGTTCCTGCTACTCTGGCACCGGCCGTCGATCATGGTCAGGTGGCCCAGGTGCTGCTCGAAGTGATCGCGGAAAAAACCGGCTACCCGGTGGAAATGCTCGAGCTCGACATGGGTCTCGACTCCGACCTCGGCATCGATTCGATCAAACGGGTGGAGATCCTCTCGGCGCTGCAGGAAAAACTCCCCGAGGCCCCAGCCATCCGTCCAGAACAGCTCGGTTCGCTGCAGACCCTGCGGCAGATCGTCGAACATCTCGGCGCCAGCATGCCGACCGCTCCGGTACGCCCTGTTGCGGCAGTTGCGGCCCCCTCCAGGGTGGACAGCGGCCAGGTCGCCCAGGTGCTGCTCGAAGTGATCGCCGAGAAGACCGGCTACCCGGTGGAAATGCTCGAGCTCGACATGGGCCTCGACTCCGACCTCGGCATCGATTCAATCAAACGAGTCGAAATTCTCTCGGCGCTGCAGGAAAAACTCCCCGAGGCTCCGACCATCCGTCCAGAGCAGCTCGGCTCGCTGCAGACCCTGCGGCAGATCGTCGAACATCTCAGCGCCAGCCTGCCGATCGCTCCGGCACGCCCTGTTGCGGCAGCTGCGGCCTCCTCCAGGGTGGACAGCGGTCAGGTCGCGAAGGTGCTGCTCGAGGTGATCGCCGAGAAGACCGGTTACCCGGTGGAAATGCTCGAGCTCGACATGGGACTCGACTCCGACCTCGGCATCGATTCGATCAAGCGGGTGGAGATCCTTTCGGCGCTGCAGGAAAAACTCCCCGAGGCTCCAGCCATCCGCCCCGAGCAACTCGGCTCGCTGCAGACCCTGCGGCAGATCGTTGAACATCTCAGCGCCAGACTGCCGACAGCTCCGGCACATCCTATTGCCGCACCGAAAGCCGACAGCGGCAGGGTCGCCCAGGTGCTGCTCGAGGTCATCGCCGAGAAGACCGGCTACCCGGTGGAAATGCTCGAGCTCGATATGGGGCTCGACTCCGACCTCGGCATCGATTCGATCAAGCGGGTGGAGATCCTCTCGGCGCTACAGGAAAAACTCCCCGAAGCTCCGGCCATCCGCCCCGAGCAACTCGGATCCCTTCAGACCTTGCGGCAGATCGTTGAACAATTGACCACCGGCAATGCCGTGCCGCCGATGACAGCAACAGCGGTAACTCCAACCCTGGAAATGCCTGCTGCAACCTTCACCGCGGCGCCCCAGGTCTGCCGGCAGGTTCTTTCGGCCGTGCCTTTAGCCGGTGAAAACCGTCAAAGCCTGACCCTGGCCGCGGATGCTGATATCTGGCTGCTCGCAGACCAGTCAGCGCTGGCGAAATCCCTGACCAAGGCTCTGCAGCATCGCGGCGCCAAAATCAAAGTTTTGACGAGTCAGGAGATCGCCTCCATGTCGGCGCCCCAGCGCCTGGGCGGACTGGTGATCGCCGCACCGGAAGCGGGCAGCAATGATGATTTCCTCAAACAGGCCTTTGCGCTGCTGCAACTGGCCGGCCCGGCGCTGCGCGCCGCCGGCAAGGCTCAAGGGGCCTTTTTCGCCAGCATTTCCCGCCTCGATGGCGCTTTCGGCCTGCAGCTTGGCAGCCATCTTGCCGACCCGATTTCCGGCGGCCTGGCTGGCCTGACCAAAACGGCTGGGCATGAATGGCCCGAAGTGCATTGCAAGGCCTTCGACCTTGCGACCCCGACCGACCTTCAAAGAGCGACCGATACTTTGGTCAAAGAACTGTTCCTGGTCGGCCCGGCGGAGGTCGGCATCAGCACAGAGGGGGTTACAACTCTGCAGTTAACCGAAACAGCGCTGGAGGAGAGCACCGCCAAACCGTTCCAACCCGGCGACGTTGTGGTCATTACCGGCGGCGCCCGCGGCGTCACCGCGGAAACCGCCTTAGCCTTGGCCATTGCCTGCCAACCGACTCTGGTCCTCCTTGGGCGCAGTGCCGAACCGCAAGCTGAAGCCACCTGGCTCGCGCCGTTGCAGACCGAAACGGAGATCAAGAAGGCTCTGCTCACCCAAGGCGGCAAAGGACTCAAGCCAAAAGAGATCACCGAACAATGCCAGGCGATTCTCACCGCCCGCGAACTGCGTAGCAACTTGACCCGAATTCGCGCTGCCGGCGGCAAGGTCGTTTACCGTGCGCTGGATGTACGCGACCCGCAGGCTGTTGCGGTCACCATGGCAGAAATTCGCCGAGAGTTCGGTCCGGTCCGCGGCCTGATCCATGGCGCCGGGGTGTTGGCCGACCGCCGTATCGAAGATAAAACCGCGGAGCAGTTCGCCGCCGTCTATGACACCAAAATCTCCGGCCTGCGCGCTCTGCTGGGCGCCCTTCCCGCCGAGGAGTTACGGGTTCTGGCCCTCTTCTCCTCCTCCTCCGGGCGCTTCGGCCGCACCGGCCAGATCGATTATGCTGTGGCCAACGAGGTGCTGAACAAGTTGGGTCAGGATTTCGCCCGCCGCAATCTCTCCTGCCGCGTAGTCTCCCTCAACTGGGGCCCCTGGGACGGCGGCATGGTCACTCCGGCGCTGAAAAAAATCTTTGAGCAGGAAGGGGTCGGGGTTATCGACCTTCAGGCCGGCGCTCGCTACCTGGTTGATGAAATCGCCACGCCAGTCGGCGGACCGGTAGAACTTGTCATTCTCGGAGAGACCGAAAACAGCGATTTCAATACAAAAGAAACCGTCGCTTTATCAATGGCTTTTGAAATTAAGTTGAATGTAAAAGATTACCCCTTCCTGAAAGCCCATGTTCTTGACGGCAAGGCGGTTTTGCCCACGGCCATGATTATCGAATGGTTGGCTAATGGCGCTCTCAATACCAATCCCGGCCTGCGCTTCCACGGCTTCGACCAGTTGCGCATCCTCAAGGGGGTCACCCTCGACAACGGGGCGACCCGTTCGCTGCAGGTGCGCACCGGCAAAGCGGTCAAACTGGATGGCCAGCATCGAGTCCCGGCAGAACTGACCGGAGTCGATCAGGCCGGGCGGCCACTGATCCATGCTCGGGCCGAGATTATTCTGGCGAGCAAGTTGCCGACTGGACAACCGACCCTGTCACGGCCCACCCTGACCCCGCTTCCCTTTTCCGCCGCCGATGTTTACAGCCCCGAACGGCTGTTTCACGGCCCGGCCTTCCAGGGGATCTCGGCCCTGGCCGGCGCTGGACCGGAAGGGATCGTCGCCACCCTGCGTCCCGCACCGGCCCCCGGACAGTGGATTACCGCGCCGCTGCGGGGCGGTTGGCTCGCCGACCCGCTGGTCCTCGATGGCGCTTTTCAGATGATGATCCTCTGGAGCGAGCAGCAGCGCGGCGCCGCTTCCCTCCCCTGCTTTGCCGGACGCTACCGGCAGTTTCGCGAGGCCTTCTCCAAGGGGAACGTCGAGGTCGTGGTACGGGTCACCAAAGAAAAACAGCTGGGGGCCATGGCCGACGTGGAATTCCTCGATGCGACCACCGGCGAACTGATCGCCCGCCTGGAGGATTACGAGTGTGTCATCGACCCCTCCCTGTCCAGGGCCTTCGCCAATAACCGCCTCGCCGAAACCGCCCCCCTGGAAATGGGGGCAGCCTGAACATGGAGTTGCACAACCGCGTTGCCATCGTCGGAATCGGCTGCACCTTCCCCGGTTCGCCCACCCCTGAGCGCTTCTGGGAGCTCATTTCCGACGCGGTCAGTACTGCCCGCGAGGTTCCGGCCGGACGCTGGGCGCTTGACTTGAAAGATGCCTACGATCCCACCGTTGGGGCGGCGGATAAGGTCTACTCCAAGCGCGGCTGTTTCATCGACCCCGATGAGGCCCAACTTGACCTGACCGGCCTCGATGTCGACCCGGCGCTGCTCGGCCGCCTCGACCCGATGTTCCGCTTGCTGCTCCGCAGCGGACGGATGGCCTTTGAGGACGCTGTCACCGGAGATGTCGACCGCAGCCGGGTCGGGGTGATTCTCGGCAATCTCTGCCTGCCAAGTGAACAAGCATCCGCCCTGGCCCGGCAGATCCTCGGCCGCACTTTTGAAGAGCGACTGTTCGGCAAAGCCGCAGCCACCGACACCCCTGAGGTCGAACCGCTCAACCGCTACGTCGCCGGCCTCCCCGCCGGCATTCTGGCCCGCGCCCTCGGTCTCGGGGGCGGCTCTTACACCCTCGACGCCGCCTGCGCCTCGTCCCTCTATGCTATCAAGCTGGCGGTGGACGAACTGCTGGCCGGCCGCGCCGATGCCATGCTCGCCGGCGGTCTCTCCCGCCCCGATCCCCTCTACACCCAGATGGGTTTCTCGCAGTTGCGCGCCCTCTCCCCCAGCGGAACCTGTTCCCCCTTCGACGCCAAGGGCAACGGCCTGGTGGTTGGCGAAGGGGCCGGCGTGGTGCTGCTGAAACGCCTGGGCGACGCCCTGAGCGCCGGCGACCGGATCTACGGCGTCATCTGCGGCATCGGCCTCTCCAACGATGTCGGCGGCAGCCTGCTCGCACCCCTTTCCGAAGGGCAATTGCGGGCAATGCGTGCTGCCTACAAGCAGGCCGGCTGGAGCCCGCAGAGCGTCGACCTGATCGAATGCCACGCCACTGGCACCGCCGTCGGTGACGCCATCGAATTCAGCAGTCTCAACAGCCTTTGGGAAGGGTCGGATACCAAACCAGGCCAGTGCGTTATCGGCTCGGTCAAAGGCAATATCGGCCACCTGCTCACCGCTGCCGGCTCGGCCGCCTTGATCAAGGTGCTGCTGGCGATGAAAGCACAGAGTTTGCCGCCGACGGCCAATTTTGCAGCAGCGCCAAATAACATTCCCCTGGAGGGAAGCCCCTTTGCGGTCCTCCCCCAGGCGCAGCCCTGGCCGCAGCGGGGACCGAACATCCCTCGTCGCGCCGCTGTCAGCGCCTTCGGCTTCGGCGGCATCAACGCCCACCTGCTGGTGGAGGAATGGCTCCCCTCTGGCTTAGATGCAAACAACCCCGCCATTAAGATTCAGCAGCCGATTGCCGAATTGATTGCCGTGGTCGGTCTCGCCGCCCGTTTCGGTCCCTGGCAATCGACAGCAGCAGTTCGAGAGCGACTGCTGGGGGGCGGGCCGGAAACCGAGCCAACCCTGCCGCAGAACTGGTGGGGAGTCGAGCAAAGCGCCTGGTTCAAGGACCAGGGGTTGGCTGCAGAAGATTTTCGCGGTTATTACCTCGCACAGGCGAGTATCCCCCCTGGGCAATTCCGCATCCCCCCCAAAGAACTGGAGGAGATGCTGCCCCAGCAACAGCTGATGCTGCAAGTGGCCGCTGAGGCCCTGGCGGAAGCGGGCAGCAGCAGTGACGACCGTCTGACCACCGGAGTGTTCATCGGTCTCGGTCTTGATCTCAATACCACCAACTTCAGCCTGCGCTGGTCGCTGTTGAACAAGGCCAGAGCCTGGGCCAAGCAGCAGAAGCTCGAACTCAGCGACACCGAACTGAGCAACTGGGTTGATTCGCTGCGCGACGCCGCCGGACCGCCCCTGACTGCCAACCGGACCATGGGGGCCTTGGGGAGTGTGGTCGCCAGCCGCATCGCCCGGGAATTCCGCATCGGCGGCCCGAGTTTCACCGTCTCGAGCGAAGAAAGTTCCGCCATTCGCGCCCTCGAAGTGGCGGTACGCGCCCTGCAAAGCGGGTCTCTGGATCAGGCCATCGTCGGCGCCGTCGATCTGGCCGGCGACGTGCGGGCTGCCCTTGGGCAGCTCTCCAGCCATGCCGGGGCCACCCTCCTCGGTGAAGGGGCCGCAGCCTTTGTGTTGAAACGTCTCAGCGACGCCGAACGGGATGGCGACCGCATCCAGGCCGTGATTGCCGGGGTCGGTATGGCCTCCGGTTCCAGCGAGCAAGCCTATAGCCAGGCCCAACAGCGTGCCAGTGCCGAGGCTGGACCTAGCACCACTCAGCTCGGCTATTTCGAAACCCATGGAAGCGGTATCCCGGTTGAAGACGAGCTGGAAGCCGGGGAGCTGAAACGACTCTTTCCGACCACCCCCGTCCCCTTCTGCTCTCTGGGAGGTTCCAAAGCGGAGCTCGGTCATACCGGCGCCGCCTCGGGCGCTGCAGCTCTGGCCCGCACAATTTTCGCATTGCAGCAGGAACTGCTGCCACCGCTGCGGGGAGCCTCTGCTTCTTTCACAGCCCTCAATGACCGTCTGCTGCTCCCTGCTTCCCCCCGTTATTGGTTGCGCAATCGAGCCGAGGGGCCGCGCCGGGCGGCGCTGGCCTGTTTCAGCATCGATGGCAACTGCGGCCATGTCGTTCTCGAAGGCTATGAAAAAACCGCCACCGACTTGGACGATGCCACCCTGCGTCAGCCCCTCGGAGCCGACCGGGAAGCGCTGTTTGCCCTCGAAGGAGACGGCCCCGTCGCGCTGCTCAGCCGCCTGGCCCGCCTGGAGCGTTTCCTGAGCAGTGCCGAGGACCTGATCGCCCTGGCTCGGCAATGGCATGCAGAAAACCCTGCCGGACCCGACAGTAGCCACGGCTTGGCGCTGGTGGCCCGCAACCGGGAAGAACTCGCCCAACAGCTTGCCTACGCCCGTCGCCACCTCAACGAACAGCCTGGCGAACGACTCGGCGGTAACGGCCAGGGAGTCGCACTGCCGGTCTACGCCCGCGACCGCATCTTTTATTCTCCCGATCCCCTGGGCGACAGCGCCAAGATCGCCTTCGTCTACCCCGGCTCGGGCAATCATTTCTCGGGTATGGGAGCCGGACTCTCGGCCCGCTGGCCGGAGATCTTCCGCCGCCAGGATCTGGCCAACCTCTATTTGCGCGACCAGTTCCAACCCCAGGTCTTCTGGAGCGAGCAATCCCCGGAAACCCTCAACGCCGATCACAAGGCGCTGATTTTCGGCCAGGTCGCCCTCGGCACCGCCTTCAGTGATCTGCTGCGCAGCCTTGGTGTGCAACCCCAGGCATCCATCGGCTACAGCCTCGGCGAATCGGCCGGGCTCTTCTCCCTCGGTGCCTGGACCGACCGCGACCTGATGCTGCAGCGGATGAATGACTCGACCCTGTTCACCGAGGATCTGGCCGGCTCCTGCCAGGCGGTCCGTCAGGCCTGGGGGCTCAAGGAGGGGGAAGCCGTTGACTGGAGCCTCGGCGTCATCGATCTGCCCGCTGTGGAGGTGCGCAAGGCGCTGAAAAACCGCAAGCGGGTCTATCTGCTGATCGTCAACACCCCGGGCGAGTGTGTCGTCGGTGGCGACCGCCAGGTTGTCGAGCGCCTGGTGAACAAACTCGGCTGCCGCTTCTTTGAAATCCACGGCGTCACCACCGTTCATTGCGAAGTGGCCAAGCCGGTCGCCAAGCCCTATCACGATCTGCACCTGTTCAAGGCCACCCCCCCCACCGGCGTCACCTTCTACAGCGGCGCTTGGGGCCGATCCTACGAGGTCACCACCGCGAACGCCGCTGCCTCGATCCTGGCCGGCGCTCTCGAAGGGGTCGATTACCCCAAAGTCATCGAGGCCGCCTACGCTGACGGCGCACGGCTGTTTCTGGAGATGGGTCCCGGGGCTTCCTGTAGCCGCATGATCGGCCAAATCCTGCAGGGAAGGCCACACCTGGCCCGCTCGGTCAGTCATCCCGGCCAGGACCCCGTCTCCACCGTACTGCGAATGGTCGCGCAACTGGTTGCCGAGCGGGTTGCCGTCAACCTCGCTCCGCTGTTCAGCTATCAGCCTCCAGTGACGGCCACGATCGGAGTGGCCATTCAAACCGGGGGCAGGGCTTTTGCGCCCCGACTGCCCGCACCCAAGACCGCTCAACCAACGGCCCCAGAGGTTCCGAAGGCGGCTGCAGTCAAGCTCCCCCAGCCCCCGAAACCCGTGGTGACTGCCGAGGTAATGGCAATGCAAGCCCCGACCAATCCACTGATCGCCCAGTTGGCAGCCACCGCCAGCGAGCGCACCGCCGCCCATGAAAGCTATCTGCGCTTCGCCCAGTGTCTTACCCAGACCATGTCCCGCAACCTGGCCTGGCAGATGGAGTTACTGGGGCAACTGGCGGCGAGCGGAGAACCGCTGCCGCAGATGGCATCGCCCGTGGCGGCACCCGTCTCTCTCACCCCATCCAGACCGCAGCGCGCCATCGCCTTCGACCGAGAGTTGTGCATGGAGTTCGCCATCGGTTCCATCGCCAAGATGCTCGGCCCTGAATTCGCCGAAATCGATCAACATCCGACCCGGGTGCGGCTACCCGATGAGCCGCTGATGCTGGTCGACCGCATCGTTCTTGTCGAGGGGGAAGCGCGTTCCATGACCCGCGGCCGGGTGGTCACCGAACACGATGTCAAACCCGGAGCCTGGTATCTCGATGCCGGACGCATCCCGACCTGTGTCGCCGTCGAGGCCGGCCAGGCCGACCTGTTCCTCTCCGGCTACCTGGGGATCGACTTCATCACCAAGGGACAGGCGGTTTACCGCCTGCTCGACGCCGTGGTCACCTTCCACCGGGCGCTGCCCCAGGTCGGCGATGTCATCGAGTACGACATCCACATCGAACGCTTCTTCCGCCAGGATCAGACCTACCTGTTCAAGTTCCACTTCGAGGGGACGGTCAACGGCGAGCCGCTGCTCTCCATGCGGGACGGCTGCGCCGGCTTCTTCACCGCCGCCGAACTGGCCGCCGGCAAGGGGATCGTCCACACCAAGTTCGACCTGCGCTCTCTGCCGGGTCAACGCCCGGACGACTGGCGGGAGCTCGCGCCGATGGCGGTGGAATCCTACTCGGAAGCCCAGATCGCGGCCTTGCGCCAGGGTGACTTGGCCGGCTGTTTTGGCGCCGCCTTTTCCGGCCTGAACCTGCAACGCCCCTATACCCTCCCGGAAGGGTTGCTGCAACTGGTCGACCGGGTCACCCATCTCGATCCGCAGGCGGGGCGTTTTGGCTTGGGGCAGATCCGCGCGGAAATGGACGTGCAGCCCGACGACTGGTTCCTGACCTGCCATTTCAGCGACGACAACGTCATGCCCGGCACACTGATGTACGAGTGCTGCCTGCACACCTTGCGCATCTATTTGCTGCGTATGGGCTGGGTCGGCGAAACCGGCAGCGTCGTCTATGAACCGGTCCCCGGAGTGGCAAGCCAGCTCAAATGCCGCGGCCAGGTGACCGAGAAAACCCGCACCGTCACCTATGAGGTCAGCCTCAAGGAGATCGGCTACCGCCCCGAACCCTACGCCATCGTCGATGCCCTGATGTACGCCGACGGCAGGCCGGTGGTCGAAATCATCAACATGTCGGTCCGCCTTTCGGGTTTGAGCCAGCAAGGGATCGAAGCCCTCTGGCAGGGAAAAGACCGTCCGCTCAGCGACAAGAAACCGGCCATTTTCGACTACGACCGCATCCTGGCCTTCTCCAACGGCAACCCCTCCGAAGCCTTCGGCGAGCCGTACCGGGTCTTCGACGAAGAGCGCAAGATTGCCCGTCTCCCCCGCCCCCCTTTCCAGTTTCTGGACCGGATCACTGCGATCGCCGCCGAGCCCTGGAAAATGGTAGCCGGCGGCGTCATTGAGGCGCAATACGACGTCCCCACCGATGCCTGGTACTTTGACGCCAACCGTCAAACCGAGATGCCCTTCTCGGTGCTGCTCGAAGCGGCGCTGCAACCCTGCGGCTGGCTGGCAGCCTATGTCGGCTCAGCCCTGACCAGCCCTATCGACCTCTGCTTCCGCAACCTCGACGGCAACGCTGTCCAGTATCGCCCAGTCACTGCCGAAAGCGGCACCCTGACTACCACGGTCAAACTGACCCGGGTTGCCAGCAGCGGCGGCATGATTATCCAGAACTACGACTATGAGGTTCGTGACCGTCAGGGAACCGTCTACAAGGGGGATACGGTCTTCGGCTTCTTCTCCAAGGCCTCCCTGGCGCAGCAGGTCGGCATTCGCGAACCGAAGCGTCATCAACCGACCACAGCGGAAATCGCCCATGGCGAAAGCTTTGCCTATCCGGCCGAGGCGCCCTTTCCCGAAACAAAAATGCGCATGATCGACCAGGTCACCCTGTTTGCGCCCCTGGGCGGGCCGAAGGGACTTGGCTTTATCCGCGGCAGCAAACGGGTCGACCCAGAAGAATGGTTCTTCCAGGCCCACTTCCACCAAGATCCGGTTTGCCCCGGCTCGCTGGGTCTGGAATCGTTTCTGCAACTGCTCAAGATGGTGGCCGCGCGGCGTTTCGGCGCCAATGAGACCAGCCGCTTCGAAACCGTGGTCCTGGGGCGCAAACACTCCTGGAACTACCGGGGACAAATCATTCCAAGCAATACGGAAGTCACCGTCGAGGCGGTGGTCACTGAAATCGATGAAGAAGAACGCTTGATAAAAGCCGACGGTTACTTAATAATAGACGGCCGCGTGATCTACCAAATGACCGACTTCACGGTTCGTTGCTGCTGAACAGGGCAACTCCGACAGTCTGGTTTCCAGTGCCTCCGGGCGGGACGCAACCCGCCTTTTTCTACGTTTTTGGTGAGCAATGAAGTTTGTTGATGTATTCATGGACGCCGTCGGCTACGAACTCGGCCCAGTTGTCGTCACTTCGGGAGAACTCGAAGAACGCCTGGCGCCGATGTACGATGCTCTGCGCATCCCGCTGGGGCAGCTCGAAGCCTTGACCGGAATTCGCGAGCGACGCTGGTGGCAACCCGGCACCGCCCTGTCGAAAAAAGCCATTGATGCCGCCCTTAAGGTGATGGAACCACGGGGCGTACGCCCCGAGGATATCGGCGCCCTGGTCTATACCGGGGTCTGTCGGGAAAATTTCGAACCGGCCACCGCCTGTGCCGTCGCCGCCGGTCTCGGCATCCGTGGCAATGCCGCCATCTATGACATTACCAACGCCTGCCTCGGCGTTCTCAATGGTGTACTCGACGTCGCCAACCGCATCATGCTCGGCCAGATCCGCGCCGGGTTGGTGGTCTCCTGCGAAAGTTCGCGGGAAATCAACGACATCATGATTCAGCGGATGCTCGAAAACAAAACCATGGACATGTTCAGCAAGTCCCTGGCCACCCTCACCGGCGGCTCCGGGGCCGTGGCGGTGTTGCTCACCGACGGCTCCTTCGCCTCCTCAAGAAATCGCAAACTGGTTGCCGGCGTCAACGTCACCGCCCCCGAGCATCATATGCTCTGCCGCTGGGGGACCACCCCGGCCGGTCTCGGCAATCATCGCGAATTCATGACCACCGATGCCGTCAACGTGATGAAATTCGGCGTCGAACTCGGTAAAGAGACCTGGGGCGCCTTCCTGCAGGAACTTGCGGTCCCCGGCGAGCGCATCAATAAGGTTATCTGCCACCAGGTCGGTGCAGCTCATCAGAAATTGATTCTGCAGACCCTTGGTATCCCGATGGAGAAGGATTTCTCCACCTACGAATATCTCGGCAACATGGGAACCTGTTCCCTGCCGATCACCGCAGCCATCGCCAAGGAGCGGGACTTCATGGAACAGGGAGACCTGGTCGGATTCCTCGGCATCGGCAGCGGTCTCAATTGCATGATGATCGCGATTCAGTGGTGACCCGGTGAAAGATCTTTATCCCTTTACCGGCCAATTTCTGGACCGTGACGGTCTGCGCTATCACTACCTTGACGAAGGAAGCGGCGAACCCGTGGTGATGCTCCACGGCAATCCGACTTGGTCCTTCTATTACCGCAACCTGGTCCAGGCCCTCTCCGGCAGCTACCGCACCATCGTCCCTGACCACATCGGTTGCGGCCTCTCCGACAAGCCGGGGGATGACCGTTACGACTATACCCTGAAGAGCCGGGTCGATGACCTGGAACGGTTGCTCGACCATCTCGGCATCAATTCCAGAATCACCCTGGTGGTGCACGACTGGGGGGGAATGATCGGCATGGCTTTCGCTTCCCGTCACCCGGAGCGCATCCGCCGTCTGGTCGTCCTTAATACCGGCGCCTTTCACCTGCCGCAGAGCAAGAGTTTTCCCCTGGCACTGCGCATCTGCCGCGACAGCGCCCTCAATACCCTTTTGGTGCGCGGGCTCAACCTGTTCAGCGGCGTCGCCTCCTTTATCGGCTGCAAACGCAGGCCGATGAACAGCCGCCTGCGCCGGGCCTACCGCGCCCCCTACAATACCTGGGAAAATCGCATCGCCACCCTGCGCTTCGTGCAGGACATCCCGCTGCGCCCGGGCGACAAGGCCTACGACATCGTCAGCGACGTACAGAACGGCCTGCAGCACTTCCGCAAGCTGCCGATGCTGATCTGCTGGGGGGAACTCGACTTCGTCTTCGACCGCCACTTCCTCGCCGAATGGCGCCAGCACTTCCCGGAAGCCGAAGTCCACAGCTTCCCCGACTGCGGCCACTACATCCTCGAAGACGCCGCCGAAGAGGTCATCCCATTGATTAAGGGTTTCCTGGTAAGAACCGAAAACATATAGATTTTCCTACCTCCAATCCCCATCGTAACGCCGCCGAAGCGCAGCAGGGCTTTGGCGAATCGGGCGGACATAATGTCTGAGCGAAACGAGTTTTTGTCCGCCCGCCAAAGATCTGCGGAGCGCAGAGAATCCGACCCGGGAAATCAATGCAGACAACTCCAAGCCAACCAACCGAAGCCACCATCACCAACATCGCCGCCCACCTCCCCCGGATGGCCCAACTCCGCCCCCACGCCCAAGCGGTCATTGTCCCCCAAGGCCGCGATGCGGACGGCCGGGTCAGCTACACCCACTACACCTTCGCCCAACTTAACCAGCAAAGTGACCGCATCGCTCAAGGCCTGCAATCCATCGGCATCACCCGTGGCATGCGCAGCGTGCTGATGGTACAGCCGAGCCTTGATTTCTTCGCCCTCACCTTCGCCATCTTCAAGCTCGGAGCCATCCCGGTGCTGGTCGATCCCGGCATGGGGATCAAAAACCTCAAGACCTGCCTGGCTGAAGCCGAGCCCGAAGCCTTCATCGGTATCCCCAAGGCCCACCTTGCCCGCCTGCTGCTCGGTTGGGGCAAACCGACCATCAAAAAACTGGTCTGCGTCGGACCAAAGCTCCCAATGTGCGGAACCTCCCTGCGGGAAATCCTCCAGGGTGCTTCCGATTCGAGTTTCGCCATCGCCGCAACGGCCTTGGAGGAGACCGCCGCCATTCTCTTTACCAGCGGCAGCACCGGGGTTCCCAAGGGGGTGGTCTACAGCCACGGCAATTTCATTGCTCAGGTCGAAGCCTTGCGACAAATTTACAACATCGAACCCGGAGAAATCGACCTGCCGACCTTCCCGCTGTTCGCCCTGTTCGCCCCGGCCCTCGGCATGACCGCGATTATTCCCGACATGGACGCCACCCGTCCGGCCAACGTCGATCCCCGCAAAATCATTGAAGCCGTGGAAAATTTCGGCGTCACCAACATGTTCGGCTCCCCGGCGCTGATCAACCGGGTCGGCCGCTATGGGGTGGAACATGGGATCAAACTCCCCTCCCTGCGCCGGGTCATTTCCGCCGGAGCTCCGGTGCCGGCTGTGGTGCTTGAGCGTTTCAGCAGTATGCTCGACCTCAGTGCGGAAATTTTCACTCCCTATGGGGCCACCGAGTCACTCCCCGTCGCCTCCATCGGCAGCAAAGAGATTCTCGGCGAAACCCGCGCCCGGACCGACCAGGGCTGCGGCGTCTGCGTCGGCCGTCCGGTGGAGGGGTTGCGCCTCGAAATCATCGCCATCAATGACCAGCCGATACCCACCTGGTGCGATGACTTGAGCCTTCCGGTCGCCGAAGTGGGTGAAATCATCGTGCAGGGACCACAGGTGACCGCCAGCTATTTCAACCGCGCCGAGTCAACCGCCCTGGCCAAGATTGCCGATCCGCACAGCGGCGGCTTCTTCCACCGCATGGGCGACCTCGGCTACCGCGATCAGCAGGGGCGCATCTGGTTCTGCGGCCGCAAATCCCACCGGGTGCTCACCACCGAGGGAACCCTGTTCACCATCCCCTGCGAAGCGGTGTTCAACACCCACCCGCTGGTTTTCCGCAGCGCCCTGGTCGGCCTCGGCCAACCAGGGACCCATACGCCGGTGATCTGCATCGAACTGGAAGCTGAGGCCAAAAACAGCGACAAGGCCCGGGTGCGTCAGGAACTCCTCGACCTTGGGGCCAACTTTCTACATACCAAGGGGATCAAAACCCTGCTGTTTCACCCGGCGTTTCCCGTCGATATCCGCCACAACGCCAAAATCTTCCGGGAAAAGCTCGCGGTCTGGGCCATCGGGAGGAAATCATGAAGGCGCTGGTTACCGGCGGAGGGGGGTTTCTCGGCGGAGCCATCGTCCGCGCCCTGGTGGCCCGGGGAGACAGCGTCCGCAGCTTCTCCCGCGCCAGCTATCCGGCATTGACCGCGCTCGGGGTGGAACAGATCGGCGGCGACCTCGGTGACTCCGCCGCGGTCAGCGCCGCGGCCAAGGGCTGCGACATCATTTTTCACGTCGCCGCCAAACCCGGAGTTTGGGGCCCTTATGAAGCTTATTATCGGGCCAATGTTGTCGGCACCGAAAACGTCCTCACCGCCTGCCGTGCTCAAGGGATCTCGCGGCTGGTCTACACCAGTTCACCGAGTGTCGTTTTCAACGGCAGCGACATGGAGGGGGTCGACGAAACCGCCCCCTACCCAGAGCACTTCGAGGCACCCTACCCGCAGACCAAAGCCATCGCCGAGCAGCAGGTCCTGGCCGCCAACGGCCCAGGCCTAGCCACCGTCGCCCTGCGGCCGCACCTGATCTGGGGGCCGGAGGACAATCATCTGGTGCCGCGAATCATCCACCGGGGCCGGGCCGGACAACTTCGGCGCATCGGTCAGCGCCCCTGCCTGGTCGACCATATCTACATCGACAACGCCGCCGATGCCCACTTGCAAGCGGCCGACCGGCTTGCCCGCGGCTCAGCCGTGGCCGGTAAAGCCTATTTCATCTCCAATGGCGAACCGATCCCCCTTTGGGAGATGGTCAACCGTATCCTCGCCGCCGCTGGAGTGCCGCCGGTCGAGCGCTCGATTTCCCCCAAACTGGCCTACGCCGCCGGTGCTCTCCTGGAGAAAGTCTACGGCACCCTCAAGCTCCGAGGAGAGCCGCGCATGACCCGCTTCCTGGCCCGGGAGCTCTCCACCGCCCACTGGTTCGACATCAGCGCCGCCCGCCGGGATTTTGACTACGATCCTCGGGTCTCCACCGCTGAGGGCCTGCTCCGATTGCAGTCCTGGTTGCAATCGCATCCGCAACCATGATCCCGGCATCGGCCCAACCCTGGCAGAGCGCTGCGACTGTGCCCTATCTCGGCCCGGAAGAGATTCACCTCTGGCAATTTTCCCTGCAGACCTCTGAAGCCCACATCGATCGCCTGCGAACCCTGCTGAGCCCAGCAGAAATTGCTCGCGCCGAGCGCCTGATTCGCCCAGCAGACAGCCTGCGCTTTATAGTCGGTCGGGCCACCTTGCGCCAACTGCTGGGGAGCTATCTTGCCACCGAACCGGCCCGCCTGGAGTTCTCCACCCTCCCCCAAGGCAAACCGGTGCTGGCGCAGCCTCGGCTCAGTTTCAACCTCAGCCATAGCGGCGACCTGGCGCTGCTGGCCATTGCTCGATCCGTTGCTCTTGGAGTCGATCTGGAATTGGTTCGCCCTGAGCTGGACTGGAGCCCTCTGGCCAGTCGTTATTTCTCCAAACATGAACAACAAGCGTTGCGGGACCTTGCCCCGAATCAACAGACGGAGGCTTTTTTTACCATCTGGACCCGCAAGGAGGCCTGGCTCAAGGCCATTGGCAGCGGATTTCACCTCCCCTTCGATACCTTTGATGTCAGCGCTCCACCAGCGCCTGCCGCTTTGCTGAGACACCAGGGAGATCCCGCCGCCCCCAGCGATTGGCAGTTGGATGCTATCCCCACGGCCGCCAACTATTGCGCCACCCTGGCCTATCCGGCACCACAGCGGACGGTTCTGTTGTTAGACTTTGCCTCCGGCAGTCATTAAACGACGTCCTCTCTCCTTAGCGACCAACCATCGATCATCGAAAGGCACTGCCATGTGGGATCACCGCTACGCCGCACCCGGCTATGCTTACGGCAAGGAACCCAACGATTTTCTTCGTCAGGTCAGCGACCGCATCCCGCGCGGGCGGGTGCTCTGCCTGGCCGAGGGCGAAGGTCGCAATGCGGTCTATTTAGCCGGATTGGGCTGTTCGGTACTGGCCGTGGATGCCTCGGCGGTCGGTCTGGAAAAAGCCCGCAGGCTCGCCGAGGAACGACAGGTCAGCATCGAGACCCAGGTTGTCGATTTGGCTGAGTTTGTCATTGCCCCGGAAAGCTTCGATGCGATCGTCGCTATTTTCTGCCACTTGCCGCCACCCCTGCGGGCTCAGGTTCACCGGCAGGTGGTTCAGGGTCTTCGCCCCGGTGGAGTGCTGGTCTTGGAAGGATACGCCCAGGGGCAACTCGGACGGGGCACCGGGGGACCCCAGTCTGCCGAACTGCTGTTCGATCTGGTGACCATTCAGCAGGAGTTGAGCGGCTTGCAATGGGAGTTGGCAGTGGAAAAGGAGCGCGAGGTGTTGGAAGGCAGCTTTCACACCGGGCTCGGCCAGATGATTCAGCTCTTGGGGATAAAACCCTGATTGCAGTCTTCAACAAAACGAGGCCCGCAGCATCATGCCGCGGGCCTCGCCTTTTCAACAGTTCAAACCATCCCTACCAGCGCATCTTCTGCTGCAGGAACAGATCAGCCAGCACCAGCGCCGCCATGCTTTCGACAATCGGCACCGCGCGAGCGACCACGCAGGGGTCATGACGCCCCTTGGCGGCGAAGTCTACGGTCTGCCCTTCGAAGTCAGCGGTCTGCTGAGTCTGGCCGATGGTGGCCGGCGGTTTGAAGGCGGCCCGGAAGTAAATCGACTCGCCGTTGGAGATCCCACCCTGAACCCCGCCGCTGTAGTTACTAGAAGTCCCCAGGCGATCCCCCTTCTGCACGAATGGGTCGTTGTGAACCGAGCCATGCAAGCGGGTTCCGGCAAAGCCGGAGCCGAGATCGAACCCCTTGCAGGCCGGCAGAGACAGCATCGCCTGCCCCAAACGGGCCTGCAACTTATCGAAAACCGGCTCACCCAAACCGGCGGGAACCTGCCGACAGACACAGCTGACAATGCCGCCAACCGAATCCTTGGCGGCCAAGGCCAGGCGGACCTGCTCCTCCATGGCGGCTGATGCCACCGGATCCGGGCAGCGCACCAGGGAGCGATCGATCACAGCACGGCTGACCGATTCCATATCGACCACGGCACCATCCACGGTGCCGACGGCGCTGACCCAGGCGACGATTTCAATACCGCAGACTTCCCGCAGAAATTTCTCGGCAATCGCCCCGGCCGCCACCCGGCCGATGGTCTCCCGGGCACTGGAGCGCCCTCCCCCGCTGGAAGCACGCAGGCCGTACTTCATCTGGTAGGTGTAGTCGGCATGGGAGGGACGGGGAACATTGCTGGTGTTGTTGTAATCGCCGGGGCGCTGGTCTTGATTGGCGACCAGCAAACCGATGGGGGTGCCGAGGGTCAGCCCGTCTTCGACCCCGGAAAGAATCGTCACCTGATCCGCTTCCTCCCGGGGAGTGGTCAAGGCATTCTGACCCGGGCGGCGCCGATCGAGTTGACCCTGAATATCGGCTTCGGACAAAGTCAAATTCGCCGGACAGCCATCGACCACCACACCAACTCCCTTGCCATGGGATTCGCCGAAAGTGCTGATTTTGAAAAGTGTTCCCAAACTGCTGGACATAAAGACTCCTTTTTTCTGCTTGAGCCGGAAAGGAATGCACCGAAAAGCATTTCATGATTGCAATTGAGCGGATTTTGCCTCATTTTCCAAGTTCATGCACCCTTTTTGTCGGCTGGAAAGCTAAATTCCTGGCACTTTTACTGGTGCTGCACTTTTCGGGAGGTTTTTTTTATGGCTTATCTGCGCAATCAACTTCTTATCCTTTGCTTCATTCTCGCCCCACTGCTGGCACTACCTGCACACGCCTATGATCAGCCTGCGGTGAACCTGGGCTTCACCAGCTTTCTTGATGGTGCACCTCCCGCCGGCCCTGGTTTTTACTTCACCGAATACCTGCAATACTACAACGCCGACAAACTCGCTGACCTGCCCATCCCCAACCCCAAGGTCGAGGCCTTCGTCAGCCTCAATCAGTTCATCTACCAGTCGAATCAAGCGCTTCCTGGCGGCGGAAAATGGGGGCTCGACGTCATCGTCCCCGTTGTCCATCTGGACAGCTCACCCCTGCCCGACAACGGCGGCGGTCTCGGCGACATTCTGGTCGGCCCCTTTCTGCAGTGGGATCCGATCATGGGTGCCAATGGCCCGCTGCTGTTTCAGCGGGTCGAACTACAGATGATTTTCCCCACCGGCAAATACTCCCAAAACGATGCCTTGAACCCGGGGAGCAATTTTTTCTCCTTCAACCCCTACTATGCAGCGACACTGTTTCTTTCTCCGAAGCTTTCGGTTTCCGGTCGTTTTCACTATCTCTGGAATGCTAAAAATAACGACCCCTTTGTCGGCTTCGGCGCCAATGACACTCAGGCAGGACAAGCAATCCACGCCAACCTGGCCGGTTCCTACGAAGTATTGCCAAAGCGGTTGCGTTTGGGGCTGAACGGCTATTTCCTTAAACAACTCAGCGATTCCCAAGCCAATGGCCAGGATGTTCCGGGCAAGGAGCGAGTGCTAGCCATCGGCCCAGGCGCCCTGTTGAGTTTCTCCCAGGACACCCACCTGTTCATCAACGCCTATTTTGAATCCCACGCCGAGTTCCGTCCCGAGGGCGAGCGCTACCTGTTACGCCTGGTGCATCACTTTTAAACGCCTTATCCAAACGTCCAACGACAAAGGGAGGAGCTATCAGCTTCTCCCTTTGTCGTTGTAGCCTCTCACAGTTTCAGCGGCGAAGCCACCAGCAGGGGAACGCCGCCACCGAGGGCAGGACCGCATCCGGGCGAATCCCCCGCTCCAAATCGTCGGGACGGAATTTCCCGGTTTGGACCAGCACCGCCTGCAAACCAGCCTCCTGAGCGCCACGGATATCTCCCTGGATATCATCTCCGACCATCACCGTCTGGGCCGCTGTTGTCCCCAATTGCGCCAGGGCATCACGATAGAAGGCCGCGGCCGGTTTGCCGAGAACCTCTGCCTTAATACCGCTTGCATGCTCCAGGGCTGCCACAAAAGCTGCCACGTCCAGACGCAGGCCGTCGTAGGCCCGCCAATAGCGGGTCATCCCCAGAGCAACCAGCCGTGGTCGCGGCTCCTGCATCAGCAAACGAAAAGCCCGGTTGAGGGTGGTGAAATCCCAGCGCCGACCGAGATCCCCGATCACCACCGCAGCGGCTCCGGATTCGGCCTGGGAATCAAGGATTTCTATCCCGGCGTACTCTCCCAGCGTTTTTTCCGGCACGAACAAGGCAACCGGCCCCTCGATATGGGTGCGCAGCCAGTTGGCGGCCGCCACCGGAGGGGTCAGAATCGATTCAGGCTCAGCCTGAATGCCATAGCCGGCAAGTCGCTCCACCAGATACTGGCGTGGCAGCGAAGTCGTGTTGGTCAAAAACAGATGGGGCAATTGCTGCTGACGCACCCAGGCCACAGCCGCAGCGGCTCCGGGAATGGCTTCACGGCAAAGGTAGAGCACACCATCGAGGTCGAACAGAATACCGGACATGGCCCTCACTCCTTTTCCGGCAGGGCGCAACCAACCCGACCATGTTTTTCCAGGTAGCGTTGATGGTACTCTTCCGCCGGGTGAAATTCCGTTGCCGGAACGATTTCGGTCACCACCGGCCGGCTCAGCTGACCACTGGCCTGCAACTCTGCCATGGAAGCCTTGGCGGTGACGGACTGCTCCGCAGAATGGGTAAAAATTGCTGAACGGTATTGGCTACCCACATCCGGTCCTTGACGATTCAGGGTGGTCGGATCGTGGATTTTCCAGAAAAAGTCCAATAGCTGAGAATAACTCACCGGGCCTGGGTCAAATCGCAGCAACACGGCCTCAGCATGACCGGTGCGGCCACTGCAGACAGCTCGGTAGTCAGGATTGGCTGTCGACCCACCGGTGTAGCCGACGGTTGCATCCACAACCCCGGTCACCCGCCGAAAGGCCGCTTCCACTCCCCAGAAACAACCGGCAGCAAAGGTTGCCTGTTCCATCTCGTCTCTCCTCGCCACAGCAAAGATTGTTGCCCTCTCCTCAGCACCGAGCTGGGATCATGGTTCGCCGCTTCGTCCATCGGTGACCCGGGCGACCACCGAGACCACCTTCCCCCAGAACCATTCCAGCAAGCGCCGGTAGCGGGACCTGGCCTGCCAACTGGCGTAATCGATTTCCCGGCAAAGAGACATGTCAGATAAAAACAGCCCCCGCACCTCAGGCACGATCTTGGCTCCCCTGGTTTCCTGATTGGCTTCCAAATTCCAGCGGTAATTCCAGCGATCGAGATTACTCGAACCGATGCTGACCCATTGATCGCACAACAACAGTTTGGCGTGCAGAAACCGCGGCTGGTATTCGAAGATCCGCACCCCGTCCCGAAGCAGTCGCTCATAAAACCGTCGCCCGATATAGCGAACGGCTGGATGGTCGGAACGAGGACCGGGCAGCAGCAGGCGAACATCGACACCCCGCTGAGCGGCACGTCGCAGAGCGCGCCGCAATTTCCAGGGGGGAACAAAATAGGCGGTGGACATCCAGACTTCATAGCGGGCATTGCGAATATGGGTGACAAATGACCGCATGATTTCTGAACGGGCATGGGCCCGCCCCTGGGTGGTCAACCGCCCCGAAGCATCACCCGGCAGCGGACCAGCTACGACCGCAGGATAAAACAATGGCCCCTTGGCCCAGAATTCCCAGGTCTCGCAGTACAACCGCTGCCAGTCCCAAACCACCGGTCCCCGCAGTTCCAGCATCGCCTCGTGCCAGTGACTGTTGGGATGTACTTCGGGATCAAACTTGTCGGTCAAGCCGGTGCCGCCGGTATAGGCCACCTCGCCATCGACCAGCAGCAGCTTGCGATGATTGCGAAACAGGTTGCGATGCCAGCGGTGAAAACGGATGGGGTTATAGCGAACCATTTCAATGCCGGCAACCTGAAGCCGTAAGCGATCGCGTTTTTGCAGACCGTAACAACCATAATCATCGAGCAACAAATGGACTTTGACACCGCGGCCGGCGGCTGCGGTAAAGGCGGCGATGAAACGATCGGACACCACCCCGGATTCCCAGAGATACATCTCGAGAAATATATAAGAGTGGGCGTTTTCGATGGCCTCCAGCATGGCGCGAAGATAAACCTTGCCATCGATCAGCAATCGAAAGGCATTGCCCTTCCTCCAGGTAAATCGATATTTTTCCTGCGAGAGACTGCTCATTCCAAACCACTTGTCCCTTCAATCAGCCAGGACCGAAGATATAGTCTTTGGCGATCATCAGTTGTATACATCAACAGCATACCGGCTCATGGGGGAAAAAAACAGGGCCAAATGAGGAGATCCCCACTTGGATTGAGGTTGAAACAGGTATACTGGGCAGGTATCAGGAAAGGAGACAAACCATGACAAACTCAAAAGAACGGGATTCGGCCGGTGTGAGTTGCGGCCAACCGACTGGGCACCGGGATCACCTCTGCCTGTTGATGGAGAAGGGAATGGTGGCACAGATCGCGGAGAGGACCCGTAATCCGGCCTTTTCCTGCGCCAATTGCGATGCCAGAGCCGACCAGAGCGAGGACCTCTGTCAACCGCGGCCGTTGAAACAAAAATAAACGGGCCCGCACCAAGGTGCGAGCCCGCAATGTTTCAACATGCATTTCCTGTTGCAGGAATTATCGGCTAGGCGGAGGTGATGCCAATTTACAGATGGCAGGTCTGCCGGGTCCAAACCATCCGGCGGCGACTGCGGCGGGAAAAACTCAGGCTGCAGGTATAACTCTGGCGCCGCTGAAGGGGTGCGCCCCAGGCCTTGGCCTTGGACCATAGTTGGCGCATTCGCCAGCTCGATCCGTCCTCCGCGGTCCTTTTCGGCTCGCAACCAGCGGCGGACATTTCCTCGAACAACTCGCCGTATTCAGCATCCATGAGCATAGTTTCCTTGGTCTAAATCAGGAGTTTTCATCTGACACAAATACACGGAATCAACCAAACTCCCGAAGATGGTATGACCACTTACCCAGGATGTCAAATGGCTATTTTTTTAAAATACCGTTTTTATATGTGTTTTTCGTTCTAATCCGTTTTAGAGTGGATGTCTCGCCCCCTTTATCGGGAATATTTTTTTGAGGTGGATACCCGGACGACGATTTAGAAACCGCGTTTACGCTTGTTTTGGCAATCGTCCGTTCTCTGGTATCGCCAGGAGGACTCATGGAAGTTGTTGCAGATGGGGGATGTTTCGTGTGCGGAAAGGAAAACCCTGGAGGGTTACAAGCCGTCTTCCACCAGGATTCGGACACCCGAAGTGCCCATTGTGAATTAAGCCTTGCAGAGACGTTCCAGGGTTGGCAGGGAATAATTCACGGTGGCATGCTGGCGACATTGCTGGATGAAACCGCCATCTATGCTTGCCGTAATGAAGTCGATCGGGTGGTCACTGCCGAACTTCAGGTCAAATACAAACAACCGGCCCGGGTCGGTGTCAACCTCAGGGTCTTCGCCAAAATCAGGGAGCGCAAAAGGAATATTTTTACCGTGGACGCCGAGGTCAGGCAGGAGGAGCAGTTGATTGCCCAGGCCGAAGTGCGGGTGTTTGCCTTAGCGGAAAAACCTTTAGAGGGGAACTAGAGTGGTTCAACAATAGCTTGAAATAACACTACCTATCTGTTTGCTTTTCTGCGGTTTTCCAATAGTCAAACAATTCACTTCTCCGCCGCACTCCAGCCGCTTCGGCCTGATGCAAAAAACAGCGTAGCACCTCTGAAGTGGCCCGAGCATCCCCAAGAGCCCGATGGCGGGCTTGATTAACAATGCCTAAATGCTCCGCGACAGCGTCGAGGGAACGACTGCGCAATCCATTGAGAAAACGCCGTGCCAAGGCCAGTGTGCAAAAGGTAGGAGGCGCAAAGGGATAACCGAGGCGGGCACTCTCGTAATCGAGAAACCGCTGGTCGAAGGGGGCGTTGTGGGCCACGAAACAGCTCTCACCCAAAAAATCGAGGTAACGGGGCAGCACCTCCTGAATCTTACGCTGCCCCCGGACCATGGCGGAACTGATCCCCGTCACCTCGGTGATTTTCCAGGGCACCTCGGTGCCTGGGTCGACCAGGGCTGAGAATTCTGCGTCGAATTCATAACCGCGCAACCGTACCGCCGCAACCTCGATGATCTGATTCACCCCCGGAGTGAATCCGGTGGTTTCCAGGTCGGTGACCACAAAGGTGAGCGCCCCAAGTTTCGGGTCTGCATCCTCCGAGTCGGTGAAAAATTCCAGCTGATCGATACGCCCCTCCCCTGATCTCAGGCAATCATCGCCACAGCGCCGCGCAGGCGTCGCAGGGTCTCGGCCTTGCCCAAGGCCGCCAGAACATCATAAATACTGGGGCTGACGGTATTGCCGACAATCGCCACCCGCACCGCCGGAGCAACCTTGCCGAGTTTCAACCCCATCGCCGCCATCACCCCGGTAAAGGCCTGACCAATATGGTCGGCATCGAAGGTCGAACACCCGTCCAGAGCCTCGACCAAAGCCGCCAACACCGGCTTAGTCTCCGCCGTCAAGCATTTGGCCACCGACTCCTGATCGAAAGCCACCTCGTGGAGAAAGAAAAACGCTGAGTCCTTGGCCATTTCCACCATGGTTTTTGAGCGATCCTGAAACAACTTCACCACCGTCGGCAGATCAGGTCCGCCAGCGGTTTCAACCCCTTCGGTGGTCAGGTAGTCCTGCAGTAGCGCGCCCAACCGTAGCGGATCGCCGGTTTTGATGTAATGGGCGTTAAGCCAGAGCAGTTTATCCGGATTGAAGACCCCAGCGGAGCGCCCGACCCCTTCGAGAGTGAATTTCTGGATCAAATCGTCCATGGAAAAGATTTCGTCATCCCCATGGGACCAACCGAGGCGCACCAGGTAGTTGACCATCGCTTCGGGAAGAAAGCCCATATCCCGGTAGACCATGACCGAGGTGGCGCCGTGGCGTTTGGAGAGCCGGCTTTTATCCGCCCCTAGAATCATCGGCACGTGGGCGAACTCAGGGACCGGATAGCCGAGGGCCTGATACATCACGATCTGCCGCGGGGTGTTGTTGACATGGTCATCGCCGCGGATCACCAGGGTCATTCCCATTAAAGCATCGTCGACCACGACCACGAAGTTGTAGGTCGGCGTGCCGTCGGTGCGCTGGATGATGACATCGTCGAGCTCGTCGTTGCGGAAGGTGATCGATCCCTTGATGCGGTCCTGAAAGGTGGTCTCACCTTCCTGGGGGGAGCGGAAGCGCACCACGAAGGGCTGATCGACAGGTTGGTCGCTGCGGTCCCGGCAAGTACCGTCATATTTGGGTTTGCCGCCGGATTTCATGGCGATTTCCCGCTTGGCATCGAGTTCCTCGGCGCTGCAGTAGCAGCGATAGGCTTTGCCTGCGGCCACCAGTTCCTGGACTTTTTCCTTGTAGAGACCGAAGCGCTCGGACTGGTAAAAGGGCCCTTCATCGTAGGAAAGACCGAGCCAATCCATCGCTTGCAGAATAGCATCCACCGATTCCTGGGTGGAGCGGGCGACGTCGGTATCCTCGATGCGCAGAACAAAAGCCCCCTGTTCCTTGCGGGCCAGCAGGTAGTTGAACAGTGCGGTGCGGGCACCGCCGATATGCAGATAACCCGTCGGGCTGGGGGCGAAACGAAGGCGCAGATCTGACATGTTCAACTCCATCATTGAAGGACTCAAAAAACGAAAAAAACTGGGGCCGCCCAGGAGCGACCCCGTGTCTATATACTGTAAGGCCAAGGCGAATGACAAGGGTTATTTGCGCTTCAGCGGACCACGATTCCGGCATAACCGACGACTGAGCTCTGGTCGCCGCTGACCGCGCCACTGTTGTCATACTCCACCAGGGAGGCTGCCCTGGCGCCGAGGACTCGCGCCGCGGCCAGCATCACCACCGCCGGCACCACCCCGCACATACTGATCCGCCCCTCCCGAACCGTGTGGTAGAGCCCTTCGGCATCGAGGGCCAGAATCCGATCGATGGCCCGCTGGTCTTTTTTCCGGGAAATGGTATCGGCCTCGAAATGATTCATATCCGAGCTGCACAGCATCAGCACCGGCGCAGCCTGGCGCTGCAAAACCCGCCCTATCCCCTCCCCTATCGTCAGCAACTGATCCAGCGGCGCCTGGGCCAGGCAGAGCGGCACAATGCGAGCCTGGGGCGCACGCACTTGCAGGAACGGCATCAGCACCTCCAGCGAATGCTCGGGAAGGTGGGCCTGATAGTCCTCGGCCAAGCCGGGGACCGACTGCAACAGTTCGGCGGCTAACGCCTCGGCGATGGCAATTGACCCCAAAGGGGTTTTCCACTCCCCTTGGGCAAAGACCGCGGCCCGCTGTCCATGGCCATGATGATTGGGGCCGAGGCAGAGAATTTGTTCGGAGAGATGGATTCCGGCGAGAGTTTTGCCGGCGATCGCCCCGGAATAGACGTAGCCGGCATGGGGAGCGATCACTCCGAGGGCCGGGACTGCGTCCTTCGCTGGGCCGAGCAGGCGGGTGACTTCCGCCCGCAGGGCGCTGGGATTTTCAGGATAAAACTGACCGGCGACGACCGGCGCACGAACCATGGGGGCCTCCTTCTGCCGTTAAAAAAAGGTGACGAAGAGCACTCTTGATCCGATCAACAGCAGCAGTATCGCGAAGATATTGATCAGTCTATCATGGGAGACCCGACCGGCTACTTTCACCCCGAACCGGGCCCCAATCATGGCGAAGGGAGCCACCAGCAGCATCACCATCAGGTTCACATACCCCAAAGAATAGGCCGGCAATCCCGTACGCTCCCAGCCATGCAGGATATAAGAAGCGGTACCGGCGATCGCCGAAACCACCACCAGAGCGCTGGAATTACCCACCGCCAGCTGTGCCGGGAGTTGCAGAAAATAGATCATCATCGGCACCGCGACGATGCCGCCGCCACCGCCGAAAAAGGCGGCAAAGGCCCCGGTAATTGAGCCAACCAGCAGCAATTGCTTCAGGGGTACGGGGGTTGAGCGCTCGGGAGGGAGATAGGAAGCCTTGAGAAACATGCTGCCACCAACGACCAGCAACATCAGGCCATAACAGCCTTTGAGCCAGACTCCCGGTATCAGGGCGGCCAAAGAACCGCCGAAAAATGCCCCTGCGACCCCTCCTGAAACAAGGGGACCTACATGCGGCCAGACGACGTTGCCATGCTTGCGATGGGACCAGGTGCTGGTCAGAGAGGTCGGCATGATGATCGCCAGGCTGGTACCGAAAGCGGCATGGACGATGAGTTCTGGGGGGTAATGCAACAATTTGAACAGGACCAGAAACAGCGGAACCAGGATGATGCCGCCACCGATCCCGAGCAGACCGGCAAAAAAACCGGCGCAGACACCAAGCAAGGGCAACAGCAGCTGAATCGGGGTGGAAAAAGGTTCCATGGATTTCCCCAAAATAAAAAGCCAGCCCCGTGAGGCTGGCTTTGTTATTTTTTGGAGGCCCCGGGCGGATTTGAACCGCCGATAAAGGTTTTGCAGACCTCTGCCTTACCACTTGGCGACGGGGCCTTAACGCTGTTGTCAGCGCCAAATGCCGGGTATGAATAGCAAAACACGCCCTCCATTGTCAAGGGAAATAATCTGGCAACCTGCCCTGCAGAGCGACGGCAACTGTGGCCATTGCGAAGATCAATCCCGACCAGGTCCGGCGGCAGAGCAATGGCTCTACTGACAGGGCCTTATTTGCCGAGCAGAATCGCTTGCAACTCGGCAACCCCAATCCCGACCAGGGAGGAACGCACGGTACAGCCATCCCCCTGCAGGCGTTCTGCCGGGTAGTTGTTGGTAATGGCCAGCACCGGCAATCCGGCACCACGGGCCGCAGCGATCCCGGTCGGGGTATCCTCGATGGCCAGGCAGCCATTGGCCTGGGAGCAAAGGTCGGGAGCCAGACAGCCCAGCTGCTGCAGAGCCAGACGATAGCAGGCCGGATCGGGTTTACTGACTGGCACATCATCGGCCGTGACCATCACCCGGAAGATGTTATCCAGTCCGATCTGGGTCAGGATCGGCAGAATGTCACTGCGTACCGCACCGCTGCAAAGCCCGAGGGGAAGATCGTAGGCCAGAGTGCGGATCAAACCCAACACCCCTGGATAAGGGGTCACGCCTCCAGCGACGACGGCGGCGAAAGTCTCGGCTTTTTCAGCCAGTAAATGCAGCAGCTTGGTTTTAGTCAGCGGCTTGCCGGCATTGGAGAAAAAGGCCCGAAACGCATCCCGATCGTCAAAGCCGGCATAATGTTCGAGATAATTCGCCCAACTGCAGGCAATTCCATAAGGCTTGAGCACCTCCATAAAGGCTTTATGATGGAAGGGCTCGGTGTCGACGATGATCCCATCGAAATCGAAAATGACGGCGGCGAGCATTTAAAGTTTTTCCATGACGGATTGTACCTTTCCGGCCATCGAATGGGTTGATTGATCCCGTCGATCATCAATCTTGATCAGGGTGGAAACCCGTACCGCACCGGCAGCAAAGGGAGATTCAACCATCTGCCGGATGACGGAAAAAATATCATCCAGTTCCCCCTCGATGATGGTTCCCATCGGCGTCAGCTGGTGTTTCATCCCAGAATTTTTGAGAATCTGCAGGCAACCGGCCACATAGGCCGAAACCCCCACTCCGACCCCCAAAGGTGTCACGCTGATTTCTACGACGGCCACCTACCCCCTCCTTTTCCTGTCGATAAAAGTGACCCGGCTAGTGGTCACTAAGACGGTCCACCTTGATCTGGACCTGATTTTGCGACTGACCGGAACCGAGGTTCCGCGCCAAAATCGCTTGACTGATCTCGTCACGGGACTGCAGATGACCGGCAAGATTGAACCATTGTCCAAGAGGAATCACGACCTTTGAGGTCAAGGTGCTGAAGGTTAATTCACCCCCCTGATCCTGCCGGTCCATGCTGGCCATATGAGGGGTCAATTCCAACTGCACTGACTCGGCGAGCAGTTGGGGCCGAACCCGGAAACCGGTCGAAACCTGGCGAAACTCGGTGCGCTGCGCCACGGCCAAGTGACGACCCGCAACGACCGCGAGTTCACTGGTGTAGGGAACCTCGCGGCCGACGGCGATATAACCTTCTTCACCATCAAGCACCAACAAAAACTGGTCGCTGGCCTGAGAACCTGTCCCCAGGGTTCGCTCGAAGCGTGCTGTCAGTTCCGTCGCCGACCTTGGTCCACTCTGAATGCCTCCGCCTATTGCCTCCTGCTGACCACTGGAGACGTTGCTGGCATTTTGACGAACGGAGAGGCGTAAGGTGCTGCGTTGAACATCGAGTTGGCGAACCAACCTCTCCATCTCTGCAAGGTCTTTTGCAGGCCCCTTAAGAATCAACTTGCCACCATAGGCAGAAACAGCACTCTCCTTCCCCAGGAGCGGTTCAAGGGTCGCAGCCAACTCAGTTGCCGGACGATGCCGCAATTCCACCACCTTGACATCGGCATAGGCAGGACTCAGGGCTCCCGGACACAGCAACCAACCCAGCATTGAAATCAACAGATAGCGTTGCAGCACGTAGTTTATCCCATCACGACGAAAGGCCGTTGCCGTAGCAATAATCAGCTATTGAGAGACCGCCGACGGTCAGCGCCTGGATACGAGGTCAAACGATTGCGACGCAGAGCATCCCGCCCGACCATCACCCAACGCCCGCTGCGGAGAAACATGCGGACCTGGTCTTCGGCCAACAATGCGTCCAACTTAAACGGCTTGACCAAGTCGTAGCGGCCATCAGCGTAGACGACACGAATCAGCATAGAACCTCCCCGAAGCCAACAACACTTCTACTCTCAACTAAACCACGTTGGGCCGCGATTGCAACTTGATAAAGCAGAGAGGGGGACGAGCTTCAACGGGCCGAAATCAGCCGACCCGCCAGAGGTTCCTCATGGAAAAAGGTAAAAGGAATGGAAGAGATCGCCATCCCAAGATTCTGCTGAATCGCGAAATGCAGATGAGGGCCGCTCGAGAACCCGGTATCGCCAGAGAACCCGATCGCCTGGCCGGTAGAAACTTTTTGACCGGGGAGGACCTGAACACTTTCAAGCATCAGGTGGGCATAGATGGCCATGGTGCCGTCCTCATGGAGAATGCGGATAAAATTGGCCCGTTCCATCAACTCGGCGCGGTCGGTCCCTCCGGCATAGTAATCGTTGGCCACTTCCATCACCACCCCGCCACGGGCGGCACACAAGGGCGTACCGACCGGCATGGCAATATCCACCGCATATCGGCTCTCAGGGTTCTGATGGCTGAAAGACCCGTTGAAACCCTGGGACACCGGAAAACTCCCCCGGCAAAAAGGCGCAGCATAAGCAGGTTGCGAGGGGGCCACGCCCGGCGACCCGGGAACCCAGGTCCACTGATAGCGATAGGACCAACTCTGATCCTCCTGAACCGGAGCCAAACGAGTCAGCTCAGTCTCCTGTCTTGGCGGAACGACAAAGCGGGCGGGAAATGCAACGCTGCTCTGGACGTTCTTCTGCTCGGCCCAGGTAATTTGCAGTTCCACCGGGCCGTCATAGTCATTCACCGCCATCACCACCGGACGCTCCTTGGTCCCCCGGTGAACCAAAGAAACCTTCCGCTTCGCCTGGCCGGGATTGATTTGGCGTACCTCCACCGGCTTGGTTCCACCCGGGCTTTTATCGGTAAAAACGAGTCTGCCAGTTTCGTCCCGATATTTATAGAGTTTCTCGGCTCGAGCGGAACCCGGGACCAGGAAAAGTCCTAGCAGCAGAAGAAAAATGGTTGGTTTCCCCCAGCTCTCAAACCCCACGGTTCAGTTCATCCAATTGTTGATTCAAGGTCCAGTAGTCATATATGTAGCCAATCAGGAAAAGGCCCCCGGTCAGCAGATACAACAACCCGGTGAACCATTTTCCCAGGTACATTCGATGAATGCCGAACAGCCCCAAAAAGGTGAGCAGGACCCAGGCGACATTGTAATCATAGGGTCCATTGCTGAAGCGCCGGGCAGCCGAGCGATCCATGCCGGGGATGAGAAACAGATCGACCAGCCAGCCGATACCGAGCAGGCCAAGGGTGAAAAAATAGATGGTTCCGGATACCGGCTTGCCGTAATAAAAGCGATGGGCGCCGAGAAAACCGAAAATCCACAGCAGATAACCGATGATGAGGCGATGCCCCTGATCCTGACCTGTCACGAAAGCCTCCCGTTAAAAATTGAAAAAAAACACCCCGAACCACAGGTCCGGGGTGTCATTTATTTTGGAGCGGGAAACGAGATTCGAACTCGCGACTTCAACCTTGGCAAGGTTGCACTCTACCACTGAGTTATTCCCGCATATAGGGCTCGCGAGGCCGCGAGCGGTGCTATTAGTATCAAAAGGCCACCGGGGAGTCAACTGTAAATTACAGAAAATCTTCCATCCCAAGCACAACAAAGGAAATCTTGTTTCGGGCAGCGACGGAAGGAAAAATTCTACAGCACGGCTCCTTTAGCTTGTTTGTATTGGCGCTGAAAGTTTTTGACCTTGACCACGTAATTCTGGGTTTCCTGATAGGGGGGGATGCCGCCGAAGCGCTTAACCGCGTTGGGGCCGGCATTGTAGGCCGCCAGGGCCAGTTCGACATTGCCGCCGAACTCATCCAGCATCAACCGCAGGTAGCGACTGCCCCCTCGGATATTGTCTTCTGGATCGAAGGGATCGGACACCTGCATGTCGCGGGCCGTTTCGGGAATCAACTGCATCAACCCCTGCGCCCCCTTATTGGAGCGGGCTTGGGGGTTATAGTTGCTTTCGGCTTTGATCACCGCCCGCACCAGAGCGTCATCGAGGCCGTAATGATTGGAATAGCGACTGATGATATCGTCGAAACTAACCAGCATGGAACCGGATTTGGCCGGTGTGGCCGCGGGCGCATTGGCCACAGGGCGCTTGGTTTCCTTCATGATCTTGACGCATTCGCCACCGGTGTACATATTGGTCAGCAGCATGCCGCCACCAGGGGTCTTGCATTGATATATGTCGGCATTGCTCCAATTGGCTGTGGTCAGCAAAATGACCAAACAACCGAACAATACCCGCATTTTCGAAACGTATCGAATCATGATGATCCAGTCTTGAAGGCAACGGGGGAAACTATAACGAAAAACCATCAGTATTTCAACCTATTTAGCCAGCCAAATCACTTGACAAGCCCAGGCGTCGAGCCGATAATGTCGCGTTTACAGCATCTAACATGGTAGGATTTCTCAGAGTACGCGTTTATCCCTTGCAATTTTTTAGCCGAAATTTTGCCGATCAACGATGATCCGCCCTTGTGAGGCCATCATGCAAAGCACCTCAGATTTCCTTGTCATCGGTAGCGGTATTGCCGGACTCTCCTTCGCCCTGAAAGTTGCCGACCGCGGCACGGTAGCGATTGTCACCAAGCGGGAAATTTCCGAAACCGCCACCAACCTGGCCCAGGGGGGGATTGCTTCAGTCTTTTCACCCGAGGACTCCTTTGCCGACCATGTGCGAGACACAATGGTCGCCGGTGTCCATCTCTCCCACGAAGACGTGGTGGCGCGGGTGGTGGCCTCCGGCCCTCAGGCTATCCAGGATTTGATCGACTGGGGGGTGCAGTTCTCCCGTAATGCCGACGATCAATATGATCTTACCCGGGAAGGCGGCCACAGCCACCGACGCATTCTGCACGCCAAGGATGTCACCGGACGGGAGATCGAACGGGCCCTGGTCGCTGCGGTCAAAGCGCACCCCAATATCCAGGTGCATGAAAACCATATTGCCGTCGACCTGATCACCGAGGCCAAACTGGCCCACCGCCGCCTCAGCCCCAACCGCTGTCTGGGCGCCTATGTGCTCGACATCCAAACGGGCAAGGTCGGCACCTACGGCGCCCGCCATACGGTGCTGGCCACGGGAGGTGCCGGTAAGGTTTATCTCTATACCTGCAATCCCGACGTGGCCAACGGCGACGGCGTCGCCATGGCCTACCGGGCCGGGGCGACCATCGCCAATATGGAGTTCATGCAATTCCATCCGACCACCCTCTACCATCCCCACGCCAAGTCCTTCCTGATCTCCGAAGCCGTGCGCGGCGAAGGGGCGATTCTGCGCCGCAAAGACGGCACCCCCTTCATGCCCCAGTACCATGAGTTGAAGGACCTGGCACCCCGAGACATCGTCGCCCGAGCCATCGACAACGAGATGAAAACCCACGGCGATGACTGCGTTTTCCTCGACATCACCCATCGCTCCGCCGACTACATTCGAGAACGCTTCCCAAATATCTACGAAACCTGCCTCTCCTACGGCATCGACATGACCACCGATCCGATTCCGGTGGTGCCGGCCGCCCATTATCTCTGTGGTGGAATTCAGGTAAATCTGGACGGCGAGTCTGATATCGACAACCTCTTCGCCATTGGCGAAGTCTCCTGCTCGGGACTGCACGGAGCCAACCGCCTGGCCAGCAACAGCTTGCTGGAAGGGGTGGTTTACGCCGACTGGGCCGCCCGCTGCTGCCTGGAACGACTGGCGGAACCGAGCGTCCCCTTCCCCACCATTGACCACTGGGACTGCGGCAGCGCCACCAACAGCGATGAAGAGGTGGTAGTCGCGCATAACTGGGACGAGATCCGCCGCTGCATGTGGAACTATGTCGGCATCGTCCGCTCTACCAAGCGGCTGGTGCGGGCATTGCGGCGGATTCAGATGATTCAGGAAGAGATTGCCGATTACTACTGGAACTTCTACCTGACCTCCGACCTGGTGGAACTGCGCAACATTGCCACCGTGGCTGAGTTGATCGTGCGCTGCGCCTTGCAACGGCAGGAAAGCCGGGGCCTGCATTACACCATCGACTTTCCGGAGACCGACGACCTCCACTGGAAGCGGGATACCATCATCCGCAAAACTTTCTGATATTTTTGGGAGAGCCCCTTGGACATTGATCAGATTCGCCAGGAAATCGACCGTTTGGACAGTGAATTGCTGCGCATATTCAATGAGCGCGCCGATCTAGCTCTGCGCATCGGCGAAATCAAAAAGCAGTTCGGCATGGCAGTTTACGACCCGGAACGGGAAAAACGAATTTTTCGACGGATGCAGGAGAACAACCCGGGACCGCTTGAAGATGGGGCCATTATCCGTCTTTTCGAGCGGGTGATTGACGAATCGCGGCGCCTGGAACGCCTCATGACGAAAGGACTCTGACCATGCTGGTGATCATGAAAAAAGCCGCGAACGAATCCGAACTCGAAGGGGTCAAGAGCTACCTCATCGACCGCGACTTCGATTTCCACCAATCAACCGGCGCCAACCGCATCATTCTCGGGGTCATCGGCCATACCGCGGCGATCAACCAGGGAGAACTGCGCAGCTTACCCGGTGTGCTGGAAATTTTCAAAATCCCCGAAGAACACTGATTCCGTCCGACTTCCCGCAATAAAAAAGGGCGCCCGCAAAGGCGCCCTTTTTCATGTTATTTCGAAGGGATCAGCCAACCACCTGGGTGCGGGTGAAAACCGCTCGCAGAGGAATCCCCTCCGGCTCGATATTTTCCCGGGCGCCTTCTTCCCGATCGACCAAAGTGATGATGCCAACAACGTTCAATCCCTCTTGGCGGGCCCGATCGACGGCTTTGAGGGAGGACCCACCGGTAGTGGTCACATCTTCCACGATCACCACCCGGGCACCGGGTTTGAGGTTCTTGCGCCCCTCCAGCCACTGGCCGGTGCCATGGCCTTTGGGTTCTTTCCGAATGATAAAAGCCGGGATCGGGTTCCCTTCCATCGAACTGATCATCGAGGTGGCGGTGGCAATGGGGTCCGCCCCCAGAGTCAAGCCGCCGACCCCTTCGATCGGCCCGGGAAAGTGCTGCAACTCGGCATAAAACGCCTTGCCGACCAGCACCGCACCCCGGGGGTGCAGAGCGGTCTGCTTGCCGTCGAAATAGAAATTACTCTTACGACCCGAGGCCAGGGTGACTTCCCGCTGTTCGTAGGAAAGCTCCCGAATGATCCCCATCAGCTCTTCTCTCTCCGTCATGACTCTCCTCCTGGCAATGGCATGGAACGCTGGGTAGCAAAACCAGAGCCTGCAGCCGCAGGCATCCGGATCAATTAAAACAGCCCGAGCTGGCTATCGGCTTTGAGGCGGGGGAATTTCACCGGATAGTTGCCGGAGAAACAGGCGTCGCAGAAATGCCCCGGACTGCCGTCGGGGGCCCCAGCCGCCAAACGCACCCCTTCATGGGAGAGATAACCCAGGGTGTCGGAGGTCACGTAGCGGTTGATCTCCTCGATGCTGTGGGAGGAGGAAATCAACTCTTTGCGGGTCGGGGTATCGATGCCGTAATAGCAGGGGTAGCTGGTCGGTGGGCTGGAGATACGCAGATGGATCTCCTTGGCGCCGGCGTTGCGAATCATTTTGATGATCTTGCGGGCGGTGGTGCCCCGCACCAGCGAGTCGTCAATGACCACGACCCGTTTGCCTTCGATCACTTCGCGCACGGTATTGAGCTTGATCTTGACTCCGAAATGGCGAATCGACTGCTGCGGTTCGATAAAGGTGCGGCCGACGTAATGGTTGCGGATCAGGCCGAGCTCGAAGGGAATCCCGGACTGCTCGGCATAGCCGAGAGCGGCGGGAACCCCAGAGTCGGGGATGGGAATAACCACATCGGCTTCCACGGCGTGTTCCCGGGCCAATTGCCGGCCAAACTCCTTGCGCACACTGTAGACGTTGCGGCCGAAAATATTGCTGTCGGGCCGGGCGAAATAGACGAATTCGAAAATACAGGGGGACGGGGTGACTTTGCCGAAGGGGTGGTAGGACTTGAGCCCCTCCTTATTGATCACGACCATCTCCCCGGGTTCAATTTCCCGAATAAACTCGGCCTCAATCAGATCGAGAGCACAGGTTTCCGAGGCCAGAACATAGGCGCCGTCGAGCTTGCCGAGGACCAGCGGCCGAAAACCGTTGGGGTCGCGCACGCCGACCAGGCGGGTTTCGGTGAGAAAAACCAGGCTGTAGGCACCGCGGATGGCCGTGAGCGCCTCGGTGACCCGGTCGGGAAGCGCTTCGCTCTTGGAATGGGCCAGCAGATGAATGATGACTTCGGTATCTGCGGTAGTGGAGAAGATTGAGCCGCGATTTTCCAGCTCGTTGCGCAACTCCTGGGCGTTGACCAGGTTGCCGTTATGGGCCACGGCAATGCTGCCTCGGACATAATCAACCATGATCGGCTGGGCGTTTTTGATGCCGTTGCCGCCGGCAGTGGAATAGCGCACATGGCCGATGGAGCTCTCGCCGGGAAGGCTGTCGAAAATCGAGTCTTTCTTGAACACGTCGGCGACCAACCCCATCCCCTTGTGCATCCGCAGGACCTGGCCGTCGGAGGCTGCAATGCCGCAGCTCTCCTGACCGCGATGCTGCAGGGCATACAGCCCAAGATAGGTCAGATTGGCGGACTCGGGATGACCGAAAATCCCGAAAACCCCGCACTCGTCTTCAAATTTATCAAACATGCAAGCACCTGGCTCCTTCAGCAAACTGTGGAGTTTCTAACGCAGAAACAATTGGTTACAGATTTTAATCTGAGAATGACCTGAACGAATCCTAGCATGAGTGAGCGGATAAATGCTACCCCGGCCGATACTCGTGTAACAAGGTTCAGGCCAGATGCTGGCGGATGTAGCGAACCGCGTTCTGATAGAGCCAAAGCCCCATCCCCTCTTCCGGCAACTCTTCCCGGGTCCAACGGGGGTGATGGGTGCGGTGGACAAAGGCCTCGGGATGGGGCATCAGGCCGAAAATCCGCCCACTTTCATCGCAGATGCCGGCAACGGCCGCCATCGAACCGTTGGGGTTATGGGGATAATCCATGGTGGGCTCGTTGCTGACCGGGTCGGCATAGCGCAGCACCACCTGACCGCGCTCGCTCAAGGATTGCAGCAGAGCATCGGATTCGGCAATGAACTTCCCTTCGCCATGGCGCACCGGCAGGTAGAGGTCGGTCAGTCCCTGGGTATAGACGCAGGGGGAGGACGGGTCGACTTTCAGCTGCGTCCAGCGATCTTCGAAGCGTCCGCTGTCATTGTGGGTCAGGGTGGTGTGCTGCACCGGGCGCCCCTGCTCCAGACCTGGCAACAGCCCCATTTTCACCAGCAACTGAAAGCCGTTGCAGACCCCCATAACCAGTTTTCCGGCCTCGATGAAGCGCAGGATCTGATCGGAGAGATGCTCCTGGCTCCCCTGAACCGGGGCATGCAGCAACCGGTTGGCCCCGGCCTTGGCGCTGCCGAGGTCGTCGCCGTCGAGGAATCCACCGGCCAGATTGAGCATGTGATAGTCGTCCAACCGGACCCGGCCAGAGAGCAGTTCGGAAATATGGGCGATATCGGCAACTTCGGCCCCTGCCAGCCGACAGGCATTGGCGACTTCCCGCTCACAGTTGGTACCGTTGCCGGTAATGACGATGGTTTTGACTTGTTTTGCCATGCTTATAGCTCCCGCAGAGGCGCCTGCCATGCCTCTTTCAATTCGAGGATATCGCTGTCGATGATCGCCTGTCCAGCCAGGGTCAGCTGCAGTCGTGGTTCGGCGGTCACCTCGCCGATCATGTTGGTAACCTGCCCGGCAAACAGCGCTTCGAAGGCCGCCTGGTTTTCAGGGCGCACCGTGACCAGCAAACGGCTCTGGGACTCGGAGAAGAGAAGGGTGTCGACCCGCAGAGCCTCCTCGACCGCCACCTTGCCCAGATCGGCCTGAATACCGAAACCGCCGGCAAAGGCCTTCTCGGCCAGAGCGACCCCGAGGCCGCCATCGGAGAGATCATGACAGGAGCGGATCAGCCCGGCGCGCTGAGCGGCATTGACGGCTTTGTAGCGAGCCAAAGCCACGGTCGCATCGACCTTGGGGACATTGCTTCCGAGCACTCCGCGGGAGCTGTAATATTCCGAACCGCCACACTCATCGCGGGTCACGCCGAGCAGATAGACCAGATCGCCGGGGCGCTTGACGTCCATGGAGACCGCCTGCCGCACATCCTCGATCTTGCCGATGACCGAGAACAGCACCGTCGGCGGAATTGAAATTTTGGTGTCGCCGATCTGGTAATCGTTCTTCATTGAGTCTTTACCGGAAATCAGCGGCACGCCCATGGCCACGCAATAGTCATACAAAGCCTTGTTGGCCCGCACCAGCTGAGCCGCCTTGTATTCACCATCGGGGGTTTTCTCGCTCAACACCGGGTCGCACCAGCAGAAGTTGTCGAGACCGGCGACATGTTCGATGTTGCCGCCAACGGCGACGAAGTTGCGCAGACCCTCGTCGATGGCGCAGGCCATCATGTGGTAGGTGTCGATATCGGAATAGCTCGGGCAGATGCCGTGGGAGACTACGATCCCTTCAAAAGAATCGAACAGCGGCCGGAACACCGCGGCGTCGGATGGACCGTCATTGGCCACCCCGACCAGAGGCTTGATCACCGTGCCGGCCTGAACCTCGTGGTCGTAACGGCGGATCACGCTCTCCTTGGAGCAGATGTTGAGCCGCCCCAGCAGAGTGCCGAGGGTGGCGGCAAGATTCTCTGGCACAGCCAGATCCGGCTCGCTGAGATTCTTCGGCACCCACTTGGCCGGCAGCACCAGTTGCGGAACCCCCTGGTGCAGGAATTCCATATCGAGGTAAGCAACCGTCTGGCCGTTGTAGAGGCAATGGAAATAACCACTGTCGGTAAACACCCCGAGGTCGGTGGCTTCCACATCCATCTCCTTGGCCAGGCCGATGAACTCCTCCAGCTTGTGCGGCGGCACCGCCAGGGTCATGCGCTCCTGGGCCTCGGAAATGAGGATTTCCCAGGGCTGCAGGCCAGGGTACTTGAGAGGGGCGCGGTCGAGGTGCATTTCGAAACCGCCGGTATCCTCGCTCATTTCCCCCACCGAGGAGGAGAGTCCGCCAGCGCCATTGTCGGTCATGGAGTTGTAGAGGCCGCGATCCCGGGCCACCGCCAGGAAATCAAACATCCGCTTCTGGGTGATCGGGTCGCCGATCTGCACCGCCGTTACCGGAGAGCCCTCGTGGAGTTCTTCAGAGGAGAAGGTGGCGCCGTGGATGCCGTCCTTGCCGATCCGGCCACCGGTCATAACGATATGATCGCCAACCAGGACCTTTTTCTCATGGGACGGTTTACCGGCCAGGCGGGAGGGCATCAGCGCTGCGGTGCCACAGTAAACCAGGGGCTTGCCGGCGAAGCGTTCATCGAAGACGATGGAGCCGTTGACGGTCGGAATGCCGCTCTTGTTGCCGCCGTGCTCGACCCCTTCGACCACCCCTTCGAAAATCCGCCGCGGATGCAGCAACCGGGGCGGGAGCGGTTTTTCGTAAAAGGGCGAAGCGAAGCAGAAGACGTCGGTATTGAAGATCGGCCGGGCCCCCATTCCGGTGCCGACGCTGTCGCGATTGACGCCGACGATGCCGGTCAAGGCTCCCCCGTAAGGATCGAGGGCGCTGGGGGAGTTGTGGGTTTCGACCTTGAACACCATGCTCCAGTCGTCGTTGAAACGAATAACCCCGGCGTTGTCCTTGAACACCGAAAGACAGTAGTCCTTGGCGCCGAGGCGGGCGCGGATGTCGCGGGTCGCACCGACGATGTAGGTCTTGAACAGGGAGTCGATGGTTTCTTTCTGCCCCTGCTCGTCTTCGTAGTCGATGCGGGCGGCAAAGATCTTGTGCTTGCAGTGCTCGCTCCAGGTCTGAGCCAGAGCCTCGAGTTCGACATCGGTCAGACAGGGGCCGAGTCCCAGAGCGACCCGGGAGGCCAGAAACGCCGGATCGGCGGCCTGGCTCTGCAGACATTTCATCTCTTCGAGATTCAGCGCCAGCATGCCATCGCGGCTGATCTGCAGCAGTTCAGCATCGGAAACGTTGAGATCGATTTCCCGCACACAGGGTTCGCTGTCGCTGGTCACCCGGGGAATGGTCGCGGGGACCCCGACCTGAGGATCGAATTCGCCGGCGGTCAGAATGGTCCAGCGCTGGATCAGACCGTTGGCGAGAAAACCGGTGGTGATGCGCTCGGCGGTCTCCTTATCTAGTGCCCCGCGCAGCAGATATTGGGTGGAGGTATAAACCCCTTCTCCAGCAGCGAAAGGGCGTCCGGTCTGATACTGGATCGCTTCCCGGGCGGTGCGGCCGACGTTGTCGGTGACGCCGGGGCGATAGCCAACTTCGATCAGCACATCGAAATTGCGGGCCAGCGGTCGATTGATCGCCACCTCCTGGATCACCGGGTCGGAAAAAGGCCCGGCTGCGGCCGCTTCGATTTCGTTTTGGCTCAAGGCCGCATCGACCGTATAGACATCAAGGGTGCTCACCCCTTCGACCTGCAGACCAAGATGCTCCTTAAGTTCCCGACGGATGCGTTCCCCACGCGGGTCCTTGATCCCGTCTTTGAGCCCTACCACGATTCTCCAAACCATAACGTCTCCTCAAGTTTCACGCCGGCAGCGGTTATTCCGCGCTGACTGAATATTTTCGGTCTTTATGCTTGAAAGCAGCAACTGGCCAGATCCTGCCGGCCGATAATCAATTGGGGGGCACAGCAATTTTGCCTGCTGAGAACCTGTTGCGCACTGGCCGAAGCCAGGGCGGGACGATTGTTGACTTCACTGAGATGGGCAAGAAAGACAGCCTCCAGTCCTTCCCATAACAGCGACTCGAGAAGGTCGGCGGAGGCCGCATTGGAGAGGTGGCCGTGGTTGCTGCGTACCCTCTGCTTGAGGGGCCAGGGATAAGGACCATCCCGCAGCAGTTCTTCATCGTGGTTGGACTCCAGAATCAAGACCCGGCTCTTCTGCAGGGAATCTTTGACCAGGCGGGTGGCGATCCCCAGATCGGTCGCGATACCAACCTGCCCCTCGGTAGCGCTCAGGGTGAAACCGACCGGAGCGCTGGCATCGTGGGTGACCGCAAAGGCGCCGATCTCCAGATCGCGAAACTGCAGACGAGAACCGCTCTCGAATTCTCGCACATCGGCGACCTTGCCGAGCCGCGGCAGGGCCTTGAGGGTCTGGTGATGAGCAAACAACGGCAGTCGATGGCGCCGCACCAGCGGTCCGAGCCCCCGGCAATGATCGCCATGTTCGTGGCTGACCAGCACCCCGTGGAGATCGGCGGCCGACACTCCGATACCGGCCAGCCGTGCTTCGATCTCCCGGGCCGAGAGTCCCGCATCCACCAGGACCCGGCTCTCCCGGGATTCGATATAAATGGCATTGCCCTTGCTGCCGCTAGCCAGTAAACAGACCCGCAATCGACGTCCCTAATCCCCCCTCGAGCGCTGTTTATATACCGAAAAAGCCCTTGCTCCGCAAGGGAAAAGGAGCCTTTGGCCTATTCTGCGCGGTCCATTTCATCCGCCTGCACGGCATGCACCGGCAGCAATATATGGAAGGTTGAACCTGGGCAATTTTCCGGGTCATGCCCTGAACTATCGACCCAGATCTCCCCGCCGTGCATTTCGATAATGCCTCGTACAATGGTCAATCCGAGACCGGTGCCACGACTTTTGAAGGCAACCTTGCCGGTGGAATGTTCTTCGATTTTTCCGACTTCGTAAAACTTTTCAAAGATATGCATTTGCTCGGCCGCTGCGATACCGATACCGGTATCTCTGACCTCGATTTCCACATAGGGCTGGAAGGTCGTACCAATGTATTTGAGCGGAGCAGCAGTGGTGGAGGGGGTCGCATGGGGTTGCCGCAGGCTTGCAAGGGCCCGGGAACTGACAGTGATCTGGCCGCCATCGGGGGTAAACTTGATGGCGTTGCCGATGATATTGGCCAAAGCCTGCCGCAGTCGCTCCGGATCGCACAAAACCTTTTCGAGATTCGGTGCGAGGTCGACACTCAGGGTCTGTTGCCTGCGGGCCAGGGGAAAATCACATTCCCGGGCCACGGTTTCAATCAGGCTGTTGATATCGGTTTCCCGGTAGCGCAGCAGCAGGCGCCGGCTGTCGAGCATGGAAACATCGACCATGTCCCGGACGATATTGGACAGTCGCTCGCCGGCATCGGCAATATATTGAATCAGTGGCACCACCGCTTTGTCGAGCTTGCCTTCCATTTCGCTCAGCAGCAGATCGGTGTAGCCGACAATCACCGTCAAGGGTGTTTTCAGCTCATGGGAGGCAACTCCGAGGAAGGAATCCTTCATCTGATTGAGCCGTTGCAGCTCCCGGGTGCTCTTCTCCAGGTTGTCTTTGGTTTCCCTCTCCAGGGTCACGTCGCGGTAGATGGCCTGGACCATGGGAGTGCCATCCTTGCCGACCACCGGAGAGAATTTCCCCCAGCCAACCAGACGGCGGTGGTCGCCGGGACGTTCGAAGCTGATTTCGGTTTCCAACGACTCGCCGCCCAGCACCCGCTGATGCAGGCCATATTGCCCATCGAGGTCATCGACTTTGATCTGCGCCAGGAAAGAAAAAATGTTTCGCCCTTCGACCCGCTTGCGCGGCAGGCCGAAAAAGTTTTCCGCCGCCTTGTTCAACAACACCAGATGGTCTTCATTATCGCTGACGACGATGGCATCGCTGGCGTTTTCCAGCAGGGAGCGATACATCTCCCGACTACGGCGCAGTTCGACCCCGATCCGCTCGAGGTTTTCATAGGAGTCCTGCAGATTCAGGTTGGTCTGTTCCAGTTCCCGGTAGTTCTGCCGCAGCTTGACATCCCGCTCCTGCAGCGACTTCGCCATCTCTCCCAAAGCACCACCGAGTTCGGCGAAATCGTTGGTCGATAGACTTGGGATGTCGACCCGGAACTGCCCACCGGCAATCTCTTTGGCGACGGCTGAAAGCCGATGAATGGGGCGAACCAGATCCCGCTTGGCGAACAGCACCACCAGGCTGAAGACCACCAGCAAGGCTCCGCCAAGCAGCAGAAAGGAGCGGCGAAACACCAGCTCTGCCCGTTGATCAAGGGCTGTTTCGGGAAATCCGATGCGGATTCGACCGGCCAGGCGACCGTCGATATAGTTGACCGGGATGGTTACGTCAAAATAACGACCGCCCTGCTGGTTGACCAGCAGGGCGGTGGAGGGATTGAGCGCGGAAACAAACTGACTGCCGTCCAGATGGGTCAGAGCAGGATCGCTGCTGTACAGGGGGGTTCCAGTGCTGTCTTCGATCAGGCAGTAGACGATTTCGGGGTCGGTGGCCACCAACTGCTGGCATTGCCCGTCTATTCCCTCGATGCCAGCCAACGGCAAGCCCAAGGCCAGAACCCCTTCGACCGCCCCCTTGAGCCCGGCGGCAAGACTCTGACAACGCAACACGATACTGTCGCGATAGTCGCGACGAAACACCTCGATATTCAACCCGGTATTGACAAGGATCGTCAGGGTCAGAACGAGAAAGGCGAAAACCAGGATTTTTCTTTCCAGGGAGCTTTTCATGGCTGGTGGCAGACCGGCTTTCGCCCGGAGGGAAGGACAGAGCCCACCAGAGCGGAAAAAACATGGGTACAGACCAATACTCAGGCCCTTCAAAACAACCCCGTGGGGTTGTTGCCATTAACTGCAAACAGATAGCACATCACCTGCAAAAGGGCAACAACACAATCCTTTCCCAGCGAATTGGGGTTGACGGCCAAGGGGTCATTGGCTATTCTTCGCAGGTGTTCCTATTGTGTCGGTTCCTCCTGTCAGATCGCCATCTCTCAGTCTGTTTCATCATTCCCCCGCGGAGGTTTTCCCATGGCAGCAAAAATCGCTATTAATGGCTTTGGCCGCATCGGTCGCAATGTTTTCAGGGCCGCACTTCAATCCCCTGATGTTGAGATCGTTGCTATCAATGACTTGACCGATCCCGCGACCCTGGCCCACCTGCTCAAATACGACTCAGTCCAAGGCACTTTTGCCGCCGAAGTGTCCGCCGATGCGGAAAACCTCATCGTCAATGGGCGCAAAATCAAAGTTCTGAAAGAAAAAAACCCGGCGGCCCTGCCCTGGAAAGCTTTGGCCACCGATATCGTCATCGAGTCGACCGGCCACTTCACGGATCGGGATGACGCCGCCAAGCACCTTCAGGCCGGCGCCGGCCGGGTGCTGATCAGCGCCCCCGGGAAAAATTCCGACCTGACCGTCTGCATGGGGGTCAACGAGGGGGACTATCAACCTGCCAAACACCAGGTCATTTCCAACGCCTCCTGCACCACCAACTGTCTGGCCCCGGTGGCCAAGGTATTGATGGAAAGCGTCGGCATCGTCAAGGGGCTGATGACCACTGTGCACTCCTATACCAATGATCAGCAGATTCTCGACCTGCCTCACAAAGATTTGCGCCGGGCCCGGGCCGCCGCTCTGTCGATGATTCCGACCACTACCGGCGCGGCCAAGGCTGTCGCCCTGGTGCTGCCAGAGCTCAAGGGGAAACTCGACGGTATGGCCGTGCGGGTTCCGACCCCCAACGTCTCGCTGGTCGACCTGGTTATCGAAACCGCTCGCCCGACCACTGTTGAAGAAGTCAACGCCGCCATGAAAACAGCCGCCGAGGGGCCGCTCAAGGGGATTCTGGTTTACAGCGAACTCCCCCTGGTCTCCTGCGACTTCAATGGGTCGCCGGCCTCGGCATCGGTCGACTCTCTCTGCACCACCGTGATCGGCGGAACCATGGTCAAGGTCCTGGCCTGGTACGACAATGAGTGGGGCTACTCCAACCGGATCCTCGATCTGGCCACCCTTATCGCCCGCAAGGGTTAATTTCAGTCACGAGGCCTACCGGGGCAGGACCAACAGGTCCTGCCCCGTTCTTTCTGATACCTCCCTGCCCCCACCGAGGAAACCGTCATGCAAGAAAAAATGACCATTCGCGATATCCCCCTCAAGGGTCGCCGGGTTTTCTGCCGAGTCGACTTCAATGTCCCTTTTGACGCTGAAGGTCAGATCACCGATGCCACCCGAATCACCTCCGCGCTACCGACCATTAAGATGATTATCGAGGCCGGAGGACGCCTGATCCTCGCCTCCCACCTGGGCCGGCCCAAAGCCGCTCCCAATCCGAAATACAGTCTGGCCCCGGTGGCCCCGTATCTGGCCAATCTGCTCGGCTGCCCGGTTACCATGGCCAACGACTGCATTGGACCGGAGGTGGAGAAGCAAGTGGCCCAGTTGCAGGACGGCCAGGTGCTGTTGCTGGAGAATGTTCGCTTTCATCCCGGGGAAGAAAAAAACGACCCCGAATTCGCCCGGCAGTTGGCCAAACTGGCCGAGGTTTATGTCAATGACGCCTTCGGCACGGCCCATCGCGCCCATGCCTCCACCGAAGGGGTTGCCCGACTGCTCTCCCCTGCCCTCTCCGGCTTGCTGATGGAGCAGGAAATCCGTTACCTTGGGCTGGCTCTGGCCGCCCCGAAGAGGCCCCTGGTCGCTGTTATCGGCGGGGCCAAGGTCAGTGACAAGATCATGGTGATTGAAAACCTGCTCTCCAAGGTCGACAGCCTGCTGATCGGCGGCGGAATGGCCTACACCTTTCTGCGCGCCCAGGGTTTCAGCGTCGGCAAATCGCTGGTGGAAGAGGACCGCATCGAGTTGGCGAAAACCTTGTTGCAGAAAGCCGAGGATCAAGGCGTCAAGCTGTTGCTGCCGCAGGACCATGTCATCGCCGCAGAATTCAAGGCCGACGCCGCCCACCGGATCTGCAGCAACAACGATTTTCCTGCTGACTTGATGGCCCTCGACATCGGCCCCAAAACCATTGCCAGCTATGCCGACACCCTGGCCAAGGCCCAAACGGTGATCTGGAACGGCCCGATGGGGGTGTTTGAATTCGACGCCTTCGCTACCGGGACCATGGCGGTGGCCCAGGCGATTGCCGACTCCTCTGCGCTTTCGATTATCGGCGGCGGCGATTCGGTGGCCGCGGTCAATAAAAGTGGCCTGGAGGGCCGCATGACCCACATTTCCACCGGCGGCGGAGCTTCCCTGGAGTTTCTCGAAGGTCGAGCCCTGCCCGGGGTCGTCGCCCTGACCGACAAGGCTTAAACCGTCCACTAAGCCTCACCAACACTTACCGAACCCAGGAGAATCGCCATGCGCAGACCGGTCATCGCCGGCAACTGGAAGCTGCATAAAACCATTGCGGAAACCCGTGAACTGGCTCTCGCCCTGAAGTCCGACCTGGCCGAGCTCAACGATATCGATATCGTCATTGCCCCACCCGTCACCGCCCTCAGTGCGGCAGCCGAGGCCCTCGCCGGCAGCGGCATTGCGGTGGCAGCACAAAACTGTTATCCGGTGGCCAGCGGCGCCTTCACCGGCGAAGTCTCCCCGCCCCTGCTGCGCGAGGCCGGCTGCCGCGTTGTTCTGGTCGGACACTCGGAACGGCGGCAGATCTTTGGCGAAAGCGATGAATTCATCAATGCCAAGGTCCGTGCGGTTCTCGCCGAAGGGCTGCAACCGATTCTCTGCATCGGCGAAACCCTGGCCGAGCGGGAAGCCGGGCAGATGTACGATGTCCTGACCCGGCAACTCAAGCTAGGCCTGGCGGGGATCGAACTCGCGACCATGGAGCAGGTCATTATTGCCTATGAGCCGGTCTGGGCCATCGGTACCGGGGTCACCGCCAGCAATGAGCAGGCCGCCGAGGCCCACGCCTTTATCCGCGGACTGGTACAGGGTCTTTACGACGAGGAGACGGCCAAGGCCACGCGCATCCTTTATGGCGGCAGCGTCAAACCCGACAATGTTGACGGTCTGATGGCCCAGGAAGACATTGATGGAACCCTGGTCGGCGGTGCCAGCCTCAAAGCCGCAGATTTCATCCGTATCGCAAGGTTCCAGAGATCCTGAATTTTCGCTTTTCAGCCCCAGGGTTCTGTGTTAAGGTTCCGGGTCTTGATCACAGATATCACGCAAGGAGCTATTTTTCATGACAGCCATACTGATCGCCCTGCACATTATTGTCTGCATCGCCCTGATCATTGTTGTTCTGCTCCAGGCTGGAAAAGGCGCCGAAATGGGTGTCTCCTTTGGCGGTGGCGGCAGCAATACGGTCTTTGGGGCCTCTGGCGGCCGCAACTTCATGGGCAAGGTGACCGCCGCTGCAGCCATTATCTTCATGCTCACCAGCCTGACCCTGGCTTACTTCTACGGCCAACCAGGCTCCAGCAGCGTTATGCCGGAAAGCAAAGCCGCGGCGCCTGCCGCACCGGCCGCGAGCGAACCTCCCGCTGCTGCAGTTCCGCCCGCACAGCCGATGAGCACTCCGGCTCAACCTGCTGTTCCGGTCGAGGCACCAAAAAATTAAGTTTCAGAGAAATTTCGTATTGACAGTAACGGGACAAACCAGTATAAATACAACCCGTTCGCCGAAGTGGTGGAATTGGTAGACACACCATCTTGAGGGGGTGGCGGGCAATAGCCCATGAGAGTTCGAGTCTCTCCTTCGGCACCAAACGCAACAGCAAGGCCCGGTCAATCGACCGGGCTTTTTGTTATTTTTGGACCGCTTTACTTGATATTCCTGATGACTCGGTTACCTTGAAGCAAAATCCGAAAGGAGAAGCCTAATGCGAATCGTCCTAACCGCTGTGAGTTGCCTGTTTCTGGTTGCCAGTCTAAGCTTCGCCGTTGAAGGACCATCGCTGGAGGTTGGAAAAACCCTGTTCGAAGCCACCACCCTGGGAAGCAATGGTAACAGTTGCGCCACCTGTCATCCGGCAGGAAAGGGGCTGAAGGAGATTGCAGCCTACGATGACGGCATGCTTAAGGAGATGATCAATTTCTGCATCCGCGATGCGCTAAAAGGGACCATGCTCTCCCCTGATGCCCAAGAACTCGAAGCGCTGTTGCGCTACCTCCGCAGCCTGGTCCAACCCTGAATAAACGACAGAAGCCCCTGGGATCTCCCAGGGGCTTCTGTCGTTTCCGGTCAGTCCGTTCAGCAACCACAGCCGCAGTTATGGCAAACCACCTTATTGCTCCCCTCTGGCTCGACCGTTTCAGGGGCAAACACCAGGCGATTGATCCCCCGTCGAATATCCTGCATCAGGTCGCACTCAGGGCTGGCCCCTATTACATGCCCCAGGCACAGATTGCCGACACCGTCCTGGGGTGAACGTAGTCTGACCGCATTAAGGAGGTCGCCGTAGCCCTTGACCTCGATCGTTACCGCTGGATCCTGGCAGGTATTGAGTTGCACTCCGTAGGGTTGCAGTTCCTGGCCCAGGTTGGCGAAAAACTCCGTAAAGCGTTCAGGGTTCAGATCATATTGCCACTCCGGCCGCACAAATTTGCAGGGATAAAAGGCTACAGTAATTTCTTTGGCGTTCATTGCGCCTTCTCCATCTCTTTATGAGTCTCGGGCGTCAACAATTGCACCCCTGGCAACGTCTCGTTACCGGGTTGCAGCACCACCCGTTTCAGTTTCACCCGATGATTTCCGAGTTTTCCAGGGCGCAAATAGCGCAACCGGACAAGGCTGCCGGCTTCGCCCCAGAGCTTGCCCATCACCACTTTATGGAAATCGCTGCCACGCAGAGAAAAGTCGTCGACTTCAACAATCATATCTCCGGGGCGCAAGCCGCTGAGGGCAGCCGGTGACTCGGGCAGAACCCCAAGGACAATCAACTCCCCGGTCACCGTCGGCACCACCTTGGCCCCAATGCCGCCAAAGGGAGCGGCTTGGGCCATGGCCTGGGACACCAGCAGAGAGAGAAGGCAAGCCGCCAGAACTGATTGTAGCAAAAACCTGGAGATCATCAGAGTTGATGGATCCAGGAGGTATCTCCACTCCCCTGACGCAGCACTTCGACCTGATCGTTGACCAGACTGATGATGCTGGAGGGATCGCCAAGCTGGACGCCGCCGTCGATCACCAGATCGACCATTTTCCCCATCCGCTCATGAATTGTAACCGGATCGTGCAGGGGCTCTTCACCAGAAAAATTGGCGCTGGTGGTGACCAGGGGATGCCCCAGTTCGCGCACGATCGCCAGGGCGATAGCATTGTCGGGAATACGAATACCGACGGACCGTTGCCGGGTTGCCAGCAGATCGGGAACCACCCGGGTGGCTTCCAGGACAAAGGTGTAGGGGCCGGGAAAGTTGCGCTTCATGGTCTTGAAGGCAAAGTTACTGACCTGCGCGTAATTGGACACATCGGAGAGGTCGGCGCAGATAAAGGAAAAGGGTTTGCGAGGATCCCGCTGCTTGATCTGGTAGATCTTCTTGACCCCTTTTTTATTGAAAATATCGCAGCCGATTCCATAGGTGGTGTCGGTCGGATAGACGATCACTCCACCCTGTTTGAGGCACTCGACAGCCCGCTGGATCAGCCGTGGTTGAGGGTTGTCAGGATTGATTTCCAGCAGCATCGCATCCTCCAGGATTATGGGCCTGAGTCGGTTTCACCAGGCCGGAACAGGCATAGGAAACTGCCTATAAAAGGTACTGCAGATCGGGCACCGTTTTCAAGGCCTGATAAACGGCATGGACCTGCTCCAGGTTGTGCATAATCAGCAACACCGACACCGCCTGATACTTCCCCTGCCCACTTTTGCGAATTTTCATCGCATCAAGTGGTACCGGCACCACTGTGGCCACCGCCTGCTGAACAGCAGTGGCGAACCCTGGGGAATCCCCTGGCCCAAAAGCTTTAAAAACATAGTCAGAGGGAAATTTAAGTTCCAAAGGTGGCGTCCCAGAATCGGCAGGGTTCATTTCCCAACCCCCGTATGGCCGAATCCGCCCTCGCTGCGCTGGGTGTGCTCAAGGACTTCAACCGCAATCAGACGGGCTCTGACCACTGGAGCGATCACCAACTGAGCGATACGATCCCCTGGATTAAGGGTCACGGAATCCTGACCGTGGTTGATCATGATGATACCGATTTCGCCCCGATAATCGGCATCAATGGTCCCGGGAGCGTTAACCAAAGCCAACCCCTGTCGCAAAGCCAATCCGGAGCGGGGCCTGACCTGCCCTTCGAAACCGACAGGGATTGCCATCGCCAACCCGGTCGGGATCAACGTCCGTTCTCCCGGATGCAGGGTCATTGGCGCCAATAGAGCAGCACACAGGTCCATGCCGGCGGCCTGGGTAGTCATATACTGGGGCAAAGTGGCCTCTTCCCGCAGCAGTTTAACGGGTATTTGGATCACATCAGACATACGATTCACTCAACGGTAAGGTCAATCAAGGGCAGAGCGTTCATGCCGGGGGGGCCAACCAGTTGCAGATTCAAGGTATTATCACGCAGGGTCAACTGCGAAAGCTGTAGCACGTCGCTGGCAGAGACCTGCTCGAAGCAGTCCAACAACTCCACCATATCAAGTTGCCGCCCAAGGAACAGTTCGTTTTTTGCCAGCCTGGTCATACGGGAATCCGTACTTTCCAAAGACAGCACCAACTGCCCCTTCAACTGGTCTTTGGCTGCCCGCAAGGCCGAAGGAGTAAGTTCCTGGCTGCGGAACCAGGCCAGCTCTCGCAAAATAATCCGCGCGACTTCCGCGGCATCATCGGGAGAGGTTCCGGCATAAACCACCAACGCGCCAGCATCAGAATGGGTGTTCAGGTAACTGTAGATGGAGTACGCCAGACCGCGCTCTTCGCGGATGGTCTGAAACAGTCTCGAACTCATGCTGCCACCGAGCAGAACATTCAGCACATAACTGGCAAAGCGTAACGGATGGTTTTGCGGCAGAGCCTCGGCACCAAGGCAGAGATGCGCTTGCTCCAGAGGTTTTTCAACGAGGCCCAGGCTGCGAACGGAGCGTGGTTTTTTTGCAGGAGGAAGGGGTTGCCCGGCGGGCAGGCTTCCCAACTGGCAGCGGACCAAAGACAGCAAGGCTGCATGATCAACTGCGCCGGCGGCGCAGATCAACAGGTTGGAGCCGCAATAATAATCAAAAAGAAAGGATTGCAGGTCAGCCCGACCAATGTCTGACACGGTCCGTTCGGTGCCGAGTATCGAGGCCCCGAGCTGTTCTCCCTGCCAGAACTCCTGACTGAAAAGATCGTGAATCAGATCGTCCGGGGTGTCCGCCACCATGTGGATTTCCTGCAGGATGACCCGGCGCTCTTTTTCGATTTCATCGAGATCGAAGGTTGAATGCAGAATCAGATCGCTGAGCAGGTCGACCGCCAGCGGCAGTTTGTCCCCCAGCACCTTGGCATAAAAACAGGTGTGCTCGCGGCCGGTAAAAGCGTTGAGCACACCTCCTACAGAATCTATTTCAATCGCAATGTCTTTGGCTGAGCGGCGATCGGTCCCCTTGAAGAGCATATGCTCGACAAAATGGGCAATGCCGCTCAACCGGGGTGGTTCATGCCGGGACCCTACCCCCACCCAAATCCCAATGGAAGTGGAGTGGGCCCCGGGGATTTGCTCACTGATGACGCGAAGCCCATTTTCAAGGACTGTCTTCTGCACCATCACAGACATGCTCGGCTTACTCGGGCAGGGTCTGACCGAGGGCTTCCTTGCGGGAGAGTTTGATTTTCCCCTGCTTGTCGACGCCGATGCACTTAACCAGGACCTTGTCGCCTTCGTTGAGCACGTCGGTGACATTACGAACCCGCTCGGTATCCAGTTCGGAAACATGAACCAGGCCATCGGTGCCAGGGTAGATTTCGACGAAAGCGCCAAACTCCATCACCTTCTTGACCACACCATTGTAGAGCTTACCGACTTCGGCTTCCTGGGTCAGGGCACGGATCATCTTGATCGCCAGCTTGCAGGCATCGCCATCAGCCGAGGCAATATTGATCCGGCCGTCGTCCTCGATATCCACGGTACAGCCAGTGGCTTCGATGATGCCGCGGATGTTCTTGCCGCCGGACCCGATGACGGTACGCACCTGGTCAGACTTGACGTAGATGGTGGTGATCCGGGGAGCGTATTGGGACAGATCTTCCCGCGGCGCCGAAATGGCTTCGGCCATCTTGCCGAGAATGTGGAGTCGGCCTTCGCGGGCCTGCTCAAGGGCTTTGCCCATGATTTCCCGATTGACGCCGGTAATCTTGATGTCCATCTGAAGAGCGGTCACGCCCGCCTTGGTACCAGTGACTTTGAAGTCCATGTCGCCGAGATGATCCTCATCGCCGAGGATGTCGGAGAGAACCGCAACGTCGTCGCCTTCCTTGATCAGACCCATGGCAATACCTGCCACCGCGTCGGTGACCGGTGCGCCGGCATCCATCAACGCCAGGGAGGAACCGCAGACACTGGCCATGGAGGAGGAGCCGTTGGACTCGAGGATGTCGGAGACCAGACGGATGGTGTAGGGAAAGCTGTCGTGGGTCGGCAGAATCTTCGACACCGAGCGCTCGGCCAGATAACCGTGACCGATTTCGCGGCGACCGGGGAACAGACGCATGCTGGTTTCGCCAACGCAGAAGGGAGGGAAGTTGTAGTGCAGGAGGAATTTCTTGAATTCCATTCCCTGAACATTGTCCATCCGCTGCTCGTCGCTGGAGGTGCCGAGGGTCGCAGCCACCAGGGCCTGAGTTTCGCCGCGGGTGAACAGAGCGCTGCCGTGAGCGCGGGGGAGAACGCCGATTTCACAAGTAATGGGGCGGACAGTGGCCATGTCGCGGCCGTCGATCCGGACCTTATCCTTAATGATCATTTGGCGGACAACCCGCTTCTCGACCTTGTCGCTCAAGGTCGAAATTTCTTTTTCGCGCCCGGCGAACTCGTCCCCAAGAGCGGCCAGAACGTCGGCCTTGACCTGAGCCACAGCAGCGTAACGCTCCTGCTTGGTGCGGATACCAACGGCCTGCAGCATCGGAGCCGCGGCGAGCTCATTGACCCGGGCTTCCAGAGCAGGATCAACGACCGCGACAGTGAAGGGCCGCTTGGCATTACCAACCAGTTCCCGCAGTTTGATCTGCAGGTCAATCAACGGTTGCAGGGAGGAGTGACCGAAAAAGATCGCTTCAAGCATTTCGGCTTCAGAGAGGAACTTGGCCTCGCCTTCAACCATCATGACCGCATCCCTGGAACCGGCAACGACGATGTCGAGATCGCTATCGACCATCTGCTGCAGGGTGGGGTTGGCAATGAAAGCGCCATCAACCCGACCAACGCGCACGGCGGCAATCGGACCGTTAAAAGGAATGTCAGAGACTTCCACCGCGGCCGAAGCGGCCACAATGGCGAGGGTGTCGGGATCGTTGATCTTGTCAACAGAAATAACCGACGGCATAATCTGGGTTTCGTTGAGGAATCCCTTGGGGAACAACGGCCGCATCGGACGGTCGATCAGACGACAAATCAGGGTTTCGCGCTCGGTGGAGCCACGCTCCCGGCGGAAAAACGAGCCGGGAATCTTGCCGGCAGCATAAAATTTTTCCGCGTAGTTGACGACCAGCGGGAAGAAGGACTGGCCTTCCTTCATCGTCTTGGCGGCAACAACGGTACAAAGAATCTTGGTCTCGCCATAGGTCAACACCACGGCGCCGTCGGCCTGGCGGGCCATTTTCCCCGTTTCGATGGTCAGGGGCTGACCGTTAAATTCAACTTCTACCTTGTGATAAGCCATTTAAATTCTCCTTTGGGATCGATGCATGGAACGCACTCGATCTATACTTGGTGCCTTTTTCTTTCCCAACAAAAAATGGCTTTAGGAGGTTGGCCTGAGACAGCACCCCTGCTTTGCAGCAGTAGGTCCTCTCTCCGGACAGCCTCCATAGCCATCGCCAAAAAAACGAAGGGCAGCAGCTCTTTGCGGTGCGAAAGAGCGTGCTGCCCATGCTTACCTGCGGATACCGAGTTCCTTGATAACCGTACGATACCGCTCGACGTCTTTTTTCTTCAGATAGTCGAGAAGCCGTCTTCTCTGCCCTACGATCTTCAGAAGACCGCGACGGGAGTGATGGTCCTTCTTGTGGGCCCGAAAGTGCTCGGTCAGATACGTAATGCGCCCGGAAAGCAGCGCAATTTGCACTTCGGGAGAACCAGTGTCCCCCTCATGGGTCTGAAATTTGGTGATGATTTCCTGTTTGTTCTCTGTGGCTAGCACTGTGCCACCTCCTTTCATGCAGACTACTCTACAATAATTTTTGTCCAGCGGTTAAACCGCCGGCCTTTTTAGCATAATAACCTTGAGCTGTAAAGGGGATTCAATCGTTAACGGCGCGATTAAAGACCCTCAATAGCTCAAAATCTCCGCGTTTTTCTATGATTCTGCTGGTGTCGGTCCGGACCAGAGCAACCAACAGTTCCTGATCGACCAACTGCACCAGAGATCCTTCGCTCAGCCCCTGGCTTGAGGTCACTTCCTCCAGAATCGGGGGGATTCCATTTAGCAGCCTGGCTAGCGGAAGTCCGGCAATCTGAAGCCTCGGCCATCCCGGCAAGGCCGAAGCGATATCGAGCAGCAACCCGGGCAATTGATCCAGTGGCGTTTGCTCAAGCGCCTCAAGGGTTAGACAATCGCTGTCGCGAAAACCGGAGTTTTCAATCCGCCGCAAAGCGGTCAAGTGAGCGCCAGGACCGATCGTTACCCCAGCATCGTGGGCCAGGGTGCGAATATAAGTTCCCTTGGAGCAATCCACCTCAAAGGTAACAAAGGGCAGCTCAATAGCAAGAATCCGCAGGGCGAATATTTCAATCGATCGGGCAGTTCGCTCGACCTCGATCCCCTGTCGCGCCAGAGTGTGGAGCGCCACACCGTTTTTTTTCAGCGCCGAATACATCGGCGGCAACTGGTCCTGAGAGCCGGTCAATCCCTCCAACACCCGACGTACGCTCGCTTCTGTCACCGTGGACCAGTCTGCCTGAGCGACGACTGCCCCTTCTGCATCCTGAGTGTCAGTGGTTTCCCCCAGTTTCAGAGTTGCGCGATAACTTTTGCGCCCCTCCATGAGGAACTCCACGATCCGGGTCCCCTCCCCTACCGCCACCACCAAAACCCCGGTGGCCATTGGGTCGAGGGTGCCAGTATGGCCAACCCGACGGATTTTGCAGGCTCGGCGCACCCGCCGAACCACATCGTGGGAGGTCATTCCCGCCGGTTTATCAATGAGCAGAATCCCGTTCATCGAGCTCAGGGGAGCAGTTCAGCCAGCCGGGAAAACACCGCGGCCCGAACCTCTTCCATCGAACCGTCCATCACCGCCCCGGCAGCGTTGTGATGTCCACCTCCACCCAATTCTCTGGACAACGAACCGACATCGACCACACCCTTGGAGCGAAAGCCGATCTTGAAGGACCGCGGCCCCACCTGGCGGAAAAACAGCCCAACCTCAACCCCCTTGATGGAACGAGGATAATTGACGAAACCATCGGTGTATTCCGGACCAGCGCCGGACTGCTCCATCATCTCCGTGGTCACGCTGACCGAAGCCAGACGACCACAGGAAGAAACAGTGAGTGTCTGTAGCACCGGCGCCAGCAACCGCAGGCGCTTTTCCGGTTGGCTCTCATAAAGACCAGCAGCGATCTCCCAGGGATCAACACCCAACTCCACCATTTCTCCGGCAACCCGAAAAGCTTCAAGGTTGGCGTTGGAGTAACGGAAGGAACCGGTATCGGAGAGAATCGCGGTATAGATACACTGGGCGACAGCCTTGGAAACCGGCAGTTGTCCCGCTTGCAGAATGCGGTAAATCAGCACGCCGGTGGCGCTGGCTTCCTCGTCGACGTAATGGATCGAACCGAACTGCTCGGAGTGGGGGTGGTGATCAATATTGACCAGCACCGGGCTCAGGTCCCGCAGGTGACTGCCGGCGCGGCGCAACTCCCCGGCATCGAGTACAAAAATCGCATCGAAGGGTTTGCTACCGGTCAGATCATGGACCAAAGAATCAGCCCCGGGCAGGAATTCAAACCCTTCAGGAATGGTGTCGCGATTGTAGGCGACAACCTCTTTGCCCAGTTCTCGCAAAGCGTTGGTCAGGGCCAGGGTGGAAGAGATAGCGTCACCGTCCGGGCCTTCGTGAGAGGCGACCAGAAATCTTTGCCCAACCTTAATTGTCGCCAGAATCGCCTGGACCATGACCATCCTCGCTATGGATTTCTTTCAGCAGGGTTTCGATGCGATTACCGTAATCGAGGGAACTATCGAAGACGAAGTGCAGGTCAGGAACGCAGCGCAACCGCAAGTGTTTGCCGATCTCTCTGCGAATGAACGGAATAGAGCTCTGAAGCCCTTTTTCCGAGCTGCGCCGCGCGGCTTCATCACCCATGGTGGTGAAAAAGATTTTAGCGTGACGCAGGTCGGTGGTCACTTCCACCGCGGTGATAGTTACAAAACCGATGCGCGGATCCTTCAGACCCTTGACCAGCAATGCCGATATTTCTTTGTGCACCGCATCGCCAACGCGATGTGAACGATGAAACTCCAAGCAGCGTCCCTTCTCTATTTATAGTGCAGCAACTCCAGGTCGCGATCGAGAATCTCGACCTCACCCTGCCGCAGGATCTCCTCCTCGAGTTTCTCGAACAGGGCCTGCAGCGTCGCCGCGTCATGCTCCACCACAGCAAAACCAAATTCGCTGCGCTGCCAGAGATCCTGGGCTCCAACTTCGGCGCAGGAGACCGGGAAGCGATCCCGGCAGCGGTTCAGCAAACGTTTGACCAGACTGCGTTTTTCCTTGAGGTTTTGCGGTGAAAAGAGCTGCAGATCCAAACGCAGTACCCCGACCACCATGATCAACCCCCAGGTTTAGAGCGTGGTTTTAATCGATTCCATCTCGAACACTTCGACAATATCGCCAACCTTGATATCATTGTAGTTTTCAAGACTCATGCCGCACTCATAACCGGTCGCAACTTCGCGGGCATCGTCCTTGAAGCGCTTGAGAGAGCTGAGTTTGCCCTGCCAGACCACGACGTTGTCCCGCACCAGGCGAACCTGGGCGCCTCGAAGAACCTTACCATCAAGAACGTAACAACCGGCAATGGTTCCCACCTTGGAAACGTTAAAGGTTTCACGGATTTCCACCCGACCAAGGCTTTTCTCCCGAAGGGTCGGAGCCAGCAAACCCTCCATGGCATTGCGAATGTCGGCCACGGCATCATAAATGATGTTGTAAAGCCGGATGTCCACCCCTTCGTTTTCAGCCAGGCCGGCGGCCTTGGTTTCAGGACGAACATTGAAACCTAGCACGATAGCATCGGAGGCTGAAGCCAGAGTGATATCACTTTCGGTAATCCCGCCCACACCAGTATGCAGAACGATCAGGCGGCAAGCATCGGTGGTGAGTTTAAGCAGCGAGTCCTTAACCGCTTCGACGGAGCCCTGAACGTCACCTTTGATGATAACCTTGAGTTCCTTGACATCGCCAAGCTGCAACCGGGCGTAAAGCTGATCAAGGGAAATCTTGCTGTTTTTGGCCAGTTCGGTTTCGCGCAACCGTTGCTGGCGGTGCTGGGCGACTTCTTTAGCGGTTTTCTCATCGTCGACCGCATGGAAGGTGTCCCCAGCCTCAGGCACACCGGAAAGACCGGTAACTTCCACCGGTATTGAAGGACCGGCTGCCTCAACCCGATTTCCACGATCATCGGACATGGTGCGAACACGGCCGAAGTGAGCACCGGAAACAATCGGGTCACCGATGCGCAGGGTACCCTCCTGAACCAGTACCGTCGCCACAGGGCCGCGGCCCTTGTCCAGACGAGCCTCAACAATCGCCCCTTTGGCACGTTTATTGGGGTTGGCCTTAAGATCCATGACCTCGGCTTGCAACAAAACCATTTCCAGCAGATGGTCCAGATTGAGTCTCTGCTTGGCAGAAACTTGGGAGAAGATGGTATCCCCGCCCCAATCCTCTGAAACCAGTCCGAACTCGGTCAACTCCTGGCGAACCTTGTCGGGATTGGCGTCGGGCTTATCCATTTTGTTGATCGCCACGATAATCGGCACCCCGGCCGCCTTGGCGTGATTGATCGCCTCTTTGGTCTGCGGCATAACACCGTCGTCGGCAGCAACAACCAGAATGACGATGTCGGTCACCTTGGCGCCACGAGCACGCATGGCGGTAAAAGCCTCATGGCCAGGGGTATCAAGGAAGCTGATTTTCTTGCCGTCAATCTCGACATCGTAGGCGCCGATATGCTGGGTGATCCCCCCGGCTTCGCCGGCGGTCACGTTGGCCATACGGATGGCATCGAGAAGACTGGTCTTGCCATGGTCAACGTGGCCCATAATGGTAACCACTGGAGGCCGGGGCAGAAGATTTTCTTCCTTTTCCTGCTCACTCTGCAACTGGGAACTGACCAAGGCCACTTCCTCGTCGAAGGCGACGTTTTCCACTTCGTAGTTGAACTCGGATGCGAGAATTGAAGCGGTTTCAAAATCAAGGGGATGGTTAATAGTCACCATCGACCCTTGGCGCATGAGTTCCTTGATCAGATCGTTAGCCTTGACACCCATCCGCTTGGCGAGTTCACCGACGGTGATTGCATCGCTGATGCGGATAACCCGCTTGATCGCTTTGGACACGGTAATTTCGGTCTTTTTGGTCAGCTTGACGCCTTTGCGCCCTTTGCCGTACTTATCGCCACGCTGCGGCTCGAAAACCTCGCGGCGGGTACGCTTGCGACCGGCATCGTCACTTGACCCTTCACTGTAGTCAGCACCTTTGCCTTTTTTGTTCTTTTTGCCGCCGCGTTGTTCCTTGGGGGCAAAAGTTTCATCGCCGGCAGCGGGCAAAACCGGGACGCCACCGCGGGGCGCGGGCCGCCCACCAGGGCTGGACGGACGGCTTCCGGGACCGCCGGGCCCCGCAGGACGACTTCCAGGACCGCCGGGTCCAGCAGGACGGCTTCCGGGGGCTCCGGGTCCGCCGCTGCCAGCAGGACGGGGTGCTCCCCGACCAGGACCGGCAGCAGGTCCAGTTCCGTCACGACGGGGAGGACCTCCAGGACGGTCAACTCTTTCGAAACGCTCCCGGCCACCTTCGGGGCGCTGCCCCTCGGGACGGCCAGTGGGGCGACCACCCATGGGGGCTGCCTGGGGCAACTCGACCCGGCCGAGAATTTTTGCACGGGAAGGGGTCGCCCTGACTGCGGCCGGATCCTTCGCAGCAACCGGCGCTTCAGGAGCTTTCGGCACAACAGGGACCGAAGCAGCTTCTTGAACCGGCTCAACAACCGATTTAGGAGCTGGTTTTTCATCAGCCGCTTTGGTCGCAACCAGTTCAGGCTCCTGCGGAGCAGGCGTTACCACTTCGGCGACGGGAGCTTTGACAACAGCCTCAGGAGGCGCAGCAACCACCGGAGCGGAAGCAGCTGGCTCGGGTTTCGCAAGCATCTCTTCCCCGGCCGCTTCAATTTCGGTCGGTGCGGTCTCTTTGCGGCGGCGACGGATCAAGCCGGGCGTGATACGCTCTTCCTCGACGTTTTCCACCGGGGGGGATTTGGCTGTTTCCAGCTTCTGCAGATCCTGGTCCTCAATGACGCTCATATGGCTTTTCGCATCCACACCTGCATGCTGCAACTGGTCCAGAAGAACCTTGTTGTCCACCCCGAGCTTTTGTGCCAGTTCGTAAACCCTTATCTTAGACATCAACTCTCCCCTGCAATATTCTCATACCGAAGCAGCTCGACTTTAAGTGCCTGTGCCAACCGGCCTGACTTAATTCCTACGATACTGCGCTCCCCCTTGCCGGCAACCTGCCCCAAGAGGTCCTTGTCAAACATACGCACATGGGCGACCCCATATCGTTCCGCCCGGGCCAAAACCTTGGCGGCAATCCCCTCGGAAATATCATCAGCCATCAACAGCAGACCGACCTGCCCAGGAGCTTCCAATGTCGCTAAAACCATATTACTGCCCGAAATCAGGTTGGAAGATTTTCGCGCCATTCCTACCAGGCTCAAAACCTTCTCCTGAACCTGGCGCACGATTTCAGCCCGCAACTCACCGACAACCACGGGGTTGTTGTTCCCCTTGAAGGCGCGGTCGAATTGTTTTCGCTGAACTGCCGTAGCCAAGCAATGGGCATTTAAACAGGTGTAGCTGCCGCGCCCCGGCAGGCGGTGCCGATAATCGACAGTGACTGCACCATCTGGAGCGAGAACGTACCGCACCAATTGGTCCTGGTCAAGCGTCTCGCGGCACCCTAAACAGGTACGCAGGGCCTTATGCCCCTTACTGTTACTTGTCACCCGGCCTGCTCGTCCTCATGGGCGGGAGCGGTTTCAACGACCTCGTCGTTAGCTTCGACCTCGTCGTTAGCTTCGACCTCGTCGTTAGCTTCGACCTCGTCGTTAGCTTCGACCTCGTCATCTGCCACTTCTTCGGTCTCTTCATCCGCTAGGCCCTGGCGAAGTTCTTCCAGTTCGGCCTCGGCGGCGCGGGTCTCGCTCTTGATATCAATCTTCCAGCCAGTCAACTTGGCGGCCAGGCGAACATTCTGCCCTTTCTTGCCAATCGCAAGCGAAAGCTGGTCGTCGGGTACGATCACCTCAAGGGCCATTTCCTGATTGTCGACATAGACCCGGGAGACTTCGGCAGGAGCCAGGGCCGCACAGGCAAAGCGGGCAATATCTGCGGTCCAGGGGATAATATCGATCTTCTCACCGCGCAGCTCCGAGACCACATTCTGTACCCGGGATCCGCGCATACCGACGCAAGCGCCGACCGGATCGACATCGGAATCGTGGGAGACCACCGCGATCTTCGCCCGACTACCGGGCTCGCGTGCCACGGCCTTGATTTCAACAATCCCTTCAGCAACCTCCGGCACCTCGAAATGAAACAAGGCGGCAACCACCCCGGGATGAGTGCGGGAAAGAATGATCTGCGGACCCTTAGGGGACAGCTTGACTTCGGAGATATAGGACCGAACCCGGTCGCCCTGGCGATAGTTCTCCCGGGGCACCTGCTCCCGATGGGGCAGCAAAGCCTCAGCCCGGCCGAGATCGACAATCAGGTCACCGCGCTCATAGCGACGGACGATACCGTTGACCAACTCACCGACCCGATCTTTGAACTCGTTATAGACCCCTTCCCGCTCGGCTTCACGAACCCGCTGAATAATCACCTGCTTGGCGGTTTGTGCAGCGATACGGCTGAATCCGGTGGCATCCATCTTCATACCGAGGGAGTCGCCTTCTTCGACGTCAGGGTCAATCTCCCGCGCTTCTTCGATATCGATTTCCTTATACGAATCGACCACTTCCTCGACAACCGTGACAAACTCGAACAGCTCGACCTCGCCCATCTCATCATTGTAATGAGCTTCGAGTTCGCGGGTGTTACGATATTTTTTATTCGCGGCCGAAAGAACAGCAGACTCCAGGGCTTCGACCAAAATGGCCCGATCAATCCCCTTATCTTTAACAACCTGATCAATGATGTGATTGAGATTCACAACCATCCCTGTACCCCCTGAAAACGTATTCTGTTTCCGCCGTGGCAATAGCCGCCGACCGACGAAACCTTCATTTGTATGACCTGGCCCCTATGATTCTTAGCCGACTAGAACTCTGGCTCCAGGTTTGACTTGGCGATAGCGACCAACGGCAGCACCACAACTCCACCCTTCTTGTCGTTTTGCTCCAGACGGACCAAACCATTGTCGAAGCCCAGCAACTTGCCGACAAAAGTTTTGCGTTCATGGCCACGCTGATCCGGGTCGAGCTTTTCGTAGGTTTTGATTTTCACCAGGGAACCAACGAACCGCTCATAATCCTTCTGGGTTTTTAACGGTCGGTCGAGGCCAGGGGAGGAGACCTCCAGACGGTAGGCTGCCTGAACGACATCTTCCACCTCGAGAACAGCCCCAAGCTCACGACTCAGAGCGGCGCAGTCATCGAGATTGATCCCACCCTCTTTGTCGATAAAAACACGCAGCGTACTGTCGCGCCCTTCCCGAACATACTCCAAATCCGTCAACTCCAAACCCATCTCATCGAGAATCGGCTGCAGCAACGCATTTACTCGATCAATAACAGTCCCTTGAACCAATGAACACCTCAAAAAATAAAAAAAGTGAGCTAAAAGCCCACTTTTTTACAGTGAACGAGATTGACCCTAAGTGGATACCATGACCCCTGGGATATTGCAAGAATATATTTTCATTTGCCAGCCCCTGCATGCACCACCAGCCCTTGCAACAAGGCGGACATATCTTTGTAATCCTGCGGGTCTTGCAGTGGGTCGGTGTAATAGAAGTAACACCAGTAGGGAGCAGCAAAACCAACCACTCCGAGGAAGCGGGTCGCCGCACCGTGCTTCTGGAAATTGGCATCGATGCGATAGGCGTATTGCAGCCCGAACATACTGGTCTTGGCGGTCTGATGGGTGACTTCAGACAGGCCCTCTTCCTCTTCCAGCCCTTGGGCGGCGTATGTTGCCGACTTCTCGATCGCGGAACGACCAGGATTGCCCTCATCGCCCCGCAAGGGACTGAAGTCAACGGTCATGGTCGCCCCGGTCTTGAGATTGTAAATGAACAGCTCGTTGGCGGCAAGGCGCTTGCGGGCCTGCTCCAGAACCTTTTCCGCGGGTACCTGTTTGCCCTGGGCCTCCAGTTCATGCTGAAGATGATCTGCGGTTTCGGCGACGAGGGCCTCGGGAACCTCCTTAGTCACCACCCAGTTGGATCCGAGGCTCGGCAAACCAAGGCTGAGGTCAGGGCGAATTTGCAGCATTTGCGCCGAAGGCGGCAGGGTGGTGGCGGGACAACCCGTCAACACCAAAGCCAAACACAAACTGGAGACCAGTAAAAACCAAGACTTCATAGACCCTCGCAAGCTGGATGAAGGTTGACAATGAAAACTGTCAGATGCCGTTTCAGGCCGAAGGATTGCCATCCGGCCCGTATCGGAAACTATCCGTTATTCTAGCCACAAGTCAAGTCGCGAACAGGCTATCCCCGCTCCAGCACGGTCAGACTTTCCACATGATAGCTCTGAGGGAACAAGTCGAAGGGTTGACAGGAAATGATCCGATATCCGCCCTGTTGCAAGGGGACCAGATCCCGCGCCAGGGTCGCTGGATCACAGGAGATATAAATCACCCGTTTTGGGGCGGCCCTCAGCAACTCCCCCATGACCGCATAAGCGCCGGACCGGGGTGGATCGAGCAGAACCAGATCAAACGGAACGCCGGCGTTCAAGGCCAGCAGAGCCCCTTCAGCCGGTTGCGCCAGAAAGATGGCGTTGCCTACGCCATTCTCAGCGGCATTCTGGATTGCCGAGCTGATCGAAGGCGCGTAATCCTCCACCCCAACGACCTCCCGTGCCCGGCGTGCCAGGGGCAAACTGAAATTCCCCATGCCGCAATAGAGATCCAGCACCCGCTCGGTCCCTTGAAGGTCGGCGGCGAGAAGAGCCGCAGCCACCAGAGCCCGATTCTGATCCAGGTTAACCTGGGCAAAGCCACCCGGGCCATAACTCAGACTCAGGGGTGGCTGATCCACCTGGATGGTGAGATCCGCCGGTCCCAGGATCTGCTGCGAGCTGCTCTTGGACCCGGTTTGCAGAAACAGAGCATAGTCGGTCTCCTCTGCCCGCGGGCGCAGGTAATCCACGAGCGCCGAACTCTCATCACCAATGAAGTGCACCACCACTCGGACCTGCCCCCCATCACCGACGGCCATGTCGACCTGGGGAATCTGATGGGGATTTGGCCCCTCGGCCAACCAGCTGCGAAAGTTGCGCAGGGCAAGATTTAACCGGGGATCGAGAATCGGGCACTGTTCGATCCCGACCACATAGTGACTAGCCGGGCGATAGAAGCCGATGACGAATCCCTGTTCGGTCTGCCGGCACTTGAACTGCACCCGGCTGCGATAATGCCACTCATCCGGGGCCGCCACCAGCGGACGCAGTGCCGCGGCCGGCACCTCCCCCTGGCGTTGCATCAGAGCGTGGAAAATCGACTCCTTGGCCGCCAATTGAGCAGAGTAGTGCAGATGCTGCCACTGGCAGCCACCACACTCGCCGGCGACAGGACAGGGGGCGCTGCGCCGCTGCGGGGAGGGTTCCAGCAGGGTTTCGATCACCCCCTCAGCATGACGCTTGTGTTGTTTGACGATTCGGCAGCGGATGCGATCCCCCGGCGCGGTTCCCGGGACAAAGACCGCCTTGCCCTCCAGCCTCCCGAGGCCGTTGCCGCCATGGGTCAAGGTATCGATGAGCAGTTCACAGATCATCAGGAAAAAGGCCGAAAACGCTGGGGACGCTGGCTGCGGGTTTGCCATTGTTGAAAAATGAAACGTCCAGGAAAACCCTCAGAGCCGAGATAGCCGGCGGTGGCCTTGAGGAAACCATCGATCAAACTGTTTTTGACCGTCTCAAGTTGGGCGCTGGCCACCCCCATCTGTTCCAGCGAGCGCTCAAAGGTGACACAATCCCCGAGCTGAGCCCGCAGCTGATCCGAATCAAGGGGGCCGGGAGAGGCGGCAAGCCATTCGGGGCGCAGAGCGATCTGACACCGGACCACGATCTTGACCCGGTGGTAATCGCCAAAATAGCGGTTGCTCTGGTCGAAAAATTCCAGCTGCAAGCCATTGTTCAAAGTATGAACTTTGAATGGAGAACTCACGAGGCTGCCTTCCTTTCAACCACCGGAACCTCGGCAGCAACTTCCCCTGACGTTTCCGGCAGCCCTTTGCGCCGCTGGCCATCGACCCAGTCGAGCTGCCGGCAGAGACCGTGGAGAATCTTCACATCCCGCTCGTTCAACCCTGCCCGGCTGAAAATCCGCCGGAAGGTTCTGAGGATATGTTCAGGATTATGCGGATCGAGAAAACCAATCGCCACCATCGAGCGACGCATGTGGCCGAAAAGTCCCTCAAGCAAATCACCATTGGCCAGCTTGCGCCGCCCGGCCCGCTTGCCGAGCCGCCGACCCTGCGCTCGGGAGACCTCGTACAGACAGACGCTGACCGCCTGGGCCAGATTCATCGAGGGAAGCTCGTCGTGGGTCGGAATGGTCAGAAAACGCTGGCAGAGGGAGAGTTCGGCGGTCAGCAGACCGCTGTCTTCCCGGCCAAAAACCAGGGCGACCCGCTGGGAATCAGCGACCGGCAACAGTTCGTCACCGGCCTCGTCGGGATGCACAAAATCCTCCCGGTACTTACCAAACCGGCGGGTGGTTCCATAAGCCAGATGACAATCCGCCAGCGCCGCCGCCAGGTCGGGATAAAGTCCGGCCCCCTCCAGCAGTGGCCCAGCCTTGACCGCCATCTGCCGGGCCTCGTCACCCCGATGGTCGACCTGCGGATTAACCAGACGCAGATCGCTGAAGCCAAAGTTCATCATCACCCGGCAGACGGAACCGATATTGAGCGCTCCCTGGGGTTCCACCAGTACGACACAAATATTTTTCAACGACATAAATGAAATTCGGTCCTGAAAAGAGAAAAGGTCAACATTAATCAATGGACAGTTGCAAGTCCCCAAAGGCCTGCTGGATCAATACGGCTCCAACCATAGCCGCCGTTTCGGTACGCAGAATTCGTGCCCCGAGAGACACCGCAACAAACCCCTCGGCTTCGGCCTGCAGAACTTCGCTTGGAGAGAATCCCCCCTCGGGCCCAACCAGCAACACCACCCGCCCCTTAGGGAGAATGGACCCGACTGGCAAGAATTGGCCGCCGGAAGCCCCTTCGTAAAGGATCAGTTTCAAATCGGCATCCCGACTTTGCAGCAACAACCCATCCCAGCTCAATACCGGGGTCAGCGCCGGCAGCATCGCCCGCCGGCATTGGCGCGCCGCCCGCCGAATCACTTCGGGCCAGCGGTGGGATTTCTTCTGCCCGGCATCGCGCTCGGCCAAGGTCACTGAGCGTTCGGAAACAAAAGGGACAATCCGCTGGACGCCAAGTTCGGTCAGCTTCTCCAGCACCAATTCAAAACGCTCCTTAGCCGGCAGCGCCTGGCAGACTTCCAACCACAACGGGCTCTCCGGACTTCTCGGCAGCGCTTCAAAGGGGATCACCAGGGGGTCAGACCCGCCCTGTAATCGGGCCCGGTAAGCCTTGCCATCGGGGGCGAGCACCGTCAGCGCTTCCCCGGGACGGGCCTGCCAGCGGGGGAGCGCCTGGACCGATTCTGCCCGCAAGGCCACCGCCTGACCCAGGATTGGTTGCGCCTGTAGCCACAGCAGGCTGCTATGCCCCTCAGCGCAGGCTGGGTGCATAGCCGGCTTCCCGGTACAAACGAAAGCGCTCCCGCGAGGCCTCGGCGAGTTCATCATCGTAGATTTCGGCAAAATCGATGACCTCTTCAAACTGCCGCAGAAACTCCAGGCCGCAGGGCTTGCCAAGCACCAGCACCCGTGCGCCGTTGCCATTCTGCTCCCGGGTGCTGATCAGCACCGGTTCTTCCAAGCAGTCGACGGCGCCGTTGTCATAGGCATGAGGAATAAAGGACCCCTTGTTCCAGGTCCAGAGAAAACCGTCGAGGGTGACCGCCTGATTGTCGTCCTGCACCATCAGCAACAGCCGCCGACCCTGTTGCAGGTAGTGCTCGGCCAACTCGCAGAAGTGTTTGGCTTTCTCAGGCTTGCGCAGTTTGATGAATTGAATCTCAGGCATGCAAAGGTCCATCAATAAGCAAGACCGGGAGAAACCTCCCGGTCCTGGATCACACGAGGAAGCGGCTATCAGGATCAGGCCGAGACAACCGCCTGGCGGGCGAAGCTGGCCCCCATATCAAGGGCCTGGATGTTCATCGGGATAAAGCGGTGATTGCGCTCCGGCAAGGTGATCGCCAAGGCCTCTTTGAGACTGGCCAGGGCCACAGCTCCGACCCGTTCGGCGTAGGCGCCGATGGCGATCATGTTGACCAGGCGCGCATCCCCTGCTTCCAGCGCCATATCATTCGCGGGGATGCTCAGGATATCGAGGTCGCTGCGCGCCCCGACCCCTTCCACCATCGAGGAGTTGATCAGGCAAAAGCCCCCCGGGCGGATGCGATCGTAATATTTCTCCATCGCCATGGGATTGAGCAGCAGCGCCGAGCCGGGGCGACCGATCACCGGCGAACCGACTGCGCTGTCCGAGACGATCACGGTGCAGGTTGCGGCCCCGCCCCGTTTTTCGACTCCATAAGCAGGAAAATAACAGACCTGCTTGCCTTCAGCCATGGCCGCATAGGCCAGGAGATTACCAATCAGCAGGACGCCCTGCCCGCCGAAGCCGGCCATGAATATATCGTGGGTCATGGTCTATTCCATTCCGAGAAATAGGCTTAAAGCGCCGTTACGTCTTTGAATACCTGCAAGGGAAAATAGGGAATCATCTCCTCGCCCACCCGCTCATTGGCCGCCAGGGGGTCGAGTCCCCAGTTGGTCGGACAGGTGGCCAGCACCTCGACAAAGGCGAACCCCTTGCGGGAGATCTGGATATCGAAGGCTTTTTTGATGATTTTGTTGGCCTGCAGCAGATTCTTTGGGTTGTTCACCGCCACCCGCGCCGAGAGACTGACGCCGTCGAGCCCGGCCATCAGTTCACTCATGCGGATCGGATGGCCGTCGAGGGCAACATTCCGCCCCTCGGGAGAGGTCTGGGTGCGCTGCCCGGGCAGGGTGGTCGGAGCCATCTGCCCGCCGGTCATGCCATAGGTGGTGTTGTTGATGAACAGGGCGGTGAAGGCCTCGCCGCGGTTGGCAGCGTGGATGATTTCACTGATGCCGATGGCGGCCAGGTCGCCGTCACCCTGGTAGGTGAAAACCACCTTGTCCTTGTGCACCCGCTTGACCCCGGTGGCGACGGCCGGTGCCCGTCCGTGGGGGGCTTCCACCACGTCGATATCGAAATAGTTGTAGAGAAACACGCTGCAACCGACCGAGGCGACCCCGATGGTCTGCTGCTGCACCCCGAAATGATCGAGGGCTTCGGCGACCATCCGATGGACGGTGCCGTGCTGGCAGCCGGGACAAAAGTGGGTTTGCACCTCTTTGAGGGAAACCGGACGTTTGAATACTGGTTCCAGTGTCGTCATGCCACCCCCCGGATCTGCTTGCGAATTTGTTCGAACAACTCCTCCGGAGTCGGCAGGGAGCCGGCACCGGCCGGACGGCCATAGAAGGCGACTTCGGCATCCCGGGCCACCGACAGTTTGACGTCCTGCACCATCTGGCCGTTGTTGAGCTCGATGGTTAACACCCGCTTGCAACCCTGGGTCGCCTCTAGAAAGGCTTTTTCGGGGAAGGGATAGAGGGTGATCGGCCGCAGCAGTCCCACCTTCAAACCGGCCTCCCGGGCCATGGCAATAGCGGTTTTGGCGATCCGGGCCGCGGTGCCGAAGGCGGTGACAATCAGCTCGGCATCCTCAAGACCATCGGCCTCGAAGCGCACTTCCCGCTGTTTGATCAGCTCGTACTTGCGATGCAGCTTCCAGTTATGCGCCTCGAGCTCACCATCGCCGAGGAACAGCGACTTGACGATTTTCTGCTCGCTCCGTCCCTGCTTGCCGGTGACCGCCCAATCCTTCTCGGGCAGTTCGGGCGCCTGGTAGGGATGGGGAATCATCGACTCCTTCATCTGTCCGATCACCGCATCGGCCAGGATCATCGTCGGCATCCGGTAGCGATCGGAGAGATCGAGGCCGAGGATGGCATGATCGTACATCTCCTGCACCGAATCGGGTGCCAGCACCAGCAGGTGGTAGCCACCATGCCCTCCCCCTTTGACCGACTGGAAATAGTCGGCCTGGGAGGCATCGATCCCGCCCAAACCCGGGCCGGAACGGACGATGTTGACGATCAACCCGGGCAGTTCGCTGCCGGCCATGTAGGAAAGCCCCTCCTGCTTCAGGGAGATCCCCGGGCTGGAAGAGGAGGTCATCGCCCGGGCGCCGGATGCGCTGGCGCCGAGCAGCATATTGATCGCGGCCACTTCGCTCTCGGCCTGGATGAAATCGCCGCCGCGCTTGGGCAACTCCTTAGACATGTACTCGGGGATATCGCTCTGCGGGGTAATCGGATAACCGAAATAATAGCGGCAGCCGGCTTCGATCGCGCCCATAGCCACAGCTTCGTTCCCCTTGATGAACAGTCTTTTGCTCATTGCGCACTCCTTGGGGCCGCGGTTATTTGGCCTTGGGTTCACGGTAGACGGCGATGGCGACATCCGGACACATCTGCCCGCAGAGGGAGCAGGAGGTGCAGGCGGCCAGGTCTTCGGCGCTGATGGTTGCCGGGTAAAATCCCTGTTTGTTGATCTGGCTGTCCAATTTGATCAGCTTTTTCGGACAGGCAATGGTACACAGCCCGCAACCCTTGCACAGGGATTCGTCAATTACGATCTTGGGCACCTGAAACTCCTCCACAGGGGGTTATTGAGCAACCTTACCATCAACCGCGGGTCCAACTCAGGACTGGCGGCCGTGAATCAACCGGGAAAACAGCTGATGCCCCTGGGGAATCAGCAAGCCGCTGGCCAAGGCCATTTTTTCGCTGTAGCGCACCTGCGGCCCGGAGGCTCCGTATTCGCCGCCCGAGCCATAAAGCGCGTAAGGGACGGCATCGGAGGTGTGGGTCATCCGCCGCACCGGGGTTGGATGGTCGGGAAGCACCAGAATCCGGTGATCACCCATCGCTTTCAGACCATCGACCACCGTGCCGACCACCAGTTCGTCGAAGGATTCAATCGCCTCCAGCTTGTGCTGCAGGTTGCCGGCATGGGCGGCCTCATCGGGGGCCTCCACGTGCAGGTAGACGAAATCCCGGGTTTTGAGAGCCTCCAGGGCATATTCAGCCTTGCCCCGATAGTTGGTATCGATATAGCCGGTGGCCCCGGGGACTTCGATCACGTCCAGACCGGCATAAACACCAATCCCTTTGATCAGATCGACCGCCGAAATCACCGCACCGCTGAGTCCGAAGCGCTGCTGCAGGGTCGCCATCTGCGGCGCCCGGCCATGGCCCCAGAGCCAGATGGAGTTGGCCGCAACCTCCCCTTCGCGCCGCCGGCGTTCATTGACCGGGTGCCGATGCAAAAGCATCTGGGCGCTGTTGGTCAGATCGAGCAGTTCGGCCGCGCCATCTCCCGATGGCAGGTGGCCCTCGACGCTCTGACCGGTCAAATCGTGGGGCGGGGTGAACTTCAGGGCATCTTTTCCGCCGCGCCAGACCAGCAGGTGGCGGTAGGAGACCCCGGGGTAGAACTGAAAGCGCTCATCGCCCAGTTCCTCCTGCAGGGTGTTGATCAACTCCCGGGCCTCAGCGGTGCTGATATGACCGGCAGAAAAATCCTCCATGTACAACCGGCCGAACCGCGGGCTCAAGGTCACCAGGTTGAGCCGGAATGAGACATCTTCCGGAGCCAGAGTGACCCCCATGCTGGCGGCCTCCAGCGGCGAGCGGCCACTGTAGCAACTGGCGGGGTCGTAACCGAACACCGACAGGTTGGCCACATCGCTCCCCGGATGAAACCCAGGAGGGATGGTGTCGACCCGGCCGATTTCGCCGGCGGCGGCCAGGGCATCCATACGAGGGGTGCGGGCATGCTCCAGGGGAGTGAGCCCCCCGAGTTCTTCAATCGGCTCGTCGGCCATGCCGTCGCCGAGCAGGATAATGTATTTCATGCAATCCTCGAATTCATTCAAAAGAGTACTGGGCAAATGCCGCGGGGCGCTCAGCTAGCCGCGGGGATGAAACTGACCGTGCAGCTGCTTCAGCCGCTCCCTGGTCACATGGGTATAAATCTGGGTGGTCGAGATGTCGGCATGGCCGAGCATCGTCTGTACCGAACGCAGATCGGCACCGTTTTCCAGCAGATGGGTAGCGAAGGAATGCCGCAAGGTGTGGGGCATAATGTTCTTGGCGATCCCAGCCTGCAGGGCGCGGCGCTTAATAATCTTCCAGAAGCCCTGACGTGTCAACCCCTTCCCACCGCGATTAAGAAATAACAGAACACTGTTTTCTTCGCGGCAGAGCAGCGGTCGACCGTGCTGCAGGTAGATCCGTAGCGCCGCCATGGAGACCTCACCCATCGGCACAATCCGTTCCTTGCGTCCTTTGCCGAAAGTGATCAGATAACCGATATCCAACTGCAGGTTTTCCTGTTTCAAACCGACCAGTTCGGAGACCCGCAACCCGGTGGCATAGAGGATTTCCAGCATCGCCCGATCCCGCAGCGCCAAAGGTTTATCCCCGGTGGGCGCCTGCAGCAGCCGTTCGACCTCCGCCGGAGAAAGAGGATGCGGCAAGGGATGCAGACTTTTCGGCGCCTCCACCCGGGCTGCCGGATTGGCACGGGCGTAGCCTTCCTGCAGCAGAAAACGGTGAAAGGTCCGCAGCGCCACCAGGGTTCGGGCGCGACTGCGGGGGGCCAACCCCTGGTCTTTAAGCTGAGCCAGAAAGCGCAGCACCAGAGCCGGCGTGACCTGGTCGGAGGCTTCGACATTCACCTTGGCGAGAAACTCCAGGTAGCGCCCCAGATCCCGTCCATAGGCATCGAGGGTGTTGCGAGAGAGCCCTTTTTCGACCACCAGATAGTTCAGAAAAAGGTCGAGAAATGTTTCCATAATCTATTGACCTTGTAGAGTTTTCATCAATCGAAATCCAAACTCTCCAACAGACTGGTGCGCAATTCGACCAACTTGTCGGGATCGGTAATTTTCTGACCGAAAATATCCTGAACATAAAAGGTGTCGGCAGCCTGATCGACCTTGGTGGAAATTTTCGACACCCCGATATAAAGCCCGAGCTCTTTGAGCGTCTTGGTGATCTGGTACAACAGGCCGACCTTGTCGTGGGCGAAAATGTCAATGACGGTATATTCTGCGGAGACTTCGTTGTGAATGTCGACCCGGTTGGGTATCCGCGGACGGGGGCGCTCGGTCATGAACTTGGGACTTTGCCGCTTGCGCACCAGTTCGTCGACCCAAACCCGCCCTTCGATCACCGCCACCAGATTCTCTTCGATCCTCTGCCAGCGCTCACCTTCGACGATCGCTTCCCCGGCCGGGCCCCGAACCTGCAGAATATCCAGGGCGACCCCACTGCTGTGGGTGTAGATCTGCGCGCCGAGAATGTTCATGCCGCTGGCCGCCATGACCCCGGTAATCTTCGAAAACAGACCGGGAATGTCGAGGGTCGAGATGGTGACCTGGGAATATTCCCGCTCGGCGACATGCTCCACCTTCATTGCCAGGGTCCGGTCCTTACGGCTGACAACCAGCCGCAGATGTTCGGCGATCTCCTTGGAGCGATGGGAGAGCAGGTAGCGGGTGCTCAGGGACTTGAGGGTCTCCTTGACCAGTTTGGGGTCAAATTCGTCCTGCAACTGCGCCAGCACCTTGGCCTTGCGGTTGCGGACCTTTTCCGAGCGCTTCTCCTGGGAGAAATTGCCCCGCTCCAACACCTCATGGGTCTTGTCGAACAGTTCCTCCAGCAGCAGCCCTTTCCATTCGGACCAGACATCGGGGCCGACCGCACGAATGTCAGCAAAGGTCAGCAGGTAGAGCATTTTGAGGTTTTCGCTCATCCCCATGGTCTTGGCGAATTCGATGATCAGCTTATCGTCGTGCAGGTCGCGGCGCTGGGAAATGTGGGCCATTTTCAAATGGTTGCGCACCAGGAACTCAAGCCGCTGGCTGTCCTCCTTGTTCAATCCGAGGCGGCGGGCAATGGTCGGGATCATGTCCGCACCCTTGTTGCAGTGGTCGTGCCCCTCCCCTTTGCCGATATCGTGAAACAACACCGACAGCAGCAGCAGTTCGCGTTTCTCGATATCATTGGCGACTTGGGTCAGGCGCGGCTTTTTCTCTGCGAAGCCACCCTGCCAGAGCTTGGTGATCTCCTCCATGGCGAACAGCGAATGAATATCCACGGTATAGATGTGGTAGGCATCGTGCTGGACCTTGCAGTAAATACGGCCGAATTCGGGGATGAACTGATTGAGGAACTGCAGGTGGTGCATGGTGCGCAAGGTTTCCACCACCCCATGGGGACTGCGCAGAATGTCGAAAAACCCTTCGGCCATCGTCCTGGAACGTCGCACCCGGTCATTGACGCGAAACAGGTTTTCGCGGATCAAGCCCTTGACCGCCACCGACAGTTTGACCTTGTGCCGCTGGGCCAATCCAAAGGCGGTCATCATCGTCGCGGGGTCCTGTTCGAACAGGTCATTGCGACTGACCCGCAACTCCCCCCGCAGAATGAAAAAACCATCGGCCACCGGGCGCCGGGTCAGGTATCCGAGCACCCGAAAGGCCGACTCATCCTGCTGAATCGCCTTGGTCAAAAGAATCGAACCGATATGTTCCACCAGGGTGGCATGGGAGTAGTAGTGCTGCATGAACTGTTCGACGGCAAGGGCCTTTTTATTGTCCTTGTAGCCGAGAAACAGGGCGATTTTCTCCTGCAGATGAAACAGCAGCTGATCGTTTTTGCGCTTGGATTGAAAGTGCAACTCATTGCGCACCCGCCAGAGGTAATCGAGGGCGTCGCGAAACGTCCCCCCTTCACTCTCGGTCATCACCCCTTTGATAATCAGTTCCTGGATCGAGCGCGCCTTGAATTTGACCTGGGCCACCCAGAGGGCGGTGTGCAGATCGCGCAACCCCCCTTCCCCTTCCTTGAGGTTCGGTTCCAGCAGGTAGACGGAGGAACCGTACTTGCGCAGGCGCCGATCGTTTTCTCCCTGTTTCTCCCGAATAAAGGCCTGGGTGTTGCGGGAAAAAACCGCCTCGAGCACCCCGGCTTCGTACTCCCGGTACAGGGTTTCATCGCCGACCAGAAAACGGGAATCGATCAGGGCGGTGCGGGCGGTGATATCCTTGTCCGCCATTTCCAGGCAATCCTTGGCAGTGCGGACGCTGTAGCCGACCTCCAGCCCGATATCCCAGAGCAGGTAGAGAATCCGTTCGGAAATCCGCTCGGCGAAGCTGCGATCCTTACCGCCGTAGAAGAACATCAGATCGACGTCGGAAAAGGGATTGAGCTCGCCGCGGCCGTAGCCGCCAATGGCGATCAGAGTGCAGGCCCCCCACTCCTCAGCGGGAATGTCGACGGAGACACTGCGGTAGAGGTTGCGGATCAGGGTATCCATCAGCGAGGTCAGGCTGCCGACCACCTGGCGGCCGCTGGCCCCCTGCTGATGCTGAAGTGCGATCAGCCCCTGGTGATGACTCAGAAAACCCCGCCCGGCTTCGAGCAGCAGAGCCCGCCGCTTCTCGTAGGGCAAGCCCGGGTCAGTGAGCAGTTCCCGGGAGAAAAAAGCTTCGGTTTTGTCAGCGGCGGTGGTTGTCATTGATTGGCCACCAGGTCGAGAGCGGTTGCATAATTGCGTACACCTTTGACGATGGCGCTGGCAGCTTTTTCATGAAATTTAGAATCCTGAAGCCGGGTTTCCTCGACCGAGTTGCTGATAAAAGCCGATTCCACCAGAACCGAAGGCATGGTGGCGCCGAGCAGAACGTAGAAGGGGCCCTGCTTCACCCCGAGGTCCCTGACGTTGGAGTAATGACGGCTCAGGTCGCTGACCAGAGATTTTTGAATTTCGCTGGCCAAGCGGCTCGATTCGTTGATTTTGGCGTTGGCCATCAGGTCGAACAGAATCAGCTCCAGATCGCCGACCTGCTTGATCGAGGTGCCGTTCTCCCGGGCCGCCACCGCGGCGGCCTTGTCGTTCTTGGAAAAGTTCAGGTAGTAGGTTTCCACCCCCTGGGCGCTGCGATTGACGCTGGCATTGGCGTGAATGGAGATGAACAGATCGGCGCCCACCTTGTTGGCGATGGCGGTGCGCTCCTCCAGGGGAATGAAGACATCGGTCTTGCGGGTCAGAATCACCTCGCAGCCCAACTCCTCCTCCAGGCGGGCGGCCAACTCCTTGGCCATGGCCAGGGTGACCACCTTTTCCATCAGCCCATTGGCGCCGACCGCTCCGGGATCTTTGCCGCCGTGGCCGGCGTCAACCACGATTCGCCGCAGCCCCTTGAGCGGCGACTTGGGAAGTTTAATCTTGCTCGGCGCTTCCACCGGCGCCTGTTCGACGATTTTTGCCACCTGATCTTTTGCGACCGAAGTCGCAGGAGCCGAAACCGGCGGCTTCGGCGCGGCGACCGGGGCCGCCCGCAATTCCGGCTGGGCGGCCGTCAGACTCGGGGTTGCTCCAGCGGCCACATCGATCACCAACCGGGTCGGGTCTTCCAGCAGAAAGACCTTGGCGTCGCTGAAACTGACCAGATCGAGAACCACCCGGGCAGTCTCCGGGGTGGGTCGACCGGTGCGGACGGTTTGCAGTAGACCGTCATTGACGATCAGGCTGTCTGCCAGCCCGGCCGCAGGCGCTGCCCCGGCGAGGTCGACATACAACCGGGCAGGAACCCCGTCCTTAGGGTCGGCTGGCAATTTATTGATGGTAAAGGCCGCCGTCCCGCTCAGATCGACCACCACCCGGGTATAGCCGGGATTGGACCAGAACCGCACCCCGGTCAGTTCGACCCCAGCACCCGGCCCGGGTTCTTTGGTCACCTTTTCGGGTGCTGCCTTCATAGCAACTGCGGGGGCCGGTGTAACCTTCGGTGGCGCATGGGCGGCCAAAGCCGTCAGTTTTTTTTCCGCCAGGGAGCGCATATCCCCCTTGGGGAAGCGCTCGCTGGCCTGCTGGTAGCGCAGGTAGGCCTGAGCCGGATTATTCAGGACCGACTCCAGCACCCCTGCGGCCAGCACCAGGGCGTCGTCGGCCAGGGAACTCTCAGGGAATTTTTGCGCCAGCAGATCGAAGGTCTCAACCGCCTTTTCGCCATCCTGCGCATTGCGGGAGACGTTCCAGAGCCCCTGCCAGGCCTTGCCGGCCAGCAGCAACGCATTGGGGCTCTGCCTGTCGGCCGGTTTTGCCTGGCCGACAGCAATCAGGGCCTCGATCACCTTGACCCAGTTTTCCCGATAGAGCTGTTTTTGCTGAGAGGCCAGCAGGGCATCGTAACCGGCACGAGCTTTTTTATAGGCCTTGCTCTCGGCAGCGGCAGCCGGGTTGGCCCCAAACAGCAGCACCAGCAACAATGGCAACAGGTATAACATTCGTTTCAAAAACATCAGATCACACCAACTTTTTTAAGGAATCCAGAAGATTAAGAGCTTCCAGAGGGGTCAGTACCGAAACATCGATCTCTTCCAAACGGGCGCGCAGAAGATCGGGACCCGGAGCAAACAGCGACAATTGCGGGGTTGGCTTGGCGGCAACCGACTTACGACTGCGCGCCAGCCGTGGTTGCCCCTCCCCCTCGAACTCGCCAGCCTCAAGATTTTTCAAGACCTCTTTGGCCCGGGCGATCACTGCCTCGGGCAGACCGGCCAGACGGGCAACTTGAATGCCATAAGAGTGGCTGGCACCGCCGCGAACAATTTTGCGCAGAAACACGATCTGCTCGTTCCACTCCTTGACCGCGATATTGAAGTTCTTCACCCGCCCCCGGGTCAGGGCGAGATCGGTCAGCTCGTGATAATGGGTGGCAAACAGGGTCTTGGCTGCCACCGGCGCATGGTCATGAAGGTATTCGGCCACCGCCCAGGCAATGCTCACCCCGTCGAAGGTCGAGGTGCCGCGACCGATCTCATCGAGGATGATCAGGCTGCGCGGCGTGGCATGATTGAGAATATTGGCGGTTTCTGTCATCTCCACCATGAAGGTCGATTGCCCGCGGGCCAGGTTGTCCGAGGCCCCGACCCGGGTAAAGATCCGGTCGACCACGCCGATCCGCGCCTGCCGGGCCGGTACCAGGCTCCCCATCTGCGCCATCAGGGTGATCAGCGCCACCTGGCGCATAAAGGTCGACTTACCGGCCATATTCGGACCGGTGATGATCAGCAACTGGTTCTCCCGGGTGTCGAGCTCGACGTCGTTGGCGACAAAGCGCTCCGACAGACTCAAGGTCTCGATCACCGGATGCCGCCCCTCGGTGATCAGCAGATCGCCGCTGTCATCGATTTCAGGGCAGACATAGTTGCGGGCGTGGGCCAGATCGGCCAGGGCCAAAAGCACATCGAGGGTCGCCAGCGACCCGGCGGTCAGCTGAATCCGTCGCCCCTGCTGGGCCACCTGCTGGCGGATTTCCTGGAACAACTTATATTCCAGCTCGACCATGCGGTCTTCGGCGCCGAGCACCTTGGCTTCGTATTCTTTGAGGGCCGGCACACTGTAGCGCTCGGCGTTGGCCAGGGTCTGTTTGCGCTCATATTCGTCAGGAACCCGGCTGAGCTGACCGCGACTGACTTCGATATAGTAGCCAAAAACCTTGTTGAAGCGCACCTTGAGGGTGGCGATACCGGTGCGCTCCTTCTCCTGCTGCTCCAGCTTGGCGATCCAGCCCTTGCCTTCGCGGCTGATGCCTCTGAGTTCATCGAGTTCAGCATGGAAGCCGGAGCGGATCAGGCCGCCTTCGCGCAGCACGAAGGGGGGATCATCGACAATCCCCTCAGCGACCAGCGTCACCAGATCCTGCAGCGGATCCAGGCCGCTGCGCAGCTCCTCCAGCAGCGGGCTGTGCAGGGATTCGAGCCGCTGCAGCAGCGAAGGCAGCCGCTCCAGCGAGACCCGAAGGGCGACCAGATCCTTGGCGTTGGCGTGGGCCATGGCGATCTTGCCGGCCAGCCGCTCCAGATCATAGACCCCGTTGAGGTCGGCCCGCAGATCGTCGCGCAGCAGGCTTTCCGTCACCAGTTCCACCACCGCCTGTTGCCGGGCGACGATGCGGGGGACATCGACCAGGGGTTGATTGATCCACTGGCGCAGCTTGCGCCCGCCCATGGCGGTGACGCTGCGATCCAGAACTCCCAGCAAGGAGCCCTTGCGGCTGCCGTCGTGGATGGTGGCGGTCAGTTCCAGATTGCGCCGGGTGGCATCATCCAGCACCATGAAGTCCTGCACATGGTAGGTGGCCAGTACCCGGATATGCTCCAGCGAGCCGCGCTGGGTTTCGCCCAGGCAGTGCAGAATCGCCCCGGCGGCTCGAATCGCCCCCGGCAGCTTGGCGCAGCCGAAGGGCTCCAGCGAGGCGCTCTGGAAAAATTCCCGAATCAGGGAACTGGCGCGATCAGGTTCCACCGCCCAGTCGGGAACGCTATTGACCATGCGATCAGCCAGCACCAGGGCGAGTTGCCGGCGCAGCGCCTCGCCCTCGCTATCGTCGACCAGCAGCACTTCCCGGGGTTGCAGCGAGGCGAGTTCGCTGCGCACCCCTTCCAGGGAGCTGACTTCGGTCACCCGGAATTCGCCGGTGGTGATATCGAGCAGCGCCACCCCGAAGCGGCCCGAACCGCCGCTGGCCAGGGCCATCAGGTAGTTGTTCTCTTTCGGCTGCAGGGTGTCGGTATCGACCACCAGCCCCGGGGAGACCACCCGCACTATCTCCCGGCGCACGATTCCCTTGGCCTGCTTCGGATCTTCGACCTGCTCGCAGATGGCGACCTTGAAGCCATTCTCCACCAACCGGTTGATGTAGGGCTGACAGCTGTGATAGGGAATGCCGCAGAGAGGGACTTCGTCCGCCGACCCTTTGTTGCGGGAGGTCAAGGTAATGTCCAGCACCCGCGAGGCGGTGACGGCATCCTCCAGGAACATTTCATAAAAATCCCCCAGCCGGAAGAACAGGATGGCGTCGGGAACCTGGGATTTGATTTCGAGATACTGCCGCATCATCGGCGTCAGGGTGGTCATGGAGCGCCATTCACCTCATATGAAAACCAGGCCAAAGCCGGTCAAAATTACGGAACCCGGGGGGACTCTTACCCCCGGGCAAGAAGATGTTATGTTAACAAAACAGCTGCGGGACTGTAAATAGCCAAGACTCCGATCCAGCACCTTTAATGCCTTGACCCCAAGCCAAGGGGAGTGCTAAGAAGTGCCCCAATGAACCAAGGAGGCACCATGTCCGAGTCCAGCTTCAACACCGTCGCCAGCGACTTCGCGCCACAGCACTTCGATATCAAGACCCTGGACGACGAAATCCGCGTCGATCAACTCTGCCAGGAGTATCTCAAGCAGTTTTACTGCGACCTGGTCGAGAACCAAAAACTGACCCCGGAGACCGCCAGCGCCCTGGCCTACGGCGCTGACTATTTTCTGCGGGAATTCGTGATCCCCGATCGCCTGGAAAACCTCTTCGCCCTGCGCCCCGGGCGGGTCCGGCAATTTTCCGGCAACTGGTATATCGTCCGCACCCTCGAGCCCAACATGGTGGAACTCACCTCGATTCTCCGGGGTGTCGATGCCTTTTACGACTTCTGCTCGCGGCAGCAGAAGGTCACCCCGCCCCTGCGCGACCAAATCCGTCAGGAGTGCGCCGACCTCCCCTTTTATGAGGCCCGGATCAACGCCTTCTGGGAAATCAGCGGCGACGGCTTCAGCGCCTGGGACCAGGCCTGCCCACTGCGGGACTGACCCCTTCCCATCCCCGGGCCGAAGGAGCCCACAGCCATGGCCGCGAGCAACAGCCAGCGTAAACTCCGGGCCGCCCGCCTCTCCATCGCCACCGCCAGCGGCCTGGCACTGCTCAAACTCGGCGCCGGCCTGGCCACCGGCTCGCTGGCAGTGCTCTCTTCGGCCATCGACTCGCTGCTCGACATTCTGATGTCGGGGGTCAATTTCCTGGCGATCCGCCAGGCCGAGCAACCTGCCGATCAATCCCATCCCTTCGGGCACGGTAAATTCGAAACCCTGGCGACTCTGTTTCAAGCCCTGGTCATCGCCGCTTCGGGGTGCTGGATCATCTTCGAATCGATCCAGCGACTGCTGAGCGGCGCCGAACCGAAACAGCTGGGAAGCGGCATCCTGGTCCTGCTTCTCAGCGCTGTCGTCTCCTCCTGGATCAGCCGTTATCTGCGCCGCATCGGTCGGCAGACCGAATCCTCGGCCCTGGAAGCCGACGCCCTGCACTTTTCCATGGACGTCTACACCAACGCCGCCCTGGTGGTTGGCCTGATCCTCATCGCCTGGCTGCAAACCCCCTGGCTCGACCCGGTGTTGTCGCTGCTGGTTGCCTGTTACATCCTCTTCGAAGCGGGGCGACTGGTGCGTCATGGCCTGCGGGATATTCTCGACGAAGGTCTTCCCGAAACGGTTCGTCTGGAAATCGCCGGCCTGATCGAAGCCCACCAGCAGTACCTGGTCGATTATCACCATCTGCGCACCCGCCGCGCCGGCTCGCAGAAGATCATCGACTTTCACCTCACCGTCTGCAAACACCTCAGCGTTGAAGAAGCCCACGACATCGCCGACCATCTTGAGAAAAGAATCGAGGCGCACATCGCCGGGGCCGATGTCACCATCCACATCGAGCCCTGCCCTCGCGAGGACTGTCCGGGGGAGCAGCGCTGCCAGAGGAAACGCCCCCACCCGCTGCCACCACCTTTGCCATAACAGCAACGGCGGCCAGAGTCTGCACCCCGGCCGCCGTTGCTGTATTTTGAATTTCCCCTTCCGACCCTTCGTTGCTAGACCCGCTTGAGACGCTCCAGATTCTCGATCACCACCCGACTGCTGGCCTGACGCGCCTCCATTTCACTGAAAATTTTCGCCGCCATAGCGCTGACCGAGGCCACCGAGGTTTCGATATCTTTGGTGTTACGCTGCTGACGCTCGGTCGCCTTGACCATGTCGTCAGCCATATTTTTTACTTCCTCGATCGACTGGGCGATACTGCGGGTTCCCTGCACCTGTTCCCGCGACGCCACCGAAACCTGGGCTGACATTTCACCGAGTTCTTCGATGGAGCGATGCACCGACTCGACGCTGCGCGCCACTTCGTGGGTCGCGGTGCGAATATGATGCGCCATTTCCATCGCTTGGGCAGAACTTTCGAGAATTTGCTGCAGCGACTCTTCGACCCCTTGACCGGCCAAAATCCCCTGGGAAACCAGATCCCGGGTCTGGCTGACCTGCTCAACCGAGTCCCGGGTGGCATGCTGGATTTCCGCGATAATCTTACCAATGGCACCAGTCGATTTCGCGGTCTGCTGGGAGAGACTGCGCACCTCTTCGGCCACCACGCCGAAGGAGCGGCCATGTTCGCCGGCCTGAGCGGCAATAATGGCGGCATTGAGGGCAAGAAGATTGGTTTTCTGGGTAATTTCGGCGATCACCGCGGTGATGCTGTCGATCTCTTCGCTCTTTTTCGACAGCAGATCGATGGTGGCGACAGTTCTGTCGACGGCCGAGGAGATCGCCTGCAACCCCTCCTGTGCGTTGCCCACCACCATGGCACCTTTTTCAGCTTTCACCTTGACCGCTTCACTCATTTCATGGGAGCGGGCGCCATTTTCTTGCACCAACTTGATGGTGGCGGAGATCTGGGTCACCGCTGAAATCGAATTGTCCATGAAATCGGTCAAATGGTTGAGGTTTTGCGAAACCTGATCGACCGAGACCGCAATTTCTCCGGCCGCCGAGCGGGTGGCATTGACCGCATCCCGGACCACGTCGGCGGCTTCGGCGATCTCCCGAATCGCTTCGCTGGTCGACCCTGTAGCCAGGGTCAGGGAGCGGTCGAGACGGCCGTGTTCTTCCCGGTATTTCAGCAACTCGGTAAAGGTGTGGTCCAACTCCAGGGTCAAGGATTCCACCGCCTGCAGCAGATTGATCTTGGTCAGCGCCGAGGCCACCTGGTCGGCAAACAGCTTGACGGTATCGACATCGGTATCGTCGAGATGTTTGTGTTTTCCCTTGTTGTCGATGCCGAACAGCCCGATCACTTCGTCCTTGACCACGATCGGACAGAGGATGAAGCTGCGGGAGCGCAGCTGGTCGAGATGGTTGCAGGGCGGTTTCAGGTGATAGTCGGCACTGAGTTTGCGAATATCCTCCACCAGCAACAGACGGTTTTCCTGCACCACTTTGTAAATGGCACCGGCCCGATCGTCCAGCGGCAGACTGACCCCTGGCTCCAGCGGATTGCCGCCGAGACTGGCCACGAACTCCAGAGTTTTCTGCTCCCGATTGACCATCAGGATGTTAACCCGGTCATAACCGAGGACGTTGTGCAACCCTTCGGCAGCGAGGCTCAGCACTTCCTGGCGGTCGACGGATTTCTGAATATGGGTATTGATCGAGTGGAAATCCTTGATGCTTTTGTTGAGATCGCGGAAGCGCCGCTCAAACTCACCCTTTTGGCGGGCGATGTCGGCGTTGAGCTTGTCTAGGCTGGCGGCGCGGTCGTGCATCTGCTGACTGGCCTTACCGATGAAAAATCCGAAGGCGCCTAAAACCACCGCGGTTCCGCCCCCCATATAGAGATAGAGGGCCTGGCTTTTATTGGTGGCGACAATGTCGCCGACGATCTGGCTCCAGAGTGCATCTCCGGGAACCCAGAACAGGGTCAAGCGCAACATAGTCCAGCCGATGGGAGCAAAGACCCCGAGGAAAACCCCGCAGAGGGTAAAGAGCCAGATGCGATTGACCTGCGATGACAGGGCGGGTTTGTCGCTCATCGCCACTCCTTCAGTAAATTGATGAAAAACGGTGGAAAGCGGGCGCCAACCTTCCAATTCAGAAAAATTACCGCCGTGGGGTGCGGCCAAGCACAATACCGAGCGCCTCGGCGGTCCCCACCAGTTCGCCATCCGGGTCAACCAGGTTGAGAGCATCGACCGCTTCGGCAATGGGAACCGAGGCGACGCAGCGCCCCCGCAAGGCGACCATGTGACCGAAATCCTCTTGGGCAATCAGTTCCACGGCTTTGGTCCCAAAGCGGGATCCGAGTATGCGGTCAAAGGGGGTTGGAGATCCGCCCCGTTGCACATGCCCCAGCACCACCACCCGGTTTTCCATCTCCAAACGGGCGCCGATACTTTGGGCAACGTACTGGCCGATGCCGCCGAGCCTCTCCACCCCGAGATTTTCCTCGGCGTTCAATTTGCGGACCTTGTCACCGGAAGCGGGAAAGGCCCCTTCGGCCACCACCACGATGGAAAACTTGCTCCCCCGCTCTCGGCGCTGACGGATCGCCTCGCAGACTGCTTCGATGGAATAGGGAATTTCCGGGATCAGAATGACATCGGCGCTGCCGGCAATCCCTGATTCCAAGGCAATCCAGCCGGCATCGCGCCCCATCACCTCAACCACCATGGCCCGGTGATGGCTTTCGGCGGTGGTGTGCAACCGATCGAGAGCCTCGGTCACCGTGTTGACGGCGGTATTGTAACCAAAGGTCACATCGGTGGCCTGAAGATCATTATCGATGGTTTTTGGAACCCCGATGACCGGGATACCGAGCTCGAACAGTCGCTGGGCAATTTTCAGGGTGCCATCGCCCCCGACGGCAATCAGGACATCGGCGCCAATTTTTTGAAAATTTTCCTTCACCTGTGTCGAAACGTCGACCAGGCGAACCTCGCCATCCACCTTGACCGGATAGGCAAAAGGATTGCCACGGTTGCTGGTGCCGAGAATCGTCCCCCCCCGGGGCAAAATTCCGCGCACCGCAGGCAGATCAAGTTCCCGAAAACGCGGCCCCTCCACCAGACCGTCGAAACCGTCTTCGATGCCGATCACCCGCCAACCATGGAGCAGGATGGCCGCCCGAACCACGCCACGAATTACTGCGTTAAGTCCGGGGCAGTCACCGCCGCCGGTCAATATGGCTATAGTTTTTCCCATGCTGGCCCTATCCCCTTCCTGTCGAATAATTGTCCAGTCACTACCAAATCAAGGAAAGATGCAGGAATCCTGCCAGCTTTACTAATCGATCAGCACGCAGGAATGGAGACGGAGGCGTGCCAGGCTGCACCGAGAATACCGGCGGAATCACCGAGCTTCCCGGTGCGAATCTGCAATCTGGCCCGGGGTAGAGCAAACAGTCGCTGTTGTAATTCGCCATCCAGAGAAGGTTGCAGCAGATCGAAGCTGGTACTGACCCCACCGGTGAAGACCAGGGCCTCGAGATTCAGCAGGTTGACGACTCCGGCCAGAACCTGGCCGAGCCTTTGGCCAGCGGTCCTGAATGCCTTGACGGCGACCGCGTCCCCCTGCCTGGCGGCCAAGGCCACCGCATCACAGGTCAATCCAGCAGCCATCAGCACCGTTGCATCCCCGGCCCGCACGGCCTCGAGCGCAGATTCGACAATGCCGGTGGCCGAGGCATAGCGCTCCAGACAGCCGCGGGCACCGCAGCCGCAAAGGCGGCCATCGGCCTCGACTGCGAAATGACCGATCTCCCCAGCGGTTCCGTCAGGACCGCGCCAAAGTTCGCCGGCCAGCAACAGACCTCCACCCACTCCGGTCCCCAGGGTCACAGTCAAAGAAGACGCAAACTGGCGGGCGGCGCCAAAGCGTCCCTCACCCAGGGCAATGGCATTGGCGTCGTTGAGGGACAATAGCGGACAACCACTGAAGGCTTCGAGTTCCGCGGCCAGAGCCACCCCCTTGAGCAGCGGCAGATTGGGAATGAAGACAATGCGACCCTCGTCCCCGATGACTCCGGGGACGCCAATGCCTCCGGCACGCAGCAACAACCCCTTGGCTCGGGCCAGGGCTGCAACCTGTTGGAGCTCATGCCCCAAGGTCGCGACGAAGGCGTCGACCCCGCCACCCAGGTCGGTGATAAGAGTCCGCAACGTCAGCAATTCACCTTCGGCAGAGACCAGTCCGAGGCGGCAGTTGGTTCCTCCCAGATCGACGCCGAGATAACAGAGAGCACTCACCTTGACGGTTTCTCCTCGGTGGCAATGGCCAGTTTGCCAAAACCGGCATCCTTGGCGGCATCCATCAATTCAACCACCCGGCCGTGGCGGGTCTCCCGATCGGCCAGCAGAAGAAAGGTCATCCCCTCGGCCTGCTTGCCCAATTCCACCAGTTGCTCGCGCAGTTTTGGCAGACTGATCGGTTTATCCTTGAGAAAGATTTCACCATCCTTCGACAGGTAGATCTTGATCTCTTTGGCCTTGGGATCGACAGCGGTGGCCGAAGCCTCCGGCAATTGAATATTCAGGCCTGGGGTTTCGACGAAGGTAGTGGAGATCATGAAAAAGATCAGCAGCAGGAAGACCACATCGATCATCGAGGTCAACTCGACCCGCGGCTCATCCCGCTTCCTCCTGGAGAATCCCATGATTTACCTCCCCAGCAGATCGACGACGTGGAGGGAATATTCTTCCATCTCCAACAGCATCCGGTCAGCCCGACTGCTCAGGTATTTATGAGCGAGCAGAATCGGAATCGCCACCGCCAATCCGGCTGCGGTGGTGATCAGGGCCTGACTGATGCCGCCGCCGAGGGTGGCCGGGGTGCCGTGGCCCTGCAGGGCGATGACATTGAAGGCTTCGATCATCCCGAACACCGTTCCCAACAACCCCAGCAAGGGCGATATGGAGGCAATGGTACCGAGCAGACCGAGATAGCGCTCCAGCGGCGCAGCTTCACGGGCGCCGACTTCCTCCACCGCAACCTTGAGCTCTACCCGCGGTTTGCCGGCGTTGCGCAGAGCGGCGATCAGAATTCGCGCCAGCGGGGTGCCACTGCGCTGGCAGACAATGATCGCCTCGTCGATCCGCTCCTTGAGCACCAGCCCTTCGACATCGCGGACCAGAAGGTGAAGCCCGTTTCCGACCCGGAGGTAGGTCCAGAGCCGCTCCAGAAAAATGGCCAGGGCCAGCACCGAGCAGGCCAGGATCGGGTACATCAGCGGCCCGCCTTTGAGAAAAATCTCCAACATGCAGCAATTATCCTTTCTCGAAGAAACCAGAAACAGGCAGATTGCCCGATCGGTGACCGGGTCTTAGCCCATTTCCCGGGCAAACACCGGCTGGAGAAGTTCGTAGGTCCGCTCCAGGTGCTGGGGGATGACCCTCACATCACCCAGCACCGGCATGAAATTGGTATCACCGACCCAGCGCGGCACCAGGTGCTGATGCAGGTGGTCGGCAACGCCGGCTCCGGCCGACAGGCCGAGGTTCATCCCCAGGTTGAAGCCCTGCGGATTGAGGGTCTGCTGCAGCACATCCCGGGCAAGAACCAGCAATTGATGCATTTCCAGAACCTCTGCCGCCGAGAGCGCGGCGTGGTCTGCGGTATGCCGGTAGGGAGCCACCATCAGATGCCCGTTGGTATAGGGGTATTTGTTGAGCAGGACGAAAGCATGTTCACCGCGGGCCAGAATCTGCCGGGCGACATCCTCGTCCAGGCGATCGCGCACGCAGAAGATGCAGCCCTCGCTGGGCTCAGCCATGATGTAGTCGAGTCGCCAGGGAGCCCAGAGTTGTGTTGTCATAAATCACCTCTGCAAATCAAGCTTGCTGAAAATGGTGGCGCGGGACGGTTTCAATCGAGACAGAGGATTCGGCCGGACACCCGCGTACCGAATTCCAGAATTCCAACCGTATGATGAGGTGCCGACCTTCGATCGGTAGGACTGCCCGGATTGAACCACAAAAGGCCATCCCGCCACTGGCAGACCGGGAGGTGACTGTGGCCATAAATCAGACAATCCAGCGTCGGATCAGACAACTCTTTCAACACCCGGGTTTCCAACCCTCCAACCGGCCCCCAACCATGGATCAGGCCGACGCGAAACCCATGAATCTCCATAATCCTTTGGTCCGGAAGTCGGGCGTCCTCGGGATCGGTATTTCCGCGAACCGCCACAATCGGCAGATCGAAAAATCCATCCAGTATCTGAGTCATCCCAAGATCACCAGCGTGCAGAATCATTTCAACTTCGGAAAAAGGGCCGCGCAGCAGCATTTCAAAAAGTTCAATCCCCTCCCTCAGGGAGCGGAAATGGGTATCTGAAACCACCCCAACCTGCATAACAACTCCTGACAACGCCTAACCATCGAATCAACGTGAAAAATTTACCGGCACAGTATAACAAAACCCGAAGCGCGGCCAACAGGAAAGAACCGATATCCTCGCCATCTTTACAATGGCTAAAATTAGCCAAAACGACGGTTATCTGCCAAATAGCTAAAACTTTATTAAAAACCGGCTTTCCCTTCTCACCCCCCTTGACGTCAGTCAGAGCTTGGCTATTTTTACAAACACGGTTATTTTAGTCCCATTGGCACTGGCATTGCTAGCTGGACTCTGAGCCCGCAGCCGAGCCTTTATGAATAGACGACAATCTGCTTGACAGGATTTGCCGACATCGCTATCGTGCGGATTTAGCATTACTAAATTTTTTCAGGGGTTTTCTTCGGAAACTTCACCACCATAGATGATTTTTATCCATTTGTCGCCGACAAGCTGCCACTTTCTCCCCGAATAATTTTACGGAGAGTAAAATCACCCTAACAGGAGGATAGACCGCGATGTCCAAACGCCAAGACGCACTGGACTACCATAGTTCAGGCCGCAAAGGGAAAATCGAAGTTATCTCCACCAAACCCTGCGCCACCAGCCGTGACCTCTCTCTCGCCTACAGCCCAGGCGTCGCAGAGCCTTGCCTCGAAATCGAAAAAAATCCAGATATGGCCTATGAATATACCGCCAAAGGGAACCTGGTGGCGGTGGTTTCCAACGGCACGGCCGTGCTCGGCCTCGGCGACATCGGTGCTCTGGCCGGCAAACCGGTCATGGAAGGCAAGGGGATTCTGTTCAAGCGCTTCGCCGACGTCGACGTCTTCGATATCGAACTCAACACCAAAGACTCCGACGAAATCATCCGAACCGTCAAAATTCTTGAGCCGACCTTCGGCGGCATCAATCTCGAAGACATCAAGGGGCCTGAGTGCTTCTATATCGAGGAAGAGCTGCAGAAAATCATGAACATTCCGGTCTTCCACGATGACCAGCACGGCACCGCGATCATCGCCAACGCCGGCCTGCTCAATGCGCTGGAACTGACCGGCAAAAAGATGGACCAGATCAAAATCGTCGTCAACGGCACCGGTGCCGCTGGTGTCGCCTGCGCCAACATGGCGCTGACCCTGGGTGCCAATCCGGAAAACCTCATCTGCTGCGACACCAAAGGGGTTATCTACAAGGGCCGCACCGAAGGGATGAACCTGTACAAGGAGCGTCTGGCCAACGACACCCCCGCCCGCACCCTGGAAGAAGCGATGGTTGGGGCGGACGTCTTCTTCGGCGTCTCCGCCAAAGATGCCGTCACCGCCGACATGGTCCGTTCCATGGCCAAGGATCCGGTTATTTTCGCCATGGCCAATCCCGACCCGGAAATCACTCCTCCAGATGCCAAGGCTGTTCGCGACGACGTTATTGTCGGCACCGGCCGCAGCGACTACGCCAATCAGGTCAACAACGTGCTCTGCTTCCCCTTCCTGTTCCGCGGCGCCCTCGATACCCATGCCAGCGCCATTAACGCGGAGATGAAAATGGCGGCCTGTATGGCTCTGGCCGAACTGGCCAAGCAGGATGTGCCCGACTCGGTGCGTAAAGCCTACGGCAATATCCCGCTCAGCTTTGGTCGTGAGTACCTGATTCCCAAACCCTTCGATCCCCGGGTATTGCTCCACGTCGCTCCGGCTGTTGCTCAGGCGGCCATGGACAGTGGCGTCGCCCGCCGGCCGATCGAAAACATGGAGAAATACCGCGAGTCCCTGGAAGCCCTGCAGGGCCGTTCCAAGGAGATCATGCGCCAGCTGATCAACAAGGCCAAAGCCAATCCCAAGCGGGTGGTCTTCCCTGAAGGCGAAGAGGACAAGATCCTGCGCGCAGCGCAGATTCTGCTCGACGAAGGGATTGCCATTCCGATCCTGCTCGGCGACAGGGCCGAGATCGAGGCCCGCATTGCCGCCCTCAATCTGGATCTCGGCAACATCACCATCATCGACCCGATGAACAGCCCAGACTCCGATCGCTATACCGACGCGCTGTTTGCCCTGCGTCAGCGCAAAGGGGTCACCCTGGCCGAAGCCAAACGCCTGGTGCGTAAGAACCGCAATTATTTTGGTTCGATGATGGTCAACTACGGCGACGCCGACGCCCTGGTCTCGGGCCTGAATCACCACTATCCCGACACCATCCGCCCGGCGCTGGAAATCATCGGCAAACAGGACGGCCTTTCCAAGGTCCACGGCCTGTACATGATGGTGTTCAAAAAAGAAGTGGTCTTCTTTGCCGACGCCACCGTCACTATCGAGCCGAGCGCCGAGGAGCTGGCCGAAACCGCCATTCTCGCCGCCAACAAGGCCCGCACCTTTGAAGTCGAGCCGCGGGTGGCCATGCTCTCTTTCTCCAACTTCGGCAGCGCCGAGCACCCCTTGAGCCTTAACGTCAAGCGGGCCACCGCCCTGGTCAAGGAGCGCGCTCCCGACCTGATCATTGAAGGGGAGATCCAGGCCAACGTCGCCCTCGACCCCGAACTGGTGGCCAAGCAGTTCCCCTTCTCCCAACTGAAAGGGAACGCCAACGTCTTCATCTTCCCCGATCTGCAGTCGGGCAACATCTCCTACAAACTGCTCAACAAACTGGGCGGCGCAGAAACCGTCGGCCCGATCCTGATGGGGATGAAAAAACCGGTGCACGTGCTGCAACGCGGCGACGACGTCACCGACATCGTCAACATGGCCGCAGTGGCCGTGGTCGACGCTCAGGAAGCCCTGGGCTAAGACTGGTTGAAACCATCTGAACGCCGGGGGGAGCACTCATTTGTGCTCCCCCCGTTTTTTTGTCTCGGCCCTTCCCTCCCCCTGCCAATCCTGATAATATGGCCGCCAATTTTGTCCAAGGAGTCTATCGATGCGCTATATGAGTACCCGCGGCCAGGTCCGCAACCTCAGCTTCAAACAAGCGGTTCTGATGGGCCTTGCCGACGACGGCGGCTTGCTGCTCCCCGAATCCATCCCGACCCTGACCCCGGGGGATATCGCCGCCTTCAGCAAGCTCGCCTATCCGGAACTGGCCCTGCAGATCCTCTCCCGCTTCGTGGGGGATATCCCTTCGGCCGACCTCAAGGACCTGATCGACCGCTCCTACGCCAGCTTCACCCACCCCGAGGTGACCCCGGTGGTGCATAAGGATGGCGTCTTTATCCTCGAGTTGTTTCACGGTCCGACCCTGGCCTTCAAGGATGTGGCCCTGCAACTGCTCGGCAACCTCTTCGAGTACCTGCTCAAAGAGCGCGGCGAGAAGATGAATATTCTCGGCGCCACCTCCGGCGATACCGGCAGTGCTGCCATTTACGGGCTCCGCGGCAAGGCCAACATCAACATTTTCATCCTGCACCCCAAGGGCCGGGTTTCGCCGATCCAGGAGCTGCAGATGACCACGGTGGTTGACCCCAACGTCTTCAATCTCGCCATCGAAGGGACCTTTGACGATGGCCAGGCGATTGTTAAAGAGATCTTCGGCGACCTCGAGTTCAAAAGCCGCCATGCCCTGGGGGCGATCAATTCCATCAACTGGGCTCGGGTACTCGCGCAGGTGGTCTACTACTTCTATGCCTTCGGCCAGGTGCAAAAACAGACCGGCTGCAAGCAGGTGAACTTCTCGGTTCCCACCGGCAACTTCGGCGACATTTTCGCCGGTTATATCGCCCGCCGCATGGGCCTGCCGATCCATAAGCTGATTCTCGCGACCAACGAAAATAACATCCTGGCCCGCTTTGTTCGAGACGGCGACTACTCCATCAGCGCGGTGGTGGAAACCCTCTCCCCCTCCATGGATATCCAACTGGCCAGCAACTTCGAGCGCTACCTGTTCTATCTCTACGAGGGCGACTGCAGCCGGGTTTGCCAGGCGATGGAGAGCTTTCGAACCAGCGGCCGACTCGAATTCAGCGGCGCCGAGAAGGAGCAGGTTGGGAACGATTTCCTCGCTCTATCGGTGGATAAGCCTGCGACCCTGACCACCATCGGTGACTTCCACACCCTCACCGGCTACATCCTCGACCCCCACACCGCCGTCGGGGTCAAGGCCGCACAGCAGTTAAGCGACGGTACGGTCCCAGTCATCTGCCTGGCCACGGCTCACCCGGCCAAGTTCGGCGACGCAGTGCAAGAGGCGATCGGCCAGATACCGCCGGTTCCGGCCTCACTGCAAGGGATCGAAAACCGCCCCAAACGCTGCGAGGTGGTGGCCGCGACCAGCGCAGTGATCAAGGGCTATGTCACCGAGCACGCCCGCTAACCCTGCGGATCTGTCCCAGTCCCTTGTACCAAAAAACATCAACGCCCCCGGAACTTGTTCCGGGGGCGTTGATGTTTTACTTTAACAAGAGTCCGCTAAGGATCAGCAATCGTAGTAGAGGGCGAACTCGAGGGGGACCGGACGCATACGGACCGGGTTGACCTCGGCTTCCATCTTGTACTCGATCCACTTGTCGATTACGTCCTCGGTGAAGACATCGCCTTTGAGCAGGAAGGCATGGTCTTCCCTGAGGCACTTGAGGGCTTCTTCGAGGCTGCCGGCGACGCTCGGGATATCCTTGAGCTCCTCGGGGGAGAGGCCGTAGATGTCCTTGTCCAAAGGCTCGCCCGGATCGATCTTGTTCTCGATACCGTCAAGGCCGGCCATGAGCAGAGCCGAGAAGGCCAGGTAGCCGTTGCAGGACGGATCGGGGGTGCGGTATTCAATCCGCTTCGACTTGGGATTGCTGGTCACCGGAATCCGCAGGGAAGCCGAGCGGTTACGGTTGGAGTAAGCCAGGTTGACCGGGGCTTCGTAGCCAGGGACCAGACGCTTGTAGGAGTTGGTTCCGGGGTTGGTGAAGGCACACAGGGCCTTGGCGTGCTTCATGATGCCGCCGATGTAGTACATGGCCATCTTGGAGAGGCCACCGTAGCCGTCGCCGGCGAAGAGGTTGACGCCGTCTTTCCAGAGCGACTGGTGGCAGTGCATCCCCGAGCCGTTATCGCCGAAGATCGGCTTGGGCATGAAGGTCACGCTCTTGCCGTTGCGGAAGGCAACGTTACGGACAATGTATTTGAACCACTGCAGGGTGTCGGCCATGTTGAGCAGGGAGTCGAAGCGCATGTCGATTTCGCACTGGCCGCCGGAGGCGACTTCGTGGTGGGAGGCTTCGATGCGCATACCGACGCTTTGCAGGGTTTGAACCATTTCGTTACGCAGGTCGATCAGGGAGTCGGTCGGGGCGACGGGGAAGTACCCCCCCTTGAAGCCCGGCTTGTAGCCGAGGTTGGGGTACTCTTCGCGGCCGGAGTTCCAGGCCCCTTCGATGGAGTCGACGCTGTAGAAAGACTGGTTGGCGCTGCAGGAGAAGCGGACGTCGTCAAAAACGAAGAACTCGGGCTCGGGACCGAAGTAAGCGGTGTCGGCGAAGCCGGTCGACTTCAGGTAGGCTTCTGCCTTGCGGGCGATGAAGCGGGGATCGCGGGTGTAGCCTTCTTTGGTGATCGGATCGAAAATATTGCAGATGATGCTCAGGGTGGTCATTTCCGGAAACGGGTCGATCTTGGCGGTGGCGGGGTCGGGCAGCAGGGTCATGTCGCTGTTGTGGATCGGCTGCCAGCCACGGATCGAGGAGCCGTCGAAGCCCAGGCCTTCTTCGAAGATCTCTTCGCTGAACTCGCTGATCGGGGTGGTGAAGTGCTGCCAGATCCCGACGAAGTCGAGAAATTTGTAATCCACCATCTTGACGTTGTTTTCGGTTGCAAATGCTACGACTTCACTTGGTGTCATGCTGCATCTCCTTTTGGCGATTGATAGATACCGCCCGCGCGGGACGGTACATTGCTCATCTTGCGATGAAAACTTCAGTTGAGGGATTTACAGGGCGTCGTCGCCGCGCTCACCGGTGCGGATCCGTACCACTTCATCCACCGGGGTGACGAAAATCTTGCCATCGCCAATACGACCGGTACGGGCCGACTCGGCAATGGTGTCAACCACCCGGGCGACCAGATCGTCGCGCACGATGATCTCCATTTTGATCTTGGGAATGAAATCGACCACATATTCGGCGCCGCGGTAGAGTTCGGTGTGACCTTTCTGCCGACCGAAACCTTTGACCTCACTGACGGTAATCCCTTGAATACCGATCTCGTTCAGGGCTTCCTTGACTTCATCCAACTTGAAAGGCTTGATGATCGCCTCGACTTTACGCATTCGATGACCTCCCCAGGAAATATTGTGGTGGACGGTTGTGTTGCGAAACAGCGCCCTGATTTAAAGCGGTGTCCCCTTGCAAGCAAACAGCATCAGGGACTTCATCCTGCACCGACAGTTATAGCAATTAACTTGCCCAATCCAGACTGTTTAAAAAGTTTTTTGTAAAACACTGAATTCTTTACGTTTTTACTTCAAAAATAAACCTCAATGCTTAGATTTTATCCATCACCCCAACAACCTGCGCCTAAACATGCGGCACACAATCCGTGCCGTGCCTATTTTTTAGGCAGTGATTGATTTCAATCGTCCGCCAGGGTTGGAATCAGATCGAGGCACCCGTCATCATGGGGAGAAAGACCTTGTCCGCTCGGGTTGGAAAATGTTATATGGAAGCCTTGCCGAAACGCATAATATCCTTACGACACATTCCTTTTGTCAGGCGGCCTGCGCCTTGCGTGAACAGCAGGGCGCATCCCAAAGTAACCGGAGGTCCGCATGTTCATCGGCCTGAAGCCCGCCCTGCTGACCGGGGTTTTCACCCTGCTGCTTTGCTGCTCCCTGCAACCGGCCTCGGCCGAAGACAAGGTGCGCCTGAGCCTCGATCTCAAACTCGGCATTGTCGATGTCTACCGTCCGCCGCAAGGGGTGCGCACCGTCAGTGTCGCCAATCCCTCGGTGGCCGAGGCGATTCTGGTCGGTCCAAGAGAAATCAGCCTGATTGGCCGCTCCATCGGTTCAACCACCCTGATCCTCGGCAATGAAACCCAGGGGAGACAGTTGGTTGACCTGACCGTCGGCCTCGATCTGGCCGGGCTAAAAAACCAACTGCACCAGATCTATCCCGGCCAGGATGTCGAGGTGCGTCCGGCTCCGGCTGGCATCATTCTCTCCGGCACCGTCTCCGGCCCGGAAATCAGCGAGCAGGTTGCGCTTCTGGCCGCCAGCTACCTCCCCCACCCCAACC